>Ga0265797_10000079_pt1 | contig 200751 bp, 150 predicted proteins | sample P2T30metagenome_FD_192433 | JGI IMG/M metagenome (GOLD analysis project Ga0265797, IMG submission 192433) | Plant litter microbial communities from East Loma Ridge, Irvine, California - P2 T30 | ecosystem: Environmental > Terrestrial > Plant litter > Unclassified | place: USA: California...
CCCGAATACAGCCCATCGTCCTCACGGCCAATGCCCTGACGAGCGGATTAGGATCCTCCGAGTCTTGCACGAACGTATTGACAGCCAAGATACACAAGTCCGGATGTGACTTTGCGTAGTTCATTAGGTAGAGGTAGACCAGCTTCTTCTGGCCAAGGTCTGCGGTGGCGATGTTCTTGAGGACGTCGGGGAAGAGCGACGAGACGTCTTTGCCCAGTGTCATGGACATGATGGTCTTCTGGATTGCTTCCTTGCGCTCCCATGCATATTGAGAGACCAGGCCGGATCGCAGTTCGTAGGTCTCGCCCTTCCTAGGCGCTGCAAGGGCGCTTCGGAGCCTGTTGACCGCCATTGTGGTGATGTGGTGTGGTTGATTCGCTCAAGAAGGGGTATTGTTGTTCGGTCGCATACGTAAGTTGGAGTTTGGAGGGGGTAGCAGCAGGGTCCTGAGTGTTGGAGTCGGTGTGTCACGGCGTGGGTGGCAGACGTGAGGTCGTTATATGTCGGAGTAGGAGGGTAAGAGAATGTACAGTCAGATGGTGAGGCGAGTCGTCAAGGTGGCCCAGTGGTGTGGTAGAGTGGCAGCCTTGTGTACCGACGACCTTCAACATTCCCACGCTGCCCACGCTGCCGTGATGAAGGTCATGGCTTAAGCTTTGGCTCGCCAAGAAAGACGCCGTTGGTCGACTTCACGCGAGTTCTATCCTACCAGAACAAGCACCCCGGTCGTAGACGGCAACCTGAAACCGCCAGTCAAAACAAAATGGTATGTATACAAGGCGAGTTCACATACATCGAGAAAATACTGACATGCCATCTCCCAGTCCTCCAACTTGCCCAACCTTCGCCGTTTGTTCGTCGAAGCTCGTACAGATGCCGAAGAAAGCGCGTACTCTCGCAATGCAGTAAGCTCACGTGTATTGAAAGATGTGTATATCTGTACTAACCCAACCTAGTTCTACAATCTGGTGCTGTTCATGTCATCGGTAGCTCTGTTCAGCCTGGCTGCCCAGAAAATGCACAACCAGAAATGAGCTTTGCCTAAAATGTGCAATGGCAAATCAGTACCACACGGTTGCTGCTGAATCTCCAGCTGCCATATTCGACGTGGTCACTGAGATGCTGTCTTGGTAGGTGACAGCACGATGGCTCTGGCGCCACTGCCGCGTCATATGCTACGGCCCGGGATCGCAGCGCATTCACGACAGGCGCGGCGAAGACACAGAATGTTTGCTTGCTCATGCGCACCTCATGCTGCCGGTAAATGTGAATCGCAGCATAGGGACTGATGGCTACCTGTGACATTAATTCTGCACTTCTGCCAACTCAGCAAATGTTTTTGCTTGCCAGAGACACGGACTTCTTCTTCCACAATCCAGGAGACCGACTCTGCACGCCGAGATGGACAGTACACAAACACCACACGGCAGCGAAGGCCGTGCGCCACTGTATATGCCAGAGAGCCCTGCGAGACGCCAACGCCAACGCCCCCGAGCCATCGCAGCAGGAGGCGAGAACCTTTACGAACCTCCAAACACCGCCGAAGCTTTCGCTCGCCTCGAAGCCGCCATTGATGAGGTCAAATTCCATGGCTCCATGAGAGAAGGACAAGGGCTCGTTGCAAGACGCCAGCACCTAAGGGAGATCGTTGCGACTTACCAAGACCTCTACGAGCCACCAGATACTGCCGAAGCTTTTGCTCGACTCGAAGCTGCAATCGATGAAGTTAAGCGTCATGCATCGGCGAGCGACAGCAATGGTGGACAAGATCAGATGCTGGACCCGCCAACGACCGCAGAGCGCTTCAATCGTATCGAAACCGCTATTGACGAAATGCTTGCTGGACATACTATGAGCACTGAGACCCCTCGGCGAGTACAGAAATCGACATCGGACCCACTTTTGTCGACAAAAGGTGCCGGCACAGATTTCAAAGATGTTGCACATCTTCTGAGGAAACGCCAGTTACGATGCGCAGACCAAAGCGAGTCAACAAGATTCACTCGCTCGACGGACAAATCAACAAAAACCCCCGAAACTCCTGGCTTGAAGCGCAAGCCACATGGGTACTTTTCCAGACGTGGATCTCTACGGCTACGAAGCGAGATGCACAAGTCTAGCGACATCTACAATTCGACTCCTGCGGAAATCGATCTGACCACGTACAGTGCTGTTGATCTTCCAGTCTCGGATATTGAAGGCACACTGACGAACCATGATGAGGACGTTTTTCTAGACGACGATTCGGTGAAGGCGTTCGCGAACCAGACATACCAAACCGTGAGGGAGAAGTACTCCTGAGTCAAAGATGGCGGTATGAAGCAGTAGGATTCGGGCGTTTGCTTCAGTGGCAGTTTTCATCAAGGGTCAACAGTTTCTTCATGCTTGGACGCTCCCTCGATCCGTAACGTTTAGCCGGTATGTCGAAACAAACATTGACTGTGTAACATGTATTATTCAATTAAAGCTAGTTACTATCATGACCCGTACACACGTAACATCGAAGCAGAACCAATCGCGACTTCAAAGGGGATCGCATCACAGCAACGACACTGATCACTGTAGTGTCTGAACGGAAGCCTTCTGCACGGGACTCTCCGAGCGAGTAGAGCCGGCGATATCCGAGTAAGGCGCCGTGCTGGAAGCCTCCTCTTGCGCCCTCTCCATCGCCTCCACCCTCTGCTGCTCAGTGTACTGAGTGTTGTCGTGCGGCAACACATTGGCGCCGCCGTTGCTTGCGTGCGTCTGCTGCACAACATTCTCGTCCGCCTGGCCAGGCATAGCGTTGGAACCTAGCTTGCCGCTCTGCGACACAATGTTTGAATGGCGCGGCTGCCACGCTCTCAGACCCTCTTCGGCATCGTTGAGTGTTTGTCTCGCGGCTTCGGCGTTGGTGTACGCCGGGCGCTCCTCGCCGGGCACGATGGGCGTGTCGTCGAGCAGGTTGATGAGCTGGCGGGCTTGAGTCGCGAGCAGGATTTGCTTCTCGGCGCGCTCAATGATGGCTGCGGTGTGGACGTCGTAGGCTTCTTTGAACTTCTGGCGCGTGATGTTGGTGAGCTGGGCTTCGGCGACGAGAGATTGGGCCTCGGCGCGGACGAGCTCTTGTTCGAGGGTGACGAGCTTGGTCGATTCGGGCTCTTTGTACTTGAGTTTTTGGATCTCGTCTTGGATCTGTTGATAGTATCGTTAGCATACGGTTTCGTGAAGTTGACGGGCCTGCGAAAGTCTCTACCTTCTGCTTGTGTGTACGACTAGGCTGCACCGAGCTCTCCGTGTTGCGAATCTGCTTCAACACGCTACGGCTGTCCTCCAATCCCTGGGCAAACAAGTCCTCCTGCTCAGCGATCTCCGCCAACAACACACCAAGCTTGTCGCTGACATCGCTCAAGGCCTCGTCGTTGGTGCTCTCGCCCCACTCGCTCAGCTGTCCAGCAATGGAGGCGCCCTCCTTGGAAGCTTGCTCGTAGGCGTTGATCGCATGGTTCTCAGACTTGATGAGCTTGTAGAGCTTCTTCGACAGCTCGGGCTGTTGGTGGCCGCGCAGAGAGGCGAGCGAGAAGTGAGGTTTGCTCGAGGTGCTGCTGGTGTTTTCGCTGCGCTTCGAGCGGATGGAGTGGGAGCGGCCGATGTTCCTGCGTTGTAATTAGATTGTATCCTGCATGTTGCGACGATCGTATCGCATAGCTCGTTGCTATCAGATGGCATTGTTTACTTACATGGTGGAGCTGTGGGTTGGTGTAGGGCAATCTTTGGCGCGAAGGTTTCGGTGCCGATGAGTGAGTGTTTCGTGTAAAGTACGATCTGGTAAATTGACAGGGATTATGAGAAGGATTGTCAAGTGGCTTGCGTTTGGTCAGACGATTCTTGTCTTTCCTTGCAACAGGAATGGAAGGCGGCGGCAGCTACTCATCACCCTACGTCATCGCCAGACCCCCGCTACCATCCGACCAACATTGATCGAACCACCACGAGCACGAGTATGAACAGACTTTACCAACGTTTTGATCACGCGAGATATGTAAATACTTGATGTTGACACGGGTGACAAATTTATTTTGTCTTCCGGTCGGAGTGAACAGCATCCGTTACGCCCTTGCTGAGTAAGGTCCATCAGATTCACATCGTTTTGCGTCGTTCTCGTTTTGGTCTCAACCTTTGGAGGAATGCTTGTCCTGTGTGTCTGTGAGGCTCACGAGGACAAAGATCCGTTAATCCTTTTGTGGAGATGGTCGACCTGTTCCACGGGTTTGTCGCCTCGGAAGTCGGGTTACGCACCCTTCTGTATGATCGTGGTCCCACCTCTTTCTACACAACGAGTGTTTCCTTCAGTCGTGTAAGCCCAAACCTCCCATACCGTGCACGTGCGTTCCAGTCATGAAAGACCCTCGCTTCCTTCATGCCACTAGCCTTGCTGTTGCCAGCACATTCGAGGAGGCATCAAGATTCTGTCTCGACACCGAGCGAAGCGATCAGAGTCAAGTCAGCGTTTACCGAGACGTAGATCGCTTCAATCCAGTGAACGAGATTGGAAACTGCAAAGTCAATGACCACTACCTGCCCTCCGGCTTTTACGACGCGCTCGAAAATCCTATCTCAGAGGAGGAATACTGGCGCCAAATCGACTACGAGCAGGAGTTCGGAACTCCACACGTGCGCGACAAAGATGCCGAGCGAGCAAACCTCAAGAAACCAGTTTCGCTTCTCGTGCACCCAGATATTGAGTGCGCCAGCGATATAGCCACCCAAATTACAGAGCAAGACATTTGCTATGGAGAGGCCAAGGGACAGAGTATCTTTGTCAACTCATTGCCGAGCAATTGCGAGGTCATCACTTTCACCGATGGCCAATGCAGGGACGACCCGTTGGATATGATACCACTATTGAATGCGGCAAGCGGCTGCTACAGCACTGAGACTTTCGAGAGCGTGCGAGTGGACTGTCGACCTTTTCCACTTTAGAGTGTAGGCAATATGGCTGTCGGACATGTTCCACGCGAGGTTGACTCGCACTCATGACACTTGGGAGACGATCCTCATCCGCTGAGTGATGTGCAAAAAGCAAAGGCAGCTGGTCATTTACCTACGTCGTCACTGGTATAATCTTGCTACCACTTGGCCAAACATCACTAGCACGAGTATGTAGACTTCACAAATTTTCGAGTGACATTGATACAGGTGACAAATGATTTTGTTTGTTACGAACGGATAAAACAATATTCATTTAAGGCTAATTTACATCATGTGATCCGGTTTGGCCATCTCATTGCTGAGATGTTACTCCTCGACACCACGCAGAGGTACGGATCAATCGTCGAGGTGGGTTTTTATAGAGGTTTGCCCGCCCTCTAAATTTTCCTCGAACAAAACATCCTCTCCTTCTCCAACGACTTCCACACAATCGGCCAATCCAATGGGTTCAGTCTGTAGATCCACCCAAAAGATCCATCCAGAAGGTCCAACCAGTAGGTCCAACCAGTAGGTCCATCCATCCAGTAGATCCATCCAGTAATCAAGCTTTCGCCACTCTCGCCTCTGAACCTCGCCTCTCAACCTGTACCTCAAATTCATCGGAGGGCCAATCCCCCGTTCTCCTCGCTTCGTCAGCCTCATACCTGCAAACATTTCTGCCCACAGGGTCCGGCCAAGACTCCGCTACATCTTCCTCGTCCAATGTGGTCTGTTTCGTCACAAGAGACTAGGCCCGCACTGTCTGCTGACCCAGGAACCCTGATACCTTTTCGGTCAGACCTTACGATCCGCCTATTCCGTGCATGCAGTAGCCCCTGCGGCGACGTGCACAAACGTCCTCAGAAACAGACCTTGCGATCTGCCCCTCCTTAAGTGCACGTGTCCGAGCCTCGAGACTCCATCAGCCATGCATCCAGTCTACCGCTAGAGAGTGCGGGCCTGCTTGGGTGTGTCGACTGCGGCGTTGGTGCTGTCTTTTGTCGAAGAAGGGTGACTGCTGGCGCTGAGTTGGGGTTGGGGGTTGTCGCTTTTGGGTTGCGCGTCAGTAAGGTTCACATTTTGGTGTTCCTCAGAGGCCTGTAGGCTTGTAGCCTTGAACTTACGGCTCCTCAGTGGGGCTCGTTGGCTTTGTATAGTCGAGATTTGGGGTTGCTGTCGGCCTTGTCTCCGGTGGTCGCTGGTGGTCGTGAGTGGTTGTGAGCGACAAAGTGAGAGTGAGTGAGAGCGCGAGCTTTGAAGCAGGCTTTACTTTGCCACTGTGCGACGGGAGACTCCCGGTGCTTGGCCGCCGTGGTCATAAAGAAGGAAGGAGCGACCGGCACGGCTGCCTCAGGCGTGAGTTGGATATCAGTAACTTGCGAACACAATGCGAGGACATTGGAGGGGGCTTTCAACCACTGATTTTCTTGTATGGCTCTAGGTTTATCTCAGCAATTTCTCAACATCCGCAGGTTGATTCTTACATGCTGCAGCCAGTAAACGTATATGTTCGCATCCAATACCACAACATCCTCCCACAATGCTGGCGCCACTCTCAATCCATCGGTTTGCATACTCACCATACTGGACAGGACTCAAGTCCTCTCTGAGACCGGATACAACTTCGTTGGCTTGGTGCATCTTAGGCTTCGGTTCGAACGAGTTCGCGTATGCACCGATACGAACGCTCTCGCCGACGACCGCCTTCGCGACGCAGACTGCAGCATCGATGACTTCCGGGCGGCAACAGTTGAAAAGCAGGGCTTTGACGCCTGAATGTAAGGCCCAGCGTGCAGCATCTTTGACCAGCTCTCCTGAGCGAAGGCTCGGCGGACTTTCGTCGGACTCGTCCAACGTGAAAGCGATCCAGACTGGCTTGTTGCTGTTCTTCGTCGCCGTTACGACCACCTCCGCTTCGGCGATAAGACTCAATGTCTCTCCAAGCCATACATCCACGTACGGAGCAAGCCCTCGAACAAGGATGTCAATGTACGTAGGCGCAAGGCTGGCCTGGAACTTGTCAGGCTCGTAGGAACCAAAGAGAGGTGGTAGACTGCCAGCTATGATGGCTTGTCCTGTAGAGTCTGCAGCTTTTCGTGCTAAACGGCCTGCCTCTGCTGCCAATTTCTCACCATGTTGGAAGAACCGTTCTTCGCCAATGTGGAAAGGTACTAGTGCGTATGAGTTCGTGGTCAGCACTTGAGCGCCAGCAGCTGCAAACTCAGCGTGCACCTGCTCGACCAGCTGGGGAGCCTCCATGAGTGCTAGAGCAGACCATTCTGGTTGGCGAAATGGAGCATTGACGCGCATGAGCTCGCGGGACATGCCGCCATCGAGGATAATGACTTTAGGCATCTTGGGAACCACAAATTCGAATTTTGAACACAGCATACAGTTATGATGCTGAAGCAACGTTAGGACTGAATGTCGGCCTTTTTTGCTCTCAGACGTCGAGAATCCACTCTACAGATGTCGTGCTTCAAGCATTGCCATCACGACACGACGCTGTTATAGACCACAATTATTGACCGCCGAGACTTATGGCCAGCAGCAGAGTGGATCACTTAGACTCCCTCGGCGTTTGTTGGAATCACTGGGGATGCGGAGCAACGATGTGGGGAGACGAGAGGCCGAAAGGCAAAAGATGATGTCCAGCCACATTCGCTTCTCTGCAGGCGACATGTCCGTTCAACCGACATCTCCAAGACCGCCTAAGCTCGGCTTGTCGATCGTATGTTATAGTTGTATATCGCTTGTAGATTGATGTTCCTTTTTCCTCAAACACTCTAAACGTTCCATCCCAATTGCCTTCACGAACATCATGTCATCACGAAATATCACATCAGACGTCCACGCGGCGTCTCTCAAGGACCCATCCCAATTCTGGGCCCACCAAGCACAGCAATTGACCTGGACTACCACTCCAACCTCAGCGTTCAGGGAATCGCAACGAAAGCTCAAAGACGGCTCATCGCACGCAAGCTGGGCATGGTTTCCAGACGGCGAGATCAGCACATCATACAACTGCATTGACCGCCACGTCGAAGCTGGCAATGGCGACGCAACAGCTATCATCTGGGACAGTCCCGTATCCAACAACAAGCAGCGCATAAGCTATGCTGAGCTGCAGAAAGAAGTGGAGACATTGGCTGGTGTATTGAGGGAAGAAGGCGTAGAAAGAGGAGATGTCGTACTGATATACATGCCCATGATCCCGGCTGCACTGATTGGTATTCTGGCCTCGATCAGACTGGGCGCAATACACGCGGTTGTGTTTGGAGGTTTCTCTGCGACGTCGCTGGCACAGAGGATAGAAGCGAGTAAGCCTAAGGCGGTTCTTACGGCTTCTTGCGGCATTGAAGGTGCAAAAGGACCTCTGTCATACCAGCCAATGGTTAGAGGCGGTATCAAGCAGAGTCCGCACAAACCAGCAAAGACGATCATCTACCAGCGCGAACAAAGCCCATGGAACAGTATCAATAAAGAGCAAGGCGAACGAGACTGGCAGGCGTTGACCAAATCGGCGAAAGAGCGAGATGTCACGGCTGAGAATGTTGCCGTCAAGAGTAATGACGGATTATACATAATTTACACCAGCGGCACGACCGGCTTACCAAAGGGCGTGTTAAGAGAGGCTGGCGGGCACGCAGTCGGTCTCAATCTGAGCATCCGGTACCTGTTTGGCATCAGAGGACCCGGCGATGTCATGTTCACAGCGAGTGATATCGGCTGGGTAGTCGGGCATTCGTACATCTGCTACGCGCCGCTACTCGCCGGAGCTACAACGGTATTGTTCGAAGGCAAGCCAGTCGGCACCCCGGATGCAAGCACTTTTTGGAGAATCCTGGAAGAGCACAAGGTCAACTCGCTCTTTACCGCGCCCACTGCGCTTCGCGCGATCAGGAAAGAAGATCCGGGAAACAAGTTCTTCGAAGAGCGAGGGCGCAACGGCGGTTTGAAGAACTTGCGTGCTTTGTTCCTTGCTGGAGAGCGGAGTGAACCTTCGATCGTGAAGATGTATGATGACTTGCTTGGGATGCATTGTGCTCCGAATGCGCATGTGATCGACAATTGGTGGTCGTCAGAATCTGGATCACCAATGACTGGCTTGCCGTTGCTACCGTCAACTGGTTTCCAGTACAGCGATATGAGTGGCGCCGATGCCATCAACATAAAGCCCGGCTCAGCAGGAAAGCCGATGCCAGGATTCGACATCCGCGTCGTCGACGATGAAGGGAATCCAGTCAAGCAAGGCGAGATGGGCAACATCGTGCTCGGCACTCCGCTCGCTCCGACAGGACTCACAACCCTCTGGAACGACCACGAACGCTTCTACAAGAGTTACCTCAAACGATTCGACGGACGCTGGCTTGACACAGGCGATGCAGGCATAATTGACGAAGACGGCTACGTACACATCATGTCTCGCAGCGATGACATTATCAATGTCGCCGCCCACCGCCTGAGCACAGGCGCCATCGAACAAGCCATCAGCTCACACCCGCAAGTCACAGAAGTCGCAGTCGTCAGCCTTCCCGACCAGATGAAAGGCCACGTGCCCTTCGCTTTCATCGCGATATCCGACCCTCCACCAAACCTGCTCAAAGAGCTGAACGAGAAAGTAAGAGAATCAATTGGACCGATTGCCACGCTGAGTGGCTTCATCGCTTCACCTGGTATCATTCCGAGAACGAGGTCTGGCAAGACTTTGCGACGAGTGCTGAAAGAAATTCTGGAAAACGCTGTGGAAGGAAATTTCGACAAAGAGGTGAATGTGCCGGCGACAGTTGAGGACGCCAGTGTTGTAGAGAAAGCGAAGGTGGCTGTCAAAGGGTACTTTACGAAGGGTGAGGGTGCGAAGATCAAGGCGAAACTCTGAGGAGGCGGAGTCAGCATGCGCGTTTGTAGGATGTGAAATGAGAACACACCTGTATCATGTACTTTGCAAACACGCTGCTCTTTCCTCAAAGCCTTCGGTTGACGAAGGCGTTAAAGGCCAGGTGGAGTGCAATCGTGTACATGACTGCAGGAGACTCCCTTTTGGCCATGTGGTAGGACATCTCCCAACCCTCATATCGTCCTGGAGGTAGCCGCCGGTAAGCGCGCGCTGCGATCCCAGCGGTGACGATCCACTGTCCAATCTCTTGATAAGACCCAAAAGCCCATGAGACAGTTTTGGCTACCAGGAAGAGAAGCGTCTGCCAAAAGAGCCAGGATAGTATTGATCTATTTTGAGTTCGCAGTGCGTGAATGAATTGCCGCCCGCGAACTTCGAGGTAGAGGATGTAGCCACCCATATAAGGGTCTTGTGCGGGTGGGGCGTTGTTCATGGTGCTGGTGAATACTGTGGATGTTTTGGTGAGGCTAGAGATTACGGAGGCTGTAGCGATGTGTGAGTGAAGTTCGAACGCTGCTGGCTGGACGATGTTGGAATGTTGTGTGAGGATGAAGAAGAAGGGAATTGAGTGTTTCGTTGAATGCCCGACAACTGGTAACAGCCTTGTAAACTTGAGTGATGCGGTTGCCGTGGCGCAATACTGCATCTTCATGGTAAGCACGTTCAGGTTTCGTTGGAAGTAGCGATTCAACGACAGGAAAAGCCGTCCACCTCTTTACCGAATTGCGATTTCTTTGCTTCAAGTCCTTGTTACTACTGCCCATAACCTGAGAATCGAAAAAGACGAATAACCACTCAAGCTTCTTTTCCCGTCACCAATCCCAAAGTATCTCCATCCTCCACAAAGCCATAAGTTACTGACGAGTGTTTTCTAGCAACGATCCATTGGCATGATGCTTGCAAACTTCCCCGAGGATAATATATTTATACTGAAAGAAAAGACTCTAAAACGTATCGTGCAGACGGAAACCGGGCAGCTTTCAAACATTTCATCTTTCGACCGAGTTCTGGGACGTCCATGCCCAACCAACCGTCTTTGCATGCATATGATTCATTATCCTGAAAAAAGATCCACAATTTGAAGCTGGCTGTGTGGGTTTCCCATCTAATGATTACACTTGTTGCGTGCGTACGTACGACATCCTAAGTGAGTATTCATCCCCGCTGCTGAGTTCAAGATCTCCCTCAACAAACCCAACAAGCTTCTCTCAGGCCAGCAGCGATTCCGCATCGAACCTCTTATGATGTTCACTCAAGATTCGCCTAAGTAATCCGAGTCTTATCAAACGTGGATATGAATTATCGTTCTCAGATACCTAGTGAGTGAACAAGCCGGCGAGTAATTCGGCGAAATCTTCCTTTTCGCCGAAAGTCGCGCCATATCATTCGACAACCAGTACACGACGAGGTATGCAACGATAAAACTGGGTTGATACAATGGTTATAAAACTTCTCAGTCAATCCAACATCATTACAGTTTACCTCAACCAAACTGCCTCACAAGTCAGCTATAGCAAAGGTGGACCAACGATATTTGACAAGTTGACAGACAAGAAGAGAAGATGCACTACACGAACCGAGAAGTATGCAACAACAGGCCGGTCTCGTAATCTTGTGCTGACATGTTCTTCAAGCTCGAGAAACTGCTCTTCTCTCAGGCTGGTAGTCTTGCTCAAAGGCGTCTTCTGAAGGGCAAAAAGCTGAATCACTTAGAAGCTACTGTAATGTTTGATCCTTCCTTCTATTCATCTTTTCACACGCTAACGTGAACAGGCTCTTATTGCTACCGTTCTCCATGAGGTATGTTTCGTCCTAGGATCATTCACGGACTTGCTATCGTTGCTGACTGACCACCATAAGATCATCCACGATGAGAACCGTTCAGTCCCCGATCTCATGGACCTTGGCAAGCGAATCCTGGGCCGCCGACACGTCCACCCGTCTGTCGTTGGGACTTTGAAGCAAATGCAAGTTGAAGCAACATTCGAGACCGGCACGCACCTGATCACAATCCACAACCCGATCAGCACGGACGAGGGGGATCTGAGCATGGCTTTTTACGGCAGTTTTCTCCCTGCTCCGTCGACAGACCTCTTCCCAGCCATCGAAGAAGCAGACTTCCACCCCTTGGCGATGCCAGGCGCTGTCTCTCCCGCGAAGCTGGGAGCAATCGTCTTGCATCCGGGACGAGCTAGGGCATCTGTCACTGTCACTAACAGGGGGAGCCGCGGGTGTTATGTGAGTAATTATACAGCACAGTTCCCTTCGTCTTATGATACTGACTAGATCTCAGATAGGTTCACACTTCCACTTCGTGGAGACCAATCCCGACCTTGAATTCGATCGCGAGAAAGCCTACGGCTATCATCCCGACCTGCCTGCAGGAGAGTTTCTCTGCTTTGAGCCCAGTGAGACCAAGACTGTCACTCTCGTACAGATCGGTGGCTCGAAAACAATCCAGGGAGGGAGTGGGCTTGCGAAAGGTCCGGTAGATCCCAGTCGCTCTGCTGGAATATTACGAGATCTGCAACAGGCTGGATATCGACATGTGCCAGCGAAAACTCCCGAAGTGGAGGAGTCGATCCAGCCATGTTCGATTGATCGAGCGACTTATGCCGTTGCATACGGACCTACCACTGGCGATTTGATCCGCCTAGGATCGACTGATCTTTGGGTCAAGATCGAGAAAGACTTCACGGTCTACGGCGATGAGTGCACGGTAGGATGTGGCAAGACTCTCCGCGACGGCATGGGCACCGCCAGCGGCTGTGCCGACGCTGATTGCCTCGATCTGGCTATCATCAACTCGGTGGTCATTGACTGGTCTGGAATCTTCAAAGCTGACATCGGTGTCAAAGACGGTAAGATTGTTGCTGTTGGCAAAGCTGGCAACCCTGCTACGATGGATGGAGTGTCTGATCAGATGACTGTGGGATCGAACACCGACATCATCGATGCCGGTGGCATGATTGTCACTGCTGGTGGGGTCGACACGCACGTTCATAATATCTGCCCGCAGCAAGCGCACGAGGCGCTTTCGTCCGGTGTGACCACGCTATTTGGAGGCGGTACGGGTCCGAGGTAAGTCGTCCAGTTCTATTGGATTGCCAAATGCTAAACAGTATCAGTACATCTTCGACCGCTGTTAACGGCACTGCGAGCAAGAGGTACATCAAGCAGATGGTGCAGGCCTGCGACCAGCTACCCCTGAACTTCGGTCTTGTAGGAAAAGGTAGCGATTCCGGAGAGGTTGGGCTCCAAGACCAGATCGACGCCGGAGTGATTGTTCTCAAGTTGCATGAAGATTTCGGCTGTACGCATGCGACCATTGAGAATTGTTTGAGGTGAGATTTTCCCAACAGCATGAGTGCTTGTGATTATAAGAGGTGATGCTGATCTTTCTTTCCTCTTTGCAGCGTGTGCGAAGAGAACGACATCCAATGCCACATCCACACCGATGGCCTCAACGAAGCCGGCTTCCTCGAACACACCGCCGCGATCTTCAAAGGCCGTAGCATCCACGTCTACCACGTCGAAGGCGCCGGCGGCGGGCATGCACCAGATGTGATCCAGCTGGTGGGATACGACAACGTGCTGCCCAGCAGTACATCTCTGACGATGCCTTTCACGATAGACACGGTCGCCGAGCACATCGACATGGCAGCCAACTGCCACCGCCTGTCGAAAGACAACCCTCAGGACGCCTCTTTCCTGAAGAACCGCATCAGAGAACAGACCATCTCGGCCGAAGACGTCTTGCACGACATTGGAGCGATAAGTATCATGTCTTCGGACTCGCAAGCAATGGGACGTATCGCCGAGGTATTGACATCCACGTGGAGAGCCGCGCATAAGAACAAGCTCCAGCGCGGTCCGCTGCCTGAGGATGAAAGGACTGGAGCAGACAACTGGCGGGTCAAGCGCTACGTCAGCAAATACACTATCAATCCTGCGCTGACCCAGGGAATCAGCCATGCGGTGGGTAGTGTCGAAGCTGGGAAATTGGCTGACCTTGTCATTTGGAGTCCCGCGGAGTTCGGATCGAAGCCTTTCCAAGTCCTCAAGAAAGGCTTCATTGCGTTTGCGCAGATGGTAAGAGGTATCCCGACACTTCTACGAGGGAAGAAAACTTGCTAACGATATGATGCAGGGTGATCCCAATGGAGCGTGAGTCATCTGTTTGCACATTAGCTGAAGAGAAGCAAGTACTGACGATTCGTAGTGTTGCCGATGTGGAGCCCTTGATCGGCCGGGCCATGTACGGTGTAAGTCTCCGCCCATCGCCCACCCTCGAGATCTGAATCTGACGTTACATCTTCCAGGCTCTCCATCCCGAATTGAGTGTGATGTTTGTCTCGCAAGCCAGCGCAGTAAACGGCGGCGATGTTTCCTCCTACGGCCTCCGAAAGCAAGTAGAGCTCGTGAAAAACTGTCGTACAGTCAAAAAGCAGGACCTGAAGTACAATGCCGCTACGCCGATTATTCGAGTAGACCCGGATACTCTGGTAAGTTTCAGTCCAAAGTCAGACCTAATAGCATGTGAGCTTCGCCACTGATACACGATAAGGCTGTCTCTTGTGAGGGAATCGAGCTTAAGTCCAAGCCTGCGGATTCGCTACCTATGACAAAGCAATCCTATCTCTTCTAAGAGAAAGAAAAGATTTAAGCTCGAGTATGTGATCAGTGATCTTCCAATTCGAATCCTTCAATTCATTTAGTTACAGCAGTCGGGGTCAATTGATGTTGGTTTCTCCTCTCGCGCTATACTGGTCAGTTTGTCAATCCTACAAACGGCAATGCGGCGTTGCGGCGTGAGGATTTCACTCTGTGCGGTCGTCTGCTTGTTCCAGGCTTAATGGTAAGCACGTCCAGCTTTGGTTAGAAGTAGTGATTCAATGACAGGAAAGCTATCCACTCTCTCCTAGCAGGCTCTCCTTATCGAGCTGTAATTTCTTTGCTTCGAATCCTTACTACTACAGACAAATAGCCAGCTAAGCTTTTCTTTCCGTCACTAAGTATAGAGCATCTTTATCCTCCCTAAAGCCATACTGACGAGCTTATTTTGCAGACGAAAACAAACTTTCAAAAGAATTTTATCTTTCGTCCGAGTCCTGGGACTTCCTCGCTCAACCAATCGTCTTTGCATGCATGTGATTCATTCCCCTGGAAAGAAAATCCACAGTCCAAAGCTGGCAGCCAGACATCAAGGCTACGACAGACTCGACAGGCTCTCATCAAATGCTCTTAACATTGCATTATACAGCTCGTGGGTCCCGGCTTCCGAACCATCCGTACCAAAGAATAGCGAAGACTCCCCGCCAGGCAGATCCTTTCTGCAGAACAATATCCGCCGAAGGCTGCGTGCCAAAGGCTTGACGCCCTCGAATTCCGCATCGAACTCTTCAAGTATAGCTTCGAAGCCATCATCGCGCATGTCGTGTTCCTTCACCATCCCCAGCTTCTCGACATCGTCGCCTCTCCACCTTTCCAGCAGACTTCCCTCTAGAGGCGGTCCGCACCGGCGACAAATGACCATCCAAACGAGGACGTAAAGAAACGACTCTAGATCGTGACGATATGTGTGGTGTTTGCATCGTAAGACACCGACGGCCATAAACATTGGAGTGCCCGCACGTGTTCTGCCGTCAGGCAGGATGTCTTCGAGCTCCATGGCGAGATCGAGGTCAACGAGAATCCCTCTAGGGCCATCAGGTTCCAATGGGCGTGTTTCTGGGATCATGATGTTCCATACGGAGATGTCCTGGTGCAGGATGTTGTTTTGATAGAGGGACCAGTGTGCTTTGATGGCGTCGCGGATTGCCTCCAGGAGTTGTGTAATCGATGCGAAAGCGTCGAGTGGCTTTCCGAGCGGTTGGATGACAGTGCACTGCAACGCCCGCTGGTCGTCCTGAGCCTTTGCGGTGTAACTTGACCATTGTGTGGAGGTTGCCTTCTTGCCCGCTTGAAGCGTACTGGTACGATCGAATTGCAATCCTTCGCGTAAGTGCTCGGTGCTGCCCATGGCTTGATAATCGAAGAGATGGATGACACCCCAGACATTTCGGTCGGTCACCAGCTTCAGCATCTTCATCTCTCCCGGCCAAACAGTCGATATACTTCCGGGGACGATCCATTTGAACTTGACGGCAAATTCCCATGAGGGCGAGGAATTGTGCTTGGCCCTGAAAACCGAAAGACCCGAACCCACGATCTCTCCACTGGAGAATGATGGCGTGTCATCGAGTCGCAGTTCAACTTTTGAATTGTCTTCGCTAAGTCGCAGGTATTGTCCGTTGTCGCGCATGCTTACCGTGAGATTACATCCCAGCTGAACGGTACTCATGAGACGATAGGAATCCAAGATTGCAACTGCATTGACTGCACCGGTCTCGGGATGGAAGGGGATAGCGCGAGGGCAGTAAATTCCACTGCGGTCAAACACCCAAGAGGTAAAGGTACTACCGTGTATCAAAAACCCGTGGACATAAAGTCGAGCTGGTTGGAGCTCGAAGACTCGTTGTACCTGGAAACAGAGATCATCGAGTGAAGCTCCGTAAGGTTTTGGGAACTTGTGGTCGTGACAACAGCCGACTGCCTGTGTGATGGTTGCAGTTTTGGACTCCGTGCTGGGGACTTGGCCTTTGGGTAAAAGCCGCAGAAGGTGTATCTGGTCTCCTTCTTTATTGCTGGATGAAGAGATACACCAGTCCCATTTATTCGACATTCGACCCCGTTGTAGCATCAGCCATTCGAAAAGATTGCTTTGGCCCGTTAAGGCAGAATGCGCGAATGTTGAAGGCTTCGAAAGCAAGTTTCCTTGGCCTGGGAGGAAAGAATCTTCCTGCTGTGCCTGGAGCGCCTGCTCTATTTCTAATAGGGAAGGGAAATATTTCTCATAGAAGCCTTGCACTCCTGAGTGTATGTGGCCCAGCGCATGGTTCATTGCGTTTCAAAAAGCAATAGTTGTGATGCTGGGGCGGTTTGCGGGAGATTGTAACGTGGTCGCGTTCACATGAAGCCTGAAGGCTGTGCAACTTTTTCCTTCGATACGTGGGCTCCTCAGGAGAGACGGTACATGGTGCAGAAAGAAGGCAAACAGCTAAAGCAGGCGGCAAAGGCAAACAGTTCATGGTCATCCGTCTGATGGACCCCGCTTTAAACTGTACTTGGAGATTCGTGGCTCCAGTCATGTTGCGTTGATGCATCAAGCTGCAAGCCTGAGGCGCAGTACGACTCTTCGAGCATGCAGCTTACCATACCCTCCTTTCAAGAGACGACGAGCGAGGTGTTCCAATCAACAGCGATATAAAGACCAGGCTGAAAGCGACTTACTGCTTAGATCAATCGATGTTGCTCGTGAATGTCCACTAAGCATGCAACTTTCCAAAAGGAGCACGCTTCTCGCGATACCTGGTGATCAGGGTTGCAGCTACCGCGGCAGCCACGGACGAATACCTTCATGTCTTTCTTGACCGGTCGAGACAGCAGCAGTGTCAGCTCATGACGAGAGGACGGGGCCGAGACGCCATCCCACTGTATAAGAGACGTGAATTTATCGCGAATCCAGATTGTCGACTTCATCATTCTCCAAACTCCATCTAGTTACTCACCACCTCTCACCCTTCTCACCAAAATGGCGATTTTGAATAACACTTACCTCTCCTCCAGCCTCTACAACACCCTGCCCCACATCGGAGCTGTCTCGAGTGCACCGGAAGACCATGCCGCAGATTTGCAAAGTCTCCAAGATCTCCTGGCGAGACACAACGTCCCGCCGGGCGTCCACGTCCGTTTGATCCACAAGCATTACGACACCCTTGATGGGGAGGTTATGGTCTTCAGCCACTCGTCAGTGCCAGGCGGCATGGTGCAAACGATGCGGCCCGTGAAGCTGCCCATCGAAAGCACGCTGCGCCCAGTCCACTACTTCGTGGGCGAGGACGAACGCCTACAGGCGTACGAGTACGAGTACGTGGACGACAACGGCGACGGCGACGGCAACCGTGCCCAGCTTCCCGACCTCACAGCGTTCGAACCCTTCCTGGTCGAGTTCTGCCACAAGGTCGCGCTCCTGGGCCTGCAGCGGAAATTCGGCCTCAAAATCGTCGACCCTGAAAGGTCTGACGGCGCGAATAGCCGCACCGAGTACGAGTTCCCGCTGAAACGAAGCACCATCACCATTCCCGAAGGCCTGCCGGTCCCAGATGAGAACGACAGCGAGAGCTACAGCGTGATCACGGAATGGTCGCCCGGCAAGACCTCGTTGGACGGCTGTAGCCACTCGATGCAAGTTTGTACGCACTGCAAACACAAGAAAGGCCACGCGACGCTGGGGGATGACCACTTTACACTGGGCGGCCGCGTGCTCCTTCCAGGATCTCCTGTTCACGACCTGGTGGCCGCGGTCGTCGAAGCTTGGTGATGTGGAAAGACATCGGCGTGAAGGCGACGGGCGGGTTACGTGTACGCTTTGATGATCACACGGCCGAGTATATGTCCACCATTCTGAGTGTCAATATGTTCATGATTGAAACTTCACCTTGATTCCTTTCGCATAAGTTGATGTGCGCAAAAATCAAACCCTTCGCAGACTTCAGTGGCGTCTACTCTGCAGCTTGGTAGGTCAGCGATCAGCCTCGGTACTGTTCGATCATTGTAGAACATACCTGATCATATCGCGAGCAGAGAAACAAATTCTCTGTGGAAGGAACCCCCACCTTGCTGTAACAACTCGAGCCCGACAATGTGAAATGTTAAAAGATCTGGTTTCGTATTCGTCTTGTACTTTTTCTTTCCCGTCTAGTCGTATTGTATCTAGCTCTTCCTTTTCTTATCCAAATAACCCTCGGCGGTTGAAAGCCTCGCAAACAGAAAATGCCCAAAAATTCATGCACACGTCATATCAGCACATCTAGAAGTCGAGGAGACCAGAAGACTCAAGGAGGAGGACAATCTGGTGAACAGCAGTGCGGACAGTCTCCTTGCTGAGGTCGACAACAAGGTTAGCCTCCTTGCCCTCGGGAGCCTCGTAAGGGTCGTCGACGCCAGTGAAGCCCTTGATCTCGCCCTAGCGCGCGGCGGCGTAGATGCCGCGCTTGTCGGTCTTCTCGCAGTACTCGAGGGGAGTGGCGACGTGGATGAGGAAGAAGTTGCCGAACTTCTCGACGATCTGGCGGGCAGCGTCACGGCCGGACTTGAAGGGCGCGATGGGCGCGGCGATGACGGCGGCGCCGGACTTGGTGAGCTCGGAGGCGACGAAGCCGATGCGGTGGATGTTCTTCTCGCGGTCCTCGCGGGAGAAGCCAAGCTCGGCGGAGAGCTCGGAGCGGACGGTATCGCCGAGGAGGAGCGAGACGCTGCGGCCACCCTGCTGGTTGAGGGTAACGTTCAGGGCACGAGCGATGGCGTCCTTGCCGGAGTTGGTGTAACCAGTGAGGAAAATAGTGAAACCCTGCTTGTTGCGGGGAGGGTGAGACTCGCGGAGGACCTTGACAACCTCGGGGTAGGAGAACCATTCGGGGATGTCAGCACCAGTGCGCAGGCGCTTGCGGAGTTCGGTACCAGAGATGTTGAGCTGGCGGGTGGTCTTGGGGACCTCGTCGACGGGCTTGTACTCGTCGGTGTCAGGGAGGTAAGTCATCATTTGGAAGGGAACGACCTCGATGCCAAGCTCGTCACGGTACTTCTCGACGGCGTACTGTGCGTCGTAAGGACCGTAGAAATCCTCGCCCTTGCTGTTGCTGCCAGGACCAGCGTGGTCACGGCCGACGATGAAGTGGGTAGCACCATGATTCTTGCGGATAATGGCGTGCCAGATGGCCTCACGAGGACCACCCATACGCATAGCCAGAGGAAGCAGACCAAGGACGGCCATGCCGTTGGGGTAGCGGTTCATGATGGCCTGGTAGACACGGACACGGGTGAAGTGGTCGATGTCACCGGGCTTGGTAAGACCGACGACGGGGTGGACAAGCACGTTGGCCTGTCTGGCGCGGGCAGCAACGACGGTCAACTCACGGTGAGCGCGGTGCATGGGGTTACGGGTCTGGAAAGCGACAACCTTGGACCAGCCGAGCTTCTCGAAGTGAGCGCGGATCTCAGCAGGAGTGTAGCGGAGTCCGACGTAGTCATAGTGCATGAGGCGCTGGATGACCTCGACCTTACCACCAACGTAGACATCGCCAGCGGTCTCGTTGAGGTACTTGATGGCAGGGTGCTCTGCGTCGCCACCGAAGACGAGCTCGGCCTCGGTCTGCTTGTTGGGCCTGTAGACGTCGTCGACGGTCAGGATACAGATGTTGCGGTCGTCACGAGAGTCGCGGAGGGTGACGCGGTCACCAGCCTTGAGGCCGAGGCGCTTGATCTCGTCCTCGGAGAGATCGAGGTTGATGGGCATGGAGAAGAGGTTGCCGTCGGCGAGACGGTTATCCTTGACGACGCTAGGTATTGTCAGCTCGTGCCCCTTGTCCAATGTCAATTATTGCAGTCCCGACGCACCCATTGTAGTCCTTCTCGTTCATGAAACCCTCGAGAGGAGAGAAGCCACCGTTGATGATGAGTTCGAGATCGCAAAGCTGGCGCTCGTTGAGCACGATGGCGGGGAGCTTCTCGGACTCGGCGAGGAGCTCATCGCGACGAGGAGCGTCGCGGGCAATGAGATCCTTGAGGATACCGCCTGGGGTGTCGTCGTCAGCGTTGTTATCTCGTTAAGAATGCGGCTTTCTCTGGCAGCCCGGACTTACCGTGGGGAGGGTTGGCCATGGTGTATGTGTATGTATATGCGCTGCGCTTAAAGATGAAAGATGTAGGAAAAAGAAAATCTTCCCGGGTCGTGAAGAGGGAAAAGAGAGGAAGAGGTCGTTATGAAGGTCTTGGTCTCGTACAAACACAAAGATGGGAGCAGTTTAATTGTCGAGATGGGCGCGGGGGACGGAGGCAGTTTGTATGGGCGCGGTACGTAACCAGGCCAGGGCCCCTCCAGCGAGCACGGATGGTTGAAACTGGGGCAGTCTCTTTAACGGCGCGCACTAGCCGGATCAACAATGGGTAAGAGGCTGAGTTAGGCTGAGGCGCGAGAGAAGTGGTAGTAAAAAAAAGTGGTAGGGCTCGTCTGGCTCGTCTGCAGGTACGGGATCTGCACCGATTGCGGCGCGCGGCAGAACTGGCGGTAGTAGGTGTCCTGGGCGATTGGATGTTATACTCGGAAGAGATGGTAGGCGAGATGGGTATTGATTTGAACGTGGTTTTTTGGAGATATATATTCAAGAAATTCCTCGTATTGATCAATCAATCCTTCGGTGATCCTTCCAATAGCATTGCAACCTCCCATATCCCTCCCCAGTCAGCAATCCGCCTTTTTGTCGTGCTCTCATAAGCCAGAAATGGCGTGATTGATCTCTAGCTTGGCTTCAACAGTGGATCGGCCTCGACGAACTTTCTCGCAGCGCCGGCTTTCGCCCCGTACTACCACCAAGCATGCCTGTCACAACGACATCACCGTGGGAAAAAAAGATTCCCATCCATTCGACCTTTTCTGTGTCTCCATACTCACACCGCATCAACTGAATATTCCGAGTGTATACAGCTGTTGAACGACGTGTGCTTTTGTGTTATCTTTGTCTTTATTTCACCTCCATCACGCTTTGCAACCACAAATGGCGTGATCACTGCGCCGAGCATTACATCTTCGTCGTGGTGATTGCGATTGTTATCAAACCCCGCGGAGAAATATCATTGGTTGCTAGGTATGAGTACACAATTGAAGGCGATCACCAAGAACGGCACATCTTCGCCTTTCTCACTTGAGGAATCTTGTATAACTTCCCTGGACCAATTAATATTCGTGGAATGAACGATGCGATCTGTGAAGAATACCACCTGGCCCATGACGGTAGTCATGTTGGCAACAGAGTAAATTGCTTGGGGTCCGGTTCTCTGTAACCAAAGGTGACACTTCTTCTGTTATAGAGAACTTGGTGCAGTCCACATTCCAAAACATATGTTGCATACGTTACCGAGACCTTGTGAAGAAGACTCGAAGCCCAAGAGACGAGGCTGGTTTCAGATGTGCTGTGTGAAGACTCGCTCGCAATCTAGCTTCAAAGTCCGTGTGTTGCACCCTGCCGCTCGAGGACGAGTACATACTTTGAACCTATGCTGACTGCAATCAGATAGTGCAGTTTCCAGTTCCGTAGGAAAACTCATCGTGAACTTCCGTCTTTCTCATGTTCTCGAATACTTCGGTCACCAACCTATGAATGCATGCTCGGGTCGGCAAAAAGTCCTACAATGTTCCCTGCATATTGCGACTGCAGCGCAATCCGACCACGCAAAACTCGGACGGACCGCGGAAACCGAGAAGAGCATTATCACTCGGTAACCGATCTTATAACACTTCTATTTTGATAATGATTTGCCATCTTCTAATGGCCAGCAGCTCTAAGCTTACATAACCGCTACAAGACCCCGCTGTCGATGTGCAAAGCAAAACCTTGATGGTCCCTCGTCCCAGACCAGACTTTACGACGTGACGCCTCGACTAGAGCACAACCAGATAGGCTCGCCCAGTTGCTTCTACAACTACCAACCGATCAGGCAGCTTATCAGATACTACCATCTACAATAAGTATATCTGAATGTCGTTCCTGCCGGCCAAGGAGGCGCCGAGATAGAAAGATACCTCTAGCTGCCTATTTAGGTCTCGCCGCCAAGCTGACCGACATGAAGACGCAACTTTCCCCTCAATGCGATGCTACTCCAACGAAGAGCAATCAATCTCAGCAGCATGGTGAGCGTCATTTTCGACTTGGCGATGCGTACGATGCGGCAGGAGCTTGAAGGAGATAAAGTCGAGGAGGATCCTCTAGTAACATCTAATCGTTCCATTCCCGTAAGTGTACTACGCAAGATTGAACGACAATGAGGATCACGTCATTCCTATATATCGCTCCCCTCGTGGCAGCTACACCATTCCAACCATTCAGCTCACTCAGCTCTCGCGAGGCAAAAATCAACTACGATGGCTACCACGTCTACAGCGTCATTCCATCCTCGCCCCTAGAGGCCCACAACCTCGAGAAGCGCTTCGAACGATACAACACGCATCCCGTCCGAGACACCCTCTCAATTGCCATCCCTCCCAACGAAGTCGATTCTTTCAACTCCCTCGGCCTCAAAGCCCGCCTGCTAAACTCCGATCTGGGCTTATACATCCGCTCCACCGAAGGCAAATCCTCAACTTACAACAGCGCTCTGCACAGGCGTGGCGAACTGCCGGATTTGTCCTGGTTTGACTCTTACCATGACTATGCCGATCACCTTGACTACTGGGATGATCTCATCAGTGCCTTCCCGGATAACTCGGAGAAATTCGAGATTGGGAAGAGTTATGAGAACAGGTCAATTCATGCTTTCCACTTGTTTGGTGATGAGAAGAAGAAAGGCCCCAAGGGTCGTGGGAAGCCCAGGAAGCCTGGGAAGCATGGGAAGAAGGAGGAGGAGAAGCCAATTATTCTTTGGCATGCTACGGTGCATGCGAGAGAGGTATGTTCATGATATCATATACTCATCGAGAGCAGTGACTAACAGGAAAAACAGTGGATCTCTACGATGGGTACGCCGTGAACACCGACTTCTTCAAATCAAGTTCTTACTAACAAGACAAAGTAATCGAATACCTCGCCTACCAGCTCATCGACGGCTACAAGTCCGGCGACGGCAACGTAACAGCCTTCTTAGACCACTACGACTTCTACCTGGTCCCCTTCCACAACCCCGACGGTATCCAACCCCCTCCTCCCTACCAACCCCATGCCACTAACCCTCGCGTCAACCCCAGGCTTCGTCTACACCCAGACCAACGACCGCCTCTGGCGCAAAAACCGCCAACCCCGCCCCTCCCTCAACACAACCTGCATCGGCACCGACGGCAACCGCAACTGGATCTTCGAATGGGACGCCGAACCCCCCTCAGGCGGCTCCACCCCCGACCCCTGCGGACAAACATACCGCGGAATAGCCCCCGGCGACACGCCCGAGAACCAAGCCCTCGACGGCCTCTCCGCCAAACTGGCAAAGCGTGGCGCGGGAATCCGCAGCTTCATCGACTTCCACTCCTACAGCCAGCTGATCCTCACGCCCTGGGGTTTCTCCTGCGATCCGTTGCCGGAGACAATCGATCGGATGCTCGAAGCGGCCGCTGGAACAGCAGCGGCGATAGAAGCCGCGAGCGAGAGGGGCAGCGAGTACCTCTCCGGTCCAGGGTGCGAGATTCTGTACTTCTCGACGGGCAATTCGAGGGATCACCATCACGCCGTGCGCGGGGCGAATCACAGCTGGACGCTCGAACTGAGTCCTGCGGACACGCCGGACGGAGTGGGATTCGTGCTGCCGCCGGAGGAGATTTGGCCCGTTGTGAAGGAGCAGTGGGCTGGGCAGGTGTGGTTGCTGAATGATGTTTGGGATGATTAGATTGTTTGGCTGAGCTAGAGGGAATAGACGTTCGGCTGTGGCTTGTGAAAGGGTCGAGGAGCGATGATGTTGAAAGGGAGTTCACCAACAGAAGCTGAATGAGGTACAAATGTGGTTAAACATGACAAATACAATCGTTCCAACAAGGCGAGTCGACTTCTGCTGTGTCCTGTCTTTTGGCACTGTCGACTGTCGACCCGATACCATACTCCGATGCCAAACCAACTCGCATTTCGATTGAGAGAAACATTGACTGTTTCGGTTCGTCCTTTGTGGCATTCCAGCCCAACAGCAGTGTGAAAAGCTGAGACTGCTCTCGACGACCAGATAGCTTAGCAGACTTGTCTCCCAGCTCCTTGACAAAAGCCCACACCAAATCGCGCTTATGACTAATCGCTTTCTACGTCCCACCATTCACGTCCGACAACATCGTCTCACACACTTCGACGCGGGACAACAAGGCCTTGCACAACGGAAAATACAGCGCGAAGATCATAGTAATGTTTACGTGTTTGTTTTCAATTTTCGGTGTCGCGTAAAGCAGACACTCTATTTATCTGTCTCTGCTAAAGGTATTTGCACCTTGCTTTTCTGCGGGCCGGGCTCTGGGCCTGTCTTATTTTTTTCCTTCTTGCACCCGGAACCCAATGCTGCCTGCTTTCCACTTCTCATCTCCATCTAGCCTGGAAGATAAAGTAAAAAAAAAAAAGAAAGACTTGAACCCCTTATCCGTGTTAACGCCATTGCTAAATAAAATGCTTTGCCAAACCGCCAGGTATTGTCCACTCATTCATCCATCCGTGATTACTCCATTAAATAAAATGTCAAAAACGCCGTGCCGTGGGTCATCTATTATCGTCCGACCCTTGCGAGACTCGTGGGACTCGTATAAACTGTAAAGGAAAAAGGTTGATCGACCGAATATTGTTATGCGTTGGCCTGGATGTTGAGTCCGTTGTTGATAGCGTCGCTCAGGTCCTGTTGGCGCTTCTGTTCTTGCTCTTGGAGGAACATGGCGTAGCGGGAACGCTTGTTGTGGATGCCGCACTCGGTCTTGTTCTTGCCCTTCCAGCGGCCTGCACGCTCGTCTTCAGAGTCGGTTACGGGTTGGGTTGAGTGCCAGTCACCGACGCTGCGGTAGCCTTGGTCCAGGAGAGAGTTGGTAGGGACGTTGTTCTCCTTGATGTATGCCTGGACTTCCTTGAAGGACCAGTTGGCGAGCGGGTTGACCTTGATCAGACCTTGGTCGTCGACCTCGACGATGTCGATGTCACCACGCTTGCCGCCTTGTGTGCGGCGACGGCCAGTGAGGACAGCCTTGACGTCGAGTTCGCGGTAGGCACGGGCAGCAGGCTCGACCTTGGCCACAGCGTCGTAAAGCTCATCGTTCGTTTCCCATAGGCGTTCGCCGTGCTTTGCCTCAAAGTCGGCTGTGGTTTCGCAGCCCGCAGGCTTGTAGACGTGCATCTTGAGCTCGGGGTAGTGTTGTTGAACGCGCTCGACAAGCTCGAGAGTCTCCTTGAAGTGGTAGAGGGTGTCGAGGAAGATCAGATCGATCTGAGGTTTGGCGCCAAAGTCAAGCTTGGCAACCATGTCCATGATGGCAAGACCGGTAAGACCGAATGCTGAGGTCTGGTAGAGGCGAGGGAAGGTCATCATGCACCATTTCAGGACGTCGACGGGCTCGAGCTTGCTGAGCTGAGCGTTGATGTACTTGAGGTGAGGCCTGGTGAAGTAGACATCTGGGAGACTGGCTGTGGAGGAGCCACTGGCATATCCTGATTCGGCATCACGCTCAGAGGAGATTGAGCGTTTGCGGTAGGCCATTGTGAAGGTGTGGGGTCAGAGAAGTGGGTGTGTTGCTGGGTTGAAGCGGGAGATATAGGTTGACAATGGACTTGTTATGGATCGCAGGAACGTGTGAGACTTGGGATATGAGGATTCGAGGATAAACAATCACGAAAGGAGATGTCGAGAAGAAAGGAATGGCACTCACCAGTTACCTATATCGACGGCGCCGGTCATCGGCTCATCGTGGGCCAGCACGCCTTTGAAATCAACGGAGGGGGAAACGTCAGTCTTTTTCCCAAGCACGCAATCGCACAAATCGTCCGTGCTTGGCTGGATTGGGAAGGAATGATGGAGCGGGAAGTATGGCTGACCAATAAGCGCACGGCAGGGCTGAGTCCAGTCCTCGCAACAGACGGCTTGCTTGGGAGATGTTTTGTCAGGTCCAGGCATATTTTTGCTAGGCTGTCCGGGACGAGGCGGTCCTCGTCATAATTATTACGGCGGTGCCTTGCAGCCCGTCCGATTGATCAGCAGGATGGGGAGCAGCTTTGCATCGCCGTGATGTGTGAGATGTCTTGCCGCGTGCGTGCAAGTGAGGTTGACAAAGCGAGGTGCCATGTGGCGAGCGATCAGATTCGGGCACAAAGCCTCGCCATTCATCGTTTCTCGGCGAGCCCAACATTCATTCGCCTGCAGGTGAAGTGAGGTGCATCTCCGGGTTCGCAGCGGTGGTGGGCCACTACTCCAATGCGCCATATCCACGCGAAATCAACGACGCGCCACACGTCCAGGAGATTGGCAGCCTTGTTCCTCTGAGAGTGGATGGTGGAGTGCTGCCGCTCGCAGTGCTCGGCAGTGTGAAGACGTCAATGATCGTGCGTGTGGCGTGCCGTTGATATGCATCGCAACAGCATCAGGTCCAAGATCTGGTGAAACATCAAGACGCGCTATGCCATGTTACATTCGCACGCCATCGGAAAGCATACTCACTGGATGTATGGTGAAGGTAAATCGGATTTTTGCTTTTGAGGGGGCTTGATGTGGATGTAGATGCCCGATCGCAACTTGACCCCTCACCTCGCATCCTCACTTCACGTATGCGGGGCGGCGGGAGTCGGAGCAATTCGACCACTTTAGCACGTGACTGCCACTGCACCTCCCCGTCCGTCTGCACGCACATCACACAACCATGGCCGACGACGATCTAGAGGCTATCCGCGCCGCCAGAAGGCAACAACTCCAGTCGCAGGCCGGTCCTAGCGGCGGTGGAGGAGGTGGAGGCGGCGGCGACGAGCAGCAGCAGAAGCAAGAGGCCCAGTGCGTAGAGCCATTCACGAAAAACATTCCTCGACACCATTTAAGCTAACAACCCACCCACCAACAGAAAACGCGAAGCCGAAGTCCGCGCCTCTATCCTCTCCCAGATCCTCGAACCCGAAGCCGCCGACCGCATCGGCCGTATTCGCCTAGTCAAAGCCTCGCGCGCAGAAGACGTCGAGAGCCGCTTGATCATGCTGGCTCGCAGCGGCCAATTGCGCCAGAAGGTCAACGAGGCGCAGCTCAAATCTATCTTGGAGGCTGTGAGCGAGCAGCAGCAGGAGGCGGAGAAGGTCACTGTGCACAGGCGGAAGGGCGGCTGGGACGATGATGACTTGGATGACTTGCTGAACGAGGATTGAGATGTGAGCTTGATTTGAGTGCCAGAGGTGTTGGGCAGGCATTAATGCCATGCATGGTTGAAGCACGACTAGGGACGACCCATCAAAGTGCGTATGAGGCACAATCGTTGGAGGAAGAAAAAGGTTCTTCGACTTGATCGGGAAATGCTCGTTGCCAGAACTACGCGGTCATTTCGCAAGCTCTTTGCGCCTGAGTTGTTTTGCATATCGTCATGAGAAACGGCTGTCACTCGACAGAAGACAATTGAAAACATGAAGACCATCACCACACTGGGAAGGCAAAAAGTCCATACCCTCGATGTTACCCGGGCGGGATATATTTACATCAGGCTGAAACCACAGTCTCACTTTCCAAAATCTTGTATGCCCGGGCTCAATGCCACAGGGTCAAATGATGCTTTGAAATTATGATATGAGCAGAGAACTCCGTTATGTCGTACACTTAATCCTCCACAATGCAATCCTTCGCTAAATGGAAGTTTTTTCTTCTTTATACACCCTCGTCTCTTGATTAAAGAAGACGCTCCTCTCCAACTGTCTCGTCTTCCTCTAGTACTTGCTGGCAGCGGCCTGGCAAGACTTGAGCTGGTCAAGGTACCAGCCGCAGATGGTCAGGTCGCCCTGGTTCTGGTCCATGCAGCTCCTGAAGTTGCTGACATCCTGTGCGCACACGCTGGGAGCCTGGTACTGGGAGTTCATGGTGGTTTGGCCGTTCTCAGCCTGGGCGAGAGGCTGGTCGGCAGGCGCAGCGGGTGCGCTGGATCCGCCGCTGAACCAGCCACCGACGGCGTGACCGATGGAGGAACCGACAGCGACACCGCTGGGATTCATGTTAGCTTTCAAGGTTCGAGTGCTGACGCTCGCTTGTGGCGACTTACGCAGCAGTGCTGGCCATCTGGCCGAAGAGACCGCTACCACCGCTCGCTGCGGGTGCAGCCTGTTGAGGAGCGGCGGCAGCAGGAGGAGGAGCGTGCTGGGCGGCAGGAGGCTGAGCGACAGTGCTGGCCTGGCGAGCCTGAGCAGGCTGCTGAGGCGCAGAGCGAGACTGAGGAGTAGGGACGGAGGGGCGCTTAGGCGCAGAGGCGGGACCGCGGGACTGGCGAGGCATGGTTGTTGTGTTGTGTGGTTTTGTTTGGTTTTTAGGATATGCTGGTATTTCGAATTGCGAGATGTATTATTTAGTGGCGGAGGTAATGGAACGCAAGAATGATGTTTGATGATGGTCGTGTAAGTAGCTTTAGCCCGCAAGGGAAAGAACGAAGGCCGAACGCTCGCGCCGTGATTGGCTACACTTTTGCGCCCTCGGCTTCTTCATCCTTCCTCTCGCGATTTCTAGAATCTCTGCAAAGCATCGCGACCAGACATTCTGGGATTATTACTTTTGGCCAATAACAAACACAACCACAATAATGGATTCTTCAGACGTCAAGGAGCTGGTCGAGGACATGACCGCCAGTATTGACGACCTCGAAGCATCACTCGCGCCTCTACTCAATGTATCACTCTCAGCCAGCACATCAAAACTCCCACTCCTCGACAAGGCGAAGCTCTACGTGCTCGCCACCTATGCAATCGACTCGGTTCTCTTCTCGTACCTCAGGCTCAACGGACAAAATGTAAAAGACCACCCGGTCGTGCAGGAAATTATGCGCGTGCGATCATACTTCAACAAGATCAAGGAAGTCGAAGCTGGCCCGGTGCAGCGCAACACAACTCTGGACAAGGATGCTGCGGCGAGATTCATCAAGCATGGTCTCGCAGGCAATGACAAGTACGACCAGGCACGACAGGACAGGAAAGCTGTCGAAGCGAGTGCAAAGCGCAAGGCCGAGGAATTCGAGGCGAGCGCGCGATTCGGCAGCCAGAACCGTTTCGCTGGCATGGCGAAGAGGATGAAGGCTGAGGAGCCGACCATCACAGTTGTCAAGGCGGACGATGCCAGCAGCGACGATGAGGCGGCAGCAGATTCGAAGGCAGAAAAGAAAGCTGCGAAGCAACAACGACGTGCGGAGGCAAAGCAGGACAGTGAGGCACAAGGAGAGGAAACTTCTGCCGCGTCAACAAGACCGAGCAGAAAAAGCAAGACTGCTCCCAGAAGCAACCACGAAACCTTCCAGGCGCTGCTGAACGGACCTGTGCCGAAGAAGGAGAAGAAGAAGCGGAAGAGCAAAGGCGAGGCACAGCAGTAGCTTCGGGACAAAAGGGCGTAAGGAAAATGTGTAGGTTGATAACTGCAGTGGTTTGGAACCGGGTTACTTTGCATTGATAGATATGATACCCTCAACAGAACGAACTTGCTACTTTTATCTGACAGACTCATTCTTTCGCCATGCGCTTTGACAAATAGTCTGATGCGCGCATTACTACTCCCAATCGTCTGTCTGCGTTCGAAATCAGGGAAAACACTCGCAATTGAAGATCAAAACCCCATGCAACTCCACCCATGCGTGTGTCCTCGCGCGTCATGCCAATATGAATCTCAAAAAGTCGAATCGCGGAACCCCCAGAAAACACAACGTTCCATGGCGGTATCAAAGACCGTAGGCCGAACCGACTGTCCAATGCATCAGTAACAAAGCCCCAAGAAAGGTCACAAAAGGAATCACAACTCACAGTAAACGCCCGAGTCACGAGCCTGGCGACGAGTGCGCCTCCAATGCCCGGCCTGATCACCACGACGCGGGATCCACTCCGACACCCAATCGTCCTCATTATCCTCCTCGTCGTCATTTACCAGCCCGTGGGCCTGCAAGTCCTTCGCAACGGACTGGCGCAATCTCCCCATGCGGACCTCCACTTCAGCCATAGACTCCTCGATCATGCGGTCCGCCAAAGCTTCCTGACGCAAAGCCAAGTCGGCGATCGCACGCTCCAAGCGCTCCTGTTCTTCGGCCGCGCTGGTATCAGCCGCCATCCACCAGTTCTCACCGTTCAGCTGCTGCGAGAGAGGCATGCCAAAGGGTGCGTGGCGGGTGGTGAGCAGTTCCCAGGCATTGGTCTCCCAGTTGATGACTGCTTTGGTGGTGGTGTTGGTGAGGATGTCGAGGGCTTTTTGGGCCGGAGTTGGGAGGGTGCCGTCTGGGTTGAGGGGGATGTCGTTTGCGTTGTCGGTGCAGGTGAGGGTTATGGTGCGGTGGAGCATGTTCTCCATTGAGACGGTTGTGTGGAAGCTGTTGTAGACTACGTAGGGAGCCATTGTTGGTGATTGTGATGGTGGTGGTGGTGCGGGGAGTGTTGTTGAGATCGGAAGGGTTGTGGCTGTTGGGTTGTTTTCGTTCTTTCGGTGGTGGTGGTGAATTGTTGCTTTGGTGGTTGCAGTTTAAAATGCCTCTTGTGGATGCGTTGTGGAACCGAGATGTGAATGCTGGATGGAGAAACATTCAACTCGAGGGGGCGATGCACCATGGCTATCTACACTCTGGACGGTCAGTAGAAAATTGAAGGTTCACTAAGGAAGTGGCCGGTGCGTTGTTCAGACTTGGTAAGTGAGGACAGCCAGCGTTGCGGACAGCGGAGAGACATCAGTATGCTGCTGACCAGCACTGAGTTGTCCTCTGTCCTCCATCTTCAGACCAATCGTGAGATCTGCAGGGACAATGAGATGCAATAGTGTTACAGGCAGGCGCATCAGCCCATAGTCGTCAGATTGGTTTCCAACGAAGAAACACATGACTGGAGTACGTAAGCAAGCTTTAGACGTTTCGAAAGAGGTTATTTGCGCGTCAGCAGGGTTGTTTTTCGTGACTTGAGTAAGCATCAAAGTATGCAAGATCGTTGGTTGGTCACGGTAAACTAGAATGGGTGACGAGCAATGTTTATTGGATTAGTAAGTCATATACGGAAGCTACAACCATTGCGCACAATTGTCCGTACAGAAAATGCTCGACAGCTACTACGTTGTTATTGGCAGGCATAGTTTCTACTTTAGATCAAATACTGTTGAGATGCGCACGCAAGATGGCTACGTTCCTTCTTACGTCCGTGGTAGTATCCAGACCTCTAGCAAAAGAAAAGTACTGGTGAGAGCCAGTGAAACAACTCCAGCGACTCCTTTACTCCTCTCGATCAAGACGATGGTACCCTATATGCCACCAAACAGAACCTACAATGCGGTTCCTTGGAAGACTTCTTTCCATTGGCAAGAATCGCCAGCATCCAATGGTCGCAGCTGCCGGTTAAGCTCCTCTGCCCAGCTCTCAGCGTGTAGCGAACTACAGACGAACAGCGTGCCGCTCATTTGATCGGGTTCATCCATTCATCTCTATGGATCATTTCATGGCTAGGAGGAGAGTCACAATCTCATGCGACTTTCCCAGACCCATCGTATTCGCGTAGACACCACCAATGTGATTGATGTGCCCACCCATCTCTTCGGATTCCTTCACCTCTGTACATATGGCAATCCGTAGTCAGGATAAAAGTCGCGATTTCATGCAACATTCCTAAGCCTATGTCAGCACACTGTGTATGTAACGACTCAGCCTCACATCGACAAGATCAATCGCGGGAACGAAACAATCAAAGCAAAAGTCACAACATTGGGAAAGCATAATAATTATCGAGTCGCCAGACCAACAATACATCCATACATGAAGGCTAGCTAAAAGGGACCAAAAGAGTGGACGAAGACCATAAGTCTTCCATTCACGCATGACGCGCATTATTTCGAAACTCGTCCGATCGTGACACCTCGTGGTTTTGAAAGCTCACCCTCTATGAGACGGTGACGGTGGAGGAACCAGAGCTCTTGTAACCCTCAGTGGCGAGGATCATGTAGTCGAAAGAGCCAAGGTCGAGGCCAGCGCCCTTCCAGGCGTCAATGTGGGCACCAAAGTCGATGGAGCCGCTGGTGCGGTGCTCCTTGCGGACAGCCCAGTACTGCTGGAAGGTGGAGGTGCCCTCGATGGAAGGCTGGTTGGTGCGGGTGGTCTGGAGGAGGGTGTAGGTGCTGCCGTCGATCTCGGCGGTGCCAACGGCGCTGGCGGCGGAGGACGGGTCGTAGGAGCCGAAGGCCTCAACGACGTAGAACTCGATCAACGGTGATTTTGTCCAGCCATATAGGGAGAGGTACCAGTTGCCGGAAGCCTGAGAGAAGTCAGCACGGTGTGTCGAACATTCGAATGGAGTTAACACTTCGTTTACGAACCTGAATGTCAGCCTGGTAGGTGACGGTCCTGTATACATTGTTAGTGAACGTCCATATATCAGAGATACGATGCAGTTCTTACTTGGCGGAGGCAGGGTTCCAGCCGATACCAGAGACGACGTTGCCAGAGGCCTCGGTCCACTCAAGAGAGTAAGAGCCGTCACCAAGGGTCATGGTGGCACCGGCAGACTCGTGCCAGTGGGAGAAGTAGTAGCTACCCGACTGGCCGGACTTGTTGTCGGTGATGGTCTCGCCGGAGACGGCAGCAAGGCTGGTAGTGCCAGCGGCGCCAGTGGAGCCAGCAGCAGCAGAGCTGTCAGAGGCGTTGCCGCCAGCGCTGGCGCCAGTGCTGGCACCAGTGCTGGGAGCGGCGGCACCGGACTGGTCGCCAGTGGTAGGAACGTGGTCGGCCTCACCAGAGCTGGAGGCAGCGCCAGTGGAAGCACCAGCGGCACCAGTAGAGGCACCGGTAGCCTGGCCCTGGCCCTGACCGCCCTGACCGCCCTGGCCCCAGGCTTGACCCCAAGACTGACCTTGGCCCTGACCCTGAGACTGGCCCTGACCACCCCAAGCACCCATTCCACTGCCGCCGAACCAGTCCTGACGCTTAGTAGTAGCAGGTGCGGCCAGCGCAGAAGCCACAGCGGAGGCGGCGAGGACGACGTTCTTGATAGCAACCATTTTGGCGAATGTTCTTCGTAAGAGTTAAAAAAGGACGACGAAAGGTGACGTGATTGGACAAAGAGATAGATAGAGTTTCAAGAACCAGCTTGTCGTGTGTGAATGAATGGGATGGGATGATGAGAAGAGTAGCCCTAGAGTAGGGCAACCTCCAGAGTACTTATACATAGAAGGACGGCATCCAGAGTCTATGCTAGCCCAGATACCGAGACCAGCACCGCGATGTCCCTTGTACGGGGCAGCTGGCCGTGCAGCGCGATAGCGAACAGAGCAGGCTGCTCACAAGAACCGGACTCTGCAACAGTGGTTGTATGAGGTTGAAGAACCGCCTCCCCACATAGAGCGAGAGCCAAGAGCCTAAGCATGGTGAAACGCGATGCTTGACGACGCAACTGCGCGGGCCGACGAGCAACGGCCGTGCATTGTGTGCGACATGCGCTCACAACGTGGTCTGATGGGAGTCCTTGCGCGTGGGTGCCCAGAAATATTCGTTTGATGTATAGTTCCTGGCCCACGAGGATTGAAACACCCCCGGCTTTGAAGAGAGTCGGGCATGCATATCCGGATCGAACAATTTGGTCAGGAGTCAAGTGGACCGGTAGATTGTATGCAGTACGATACAACAGCACGCGCAACCTCATCTGCAAAAGATTGTTTGCTTCAATGTGATGGAAACATAGCAACTTTGAGGACAGGCTGGTACAGGGGTGTTGTGGGAATTCGGGAAGCCACGATATTCTCGGAGCACAGTCCGCAAGTGTACAGCGATCGCTGTGCGTGAGTTTACTTACGTACATCGGTTCCAATGGTTAAAGGTGGCATTCACGGCTGTGTTTTCGAAAACGGCTAGGAGCGGCCGTTGAACTACCACGACAGTTCGTTTCGTTTGTTCTTCGTTACGCCGTTGCTCGTAGGCTCAAACTGTTGGATTCAAAGCTCGAAAGACCTCGGTATGCTCACCATTGAGATACGGCTAATGAAGCTGTATACGCAAATTCAAGCGCAAGGACTATATTGTGGCTTTCAGGCTAAACCTCCTCACCCTTGCTCCTGAGTACAAAGGCCCAGGATTGCTAGATAACTAAGCACGGCGAATACTATGGGTAAGGTCTAGCGTCTGCGGCTGATGACGCCAAACGATCGGATCTTCAACAAGTGTGATTGCAGTTATATGCCGTCGAAGGCTTGCAACGCCTAAGCTTGCACTGTGCTTGCACCTTTTGTGGAATCTCTCTGTTTGGGAAGCGACTCCATAATGCCAGCGCTGCCTCTCAGTGGCCAGTACGATGCTGAATCTCGACCGCATGGCAAGGTATGAACAGGATTCAGTCCAGGGTCAAGATTAAGGTCTGGCATTGAGTTCTTTACGGCAACACACACACCCCTTGTTCTGCTGGAGGGGTACAATCCTGCTATCTCGGCTGATTTGATCCGCATAAGACCGTGATGACGCCAAGCGATCTGGCCATCAGGTAGCATGCTTGTGACCATGGCTACATGTTCCTGTTGATGACGCGATGGGCGAGTTGCATATAATCGCATCAACCTGACATCAGATGGCCTGCGTTCAACCTCAGCTACATGATCCTGTCCGAGACACGATGAGCATGTTGCATATACCCAGTGTTGCAATCAACCTCACATCAAGTCCAGGAAGTTCCCAACATGCACATCGATCTGTATCCACCTGTCCTTCATCATAGACACCGCCAGACCATGATCCCGGCTACCGTCTCCACCAAGAGCTTCCAATGCCTGGATCTTCTCGGCCGCCTCAGACCTCAAGCCTTGCAAATGCGGCCGTAACCACTCGTTGACCGCGGCAGACTTGTCACCACTCAAATCCTCACCGTTAGTGACAAAGTACTCCCATTCGTTCGCCGTCAGTAGCACTGCGCGCACGGCAACCTGCGTCTTGAAACATATCTCCCAGGGCTGGCGGCACTTGGTCGCACAAGTCTTGGGCGTTTTGCTATGGGTGCAGGCATACGATGACGGCAGGAGAGCGTATGCACCCAGGAAACCGACATCTTGTAATTGAGACTTGGTCTCGTCGCTGAAATTGGGGATGATGACGTGATCCAGGCGGATCTCGTCGTCTGCGCTTGCGTGCTGTTGGGGAGACGCGCAGATGAAGCCGTAGTGGACGAGCAGCTTGTCGTTCGAGTGGGCGCCGTATGTGGCCAGGACTTCTTCGCCAATCGCTGCAGCGTGTCAGTGTTAGGATCCCGAACCGGATGGTCGTGCTCACCTGTGCTGTTGTTCCTGGGAGCAAGCTGACTACATAGTCATGCTGGATATCGAACACAAGTCAAGCAAGAACAAAAGACCATCACTTACCATAGTCCCTCTCAGCAACAACCTCATACCCTTTACTATTCTGCAACACCGTGACTGTAGACCCGCTCGGAGCGTGATTCATATAATCGACGAACGGGCAAAGCACCATACTCCCCGCCCTACCAGCAGAAGGCTTCCAATGGAACGACCGACTGTTGACAATGCACCAGTAATACCTAAATGTCGCCTCTTCCCACTCACGCCCCTCACACAGCACCTTCACAGCCTCCCAATCGCGCTCATAGTCTGCCTTCTGCCGCTCAAAAGGCGCGAGAACAGGCGGCGGCAGATACTCGAGCAGCTCCGGCGGCCACGACAGAGGCATACTAGCATCGAAGTCCGCTTTCGTCGGCCACGTCGCTTCCCACAGCGCGAGCGGAGACTCGGCCGGTGCGAATTTCGCCATGATGCTGACCGACAATTTGGCCTGTGGCGAAGCGCGCTCGAGACCACTGCGTTTGACAAAAGCGGCGTCGGGCTTGAACATTGCCTTCTCGGGCACGAACAAGAGGCGTGTGCCTGCTTTGACTGCTGCGGTGGTCATGAGGCCGAGGCCACGGCCGGGCAGTTGCTGGGGTGCTACGGAGTTGATTTCGACGCCTCGGTCCTGTGCCCAGGAGGTGAAGAGGGTGTGTTTGTCATCTCCTCGTGCATCTTTTGGTTCAGAGGCAGGCTCGGACAGGCGAGCGCGTTTGGGCGGGCGAGGCATGGTGGGTAGTATTGCAGACGAAGTAGATGTAAGTTTGGACGAAAGACTTCAAGATTCATGTTTGCTTCAATGTCTATCAAGTAGGGTTAGGGTTGGGGTTTCGATCAAATGCGTTTCGTTGCGTTCGCGTGCCTTTTCACGCTTCTCTTTCTCTCTTGAAGACCAATTGATGAAAATTCAGTGAAGCTATAGGATTCGCAGATAGAGCTTTCTGGTTTATGCCAATGGAAGGTAAGTCACACCAAGACGTTTGCGACAGCGTTGTCACTCAGATACATCCCAAATTGCTTACAGGAACATTGAAGTGACCACGTACATGCGTCGATCTAACACTCGCTCGCCATCTCACAGCCTTACATGGGTGATGCGGGATCAGATCCCAAAGTCTCTGTGGAATTTTACGATTGACTCGCGACAATCTTTAGCTTCGTTGCAGAAGTCACACGTCCTAGCAAAGCGATGATGATCACGGCTTCCAGTTTCGATCGCTACGAGGCATTGAAGTTCCAGCCAACATGTTATGTAAATTGCATATAGTCAAGTGCGGTTCCATGTGTGAGGGGATACATGTAGCTGGTACCACCCACCCAATGTTAGGGCCATCAACATTTACGCGATTAGATCCCAACAGAGAGCTGAACATTCATTCACCAACAATCCATCCATTATCAAAAGATTACTTAAGGGGGTATAAAAGTCTATACGATCCTGTTCTCTCAGGATCAAAGCAGTATCACCACTGCAATCATTTCATTCATCAACCAAGGAACTTCTCCACGACATCCCTCATCCCCATCCACACACCACTGCCCTTCGCCTCCAAAGCCTTAGCTGTCGACCGTACGCTCTCAACCGGTCTCTGCTCACGCACTTGCTCTGCCGAGAACCATGCGCCGTGCAAACCATATGGCACGCGCTGCGGTAAGTGCACCCGCGCGACAATGGTGCGCATGTCCTTCGCGTCGATGATCCAGAGCTCGCTCTTGGCTCTGTTGTCAGAGTCATCAGCTGGGACGTCGCCGGCCCCGGTGAGCTGCTCTTCGTCGAAAGCGTAGAAGACGAGATACCCAGAGTCTTCGGTGCGCGCGGAAGCGGAAGGGACGAAGCGTGGCTCTTGGGCATACCAACCTGGTGGCATCTGGAAGGCGCGGACAGGGTCATGCGTGTCTTGAGACTCGAGGACTTGCACCATTGATCTGTTGTCTACTATGCCGGATACGCTGCGTGGAGGGTTCGCGCGTCCCCGGTGGATGAGTGTTGCCGCATCGATTTTAACCAGGACGTCGATCTTTGTGGCCTTACCTAAAGCCGACCCGAAGTTTGTTGCGGTTGTGGAGCATCCGTAGATATAGCGGGCAGCGTTCATCTCGAATTGTGGGTGAACAGATGGGAACTCGAAAGGAATGGCAGTGAGGGCCCATTGATGTGTGATGTTACCAGATTGTAGGTCGAAGTTGTAGTAGTACAGTCGACACTGGTCAACGTCATACTCTTCTTCCTCTTCATCAGGAGACTCGGGTTCGTCCAGTGAAATTATACGCAGCAGTGGCTCCTTTTCATCGCCTGGTGACTCGATAGAGCTGGATCGTTCCCAGACTGTGCCATCCGAAGTGTCGTCGTACTTTGAGAAGAAAGGCATGCGCTTCTTATTGCGCGCCATTGCTGCACCGACGTCCTTCTCAACAGGTGGCGCAATATTGCCTGCAGCGAACACCATTGTCGCCGAGGTCAGTCGGCAAGCAAGCATATTCACTGCGACAGGCTTGCCAGTTGCATCCAAGTCATCCCAAGAGTTTGCAGTGTGGAAGATGCAGCAAGCATCAGTCTCGAACCACCTGACTTCTTCAGGATGTCTGCGAGGAAATATTCCAAATCGAGAGGGCTGATCGGAGTCGTAAGTGACAGGAGGCTTGCCTTTGAGTTGATTTGCTGGGTCCAATGATAGAGGCAGATCCATGATGACCGTGTGAGACGATGAGACGCCAAAGTCGTGCATCATTCTGCCACCATTGATGCCAGGTACTGCCGCATTGAGCATCTTTTCCTGAGTTTGAGGGTCGCCTGAAAGAAGCTGGCCACTCGTTGACTGTTTGGGTAAGATAGAGTATTGGATGTATGGAGGTGCGAAGCAGGCGTGGAACATCAACATTTCCTTCGTGTTGGGGTCGACCTTCGGATGTGCTGTGGTCCATTCTCGCATGAACTGTATCATGCCACCAGTGTCGCCCAATGTACGCTCCTTTTCAGTCGAGGTCGCGTCCTTTGGTTCGCCTTCTGCGGACGATCCATTGTACCATCCAACCGTCTCCAGACCAGGTAGCTGTATGCGCATTGGTGGGCCACTCTCGCAGAGCGCCATTGCTCTCCCGTCGTGGTAGACTACACTCGTGTTCGCTACACTGATCTTCTTGATCTTCTGTTTCGACCCAGGCAGATGTGACATTATGACCAGAAAAATCGTCCTCATAATTCGTAGGGTCACGTAGATAACGCGAGCCAGAGGGTTGACCAGTGTTGCAATACTGGGCAGTATCGGCACTCTCAGTCGGTCGGAGCTGATGGCGCTAAGGTACAGGTCGGTCAAGATGAATTGGTTGACGAACTCGGGTAGGATGTCTCCTGTTTGTTCGTCCTTGGTGAATGATACGCCGGAGAGCATACCGTCTCCATCAAACCAGTGGGCATCTCTACCCAAGTCGCTGTTGGACACTGGGTTGCTGCCGTTGCGAACATACTCGCCACCTGCGAGCTCCTCGGGGATGGATCCGGTGTGTGTGCATGGTGTTAGGCCGACTGTCTGCTGTATGGGCGCGAAGTTGCCGCTGAGATATGGATGTTGGTCCTGTGGAGTTGGTAGGATGTTGTCGCTGGCTGATCGCTTGCGTCGGTGGCCCGTTGTGGCCATGGCGAATGTCTTCAACCAGCAATGTGCATGGAGTGGAACAGGCAGGAAGAGCTAGGTGGGAGCTCGAGTGTATTGGGTGGCAGCATTGCAGGGTATGCGGTGAAGATGAAGCAGTAGCAGTAGCAGCAAGCAGCACGGCGCAGAGAGACGGATGGAGGAGGCGATGGCCGAGAGCATCATTATCACATGTCGAAGAAACGAAGCAAGAAGCCGTCCGGCATCCGAGCGCGCCTTCCTTCCCTGCTTGCTGTTCCCTTCACTTGCCGCCGTCACCTAACTTCTCCTCACTCACTAGTACTACCACAGCTACTGTGACACCTCATCACTCATCACGGCCGCCGCACGTGCAGCTCGCCTGCAGCTGTCCGCATCCGCATCCGCGACACCCCGCCACCAAGATCGAGATCGCAGTGAAGGAAGGAGCGAGCTTCTGCTTGACTGAGCTGTCAAACAACGTCACACCTCAGTCAGGTACAAGCACAAGCCACTGACGCCACCACCAGTACAGTATTTGACAATTGCATGTATGCACTAACCACTCTCGGTGCCACAAAACTCACGCTAATCAGATCTCCATCAGTGTCAAAAGTCTTTGTCGGATCTCAGTCAGCCCGATAGCCGCGGAAGTCAATCAGCAAGAAACGCGAGATTGAATTGAAGGATCCGCGCGGCTTGGCTTCGCGAAAACGAGGGCGGCGCCTCAACACCTCCAATAATTGCGACGACGATACTAGCCAGCCAGCCAGCCCTGCTAGTCCACTCACACCACACGCCACTCTTGCGGTGCCAGCAAGCAGCATGATATAACCCCTGTCAACACAGAGAATCTGGACACCGACCCGCCAGGATGGGTTACGACTACGCGCTGGTGTAAGGGATCACCATGCAAGCATGACGACGAGACAGCCTCGGTGCTAACTCCTATCGCTGTCCAGACACCTTACCTACACCATCCCTCCCGCCATCTTCCTCTCCATCCTCTATGCCCCGCTGTGCACCCGCCTCGACATCTACAAAATCCTCTTCCTGATCACCATTGCCGTCACTGCGACAATCCCGTGGGACAGCTACCTCATCCGTAACTCGATATGGAGCTACCCCGAGAATGTGGTCATGGGACCCAAGATCCTGGACATCCCCATTGAAGAGGTCTTCTTCTTTGTCATTCAGACATTCAACACCACCTTGCTCTATCTGATCCTCAACAAACCGACACTTCACTCAATCTACCTCGTTAGAGAGAAAAAGGGAAGCGCATGGAAGGTTCTCAAGCTTGGAGGTCAGCTGGTGCTGGGCCTGATCATCAAGAAGAGCTTCGATTGGGTTAAGACGCCTGGACAGTACACATACATGGGCCTGATCCTCGTCTGGGCGTGTCCGTTCTTGCTACTTCTCTGGAGTTTGGCATACCAGTTGCTGGTGAGGCTGCCTTTCTCGAACACAGCTCTTCCCATTGCGATCCCGACTCTTTACCTCTGGGCTGTCGATTCCCTGGCCTTGCAACGCGGCACTTGGGTCATTTCTTCAGCAACCAAAACTGGCGCATACCTTCCGGTGTTTGGTCTTGAGGCAGAGGAGGCAGTCTTCTTCTTCCTGACAAATTGCCTGATCGTCTTTGGATTGGTAGCATTCGACAATGCGGTCGCCGTGCTGAACACGTTCCCCGCCCACTTCCCCAAGGTGCCTGAATTGCCGTCACCTGCTCTGCTGGTCCGCGCTCTCCTGATTCCTGCTGCGGCTTACGATGACGATCGCATTCTCGGTCTGCGCCAATCCGTGCAGAGGCTGAAGAACAAGAGCAGGAGCTTCTACCTTGCGAGCGGCACTTTCTCTGGCCGCTTGCGCATCGACTTGATTCACCTCTACTCGTTCTGCCGTATCGCGGACGATCTGATCGACAATGCGCAGTCGCCCACTGAGGCGAAGCTCTGGGTTTTGAAGCTGCGCAAGTTCTTGGAGTTCGCTTACGGTGAAGGGACGAAGTCAAAGGATGGCAGCATCACATCTGCAACCGATATCAACAATGGCGTCGCAACACTGTTTGTCATGAACAACTTCCCTCGGGACACTCAACTATCCCTGCTGTACCTGCCAACCCAGCGTATGGACAAGGAACCTCTGTTCGACTTGTTGAAAGGCTTCGAGATGGATCTCCTCTTCACAAAGGATGCCAACTCGACTCCGATCAAATCTGAGCCTGATCTTGATACCTACGGCGCTCGCGTCGCTGGTACCGTCGCCCACCTTTGCATCCAGCTGGTTCTGTTCCACTACCCTGGACTCTCTGAGCTGGCTTCGAAGCGCGTGATGGCAGCTGGCCACGACATGGGAATCGCCTTGCAGTACACCAACATTGCCCGCGACTTGAAGGTTGATGCTGAGAACGGACGCTGCTACGTGCCAATCTCCTGGCTGAAGCGTGACAAGATGACTCCCGAATCTTTCATCTCTGCTCTCCGCTCTGAAAAGAACGAAGACCACGTCAACAAGCGGATCGAGAAGATGCGCATGCACTTGCTCGACCGCGCTTTCAGTCTTTATGAGAAGAGCGTTGGCGCGATCGAGGAGCTGCCCAAACCTGCCAGAGCGTCCATGCGCGTTGCCGTCGAGTCGTACATGCAGATCGGCCGTGAGCTCAAGGCGCCTGGCTATGTTGTCAAGGCTGGCAGAGCGACGGTGCCTGCATGGAAGCGCGTGGCTGTCGCCTGGACGGCTTTGAACGGGCCTATGCCGAAGAGTGCTTGAACTGTTGCGTGTAACATGAGGAGAGGTTGCACATAATGTTGCATAATTAGTGTATATACCCTAGCGTGTGATAATCCAAACTCCTTTGCTTCAGTGAATTGATTGTCCAAAAGGTGCCTTGCTCGTTACTTTTCCTCTGCGCTGCTGTAGTTGAATCAAGAGACAACCACAGCATTAATTTATGAGTGTGACGATGTCGATCTCGATCCGCAAGCTCCGAGGCACCTTAATGAGATCTGATCCTAGCCAATAGGAAAGCGATTCGCAGCAATGAATGGCTCGAGCGCGAGATTAGCTCACTTGTCGTGCCACTAGGCTTGCATGTGAAAGTCGCTTGACGCCGCATCCCACCAAACAACTGAAGCAGAGCAAGCATCATTGATGTATTCCTCCCAACGCCAACACCTTCCACCACCGTCAACATGTCGGAAAAGCCCAAGCAGAAGACTGCCATTGTGATTGGTAAGTGCAATAATCTACACATGCCTCACGTACCGCACTAACAATCCCTCCAGGTGCCGGCGTCGGCGGCGTCTCAACAGCAGCTCGCCTCGCAAAAGCAGGCTTCCAAGTGACGGTGCTGGAGAAGAACGCCTTCACCGGTGGCCGCTGCAGTCTCATTCACCACGAAGGCTACCGCTTCGATCAAGGCCCTTCACTCCTCTTACTCCCGCGCCTCTTCCACCTGACCTTCCAAGAGCTCGACACCAGCCTCGAGGCCGAGGGCGTAGAACTGCTCAAATGCGACCCCAACTACAACATCTGGTTCGGCGACGGCGAGCGCGTCCTGCTCAGCTCCGACCTCGCGACAATGAAAGCTGAGATCGAGAAGTGGGAGGGCAAAGACGGCTACGAGCGCTACCTGGCTTTCTTGCAGGAGAGTCACAAGCACTACGAGCTATCAGTTTCGCACGTGCTGCTCAGGAACTTCGAGACGCTGGCGAGCATGCTGCGCTGGTCGTTCTTGCAGCACTTGCTCTCGCTGCACCCATTCGAGTCGATTTGGACGCGCGCTAGCAAGTACTTCTGGACGGAGCGCTTGAGGCGCGTGTTCACTTTTGGCAGCATGTACATGGGTATGAGCCCGTTTGATGCGCCGGGCACGTACTCGCTGCTGCAGTACACGGAGCTGGCGGAGGGTGTTTGGTACCCTGTTGGTGGGTTCCATCGTGTCGTGGAGGCATTGGTGGAGGTTGGCAAGAGATTTGGCGTGGAATACAGGCTAGGGACTGGCGTCGAGGCTATCCTGCTGGACCAAGAGGGTGCAAGAGCAAAGGGCGTGAGACTGGAAAACGGCGAGGTTCTGGAAGCCGACATCGTGGTGAACAATTCGGACCTGGTGTACGCCTACAACGAGCTTCTGCCCAAAACATCATACGCAGACTCGCTCTCGCAACGACCTGGATCTTGCTCGAGTATCAGCTTCTACTGGGCGCTTTCGGAGAAGGTCCCCGCTCTGCAGCCACACAACATCTTCCTGGCAGACGATTACCGCGAGTCTTTCGACAGCATTTTCAAGAAGCAGCTCATACCCGACGAGCCCAGCTTCTACGTCAATGTTCCCAGTCGCATCGACCCAAGCGCTGCACCAGCCACAGGAGACAGCGTAGTCGTCCTCGTCCCCGTCGGTCACCTAGTCGAATCTCAGAACGGCACCGCCGTACCTCAGAACACCAATGGCCCATCCATCGCCTCCGCCTCTCCTTCCGGCCAAACAGGCATCTCCCCTTCCTCAACCCAAGACTGGCCGGCCATGATCGCGCTCGCCCGTAAAACAATCCTGCGCACCATCCAAGCACGCACCGGCGTCGACCTCGCCCCGCTCATCAAGCACGAACTCACCAACGACCCCATGTCGTGGCGCGACCGCTTCAACCTCGACAAAGGCGCCATCCTCGGCCTCTCACACAGCTTCTTCAACGTCCTCTCCTTCCGCCCTTCCACCCGCGCCCGCAAACCGCACTGGATCGACGGCAAGCTCGGCGGCGGTGTGGTGGAGCGCGTGGCGTCCGTCGTGATCGACACGGCTCGCGGCAAGGGCAAGGACGTGCAGGGCCTGTACATGGTGGGCGCGAGCGCGCATCCTGGCACTGGCGTTCCTATCGTCTTGGCTGGCGGACGTCTTGTCGCGGAGCAGATTCTGGAGGATCTGGGCTTGCAGAGGCCGTGGGGGAATGAGGAGAGGAAAGTGAGGGATCAGAGGCTCGATACGATCGACAAGCCTTTCTGGCTTGATGATTCGAAGAGCTGGATCTTCATTATTGCTATGGTTTTGGCTGTGCCGTGGGTGTTTGGCGCGATGCTGTGGATTAATTTGTAGAGAGTCTTGTGATGGTAGGCTCTTGGCGCGCCAGAACTAGATGGCATGGCATGCCATTGAAAGTCATGACTGGACTCTGTTCATAATACTGTCTACACACATGTAGCAATCGAGTAAGATTAATCGAGCCTCTCCGAAGGCGTCTACTGTCACCATAGGGAAATTCTCAGTGGCGGCATGTCAATGATTGAAACTGGGCGGCGAGCTATATCCTGGCTCATGTATAATAAACAAAATGCCTTGGAAAACAGCTTGGTGCTTGCTTGACATTGCATGGCATGGCATGCATACACATAGTCGAAACCCCACATCCTGTCAATGCCAATGCCATTATCAGCAACTCCATATGGCAACATGTTAAGATGCGCTGTCTGCCGATCTCACGCGACAAACAACCACGCGGCGACGATCTCTCATACCATCGATGGCAGAAGTCGCGACCGGTCACCTGCGCATCAGGTATGCACGTATGTAATCGAAATACATGAACAAGTCAGTGCTTCTTTTGCGCCACAAACAATTTCTTAGGGTCGTCTTCACGAATGATGACGGAGTCTGGCCTCCGTCACTTACTTGCGGCTCCGGGCGGGTGCGCTCTATTGTGCATGCTGTACCGGTCGCGTCCGGGGGGAATATGTATGGAGGTTGGGTTAGAGTTTGGTGAGTCCTGTACTCCTGTGATGGACTTACTACACATGCTTCTGCGGCATCTGTATGCGAGTGGCAAGGCGAGACCCGCAGAGAAGCCGTTGCCTGTCAACTGGAGGTCACTTGCTGGGATTAAATGCGGAGTTGTCTTTCGTCGCACCAAGTGTTTTGAGCCGTCGCATATGCAGCTTCTCCTCGGTGTGCACCGGAGGTGTTTGTGATTGGGCATGTCATTGTGACGTGGACTGAACATGGGAATTTACGGCGGATGGCGAACGGAGGCGAGCCAGGTGCAGGTTGGGAACAGCAGAACGTGAAGGTTGAGGACGTACAGAGAAGCAAGCCTCGTGCTGTGCCGGTGCGATCGCGGCGAAAACTAGTTACTCCCGAATCACTCACGATGTCGAAGCGACGTTATGATGTCGTCCACACACCCCAAAGCATACCAACAGCACCGAGCTTGCGAAAAAAAAAAGGGTTGCTCCATCAATTTAGACTCTGCGACTAGCCTTACAGCATGATGTCGAGTGTGACACCTACGGTATAGCCCGCGGCACTTCCTTCAGACCAATAAGCTAGGGCTTGTAAGGCTGCTCTGTTTCATCGCGAGCAGAGATCGGCATCTCATCTGAGATCTCGAGCCCAAATGTAAACACTGTGAGTGTCGCGGGCCGCAAAAGTTTGCGGTGCAGACAAGCCTTCCATAGGTGCTTGGTTAGCGCCACGGCTTTCCACTAGCCCGCCTTATGACGACCTGCATATTTCTTGCTGTTCATCCTTCAAGCAGGACGGCGAGCGTTGATCGGCAAGCAAAGCACTGGCTTATCGCGACGTGTTGGTGTACACGACGATGATCGTGGTCTGTAAGCAGGAGCTCTTGCTTCTAAGCTCAAGCTGCTTGCATTGCATGGGCTTGTGAGACATCGAAGCTCTTGTCCAGCGAATCGTCGTCAGACAGCTCGCCGATGGGTTGCTGGCTGGTGTGACCGGAGTCTGGACCTACAGGGCAAGCGGTAAGGGATAGCCGTGAGATCCGGCGGCGACGATGCCGGAGCTAGTATTGCCTTGATCACGAGCCTCTTTGATGACTAGAGACGATCACCCTTTGAGTCGGGCTACAGGATAGGAGCGGCATGGGCTAGACGTCATACATGAAGCATGCTTTCAAACAGAATGCATCATGCACGGTGCGCTGGTGCTGCTCAGGAATGTACTATATACTCTCGTGGCGCCTCGAAGTATCCTTGTTCTGTCCTCTCACACATACCGTACGCTACGAAGTCACACATCAGGATCTCTGAACCAGGACATTCGACAGTATGGGTAACCAAGCACTTCAGGTCAATGGTACGTTTCGTTGCGTTCCAACTACATCCAGAAGCAGCTCTGACACAAATCACAGACGACGCCGTCAACAATGCCCAGGCGCAAATCGCCATCACCGTCCGCGGTTCAGACTGGTACTGGACTGTGTGCGCGATCATGATCGCTGCAACATTCGCCTTCGTTGGACTCGCGACCACTAAGCCTCGCCAGCAGCGCATCTTCCACTACATCACTGCTTCCATTACCATGGTCGCTGCCATTGCTTACTTCTCCATGGCTTCTAACCTTGGCTGGACTGGCATTGCTGTCGAGTTCGTCCGCAGCGACCCCAAAGTGGCTGGTCTCTACCGCGAGATCTTCTATGGTGAGTTGCGATTGTACATTGGTGGCATTAACGAAATACTAACCTTCGACAGTTCGCTACATCGACTGGGTCATCACCACTCCTCTTCTGCTCACCGACTTGCTTCTCACCGCCGGCATGCCCTGGCCTTCCGTTCTCTTCACTATCCTCATCGACGAGATCATGATCGTCACTGGTCTTGCTGGCGCACTCGTCCGCACCAGCTACAAGTGGGGCTACTTCGCTTTTGGCTGCGCCGCTCTGTTCTACATCGTTTACCAGCTTGTTTGGGAAGCTCGCAAGCATGCCAACGCCATGGGCAAGGACATCGGCACCGCTTTCCTCCAGTGTGGTTCCCTGACCGCACTTCTGTGGACTCTCTACCCTATCGCTTGGGGTCTTTGCGAGGGTGGCAACTACATTTCACCCGACTCCGAAGCCATCTTTTATGGCATCTTGGATGTGCTGGCTAAGCCTGTCTTTGGTGCTCTTCTCATCTGGGGTCACCGCAACATTGACCCGGCGAGACTTGGTCTGCACATCCACGACTACGACGAGAAGGACATCCAGTTCCAGGGCAAGAAGATCCGTGGAGCATCCACTGCCACCGACGGTACCGAAGCCACGGCTGCCGCAAACGGCCACGAAACCGTCTAAACAGGTTGCAACATCGGTGCTCAGGTCTGTTCGACCACAGCCTGTGATGGAAGGAAGTTGTTCGCCCAATCGCTGGACGGACTGAGCTGGTTTTTCGAGTCCTTTTTGGATTGCGCAAAGATACCACTTCACGATGCGTCATATTATTCATTGACGATTGATGTTCATGTTACTCTAGCTAATTACCTTTTGTTGATAATATTTAATGATATTCTGTGTTTACTTGCATATCGTGGTCCTCTTCTGAAGTTGTTCCCTTCTGAGCTTCGGACTAAGTCTTCATACAACAGCAGCGTGGCAGCATTTGTTCCGCAGGTCTCCCATGGCTCATCATGAAGAATCGATTGATCAGATCGCTGCGCGCATCTTTGTTGTTCGGAAGCACTGAGCGCGACGCGGTATGCACTTCTCAGTGTTCGTCCATCAATGACGTGAATGGCTGGGAATCCTCCGCAACGCTAAAGGTCTAGCCTGCGCCAAACGAGATCCGATCAGAGATCTGTGCGATCGACAACCTACCGATCAACAATCCACCGAATCCATGACGCAGTAGAAGTCTAGCCAGGTGCGCGCGCGCGGATGCGCCTGAGGTAGGTTGAAGTCTGCGGTAAGGCCTTATCGTCGCGAATCGCATCGCGTGCTTGGGCTCCCTGCGCCTCCATCACACACACACACACTCTCTCTCTATGCGTGGCTTGCTCATCACATTCCGAGCTACATCGTACCGATCCCTTGTAAATCGTACCCGATCTTACGCTTTCTCTACATACACCGCAAGCATGAAGCACGAACGCTCCCAAAGCACAGAAGACGTGAAGCAGCCTTCACCAAAACGCGTTAAAGACGAGAACGGGAAATCAGTACATCAAGGCAAAGATGACAATCTCAAACATCCCACCATAAAACGAGCCAAAGAGATCGATGCGCATACTCCCATGCAGCAATTGGACGAACTCCTCGAGAAGACCAGAAAAGAGCCCAAAAGCACGCGCAATGTCCTCCATTGGTTTCGCTCCAAGGATATCAGAGAAGAGGATAACCGCGGTCTACATGCGGCTGCGGAGAAAGCGAAGGAGGGTTCTGGCAGCTTGATCACGATGTATCTGTTCTCGCCAAAGGATATGGAGTGGCATGGGACGAGCGCGCCGCGCACAGATTTCATTCTGGACAGTTTGGAGAAGCTCCAGGCTTCCTTGCAAAAGAAGAATATTCCGCTTGCTGTCGTGACAGCAGAGGAGCGAGGGCAGAAAGTTGACAAGGTCTTGCAATTTGTCAAGGACCACGATATCTCGCACATCTATGCAAACCTCGAGTATGAGGTCGACGAGCTGCGGCGTGACATCAAGCTAGCTAAGAAGGTCCAAGATGAGAAAGACCTCTTTTTCGATGCTCTGCATGACCAGACGGTTGTAACGCCTGGCACTATCGTCACTGGCAGTGGCGGACCTATGAAGGTCTTCACTCCTTATCACAAAGCCTGGCTCGCGGAAACAAAGGACGACCCCAGTCTACTTGATCTCGTACCAGCACCAACAGGAAACGACAAAAGCGCTGCCAAAGACTTCAGCGACCTCTTCGAGTCTAAAATTCCCGCACTACCAGAAAGCAAACAATACTCGAGCAAAGAGGAGCAACAGCGCATTCGCAAGCTCTGGCCCGCTGGACACGATGCAGGGATCAAGCGTCTCCACGATTTTCTTCACAAGAAGGTCTCAGACTACGCAGACAACCGCTCGGCACCTGCTCTTGATCCCTCGAGCAGACTTTCACCCTATTTCTCCTCTGGCATCGTCAGCGTGCGAGAGGTTCTCGCTATTACCAAGAAGTTCAATGACAACAAACACTTCGACAAAGGCGATGTTGGCGTGGCGGCTTGGGTCCGTGAGATCGTATTCCGCGAGTTCTACCGTCAAGTCACAGTCATCACTCCTCATACGAGTATGAACTTGCCACAAAACATGAAATTCGATAACGTCGAGTGGGAAGACGACGAGGAAGGCTGGGAGAAGTGGTACGAAGGCAAGACTGGCGTTCCTTTCGTGGATGCAGGCATGCGCCAGCTCAACTCTGAAGCGTACATGCACAACCGCGCACGCATGAACACATCCTCTTATCTTACTGGGAACTTGCTCATTGACTATCGCCGAGGAGAGCGGTACTTCGCTGAGCACCTCATTGATTGGGATCTGTCGAACAACACCCAAGGTTGGGAGCCGAGCTATACGATCTTCAACCCTGTGGTGCAGGCTGAGAAGCATGATCCTGATGGCGATTACATTCGCAAGTGGGTGCCTGAGTTGAAGGACGTACAGGGAAAGGCGATCTTTGCACCACATGAACGGTTAAGTGCAGAAGAGTTCAAGAAGTTGGATTACCCTGCGCCACATGTGGACTTTGGCGAGAGCTCGCAAAGGGCGAAGGAGCGGTACAAGAAGGGTATTGCTACATCTGAAGTCTGAGGCTGTCATAAATGGTCAATACCATATCCTCGTCGTTGGATGCGACTTTGGTATTGAATTGAAATTGTAATGTTCAACAAGCTTCTCATTTGTCGTGCTATGCATACTCCTCATGAGTGTTCACCTTGAGAAGTGTATATCTCCATGGCATCGACTCGGGCATGAGTGCAGCCAAAGGCCATTTTGCATGCCTCTCTCTTCTGAGGACGTAACGTGTACAAAAAGGGTGAAGTGGTGGACCTCGTTGTCTCCACATCCCTTCCGATAATGTCGCCGTACGCAATCTTCCGGCGACATTGAACCCTTGGGTGCGGCTCGCACCGTGACAACAGCATCAGTTACTCGAAGCCTCCTGAAAATGGCTGTCCATCGACAGAGAATAGAGTCCATATCATAGAGAAATATCAAGAAGAGCAGTGCTGTGCAGGTGGAGGTTGACATGTAATGAGAACGGCCGTCGGACCAATTATGTCACACTTGAAGCCCTTGCCAAGAGCGCGCCTTCCCCCCACCTTCACCTTCTCAGCCTGACTCTGAGCCCTCGAACCTCCACCACCACCCACCAACACAACCAACAAACCACTCTCCACTCTACCACCACAACCATTTCTTGATACCGACACCACGGGACAAACCCAACAAGCGACAAGACAACAAACCCTCCAGGAGAAACCAGGAAGCGCATCTTTTATGTCCGGCCCAATCGAAAACCTCAAGTCTTTCGGTACGTTCCCACCCGCCCGACTCGAGGGCACCTCAGACTCTGCGCCGCCGCATGCGCTGTCGCTGGCGGACATGCGATACTCCTTTGCGCCTTCGTATACCGGTGTACTGGCCATGCACGTGAGGCGGGAGGTCATGTGGTTCACGAGAGGGGCAACAGCGCGCTTCAAATGGGGCTGTGCTGTAAGCGCAAGAACAAGAACACCAAGCTAACACAACACTCCAGACCCGTTCGCCGAAGCGGATGAAGACGGCGGCACTGAAAAGCAGTCTCAGAACTACATCCACATCCGTATCCAGCGTACGTCATCCTCTTCGAAAGTAGCACTCCCGCTCACACACTGACATACACACTCAGAGCGCAACGGTCGCAAGACCTTGACCACTGTCCAGGGTCTCCCCAAGAAGTTCGACCAGAAGAAGATCCTCAAGGTGATCAAGAAGAAGTTCGCTTGCAATGGCACCATCGTGAGCGACTCCGAGATGGGTGAGGTCATCCAACTCCAAGGCGACCAGCGCAAGGATGTTCAGGAGTTCCTCACGGACAAGAAGGAAGGTCTGGGTCTTGAGGCCCCGACCGTGAAGGTGCACGGTTTCTAAACGAAACCGTTGCGCGAAGCGACGACGACCGAGCGCTCTCTCCGCCGGCAATCTACATCAAGCCGCACTTCAGGCCGATTGATTTTGCGACTTCCAGGCACCACGAGAGCTCGGATTTGGACGCTTACCAGGCCGTGCCTGTTGGCTCTTCCCAGGAAACTGGCAACACGCGCGCGAAACATTTCCGGCTATGAACTTGGCGTATACCAGCATGCTTACGATGGAATGGTTAGCGGTTGTGAATGGACATTGGACTGTCTTTGGCGATTCTTCTTCTTTCTTCCGTAGCTATGTGCACGTATGAAGGAAATGGCATTCAGCAATACAGCAACAATTCATGTGTATGAGGAAATATTGACAATTCTGGGTGAGCCATCTTACTTTATTCAGGCATGATGTGAATACCTCCAGCTGTAGACATACTGGAACGCTTTCTACGCGTTGTGAAATAGTGCGAACACAACCACCACAGACCTGCATCTGCAGCGGTCGCACGCAATCGGCGATGACTGGCAGTAGATGATGTTGCAACGCTGTCTATACAATGGCTCCCCCTCTGCTCTAATTTTAACCAGAGTGGATCTCTGATCATCTGTAGGCGCGAATTCGCCTACATTTTTCTCTCGCGGTCGATGATCTTGTTCAAGGCCGCTCGCATACATCATGCGTTCTCTGATTGTGTGTTGTTTACAACCGCACGTGTAAGCTTTCACGATAGTTCTCCTTACATGCAACCTCACATTTTCGTATCCAGAAGCCTCTTCTGGTATGCTCGCCCACCGATCTGGCGAAAATTGACAATTCTTTCAATGTATCATACACATCATTATAAGCTACTAAGGATATCCCCGAGTTCAGGGCGGTAGCGTTCGGCTATTTGCGAGGGGATTGACTGACGCCTTCGTCCGACTGTGCCTTCCAAGCCCTATCAATCCAATTGATGCTAACGGATTCTACAACGTGAAAGGCACATAGCGTCCACCAGTCTCGTCAGCCTTGCGCTTGAGCGCCTTGTTCTCGATGATCAGACGCCATCGAGTGAAAAGTGCACACAGAAGTGTGACGATAGCAAACGCCATCATGATGATAAATGCCACGAGATATCGTGGTGCTTGGCTGTCGTCGAAGAAGTATGGCGAGATGATGTTGCCGACGTGGCCGCTCATGTTGATCTAGGGATAATATGTCAGCGACTGGTGCGAATTTCAAGGTGGTTCAGAACATACGATTGCGCCAGCCGCAGCTCTCTTCTCAGGCGTGGTATTCATGGTCGAAACCGCCCAAGTATAGACCAGGGGATTGGCAGAGAAAGAACCGGGAGTGAACAAGAACGCCGCAAAATATCGGGCGGCATTGTTGAGTGTCGCGACGGTGACCACAAACCCAACGACTGACAAGCACAGCGCAGGAATGATGTGGAAAGAGCGATCTTTTATCCTGTCGGAGTTCCACGCAAAGGCGAAACTGACGAACGCGGCGAAGATGTAGGGAGGCGCTGTCATCAGCAGAGCGACGTGGTTGGACGCACGCTCTTCGACTGGGAGACTCATGTCTTGCTCAACCCCAAAGCCTAGAGGTTGCAAGTCAGCCCATCGTTTTACACCTCACTTCCGGGTGCGTTCTGCCATCACTTACCAAGGCCATTGACAATTGTCGGGAAGAAGAAGTTGAATCCGTAGGAAGATGTCATGCAGAGGTTGAAGAAGCACTGTAAAAGAGTCAGCCGTACTCGCAAACGAGTATAGAAGTGGTTACACTCACGAAGACGTATAGCTTGTAATCCTTTATGCAAAGTTTCACACCGTACATGACACCATTGTCGCTCTCGGCTTCAGAAACGCGGTCTGCTTGCATACGTGCAGTGGCGACGGCTCGCATCTCATCGGTCATGTACCACGTCGCAGCACCGGTCTTGGAGTGTGGGAAATCTGGGATCACGAAGAAAGCCAGGATAGCGACAGCAGCACCAGACGCTGCTTCAAGGATGAACAGCCACTGCCAGCCGTACAAGCCGTTGACATTGCTCAAGCCATAGAACACACCGGCAGCGATCAATCCTGAGCAAGCTTGACCGAGGACAAGACCAGAGTAGAGAATGGTGATGCGAAGTGCCAGCTCTTTTCTGGTATACCATGCCGAAAGAATGAATACTGCTCCAGGGAACAGCGGCGCTTCAGTGAGACCTAGGAAGAAACGAATCACGAATAGCGACGTTTCGTTGTTGGCGGCAGCCGTACAGGCTGACACGACAGACCAGATAAGCGCACAACCAGACAGGTAGATACCAGGTCGAACTCGGGTTAGGAGCATGTTAGATGGCAATTGACCGATCATGTACCCGACGGTCAGCAACGCGACGGCAGTGTTATAGCCCTGTGGACCAAGGTCCAAGTTTTGATCGAAATCGTTCAAGCGAGCTTGTCTAGTCCTGCTGTCAGCTTCCAGGTACGATTCGTTATGCCTGGATCAGTACCTACGCAATATTTGTGCGGTCGAGGTAGTTGCTGAGATAGAGAACCTGGATAACATGTTTAGCTTGCGTTTTCCTCCTCGTCCCTTTTGATCAACTTACCCAAAGCATTGGAAGAATAGTCATGTCAAGACGTCTCACGACCTTCTTCTCAACGGCGCGCCAGTCATCAAGACCCAAGGCATCCAGAGGGTTGATTGCACTCGGGTTGCGCTTGATAAAATCTTCATCGCCGACAACATTCTCGTTGTGATCATCGGACCTGATCTTCTCGTCCATAGGTAACGGAGCATCTGGCCCCATTGCGGTGGTGTTGGTGTCGGGTTGGCGAGCCATCATAGAAATCCTGCAACAGTCCAGACAACGACTGCGAGACAGAGTATCACAAAAAGACTACCCTTCTATAAACCACAGCAACTTCAGCAGCTTTTATGAAAGACACAAACCCCGGAGAACATTCTCCAATATTGCGGGTGCCCCGGTGCTCGACCTCCCGAGTTCGTGGGGACCATTGTTTGGAGAAGCCTTGGTCAGCAGTATTGGCCGCAACATGACACTATTCCTCTCCGCAATCATCCGCGTGAGACGCGATGCATGTCGTAATAAGGGCACCGCCCATGTCTCTTGGAGACAGGCTTGATGGACGCTGGGCGACAATTATAGCGTCTCCCAATGCCATGAATTGCTTGGCCCATATGTGACGGTGATGCAGCCGTAGAAGTGGGACGTCTCGAGGAACCTTAGATGAGCCTCGTTGCGCAGTGCTGAATCGCAGGTGATGTGTTGAACTGTCGCCCGTGTCACCCATGTCATCTACGTGGTGCAAGACAGTTCTCAACGGAGAACTCCAAGCATCATTTGCTATATTGTGGAAATCCTTGGTTTCGAGCCAAGCAACGAAACATAGGCGAGTGATGCTTTGTCCTTGAGTCAATGTCGTGTTCATCATCGAGGAGGGAGGAGGACGAGAAGCGGACATCATCGCTGCAGATCGACATCCTGTCTACCGAAGAATAGCCCTGAGATCGACGACTTCATTATCACCGCCAACAGCCAACATTTCTTGTGTCTCTTGGAAACCCTCACATGTCGCGTGCGCAGAGCGTGGAGATTCGGAACGAAAACATGGAGTGTGTGGTGGAGGTGGAGACCCATGTGGGATCTCGCAGACGTTTCTCCATCTTGCCAAGTCGGTTCACGATCAAGGGGAACTCTACCGGCGCGGCATTCGGGTCAACTGTGGCCTCTCAACCTGTATGATCACTTTTTCGCGCTCTCATTGGAGCAAAGACCGATCCGGTCATCGTAGACCGGTTACCGTCCCGGGTGCGACTGCTGGAGGGATCGTGTTGCGCAGGTTGCCCAGAGTCTGCGGTCTCCACAACAGCCCTGCCAAACAACATGGGACAGCACACCCTGTAACACCCGATGATGGCCTCCACTCTACAGGCGCTACTGGTCCTCATGCAATACAGTCCTTGCGTTACGCTCACAAGTGTCATCGGCATCTGTTGATCTCCTGGACACGATTATGCCGACGTACATTCCCCGGCCGCGGAAGAGGTAGCATTCGTGTCGAACACGACCATTTGAGCTTCATTCGGCGCCTGGACGTTCTGAAGTACATGTGCAGAAGACTCGAAAAGGATGTGTCTTGGTTGATTGTGACTTCTACAGCCTAGGAGCCCACCCAACCGATACCAAGAACTCCACTCCTATCCACCTGCAAGCGAGTGACTCGCCTCACGTTGTACGCCTAGCAGTTCCCGATGGTATATGAGCCACTTCATCGCTTTGCATCAGTCCCCGTGGGGTACACCGTCTCGTTGAAGTCGATCTTCTGCCCTTGTCCCTCATAGACCCAGCGGCTGAAAGTCGCGGGTGTCGAGCCTTCGCCTCCGTTGGCGGTCACGAAGATGCCCACGGTGGTTCCTGCACATGGTCAGCTTGTTGGCTACACAGGAAGGGTAGGTATGTCTCTCTACTTGAAGACACGAGCTTGTTGTTGAGAACTTACCTGTGAACTGCGCATTCGCGCCACTAGTGAGCGCACCAGAAATAGTGCCCACGAGCTCAAGATCACCATCCTCGCAAGCAGCGCCGAAGGAGAACTCGTACTCGGTGTCCGAAGCTGCCTGGATCTGAAGACGGATGGTCTCTCCGATTAGGTCCTCTGGCACGTCCACGATGGTCTCGGAGCCCGCGCTGTCGATAGTGGTGTTGTCCGCGCCAAAAGCAGTGGAGCGAAGTCGTGCCTGGAGCTTTCCATCGAGCAGGACGATGCCTAGGTCTGCATGCTGCCACTGGTTCGCGAACAACGTGACACCTGCTTCTTCGCCTTCGGTCTCGGGGTCGTACTCGATGTCGACGTAGTACGTGAAGTACGTATCGGTCTGACGACGGCCTACGTATGAGAGGCGCTCAGATGGCTCGAAGGTCTCGTCGCCGGTGAGATTGCAGTAAGACGGGTTGACAACCAGACCGTCTCCAGAGATAGAGTACATATCCTCCGGAGGGAATCGGAAATGCATGAAGTGCAACGGCAGAGAGTCGCCTTCGAAACCGTAGTCGTCGCCGTCTTCCACCCATGGGCCGTTGCCAGGCACATCTCTAGAGTGGGGCGGAAGAGGCCCACGCATGTTTCCACGCACAGGCTCGGCTTGAGGCCAGCCGTTCTCCGGCCAGGTGACGGGGTATAGCACCGTCTCACGGCCCATTGGGTAAGAATCAGTGTTGCCCGGCGGTCCTTGACGGATCGACAGAGCGATGCCCCACCAGTTGCCCGAGAAGTCCTGGAAGAAATCGGCATGGCCTACGGACTGGAAGTACTGTGTGGTGTTCGCGTTCGTCTGGATCGGGTTGTTCTCGTACGCCTCGTAAGGTCCAAGCAGCTCTTTCGAGCGTGCGATAGTGACCATGTGGTCGAAGCTTGTGCCTCCTTCAGCGAGCACGATGTAGTAGTAGTCGTCCTTGCGGTACATGTGAGGACCTTCGGGCCAGACGCCTCCAGTGCCGTTCCAAAGGTTGGTGTTGGGTCCGTACTTGCCAGTGGTCACGTCGATAGGGTAAATGTTGTCGCCAACAATATCGAAGACGTGGCAGGTCACGTATGCTTGACCATCATCGTCCCAGAAAAGATCAGGGTCGAAAGATCCAATATCCTCGTTGATCCACCTAACTGGCTCAATGCTCCACGACTCCGGCACCTTCGGATCCGTAGTATTGAAGATCAAGTGGAAAGGCTCCTCTTCCGAAAGCGGCATGAAAGTGACAATGACATAGAAAGTGCCATCATGGTGTCTGAGTGTCGGCGCGTAAATGCCTCTCTGCATTCCCACAGTCTTGTCGTATTCGGGGATTTGCTCTTCGCTATAGACAACGTTGCTGACATGGCGCCAATTCTGCAAGTCCCTGCTAGCGTAGATGGGCAGACCAGGGAAGTTGTTGAACGTCGATGAGATACAGTAGAAGAAGCCGTCGACTGCGATGCAACTGGGATCCGGTCGGTAACCCGGGATCATAGGGTTAGTGTAGTCCGTGAGAGTGGTGTTGGTATGGCCGTATTTGGGAGGGAGTCCAACCACTGCTGAAGCAGTGGCTAGCAGTGGAAGAACGGTGTTGCGCCAGAACATGCTCGTAGTGTATCGTTGCTCGAACAAAAGCTACAATGCTTCCAGAATCTCCATTCGCCGGGCTCGCTGGGAGTGCCTTTATACTAATTAACAGCACGTCAAGCCCGACTCAGTCTTACTGGTGAATGATTTTAGGCAAAACACGATTTAAACTTCGTTATTGGGGTGGCTTGGTGGGTCTGACGCATTTACATGCATAGAATTGTCGATCGCAGGAGGACCGTTTGTTGCGTTATACGAGAGACCGACGATTATCCTCACGCCGGTCTCGCTACGCTTCTGCTTCTTCAGATTCCTATACAGCGAAAAAGCAGTACAAAACTTGCAACTTATCCGTTTCAATCGACTGCTTGCACGTGCAGTGTTCAATCATACGATGCAGAAGCGCAGAAACAGAACGCAGTATAGAAGCGCACAATCGTGCATCATCGAGCATGTAGCCGAGGACCTTGAACCGACCAAAGTCTTGGTGTGCGGGGTGTTCATCTGGGGGAAAACCGTTACGATGCCAACCACATGCAAGGATGCAAGGATGCTAGTCATCATGGCGAATATACCAGATGAGTGCTTGAGTGCTATAGCAAACTTACTAAGTTGCAATAAATTCCCCTCATCTACAGGTAATTCTAGACGGCAACAATGACTCGCTAGGGTCAGCTGCACGTGGCAATCAGTCAACAGTTCTCAGTGCTCTGTTTGGACTTAATGCAAAGCCACTGCACTCGATGACAAACCAGCTATCTCACTCCTTGAGCACCCTAGATAGATCAACATCGACGAGCCCCAACTGCTCCATACCAGAGAGATGCATACGCATCTCTCTGGCAACAGAGCTTAGTTCAAGGCCTAGCCCGAGTGCAAGGTTGTAAAGTGCCCAGCTCGTTGATGAAAACGAACGTACAACTCAGCGGCGAAGAGCCCTATAGGAATTTCCAACTGGTCCCATAGCTCCACTTACGATTTCTGAAGCACCCTCTCGCCTGGTAGATACCTTGCTGTCAATCTTGTGTTAGCGCTCTGCTCATCAGGCAGAGTGCAGAACGTATTTCCGCAGCTTCCGAAGTCGAATTATCCCACGAAGCTGCTTTGGACTCATTTGAGCTAGTGCTGCTTGCCACAGCATTTTGGGTACAGTGAGATGCTGGTTTGTCATCGAGTGCAGTGGCTTTGCATCAAGTCCCAACAGAGCACTGAGAACTGTTCACTGATTGCCAGGATAAGGTAGCAATACACAACCGTGATATCGCAACTTTCTCGTAAACGGCTATCATTCCAGACAGCTACGGGACAGCACAGCCGTTGAATAGATCTGCCGTTGCGCTCAAGTTTGTGTAGGGACTCTCAATGGTGAGCATCATGTTATCCAATCTCTAAGGCAGAAGGCACTAGCACACTAGGGTTGAGATACGGAGGCGAAGTGGACAATTTCTCAATGGCCAGCATACTCCTAGATACGGAGGTATGCCCACAGCCCATGCTAATAGTATAGAGGGATGTCGACAAAGCTATAGCTGGTACTGGTAGTTGAGTCGTACACAAACTTGAGCGTAAGTACCGTACACCATTAACATCTCAGCTTGCCCCTTCTGCTTCCCTTCATGCGGGCCGATGTAGAAGGTCTTGATAAACATCTAGCTATGGTAAGCGATAAGGTACATCGTTTCGGAACATCCAGGCAAGGTTTTGTGATAAGGGCCAAGGTGATGCACGCCGCCGCACGCGTCCACGAACCCCGCTCCATTGCTCCACGTGATGGCCCGGCGATTGTCCACAATCAGGGCCGCAACTCGTTATCGCATTGTTGCCTTGCTCTGATAGCACTCTCTTTCAATGAGCCACAGCTATGTCGACAGCGATGGTGACAACAAACGCGATGGAAAAGCCCAAGAGAACGAAGAGTAGAACAGGATGCAAGATGTGCAAGCGGAAACGCCTCAAATGCGACGAGTCGAAGCCCGCGTGCAATCAGTGCGTGCGCAGAGGCCGCTTGTGCCCGGGGTATCGACGCGAAATTAAATGGAGCACCATGATCACAGCAAAAGATGGCAAGACAAGACCACCTCCAGAAGAGGAGTACTATGATGGAGAAACACAGATCGTTCCATCTGAGGATTTGACTGCAACTTCTGCCTCGTTGCCGCAGAATGTTTCCATTTCTGGCTTGTCAACCCACTCTGGAGTGGGCGAACAGGACCGGAACTTTGAAGACTCCGGCACTGCCTATACCGACCTGATCTTGGATACTGAAGGATGGGCAGACGCATCTGGAGCCCCAGAGACGGGGATAGAGTGGACAGAATGGACTGGAGAAGTCGAGCTTCTCGCGTCGTCCACTAACGACGCAAATCGCTTCGAAACAATCGGCGACGTGTGCACTGATCTCGCCACAATAGAGCCGATTTTCTCAGCTTCACCCATTGCACCAGTCAAACAGGCAAGGCAACTTAGCCTTCCATCTCCGAATCCAGTAGACCTGCCAACATTCCTGATCACTCATTGGTTCACGAATGTGTGCTCAATGTGGTGCGCGTACGATTCGCCACAGAACTGGTACCGAAACCTTGCCGGCGACACATGGCAGCACTCCGAACCGGTATACTACGCACTTCAAGCAATGTCAGCATCTGTGCTAGTCGACAGTCTGCCCCATCTGAAGCAAGCACTACCAAAGTTGACAGGACAGGCGGCTCAATCCATTCAACGTGCGGTTCAGGCCAATGCTATGCTACAACACGACCAAGCAGGCCCTTTGCCTACGGATCTACTTCTGGCTGTACTGGGCATGGGCACATCTATCTGCTGGTCAGATCCACGTCAGCTGGGGTTCTGGTTCTTGGACCAAGCTCGCGGAGTCTTGAACCGGTACGGCAGTGAAGGTCATTTGGCCCTGGATATACCTGGCCAACAGACAGTGGAGTATTTCCGGCAAGCCTTAATTTACTGGGAGATGCTGGCAAATGTCGTGACCAAGGATTATCAGAACATACTAAGATCACGCCGGTCGAGGTTCAAGAAACGCATGAGACGCGCTATGAGCATGAGCGAGCCCAATGCAAACGCGGACGAGGATAGAGCGGCGATGTTTGGGCCAGAGAAATCTTCAAAGACCCTGGAGGGACCAACGCCCCATGTCTGGACTGGAATCTCGAGTAGTGTCCAGCAGACCTTTGGTCTTGTGATGGGACTGTGTCAGAACCGCTGCGTTGCCCGAAACTCAGACACGATTCAGAGTGCGGACAGCCTTTGCGATGCGCTTTGTGACATTGAGCTAGCGCATGATCTCGAGAAAGAGCTTCTTAGTTTCGATTTCGTCGGCGATCAACCTGAAACCAAGACCTGCACAAACGAAACAGGCGACCCGAACGCACCGCTATCCCACCTGGTTGACACCGCCGAGGCCTACAGGCTTGCGTCGCTCTTACACCTGTATCTTGCATTCTCTGACCTAGAAGTCAAAGCCATTCGCAACAGTGTTTCCGAGATCACAGACGAGAACGATCTTTCCTCTTGGACTCAACCACCCGCCAATGCGAACCGAGATCAAGCACTACTGGCTCTCACGCTTCGACTTGTTGACGTGCTCAAGCGCATCCCGGCCGATTCAGGCGCACGCTGTATACAACCAATACTTCTGATATCTGCGGCTGCTGGATTGAAGTTCGACGTCCCAACGCAAGCTACGAGCTCCAATAGAAATAGATCGGCAAGTTCTATTCACGTTGGTGGAACGATGATTAACCGCGAAGCCTTGTCTGAGCCACTCGCCAGCTCTTCTATGCTTTTCGGGAGCAGCGGCCAGACATCCGGCTTTCCCAACGACTTAGACGCCTCATCAACATGCGAAGAGATGCCTCTGCTCACATCGCTTACGCTAGAAGTCTCCGCTGGACGACGTTTTGTTATTAATCGCTTGGGTGCATTGCAGCAATCGTTGCCTCCTAGGCCCATCGGTGTTGCTTTGGCACTTGTACGGGCGATCTGGTTCAATTACGACTCTGCGGATGAGAAGCTGCGGAAGCAACATTGGATGAATACGATGGTCAACAGTGGGCTACAGACCTTATTTGGATGAGCTCTATTTGTGATGGTTAATTCCCTTAACCGCGGTCGTTCCCAATACCGGTATACCGTTGCACCCACACAGTTGTACGCGATGACCTGTCTTTGCTGTACCAAGGGTCCTGCTTCACGCTCATTTCCATCCTCATCTCTATTCCGTGTGCCATTCACGCACTCCCAACCCACACTGCACCGAGAACCAGGACGATTGTGTTATTGGACCCAGTGAACTGCGGTCCATGTCGACTCGAAGGTGGAACAAAGTCTCACTGGTGGCTCTTTCCGGATCTCATCATCGTTTGGCGCTGCTCATTGGCATGCCGACGCCGTCCGCCTCTCCCTGACGCAAGTCTAATCCTGCTCGCCTAGCCGACAGTGCCCTGGTCGTTTCCGTGTGATGAAGGCTGTCCACGAGAAGAAATTTGGCTGTCAGATGTGCTATTGTGGGACGCCCTCTGTGCTTGCTCCGCAAGTAACGGAAAACGCTGGTAGAAGTAACGTGGTACTCCACCAGTGTTCGGGGTGTAGTATGCTGGAAAAGAGTCTCGGTGCTGCTTGTGTACGAGCTCGAAGAACTCGTTCCACTTCGTGACAGGGTCAGCACCCTCGTCGGAGCTGAGGAACTCTTCCGCGTTGCTCGGTGTTTGGAAACTCGCGTAGCCAGGATGCTCAAGAAAAACACCCATAAGCATGTAGCTACAGCAGCCGCCACCTGAATTGTCGCCGGATGCACAATCGCGAAGGCGTTTCAAGAGCTCCAGACCCAATTTGTATGCATCTCTTGACACTCTGTACCCAGACGCCTCCGCCCGAGGCTGTTCGCTCAAAGGATTTATGGTCGGAACATCTCCAGCAAGCTGCAAGCTGCGGAGGTACGCATTCGCGCGGCGGGACCTGACGTGGAAGGTATAGCCATCCTTTGGCCAAGGGTATTCGCATTGGCAACTATTGCACCAGTTCCTGGGTTTCTTGGAGCGTTGTGCGGTTTGTTCGTTGGACCAGTCCGGTAAAGCGACAGCGCCCCAGAAATCGTCGCCACCGTCGTTGAGCGATTCACCATTACTCTCGAAAGCGCCTTCTTCCCACATCTCGGCTGAAGCAGCATCGTTGTGTTGTGCAGGTTCTTGTGGCGTAGAGGCGTCCATTCTTTTGTGCGCAAATGGATGAGTTGCTTTCGAAATGCAGCTGTCGCCTCGTGAATATCGCAATGAAGTGGTTCTTGAGTCTTTGCTACGGTGTTACAGCGACGCCCATGTCTCGTGGAAGCCTTGAAAACTAGAAGAATCTTGGCAGCATTCAGTTTCTTGCAGTTGTCCCATCTCACCTCACTTCACCTCCGCGTGCTAGTAAGCTAGCAAAACACTCAGATCAGCGTCAAAACAAACAACTCCACCGATATTCTTCCTCATCAGCACAAGGTAGGTACGTTCTTTCCCAACAAGCGCTTCAACACTGGGACCGGTCCCTGGTCGTTCCTTCCTTGTTCTTTCGCTCGTTCCTTCCTTCCAAGACTTTCGCAGAGCTGCATTAGCGCCGGGAGGTCCGCAATATCTTTCTCCTCGAGCGCTTCAATCTTCCCTCTCTTTCCTCTTCCCATACACACAACAACCATGGCTGCGTCGCAGCAACAGCAACAACAACACCCGCAGCCACAGCTGCAGTCCCCAGCACAGCATGGGGACTTACAAATCTCCGAGTTCAGCGCAGCTGGCTCAAACCAAAACCTTGGCTCCCAAGCGAGTCTGCCGGTAGATGCTTCACAGCAGCTGACCGCCAATGGACCTCACGGTCTCAAGCCAAACCAAGTTACGGCTGCAGAGAACTTTCAAACAGACCTGACTCCAACGACACAGGTAAGTGGCCAAGCCCACCCTACTGTCAGCAATACCACAATGGTCAAAACCACTCCTGAAGGTGTGCAACCTCTTTCTGAAGCAGAATTAGTGTGCATCGCCAGAGAGTGGCAGACTTCTGGCAAGCCGTCTTGCCCAAGCTGCAACAAGAAACATCCGCCTCCGTGCGACATGGCAAGAGTCCATGAGCTGGCGGTCATCAGAGCTCTCAGAGACACAGACCCTGAAGCTTACCAGGCGCAGATGGCGGCCTTCCAGGCCAAATACCCCAGGAAGGAGGGCACACAGTCTGCACAGAAGCGCAAAGCACCATCCTCCCAGGACGCTGTCGCGGGTTCTACTCCTGCCAAAAAAGGCAGAAAGGAGGACCGCAGCAACAGGTCGAGGGGACTTCACATTCCATGGTGCAAAGGTTGCCAGGAATTCCACCTCTTTGGCAAACACACAAAAATCAAGCAGGAGGCACAAGATCTCCTTAACCAACAGTTATACGGACTTGCCCCAAGACCTCAAATGGCTGCTATACAAGCGGCCATGGACGAGCGTCGGATGATTATGACCGCCGATGCCAACAGAGGCCAGCTATCCGCCCAGGAAGCTCAGGCCAGCCTCGACCAAAGGGTCGAAGCTCAAAGAGATCGCGAGATGGCCTTCATAGGACAACAAGCTCCTGCCATGTTCGCTCAAATGATTCAGCAGCAGGGCCCCGAGGCGGGATGGAAATTCCTTGTGGGATTGTATAACGGTAACGTTACTCGATTCCCATCTCAGCTACAGTACCTAATGACAGCATATGGAGACCAGGCACAGCCACAGTACCCAATGCCGGCATATGGACACCAGGCGCAGCTACAGCAGCCGACGCCAGCATACGGATACCCGGAACCCATATATCCGGCGGCGGCCTCCACCACCGCTCAGAACCACGGGCTACAAGCCGCTGAGATGCAGGACACCGCTCCACAGCCGCCTACAGGCGCCCGAAGAAGGCGATGCCCTGTAGAGAAGGTCACACAACACAGAGGTCCGGGCAAACATCTCTAAAAACCCACCCCGACGACAGATTCATACCTCAGCGAGGTGTCGGGGTGGCAACGGCGTCTTTGAAGACGGCTAAATGAATCTACCTGCTTCTCGAGCGATATCTCGAGGTGAGTCGAACAAATCATTCTTTCCTCGTCTAACGTGCGGGCCAGCTGACATCCATACGGATTAGTGTAAAATCGGAGTGTGTGACCAGCTTGTTTCAGGAACATATCTCAGTGACCGCCATGGCTTCATACACTACTCGAAAGCGACGATACCTTCACAAGATTCAAACATTGACTTTGAAATGCTTACACATGGAAGCACGAGGGAAGTGTGGTGAATGAAAAGTGATGTGGAAAGTGAGAGTAATCAGCGGAAAGCTTAGCTCATTGAGACCTGTATAACTTTGCAAGATTGCTGAACCGGATACTATAGATGATTTGAGCAGTCTGAACGATACTACTACTGCTTGCTGAAATACTCCTTGGCCTTCTTCTTCAAATCTTGCTCCTTCTTCTTCACAACTCTGCTGAACTCGCTAGCCGCAGCCTTCTTGTCAGCCTTGTCCTGCTGCTTCTTCTCTGCACGCTTGAGAGCACGACCGGTAAGAGGCTTGTTGAGGAAGTCTTGGTGCTTGCCGGCGCTCCTGGTGTTGCCGCTGGGGCCCTTGGCGACGTTGGATTTACCGGAGTGCATATTGGTCAACTGTGAATTCTGTAGGTCTTGGAGGTAGGTTGTGTTGCTTGTGCCGTGGTAGTGATCGCTGAATTCCTGTGATGAAGCTTGACTGAGTTGATTGAAGGGCTATAAAGTAAGCTACTAGTGGCATAACCTTTATCAATGGATACAGGCCTTGAGGCATTGACGCTGCCTCTGCCTTTATTCGACAATGAATGCTGTTGGTTAAACGTCTGTTCTGGCGTTCATGCGTATACAAATTCCTTTGTTGATGCACTGATTGTACCGCAAGCGGCCTATTCATCGACCAGTCTTTGTATCACAATCGATAACGTTAGACAAATTATGAGAAGCTTCGGTGAGCTAGATTCTTTGTCCTGGGAACTCTCGAGTTCCGAGTCTGATGGATCTGGCCAGGGCCCGGATTGGCGCAATGCCAGACTGACCCTTCTGCATGTGCTGAGTATATTTCCACTCTGAGTTATAAAATTTGTAAGACTTGTAGAACCTATTATGCTATACGAATACCAAATAGTCTCTCGAATGCATTCTCTGCATGATCTCATCATTATCAATAGCTTCACTCACACTCCGGAGCTGGCTATAATCTGCAAACGAGCAGGAGTAGTAACAACACCTTACAAAGATGTAACATGGCAACAACTATATTATCAGCATTCAAGCTGACCTCAGCACATACGACCATAGGTCAGTGAAAACTGGGCATCCCGTCCGCTCTGCCATACATAAGCACTGAACCGGGCGACTAGTACTAGAGTGGGTGACCATCTGGGAATCCCGCCTGTTGTATGTTCTTGTTTTGCCTCCTAGCATATCCGAACGCCTTTTTGTCCTCCATGGTATCGTTGGGCCATAGGAAGAGACTGCAACGATAGAGCGAGAAGAAAGTGTAATCACGAATCACCCAAGGTTCGAACAAGCAAGTGGGCGCAATACTGTGTTTATGAGATGAAGCGAAAGTATCGTAAATCACAGAGCTCATATATGTAGGGCAAAGGCCATAGACTTCTTGATATCTTGAAGTCTAAGACGCCCTCGACTTCAAACCCTGCCACTTGGACTCAAGACGACCAGGGACATCTCTAACCGAATGCTTGGCAAACTCCTTTCAATTGATCGTACTTGGCGACTGTGCCTCAATATATCATGCTTGTCGGCAGTTCTAAACTCCTCCAATGATCGCAGCAACAGCGCTCGCTTGCACGTCGCTTGTGCGATAGTGTCACAAGCAGGAGCGCTTAATGTTATCCTCCTTCTTACACAAGTCACTACATCCCAGTCGTGCAATCGAACGATTTTCACCATGAAGCTCACAGCATCCATTTCAACCGTCATCGCCATCATCCTTTCTAGATCCCTGGAATTATCAATGGTACGTCGTATTCGAATCAATCGACTCTCTTATTTTGCTAATCTGTCTCAGGACGGCAAGATCGCAACTTGCAACCCACTCGCCGACTTTCCCAAATTGACTGGATTCAAGGGCCAGGCCGGCTTCGCTCATGTAGACCCAGACGGAGTCTATCGTGCCTACCTCGCCGACGGCACGATCGTCGACGCGGCACGCTTGACCTCGGAACAAGTCCAGACCTTCGTCGATGCTAGGGCTCCTCATCTATCGGAAGAAGACGCGGCCAGGGAGCGCCAACTTTACGCCGGCGTTGATAGCCAAAATGTTCCAGAATCTCAGCTTCTTAATCCAGCAGAGGAGCTGAAGCCAACGAAATACCTTGAAATGTTCCCTGAGTACTCGAGCTGTATTCGGGATAAGAGTCCGTTTGATGGGAAAGTGTTCTGAATGGTGTAGAGTAGCGCAACGACAGCTCAATGAACGAGAATGGCAACCTTATGCCAATGAGTACATAGAATGTACTCATTAACATAAGGTCATATTTGTACAGTTTTGTTTACATGTCTATCAGGACAATGCTGGTCCGATGGTATTCTACTCCTCCATGCCATCCTCTCCAGCCTCAACCTCCTCATGGCCCGAAGCCTCACCAACGCCCTTCTTCGCCACACCATCCTCGTACTGCACTCTCCTCCAACCCTCCCTCACGCTATCGTCCTTGGCAAACTCAACAGTGGGGAAGTAAGAGTAGTTTGCCTTCAGCGTAGCGACCCAGTTCACGTTGTCGAACGTGCGCACCTTGAGCCTGAAGTATGTGTTGTCGGGGATCTTCTTCGTCTCGCGGATGAAAGACTCCAGGTCAAGCGTGGGCACACCGTTGACGGCCATGATGAAGTTGGTCGGGGCCAGGCCGTACATGTACGCAGGTGAACCGCGCATGCGGGCTGTGATGTAGATGTCGCTGTGCATTTTGCTGATCTGTTGACGGACAGCGTGGTGGGGACGGTGCAAGACGGCACCACAGAAGGCCACGACGCGATCTGTCTCGAGCTCGCTTGTGGGGACAGTTGGGACGCTTAAGCGAACCTCTTGCTGCTTGCGCACGACAACAACGTCCAAAACATCGTTGCTGTACATGATATCAAGATCCGAAACGCGGGTGATGAGCTTGTCGTTCAATGTGAGGATGATGTCACCCTCTGCAAGACCACCGACATTGCCAGCATCGACCTTGCGGACCATGAACAGTTGGTGACGTTCTGGGTCTTCGCGCTCAACACGCTCGATCCACTCTTCTGAGACGCCCATGATGCGAGATTGTGACATCTGGACGGTCTGTGTCTCGAGGTTGAGAATACGAAGGTTAGGCTTCTTGCCAAGCTTGATCTCGTCGAGGACAGGGAGAAGGGCGGGAGTAGCGAAGCCCAAGTGGTACTCAACATCCTTGTTGCTGTGGCCCGTACGCTCGCCAAGGTATGTGAGCCAGAGAGCTTGCACAGTGCCGTCTTCAGCAACGAGCACACCACTGCCGCACTGACCACTCAGGCTGGTATCGACGGTGATGGCGTCGAGGTTGACAGCACGGTAACGGGGTGTAGATGCGCTAGCTGGGATGGCAACGGTCGTGATATCGGTGACGGTGGTCTTGGCGACGACAGGGCGGTAGTTCTGGTTGAAGCCGAAGAAGATAGTGTCCTCGCCCTGCTTGATTGGGCGCTCGGCGAGTTTAGCACTCTTGACGGGTGCTTGCACCAGGCTGGAGTCGTACTGGATGATGGCGTAGTTCTGCAGAGGGTGCATGAAGATGACCTTGCCGTCAACAATAACGCTGTCGGCGATAGTCACGCTGATGTCACACATGTCGTATGGTACAATTGCACGGCTGACAACAACGAGACCCTTCTCAGCGTCAATAACCAGACCGAAGCCGACCTTGCGAGACCTAGGGAAACCGTCGATCCTCAAGGGCATGGTGGCGCCGATTCTGACGAATGAACGGATAATGTCAACGGCAGCAGGATGTTGAGCGCCTTCCATCTTGACGAAGTTGGCCTTCCTGGGGACAGGGGCGACAGGTGGAACAGGCTCAGCAAGGTCAGTGAAGTCCCAAGTTCCAGTCTCGTCATTCCTGACCGCCATCCTCATGCTCTTACTCCAGTGTCTGTCGACAAGCAAGATGCTTGTATTGAGAGTGTGCATGTCGCGCAGATGCTTGTAGGTCACGACAACACGGCTGCGATCAGGAATTGCCTTCATGACTTCGATGAAGGTGTCAAGATCGGGAGTAGCCTTATTATCGATCGTTTGAATTAACCATCCGAATTCAGAACCGTCGAATCGGAAAGATCCAGTCGCTTCGCAGCAGTACACACCGGGGTTCTTGAGTGTGACAGCGTAGTAACGGGCTTGCTGGTAGGACAAGTTGTGGAAAGATGCGCCGGCGACAGACACATATCGATCAGGAGTGATTGCGTGAAGGTCACCCACTGGGAGCTCAACTTCGACATCCTCTCCACCTCTCTGAATAAGAAGTTTGACTTTCTGGTTGACGCTAGAATCCATGATAGCGTCCAGACGCGTGAACTGAGTCAAAAGTTCTCCGTTGACCTTCACCAGAACATCACCCTCCTCAAGATGCGTGTGCGCCGGTCCCTCAGGAAGAATCACCTCAGCCACCAGCATGCCGGTTTCCTTGGGGAACTCCGCTCTGACCTTTGCCTCCCAATCAGGGCTGAGACCCAGACGCCTGCACTCATCAAACGCCTTGATCATCCATTGTGTTTGAATTGTTCCTCGATCCACGGGCTTGCCTGCCCTGATGCATTCCAAAGCTCTCCGGGGTCTGTCCAAAGGCAAGAAGTAATCCGTCGCAGCACCATCCGCTCTTCCACCTGCTTGTAGCGCAATCGCGAAACCATCAATGTTGACAACAGGCGATCCTGAGGATCCACCTGACGCGGCTGCCGCAGCCTGGATGTAGTTGGTGTTGAAATCGCTGTATCCTTCGCCGTATTCTGGCGCATTCCTGTCCAATCTTGAAATTACACCAGACAAGATACTGAGCTTCTCTCCGGCGTCGTTACCCACAACCCTGATCTCTGAGCCAACCTTGGCCATGTCCGGTCGCAATTCCAACTGGTCCAGAGCCATGTACTTGACAGCCTTAGGATCGAACCTCAGAATACCGAAATCGTGCACGGGATCGCGGTAGACCGGGTACACATCGCACTCCTCGTGGTTGTCAAATATGCAGTATCCCCAGAAAGGTCCAGCGCCGACAACGTGCCTGTTTGTCAAGATGTATCCTCTCTTCGCATCCACCACAAATCCAGTAGCTTCACTCGAGAGTGCCGCATCGGTGTCGAAACTGGCAGTCTGACAGAAGTGGATGCTGACCACATTCTTCACGACCTTCTCGATGGTTGCCTGCCACTCCGCTGACTCTGTAGTTGCAGCATGTACCAGCTCTTCCACCTCCTCATTGTCAGATGATGCGTAATCGTTGGGGGTGTCATTGGCAGAGACGTCTGCGGAGACACCGTTCGTTGCCATCGGTGGCGGAGGCGAAAGTGCGTCTTGTTGTCGTACTTGCTTCATAGGGCGGTCGTTTTTGGGCGTGTGAGACGCTTTGCGCTTGGAGGCGTGGTTGTGATCCATGGCTGCGGGCTTTATGCGAGTACCCTTGAACTGTTTGCTAGAGAATGCGCGTGCGGCAGATAAGAGAGCGGTGGGTTCCCGTGTAATGCGCGCGGTATCTGTTGCGGCAAAGAGTGATCCAGATGGCCTGAAAGGCGAATGCGGTACAGTAAGACTTCTAGACGACGATGCGAAAGCGTTGCGCCAGGTTTGCGCTGCGATCCTCAGGTTCGCAGACGAGCCGATAAGCATCCAGACAGGCTCACGGGAAGGAGCCGAAGGGCGAGTGAGAGAATTGAAAGGAGAGAAGATGGGTATTATGCCCGTGCAGCGATACAGAGGACAGAAGATGTTTCAAAGATTAGACTTCACGCCAAGAGCTCCCTCCATCAAGGTAACACCGAGAGGAGGCGACTTCACGTTCATGTTTGTATGAAGTACTAAGCACATTTCTTCTTTAATTCAAGTATTTGAAACAATAACACCGTCAGTATCAGGAAGCCAGTCAAAGTAATGTAGGCAGTCGATGGAATGCAGATGCACCCAAATGCCTGAGAACACTCATCCAAGAGAGTAGAGCATGGTGCCGTCAACATGCAAGCATGTCGCCGCCTACTCATCGTCCTCATCGTTCTCCTCCTTCACCGGCTCGTCCTCCTCGGCCTGAGCCTTGGAAGCCTTCTTCTTCTTGCCGCCCTTGGCCTTCTTCTCCTGGACGGGCTCCTCATCGTCGTCTCCCTCGTCGGCAGCGGCCTTGCCCTTGCGGGCCTTCTTGGCCTTGCCACCCTCGGTCTCAGTGGTCTTGCGCTTCTGTCATTTGTGTCAGTGAGGCTCATTTGGTAAAATGAAGCCTTGACATACCATCGGAGAAGTCAAGTCTGAGACGTCCTCGCCCGCAGCCTCACGCGCCTTCTTGATCTTCTGCTTCTCCTTGTCGACCATGACCTGGCACGCCTTCATGGTGCGGCCCTCGGGGAGGTTGAGCTCAGGCCACGGAATCGGACCAGCCCTGGTGATGATCTGGAGGAAGAGACCGACCTGTATGGTGTGAGTTGGAGCTCAGCATGTCTCAGTATTGGCAATGATTTCTCGTACCTTCTCAGCGTCGGTCCAACCTTTGGCGGCAGCCTTCTCAGCCATGGTAGATGATGTCGATGTTGATGTTACTGATGTTTGTATGCGCTGGATGAGCGTGTGTGGATGTGCGGTGATGAAAGTAGGTGCCGATGAGGAAGAAAGCAAGGAAGTGAGGCAAAGGTGATGAGCGTCAGGTGAAAGACAGAAGCAGCTTAGTCAAGAAGTAAGGTGAAGCTCTGAGGCGAAGCTCGTGATGTGAAGACCAGTAAACTGAAGTCACATGGTTGCTTGTTGCTGGCTCACCGCCTACTGTCATGGCGAATGCATGTGAATGTTACGAAGCAAAGCATGTGAACATGGCTGCCATTGACATGCATAAAGGCTACCACAGTCCACCATTTTTAATCATGTTCATTACTCTCTCTCGAAAGTATCACCTTCTTCTGCACCTTCAAGAAGAAGCACAACAAGCATCAACAAGTCGCAGAGATGGCAACATTCGGCTCCGACGACGCTGATGCATTCTACCGCTCGGCCATGCTGGAACTCGGCCAGGATCCCGACGGCTACGACCAAGATCACTCGATGGACATGGAAGAGGATGTGTTCTCTGACGCTGTGGAGCATCAGGCACAGTGCGATGGCACCGTGGAAGACTCCAAGTCAGAGCTTCCGGACAACGGAGCCGCCATTGATGCCTACAATGTCGCTTCTTCTTACCTTGCTCCAACCCAACCCGCTCTCCTGTTCGAAGAGAACACCCCTCAGCCCAATTACGCCCCGATTCAGATGGCGCAGCAAGGCTACACAGCTTCCGTCCTCGGCCGTCTTAATCACTACAACCCGTATGAGGAGCCCAAGGATGCTGAGGAGACCACCAAACTGAACAGCAACGGCGCCTCGGAGAAATATGCCGCCGCATACCACAATGCCATCAAGAGGTCATTCGACACCTCTCAGGACCAGCACGCCCCCAGCTGCATCGGCACTCGCGGCGCCAGCACTCCACCTACCACTCCGCCACTAGAGCTCACTCAGTCCACCGACGTCGAGGCCAAGCCTGAGCCCAAGTCCGACCCCAAGCCTGAATCCAAATCTGAAGGCAGAGTCTGGCTCGGCCCCGACGACCTTCGCGACGTCGCCAAAGCCGTTTCCCGCGAGAAGCGCTGGCACGAGAAGGTCGCGCACCTGCACCCTCGCGTCGCTCTCGCTTCGCACAGGTACTGGATCGGCGTGCTCAATCCGGGCCACAAGCCTAGTAACGCGTGCAAAGAGGAGCACTTCACGTGGATGAAAGGTAACAGGTTGACCACTGTGGAGACTGTCAGCAGGGTCTACGCCGCGACTACGATGCTTGAGGACGTGGTGTTCATGATGGGCGGGGAGAGACCTGAGATGCAGGACCGTATGGAGGAGTTGGACTTGTTCAACGACAACGTCGTGATTTTCCAGGTCGCGAAGGAGGGGAGTCCGGCTTCGGTGGGAAGGCTGGTCACTGAGGGATTGGTGACGAAGGAGATCGAGGTGATTGAGTTGGAAGATTGAAGATCTTTGAGTTGAGACCACGGCATGATCTCGAGCTGGTGGCGACTGAAGTCGCTCACAGCACTGGTGCTTGATCAGCCGACCGAGCTGGCTGGATTGATATCCTGGCAACACGAGAACATGATTGGACAAAAAAAAGATTCGGTACGGGCACAGCCTGTACTGTATGGCGATTTCTTTCTTCGGAGACTTACAGGGAGTACTACAAGGCGAGCGTTGAAGTCTCCAAGGGAAGCCTCGACACATTACCTTATCCTGTACAAGGCAGAATTGTCTGCAAATGGTACTGAATATTCGGCAGACGAGTACTTTAGGTGGGAACTCCATAAATATCAAATGATTACTATGAGCTTTGATTTCGTGGTTCGCGTTCAATCCGTGTATGCTTCCTTGATTATCCGCTGTTGATAGATTGCATGGCCGCAGCTGCATACCACGTTGCACCTTGTATGATGCTGCTTCTTTCCCAGAGTCCCTCTTCCAACTCAGGCTCTTCTGCCATACACCCAATAGAGCTCTGTCTCTTCTAATCCGCGCCTCCACACAAGCTGTTGTGGTTGTAGTGGTATACACCAACTCCAGAAGCAGATGCATGATAGCCCAGCGCCTTGTGCTGTCCATACGCGGCTCCAGATTTGCCATGGCAGTCTTACAGCATATCCGGCTCCCTGCCAGTGCCTGTGCAAGGCATGCTGCTTTACGTCTCGTCTTTGTATGTGTCCTCCTTAATCGTCCAACTATCCTCCATCACTCCAACTTGTCCAGATGTTCAAGTCGTGTAAGCACGACTTGTTTTGACGTCTCTTGAATCTCGCCAGCCAGGAAAACCTCGTCTAGTATCGCATAGACCTTGTAGAGCACTGTGTCAGCACTCCATCCGCAACCTCCGGTATATGCGCCGCGAGCCGCTTACCTTGTAAAAGTTGAACACCAGGTCCAATTCACACACGTTGCCAAAGAACTGATCCAGCACTTCCACAAAGAAATGTATCGCTTCCAAGTATGCGAGCTCGTTGTCGTTGGCGTCTACGCACGCGCAGAAGAACAGTCCGGCATAGCGACGGTAGACGACTTTCGAGGCGCCGCGGAACTCGACGAAGTTGGACTGGTGTTTCTGGTCGCGAGGCGCGACCAGGCGGTGGATCTCACCCTTGAGCTTGATCTTCTCGTCGTCGTTGTAGGGGCTGTACCATTTGGCTAGGCGGGTCTTGCCTCTGGAAGGTAGTGCGGTTAGCGCGTGAGAATGATGGTCGCAATTGAGGAATTTGTACGCACTGCCTGTTCTGGATTAATATGAAGGAGAGAACCATCTTGCTGTGACTTTGTGATTGCTCTCCTTCAGTATTCGTGGACTGGAGACAGTTCGTCTCGGTCGGCCGGTATGGACCCCTTCGGTTCGGCGTGTGAGCGAGACTGTGGGGGGGGGAGCGAGTTGAAGGCGTGCGGAATTGTCCGTCTCGCATCAAGAACTTCTTGCCATTGACCAGAACATCAGATCGCATAACAACTCATGCCTCGAGAAGTCACAAAAACTTGTTGTTCCCGCAAGTCCAAGGACGAATACCTGCATTGACACTCTTCTCGGTGCGAACTGCTCCTACATCATCGCACAGCAACAAGATACGCGAGCGTGCTGCTAGCCACTCGATCGATCGTAGCGCACTTGCCAGCCACGCAGTGCATCAGCAGATAGCTGAGATACAACACAATATTGGAGACACAACGCAATCATGAGCACGACACGCGTTGATGTGCCATTCTGGCCAACCGCCACTGACAATCTTGCTTGGTCGGCAGACAATCTTATTGCTGTTGGAGGCGGCGAATCGATTGCCATTCTGGTCCCGCGACTCAACACCAAAGGTCCAAATAGCCTGCTCTGGGACAGCATCGCACACCGAGTCAATCTTTTCACTACAAACGAAATCCCATTTGCCGAGCCTCTCAGCTCCGTGAACTGGTCGATCGGGGAGGAGTTGTCACTCCGTCATGTCACCAAACTCGACTGGTCACCGCCCGGACTGGCGCGATTCAGCACATGTGCCCTTGCCATCTTACATTCGAACCACGTTCTGGTGCTATGGGAGTGCGTCGGACAGCCGCACATCAGAGATAAATGGAAGCGTTGTCTGAACGTCAATCATACCATACAAGCCTTTTATGAGAGCAGCATCACAGACGACGACATCGAGATGAGGCAAGTCAGGCAAAGAATTCGCAGCTTTGCCTGGATCCCTGCTTTTCACAAAAAGCATACTTCGGTCGATCCACGCTTGGACTCGCATCTTGCACAGCGCGAGCATTACCTTGCGGTCTCGACTGATGCTGGCGACATCTTTATAATGAGAGTCACCTCGCCTCACGATGTTTTGGCTCCGGAGAACTTCAAGTGGGAAGCCAAAGTAGTGTTCCATGTGCAAGTACCGTCTGAAAGTTTGTGTTTCCCACTGGGAACCTATCAGAACAATCCTCCTTCAGTCATTGGTGCCACTGCCCTTGCTTTCAGTGATTGGGACAACAATGACTGCGCCAAATTCGCATACATCGAACGTGGCTGTCTATTTGTGTGTGATGCACGATACGAGCCCAACACCAATACTGGGCCTCGTGTTATCCTGGAAGAAGCACAGGAATACCCAATAGGGAATTTCGAGCTCCGTGGCCCACTGAAGTTTGTACCTGAGACATTTTCACTGCTGCTCTTCGGGTCTGACGCCATCATAAACATCGATACGAGAGCTGGTCCAGGCGATGAACCACGAAGCCACCACCTCGATGGACGCTGGGATGAGGTCTCCGGCCTTGCTTTTACTGCAGACGCGGACGCATTGTCAACACTACACTTCGTTTCACATCTTTCGACTGCCTCATCAGCAACGTCGACATTGCCTCTATCACTCGAGGGCGAGACCGATATCAAAGAGTCTCATTGGCATAATGCAATCCATGAGAGCAAGGCAAACTTCAGTGCTTCCTACGACCTTGGACCGAATGTTCAAGAGCGAACCTGGGGCATCACAACTTCGCCTCTTGGGGATGTTGTCGCGACTTGTGTTTCGCTGCTGCCCAGCGACAGCCCTGCTCACATCATTCAGAGTGAGCAGCGCAGTGTGATCGCTCTCACGTCTGACTTCAACAGCACTGATCAACCCTTTCCCTCTTATGGTGGCCGCTCAAAATCCGAGGATATCTCTGCCGAGACAATTTTGCACGGCTTGCGTCAATTCGTCAGTCGGGGCGGCAAAATCGAGGGCGAAGAACAGATCAAACAAGCCACAAGACAAGCAGTGACGAGCACTCTTGAAGTGTCTCTTCCAATATCGGTGCCGCCTTTTCCGTGGACCGAGGACGATGGTCGTGACTTTGAGATGACTTCGGAAGATCTTCACACATGCTTGACTAGCATACGAGCGCGCCTCTACTACGACGATGACATGTTCTCACAGCGTCTGGACCGACTGACCGATATAGTCATGCAACGGCAGCCAAAATTGCAGCTTACTAAGCAGCAGTACCAGCACGTCACTAAAGCTGTACTCAATCTGCCGTATGAGCTGTGCGAGATCAGCTCTCTAAGTCTTAAGATAGGAGGTATTTTGAGCGCTGTCCAGGCCAAGCTGGATAACTCAGGGAGTGCATTGGATCCTGCCATGGTAGACAGCACGTCTTTCGTCGAGACCTGCAGCATCTGCCACCAGGATGTCGTCCTCGAAAGTCTTCGCTGGTCACGATGTGCTGGAGGTCACCAATTTTCAAGATGCACATTGACCTTCCTTTCGATAATGGAACCGGGGATCAGCAAAAGTTGTCGCATTTGTAATGCTTTGTACTTGAACGAGGACGCTCTGCCCGAATTCAAGAAGCCGAACGCCAAGACTATCAAAGTCGAGGCTTCGCCGCAAGAAGAAGACATGGATGTAGACACGACCGCTGGAGCGGAAGACACGAATGACACGCCGCAGAAAGATGGTGTTGAGCCGAATATATCATTGGCGAGACTTCTTTTCTCTGCATGCGATGTGTGCATCCTATGTGGCGGCAAGTTCGTCGCTTAGGGTGATTCGACGAAGTTGTGTAACACAGGATCCAGGGTGTCGGGATTGGACTTCAGTGCAATTTCCAAATGCATTCCTACGCACTGCTGTTGTGACTACAGCAACTGGATGGCGCCTCATCTGACCTGGTCATGCATTTTCCAGAGGACATCCTTCGAAACAGTTGAGAACTGAGGTTGTTGCCAATACAACTGCTTGAAAATCACGAAGCTTATCAGTCGTAATACTGCCTCACGCAACAACCAGCCGCTGGGCAACAGCAATTCTGCCCAATGGACTCTGTCATTAAATCCACCGGCGAGGGTGGCGTGCGTGTCTCGGACTCACCGCGTCGATCTCCTCACATCACACACACAGTCACGAGTCCAGTCCGCAGTCTACATCCAACGCTGCACATGGAATCTCTCAACAGCCAGGCAGATATGCCGATGGAGTCTCTCCACAGCCAAGCAGACCTGGGCATGAGGACTGCCGATTTCTTCGACGCCAGCTCTAGCGATGGAGAGGAGGACATTGCTGGCATACTCGACAGGGACGCGAGTGGAGTGGAAGCAAACCTCATCGACAGGGGACGACATTCACAAGTCAAAAGGAGAGCTTCTCGACCTCAACCGGTCCCCAATGAGCCTCTCGTCACTCGTTGCCAGAGCAAAGGTCGCTCCTTTCAACCGGAAGGAGACGGCTACCAAAGACTTTCACCGGTCAAGGCGGTGCCGGAAGCAATTTCTAGACACATTGACACGCCAAGTACACCGACCTCGTTCAACGGCTCTGTTACTGAGCTTTTGCCCGGAGAACATGGCAGCAGTCCACCCGAGTATCCTCGATCGGCACGGCTTTCTGCTTTTGCACGGCCGCATAGCACCATAGAGCATCGTTCTGAGCCCGCCTACCGATCTTCCTCCGTCATGCCTCCGCCTGTCGCAAACAAAGTTGACCAGATTTTATCAGCACACGCGATCGCACACGAGATCACACTTCAGTCACTGATGAGAGATGAGAACACTTTGGACCGTACTATTGAGACCTTCGGACCCATGGGTGACAGAGCCTCCGTCATTCCTGCATCGCTTCGCTTCGCAAACGACCCAAGAAGCCCAGGCACTATACGCAAATTCTCCGCTCCAGAAGATGAAGATCCCACCCCAGGCACAGGCACATCTAAAAAAGTACATGTCCTCCCACCTCCTATCGACACATCACAGCCTCGACGTTCGCTTCCACAGAGCCTGGTTCGCACACCTTATCCAGATGGTCTGCGCCGGAAAGACCTCAGCCATATCACAGAGGGTGCTCCGGACCCAAACACGCCTTCGCCCCACGTGGAAAGCGTGCTCACTCTGAGCATCCGACCAAGCAAGAAAAACAGTCGCCGACGTGTCACCACGATCGTAATACCAGCGACCAACGGCTTCTCCGCCGTCCGCAGCGCAGGCTCAACAGAACAGGAGAAGCATTTCCACGGCATCGAATTCGACGACAAGGAGTTCTTCCAGCAGCTACAAAAAGCATACGCCAGCCTCTCCGGGCCTTGGCGCTTCCTCAGCGCCCGGAGTCTCAAGAGAATTGTGGTTTCTGGTGCAGCGAGCAGAGCAGCCGACTCTAATTACGGCTGGCTGCACTCGCCCAGAAGCCCTCGTGAGCTGGCGTTCAAAGGGCTACAAGACACGTTCGGCGAAGACAAGATCTTCGCATACTACAATCGCCCCGCGATGGGCAAGTCAAGATACGCTTTCGTGCACTGGGCGCACCGACTCGCTGCAGCTGAAACGAGACACTCGCCAAGCGGTCGTGTTGATGCTGATGGCGATCTTGTTCACAAGATCGAGCAGCCCGAAGGCCTGGAGTTCGTGCTCTCTTGGTCAATCTTGCGATTGTCGCTTGCCCTCATTCTCGTGCTTGTGGCGAGCGTTGCTGCGGTGCTACTGTGGATACTCCTTGGACAGAGCAGAACTTTCATGAATCCAGACTCATTCAACCCTGATGGTACAATGATACAGAACGGGGGATTCAGGGGCGCCGGAGACCGCGTAGGATCAGGCGTGGTGATGGGGATTTGCGTACTACTGATCGGCCTGAGCAGCATGGCGGGCTGGATGGGCGTGAGCTGGCTCGTAATCTAATTGTATTCACTTCTCTCTTGTCGGTAGCTCTATTTTCTCAGTCGATACAGGCTTTGTAATACACTAGGGCTTTAGTTCGAAGAGCTCTCCTGCCACGGGCATCCACTCATCGTCCCACCTCCTCTTTCCCTCTTCCAGCGCACCTTGCTTCAGACGTGCTAGATCTCCACCTTTGCCTACGAACAGCTGCTCCAAAATCCGCGTGAGCTCTTCAGCGCTTCCAAATCCTCGTCCATTGACGCCTTCCGTTACGAGTTCTGGCCAAGCTTCGAATTTGCTCCAGCCGGCGACTGGCAAGCCTGTGCCGAACATGTCTACCACTTTCATAGGCAAGTCTACACCCGACGAAGAGGTGTGCAGGCTGATGCCCAAGTCTGCAGATCCAAGGAGCGAAGCGTAATCTTCCGCGCTTAGCCACGCCGTCATGACGACCACATTCAGCAGTTTCTTCTCCTGGTTCAGCTGGCGGATGCGCTCGAGGTAGTGCTCTTTCTGCGGGCCTTTGCCGGTGATGATGGCGAGGATGTTGGGGAGATGTGTTTGGTTGGTGGCGGAGGCGGAGTAGGCGACTAGTGCTTCAAGGAGGACTGAGAAGTCTTCGTCTGGAGTCCAGGAGGTTGATGAGACGATCAGACGCCACTTGCCGGATTCGATATCGGGAGCGTATTGCGCTGTTTCTGGCAGGCGGTGGAGGAAAGCTGAGCGTTGATTTTGGGAGAGGTGCTGGAAGTGCTTGGGCGGACGGTCGTGGAGGGCCAGAGCGTTGATGTTCCATTTTGCTTTGAGGACGCGTGCCATGGCGTTGGTGACGGTGAAGTGGGCGAAGGCATGTTTTGAGAAAAAGCCTTCGTACCACTCTGAGATTCTGACGAGAGGATGCTTGGCTCCCAGGCGGAGAGCGAGGATGGAGTAGCCAAAGTTGTGCCAGTCGACGACAAGTCTGGTCTTCCTGAAGAAGCAGAGGAATTGAGCGACGGCCAGTGTTGGGATAGACGGCGGGTTCTGGACGAGCATCCATTTTGCAGGAGCTGTCTTGTAACCGAGAGCGTAGTAAAGACTCCAGATCTGATGCAACACCTTGAGCGGAGCAGTCAGCAGGAACAGCAACTTACTGTTCGTCTGCAAGTACTTGGGAAAAGTAGGTATTGGCAGGATAGAGATGAGGCGGTTGGCTTGGATATCTGGGTGAACCTCAGAATCCACGTAGCCAACGATGACTGCCCTGCCTCCTCGAGCTGCAATGCTCAAGGCGTGATACTGCATGCGTGGGCTACGGCCAACGTCTCCGAGAACGACCACATGGACACAAGCGTGAGCTCTGAAGATGCCATCGCTGTCTTTGTGGGCTTGGTAAGAAGCATAGCCCGACTTTTCCGCGTTCTTCTTGTCTTCTTCTGAGAAATCTGACTCCTTGAACTCGCGAGGAGTTGAGGGGTCGTATATTTGTGGCAGCGTGGCAATGAATATGGTCAGAGCAGTAGACGCGACGACTGCTAGTGGCAGCAGCAACTGCAAGATGTCGAGCAAGTCCATCTTGGTATGCGGCCTGCCACCTTTTCAATGCGGTTGCTCGTTTTCGGATGACGTTTCAAGTCGACCTTTCGCTTTGATTAATTCCAAAGACTCTCGCAAGGTTCCCCAAAGCCACCGATCAGGGTCACGGATAGGCGATGCGCTAAGGATGTGATCCACCCGTGTTGCTTTCAAAACGAATGATAATCATTGCTTTGATGGTATAGCGCAATATGGCAGAAGGTTGTGAGTATGAGGTCCCGACACTGTGGGTGGAATGTATAGGAACATTCTCATTACTTCATTGTAAGTCTGACCTTACAGCTGTTTTCCACTGATATACGACCAAGCGTGCTGTTGTTGCTGGGAGTAATTTCTCGCTGGCGGGCAAACAAAGCACTCGGGCTTTGTACGAACTCGTGAACCGCGCGCGCTTGGATAGGGGCACCAGGCACTTTGGAATCTGTGCAGAGTACAACGGTCGACTATCCCACCAAGATCCACTCGCGGACTGACTGACGACCAGAGACGCCCCGACGTTTGCCAGCTGTGTACACACTGCAAACGCTACCAACACCACCGCCCGGCCAACCAGATGTCGCGATAAGAGTCCGCACACCTCGTTCTACCCACCCCCTACTCCTCCCTCTTCCTCCTCCCCGATCGTCGCCTTCGACATCTGGACATATACACATGGCCTCGAGCTATGCGCTGCCTCTGAGCAGCCACCCAGCAGGAAACCATCATGGTCACGGCCACTCCTTCTCCGCCTCACACCTATCGCCTGCTTCTGCAAACGCAAAGAACTCCTTCTCCAATGCGAATGGCGGCCATGTCAGGAAGGCTGCCTCGAATGGCAACCTTCTCTACACGCACAATGAAACGAGTCGCGAGAACAGTCCATACCCGTCGCCCGAGCACGAGCACGATCACTCGCAAGCTTTCAAAGCAAACATCGACGCTGTCCAGGCCAACGGCCACGCTCATCATAGCCACGGCCACGCACACGACCACGACCACGATCACTCTCACTCTCACTCGCATGACCGTTCGCCCAGCCCTGGATACCGACATTCACACAGCCACTCTGCGCCGCCAATGAAGGGAAGAGCAAGAGGAGAATCGGACCTTGGAAGGAATGATTTGAACACCAGCATATACACACCAAGTCTCCCCGAGATACCTGCTGCCTCTACATCATGGTTCTCGCTGCCTGAGGCTTTGACGGCGCTGCTTGTACCGTTGCCATACCTACTGGGTTCAGCGGCGTACTCTTCCAACGACGGATCAGCGAGTGGAGATGGTTTCCCACCACTCTCAGCATATGCGAAGTTGCAGCAGTCAGTTCTCACGTCTACGTCAGACCTGTCGTCTAGAAACCTTGCGAAACCATCCGGCTTCGTCGAGGCGTGTCAACTGGCATCTGGAACATTGCTCTTGGTGGGCATACTGGCAAAGCTACGGGCATCCGAACGATCGATGGATCGTCGAAAGGACTCAGGCTCCTCCCGACATGCACACATTGCCCTGGATCTTTCCACAATACAGGCTCTGTTACTCCGAACTCTGAGCGTGGGCCTACCGTTCTATGCTGCAATGAAACTCGGTGGTATGAGGACTGGGCTTGTCCTGCTCGTTGCGATCGCTGCGAACTTGACATGCCTCGACAATGCGTTAAAGCCTTCGATGGGCCAGTGGATTCAACAGGCCAAGAGCAAGAAACTTACGCTTGCGGCCATTTTGCTAGGTGCTTTCTCTGACTTCGCTGGCTTCACGATCCACACGTCGTTCTCAGACTTACTCCTCGGCTACTTGGCACTTGCTGTCACCGTGGTGTACCTCAACCCTCCTTTGCCGACGGCCAACACGTCGTCAAGCCCAACCGCCAGAGTGGGGTCGACTGGCGCATCGCGATCTCTATCATGGAACGCCTCGTCCCTGACATGCTCGAAAGGTGATGTGAACTTGACATTGATCTCTGGCGGCCTGCTTTCATTGATTACTATTGTTTCATCTGTCCTACTAGGCAGGTCGCCATCTCTTGTTCCATCGTCTATCGGCTTGAGCACACTATCGATCGCCAGCGCTACTGCTGCAAATGTTTTGGCACAGCCCGTAGCCTTACGCAGCTCCGCAAAGACGGGTCTTGGACTTGGTTGTTTCTTGACAGCAAGTTGCGCGTTCCTCTTCTCGCCGTCGCTGTGGCCTGGCACCATTTGCAACGGCGGTCTTTCGGCCTTGGCTTTCGCTGGCGTTATGTTTGATACTTTAACAGCATCCGCCCAGGACGACAACAGTCATGACCATACAAACAACGTCAAGACTCATCACCATCACCACGATGACACACAATACTCCCCTTTCACACGGCTCGTGCTCTCGAAGTGTGAGCCGGGCTCGCTTGTACACAGCATCATCATCGAAAAGGACTCCCGACGTATCTGCTACTTCACTTGGTATGTTGACACCACCCATGCTCTAGAACAAAGACGCTAATTTTGACACAGTCTCAACTTCGCATTCATGCTTATTCAGGGTCTTTATGGTTACTTGAGTGGCTCTCTCGGTCTTCTTAGCGACACCGTACATATGTTTTTCGATTGCTTAGGACTTGTCGTCGGTCTCGGTGCTGCTGTGGCTTCGAAATGGCCTACCAGTCCAGAGATGCCTTACGGATGGGGCAAACTCAACACTCTTTCTGGCTTCGGTAACGGTATCTTCCTTATGCTGGTCAGTGTTGAGTTCATTTGGGAGGCAGCTGAAGGTATGGCGGAGGGTAGGGAGCTGAGGAGAGTCAAGGAATTGCTCGTTGTCAGCACTCTTGGTTTCCTGGTCAATATGGTTGGCTTATTCGCATTCGGACACGCGCATCATGGGCACGATCACGGGCATGGCGGACACGATCACGGACATTCGCACGCGCATTCACACAGCCACGGGCATTCTCATGACCACTCGCACGATCACGGACATTCACACGGAAATTCTCACGACCATTCTCACGACCATTCGCATGGACACGATCATTCACACTCAAATGGGCACGCACACGGACACGATCATGCTCCCACCAAGGCTGCGCATTCCCACGACCACGGCGGACATTCTCACGACCACAACGACAATATGCACGGAATTTTCCTACACGTCGCCGCAGATGCCGGTGGCTCGCTGGCCGTCATTCTATCAACTGCCATGACCCTGTGGAAGCCTTGGTACCTGTGGGACCCACTCGCAACCATAATCATCGCAATTCTTATTTTCGCTGCCGCGGTACCGCTTGTGATCTCCTCTGGCCAAAAACTCCTGCTCGTTGTGCCTGACGACTTTGAATACGGTATCAAAAACGCTCTCCAGGAGCTCAGCGAAATGCGCGGCGTCGTCGGCTACGCCGTGCCGCGTTTCTGGCTTGACGACAGAGAGGCCGTCGACTCGCACGACCACCACCATCACGGACACAGCCACGACCACGCCCCAGCCGCGCCAACGAAAATCTGCGGCGTAATCCACATCATCGCAGCGCCGTATGCGGATCTCGACGATGTGAAGAATCGCGTGGTCGATCTGGCATCAGAGCGTGGCATGAACTTGACGGTCCATGTTGAGCGAGAAGGCGATGCGCAGTGTTGGTGCGGCGGTGGTCAAAAGACTTGATTTTCTTTTCCTTCTCCTTTTTCTATGTACACTGAGTGCGCTACGCTTGGAGTTTATTGTATGCAATGTTGGGAAAAGGTGCATTTGTGATGGCGGGTTCGCATTTGATAGATATCAGCCACAGATTTTTGTACAAAATCCTTACAAAGGAGTGTCGTACGTCTCTCGCATATTAACATCTCCTAATCATGATACGAACAACTCTCACAGACACGTAACGCAGAAAAATTATCTTATTACACGTTCTTGATACAAGTAGGCACATATGCGCAAGCATTATGATAGTCTAGGGTTAGGGTTTGGATGACCAAATTCAGGGCAGTCGGAAAAAGTTCGAGATGGAATTGTCTCGATGCCCAACTTTTGTTCCCTTGTTCAGTCATAATAATTTCCATGAACGCATCCTTCCCTTTCCACTTACGAATCATCAACTCTATCAGCACGATACCAACTAAACAAATTTGTGTCAATCGCACCCGGATCTCTCAGCGCGTCAGCTTGCAAATCAACACAACAGGAGTCACTCGACTCTACTTCTCACACATCATGGCATCAGAACCGCCTTCTCTCAAAACGACGGTCTTGCCGGTTGACGCGACGAAACTTGGATCACTCGAAGCGAGGAACGTGCCGACTGATTACCTGGACGACCTCGATATTGAACTCGACCCTCATTCCGTGGATGCCCAATACTTGTGCCAAGCGGCAGAACAACTAAAGACATCAGACATCCCAGTCGCTTTCCCTACAGAAACTGTGTATGGTCTCGGTGCGGATGCTACGAGGAGCTCGGCTACGAAGGGAATCTACAAGGCTAAACAACGGCCGGCCGACAATCCGCTCATCGTACACTTTGCCTCTCTGGAACAATTACGAGCACTGTTAAGGCCTTCGACTGACGGCAACGATGATGCGACTGTGGCTCAATCATCCGAAGATCCCATTCCGAGCATCTACAAGCCACTGATTAAGAAATTCTGGCCCGGCCCTATGACCATCATCTTGCCCAACCCGCCACACTCGCCTCTTGCGCCCGAAGTGACAGCCGGTCTGACTACTTTCGGCGCGCGCATGCCAAGACACCCCTTAGCTCTTGCATTGATTAAGACGAGTGGCAAGCCCATAGCGGCTCCGTCTGCGAATGCGTCGACGAAGCCTTCACCCACAGCTGCCGAGCACGTGGCGTACGATCTCAACGGTAGGATCGAGACGATCCTGGACGGCGGACCTTGCGATGTTGGCGTTGAGAGCACAGTCGTCGATGGCCTTTCATCGCCACCTTTGATCCTTAGACCCGGCGGCATCAGCATCGAGCAATTGAGAGAATGCGAGGGCTGGGAAAACACCCAGATCGGCTACAAGGATTCCTCGGAGAAGGATACTAAGCCGAAAGCCCCGGGCATGAAGTACAGACACTATTCACCAAAAGCCACAGTGGTGCTCTTCGAGAGTGGGAAGAAAGCGCCGACTTGGTCAGACATGGCGCAATACATCGCGGCGAGTAAGAAGCTTGGTGTGATTCGCACCAAGCAATGGACAGTAGAGACTGCTGGAGAAACCGGTCCAATCGCACAGAAGTCAGCAGATGAAGTCAAGGCTTCAACACAGACGAACGGCCACGAGCCGTCGAAACCTGGCTTCGCAGGCATGCTGCAGACCATTCACAAACAGCACGTCCAGCGGAGCGTCGAGACGCACGTGGTGGCAAATGCAGGAGCAGACTTCACGCTTCTGGACGTCAATTTGGGAGGCAACACGGCAGATATAGCGCGAGGCGTCTTTGCGGCTCTACGCGATCTGGACAGGCAAGACGTCGATGTGATTTTCGTCGAGGGAATCAGTGATGAAGAAGGTGATGTGGCGGCTGCGGTCATGAATCGATTGCGGAAAGCTGCCGAAGTCAAAATTGTGGCTTGATCGCACTTCCATCGCTCACAATTATGTGCAGGGATGTTTATTGGACACTATACCTCGATAGACCTTGGGTGGAATAATGATACACGAACATACAAATCAGAGAGAGATATCTACAACTATGAGAGACTTGTCAGGACCGTGAGATTTATTGCCGACAGCCGAGAAAAGGCATCAGTCATCACGACTAGTCATGCATCACAACTATAGCAATAAGATCTAGAACCCCTCAAATTGATTTGGAAGTATTATGTAGTATGACGACGTAACTGTATTGGGAGATTATATCAATTAAATGCATTGATCCGAATACTATATGTACGTGCTTTTTTGATACACTCGTGGTATTTCTTTTGTTACGTCAGGCCTCTCGAGCCAGCCACAGTGCATGCATCAACGCCTCTCAGGAACCTTCTCGACTCAAGAGCTTGTGACATTCTGACCTCTGCCCCCAACTACATTTTGAAGCCTCATCACCACCAAGCATCGATCCCAAGAGTCTTGTATTGACAAACAATAATCTACCAGAAGCCAAGCCTCCAGCAGAGAGCCCCAATAAGCCAGCAATCATGGGTAGCACAGGACCTCCAGAGCAAGATGTCGTCACAATCCTAGTGACAGGTTTCGGCGTACGATATCCAATCTATCCAGGCCTTTAATCACGTTAGGTCATTGTCGCACTAACTGCATCCCAGCCCTTCCACGACAGGTTTCCCGTCAACCCATCCTACGAAATCGTGAAGCTCCTCCCATCCCTCCTCCCAGCAGTCCCCGGCCACGCCACCGCCATCCGCCTCATAACCCACCCAGACCCCATCCGCGTAGCTTACGACGACGTGCGAGCCCTGGTCCCGGCTCTACTATCATCCTACCACTCCACCGTCGACCTGGTCCTGCACATCGGCATGGCGTCCGGCCGCGCGCACTACTCGCTGGAGCGCCTCGCGCACCGCGACGGCTACAGCAAAAACGCCGACGTCGACGGCAAACGCCTCGCGCCCAACGCCGGCGACCTCGATTTCGCGGACTGCAAGCACATCCTGACGACGACGCTGGAGTACGACGAGGTGCTGGCCGGCTGGCAGCGGAACCTGTGCGAAGCGCCGGGCTCGCCACCGCTGGTCCCGGCCGAGGAATCGAATGACCCGGGCCATTACCTCTGCGACTACATCTACTTCAACAGTCTTGCTTGGTACGCGCGCCGGAACCAGCAGGTGAGCGATGGCAGGGTGGAGGACCGGCCGGTGCTTTTCTTGCATGTGCCTGGCGAGAGCGACCCGTTGACGCTGCGGAAGGGCGTGGCGGCGACGACGGCGCTGCTGCGGTCTATGGCTGATAGCTGGTTTGTTTCGAAGCGCTATCAGGAGACCATCAAGCTGCCGGAAGGTGAAAGTAAGGTGGAGATTTGATGAGATGGCGAGAAATCTGAATTATCCTGAACATTTAGCCGGCACCCATTTTGCAGGGTGGCGATTTGGCAAAGCGTTTGGATTGAACGGGCAGGCAGGCACACATGAAGCAACAGTCTTGTATTGGCACGCAAAAAGCTCACCGCGTACATAGCTCTAGGAACATGGAATTTTTTCCCTCGGCACTGTCCACTGCAAATACCATGTGAATGCCACAAGGATTCAATGGAATCAACCTCTGACGCAGTGGAACCACGCACACAGAGTGTGGAATACACAGAGGGTGGAAATAGAAAAATTCTCAGCGACTGTAAAGACCAGCACGCTAGAGGTTCGCTACAAGCCGTATGAGGAAAGGAGAGCAGCTACCTTACAAGTGACCTCTTTAAGATTTCCTCGAAAAGACGATCGCCTCTCACTCAAAAGCAACATCTCAACCTAACGACACCACACGTCGTAGAAGAAGAAAAAGACGAAGAAGAAGAAGAAGAAAAGTCGAAACAATCCCCAAACCCTCATAGGTATGGGTAGCGGTACAGTATCCAGCTTGCTTTCGTAAAAAGAACACATCCACAGCGCGCCAGTCCGCACCAAAGATTAGTTACCCATATAGAAAAAACGTCCCAATCGTGTCCTTCCACTTTCCAATCGGGAATATGCCACATATCCCCCCTTTAAAAACGCCTGGCTTCGCAAAGCAACCGTCGCACGGAAAGATGCGAGGCCTTCCAAACAAAAAAAAATTCACAGCCCCGCCTCGGTGATCACCGATTGCGGGTCGCTCGTTAGGAACATCTCGCCCCACCCCTCTCTCCTTCGTCTCCCTCTCTCTATCATCAAGCCGGCGCCATCTCAAAGTCGGCTTGACGCCGCAGCACCTTCAGCTCATCAAGCTGGCTCGCAACTTCGCCAAGAATGTCGGCCATCGGACAGGCCTGTTCGAGCATGCCGTCCTTGAACGGACGGACCATGTTTCGGATCGCTAGCGTGGAGATGCAGGTCTGTAGAGAAAGTGAAACTGTTAGCTTTTGCTCGCAAAAAGTCACGTATGTTAGATGGGTGGTCCGGCTTACCTCAATCCTACTGATCTGATGCTCCACGAAATTGACCAGGAAGCGATCCGTGACTTCGCCCTCACGCTGCTTCATGCGCTCGAGCAGAGCCGTCTCTGGTGGTTTCAGGCTCGTCACGCCTGTGCTTTCGAGGCTTGAGCACAACATCTCCAGTCGTAAGCTGACGTTCCACAAGTCCCAGACGTTCTGCGTGTCGACTGTCAGCGGCGAGCCACGCTGTCGAGCGGTCAACGAATTCTTCTCGGCATTATTGCGCGCTTCGGCCTCTGCCTTCTGCTGTTGTACCAGCAGGCGTGATGCCAAGGTGTGTGGGTACATGAGGTAGATGTACTCCGGGTTCTCGAGGCCCTTGAGGGTGCGCTGGCCAAGATCCTTCACCTCGAAACCTTGCGAAGACAGCGAGCGGAGCTCACGGCGAATAGATTCAGTCAGTAGATCATCCGAGAGGGTTTCCTCGCTACCAGTAGAGTTGGTGCGGTCGGTCTCGATGTGAGATTCCAATAGTCGTTGGACCTCGGCGATGAAGTCGGAGGAAACGCAAATCTGCCCGCCGTCTGCGACACCCTCGATACGCGCAGCGCGGTTGACCATGGGGCCGAAGTAGTCCATGCGCTTGGTGACTGGATCGACCTCGCACACCGGCTGGCCCCAATGAATACCCATACGCACACTGAGACCACGGAAGATAGGATTGTCATCAGCGTCTCGGACCTCTTCGCCATGAACCGATGACAGAATCTCCTGCGGCCACTGTACCTCGAGAAGCTGTGATTGAATGGTGAAACACCAGAGCAGGGCGCTGGTTACGGTTGGGAAAGCAACCATGAAGGCGTCACCTTCTGTCTTGACTTCGTAACCACCAATGATACGCAGATGTCGGCGCATGACCTCGTTGTGCATGCGAATGGCGGATCGCATGGCAATAGGATATGTTTCCCAGAGAATTGTCGAGTTCTTGATGTCAGTGAACACCAGCGTAACATCGCCAACGGGTGCATCGACTTCTTGATCCAAGCGTGCAAGCTTCGAATCGCCGACACCTTCTCTTCCACGCTTGCCTTTGCGGCCACTGAAGTAGTCCAGTTGTGGCGAGCCAGAAGGGCCCATGCCCATACTGTGTGTGCGAACCTTTGCCGAGCGTTCGCGTCTGCGCAAATCTGTGATTCCGACCATCATGACCATGATCTTGCCGGTAGCACCAAAGGCAATCGCGAGATCTCTCAACTTCTGGGCAGCGCGCATAAGGTCACCGCGCTCGGAGCGTGCAACATCGACTGCAAAGTCGGGCGTCAAGTAGTCCCAAAGCTCGCGCGAAGCTAGCAGAATCATCTCATCGGACTCCTTCAGAGTGACTTGCACAACGTGCGGTGCAGCAATGACACACGGCGTGAGAGAAACGTAGCCAAATGCGCGAGAGACGTCAAGCTGGTCGTTCAGCTTGCCTTGTCGAGACACGTAACCTCCTGCCTCGCGGATGCGTTGCCGCTCGAGGGTTTCAGCAGGGTCGTGCTTCCTCGTAATGACACGATGTCCGCCTTCTGACTGAATGAGCAATGCCTGCGCGTCACCGACATTCGACATGTATAGGTCCATGCCGTGCAGGTACATTACTGTAGCAACACTACCACTGTTCATGTCGTCATCCCCAAGCTCAGGTCCTGAGATACTACCTCTGTGGACCAATGCACTGCCAGGATGCTCCCTTTCATTGATAGCTTGCATGGCGGCTGTGGCGAGGTCTTTGTTCAGACCCAGATAAGTGCGCCTGAGGGCATCGACAGGCGTCTCTTCGTTTTTGATCTTGTCCAATTCCTCACTGAAAACGTGCTTGAACTTTTCATGAAGATACTTGGCAACGCGGCTGCCACCAGACGACAGAGACTGCCCGTCAAAGAGTCCGATAAGCGTTTCGGCTTCATGTCCTCGGAAGCGAGGCACGACCATATCCAAGGTGGAAAGATGCTCGTTGCGGCCCAAGGTATCAGCCATGCCATATGGCATACCAGTCCCAATAACAGATCCAGCCGTTCGGATACGGCGATCAGGCGCCTGGTCAGGGATGGAAGGAATGGTCAGGGTAACGTCCATAAGACCCAGGATACGAAGGTTGACCAGCGACGAAAAGTCGGTCAAATCTCTAGCCTCACGACCATTGATAGCATTAGGATTCTGCTTGATCTCGAGACGTTTGTTACCGGACAAGTTGAGGTACCGAAGCTGGTGGTTCCAATTCCAGTTCCAATCGTATGGCCAGTTCGACACATTGTACTTGAGCATGTTGCTACCAACGTCAAGTATTGCGAGCTTTTGCACCTTGCCCAGCTCCGCGGGAAGCACTTGGAATTTGTTGTTGTTGATGTGCAGCACTTTGAGTTGAGAGCCTTCTTCAAGGTCTTCGGCTGGAAGTGACGTGAGATCATTACCTGACAGGTATAGCTCTGTCAAGTGGTTCCATCGCTTGATCGTGCGAGGTGGAATGTCGTACAGTTGGTTGTACGAAAGGTTGAGGATCCTCAACTCTGGCAGTAAGACCAGCTCATTGAACACATCATCCTCGAGTCGGTTGTCGGCGAGGAACAGATGCCTCAAAGAAGTAGAGAAAGTGCTGGCCAGGCGACCAGAGAGCGTGGAATCTTTTCTGTTAGCTGGGGTCATCGTGCTTATGCTGCCCGAAGTGTTAGTCCGACCAATAGCACCCGCTTTCTGCGAGGAGTGCGAGACAACAGAGCCTTTGCGAGAGGTTCCCCCTGGCGAGCTAGCCACACTAAGCATGCCGGAGGCCTGACTCGGTCTGCGCAAAGCAAAATCTTCCAATGGACCCAACTCTTCAAATTCTGAATTGGCAGGCGCGGCGGGTGTTTGCTGGGGAGTCGTCTCGGGCACTGCCGGCAATGGGTTGCCTGGTTTAGGGAAATCGCTGAGAACGTTGGAAGACAAATTGAGAGTCTCTAATCGTTTGGCCAACCAGATCTCTGGGGGCAAGCTGGAAAGGTTGTTCTCTCGTACATCCAGATACCTCAGTTCGGTCAAGCGACCGACTTCCGCCGGCATTCGTTGAAGCTCGTTCTTTGCTATGCTGAGGTATTCCAACTTTGACATGTTGCCGAAATGCGGCGAAAGTGAGACAAAGTGGTTTTTGCTGATCGTGAGTTTCGTGAGGTTTGACATCTTCATGAACAATGCATCGGGCAGTTGTGATAGTTTGGCCGAAGCAAGGTTGAGGACAGAAAGCGTAGGTACAGGAGCGTTGAGGTCGAACCGCGTGACTGGATTGTGGTTAAGATAAAGTACCTTGAGGCGGGCGAATGACCCTTCGAAGGCCGAGATAGAGTTGTGACCAAGCATGAGCATTTCTAACTTCGGTAATTGAGATACGACATCCATGTTGTTGATGCCGTTGAAGCGAGCGTCGATCTCCTTGAGGTTCGTCAATTTACTAAATGACGCGTGGAGTGGGCCACCCAATCGGTTATTCGTGGCCCACAGCCTCTCCAGGTTGGTGAAGTTTCCAATGTCACCTAGATCCGAGATAGAGTTGAAACTGACGTCCAAATCGACAAGCGTGTTCATACCACGCAAAGCCTCGGGGAACTTGCTGAGGTTGTTTGATGAGAGGTTCAGGCTTCGAAGAGCATAGAAGCGGTCGAAGTACTTGGGAATACTGCCAAGAACGTTGTTGGAGAGTTTTAGGCTGACCAGGCCAGACAGTTTGGAAAGCTCAACGTGTTCTAGCTGCTCTAAGCTGTTGTTGGAGATGTCCAGCATAGTCAGCTTGCCTGCCAGAGGCAAGGCTTGAGGTATTTTCCAGGCTTCGTTACTTGTATATTTGATCTCACGAAGTTGGGTACAGCTCTGAATGAAATCTTTCGGGATGTCCAATTTCAGGTTCCTTGACAGATTCAGAGTAATGATCTCAGTAGCCTTCTGGTACAGCGCAATTGGAATAGTGACCAGATTTCGTCCAGACAGATCGATGTGGTTGAAGCGCTGCATCTTGTTGAAACCAGGATCGCGCTCCAAGCTTGAGTAGCCACTCATTTTGGCCGGCAAAAAGGTGAAGCGGCAGAGGTAGCCGTGATCCTCCCGTCCCAAATCCTCTAGCTTGTCCATTTCCTGGTATCCAGCCAGCTCCAGTAGCCTCTTTTGTATCACGAGCGGACGTTCACCAGCTTCCAGTTGCCGACTTGTATCTTGCCTGCGCATAACAATCTGATAGTTGTCCAGCTCGTCCTGGAGGAATGTCTTCTTCGCCATCATCGATATTAGTTCTGCTGCGGTGGTGTTGAGGCTTGCCGAGATGACTGCGAACGTGCTGTCTGCTCTGAAGATCCGCATGAAGTACATGGAACCGGAATCTTCGTCATTCGGCATGTTACCATCCTCATCGATTTCTCGCAAACGTTCAACGTTTTCGTCGGTTTTTCGCTTGACCGCCCAGCTGTCTGGTGCATCCCAAGCGCCAGCCTCTGGTTTCGATGGCTCTTCCTGGCCAGGTTCCGCCTTGAAAGGTCCATCGAACACTTTGTCGTACGCCGGGGGTGTCATGGGTGGTTGTCTCCGATCAATGATGCCCTCCATCTGAGTCAAGTCTGTGTCCAGGTTCCAAAGATTTGCGCTTTCGTCTGTGTCGCGTGCGTTTGGATCTTTCGCAAGTTTTGATTCAGAACTCGTCTCGCCACGCCTCTTGAAGGGCAGTCTGGATTGCTTCTGTGTGCTCGAACCGCCATTTGTGCCCTCCGACCTGCGCGCTAAAGGTCGTGCTATTGACGCGGTGTCCGTCCGTGTCTTGTTGGGTCTAGGCCCCGGCTGCTGGCTCTGTAACGATGTGGTGGACGAGGACGGCAGGAGACCTTCAGGCCCTCCCTTGTCGTTCTTGTGTCTTCCGGTGACGCGGTCGAAAAGCGATCGTTTGGGTTCTCGCCCACTAGGCGATCGTTGTGCGATAGTGTTGTCGCGGCTTTGCGCGCTTTGCATGCTCGGCGAGGGACTCGTCGCCCGACTTCTTAGGTTCAGCGCTGAGCTCATAGCAGTGGATCCTGATCGAATAGGGTTGGCAGTATTTTCGCGACTTGTGGAAGCCCTGAGAGGAATGCCGAACCCGCCAGACTGTTTTTCATCATGGCTACGGTTGTGTCTGTGACCAGGTAAGTGCAGCTTGTGACCGCCGATGGAAGGTTTGTGTAAGCGGCTCTTGCTCTGTTCGGCCTGCGGCGCTTGGTTGTGTGCTTCCTGCCAGATCGTAAGCAACCGCTATCATTAACAACGGCAATCTTCTGATTCTTACCTGTGGATCTTGGAATACCCATGGCGTGACTTCGCTGCTTGGTCCTGGCGCTGGACTTCTTGGTCGCGAGCTACCAGGGCTAGGTGCTCTGCTTTCTCTTAGCATGGCATCGTTCATGGAGTTGTTCCGATTTCGCGGGCCTCCGGATTGGAAAGCCGATATGCCATTCTGTAATGAGCTCGTCTCCGAGTTCTGCCTGCTATATCCATATCGGCCGGATGGGTCATTGAGTACGTCTTCTCCAAAGAAACCTTGAAGCTTCTTCGAGAACTTGCCGCCTACACTTCCTTTTGACCCTTGAGACGAGATGGTCGTCGCACTAGCTATTGACGGCCGCCTGTCTTCGCCATCTCCTGCAAAGCTCATTCCACCTGTCGGCGCATATCCTGGAGAAACTTGGCCCAGATTGTCGCTGGAGTCGCCGAAGTATCCACCAAACACTGAGCTTGGCATATGTCTCCCATCTTGTTTACTGTTGGCCCAGGATGGAATGGCACTCGAAGTCGGGCCGTGTCGCTTTATCGCAGGTGTATTCGTCGATCCGTGGTGTAGAGGGAATTCGGTACGATTTCTGTCGCCAGCCTGTTCCATCGGTGAGACACCAGGGTCGTCCCACGGCGCAATGTCCGCGCGCGATGCGTAAGGTTGTGATCTGGCGGGAAAGCTGCCAGGTGAGACTGCAGGCTCAGCATCGAACCTGTAAAGGCGATTGTCAGCGAATGTGGTCGGCTCAAGGAATATGCGCGCCTGCAAGGTTCCGTCCCAAACAATGCCTGCAGCAAGGCGACCAGCGAGCTGCCAAAAGCATGAGCCCGCGCATGCAGGCTTTGTCGCTCTCCACCAAGTCCAACAGCACAACAGCTATTACGAGGAAGCATGAACGTAGCATCCAAGCGAAATGACCTACCCAGTTCTCTGTCCGGACTTGAGCTTCATGAAATGCGATGCTGGCGCCACACCTGTATCCACACCCGCTACTCCAGGACCTTTGACGGTGTCGGTCGAACGATAGCTCTCAGCAGAACCATGTCGCTGGTAGTATTGCTGTGGTGGGGCACCATCGCCATTTGCCGGTGCTGAGGTGGGAGTGCTCGTCGGGTTGTTGGTCGGGTGGGTCTTTTTGCCGAGCGCGCCGCGCAGCGTCATGCTATCGCAGGCTCACCCGGGCGGTGGCAGAAGGTAAGATATGTTGTCGAGAGGAGGGTGTTATGCGCCACGGTGGGCGAGGTGAGGAGAGTGAGGCGAAATGCTAGCTGGGTCCCATCAATGGTGCGTCGACGCGGGCCAGACGCTGGTGGTGGTGGTGGTGGGCTGGCTGATGGGTCCGGGTAAGTCGCTTTGTCGCCAGCTTGGCGGATGCGTGGCGTGATGGTGTGGTTGCGAGGTGGTCGTTAAAATAATATGGGTCGTTGTGGTGGTATCTGGTAGTGGTATGAGATGGGCAGGCGGGCAGGCTACTGTACAGCAAGCAGCAGCTTGTCAGGCTGCTAGACTGCGAGACTAAGGCGCGCAGAGCAGTCGTCGGTACAGCAAGCAGCAGGCAAGCAGCAGGCAAGCAGCGAGCACAGGCCGAACAGATGCGGGCGGAATAGGTTTGTACAGTAGAGGCACCTGTGGGCACGGCTGCACCCAAGTCCCTTCCGGGCCACTGGCGTCGGCTATCAATCGCCTTACACTGCCCACATATATATCGCCCATCACACAGTCACCCTCTACGACGCGCCACGACTGGTCGACGAGCTGCCATCACCACCTCTACCATCGGCCCGAAGGCTAGATCGGGCGGCATCTGGACGTGCACTGCTGCTGGCACTCAGAGACACAGCAACTGTCAGCTCGCATCGAAAGCAGCCAGCCATCGGCGCCTTTCCCACGCGTTGCAGAGCTACACGCTGCCTCTGGGGCCATGTACTCGCTGCACCTCGCCTATTCTCACTCACATCGGGCTAAGTACTGTATGGCCTGATAAGCCGCGGAGTCAGCTCTGTCCTTGGGTGCTTTGCAACGAAAAAATGCATTGTCGAGAAATCAATCGCTAGTCTTCCAGCTTTCTGTGCCGGTCCCGACGAGCTAGGAGGTGCGGCATGCAGTCCAGCGAGAACACCCCGGGCAACCAGAGTGGTGCCACACTCCTCTTTGGGCGGATGGACGGACCTCTAAAGCGGCTGAAGTTCAGTACGCTGCTCGTAACGATACGTGTGGGCGCCGTTTCAAACTTCAATAGACGTGAGTAATGCTTCTTGGACTCCCCCGCAATCCGACTCGTGTATTGCAATGTCTTGGCACTGGGTTGAAGTAGAGTTACTCGCAGACGGACAAAAGAAAGGTCGCATATACCACTGTTGCTGTACCAATACCAACCACTCGGGAATGCCGATCCCTACAAGCACAGTATTCCCAGAAGGCAAAGCAATCCCAGCTCCGATCTGTCCCGTTGTGTTGCGTTGCGGCCAGAAGGCTGGGTTGCATTGCAGCATCGCAACCCTTCCAGCTTGTACTTCGCGGAGACTTGCTTATTCCCTCTCTAATCTTCGTATGGAGCGTTCGAGTATCTCAGCAATGCATGTTGATCGCTCACTGGTAACGGATCACGTGATTCGAATGCCAGTCACGGTTCCAGTATCGATACCTCCCAGCGGGGCTTTATGTTATTCGATGCTGATATTGGTGTGCATTCGTGAACAACTCAAAGCAGCTGTACGGTGCATTGTGATCTTTTTGACGCTCAAATCAGTAGAGTCACATATATGTACATTCACTCAAGTTCATGTTTATATATGTGAAATATGAGGGTTAGGGTTGGGTTAAGACTCACTGAACAAACCCTCGCCATCATGGTGTCGCACTTGAGTAATAGTGTAGGTATACTCGTTTATCATGTAAATGGCAGCGAAAGGATCAAATCGATAGCCTCTAACATGGTGGTTGGCGCTAGTAACCTCGATATTGTCATTCCGTCAGCTCCGTTGCAAATTCACCAGGATCATTACCAGTAAAGTGTACATATATGTATCAGTCAACACGAAAGCAGCATCATATTTACATCTGTCACCAGCGATACTGAACACAAAGGAACGTCCTGAATCAGACGAATGATACAAGCACTATTCATGTTGCGATAATTATGGTCCATCTGTTTAACCCTGCCACTTGACTATGTCGCCACAATTTGCCATTACCACATGTACATGCACCACTCCAGCTCGGCTTCCTAGTAGCTCTGACGTTCAAGCTTAACATCCACATCTTGCCGATCTGCTCGTCTACTACTGCGTCTGTGCCGGCGAAGGAGCCATACCGTCATCGCCAGAACAACAACAAGCACAAGCACACCACACCCAGCCCCGAGTCCAATTGCAGCAATGTTTGCTTTCGAGCCCGGCGTAGTAATACCACTACTTTCCAAGAATGACTCGCTTTCCGTAGGCACTGGTTCCAATGTTTGTGATGTGGTTGGCGTGAATGCCGCGACGTACACTGTGGTTGCTTGTTGCTCGATTGTCAAGATCGACGTTGATAGCTTTGAGGCTGAGGACTGAGTGTCTGTCGTGGCCTCGGAAGGGTTGAATTCCGCTACTGTGACAGCGGGCAAGAATGGCCGTGATAGACTCGACGAAGCTGTCTCGGATGCCTCGATAACGCTCGCGTTCGATGGCAGCTCTGTCTGTGGTCCCAAGATTGGCACGGTGGTTGCAAGCTCTCCGGTTCCTGGGCCCGGTGCTAATGTAGGTTTCGGTACTTTGAGGTGGATAGTCAATGACTTGTGGGTCATGTCGAGATTTTGTGTTGATTCAGGGATTGACATCGTCTGTGAAGAGGCGAAGGCTTGTGCATCGTCAACAATCCAGGAGGACCCAGTATCCCCCTGCGGAGGCAGCAAAATCGTTGTTGATTGTGCGATGGCGTATTGCCCTGGCAGTATGTAAAGCGCCCCAAGAAGAAAGTAAATGTTCAAGGCCATTGGATCGGTACGGTATCAATGTTGTCACCTAAGGAGCGGTATGAAGATGCAAGAGACGTATCCCTTAAGGCGGATTATCTGCAGCTCATCACTTACAGGATAGTTTAGTAGAATGTTTCTGTTGTAAAGTCTAAGCCTCACATGGGCGGTTACCGTTCTGTTCTGAAACTCACGCGTGCTCGCGGTGTGCTCGGTAGCGCGTATTCGTGTGGTCAATTTTGGCCCGACAGTGCTGTGCCGTCCGCTCGCAGTGGCGCAGTGTTTGACAATATATACTTAGCAGACACAGTCATCTCGATGAGCAGTTGATGGATTTTCTTTCTATTTGTGTTGTTGGCAAAGAAATTGGGCGCTTCTATGCTGTGATGTTTCGTGTGGCGCTTCCTGTTCGCCGAGCGGACCGAAGGATTATTCGCAACGTCCCTGCTCATCCTCGCTCGCCCTGACAAGCATCTTCAATTGTCAGAAAGTATAAATTTTCGAGCAGTGTGGCATACAAGTACTTGATTCAGAGACATGTGCCTTCATCGGATGCGCTGACTTCTTCGTCCACGGTAGGTCCCTTTTAAATTAAATACCCCAGTCCTGCCTGTTGTGATTCGGACCCCTTACACGTCTGTGGGAACACCGACGACGAGATTTTGAGCCCTGAAATGTGAGGCTCGCAACTGATGCTTTGCAGACCTGAATTGCATGACCGATCATTCTTTGAGTACAGATGTTGCCATAACCTCAGATCGGCCTTTTTCGTAACCGCGACACTGCTCTGACCTATTCCTGCAATGCTTTCCGGACGGCCGAGCCACAGATATGTCGGCATACTCGCAGCACTCCTACTCATCACATCAATATATCTCTACTCTCGATCCGAACTGGCAGTGAATCATCCACTACATCTCGATACGAAACCACTCGCCACACTGCCTTGCAAATTACTTCCTGAAGCGGATGACACCGTAGTCATATTGAAGACCGGATCAACAGAGTTCCAAGACAAGCTTCCAATCCACCTAGAAACAACACTCCGCTGCTACCCAAATTACCTGATATTCTCCGACTACGCCGAGCACTACCAAGGCGAGACCATCATCGACGCCCTCCAAGACGTCGACCCAATCTTCAAAACCGCCCACGCAGACTTCGATCTTTACCGCCAACTCCAAAAAGGCGGAAGATCTTCTTTGAACCCATCCGACCTCAGCGGTCCAGAAAGTTACACACAAGACGGCACCAGCGGCAAACCCACAAACCCCGGCTGGAGGCTCGACAAATGGAAGTTCCTGCCCATGATCCGCGAGACCCTCCAGAAGTATCCCGACAAAAAGTGGTACGTCTTCGTCGAAACCGACACCTACATTTTCTGGAGCACGCTGCTCTCCTACCTTGCCGCTCTCGACCCCACGCAGAAGCATTACATCGGCGCGCAAAGCGAGATCGGCGATGTGGTCTTCGCGCACGGCGGCAGCGGCTTCGCTATCTCGCGGCCAGCGCTCGAAGCAGCCGCGGCGCTGTATGTCGAGAACAAAGCTGATCTCGAAGCGTTCACGGCGAGCCATTGGGCTGGCGATTGCGTGCTGGGCAAAGCTCTCTTCGACAGCGGCACGAATCTCACCTGGGCGTGGCCAATGTGGCAGGGCAGAGACATTGGGAACTTGAATTACAGCCACGTCGACTACAGCAAGCGGCTGTGGTGCTATCCGACCGTCTCGTATCACCACGTGACCCCTCCAGCTATCGAGAGTTTGTGGCAATTCGAGCAGACCAAAATCGCGCAGTTGAGCGAAGGACAAACGACGATTATACGGCACAGAGACATCTTCGCCGCGTACATACTTCCTCAAACAGCGGAGCCGAGAAGCGACTGGGCCAATCATGCCCACGAAGACAGAGGCAAGGTGGCATCAGCGGACGCCTGCCGGAGCACCTGCGAGCGTGAGACCTCGTGCTTACAGTACACTTACGATCGAGACGGGAACTGCCTGATCGCAGAACAGCCCAGCTTGGGCGAGGTCTCGATCGGTATACAGTCTGGCTGGATGCAGGAGCGAATGCAGAATTTCTACGACAGTGCTGCTTCGTGTGAAGGTGAAGAGTGGATCGTGTGAGGAAATGGTTGGACGTCCATGAGAGGCTGAGACCTGTAGCGTAATTATTACGATTACTAGTAAAGCACTAATTACAAGAAGACACTCCAACAGTCCCGGATCAGATGTGCGCAAGGACGGGTGTTTCCGTTCTACTGTCGGAGTTACACAGCCATCCACCTGTCGTAAAAGTCAGCGAAACCCTCAAGCAGGACTTGAGACACCAGAAAGACTTACCAGGCCATTCCTGTCATTGCAAGCACCAATACCACTGTCAAAGCAATAGCTCCTTTGCGATCTCTCGGGTTCAAATTCTGCAAGGGAGGCGGTCCTCCATAGCCGCTGCCCGCTGAAGGATCTCCCTTAGAGGTGCCGCCTGTCGCGTTCGACAAAGGGCCTCTTGCTCCAGCGACCAGGTTGCTCTGTATGACTTCTAGTGCAGACATCTGCTCTCCAACTCCGTATTGTCCGTCCCAACCCGGAACCCACCACTTGGTTCCGCATGTCACGCCGTCCGTGCCGCCTGAGCAAGACTGTGCTGCTGCAAGTGCGGAAGTGCGCAAGAGCGGCATGATAGTATCGGCCGTCCAGGGCGCAAGCTGTGTTGTGGCAGCTAGCCAGCGGGAGAAGTAGGCTTTGAAGGAGCGTTGGTCCACGTTGCACCCTTGATCACCGCCCGGAGGACCTCTTTCGCAGGCGGCTTCGAACATGATGGTTTTGTTGGTATCAGTTTCATTGAACCCAGTGAAGAAGACGAGGGCGGCTTTGAGGAGGCCCTCTGTGCGATTGCGCCACATCTGCTGCGTTTCGCCTGTAGTCTGACAAACCGTTAGCTTGCAGGCACTTAGTAGCAGACCTGTGAAGTACCTTACCTGATTCCACATTACTGCGGACCCATGGAGAAAGATCCCTGTGTTGTATGTCCTAAAAGGCTTATCAGCAATGGTTGCAGACAACCACGGTGAGACCAGACTTACCACACGTGATGGTCTAACGCAGAACATTGGATCTCAACATCTGTGCCATCGAAGACTTGATATGTGTCACTGATTAAGCCAACCTGTTCGGTCCAATCATACATCCGGTTGGCCCAATCATAGTAAGTTTGATTGTTCGTATAGGCGCCGAGGCGCGCAGCAATGTTGAAGAAGCATCCTTGAGAGATGGAGTTTTTGTAGTTCCAGCCCTTGTTGACAGAAGAGATCTGCCAACGCAAACCTCCGCCGCATGTCTCATAATCCCATCGTGAGGCTTGTAGGTTGAAGACAGCTTGAGCGAGCGCTAACCATTGAGGCTCCTTAGGTGACGGGTCAGGGAAGCCATTTTCGGCGGCCATGAGCGCAGTGATACCCCAGAATGCTTGATCGTCGTTGCCTTCTGATGCTTGTTGCGCGCGAGGCATGAAGTCTCTTGTTGGGCTCGCGTGCTCGAGCATCGCCTCGAAGACTATGTGGTTGTATGTCGCGTCGCCAGTATAACGCCAGTAGTCGATTAGAGCGCCGAACATGGCCCCAGCCTCCCACCAGTAGTATGGCTGTGGGAGTATACCAGGTTCCTGGCCGGACTCGTTGCCCTTGTAGTACATCATCATGCCATGCGCCACTGTGCTCGCTGCTTGTTGAATTGATGCTACACCCCCGTCAGTCAGTTCAACAAAAGGCACTCATTCGCGGATCCAACCATGATCGTCCAGGTTGAGCTGGAGTGCGGTCGCATATTGTATGCACAGAAGAATGATGCCGATAAGCATGCCATGCAATTTCATCGCCATGGTCGAGTGTCTGCGCTGAGGCGCTTAAAGTCGAGTGGTCGTGCCCTGCGAAGTGTTGAACGGTCGTGAGGCGTTTGCTTTGCGTGTGGCTGCAAGCACTGCAAGCGTGCGACGGTGAGCTGCATGCGCGTGACAAGGTGCGAAAATAGCAAGAGCTCGGCAGAAGCCACGAGGAAGTGAACTGCAGGCAGGCAGGCGCGCCGCAAACTTCACTCCGACTGGACAGATCCAATGCATTGAATGAGATGCCGCTTCACTTTGCACAACTCACGTTGCTTCAGCTCATCTGCCATGCCGATGTTTGTATTGTTGTTTGCTTTGCTCTGTGTCGAGTCAGCAGGCATTGTAGTCACGAGATGTCCTTCCTCGGATTATGCTGGTAATTACGAAAGTGCACTTTCAAAGCCCTATGATCCTTGAGGCTCTCAGGCGAACAATAGCCCAGTTAGATGAACGCCCTACTGCTCAATGGATGGTATACTCCCACATGCTTCCGCCAGCGAATCAGATCTTTCGCAAGTCATCGACCCCAGGGCACGTGGAAAAGCAGCGTACACGTGACCGTGACAGATATCTTATGGCATATAATGCGAACAAGTAGAGTCGATATACTCGATATAGCACGACCGTTACAACGCACTCCATGTACTAACGAAATTGAGCGGTATGGAAACGTGAAGAAGATCGTCGGCAGCAGGTAGGTTCATTAGCGAGCCGAGCTTGGCCTTGGTCTGAACACCTAGCTGCTGCCAGCAATTCCCATATCCCCACTAAATATACTGACTACCATTGCCGTCTAGACCCCTGGACAATAATAATTACCACCAGCATCTCCGCATGGACATTTGCCAATAGCCACCTCCACCAACATCACATCCGCCACTCCGTACCTGCTCTTGAGCTCATCGTGAGGGTTCAATCGTCCTGACTATTTCGAAATGGCCGACCTCGCTACTCCCTCCGCTGCCCAGATCAGCACTTCTGGCGCCGCAAAGACCGCACCCAAGCAGACCGCCGCCGTCGTCAAGCCCGAGAAGCCTGATGAGGAGGCCTACAAGGCTGAGCTGGCCAAGGCCGAGAAGGACCTCAAGGCCGCTGAGGAGCGCATGGTGAGTTTACTTGTTGCGATGCGGCAAGTCGCATGCTGGGCGAGGATAGATGCATTGGCTTGCCGTCGGAAGAAATATCATGGAACATCGGCAGAACACTGACACATACGCCGCAGAGGAACATCAAGTCCAAGCTCGACCTCGCCCGCCCCAACAACAAGGACTCGCCTTCCTCCAAGCGCCAGCAGGAGCTCCGCGCCGAGCTCGGCCAGATTCGCACCCAGCAGCAGTCGAGCAAGTCCTCCCGCGGTCAGGTTATGGACAAGGTGAAGCGCCTGGACGAGACCCTCAAGTCCCGCATCGCCGAGCAGAAGGTCGCCCGCGGCAAGAACCCCTACAAGTCCGTCGATGAGATCGACCAGCAGATCCTCCGCCTCCAGAAGTCTGTCGATGCCGGTACCATGAAGATTGTCGACGAGAAGAAGGCCCTCGCCGATATCTCCCAGCTCAACAGGCAGAAGAAGAGCTTCGCTGGTTTCGATCAGGCGCAGAAGGGCATTGACGAGGTCAAGGCCCAGATCGCCGAGCTCAAGAAGACCATGGACGACCCTGCTTCGCGCGCCCTCAGCGACCGCTACACCGAGATCACCACCGAGCTCGACAAGATCAAGGCTGAGCAGGACGAGGTCTACAAGAACCTGAACGCCCTCCGCGACGAGCGCACCGCCGCGCATGAGGACCAGCAGAAGAAGTACACCGCCGTCAAGGAGATCAAGGACAAGTTCTACAGCTCCCGCCGCGCCGCTGTCGAGTACGAGCGTGAGGCTCGCCGCATCCGCGAGGAGAAGCGCCGCGCCGAGAACGACGCCTACCACCGTGGCCGCAGGCAAGAAGTCGCCAAGGAGAAGCTTGAGGAGGCCAGCGCTCCCGCGTACCAGGACGAGATCCGCACCACCCAGGCTCTCCTCTACCACTTCGACCCTTCATCCGTCGCTAAGCCTGAGGCCGCTGGCCCTGGCAAGTTCGCTGCTGCCGCCACCCGCAAGGTCGAGGGCCAGGAGCTTAAGGGCACCCTCGTCAAGAGCAAGAAGGACAACGACGAGGACTTCATGGCCGGCACTGGCGGCAAGAAGAAGAAGGGTGGCAAGCGCGACAACGCTTCTCCCGCCGCTGCCAAGTTCCAGCTTGACGTTGGCACCATCGAGAACCTCGGCCGCATCAACGTCGACCCTCCCATGCAGCAGAGCGACGTTCCCGCTGTCGTCGAGAAGCTGAAGGAGAAGCTCGCCTTCTGGAAGGAGAACCAGGAGAGCAAGACCAAGGAGGTAAGCCATTTTTCCAATCCCCACCCTTCTTATACACAAACACTAACACATCTCCCAGAACGTCGCCAAGGCCCAAGCCGAGATCGACCGCCTCGAGGCCGAGGCCGAGACCATCAACGGCAACGGCGAGAAGAAGCAGGCCACCAACGGCGCCGAGCAGGTCGACGAGGCCGCCAACGGCATCGAGAAGGCCACCATCCAGGACTCCGAGGTTGCCGCATCGTCGTAGAAAGACATGCCCAAACGTCACGACGTATCCGCAGATCGGCCGGATTCTGTACTGAGTTGAAACCCCGTCCCTTTCCGAAGGCGACGAGGATCGGGTGATATATCATTGATCCCATTATATCGATATTGGGCTTTTAGTAGTGGTAAAGGAGAAGCGATTTTGTTTTTTTGATTGTTGCTTGCATGCTTGCTTTTGCTGCATTTTGTTGTCAGGGTTTAAATTAGCGAGGGCTTGATTTTTCTTCTGGACACAATTGAAAAGCACGGTTTTGTCTGATCTTGTCTCGAGGATGTTCTTGTTCCTAAGCGTATACACAAATTAGTCGGCGTGGTGTTCTTCTTCTTCGTCAAATCTATGGTCGTACACGAGCAAGAAAAGGTACATGAGGTGCTGAAACTATGATGTATGAACACTAAGCATACAATTATTATACACGCATCTCTTCGACCATGAAGCCACTTCAAGTGTCTCACTGGATATCAATCCTCACAAAGCCTTCACGCTCTGGAAGAATGGATTCGCCATCAGCGCCTCATTCCCAGCGACAAGATCCTTCATCCTCTGCACCTGGGCCTCCTTGCCCAGCCCTTCCTTCTCCACCTCGTCCTTCCACTGCTGCAGAACAGCTTTCAGCATCTTGCTTCCCTCCTCGACGTCTTCCTTGCTCGCCTGCGGCGCGATCCTATCCTCGCCGCTGTGCTTGCCAGAGAAGTCTTCCAGCTCGTCTGCTTTGCGCTTGGCCATCGCGACGACTTTGGTCGGGAAGCGCACTAGCTCGGCGACGTGGATGCCGAAGGACTGGTCGCTGATGCCCGGGACGACTTTGTAGAGCAGGGTGACTTCGCGGCGCTTGTTGTTGTTGCCGCTGTCTGCCATGGCAGCGTCACCGTCTGCGTCCCCGATGTGAGCTACGACGTGCAAGTTCTGCACTTGTGGGTATGTTTCTGTCAGTGCTGTGAGCTCGTGGAAGTGCGTGGCGAACATGGCGAAGGCGCCGATTTCTTTGATGATATGCTCGGAGATGGCCCAGGCGAGGCCGAAGCCGTCGTAGGTGCTGGTGCCGCGGCCGAGCTCGTCGACGATCACGAGCGATTCGCGGGTGGCTGTCTTTAGGATGTTGGCTGTTTCGAGCATCTCTGCCATGAAAGTACTGACTCCCTTCAGTTGACTATCACTGGCACCGACACGCGCGAGAATGCAGTCAAACAGTGTGAGTTCAGCTTCCGTGCAAGGCACGAAGCAGCCGATTTGTGCCATGAGAGCGATCACTCCAATCTGGCGGATGTAGGTAGATTTACCACCCATGTTCGGTCCAGTAATGATGAGGAACTCGCTCTCGCCACGAATGAGCGAGACGTCGTTAGTAATGAAAGAAACATCATCTTGCATCTCCATGCAAGGGTGACGGGCTTCGGTCAGTACTGTGTTGCCAGTACCGCGTGGGTGCAGCTTTGGTCGGACATATGCTGAGGGTGCGTGGACGGAGACATGAGCAAAGCTGACAATTACGTCCAGATGCGCGAGCACGCCAGCAAGCTTCTCGATGACAGGGCAGTATGAAGCAGCAACATTGACAACTTCTTGTACCAGGCCGCTCTGTGTGCGGTTATAGTTTTCTGAAAGCTGATCGTGTTCACGTCGCATCTGTGTCATTGCTGTTGTGGTGAAGTAGACGCCGTTCTTTTGCGTCGAAATTTCTTGGTACTGCTTCTTGTTGCGAATTGCACCTGCTTCGTTTCTTGTCAGACGCAGGCACCAGCCATGCACACGATGGTTCTCAAGGAAGAGCTTCTTCTCTGTGTCCTGGCCCAGATCATCGCCAGCGCGTTGATGCTCTTTTTGGAGGTTGTATGTGAGCGTGTCGAGTTTCTTGCGAATGATCCGTAGTCCATCATCGAATTCAGATTTGATGATGAACTCGTGATTGTCCAGCGCCTCCAGATCGACGGTTGTCTCGACCATCTCCTGCAACTTCTGCAAGCTGTCCGAGAACGAACGGAGCTTATCCGTGTACTCAGCATCAAGCGCTTCCTTGTATTGTTCATCCATGACACCCTCGAATGTGCCGATGAAATCAGGTATGCGGATAGCGACCTGATATGCTCGGACGACATCCTCGAGATTCGCCTTCTTGCGCTGGAACTTCTTTGCTAGTCGGTAAAGATCAGGAATGGAGCGCATGTGTTCTTCTTGGAGTGTTTGTCGCAGTTCTGTGTCGTTGACAAATGCTTCCACAAGCTGCTGGCGCTTCTCAATCTCTTCCAGGTTCATCAGTGGTTGTTTCAGCCATTGAGCAAGCAATCTGCTGCCAACAGGTGTTTTACAGTGATTCAGTAGGCCGTAAAGATTCATGGTTTTGGAGCCATCTTTTGGCCCTGGCATCAGGTTCAGTGCCTTCAAAGCGGACGAGTCCAGCTTCATGTACTGGCTGAGATCATGCTGGTAAAGCTGGAACTCGCCGAAATTGCTGGAGTCTGACATCACGCCCAAATACTTGATAAGTGCCGCTGCGGAATTCATGGCCAGCTTCATGTCGGTCTGTGGTAGTGTAGCGGCAGTCCCTTCGCTTCGTAGGAGGCGTGTCAAGTCTTGCTCGATATCGCTCTTGTTGAAGTCGCCAGCAGGTCTTTCTGACACTGCACAGCCGCAGTTGTCCGCAATGGCTCGCAGTTTGTGTAGTTCGGGATCCTTTTTTGTGCTGTCGAATTGGATGAGACACTCTTTGACACCGAGTTGAATGAGCAGTGATTCGAAGTTGGAGTAGATATCGTTGTCCACAAACTCGCTGACACCCAATTCGCGAACACTTGCGTCTGCGAAACAAACGCCAACGTTGCGAGCCTCACTTGCTTTCGCCGTCACTTTGACCGCGAGAATGATAGGAGCAGACTCGACGTGACCTCCGAGATCGTCCTCAATGTCTTGCAGATTTCCGGGGGACGCCTGTTTCGCCACTTTCCACTGGTTGCGTCCGGAAGTCTGCAGAATTTCTACCCTTTTGCCCAGTCGGAAGATTGCCTCTCTGAGAAAGTTGCGGAATGCTGTGACTGTCATTGTGACTGATGGTAGGCCGGGATTCTTGCCCAATGTCTTGAGCACAGATGTGGTCTTGTATTGTTGTTTCGCGATGAGGACTGCATCATCGCCGTGTGCTGAGAGCCAATCGCCGCGGTCGAAGACTCGTACTGTGTCGACTGCCTTGTCAGCCTCTAGCTGATTGAAGGTCTTGATGAATCCGACTTCGTCGTCGACCTTGAGCTCGGGGCGAGACGCCATGATGAGTATCTGTGTGAATTTCTCCGGATTAGGTGTGACAAGCAGGTGAGTCTCTTCAGTCTCTATATAATGCTCCTGATGCAATGTCGTGGTCTCGTAAATGTTGTGAATGTAGAGGTGATGTCTGATGATATACAGACCGAGATGGAATCGAAATCTAGGGTCGCGTGTCTGAGACGCGCTTTCCGTCGCGCGTTTTTAAAGTGTTTCTGCCTCAGGCTTTCATAGGGTTCCTGGTTTGTTCTTGCTAAGCCGAGGCTCCTGAGCTTGCCTATCTGTCATGGCACAATCCCATGGATCGATAATGCTCGCCTTTACGCCGCACATTTCTTTTCGCGCCATAAACAGACTCTACAATCCCATGACCATCAGCACGCAATAACAAACAATGTCTGCAGATTTCTGGGCCGGCTACCTCAGCGGTGCCGTCGGCATCGTGATCGGGAACCCATTGGATCTGATCAAAACCCGAATCCAAGCCGGACCTTCTCACCTGGACAGCGTGTCGAACACACAGCACATCACCCCAACCCACTGGTCGAGGCAGTTCGAACGCTGGAGTGCGCTTGTTCGTGGTGCAGCAGCTCCAATACTTGGCTATGGCGCTCTCAATGCTCTTCTGTTCATGACTTACAATCGCAGTCTGGCCCTGCTCAATACTGGCGATGTCAACGAATGGCCAGAGAACCCTACAGCAGGCACGATTTGGACAGCCGGTGCGCTGGGTGGCCTGGCATCTTTTGTGGTCTCAGCTCCCACCGAATTGGTCAAATGTCGAGCTCAGGTATCCGATCCTCCGAAATCATCTTGGCTAGTGACCAAGGAGATTTGGCAGGCCAAAGGACCAAGAGGTTTGTATCTTGGAGGAGGTATCACCAGCGTCCGAGATGCGGTGGGCTACGGTTTCTAGTAGGTTCGCATCATCTGTGTTACGGTCAGTCATATATGTCTGACCCAAGCTCTTCCGCTATAGTTTTTGGAGCTACGAAATGTCCAAGCGATATGTACAGTCTTCCATGAACTCTTCTTCCCAAGAACCCACTCAAACACAAGAAGCTCTATCTGTTTTGCTCTGTGGCGGCTTTGCAGGTGTAGCCACCTGGGTTTCTATTTTTCCTCTTGGTAATAATTTTCCCGCGCACAAATTTCTGTAAACATCTGCTCACCGAATATTCCAAGACGTGATCAAGACCCGCCTTCAGGTTTACGACCTCCAGCATCCCATCTCTTCCGACGCGCAACCGCTTCTGAACCAATCACAACAGCCCACAAGACCAAGCACCCTTAGCATTGCTCGTAACGCTTACCGGAATGAAGGTGTTGCCGTGTTCTTCCGCGGGATTGGCATTTGCAGCGCGCGAGCTTTCGTCGTGAACGCTGTGCAATGGGCTGTATGTACATCCTTTTCGAACCACTGTTTCATGTACGCACCTAACGCTAGAAACTTTGTAGGTCTACGAGTGGACGATGAAGGCATTGAAAGGAGGCACTGCTTGATACGGTTGCAAGACAGGCAATTTCATATGCAAGACCACTGCATACATCTGATCGGGCTCATGGCTCCTGAAACTATGCCTGGGCTGATGGTTGTTAAACACCGATAAATATACAGTCAATAAATTGATAGAACGATACATTGTGCTACAGCGTGCCCGTGTTGACCAATGAAATGAATACGCTTATGCAGCTCCTACTTCACGCGGTTTGCCACTTCGCATGCATGGCACTGCTATCAATTAGGTTGCGGGATACAGCTCGCGCGGACGGGCACTATTCATCTCGACTAAATACTACAAGACAATCAGATTTTCAACAAGTATGACCCTCATTGCTGCGGGGAAGATGACGACCTCAAGGCAGTAGCATCAACACTGACCAATCTCTCTAGTCTTGCCGTGACTTCACCATCATCACTCACATACTTCCACTCGGACAACATGTCGGCAGTCCGCTACTTCGACAATGCGCCACATATCGTACGGTACGGCATGCATGATGACAAGACAGAAACGTGTTGGATCTGGTTCTGGAGGAACGGCATGCGCTTAGGACAGAGAAGGTGTTCAAGGCACGCCATTCTACGAAGAGTGGAAGCACTTGCTACGCGAGCGCGAACAGGGGCAAATGTCTTTGTCGCAGTGGGCGGACAGCCAGGTAAGCTGGTGTAATGGGGTCCCAGATGTCATCCAAAAATGTGTTGCTGACTTGCATTTTTCGCTGGGAGTAGTGGCACCCCCTATGCGACCTTCTCATATCAATGGCAATGCCAACTCTGAACCAGCTGGCGCCGAAATGCGAGCACTGGACCACTCTGCATGATTACCTGCACACACCAGCTTACCGGCTGAGACTGCTCGCTTCCAGCAATCAATCAGAGATCGCTGCAAAGATTGAAGAAGGACCCACAGACACGGGAGCTTACGACCTAGAGCCAGTTCCACATTCAACATTGCCGCAACCAGCTGGTATAAAGACATATCGGAGCCAAGACCTGCACGTCTTGAACAGAGAGAAAGACTGGCGACGGGGACCGCAGAAAGTCTTGACCAAGGATGGGAATATCTTCTTATTCCTGGGCTGCCAGAAGGGATCTCGCGATGCCAGGACGCAACAGATATCGAACACCTCACTGAAAGCCATTCGCGCTCAGCTGAAGCTGATGGAGACCCATCGTGGTGTAAGCCCACCGGAAGGTATACCGCAAGTGCACGGCATAGTCACAGACAACTCTCAGGTCGAAGAGCGTCCCGGATCATCGCTGCACCGTGTCCCAGGCGTGAGCGAACAGCGCATTGCAGGCATCCTGCTAACATGGATTCCGCAAGGTAAGAACCTGATACAGACGATTCCAGCACTCGCCGTCTCGGATGAGACCGAGGCCAAGCTCAAGATCCGAGCATGGATTGAACGCATCGGAGGCGCGATCAAAAACTTGCACAAGAAAGGCGTGTTCTTGGGCGGCAGGGATGCCTGGCCCTACTTGAATAGGTACACCATACTGGTAGACGCTCAAGGGCAGCTCTGGTTAGACGTTTCGTATGCTTCTTGGATGGCTGATGTGTTGGCCGAAGAGGCTGAGGCAGGCGACACAGCGGATGCCGAAGCTCTGGTGCACTTGTTTGTGGACTGGCTGCCGCAAGAAGTAGCTAAGAAACGCAGTAGTGCTTGAGTTTTGTTGTGACAGTGTGACATGGGACTTAGCTTATCATCCTTATAGCAAAGTCGCTCTTTTGCCAAATGGTTTTCTTATGCAGTGCTTACAATTCGATCATCGCATGAGCTTGCAACAACCAGGTGTTAACCCTGCTGCAGCTTCATCAACCCGTACCATGTCAGAGCGGCCACGACAAGATTTCTAATAAGCGCGACTGCCTGGTTGATTCGGAGGTATAGATACAACTTATTTCCGTGCACACATCACGAATAACCAGCCTCACACGTGTAACGAAATGAAACTGTTAAACTCATCGTCGCTACTATGATAGTCTTGTAGATCAATTTGAGTGATCGGCTACTCTTGCAGCGAAAGGGCTGACGATCAGACATACGCACAGGCATGTGGGCACTCAGGGCGCCTTCGCTTTGCGGAGGTGGGTGGGTGGATACCGTAGTGCGCGAATGAGGACGATGTTGAAGTGACATGGAGAAGTGGTCACCATACGCCGCCTTGCTTGTCTTCAGATGACTCGGAGACACAAAGAGAGCGGCCCGAACTCAGTGTATCCCGAATATTTTCATACTCAGACCTCGCGAGTTGAGGGCGGAGGTGTCTTCACTCACCACCATCGCAATGCGGCGGTTGAAAGACACATTAATGATTGCTTCACAGCCGATGGCTGGACCGATCGATCCGTTATTGTCTTCTCGATGGAGAACGCCACGTGCCTGTTCGGTAAAGACCTTCATATCGCTTCGCGCGGGTGATGCTATATTCTGCCGGGCCTCGCGGGCTGAACCTGGGTTCAGTCCTAAAGTCCGGAGGTCAGCGCCTCAAGACTGTCGTCCCAAGGGCTCGGCATTACGGGCGCGCTTTCCGTAAGCAGCTTCTGCTTTTGATAGAGTGACGCGGCCCTTGAGAGGATGGCTGACTGAACAAATGCGCCAAACGCTGCGTCTTTGTCGATCTCGTGATGGTTGTTGCACAGGATACGGCAATACGAGGCTGAACAACAGTTGATCGTATTTGGTAGAGGTTTGAACCTGGAACAGTTTGGCCAGAACTTCCCCAGACCGACCTGTTCGCCCCAAATATCGATCTAATCTCGCTACTGTACAGCAGCCTAGGAGTCAGTGCAATGCATGCAGTCGCGGGTGTTCCTGAGCCGTTCAGCCGCGCATGCAAGGAACCCGAACCCAACGGCAGGCTAGGCGCAAAGTCTGGAAGAACCGACTGCCACTCTCGGCAAGAATAACCACAAGGCGTCGTCACCCTGGTAGGAAAAGCCAGCCCTGAGCATGAATGGCAAAATGATCGCACCTATAGGGTGCGCCGGCCAAGATGGTCTCGTCGCGGCGCCACGAGAATGAACGCCATGTTGGGGTGGCGTCTGTCGCGTTCTGGGGAGGATTGAGTTTGATGGGGATGGCAGAGTCGCGTGGGTTAGAGCCGTTTATGGAGTGTCGGTCGCTTCCGTTTGTGGAGAGAAAAGACGTTGCGTTCAGTCTTCTGAAACAAATGGTGCAGTGGAAATGAAGTCGAGGCTGCCACGGTCCAACGGTCTGCTGTGTTGCATGAGTATGCACTGAGCGCGTTTGTGTGATGGAGCAGATGCGGTCACTCCGTGCTGATCAGGCCCCCTTTCTGCAATTTACTGTGCAGCGCAAATGCGCCAACGAAAAGTGACAACCAGCTGAGCCAGGGCGCATATGCGCCGCGGGCTAGGGTGACCAGGGTGTTCATCCCAAGGCGACTAGACCGCTCTCAAGTACCACTTTGTCGACCGCACGTCCCTCAATATTGATACTTGATAGTCTGTCGCGTTTCACTACACCTGACGAGCGCTCCTGATTGGCCTGCCTTAGGCTAGCGCGACTGTCTTCGAACGCCCTCGCAACTGGTACCTTCCTGCTAATAAGACGCAGCATCTCTCTCGACTCGTTTGGTCCTTTTCCTTCTTCACACACCAGCACACCCACACTCGTTTTCAACTCACCAACAAACGCTGCTCTTCTTTACCACGCCTCTTAATACTCCAACACCACCAACAAACCAACCCATCACCTAATATCAAAATGCGTTTCGCCGCTGCTGTCGCTGCCGCCACCATGGCTGGCCTCGCCTCTGCCTCCGTCGCACCCGTCCCCAAGAACGGCACTGCTCCAGCCTACGTGACCGAGGTCGTCACCGCATTCACTACTTTCTGCCCGGAGGCCACTCAGATCACCCATGCTGGCGAGACTTACACCGTTACTGAAGCCACGACTTTGACTATTACCAACTGCCCTGGTGGTACGTGTTTTTTGAGCTATTCATATTTAACATCACGAGCTTCACACTAACACTTGAACAGGATGCACTGTCGTCAAGCCCGCCACCTCTTCTGTCGTCACTGTCTGCAACGACTGCTCTTCCACCCCTGCCGCTCCTGCTGTCCCTGCTACTACACCCGCCGAGCACGAGACCCCTGCCGCTCCCACCTCTCCGGCTGAGAGCCCTGTCGCTCCCATTGCTCCCTACCCCTCCTCCAACGGCACCATCCCGATCGCTGCTCCCGCTCCTTCTGGCACCGGTGCACCTGAATCGTCCTCCACCGGAACCACTCCTTTCGAGGGCGCTGCCTCTACCCTCACCGCCACTGGTGCCGGTATCCTCGCCATCTTCGGTCTCGTTGCTGCCTTGTAAGCGTCTCAAACCTAAAGTACGCAGACCACAACGACTCCACTTTATGACTCAAAATGGCATCGACATGCCAGACTATCAAACTTCCGACTCTCGTCTCGTCTCTTTTGACTTTACTTTTTCTATTTCCTCACCAGTTGTGTGACGAGCAAGGCGAGCATGTGTCTTGTATCCCTTGGCTGGTGACGGCTTTTTCTTTCCCCTTTCTGTTGAGACATCTCCAAGTTTCCAACTAATGAGCGGAGCGGGAAGTTTGGAGCAATTGCGATGCGAGTAATATGCTGCATATTGTCTGATTTCTGATAGCTCGATATCCCTGGAAATGCTCTTCTGTAAACAATAGGACTTTGTGCCTAAGCAGTTGGCTCGATGGGGACGAGAATAGCATAGGATACAGTACTATGTACAACACAACCATCTTCTCGGTGGCTCGCCGCTGCGAAGCTGAGCCATCGAAAAAAACACTCTCACTCATCGAATCTCCTGTGTCACGGTTCAAATGACATGTGAAGTAGTGATCAGCTCATATGCCAGCGCACAAGGGCTGCAGTCATTAAAGAGTCCCGAGTGGCTGGCGAACCCCTGGACGTTCACCTGAGCCTCGGGGTGTCACAGCGCGTGGCTTCGTTGAACGCTGATTCAATTTGTCGTTGGTATCACATGTAGGCTTTCACGCAAGGGACGCGTGTTGTAACACTTTCACACCTCGGCCGGGCTGCAAGGAGCTGGGCTCGCGGTCTGGCTTCAAGGTCCGTACAGCTCGCTCTGCCATTGAGAGGCTAGTACGGTGTTTGAACCTAGACCACGAGGGTGGCGAGTGACACAGCAGCATCTCAGTCGTCTGTGACCACGTCAGCAAAGGCTTCAGAGACAACTTGTGATAATTGTGATAGCCTCTGTACACACAATTCCTGCGCTTCTCAGTGGCTACTGTTATTCACGGGACCAAAGATAGCCAGATCTTACCAACAGTCTCTCCGTGGCAGATGCTACGGATCCCTTTGCTGGCTTCTTGGGAGCTATGCAACCCATCTCACTGGTTCTCGCGGTTGTTGCTATTGCTGGAGCTTCTGATATTATCACAAATGTAGAGTGGAACATGGGTACAAGTTTGTGTTACTCAGTGGCAAGCACAACCACTTTGATAAACTGAACTGATGGTGTCAGCATACTACATATTGAGGAACGAGTTGCGCACCAGCGGTATCTCGACGGCAGTATCATTTGCTGGAAGGTCTCGTCGCGCCAAAAGCGATGCAATAGCAAGCTAGCTCTATCGACCATCGTTTCATCGCCAATTAACCACTACAGTCGCGCTTTATCAGCATGCAGCACCGGATCCACCTCACTCGTGCACAGAATGCACGTATCCCGCAGCGCCGGAAGTCTATCGCGGTGATTGACAGCCTGGTAGTCCTCGCTGGCAAGCATGTCCATGAACATAGCAAAGTTCGGGTAATGCGCCAGCGCAACCTCGTCCCAACCCTCAGTGTCTTCGCCTGGCACCACTTTGCCAACGATCTTCGCCAACCCTCCGCGTTTCGAACCGATGGACTCTGCGAACGCCTTACCATACCGCTTGTAGCTCTCGTGTGCTTCTGGACCTGGCTTGAATGCGAGGAGGTTGAGCATGCTGACAGGCGTAGAGGCACCCGCTGGATTTTGCCACTGCAAGAGCTCGGGTGTTGCTTCGAGACCTTGTGCTGACTTGGCGATTTTGGGCTGGGAAGCGGCTGGCTGCGGTACGTCGCTCGAATTGGCGTTCAAAAGCTTTTTGTTGCGGTCTGCGAAGCCATTGACAATGCTGCTTGGGATACCGGCAGTGATACTCCAGTGTGAAGAGACCCAGTCTTTAGTCAGGTAAGTTTCTGGAAATGGCGAGCTTGTTGGAGTGATGATGAGGAGGTCCCATTTTGTTGTGAGGAGCCGGTCTGTGGACAGCTGCTCAGGCTGCACGATCCATCGCAGGGCACGTGAGATCACTAAAGGTTTGAAGGATATAGATCCGAGAGCGCGAAGGAACTTGGAGATGTCCGTGTTGGACGAAAGTGCCACAAGGTGAACAGTTGCAAGAGGCATTGTCGGCCGTGTGGTCAGATTGTTGATGACTGAGATGTCATATACCCTCAAACTGTATGAGTGACACCCGAAAATCGTAGGTGTTCCAAGCCAATTTAATATGCTGGATGAACGTCGCTGTAGAACGACGAACGATGATGCATTCAAGTTGGAGAACGCGCAATCTTTGCCTCGGCTTTCGGTACGTCTGTCTTCAGACATCGTCTTTATTGCGTACTGGTTGCTCAGTCCCAAACCACAAATCAGGCACCGCTTCGTTGATTCTCAGCGGTTAGCATGGTCGTTACGAAGCTGTCCTCAAAAACATCAGCGTATGAATTGCTGAGATACGAAGCCAGCTTATGATTATCTCAGTGGCAAGGGGTGAAAAGATCGCTGCGTGCGTTCGATGGTACCAGTACCTTGAATGGTAGAGAAACGCCCAACTTGAGCAACATCTCGGCGACAAAGGCGAGCTGAACATTGTGGCAATTGAAACTACCAGTGCACTGAATGTGAAGTCATCGTGCAGCTCAAACGGTATTTCAATGGTAGTTTTAGCCCACTGGGAAACTAAAGTACACCTGTGCATATTGCGTTGGTCAATGCCGCGATCGAAATCGCTATGCGCAAGCCCACAAGCAGTGAATCTATAGGAACGTGAATGCAGAATTTATACTGGCGGGTCACTGTATGTACGTCTTAAGATCGATTCTTCGAATTGTGCTATGACTGACACGGTAGACAGGTAGACTCGCCTCGGCCCAAAGTGCGCCATAGCAACCCTGGATCTCTCAAGAATCGAGATATGTGGAGCCTCAGGCGCGATAAGCCCCACCTTATCGACCAGTCATGCTTGCCACCTCATCGGCGTTGTGACTGCCATGGTACCACTCGAACAAAAGCTCCGTCTTTGAGGCTGAGTTGCGAGAAATACCGCTTCACCCTTCACCACATCATCCATTGCCCTTTGTTCTGCTCGTTCAGTTCAGCATGTTCGATCACTAACGCCACCATTAATCGCTCATAACAACACCCTTTTCTGCTCGCTCCAACACCCGTACACTTGACCCACTCGCGCCCCACTACCGTCTCCGGGTGGCGAGCTGACCGCAAGTCGCAGCATTACTACTTCGAGCCCGCCCGGTCCCAGCAACAACAACACAACCATCCACACATCGCGCGCTCAGCGCTCGCGAACGCCGCTTTACATGAGCACATTGACATCTACCAAGCCCTGGGACTTTTCTCATGCGCTTGAGCTCCTCAACACCAATCTCTCCGGCTCCGAGAACCGCCAGCCAGCCGCGCAGCCGCCCGCTTCGCCACCCAAGTCCAATGGCAGCGATGACTTCCACGATAGCGGCATCGATGAAGGCGTAGACAAGAAGGATTTCGCCACCAAGCCTTCGGGTAGCCTTGGCGATTTCGCAAAGATATGGGAATACATGGGAGTGCCTGTCCACGATGTGCGGCAGGCCTCGAAAGAGTCGTCTCCGGGGATGGTCAGCATCCAAGACTACACCTCAGACGGTGCGACATATGTCAACCCCGCGAGTAGGAAGTCGCGAGGTGTCACCTGGAAAGACCAAGAGGAGAGCGCAGACGAGACGGCTGGTAGTACCACCGATCACTCTCAATCTCCGGACACCCCTGTACTCAAACTCACTAAGACTCAGCGTAAGAAGCAGAACAGGAAGGAAAGGAAGGCACAAGAGGCTGCGTTGGCCGCTAAGCGAGGCGCAATGTCTGAGAATGAGGCTGATGATCCACGACGTACGACACCTGCTAAGAGAGCCAGCGCTCATGACGGCACAAGTACACCCACCAAGCAATTTGCAGCCGCTGCGTTACCTGGATTCGTTCGCTCCAACTCTGCGTCTGTAGCATCAAAGGGTCTCTTCCCTGCTTCCGTTGCTCCTCCGAAAAAGAAAGAAAACAAGTTCAAGCCTTCCAAGGTCGACGACGAGCTACCTTCAACGCCTCGCCCGAAACAATTAGATGCAACTAAGCGTCATCTATCTCAACCAGCTACCACTACACCTGTGAAGAACGCACAAGCCGCTGCGCTCTACGAAATATACAACCAGGACAAGAAGCAGGCGCCAATTGCCACGCCCAACTTCAAGGGCCACCAATACGGCCCACCTGCGACTGTCCAACCGCAGAGGAAGAAGGATGTATCTGATCCATTCACTGCACAAATCGAGGCGGCAAAGCAAGCTGTTCAGTCAGTGAAAACTGGCACACAGATTGCAAGCACTCCGTCCAAGCGACCCAATGCTATCGAGCCTAGAATCATTCGTTCTGGTGAGGACAAGCACTGGGCTCTGTTCTTGCGACTGCTCAACGAGCACCCCAAGGAGCGCCCATACCTTGTCTCTCCAATGCCCATGGTCAACCATTCCAACGATCCCAATGGCGCACATGTTTTCATTGATGCCAGCAACATTTTCATTGGCTTCAACGACCAGCTCAAGCGTGAGCGTGGAATTCCTACACACTGGCATACTGGCAACGCAAACATTTCGTTCGATGCCCTTGCTCTTTTGATGGAACGCAGGCGACCGGTGGCGAAGCGAGTCTTAGTTGGCTCGTTCCCCGAGGTCCCCGCGTTCACTACAGCAAGGAAAATTGGCTACGAGGTCAATTTGCTCGACAAGGTCTACAAGGCCAAGGAACTGACTGAGCGTCAAATCTACTTCAAGGAGCAAGATGCCCTCCGCAACAGCAAGCGTAACGGCGCGAAAGCGCCTGCGCCCTCTGCTAAGCGCTCACCATCTTTCGGCAGCTCAGAAACGACTGCCGGGAAAGAGAGGGAGCCGCAATTTGCACCTGCCAAGATGATTGAGCAGGGAGTCGATGAGATTCTGCATCTCAAGATTCTGGAGTCTGTTGTCGACAACGACGAGCCGGCCACAATGATTATTGCCACTGGCGACGCCGCACAGGCCGAGTACAGCGATGGCTTTATGGCTATGGTTCTGCGTGCGCTCAAGAAGGGCTGGAAGGTTGAGCTTGTCAGCTGGAGTGCCAATATCAGCAAGATGTATCTACGCAGTCAGTTCAGGGAGCAGTGGGGCGAGAACTTCAAGACGGTGTTCTTGGATGACTTCGCTGAGGAGTTGTTGGACATGTAAATGATTCTCCTTCCGTCAGGGTCATACGGTACTGGCACCACTGTTTACAATGGGCCAGGTCGATCTGCACGACGATATACGTGCAGAGGCTTCTTTCTTTTCATTGTTCATTCAAGCATACTGCCGCTGGAGTCGGCAGAGGATTACTACGATGCATATCATTGTGGAGCAATGCACTGTGTGCTTCTTTCCATAGCTACGAATTAATACATGATGATCTGCATATCAAGTCGATCGATCGTGTGCGTGCAAACCAACTTTCACCATTTCATTAATGATATTGAGACATGCATGTATAGTAGATTGCCCATGTGGCTTTGAACCCACACCAATGCACCGCGTTCGGCGCACGCAAGTGAACGGCTCATAGCGTGGGTAAAATATATTCCGACCTACAACATAAACATGGTCTATTTCGTTCTTACATGCAGTTTGTATACCTCATGCACATACAGCCAGGTTCGGCAGGTCCAGGCTGATGAGACGCATGTGTAGGTACATGTCACAGTGTCAGAGCAATACCAAGCCTCAACATAACATACCTTAACGTACGGGATCCCACAATCTTACTTGCACATGCCAACACCTACCAAGAAAAAACAGACCTTACCTTACAGCCTGCTACATACCACCGACCTGCAGCAACCAGCATTAGTAGCAACCACCCCACTCCTCCATAAGCATAAGCTCCCCCTCCTCCTCCTCCTCCCAACCCCTTGCAGCGAGCGAGGAACATAACCGTGCTAAACTTGCCACGCCATGCTGAGGGAGCAAGCGGACGAACCACAGGAACCTTTCGGAAAAGCTGTCTGTGGTGGGGCAATTTTTTGCTTGCTTGCGCGCTGTCGTGCATGCTATGCATCCATGCGTGCGTGCGTGCATGAGGCTGGGGGGCCAACGTGCATGTGAGCAACGCATGTACGCAGGTACCTTTTTTTGCTGCTGCTGCTGCTGCTGCTGCGCGCCGCAACGCGTTTTCGCAGCAGCTACTGCTGGCCGTTCCCCGGGCGAGCTCGTATCGTGTGGCGACTGGCCCACTGGGTCCGTCTGGGTGCGGCGGATGTCGTACAGGACGCGGAGGGAGGGGGGCAGTTAGGAGACGTGGAGGCAGATGTGGGATGTGAGATGTGTATGAGAGTTGAGGGTGTGGGTGTGTGGGAGTGGAGTGGAGATCTTGCGATTCACGGGTTCTTCCACTGACTACTACTGACATGACTCCACGGCCTTCCTTCCTCCTTTTAACAGCGGTTGTATGACAGCAAAAGCGGTGTGTCGCGCGAGCGCGCGTGGCGATTGGGGAACGCAGAAAGGTATCACGTGTGAGAGGATGGACGAGAAAGAAGGAAGAGCTGTGATCCTTGTCCTCGTCACCTTGCTCCGCGCTTGTTTCGCGACAAAGGGTGTGTTGGACGGGCCTGCCGGTCGGTCGTGTTTGCCTGATAAGCTTACTTTCTCACTGCCCTTACCACAACTCGTCACCGCGCGGGACGACGAATCCAACAGCGCGCGCATGTGATCTGGGGATTCGAGCTACAGGTACGGGCTGCTTGGAGGGGCTGGGGCCTTACGTGCTCGCTCGCTCACGACACGACACTGGACATACACGGAGAAGGACTCGGTACATCCTGGAGGGGTTGCTCGGTGGCGGGGTGTTAGACGGGCGCTGTGGAGTGCTTCAGGTATATTGGATGCGTATGTATATGATACTAGAGGGTGCAGCATGGCGTCTTCTCGCCGAACGAGTGGGATCGGACTGCACTGCGAGTCTCACGGTGGCGAACAAAAGCAGACAGAACAGACCCTGGTACCCTGATAGACAGGATTGCGTTATATGGTTGTGGTGACGACGATGATGCCGCGTTGGAGGTCATCGGACTCACAGGAACTGGGGTTCCTACCACTACTTTTTGTACAGCAATGTCTCGGGTGAGCCAAGCCGTCGCGGCCACTAGGTGCGTTCAGTGGAGGCGAAGAGGCGCACGCATCGGCTGGTACCTGAGCCGGCGAACAGCGAGGGTGCAGAAGGCCAATCTAATCATGAAGCGAAGAGGAAGTCGAAGTTCAGATGCGACCCAAACAGGCACGGGGGCGCAGTGCCTTGTGCCTGACTTGATGGCTAGTTGCTGTGGAGCTCGAGGCAGGGAGGTTTGTGCTAGTGCGAGGAATTAAGATGTAGGCTTTGGGCGATGGTTTGGCGCTATCAGGCTGTCGTTGGCGGGCGTTGCTGGGAAGAGCTTTCTCGCGAGCTGCGCCCATCCGACCAATACCGAGAGTAGGTGTGGTTGCAGCACGCCAAGTTGAGCTGGACCGATGGGGTGGGTGTGGGCGGCTCGCGACTGGCGACGACTGTCTAGACTGGTCTGGCTGGTGGTTTGTTGGTCCGGTAGAGACGATTGAGGGAGATGGTAGTGTACGAGCATGTATTGCGTATGATGATGACTATTGTGAATGATGGACCAAGCGCTACGAGCCGACGTCTGGAAGAATCTGGATACACGTTGCGTCAAGAAGTATCAGGCAAACCATCGATTGTTCCTGTCCTGTCCTGTCCTGTAGGTATATGCTTTTCGAGATCAGCGGATCGCCGCGAATCTCGTCTGGCGATCAGAGGGCTGTAGCGAATGAGGAGCGTGCATAGCCATGCTTCCGCTTCCAAGGCGCAAAGCCCCTCTTGTCGGCGCCACGTCTTGAACGGAGGCAGTCTGGGTGCTAGCGCGAGCGGTTCCTTGCGTGCCCATCATTATCACCATTGTCATCGTCGCATGCCACCTACAGCAGGCAGGCAGGCAAGCAAGCAAGCAAGACGGCAGCCAGGCAGCCTGCGTGCGTGCTTGCGTGACAGCATACTGCAGCGAGTCCAGTTTCGCTTCGTTTCATCTCCGTCTCAGTATTCACTTCCGCGCAGGCCTTGACTCCGGAAGTGCATCTAGTCTATTGTAGTCCTTGCAGTGCGAGCTCGACCAAGGGACGCAGCGCATCTAGCCGTCTTCCCTTCTCTCCAGACCTGCATCTCGGCGGAAGTCAGAGAGTCTGAGTACCTGAGTACGCAGCAGCACCGCACCTCAGCCCTCTTCTTCCCGGCGTCATCGTCCGAGACAACCGCCGCACATCTAAACCCTCGTCCACCAAGACAAGACACTGCACGCCGCACTCGCCTTCACACTTGACGACGCCCGCCTGGCTTGCATACCACCACAGACCACCCACTACTGCTTCCTCGCCCTGCACCGCATCATCTTAATTCACCCCGTTTCTGCGTGCTGCGACCCCACATCCAGGAACGCTGAGCACCCTAATACGCTTCAGTCAGCTTCGCGGCAACGCTAGCTGCCTTTCCCAGCCGCCGATACTGGACTCTCCCACGCCTGCCCCCGGGCACCTGCAGCATCTCTGCCTCTCACACCACCATACACGGCCTCGACGACAAGGACCGCTCCTGCACCAGAAGTGACACTTTGTCGCTGTCGCTGGCAAAAGGCGTCTCGCCGGCTTTCCTTCTCTGGACGACGCCCATTCCAACCCCACCACCCATCGCGATCGCGCGATGGCCGAAGCCTCCAACAACATCGTCCACACTTCGCTGAACGCTCCTGAACGTTCGCGACAAGGCGAAGAGAACACACCCACGACCCCGACTGCCAGTGTGCGGTTTTCTGTCCAGCAACCAACCGAGTACAACCATCCAGCCGACGACTCTGCACCGGAAACACCCACACGACACAGCTTTGGCGGCGTACGTGGCCAACGACCTCTCCCGGAGGATCCACCGTCCGCACATGGTACGGAGCGTACGAAAAGGGAGGATGCGTCGTTGAAACGTGGGAGCTCAAACAGATCGCATGCATCAGGCTGCTCGGACGATGTCGAGATGGGAGAAGGTGACGCCGAGGAGGGTGCAGAAGACGATGGCTCGGACAACGACAGCGTGACGAGCGACTCGCAACGACCGTCGAAAAAGAAGAAGGGTCAACGTTTCTTTTGCACCGACTTCCCGCCATGCCAGTTGAGTTTTACGCGGAGTGAGCATCTGGCGAGACATATTCGGTTCGTAAAGACGATCACATATGTTGGAAGTATCTATGCTAATTTGCCTTAGAAAACATACCGGAGAACGACCTTTCCAGTGTCATTGTTCCCGCAGATTTTCCCGTCTGGACAACCTTCGCCAACATGCGCAAACCGTGCATGTCAACGAAGACATTCCTGGAGACTCGCTTGCGGCTACCAGCACCAGGTTCCAACGTCAAATCAGAACAGATCGGGTACGCCCACCAGGCAACCCTCGCCCACGTTCAAGCACAATGACCAGCCAAGGTGGTCCCAGTAGAGGACACAGCCGGAATTTGTCAGCCTCTAGCGTCGGTTCTACAGCCTCAAGTATTGGTATGCCAGACGACTTTAGGCGCAGGCCAGCTCCGCTGGCAATGGCAAACGATCCTAATAAGCGTGCGATGATGGGCGTCGATACGTACAATCCTATTACTGGAAGCCCTGGTCAACAGTACGCATACTTCCCTCAGTCACCTACTGGCTTCAGCACGCCGACATCCACCACCTTCTCGACCGGACCTGCGAGCCCCGGCTTCACCTCGCCGTCATCTTCAATATCACGATCAAGCTTCTATAACGGCGCCCGTCATGGCCGCCGCTTGTCCGTCCCATCCGGTGCCAACCCGTATCAGAACGCAGGTTACCCGCCACCATATTACAGCCCTGGTCCCGTCCATGCCAACCCGGCTTATTCACAACATTCTCAACAGAGCAGCGTCTATGCCAGTCCCACCAGCTCTGTCTTCTCCCACGGCCGACGCGAATCTGAGACCGAACTGGAATTCAGACGAAGGACTTGGCATTCTGGTACCTATCCTGGCTACACGCAGCGCCCCGCTACTAGTGGTTTGATGTATGGACAAACCATCGATGAGCCGCGACCAGCGATGTCCCAGCAATCAGCTGCCAGCCAGGTCACCAGACTTCCCGGCATCGAGAGTTTCGACCATGCGCCACCACACGCTGCTCGCCAACCTGCCAGCAGTCCGATGATGATTGACGCAGAGCCTCGTCCTGCAAGCTCAGGGCGTCCCTCTGACGCCGGGTTGCACCAGAACCTTACACGTCTGGACATCGCATCTGCTAATGCCCCGCCACCTGATGGGCAGTGGCAAACTCATCAAGCTGTCCCGTCCCAGCCTGGCTACTTCGTCCAGCAAATCAATGGAGGTCCGCCTCAGATTATGCAGACGCAGCCACCAACTCAGCACGAGCAGCCCTCGACACCACGCCGTAACAAGCGCCAGGCATGGTACGGCGGTCCTGTCGGCCCTACAACTTTCGGTCGCCCGTCACCCGAGGATTCGGGCAGCAGTGACGGTGTTCCCACGCCATTGACTCAACAGGGCGGTGAATACCATCCTGTAATTATTAATCAACACGAGTCTTACCCGGCCCACGCACCTACGACGATGCCAGTTGGCGGTCCTGACGATCAACGCAAGGTACATGCTACTTCTCATCCTTTCCTACATCCGCAAGAACAGGCTCAGGCCAAACCCGACCCGATCAGGACTGACTCTGGATTCCAGTCCTTTGCGCCAACAGCTGGCCACGTGCAGGCCGCGCAACAACATACCTACGCTCTACAGGCTGGACATGATCCCCGATTTGCCGCTGGTTACATACAGGCACCAAATCCAGAAGCGCGCAACGACATGGGCCGCCTCGAGGCACTGGTAGCAGTAGCCACGAGCGAAAATCGTGCGGTTGAGAACAGAAACTGAGCGACATGCTCCTGGACGCTGAGCTTGCTTGTGGACCGACTCCCGCCATCACGATTTACCTACCACGCCTGGCCATTATTCCAGATCCGCCACAAACCCAACCCTACGATCGAACACACATACCCGTCAATCTCTGAAACGAAACTAACGACTAGCAATTGATTTAACGACTTTACGCATTTTTGACTCCGGACGGACCCAACTGGAATGATCTCGACGCCATTTACTTTGTCAAGACTTACTACCATGTGGCACTCTTCATCTGAGACGCAAGGAGGGTAGGTGGAGGGATTTTGCTCGCATGGGAATACTCATTCGTTCAGCGGCTTTTTGCTCTTTGCAACATCTCTACTCGGCTCACGAAGAAAGGCATGCGTGCAAATGATACCCAGTTTTTGCTTTTGCTTTCCTTGATATGTTGATGTTGTTTGTCTTTTTGTTTTTTACTTCGCAGATTGTTGTTCGTGCTAATTCTTCGTTTTTCGTTTATGTTTTCTACAATCAAATTTCATGTTGATCTCCAATTTCGATTATTTTCACATGGCTACAAAGGAAGATTGCACAATACTTTGAGCGACATTAATCGAGTGCCGTGTTGTGGTTTAGATACAGCAAGCTGCTTCGAGTTCTAAGTGCTTCCCGGTACACTCGGGACAGAATACTGAGCAGATCTCCTACATCTCAGCACTATTGATGGGGCTGTGGCTATGCAGAGGACGACTGGATTATCATTAGCCAGTAGTAGGTCACGGTACTGTCATACGACCTGCGCCATCGCTTTTACTTTGCGCTAACTGCGGTATAGTTGTATAAACTTACCAACTAATAGCAGCACAGCACATTATGACTGACAATACCGGCGCTCAGAACTCTAAAAGCTCACGATTGAAGATGGCAATAGGTTAATATGAAGCATTTACAGAAGTCGCCATGTTGATCAGCGATTGCGTACGCCACCTTCCATAATAAAAGGACTCAGCACCTGCACCAATATTCATGCCATATCCCAACACGACCGACAATCTTTACAAACTATCTACACAATCAATAGGCCATGTCCAGACGTGCATCCTCCTACTAACCTTATTCAAATGTTGATGCCTGAGGCAGGTCAACAATAAGGCAGTAGCGAGGTATATGAACATATGCTACTACTCTTAGGTAGATACAATAATTAAGCATCCTTTTATCCTACTACCTTACCTACTATATCCTTATACCTCCTATAATAGCCTATACTATTAAATAGGTTATAAGCCTAGAACTAGCGCGCTTTACTACTTAGCTAATAGATAATAGGTACTAGAATAAATACGGAAGATATAAGAATAGTAGTATAAGGAAGTAGTAGGTAGAAGCTTTAGATAGTATCTCTCAGATTAATCTATTAATAATTACCTAAGGAGGTATAGAGTAAGAGAGCGCTTTAAGGAGCTTTTAGAAGGTATACTATACTAAGTATATAGGTTATATATAGATAGTATATAGATTATACTAGGTTCTTCTACTCTTCTTATTATATACTCTAGTATATCCTTATAAGAAGACTATATTTAAGACTCGCTATAGCCTATTTAAATATATAGTTATACTATTTAGCCTTATAAATATACCTACTATATTCTAAGCTTATATTTATAAAGCTTTAGAATATCTTATTAATTCTATCTATATTATATATCTTAATAATATTCTTATCTACTTAAAGGATAAGAAGAAGTATAAAGAATATATAAAGATAGTACTATAGAAGTTATATAAATATATACTTTTTACTAAACTAAGTAAGTATACCTTTTATATAAAGAAAGTAGAGTACTTAGGTTTTATTATTACTACTAATAGCGTAATAATAGATATAAATCTATAAGAAAGTAGTAAATAGGAACTTTAAATAGTATCTCTTAGATTAATCTATTAATAATTATGTAAGGAAATATAGAGTAAGAGAGTACTTTAAAGAGCTTTTAGGAGATATACTATACTAAGTATATAGGTTATATATAGATAGTATATAGATTATACTAAGTTCTCTTACTCTTCTTATTATATACTCTAGTATATTCTTATAGGCTTATCTTAAGTACGCTCTAGATAATAAGCTAGCTCTATATAATAACGCTATAGTAGTACTATATTAGGTAAGCAATAAGATCTCTAAACTTAAAGTATAACTTAAGTAGTAGAATATAATTATTACTAACCTCTATAGCGTAGCTATAGCTTCGATTTACTATACGACTTTATTATTCCTATTAGCTCTAGCTATAGATAAAGCTATTACTTCTAAAATTTAGTATTTATAAGCTTAGCCTATAGGCCTATAGATATCTCTAACTTTAGCTCTAGCTACTATAAAGGCTATAGTCCTATACGTATCTATAACTAGAGTATGCTACTCTAAAGACTATAGCTATACTATTAATCTCGCCTTTAGAAATAGTATTTATACTAAGAAGAGTATCTTAGAGCTAAGTAAGTTCTCTAATAATAGGCGTACTTTTAAGACCTAGCTAAGTAGTCTCGTATTTAAGCTAGGTAGTACGAAGTTTAGTAATTAGGTAATAGGCCTCTACTATATTCTAATATACTTTAATAGGCCTATTTATAGTATAATAAATACTTAGATTCCTATTATATTTACTTTAATCTAGAACCTCTTCTATACTACTAATAAGATACTCTAGTATCTCTAGACATTTTATAGTAATTTAAATAAGGTCGCTAAGGCTACTTCTATAATCTCGACTCTTAAGTAAAGTAATAATAATACTTTCTATAACTTCTTTACTAAGTACTAAGGCTTTACTTTATACTTATAGCTTAGTAATAATATTGCTTATATTACTTATCTCTACGACTATCTTAACTAGTATTACTTCTACTAAATTAACTAGAGATATATTAATACCTTTACTATATTTAATAAGTTTATTACCTATATCTATAAGATTAATATAATAGATAACTAAGATAGAATACTCGAACTTCTTATATACTAGATCGATTAGCTAACTAATACCTATTTAACTCTATATAGTACGTTTCTTTATAACTATAGTATCTCTACTATATAAGTAAAGTAGTAGCTTTTAGTCCTTATATCTACTTCTTACTTAGTAGAAGCTAGATCTACTATATACTACTTATAACTCTAATACTCTTATATACTTCTAAATACTATATTCTATTAATTATTATACTTACTTAGTAGAAGTTAAATCTACTATATACTACTTATAATCCTAATAGACTTATATACTTCTAAATACTATATTCTATTAATTATTATAGGTACTTATATACTAGAGCCTACTACTATTATAAAAATATAGAATATATAGAAGTCTATAAGACTATAGTAGGCTATCTTTATAAGATAGATAAACTTCGAATTCTAATATTATATTATAGTAGTTAGTTAGTACTTTATACTACTTTTTACTTTAGAATAAAAATTAGATATCTATAGCTAATATAGTTTAAAAAAATCTAATAAAATTCTAGATACTAGATATATATTATAGAATAATATATATATAAGTATAATGACTATAGCTACTATATAGCTAACTATAATTAGTTAAAACTAGTTATAAAAAGTTTAAATATAAAGTACTTTAGATAGCTAGAATTTAAGATATAGAGTAGACTATCTAGAAGTATAGATATAGCTCTCTAGTAAATCTAGAGTATAGCTATAAGTCTAAATACTAGAATTAGAGTAAAATAAGAGTTAGAGTATAGAGTTAGAGTTATACTCTTAAAAAGAATAGAAATACTTATAAGTCTATATACTCTAATTCTAAAATTATAAGTCTAGATACTATCTCTCTCTTATATATAAGATTTCATTATAGTCTACTAAGTTACTAAATATAATAGATAGTAAATAATAAAAATTAGTTAATATAAGAAGATATTTTTTAGACTTTTTTAAGAATTTTTCCTAAATTTTAATATAAAGTATAATAGATATATAAAAAATATAAAAAATTAAGAATTTCTATCTAAAGTACCTTTAAGCTAATATGCCTACTTCTATTCTTAGAGTCAAATTCAAGGTTTGTCTATCTTATAAGGATGGCCCGCCGTAGTGAGACAGAATTGGTCGATGATCACTGATAGTAGATAGACACCTGATACTATCAATGCCGCCCCGAGAGCTGCACCTAACAGCACTGTAGGAACAAATTCCGGAACGGCGGCCATTGCTTCATTCTTGCTGGCTGCCATGGCTCTCGATGTATCGTAGCGTGGGCAGATTTTCGAATGATGGAGAGGTACATAATGGTGTAGTATCTTTTTGAAATATATGCTCTACTTGCGGTCCTGAAAGATCTGTCTTATACCAACTTGATTGGCATTGAGTTCGCTAGTAGGAGGGCTATTGAAGTGTAACGGTATTGCGTATGATTGCAACATATCATTAAACCCCGAAGTCGTAGATAACAGCATTGTCCATCTAGACACCGAGATATGCAAGGTCGTTGATCGACCGGCGACTCGACTGCTGTTTGTCTGCTCCGTCTAACTTTTGCTCTTCGTGCAATGCCTAATCTGCACCAAGGGGCTCTCTCCCCGTCGTAGCATCCTCTACAACGGCGAATGTGGCGACTCTGGAGATGCAAATTGAGACAGAATGGAAGCTACTGTAATGCAGCTCCATCGTCTTGAGATCTAGGTATGACCATGCATTCGGCTACCGGTCCTTTACGGGTTAGGAAGATCTCAACAGTATCACATCTCGCTCGATATTTATGTAACACAGAACAAATTGGTGTTCCACTGGTGCTATAATTGCAGTTATGACGGTGTCAATCGGGCATGTTACTGGATTGGCAAGTAGTATCGAAGGCTATACGGTCCATGCGATTCCTCTGGTTCCAATGAACAATTTGAATCCATTCAATCGGCGTTGTCAGCTTTGCGAGGATATTCTTTGCCTTCGGCGACGACCTTCGGTCCACACTCGCACCTGTCGTCTGCTGGGACTGGATCCATGACACTCGGAATGTGCTTTGGTAGTCAGTAATATGCAGGGACTAGATCAACGGAAGAGCTGTTACATTGCCGCATCCCCACCAGGATTTCTTGCCTGTGATACAGAGTGAGTGAGGTCACGCGAGAGACAAAGTGGATGTGAGGTAGACATACCACAATCGGTGCACGTTGCTTTCTTGCACATACTTGATAAGTACGGGTTTGAGGTGTTGAAGTAGCGGGGCGTTACGTGAAGGATAAGATTTGTTAGTCGAGGCGATGTAGTGCAACGTGAGGGGTTGTATTATATCATCGTCGGGATATCGGCTGTGCAAGCATGGTCCCCGAGTCCCCGAGAAGCCCGAGCTGAAGTCGCCGATATTTGTCAGTACAACAATGTCGGACAGGACTAGCATGAACAACTGTAACAACATCTGATCGGCGGGCGCACGAAGACGACAAACCGGAATTCCAAGATTGCCTGCAAACACAAGCACAATATGGCCGAGACGCCGACCACTGTGCGCCGACCGGCACCGCTGGCATGCGATGCCTGCCGACGGAAACATCTTAAATGCGATGCTACCGCCCCAGTGTGTAGGCGTTGTTCCACTAATGCACTCTCCTGCACTTACACAGCCTCTCGCCGAGGTCTTGGTCGTCGTAGCAGGCGAACAGCTATTACGGGTGATGGGGCATCGACATCAAGTGCACTACCATCCCCTGCGCACTCACACGCATCTGCTTCGCATAGCTACGGCGAGGATGCCAGTCAGATACGAACTCATGCGGATATATCTGCAGACGCTAGAGCTGATGCTACTCACGCGTCCGCAGGTCTGGTCTCGAACAACACTCTCCAGTCTCTCGACAACCAGGAAATGACTCTTCAAGCGTTTGCTCCACCAGCGCCACACTTATGGTCTCCCAGCCCTGCCGACCGTGAACGTCTGCTTGGTCTATTCTATCTTCATCTTTTCGGCGCTCACCCTTTTCTGGTACCCAAAGCTTTCTATACCTCACAAAACTACCCTCACTATCTTGACCTTGTTGTATGCTTCGCTGGACAACAGTATGCATCGCCAACCTCTGACACTACACTACTCCAGTCTGCCGTCTCGTTGGCCATGTCAGAAGATGACGAGCAGACTCCATGCCGCGTCCAGGCACTTGTCCTCTATGCTATCATTCTCCATGCCTCGCAACACATGAAAGAGGCCGGCAAGTGCGTCTCACGCGCGGCCACGATTGCACTACAACTAGGCATGAATGAACCATCGTTCGCACGCACCAACTCTTCGAACTCCTCAGTGGCCGAAGAAAGCCTCCGAAGAACCTGGTGGGAACTCTATACTGTCGATGTATATTTTGCCGCCATCCACAGACGGCCCACCTTCGAGACATCCAGCGCCAAATCCTTTCCATCCTTACCGTGCGCCCAAGCACTATACGAAGCAGGACAGTGTGAAGAAAGTCCTCCTACTCTCTGGACCTTTGAACGAAGAGTCTTCTCAGTAAATTCGGATATCAGCTTCTCGTCATCCTGTGTGCGAATCGATGCTATTCGCATCGTGGGTCGAGTTCTGGCCTTGGCTCCTACCACAGGCGCTCATCCGGATAGTATCCAGGCACTCGATAACGCACTCACAAGCTGGGAATACAATCTTCCACCCTTATGCACAGATGTGGTCGATGCTTCTGGCGAAGTCGACCTCATGCTTTTCGAAGCCCGCTGCTTCATCCTGTGTGCAAGCATATTCCTGCATTTCCCGCGAAGCGATCTACCCGACACTGTCCCTTCCGCGCGTGACATCGCTTGCGCGAAAGGATACACGCAATTGGCTCCGACGTCTAGACACCATACGATCAAAGCTATCGCTGCCTCGAAGAGCTTGGCGAATCTCGCGACCGTTCCATGGCCGCTTGACCGGCATTCGCCCTTCTTCATCTGCGGTTTGGTCCTGGGCTGTATCATTCAATTGGCAGCAGCGTCGATACATCTACATCAATGCGGACTAGATTGCTTGCAACAACACAGAGACAGAGTTGTCCTGATGGTTGGCGCATTACAGCGGCTAGGTGAAAGATGGGCACTGGCTCGAAATGCAGTGCGTTGTCTGAAGAGCGTGGCTGAGATTGTGTTTTCAACGTATGATGAAGACGGCTCTTTGTCATCGCAAGCACATTCTTTCCGAGATAGTGCAATAGATGAAGGCGATAACGCGAGTAACCCGATGTGGTTTGATCTTTTCTCGATGGATGAACTTCAGGGCAATTTCTTCGATTTTTAAGTTGTATATATGATGTAAATCAATTTGACATAATAACAATATTCCAGAATTAGAAAAGATATCAGAGTACTGATTGTGATGTTTAGCGATAGTCACTGGAGGATCTGATCCCATGTGTACTTCAATGCTGACAGGTCCCCGAATCCGGGGACTTCGGTGTCTATATGTTCTGGTCTTATTGACGATACCTCCCCCAACACTCTTCCGCGTGAGATCTCTTGTTATTGAGAGCCACTTTCTTCAATTTTTTTCCTCCAATAAGCACCACGATATTTCTGTCACTGTTCCCGAAGACACATCACTTCTGTTCAACGACATCGACATTTCAACCTCTGACAACCCACACGATGTCAGCACCACCTTTCTCTTCAGATACTCCGGAGACCAACTCGCACTCGCCGCCAATCATTCACAACATATACTCGCAGTCAACAAGCACATGGCAATATGTCGTGGCAGACCGCACCACAGGACACTGCATGATTCTCGATCCAGTACGCGACCACTGCGCCGATCGAGCAACGATATCAACAACCGCCGCGGACGCAATCGTCGACGTCGTCCGCGCACACAGCTACACCGTCGATTACATTCTCGAAACACACGCCGCTGGCTCGCAACATCTTTCGGCGGCCTGGTACCTTCGCATGCAATTCTCTGCCCTGCAACACGAGCCGCCTCAACTATGCGACGAAGTAACCGTCACCGGCTTGGAGGCCATGTGGCGGCGCAAATACGGCGCCAACAACAATTTCTCGACGTCGATACGTGCAGGTCTCTATGATGGCGAGAGCGTGACGTTCGGTCGACTCTCTCTTACATGCATTCACCTACCGGGGTTTGCGGCGCCATATCGTCGTGCTTATCTCATTGACAAGGACGTTTTCGGCGCACACTCCATTGCGGCGTTGACGGAGGAACCACCAAACATCTGTCTCAACAACTCACTCGAATCGCATGTGGAAGAATCCGAACGACATCTCGACGCCTGGAGTTCCATCAACCGAATCCTGTCGCTCCCAGGCGACACTCGAGTGTGGCAGGAAAGTGGGGACTACACAGTCGAGGAGCTCCAACCCTTGCATGTGTCGCAGTGTATCGCGCTGAACAAATATGCCGGGCTCTCCAAGACTGAGTTCCTTACAAGACGGCTGGCGGAAACTCAGACCTTCAGAGAACAGCACCAGCGGCCTCCTTCGTACAAGGCTGTCAGTTTGGGATCGCGCCTGGGCAGTTGGATCGGTGTTTGATGGATAAGGCTATGCCCAGTCTCGGCTGTCTTTGGCTATCGCATCCATCGGTCCGCGTATGTATTGCGTTTGTAGAGGGTATACGGAACGTCTTCAAAGGGAGTTAATTGCCGATAAGGCTAGGGTCGATCGACTGTTGCTGAGACTTGAAGGTTGCAACCTGTATTCAATTAGAGCTTTTCTATTGCAATACTGTGTAGTAGTGCCGTATGTAGTATTACCAAACCCTCGTGTCTGGCCTCGAATCGACCAAAAGTGGGCGAGGAAGGCATTAAATAGGTTGTGTCGGTTCACGCGAAAGGCCCAAGGAATGTTGACAGGTATAGATATACTGATTGGGTATTCGTCAAAGGAATTGACGCAATGGCTACTGGTGCGTCAACTCGTTGTAGCAAGCGCGAATGCTAAAATAAAGGTGGAGATATGTATGATTCAAAATACAATCAGCTTGACAACCAAACTCCATACCGTGATAGACCATGCGACCTGACGCTATGTAGCGTTTCCTCATTAAATAATCTCCAGATCCAATCAAAAAACGCCATGTCCTAACAAGCCCCTTAGGTAAACTCCGCTGTACCATTCCTACTCCAATTCCGAATCATGTACAAAGTCTTGCGACCATCGTTATTGAGGGAACATAGCAGCGATCTCTTCTTCGGTCAAGACAATGTCTTGCACCGGATCTTGCCTGCGCTCGAGGTCTTGCGAGTCGTAGTCCACGTAGGATGGGAGGAAGAGCTCTTTTCACAAGCGTTAGAAACTCCTCTGGTCGGAAGCGATCGTGCGTTTGGGCAGGGAATTACCTTGATTCCAGTCGAAACCTTGGCCTCGCTTGACGCAGCTCACCAACCTAGGTGTGCCGCCGTGTCCGAGGTCTACAACGGTATGCTCGGATTTGCTCAGCGAGCTGCCTGTGGTACACAAGCTCGGGTCAGCATACCAGAATTCCGGATCTGATGCTTGACGTGTGGTACGACCACCACAGCAAAGGAACAATTATGCGTACCCAATAAGCTCGCCCGCCTTGGCTGAACGACTTCCTTCTCTTTGCCCTTGCCCTTGCCGAAGCTCGCCGGGCTTGCATCGAAAGATGAAGGCGAGTAAGCCGCTGACGAAGCGTAGCTTGAGCCGGGAGTAGCGTGGTAAGAGAAGGAGGACGCTGACGTTGAGCCGTTGCGAGCGTGTGCGTGTGCAGGCTGCTTGTTGCGGGAGGTAGGAATGGGAATCGAGGACGACATTGTGCTATGCTGTTGAGAGCGCCAGAAGCAGGGTATGTATGATACGCAGATGATGGAAAGCTAAGAGTGGAGGCAATGGTCAGAGGCAATGTTTAGGATAGGCACGGGTATAATGCAAGTAGGTAGCGAGTAGGTGGTTAGTCACAAGAGTAGACTACAAGATGGAGGCTCAAGTGGAAGATGCGGTCACCGCCGCTGTCGGTCAGTCCAGTCGGGTACCGTGATGTGATGTGCTTCAGGCAGCCGCAGCCATGTGACGCGATAACGAGCGAGATAACGTAGGCCTCTCGGGCACTACTGTTCCACCACTACTGCACCTGCGGGAGGAACAGTGGAGCCTGGGACCTTGCAGTGACGATATGCGGGGAAACGAGACGCAATACAGAGGGCTTGTTGTCTCTAGTGTGTAGTAGCAAGAAAGGCACTAAATCTCTATAACTAGGCATGTTCAAAGCCACATGGCTCCTCGAGCTACATGACCTAGGTATGTAACAAGATATTGTTGATCCATGGGTGAGAGGAGCTGGAAACTCAAGGTTGCGGCTGCAGCTGACGCTGACCATTATCTTGACCCTAACCCGTGGAAATAATGCTATTACCGCGGGTAGGGGTTGGGGTAAGATAACTCATCTCTTCTCTATAAATTAGCGACTGCAGCACCCTTTGGACCTACGAAAGATACCAGCTCTTTGCAGACAATACCTCTTCACTACTACGGATCTCAATAAGTATGCCAAGTGACTTACCTGCCGCCACAGAGGACTTGAAGGCAATGGAGGACCTTGCCAAGATGGTCAACGACCACCCTCCCCAACGAGCGATCTCATTTAATGCAATCACAGTCGCTTCGAACATCATCTTGCAACAGTTGCGCAAAGGTATCTTAGGCACTTTGAGCAATGAGCGCAAAAGCCTCAAGCAAGAAGACGACGCAGAAACGCTTCTCTTAAAACTTGAAGACGCCGAGCTCGAATTCGATCAGCGATCGCTCCAAGGCGCTCTGAAATACGACGATGGACTCTATTGCGTCGGCGAAATCGGACGAAAGCCACCCACCACGCTGGCCTGGATTCTCTCAACACTATTTGGGGACTTGGACCAAGATAAAGTCGCAAAACCAGCCATAAAGTTCTTCCACAAAAAGCCCTTCAGGGAACTGGCATGGAAAGCACAAGACATCTGGCAGGCAAGCCACTTTGTGCAACCCAACTACGAGACACCATTTCCCGACAATCGCGCCACAGGTCCCCAGCCCGACAACTACTTCGAAAGCTTCCTCTGGGCTCAATGCCTGCGCGAGCACCGCATCATTCCCTACCTTACCGAAGGACAAGGGCGCCTCACGACATTCCAAGACGGTAAGAAGCGCACCTGGCTCGCCATAACAGGCTGCGCCTCGTTCTCGAACTCAGACGCCAACCTCAGGGAACTGTCTGACAGATCGATGCGCCAAAGAACCATCCGCAAACAGAAGATACTATGTCCCATCGTTTCTGGGTTCGCGAAGCAGCCGAAGCTCGCCGGAACTCTATCATCATAACTCCTACACGAAATCCAGCAGTGCGAAACAAGTCGAAGAAGCGCTGCGACATGTGCGTGTCGACTCTAGCAACCTCGTCGAAGATACCGCATCTGAAAGGAGGACGATTGCGAGACAATCGAGAGGTTCGAAGCGGAGCGCAAGCAGGATGAGTTGAGTTGAGGCTCGGGACGGCACCTTAGATTGTTAAGCAGCAAGAATGGCTGATTGATTGGTCTATTTATTGGTTGAATGGTTAGTCGATTGATTGATTGGTTAAATGGTTGGTCGATTAGTTGGTCGATTGATCCGTTGCTGGTTGGTTGTTGATTGGTTGATTGATTGGTTGGTTGACAGTTGACAGTTGACAGTTAGTTGATTGATTGACGATTCAGTGATTTGGTAAAGCTTTCTAGGAACTATTGGGCCACAGGAACAACGTGTATTACGAATATCCCTTTTTTTGATATGCTGCTGTTGAAAAAGGTTGAAGCGCACAAAGTGCGAAATTATAATTGTATTCACATGTTGCTTTTGCACTTCAACGATGGCAGTCGATCGCAGTGTGCAACCCGTTCAGGTCCCAGGGCGAAAGCGGCTCTTCCCTAAAATGGCCAGACCGACAGCGGGCTGTCTCGAGTCGGATGAACCGCCCGACAACACCTCATCGCTTTCTACAAAACCACAGGCATAATGTTGTAGCGTGAAGCAATAGCTACTGACACTGTCGAGGTTGTATGAATGAACATAGACATCGACAAGAACACAGACGAGCCAAATCCGGTACCTTTTGACATATATTGAACACTCCCTAACTCGTATCTTACTTCCGCTCCCATGATTTCCTCACGAGCCTTATGTTCTACCAGAATCGTCCACAACAGTGCGAGATTGACGCTGGGCCGACGATTCATATCTACTTCTCCGCTCATGATCAGGCCAGGCCGAGACGAGCTTTCCCACGGCCGCCTTACTTCACGCAACCTAGAGAAAGCCGTGAGAAGCCTTCACGAAGACGGCTTAGTCGTCATCGAAAATGCAATCCCACACGAGGACCTCGATCATCTCGATATGAAGATGGTGCAGGACGCTCTCCACTTGCAGTCTCGCGGGCAAAGACACACGAGGACCTCGATCATCTCGATATGAAGATGGTGCAGGACGCTCTCCACTTGCAGTCTCGCGGCAAAGACATGCCTTTCAATTATAACGTTGGCAACAGTATGCTTTTCCTACTATGACTCCATTCACGTTCAGCAAAGACAATACTAACGGCCATCCTCAGTCCAGCAAGATCCTCCACCAACAAAACAATACTTCCCTCCCTCAATATTCCTGAACCCTCTCGCCACGCAAATAACAAGCACCCACCTCGGCCCAAGACCCAAATGGACTTTCTGCTCCGGTAACTCAGCGATGCCGACTCCCAGCCCACAACGTCAACCAGTCCACTCAGACGCCGACTTCGCTCACCCATCTCATCCATTCGCCCTCGTAGTCAACGTCCCACTAATCGACTTCACGCCTGAGAACGGCAGCACAGAACTCTGGCTCGGCACCCACACAGGTGAACTATCAGGCCTACAAGTCCAAGAAGGAGCCCACGGCGACCGCGCGAGCGGTCGTATCAAGGAGCACTTACTCGCCGAGCGCAGAAAAGTCCGCGGACCCAGTCAACCGAGTATCAGCAAAGGCAGTATCGTTGTTCGGGATTTGAGGCTGTGGCATGCTGGGATGCCGAACTGGACGGACGAGGTGAGGGTTATGCTGGCGATGATCCATTTCGCTCCGTGGTATCGGAATCCGATGCGGTTGGAATTTTCGGAGAGTGTGAGGCCTGTTGTTGAGGCAGAGAAGGGGCTGGAGATTCCTGTGGATTGGGTAGGGGAGGAGGAGGAGGCGTTGGGGAGGTATCTTGAGAGGGGTTTTGGGAATAGCTATGATTTTGGGCAGGCTGAGTGAGTGGTCTCGCTTGTAGCTGCAGATATAAATCCTGTTCAATCTTGCTTTGCGTGTGAGCTATGCGGACTCACGACTTGAGAGCAGCGACTGCTGTAGACGATGTTTTGCAGTCACCCCGGTCTAGACAGACGTTCGATGCTAGAACAATGTCTTGTAACTCTTGTGACACATCAACAGCAATTGCCGTTTTCGAGATGCCCTATCACCATCCATGTGCAACCACACACGTCCGCACCAAGGCCACAAGTCGCACAGCGCAGTACCACCATCACACTTGTACGATATGTCAAAGGAAAGTGCCGATGGCAGTTACCGTGGTCAAACACAACGCCACGTCCAGACTCTCGTTGCACAGAATCGTCTAGATCGAGATGTTTCTAACGCCCTCTGTCTGCATCGGAGTGGTCTCCAGGTATGTCTCAAGCCTTTAAGCGCCGGAGAAGCCACGAGAAGTAGAGCAGCAACGAAAGGTCTAGAGCATCCACATCCCCTAAGGACAGACAGGAACGCATAGGGGAGTTGTTGTCAAAGATACGTGAGCCGGACTCCGTGAGGCAACATTCTCACCAATCAGCGCACCGCCAGCCCTGCCAGCAAATGCACGACATTCCCTCACCAAGCGCCACACATAACGCACACGAGCACACAGCCATACATCCCACGCCGCAGTCCTGCAAGCCATTATTCCAGGGAGCTACCACCACCACCACCACACCCGCAGCGGTGCAGCAAGCACGAAATGCGTGCCTGATCGACAGCCAGGATGAGCCCTCTCGGCACGCATGAGCGCTTACTTGCTGCGGCGCAGTGCGTGCAGGCGCCGAACAGGCGTTCGCTGCTGCATTGCTCCTCCGCGCCGCTCGCCGCCGCGCAAGGTTGAGAGACATCTAGGGTTTCCTAGGGCCGCGAGGTGTGCGACATGGCGCTTTGCGTGCCTCGCGTGCCTGCGCGGCCGCAACGGTATATGCGAGCTGGGATATAGGACGAAATGTGGGTGGAGAGACACGTGGAGGATGCGAGTATGGGATAGCCCCACCTTGAGAGAGACGTGCGAGATTTTTTACAGATGCTCGTCAGGTCACGCGTGTGGCGTTAAGAGTGCAAGGGGAGGTGATGGGTTAGGGCATTGTTGCGATTCGCGATATTGCGTGGTCTCCATAGGTGCTATCGGACGCGAGATCGGTTAGATGGATGAGACGAGGCGAGGTAGCAAGGACTGGATGGATGGGCATTTTCCTCGTGATAGCACAGATAGGGTTGGAAGGGTTCAGGAGGCTTGTAATGAATGAGCATGCAAAGGGTCCAGTGGGTGGATCCTTCAGATGATGATCCTAACTCAGCCGCCGACCGCCGGCGAACGAACAGCGTGGGGAAGTGTTAGAATTGCGATCTGCTGTTTCAGGACTCAGACTGTTCGGGTTGTCGAGTTTGTACGACGCGAGTTGGAACCTGATGACATGTGTACGTACGGGACAGTTAGGAGGGCCGCGAGGCGAGGAGGGAAGAGTTGCGGGCAATATTGGTTGCTCTATCGATGCCCTCGGCCGGACTTGGTGAGCCAGAATTGGACGTGGCTCGGCTCGGGCGTGGGGGCGGCCTTGGATGTCTCTACCTGCGCTGCTGCCACCACCTCTTCTTGGGGTCAGGGCCAGGCGAGTGAGGGGAACGGTCACAAGATGGTGTCATATTGGGCATGTTTAGATGAATGCGCGAGTGGCTGCTGGTGAGCGCGAAGGACTACGACGTCAATGCATACGGCATGAGCCTAGCGAGCGAGGCGATGGCGATGGTAGACGAACTTTTTCCTTCCCTCGAGCGCTCGCTCGCTCGCTTGCTGGGCTGGTGATGACGATATGTCTCATGTTACCGTTGTTGCGCACGGGCAGCGTGTGCCTGACTAGCAGTGGTAGTGCCGGCCGGAGGGTCAAGGGTTGTCCGTGGGCAGCGCGAGGGAAGGGGATGGGCTTGGGGAGTGCTGGAGAAGAGTGCGCGTGGGCTGGGCTGCGGCGTTTTTGTGTGTGCGTGTACCTTAGTTGGGAGGCGGAGGAGGAGTAGGAGGAGGAGGATGTGTGGATGGATTGGAGGTGAGTTCAATAATGGCAACGGCGAGGCCAGATCTTGATCAGTCTTGCTCGTGCGCGCGAGTGTCGCCATCCGATCAGGCAGGGTCAGATAGTGGTGGTAGTAGTGCACCTTATGCTTGATACGCCGCCACTTGCAGACGAGGACACAGCCAGGCACACCCTCGACCGCACCCAGGGGATCGACAGACTAGAGGGCATGGGCGGTGGTAGCGCAATCCCAATCGTCGCACTCTGTTTGCGCAGCCTCAGCGACTAAGAGACTAAGAGCCTACCTAAGACTGACTCCCTCTCTGTCTCCGCGCGCCGAGCAGAGCAGTCCTGCCGCTGCCCGTTCGTTAGTTAGAGTTCCCCTCCCCTCGCTGCAAGTGTGTGTGTGTGCATGGTCCTTGATCTGCCTTATCACCACGCCGCCCTCCAATTGCCCTGGCCATACTGCTACTACTACCACCACTGCTGCTCACTTGCATCCTCACTACTCACATCCTGCATCCTTTTGGCCAACTGCTGCAGCGTGCCATCCTCACCACGGCACAACACGACTCGCATTCCGCTGCCTCCTCTTCACACACCCTCCTCGCCCCACTGCCCGCCTCACCACCGCAACTGCTTACCCACTCGCTCCCAGCGCATACCAGCAGCCCTGCCTTGATTCGCCGGGCACAACACTCTGAAACACCGCCCGCAGCCAACCCTGCCGTGCCTGTCCACTCGCGCGGCGTCTGCACACCCAGCAGGCCACTCATCAACACCTGCATCCTCTGCATATTCCACAATCCGCTGTTACGGAGCGCGACGCTGTTGCCCGTCCCTTTGTGCCACACGCCGCGCGCGTCAACCCGCAGTCGCTCGCTCGCTCGCACCGCATCACCACCTACGCACGCCCGCCCGACCGACTACGGCGGGAGGTCGCGGCGCACACGCACGCCCACGCCCATCCTGCGACAACCAAGCAACCTAGCTGCTGCTTCTCCATACTGCCCGTCTCGCGGCAGTCGCAAGTCCGCCTCCTCGCCTCCACAGCACGAGTCCGTCTGGGCTTGAGCGAGCATGGCTGTCTCAATGCTTCACAGCGCCTCAAGAGCCTCCAACTCCTCCGCTGGCGGATCCTCCTACCACCCATCCGTCACTCGCCAGAACACCATGAGCTCACACGATGGCTCGCGCTCCATGCGCGCCTCTAAGCGCTACTCCGTTACCGCTCTCTACCTGTCCATGAACGCCAACCACCGCGATCTGGAAATCGAAGACGACCTCGCTCGTGCACAAAAGGCACTCCGCGACCTCAAAGCGCACATCTCTTCCCAATCGAAGAAGAACTTTGTGCTCGAGAAAGATGTACGATACCTGGATTCACGGATAGCGCTGCTAGTACAAAATCGAATGGCTTTGGAAGAGCAAAATGAGGTTGCCAGTCACCTGGACGATTCAGCAGATTTGTCGGAAGGAACCTTCCCCAACGATGAGAAGACGCAGAAATACGGCAACCTCCTTTTCCTCCTGCAGACGGAACCCAGACACATTGCACATCTTTGTCGACTGGTCACGATGGCCGAAATAGACGCATTGCTTCAGACCGTCATGTTCACACTATATGGCAACCAATACGAGAGTCGAGAAGAGCATTTGCTGTTGACCATGTTTCAAGTAAGTTCGCCAGCATTTTCAGCACATCTTGGATCTCACTAATAGTCCCAGTCTGTTTTGACATATCAATTCGACACAACAACCGATTATTCGTCACTATTGAGAGCAAACACTCCCGTCTCGCGAATGATGACAACATACACCCGACGAGGACCCGGCCAAAGCTACCTTAAGACGGTACTCGCAAACCGAATCAACTCATTGATCGAGATTAGGGATCTCGACCTTGAGATCAACCCGCTGAAGGTGTACGAAACGATGATCGCCAAAATTGAGGCGAGTGGCGAGCCACTTCCACCAGGACTTACAAGAGGTGTCACAGCCGAACAAGCTTCGGAGAATGAGAGCGTGCAGAAGATTATTGCACCGAGACTGGATATGCTGGTCGAGATTGCCAACTCTTTCCTGGACACAATCATTGAAGGACTGGAGGAGACGCCCTACGGAATCCGATGGATTTGCAAACAGATTCGCAGTCTGACGCGACGAAAGTACCCGGATGCATCGGAACAGAGTGTGTGCACGCTCATCGGTGGTTTCTTCTTCTTGCGCTTCATCAACCCTGCGATTGTCACCCCACGATCATACATGCTCATTGAGCAGGTGCCAGCAGACAATCCCAAGCGAACACTCACATATGTGGCAAAGATGCTGCAGAACTTGGCAAACAAGCCGAGTTACGCCAAAGAGCCATACATGGTGAAGCTCCAGCCGTTCATCCAGGCAAATAAGGAGCGCATCAACAAATTCATGATGGACCTTTGCGAAGTGCAGGACTTCTACGAGACCCTGGAGATGGACAACTATGTTGCCTTGTCCAAGCGCGATCTCGAGCTTTCCATCACTTTGAATGAAATCTACTCGACACACGCTCTGCTGGAAAAGCATTCAGCTGAGCTTGTGAAGGGGGATGGCAACCACCTCAGTCAACTTCTCGCAGAACTTGGCCCAGCGCCTGCCCAAATGCCTAGACGGGAGAATCGCGCGATTACTCTACCCCTCTACAGCAAATGGGAAACCCCAATCGATGATCTCACTGCAGCCCTCGACATCACACAAGAAGAAGTCTTCTTCATGGAGGCAAAGGCTACCTTCGTCACCATCCTCCGAACACTCCCAGCAAACTCGCCAATCACTCGCCGACCTTTACGACTTGACCGCGTGGCCGAAGCTGCCGGAACTACCAAGAACGACTCCGTCATGGTACGCAAGGGTATCAGAGCGATGGAGTTGCTCAACCAGTTGCAAGAGATTGGGATTATCGAGAAGGAGGACCAGTTTGCCCTTCTTCGTGATGAGATCGAGCAGGAGCTTGTGCACCTTGGCTCGCTCAAGGAGAAAGTCCTCACCGAGACAGGGAAGCTTGAGGAAGTTTTCAAGACGATACAAGAGCACAACAACTACCTCAACAGCCAGCTTGAGACCTACAAGAGCTACTTGCACAACGTACGTGGACAGAGTGAAGGCAGCGGGTCAAAACGCAGCGTTCAGAACCAGAAGGTCCTCGGGCCATACAAATTCACACACCAGGACCTCGAGCGGCAAGGCGTCATCCAAAAGTCAAACGTTCCCGAGAATCGTCGCGCGAACATCTACTTCAACATCACCTCACCATCACCAGGCACGTTTGTCATCAGTCTACACTACAAGGGCCGTAACAGGGGTCTTTTGGAGCTGGATCTGAAACTCGACGACCTGCTCGAGATGCAAAAGGAGGGCCAAGAAGACCTGGACTTGGAGTACGTCCAATTTAATGTGACCAAGGTCCTCGCATTGCTCAACAAGCGTTTCGCGAGAAAGAGAGGCTGGTGAAGATTGAAGGGAGCCGACAATCAGGACACGAACGCCTGGTAGTGTGGAGCTGCATTCTAATATCGACCGTCGGCTCGTGAGCTCGACGCATACGACCGGATAATATGGATACGATCTTGACGGTGGGCCGGTGTGCAACGAATAGGATCTTTGCATAAGGAGGTTGAACACGATGCATTTGTACGAATAGCGAGGGGGTATCTGGTATTCACGAACGAAGAGGAAGATTTTTAGGAATGGGAGGGGAAAGGAAAGCGCTTTGGCTGCGCTTCTACCTGAAGCAATCGGGGTTCTGTTTTTTCTGTTATTGCTTGTGATACCCGGCAAGGGAATGAGGCGTCGATGGGGGACTGTTGATTGATTGACTGATTTTTTTTGCGCGCTTATTGTTAACCGGGGCTTTTTTCATGATTGATGGGCGACCTGCTGTGTACGATTAGAGAGCTCCATGATATTGATTGATCTAACTTTGTTTGATTGTTCTCAAATTGAGTGTTGAGTAAATGCAATGTCTAGTTGCTTTTGAGGACTCCACAGATCGTGCTCCCAGTGAAGCGGTATCTGTCCCAAGTTCTGTAGTGTCAGAAGAATGTTCAAGCAGACCTCTCCAGGAGACCATGCAATGTCAATCTCAAGCGAGCAATGTCAATATTGATAACGACCAATTCACCAATTGGTGCACAGCACAGCCACGGCTCAACGCGTCATTACTGCAAGGTGGAAACACAAGCATGGCGCTTACGGGTGCTTAGATAGTTTCCTAGTTGCTCTACTTCGGCACGACTTTTCCGAAGGCTGTGAAGAACGTCGCTTGCTGCGGCTTGCGAAAGGCTGCAGCGGGCTGAGTAGAAAATAACCAATGAGCAGGCGTTGCAGGACGATCCCAACCAATGCCGCATGCCGAGTGGCTGTGCACAGTAATTGGGATGGATGCCTTGTGCTAGTCGCTAGTTACACGAAGGATCCTAGGTGAAAGTGAAGCTGAGCTCTCGACTTCAGCTTGACATGTGCTGCACGAGCGTTTTGGAGTGGGGCGTATATATCTTTCTCTTTGTTCCTTCCTCTCTTTGCATCTGTACGTAAGCATTTGCACTTTGCTTCTGTCGCAACATAGCATTATCAAGACAACACTACATCAAGGTACTCTCAACACAGTCGAGGAAACATGACCCAATATCCACCCCAAGACAATACCTCTGGAGGCAACAACTATGGCTACAGCCAAGGCGCCAGCCAGGACTATTACCAAGGACAAACGCCTTCGTATAACCAGCAACCTCCCCAGTATGGATCGCAACCTCCTCAGTATGGCCAATATTCTTCTCCCGGCCAGCAAGAATACGGTCATTCGCCTCAGCCAGGCTACCAGCCTTCTCCTCAACCATCGTACCAGCAACCTTCCTACGGCAGCGACCAAGGTCGCGACCATGCACAGTCTTACCACGGCACAAACGACCAGGCCTATCAGCAGTATCCGCATGACCGCCCGGCACAGCAATACGGCACCTCTGACTACAGCCACCAAGGTCCTGCAGGAGGCAGCTATTCTGCGCCACAACATCAGCAGCAACAGCAGCAGTACGGCGGAGGTTACGACACCCAACAGCAATATCCTCCCCAGCCAACCTACGGATCCTCAACCGGCCCAGGCTACGATCAAAACTACCGCCAGGATCCCAACCAGCCCTCACACAACTACTCCAACTCACAATACGGCACCTCACAGTACGGTAACCCAACCCCAGGCCCCTACGGCGCAGCTCCTCAACCCGGCGCCGAAGACCGCGGCCTCATGGGCGCTCTCGCCGGCGGCGCCGCGGGCGGTTTCGCGGGCCACAAGATGAACCACGGCATCATCGGGACGATCGGCGGCGCGGTCGCCGGCAGCATGCTCGAAGACAAGTACAAAGACAGCAAGAAGAAGAAAGACAAGAAGCACAAGAAGGAGAAGCACCACAAGCGCCGCGACAGCTCCTCTTCTTCCTCGTCTTCTTCTTCCAGCGATTCTGGTAGGTCGCCCTCGCTCGCGGGCAATTACAGTGCGAGCTCACGCGGTGCTAGACTAGAAGACGACGGCCGCACGCTCGTGGCTGAGTGTCGCGATGTCAACGGGTACCACTGTGAGAGTCGGATCGATTTGAATGCTTGCTTGACGAATACGAATGGGAGTTTGAGGTGGGCTCGGGGCGGCAATTTCAGGCCTAGCGCGAGGGATGTCAGGTTGGTTGATGGGGGGAGGGTGCTGGAGGCGGAGCTTGGGGATGGGAGGGGTGGGTGGGTACGCAACCATGTTCGGTTGGATGAGAGGATTGAGAACAGTAACGGCCGGTTGGCTATGATTTGATGATTTGCGAGTGAGTGTAGTATTAAGAATGTTTGGCATTCGGCAAAATACCCTTAAGGCAGCGTTGATGTGGTCTCTAGTCTTCGAGTGTGATGCGTATGCCGCTCGTGCAGGGTACAGGATATCGTGTAATAAGAAGCTCCGACGACTCCAAAGTTATTCAGACATTGAATGTCCAACCCAAATGGAAGCTTTTTGTGAAGTGGTTATCAGGTCTACGCTTTTACGGACCTATATCCCCTGGTATAGTAAAATTGTACAAATGCCTTGATAATACACGCAAACGCTCAAAACGTAAAAGTTTAGAGGCCAGGCCTGCTCATACGCCTCCTGTAGTCGGCCTCGGTCATCAAAATTTGGGGGTGTCTGTACACACTGGGAATCAGACCCAGACCGATCGCCCTTCTGACGGCCTTGGCCATCTTGCGCTGGTTGCGTGGACGCAGGCCAGTGTCCTTGTTGTGCTTGATCTTGCCCATGTCTGTCACGTACTCGGACATGATGCTGAAGTTCTGTGTAACCATCGTCAGTATTGTTCCACCCGCTCACGATGGCTCCCATCTCCTCCAGCTTATAACTTCCCACAACATACCTTGTAGTGATCCATAGGCTTGATGTTGAGCTGATCCAGCACATCCCACCTCGGGCGCGGCTTCTGCTTCTGCCTCCTCCACTTCGACTGTTCCACTCCGCTCAGGTCGTTGGGCGCATACACATCTCCCACGTTCCAGCGTCTGATCTGTTGCGTCTCGAGGCCTTTCCGGTCGGCGCCACGCGCCAGGTTACGCTGTTCTTCCGCCAGCCTCGCGCGGTTGTTCGAGTCTGCGATCGAGGCCACGGCTTTGTTGGCGAATCCAAAGGCATCCCGAGCGGGCATTGGGGCGACGGCCGGAGCGTTCGCGGGAGTCTGGTATTGGGGCTGGATGGACGAATTCGCAGTGCGAGTCGATTGGAGGGTTTCTTCGGGACATTGGTCAGCGATTCAATCCTCAGAGCGCAGTTGGAGATATGTGTAGACATACCAGCGATTGCGCCGACGGCAGACTGCTGCTGGCGCGGTTTGGCGGGAGAGACGAATGTTCGGCGACATTCGCGGCATATGCTCGCTGGCCGCAGCGACAGTCTAGTCATTGCCCGTTCTAGCGACATGGCGGCGGTGTGGTTGATTGTGAGGTGTATTGGCCCTCTCTGTAACTATTCCTCTAATCCTCTCCATCTCTCCCATGCTGCAAGCCAGCCAATAGTTCGGACTCCCGCGCCGAGAATTGTCCGCACTTCGCGTTTCATCATTGTCCAGCATAAGCAACGTGAAGCTGTCTTGAATTGCAAGTGTACAGTATATACGTTCTCGACACTGTATAATATATGGCTCCTCTCGACACACCATAATCAATTCCTCCTCCCACCATTGGTGCCATGCCGTCTCACCTCACACGCCAGGTGTTCCGACGCATCATTGCGAACGAACCAATAATTTACCGCGGATGTCTACGGCGACAAGCATACAGCTCCACGGCCTCCCCAAACAATGGACGACGAGTACAGCTTGTACGGAATGCTTCCTATCCAGCCGTCAGGCGCTACCAGCAACGACGGACCATATTCGGCTTAGGAAACATGTTCAGACCAAAGGCCCCACGAGACTCCAAAGAAGCGAACTACGACCCGGGCATTGAGAAGATGATGGAGTATGCGAAGATGAAGAGATTGGAAGCGAGACTGCCGCCGGTCGAGGACGTTGCGCATGCTATCAGGCTGTTCAGCAGGCATAAATCGCCGAAACGAAACGGAACGCCGATGGAAGATACTCAGGCACAACTGGTGTTGCAAAGCTTGCGTTACTGCCTGGAGACATCAACCATCTCAAATGCTGATCTGGCGAAGCTTGCGCAAATCACGACGAAGAAGCCACGACAAATGAGCCAAGCTCATCTGGATCTTGCGAAGATACTCTACGAGGAATTGTCTGGTTCTGGTAGTCCCAAAGAAATCAGACATGGCACCGAAGCCTACGTCAGATCTCTCACCTGGTTGGGGAAGTCGCAAGAAGCTCGCGAGCTTTTGTTGAAGAGTCACTACGTGACTGGTGTAGAACCGAGCGAAGCAGTGGAAGCTGAGACAGCTCAAGGGGATGATGCTCTCATTGCCGAAGACGAAGTCGAGATCGAAACAAGGGACACGCGACGCCTCGGAATGTGGAATTCGATTCTGGCTGGATTCTCGCGAGAAAACGATGAAGTGGAATTGCTTCGCACGCTTGCCATTATGAAAGAGCATGGCGTCGACTACAAAATCGGTACGGCAACAAAGGTTCTCGACTTTTACATCACCAAGCAAGATCCCGTGGCTGTAGAAAGGTATTGGAGGGACTGCCAAAGGATATTCAGCAAGGACCATGGGAAACACAACAAAAGTGGCCTCAATCCATTCAACTCTGCAGTTTCTCGGGTTCTTACATGGTGCCTGTCTTCCAATAATCTGGCATTGGGACATGCAGTTGTCAAGGACGTCATGGCCTCGAACCCAAGCAAACCGATCTGGGATGCCGTCCTCGTTTGGGGCGCAGGGACGAGGAAAAGCGTCGAGGAAATCGGGCGTATGCTTGTCGTCATGGAAAAGTCGAATGAGACCATTCCAGATGAGTCCGAATGGCGTGTCCCCGATTCGGCGACTGTCAATGCGCTTGTGCGATATGCTATTTCACAGAATGATCCGTACATGGCGGAACGCTTCATTGGTCTTGGTCGGGAGCATGATATCCAACCCGACGCAGAAACATTCATCCTCCAGATGGACTATCGCCTGAGTGTCAACGATGTGGATGGTGCGCTTGTTGCTTACAAACACTTACAAGCCCAAGATCTGTCAACAAACTCCGATGTACACGCAGTCAACCGGCTGATTGTTGCACTTTGCACTTCACAACGCCACGATTTCGAGACGATTATGAGTGTGGTGGCTGATCTATCAGATCGTGAAGCAAGCTTCGATGCAACGACTGTCTCAACTTTGAGTGTGCTTCATCTTAATCGCGACGAGATTCACGACGTGATCGACCTGCTCAACACACATTCCTTCGGCTACTCGTCTGCAGAACGAGCCAGCATTCGCCAAACCCTTGTTGATTACTGCCTCGATTCCCGCACCACAACAAGTTGGGCGTGGGACACTTACACTATACTTCGCAGTATCTTCGATGAGATGGCTCGCGAAGAGCGTACACAGATAATGCTCAACTTCTTCTCCCGTGAGCGTGCAGATATGGCCGTGAATGTCTTCAACCACATGCGCCACCACTCGCGCCACGACACCATACCGAATGATGAGACTTACGTCTCCGCCTTCCTGGGCTGCGCCAAGCTGGGTGATCTCGAGAGTCTGGAGGTAGTTCACAACCAGCTCAAACTCGACTACAACGTCACCCAAACCACCTACTGTCTCAACGCTCTCATTATCGCATACTCCGTCTGCGAGATGCCTCGCGCTGCTCTGGACTATTGGGACGACATCGTCGCTTCCAGAGAGGGCCCGACATATAACAGTATCCACATCGCTCTACGCGCCTGCGAAAAGTCACCTTTCGGCGACATCAAAGCCCAAGAGATCTGGGCCCGTCTACGCAAAAACAACGTCGAGCTTGACCACTCCATGTGGGCGTCCTACATCGCTGCCCTGGCTGGCAATGGCGACAACGAGCTTGCGAGGACAGTGCTCGAGGAGGCAGAGCAGAATGGCGAGGTGGAAGTCGACGCTTTCTTGCTGGGCAGCTTTCTTGACGCCGGCGCGGGTCAGTTGAAGCAAGCTGATATAGAAATCTGGGCCAAGGAGAAGTACCCTGAGGTTTGGAGGGTCTTGGAAGAGGAGATTGGCTGGGATGTTGATGAGGGCAGGATGCGGAAGGTTAAGATCGATCGTACTGTAACACCATAGTGTAAAGATGACGGATATGTAATATATGTAAATATGTATAGCTCAGGTCCTTGACGATCAGCTCTTTGCTTTTCATGTGGGAGAGATCGATGAAATCAATGTAAGAACCCTATAATACAAGTCCTGGTGGTCATTTCCTCGTCCTGGGGGGGATTCATTAATCACAGCCGTGCATGCTTGGCTGTCCTCATTCCTCCGTGAGCGATATGTGCATGCCTTGGGGCTGATGGGCCTTTAGTTGCGCCACAGGTCCAAGTTATAATTATGTTTGCATTCGCATGATCACCATAGTTGCACCTGAGCAGAAGCTGCTCGCACACTTGCAGCTCTTGACCTTGCCCAACTCGTTAACGGCAGCCATGACGCGTCCAGTGCATGTAATAACTCAGAAAGGTCCCAGATAAGCCGACAACCAAAATTGTGCGCCCACCATCTATCGTGTAGATGCAAGCAAAGTACGCCATAGTGTATGCATATCAGCATCATCAGCGGATCGCGCTTCTCTACTAGCTCGCCTGCGTTATCGTTGATGATCACCGGCCACGCCGTGATGGCGGCGAAATCTTCGCCCTGCTCGACATCCTTGAAGGCGCGCTCCAAAAGGTCCACGGACGAGACCAGGATTTCTTTCGTCGTCGCGCCGGTTGTATCTGAATCCGTCACGCATCTTTTGAGTTCGTCCATCGCATAGGCCACTTCTGGAGTGTTGACAGCATCGGAGGGCGTATCGGCCCCGGGCACCCTGAACACGTCTCTGTAGTGCGCTGACTTTACTGTTTGCCAGGTCGTGCTCAACACAGCTTTGATGCCTCGTCCGAGAGTGAGTTGTACTGCTAGTGTCTCGATGGGTGGTGTTGGCGTAAGGGATGGACCGCCACGAGAGATGCCGATATTGAGGACATGGATCAGTGCCGCAACAGCGAATATAGCATGACAGTTCTCTTGGTTGATGTCGGCGAGCTGTTCCTGGAATGCACACAAGCATTGATTCTGGTAGTATAGGCATGCAGACATGTACTTTTTGTCGTCTTCTGGCTCCATGTAAGCCTTATGAAGAGCGGCTACCGCAAGGACGGCGTCTAGGACGAAGGCGTAAGTCAGACCATCGCGGAAAGGCATGTCTCTCCATGTTTCCGCGGTTCTCGAACCATCTGTTTTTGGGTCATGTTCGTTGCGAAAGTGGCCCAGATGGATCAAGGTGGTGTAATGGTGGACCAGGCAAAGTTCTTCCTGTCTATTCAGTGCAGCGTGCGAGAGACGAGGATCTCCAGTTGCAGAGGTTCTAGGTAGTTGCGATCCCGAGCGAGGACTACTGTATGCGTTGTCTGGTGTGCCACCGTGCCCTGAATGAGCATAACTGCAACTGATGCCTCTCTTGATGCAGTTCTTGCAAGGACAGCCCTCTTCACCACACTAGAGACTTGTCAGTCGAAGGTACTTTGCACACGTAGAATTCCGACATAAAGACAAAGTGTCTCAATATCTGGAGATGCTGCGATCTGAGCAACGACCAATCTGCTTACCTTCACTTTCCGCCGTTTGCATTGCACGCAGCCAGAACGAGTCTTCTTGTGTGCTTTCCGAGGTACCGCCTGCATCATAACTGTTTCCAAAACTCGCACATCTGTGACGGACCGAGAATTGGGTGCTCATGTCGGATGGGATGCGAGACTGGCGGACGTCTTCTGTCGCATCGCTACCAGAATAAGATGGGCCGATGGCTATGCGAATGCGAATGCGAGATGACATGCATTTGGGTACGCAATGCCGCGGCCCGTGAGGGCCCGAGAGAGTCACATGACTCGCACTCGCGAGAAGCTCGTACCTTACCTCCCATCGTCCGACGGAGTCTTCCGGGCGCATGCTTTGAACCTTGAGTATGGTGCGATATACAGGTGACATTTGAACTGTATTCGGTCTCAATGGTCGACATTGCTATCATGACGGGCGTCAGGCTTCTTTTAGTTCCTTGAGCCTCGTCGATGCAGAGTACATTCTGCAAGATATGAACGCGAACTCGACTCTAATCTTGGCTCGCGTTTCATGTGGGTTGCTCTCTTCTAGCACATAGGGCACAACGATTACAAGGATATGGGAATCCGACATCTCGGATAGCCTCGTGAACATGCGAGGGCAACAACTCGGACAGCCTTGCGGGTGTGCGAGCACAACAACGTAGAAAATTAATGCTTTATATAGTCGCGTTTCCCAAGCATACAGCAGCCATGTGACACATCCAACGCCGCAAATCGTTTTCCACGTTCTCATGCAATGGCAGACGAAGCCGTTGACTTCAAGCTCTTCCGCTACGACCCGAATCTTGGAGCTGCCGTATTCTTCATATTACTATTCACAGCTGCCGCAAGTCTGCACACTTATCAGTATGTAGTGACGAAGACATGGTTCTTCACGGCATTCATCGTCGGTTGCTGGTGTAAGTCAGCTCCTGCAACTTTAGAAGCATCGTCAATTGCTAACTCATTCGACGCAGTTGAGGTCATTGGATTCCTCACGGTACGACAGAAATCACAGATCGCCCTTCTGAAAATATACTGACCCATCTTCCAAAGAGAGCCATTGCAGCAGGCCAGGCTCCTGACTTCACAGTGCCAGTTTACTCCACACATACAATCTTCGTCCTGGTTGCCCCGTCAGTCTTTGCGGCTAGTATATACATGTGCCTCGGAAGAATAATCTTGATCACGGATGGCGAACAGCATTCGATCATTCGAGGAAAGTGGTTGACCAAGATCTTCGTCGTGGGTGATGTGATATCTTTCCTTATGCAAGGTGCAGGTAAGAGCACAATCAGTCGTTCACAAAGCAGACTGACGGCTAACTTCGCAAAGGCGGTGGCATCATGGCATCCGGCGGCCTCGATTCCATGACTCTAGGTGAGAACGTCATCATCGGTGGTCTGGTGGTCCAGATCCTCTTCTTCACCTGCTTTGTCGTGACTGCTGGGATCTTCCACGCTCGCATGGTGCGTGTCCCCACAGGAAAGAGCATGCAAGTGTACACGCTGTGGCAGAGGAGCCTGTACTCTCTATACGCCGGCAGCGTCCTAATTTGGGTCCGTTGCGTCTTCCGCTTGATCGAATACGCTCAAGGTAAGAAGATGACCAACCTTTACGAGAGTGCATATTCACTGACCGAAGATTTCCAGGCAACGATGGATACCTTATCTCACACGAAGCGTATTTGTACATCTTCGACGCTTTGCTCATGTTTCTCGTCATGGTCATCTTCGCCATTGAACATCCGTCGAAGATCAACGCAGAGCTCGTCGGTCCTGGTGCAAAGAAGATAGAGAAGGGGATCTTTGGATATGCTATGGTGTAGAGTCTAGCAGACCAGAAAGATTCTTCATGGGTCCGAGCAAGATTGCGTTACATACTTGATTTGGGTCGTTCAGCGGTTCAGCGTTGCACATATATCCAATACTGTAGAAATGTTAGAGGCATGGTGACTTGTAATGGCATCCGGCCAGTGGTATAAGATGAAATCCAGGAGACACGATATGCACAAAGTGTCGTTGCTTGCAACTAGGATACTTTATTTTGTCAGCATCGAAAGTATCTGTAAGCCGGCGCTAGCACTTGTCAGCAGCAATTTCACCGTTGTACTATCGGGCTGGTCTGAACTGAACTGACATCCAAGAGGAGATCGACACGGCTAACACTTCCGCAATTGCGTATGCATGTACCGGAAATAATGACTCGGTGCATGTGATAGCGATTTGGCTTCTGCATCATGTCTCATAGCTCGCTTCTCGAGCCAGACATCTGTCGACACATTGCAAGACGTTCTGCCATCACAAATGTGATCAAAGACCGCATGCAGTCTGTGAAGTGATCTGGACACCGCCAAATGGTTCCGGACCGCGTTGATGGGACAGTGTTTCGGTATACTCCGAAGGATTCACGCGCCAAAGACGCCATGTGGCGGACGATCGTGCGCTAAAAGCGGCCTTGGGGCGGCATACAGTGGAGGGATACCAAGGCTCCTTGCCAAAAGACGATAGACAGGTGGTCCCAGGTGATTCGCGACCCAAGCGTGCTCCATACTGCGGTCCATTGTTTCTCAGAGTTTGTCTGGGCCTCTACTGGTCGGTGCTAGGAGGTACTTGTCGCCGATTGCCTATGTCGAGTGCTTCGTCTCCCTAATGTTCCCAGACCAGCCTGCACTGCCGACCGAGGACGATGTGCTCGCGACCGTCGCTTCCACGCATAGCTGATACTTGACGCGCGCACCATTGCTGCCAGGACGATGAGATTAGTGTAATTGACTGGGAGCCACAGCATCTTGCTGCCGTACACGACGCAGTGGAAGCTAGTCGCATGTCCACCAGAGCTCGAGCAACGGCCCCAAACCAAAGAGAAGAGGGAAAGCCTCGACCAAGAATGGGCTGGGTCGACACGCAGACCAACATCCTGCGCGCGAAGTCCGATGATGACACTATGGGCGATGCTGAGGCTTGGGAGCAAGAGGAGGACGAATGCAAAGCACTCGAGTCGATTGAGGCTAGGGAAGCAAGGGAAGACTCTACCTCGGGTGCGCAGCGTACCAATGGATCCCGCAGCAGCAATGGCACTATTGCAGAGCACAAGCATAATACCAGACGGAGTTCCAACGGAAATGGAGGGCCAATGACCACTGGCTGCGTCCCATGTCTGATTGTCGGTATACCCTGCGACCCCAACAATCCGAACTGTAAACGGGCCATATCTACGGAATGGAGTATCAACGACGGAAACAGCAATTATAATAACGAACTGGAAGAGCATAGCTTGTCACCGAGTTCCACTGGCCTCACTACAATCCGTCTCGACACAAAGTGGCGACGCAACTGGCGTGAGAGACATTCTCTCAACTTCTTTGTGGCCTACTCGGCTCCGCAGATGGCGGGCTTCTTTGAAAACACCTTCTGGTCGAAATGTATGCAATACTCATACTACGAACCAGTCGTTCTCCATGCTATCTCTGCGATCGGATCTCTTCACGAGTCAATACTTCGAGGAGCTTTCCAGGACGAGAAAACGAAAACTCAGGCCGTCGAATTCGCGTTGACGCAATGCAACCGTTCGATCGCCTGTTTGACAGGTTCGAATGAGAGACTGGAGATAGAAAATGGCCAGTCTCGCGGCCGCAAGACCTTGGCTTTTCCGAAGTTGGCACTTATTGCATGTGTTCTATTCACAGTCTTTGAAGCAATGCAAGGTCATTGTGACTCTGCCGTCCGGCACGCTCTCCAGGGGAGGGCTCTGATAGAAGCGCATTACAAACCTACCGAGAAAACGGTAAATGACGAGGAAGACGAAGTTGAGTTCCTGCGCACGCTCGTAGAACGCCTGGAAGTGCAAGCCACTGCTGTTCTCGACAAGAGTGACCGACCTGCCGTGGACGATACAAGCTCAGTACCTCCTCTGCCAGTGGTAGACCGGATATACAATCTCGACCATGCGCACGCGACACTCCACAAAGCGATGAACAGCAACATGCGCTTCACACAACGTCTACACCCAGATGCCCCAGCAGATCACCACGCCATCACGCACGCGCAGAAAGTTATGAAATACGGACCTTGGTACGAGCGATGGGAAATCGTCTTCTCAAAGTATCTGGCTGAGAACGAGGGTAAACTGTCAAACATGGACCGCAAACGCGCCATGGTGCTCAAAGCAAACCAACTCGTGGGCACGATGATTGCCAAAGCCGACCAGCGAGCCGGACCTTCAGCCTATTACGGCTTCGACGAAGAGTTCCGTGCCATCGTTGAGCTCTCGCGCGAGGTTCTCGCTGATTTTCCATGTCCGCCTCTCCCAAGTCTGGTCATCGGGACACCATACTTCTCTTGCTCATTGTGGGTCACAGACCCTCTGTGGATGGTCATCTCACGCTGCAAAGATCCGACAACCCGCCAAGCGGCTTTCGCGCTCTTGTCACAGAACCCGCGGCAAGAAGGCATATGGCACAGAGGCCCCAAAGTTTCCAGCCCACCAATGCGAAGACTAGAAAACGGTTCTTCCAGTGGCTCGCCGCCGGGAAGTAATAGCCCTCCTTCTGCGCGAGACGATTCGAAGAACTCGTCCCCTGGAAGTGGGTATACGGATGTGCCGCTAGGCGAAGTGCCCAAAAGCGTCTCGCACTCATGGGAAGCAGGTAACATGAGAGCGAGATCTGAGTGGGTTGACCTTGTCGCGAGCTCACGAGCCCAAAGCACGAGCACGGACTCTGATGATGCTAATGGCTGAGAGGCTGGCGACGAAGTGGAAACACACATTTATTGCATGGCTCAAACCAGACTGGATCAAGCTCAATACAGCTGTAATTATGCAGTTCTCTTCGCCGACTGGCCACTCATCGGACGCTACGAGTGGAGGATATTCAGAATGTTTGCTACATCGGCTAGCAACATGTCTGCTATGGCACGCGTGCAACCCGACCTTTTCAGCAGCACTGTCCACCAGAGCTCCCCTCCTGCTTGTCGGCGTGCTTAGCTACAAGCATCTCGAGAGCAAAGCTTGAACATAGCAAGTACCAAACAGCTCGATGAGCAAAGCTTGAACATAGCAAGTACCAAAACAGCTCGATGAGCAATCTTACACACCCCATGCAACTTTGATAAGACCACCTACACCCACACCTCAACGAGGCCTAACATCAGCAAATGCCCGCAGACTATCCCCAGGATATCGCCTCTACTACCACAATAATGGCAAACTTCGACCTTCCCCTCCGCAACCGCAAAGATCTCGCCCGCGCTGCACAACTGCGCAACTTCGCCATGGTCGGGCGGCCTTTCAATTCACGCTCTGCGCTGCCAGTAGATTACGACGACCCTTACCTGCCTGTCTCTCGCCGTAGGCCGGATCGTAGTCTCAGCACACCCTACTACAATACCTCACTCGCCGCCTATAACCTCGACCAAAGCAGCGACGCCCGCTTTTCAGACACATACAACTGCCGCCCAACATCGTATCCGCGCCGGAATGGTGCAGACTACAACCACGGCCCCCGACTCCCTTTCGACAAAGCTGCGCGCGCCTTACATCGTGCTCTCGACGGCGCCTGGCGCGAAGCCGCACGGCTGGAGCGAGAATACGACAGCGAGATGGGCATTCTGCCGTACGCGGACGAGCGCACGCGAGCGCACCTGTGGACGCTGAAAGTCGAGTACCGCGGCTGGAACGTGGATGCTAGCACGCCGCCGCACATCGCCAACCAGGTCGACTTCTTCGCGAAATACGCCGGAAATCTTCTCGACGCGGTTGAGGACATGCGCCATGCGGAGCACCCTTCGATGCACGACTGGGCGGGCCAGCGCGGGGGGTACGAAGTTGTAACTATGGAGGATGTACGGTTCGCGATGAAGAAATTGGGGGTTAGTTTTGGGGCTGTGGCGGAGCTTTTGGAGGGAGTCAAAGTGGAGAAGCAGAGGTGTGCGGTGTTGGTAAAGGAGCTGAGAAGTGCTATGGACATTTTGGAGGGGATTAAGGAGACATGGGAAGTGTCCAGGAACGGGAAGGGGAGGTTCAGAGGAGATGCTGCTGATGGGAGGATAGCCATACCTATTCCCGACACAGCATCGTTCTCGGATGGGTTTGACGGCTAATGCCAGACGTGATCGTGCTCTTGAAGAAAAAGGGCAGTATAATAATGGCATACGATTAACGAATATTGAATATTTTGTAGCTTCTCATCCTCTTTCCCCAAACATCTAAGTGCCTGTGGCAAGACCTTTCCAATCTGGAACTCGAGCATTAGCAAAAACTTTCCAAACAGAAGAACCTCAAGGCGTATGTAGCACTCACCAAACTTCGTCCTCTCCTCGTTAGCCTTCCTAACAACAACCTCGTCCCCAACCCTCACCACCTTCCCCTCCTCTCCACCCTCCTCAGTCAAGAAGCAATACCTCCCAAAAACAGGACTATATTTCATCCCCGGATCCACCCTCCGATCCCTCTGCATAACAGCCAACAACCTCCCCTCGCCTCCCTTGCCCGGCTGCCCAGTCTCGTAATCAATATTAAGCGACTTGCACCGCGCGCAATTATGCGCGGCCGCGAAGCCCACTCCTGTCGTGCCTTTGCCAACGGACAATTCGGCCCAGAAGTCTTCCTCCCACGCTTCTTCGGCGCCCGAGACGACGATGTTGGGGCGGAATTTCGTGATGTCTGCTTCGGTGCCTTCGGGGAGGCGGTCGGAGAGGGGTTCTAGGGAGGCGGAAGAGACGATGAGGTAGGGCGCGCAGTCGGAGAAGGTTATTTCCTTTGCGGTTGCATTGGGGGTTTGGGGGCTGAGGGCGGAGAGGGAGGGGAGGTAGGAGGTTGCGGTGGAGGAGAGGGAGGAGAGCCAGCTTGCGCCTGCGGTTGCGTCTTGGGTGGTGCTTGGGGCGGTGGACATGAGGACCGGGCGGTAGTTGGAACCCAGGTAGGCGAGGACAACGGTGTAGCCGAAGCAGGAGGAAAACCAGTCGTTGTATTGGGAGGGCATGCGATAGGCTTGCGTGGGGCTTTTGTGCATTGTGATTTCGACTTCTTCGAGATCGGCTGTTTCCGGCTCGAGAGGGATTTTGAGAGTTGTTTCTTGGGTGGAGGAGTTTTTGGGCGGGCTGAAGAGGACGCTGATGGATCCGTCTTTGGCGGTTAGGGATGAGGGTGGGTGCAGGGTTGGGAAGAAGAGGGTTCCGAGGGGATCATGGGCTACGTGCATGTTTCTATAGGTTTTGGCATTTGTTGAAGGGTCGATTTTTTCTTCGAGGAGCATAAAACGGCGTTCGTAGGCGAAGCCATATTTGGTGCAGGTGGCGTTGTCGAGAGATTGGGCTCGAAGGGCCTTGATGGGGTAGGTGTAGAGAGCTTCAATCTTCATGGTGAATTAGAGTAAGTATGCTGGATGATGAGATTTACTTTAAAGAGATGTGGGAATGCTAGATCTCTTGTAGGGTGATATGAAGTGGCATTTCATCCCTTGCTCTGTTGCCTGTGATACCTTACACATGCAGCTATGTTATCGCAGCCCGTCATCGTGGGTGCGGGGACACAGATGGAGCTCGGCAGTAGGCAAGCTCTTTAACTTGCGCCCTTCGACAGAGGACTTTTTAGAGAAGATGCCTTCTTCCTCCTTCTAGGTACGCTGTAAGAGGCAGGACGTGTAACATGTAGTGAATGCATGCGGCGTGTGGTCAGCAAACTCTCATCGATGCCTTAGTGGCTGGCTGCTTCCCTGGCCTTGCAAGATTCTCGTTTGTCGCTTGCAGCGGATTCACACGCCGCTCGTCCAGGCACATCTCGATGGTGAGCGGGTGGTCATGTCTCCGCCGCATCGGAAAAGGTTCCTGCCGCTGTGGGTTGGGTATGTCGGGCGTCGATCGCCTGGGTGAAACGAGCTAGAAGGCTGTAGCAGGGCATTGAGCCACACTCCAGCCGTGCTGTTCATCATCGTCCAGGGAACAGTTCGCAGAGGCAAAAGGGCTGTATGGCTGCAGAGTGGTATATCCCTGTCCATGAACACTACTGCTCAGCCACCGTGTCTGCCCACGCGAGTCGGCGTGGGCGTGGTGGAGACGGCAAATGCTTGCCATGTTCTTCTTGGCAGACGTTTGTCGCTTGCTTGCTTGCTGAGGGCCCCGCGATGAGGCGAGGCGTCAAGGCGTGTGGTGCTGGGTAGGATGATGGAAGTGTCTCGGAAGAAAATGCGTTGGCCAGCACTCGGTGAGGGTCATGCCCGAATATTGCGCAGCACCTGGTTGAAGATCAGGAGACGACTTGTTTTCACCCAGCACCGTCAATATATAACGCTGCCTCCAGCCACCACCATCACCTGACGCCTCGTCGCAAACTGCAACTGCACCCAAGTCCAGCCCAGCAGTGCCCAGAGACCGATACACCCGTGTCAGCCGCAGCTTTAGTATTAGTCGCGGTCACTACGCTATACCACGCCATACGAACTCTCTCGGCCCTACACTTTGTCAGCTGTGGTAATACATTTGTTACGCTGCACTCGACACTACTGCTGCCAACTCTCACCCACTCGGTGACGCCGACTTAAAGCGCTGCAACCCGACCACTGGACCCTCGACGCGACCACATCATTCACTACTGAACGGACACTTCGACCCATACCTGCGAAGCGAGCAACCCACACTCTTCTCCCTCAGGAAGCGACTGGCAAAAAACAATCACACCCCGGCCTTTGCGCCGACAACTCACCATGGAGGACCCTGTACGATTGCGTCGCAAGGACACCACCAAAGGCCCGCCTTTGCGCATTCTCTCCCTCGATGGCGGCGGAGTTCGCGGATACTCTATGCTCATCATCCTCCAAGAACTCATGCACCGTACCTTTGTCGAGATCGAGGGTCGCGCGCCCAAACGCCATGAGATTCCCAAGCCTTGCGACCACTTCGATCTTATTGCGGGTACAGGCACCGGAGGCCTGATCGCACTCATGCTCGGTCGCCTACGCCTCGACATCGACACATGCAAAGATCTCTACGTACGCTTGACGAGGCGGGTCTTCGAGACAGACAAGACGTTTGCTGGCATTCCTTACAAAAAGACACTGTTCAAGGCAAGCAAGTTGGAAGAGGCAATTCGGGAGGTGGTACGAGAGCACACCATTTCTGAATTCGAAGGAAACGACGTCCTGGCAAATGCGACACCCATGACACCAGACTCGCCTCGTAGTCATGCTAGTGGAGGTGCGGACGATCTACCGTCACGGACAATGAGCCAGAACAGCCGCTACAGCCAGGTTGGCATGAGTCCGGTCACTCAACCTAGGAATTACGGATCGCTCAGATGGGGAAACGCAAATGCTTTGCTATACGACGCTAGAGAAACCAGGACCAAGACAGCGGTGACGGCCATGTTCGCCGGAAAGCGTTCGTCTGGCAGTTCAGTCATGCTACGATCATACGACTCGCGCAAAGAGCCAGCTTCGGATGTCAACTGTTCGATATGGCAAGCTGGAAGAGCAACCTCAGCTACTGGCTTGGCATTCAAGCCTATACAGATCGGCCAGTCGGTATACCACGACGAAGGCTCTGGAAAGTTCAACCCTGCTCCTCAGGTGCTGGACGAGGCAGTAATCAACGAATGGCCTGGTCGAGAAGTTGGCGTGTTTGTCAGTATTGGCACAGGCAAGCGCCCTGCTGGCACCTCAGAACAGCAGTCCGATTGGTGGGAAGGCTTTATGGGAGGTACTATCGGTGACTTTGCGGAAGCACGACGACGCTTGATTTCCAAGATCGAGGGTTGCGAAACGACACACGAGTACATGACGCATGAGCATCTCAGCGCCCGCCAGGTCAACCCTGAGAACTATTACAGGTTGAATGTCGAAGTTGGCGTCGGCGAGTTCGGCATGAATGAGTGGAATCGTCTGAGCGATATCAGCACAGGTACGCGCATGTACTTGGGCAAGCACGACGTCCAGAGCATGAACATTGGTGCCGCATCCAAACTCGCAAGGGTACACTTTGCGAAGAAACGCTTTGACCGCACTGCTCGCAATCAAGCAAACGGCGGCCGCCTTAGTTGGCAAGACGGGTACGATGAGGCGCCTGCATCTAATCCTCAGGTTCCACCACCCAGCAACCCGATGGCTGTCGAGCTTCCTGCGAGTGAGCCCTATCTGTCTCCACAAGCAATCCCTCGGAGATCATATGACCACCGACCCAGTGTTGCAGACATGAAATATACAGTTGTCACTTCGGATGAGTTTCCACAAGTTCTCAATCCTCCACCAGACGACAGCACGGCTACAACTCCCACTCAGCTCTCATATTCTCAGTCGCAAAACAGCCATTACTCCCACAACAGCTACCAAAACGGCAACCACAATCGCACTGTCAGCGCTGCCAACTCAATCCACAGTTATAACCACATCCCTTCACCCACCTACCCACCACCGCGACACAGTGGCGAGTCACTGAACTACTCTCCTCCGCCAACATCAGTGCCGCATCCTCCCCCAAGCTATCCATCAGGGCCACCACCTTTACCACCCAAGACTCCTCTCCCCTACCCGGACGAAGTGTCACCAATCTCAGCAGGCACACAGCCAAGCCCAGTCATAGGAACCGGCCCAGCGACATTCATGAACATGGGCGATCTGCGACGCACCCTACCGTACCCAGTCAGTGGGGTTGATCAAGACGGTTATGGATACCGAGGCGGATTCGGTGACGACAGTGCGCCGCCGCCCAGCGTGAATATGAGGAACAAACCAACGATTTCACGATGATGATCTGAGTATTGGAAATATGATCGGATTTGAAGATCAGAAAGGTTCGAAACCGATGAAAATTGGACTGGAGGCGCTTAGGATGGTATGTGGAATTGGGGATAATGTTGCTTTGATGATACCACTGTTGTTTTTCTGTTTCTGCAAGGTCTTGATGTGAGAAAGGCTCGGAGGTATATATTGTTATGATTCCATGACTCGGCAAGGATCGCATTGAACAGATATTGAAGATATTCAAACCTGCATACGCCATATTTGTTAGATCTTGTGATGATTACCGTAATGTCTCAATGTCTGTTGGTAGGGTTGTATGTTTGCTTGCTCTACCTGTTCAAGTCCAAGCTTCTGCAGCGTCGACTATGACGACTCCGTTCGCCGAAAGCCGATGAACGCCTCGAACTTCTTGACGGCCTGCGTAACTCGATCCGTCTTCACTCCCACGTTTCTTCCTCTGGAAAGATAATGCAGCAATGCTTCATCGCGGCAATGGGTTGAGCACGGCATTGAAGCTGCGGTCGTCGCACTTTCCAACATCATCAAAACTAACAACATCACTACCAACAACACTCTCCAAACCCACGCTCCGCTCCTACGCCTCCATCACCCACAGCCATGACATCGCCGTCCTAGGCGGCGGCATCACCGGCCTGGCCACCGCCTACTTCCTCACGCAGCAGCTGCCACGCGCCAAAATCACCGTCTACGAGAGCGGCGACCGCATCGGCGGCTGGCTGTCGAGCAAGCGCGTCGACGTCAAGGGCGGCAACGTCCTCTTCGAAGCTGGCCCTCGCACGCTACGCCCGGCCTCCAATGGCGTCCTCGCTGCTCGCCTAGTTCAAGAGCTGGATCTCGGGAAAGACACAATCTTCACGCAGAACACTTCTCCTGCGGCGACGAACCGGTTCTTGTACTACCCAGATCATCTGGTGCGGATGCCGCATCCGTCGTACGGGTTCTGGGAGAACTTCCAGAATATCTGGACGGAGCCTATTTTCGAGACGACGATCGTGTCGGCTGTACGGGAGTTTTGGAAGGAGGGGAGGGACAAGAGCGTGCAGGATGAGAGTATTGGGGATTTCTTTGCGAGGAGGTTTAGCAAGACGATGGTGGATCGGATTCTGAGCGGGATGATCCACGGGATCTACGCGGGCGATGTGTACAAGTTGAGCGCGAAGAGCTTGTTCCCCAGGCCGTATCGGGACGATCTGGTGACGGGGAGTGTGCTTGCGGGTGCGGTCAAGACGAGGTCGGAGGGCGTGGAGATGACGAAGATGGAGGCGGAGTTTTTGAAGGAGATGAAGGATTTCAAGTGGGATCCGCTGTTGAGGGCGACGCTGAGGGATACGTCGGTGTTCACTTTCAGGGATGGCTTGGGAATGCTGGTTGACAAGCTCGCGAGGAAGCTGTGGGACTCTGGCAATGTCGAAGTCAAAACCAGCACGCCGGTTAAGGCTATCAAGCTCGCGGACGACAAGACAGGCGTGGAAGTCACAACTTTCAACTCCCCTGACCCGATCCGCCACTCGACCGTCGTCTCCGCCCTCTCGCCCGCGCACCTAAACGCCCTAGCACCACCAAACACCACTCTCGCCCCCGAGACGCCTAGCGTCTCCGTCATGACCGTCAACCTCTACTACCCCCAAGCAAACATGCACCCTCCAGGCTTCGGCTACCTAATCCCCCTCGCCACACCCTTCGAGCAAAACCCCGAGCGCGCCCTCGGCGTCACCTTCGACACAGCCTACTCGCCCTCCAACGCCGACACCGACACCACGCAGTGGAGCTACAACGACATGGAAGAGCTAACCCGCCAGCGCGACGCCGGCCGCATGATCAACGTCAACGACTTCGGCTGGTACAACTTTCCCGCTAAACCGGTCGTCCAAGACGAAGTCCCCGAGCGCGGCACCAAACTCACCGTCATGCTCGGCGGGCACTGGTGGGACGACTGGCCCGCTTTCCCTACCGAGAAAGAAGGCCTCGAGATGGCGCGCAGCGTCGTCTCGAGGCAGCTGGGTATCCACCAGGAGCCCGAGGCGTGGGCGGTGAATTTGCAGAAGGATTGTATTCCGCAGTACACGGTGGGTCACGAGGCGCGGTTGAAGGCTGCGCACGGGGCGCTGGCGAGGCAGTATGGTGGTAAGCTGAGGGTTGCGGGCAATTGGACGCAGGGCGTGGGCGTGAATGATTGTTTGAGGAGCGCGTGGGATGTTGTGAAGGGGATTCGCGAGGGGAAGGAGGAGGCGACCGGGTTGGAGAACGTGGGCACTGAGGAGTATGTCACGTTGAAACCTATTCGGGCTGATGGGAGAGGTAGCGAGGAGGCGAAGTAGAGGGTTTGTATAGATGGTGTGGTGTTGTATAAATATGATGTGTAAACCATGGCTTCGTCTCACCGTGGATCGGACAGGAAGTGACTGAAGTATCTCTTTTTATGGCTCGTCATTTCCTCATATCTGGCGGTGCAGCCTCCGCTACAGGCAGACGCCATTTTATCCCGAAGCACGATGATAGCATACAGTGACAACTTACATGTTCCTGTATATGGCTGGCGATTCGGTGAGGAATCGGCGGCCTGAGTGAGCGCATGTACTGCACGATGCGTGCACAAAACCTGGTAGAAGATCCTCAAGCAGCAGCACAATAAAGGCAAGGGTTAGTTATAACAAGCAGTAATATCATGTGAAGTGCGAAGGATTGAGCTGCAGGTGAGGTTCTGAAACGATCGTGGGCCCCACCTTCCATCTGTGGCTTGATTGCTTGCCTTGCCTTGTCTTGTCTCGCCATGCCATCATCTCCCCAGCCTTTCTGTCGTGTTCCAACTAACTTATCAGCAACACCTCACACATTCACTATTCGATGACAGACCGACCACGCCAGCGCATCCGCGCTCCCGCTATTGGTACCACATCTGCTGCATCGCAAAGGCAAACATTTCTCTACTCTGCTGCCTTGACCTGCGCGCACGGCCGACTTGCCAGCAAGGCTGAAGGAACTGCTCTGGCCAGCCAAAGCCACAGCCTGTCCAATCGCGAACGCACAATTCACTGAGCGACGACTTTCACATCAGCGCTACTCACCTGTCACAGCAGTGAGACCCATCGCATTGCTGCACTGGACCATCAGGTGGTCCGAGGGAAGGCGTCCAAGGCTCATTTCGGGCGTCAAGCACTTTGGGCTGTGTCGCTTAATGATTTCCCATCAACACTCATCTGCCGACGATCCACCGGATTACCACTTGACACCATCGAAATAAGGGTACTGCATGTCCACCATGGCTGACGGTCTGCACTCATCAAATCGCTCTCGGCGACAACGCGACTTGTCGAGTATTCCTGGATTTAACCATTCGCGACGCTCATGGACTTCGGGTGGCGTGCGCATGACAATGGAGACCGCCAGCTATACGAGCCCTGGCTTCTCATTTCGCAACTTCGCTGACAGATCGAACTCTTTCGCCGATGTAGAGCCCTCACGAAACGGCGCATCACGTGGTGGCAGTTCATCAGGTGGCCTGCTCGGTGGTGGCTTGCTTGGGGGTGCCATAAATCTACTCAACAACGTAGCCAACCCTCAATCACGACGAGCCGCCCCCAGAACGCAACCAGAGAGAGTTTCCTACGTTGTGGAGTCTGATTATTCGGACTCGGACGTCACGAGCAGCGATGAAGACCTCGCGTACGGCTCATTGCCTCGAGCGCGCGGGGCGCATGCGAAATCGATGCTAGGCAGAGTGAAGGATCGCATACTCGACCATGGTCGTCCGCGTGCAAACCAGCCAACCGACAACTATGATGACACGACACCTGCTCAAACACGAGAGCCTCGACCCGACAGAAGGAGAGTTCGACCGGATTCTCCAGAGCCGCCTCGAGCGAGCAGGCAACGACGTTCGTCAACCTTGGACTACGAAAAAACACCAGAAAGCTCTCCAGAGCGTCGTTCATATATTCCTCCTCCTTCAAATAGTACGGAACGTGACGTGAAAACTCTACAGCGTGCCGTCGAGAGCGAAAGAAAGCAATACCTTGATGTGAAACATCGTTTCCAGCAGGCATCTCAGCAGAGCGTCATAGATCCTGAGCACATTCAAGATCTATTGAACCAGGTCAAGGTACATGGTGCTTTACTGGCTTCTGCGCAACGGAAACTGCAGATGGCCAAAGAACAGCTGCAAAGAGAGGCGACAGCTCGTCCGCAGCGGCAACGGGCCCAACGCAGGCCATCACCACCGAGAGAAGCATACTATGAGTCTGATGAAGATGACGAACATTTCGAGTCCTGGCCACATCACGGATTTGGCGTTTTTACCACCTCGGCCAGAAGCAACATTCCCTTCCAAGAGCCACTCAGGCATACTGGCGCCTTTGATCCTCTCTTTGGTTTTCGGGTATTTGATAGCCTCTTCACCGAGGCTGACTCTGTTCACAGCAGCTCGAACGGCTTCCACTTTTCGACCGCAAATCCCGGTCCCTCCTACAGGCGGACTAGCTACTCAAATACCGGCACATCGCAGCGGCCAAGCAGGCCCAGATCGTACCACTATGCTGCACCCCCACAACCTGCTCCTGTTCCTGAGCTTCCTCGCAATCCTTTGCGCGCCACAGAGGCAACGCGACTCTTCGCACGCTACAACTCGAGCTGGAACTCTCTCTCGGCCACCTTTCCAACAATTCCTTACCCAACACGCACTCTACGTGCGCCTGCTCTGAGTGACCCATCCACCATCCCGCACCAGTCATCTCACACATGGTCCACCGAGCAAATCATGCAAGCCAACACCGCGCTCTTCTTCATCATCGCGCTAGGCCTCAAGCCGACCATCTCCGACTCTGGCATTGTGACTTTCAACCGCGCAACAACACCCGAAGCCGACGTCAGGGGTTTGCTCAGCGTGCTGAAGAAAGAGAAGATGCGCTGGCACAGTGACCGCCTAGGGCGAAGGAACGAGGAGATTGCAGACGGAGGCGTGAACGAGGCTCTGCAAAGAGATGAAAGGGCGAGAGCAGTCTTCCACGGAGTTTGTGCGCTGATGGAATTTGCGCTGGGAAGGGAAGGCTGAACGAATTGTTGATTGGGATGTCGGTGTGTCGTCGACGACGACGATGAAGACGACACTGAGACTGGAACGCATGCATGTTGAACGATACCCCCGCATCACGAGAGATACGATATATGTAATCAGCGCTTGATACGAGTAGTCGAGACTGTTTCATAACCTATAGTGTGTCCCACAAATCTGTTTTTTTGAACCATTGTACTGCAGAAGGATTGCCTATCGAAATAAAATGAAAATGGCTCGACTACCGCTACAAGTGCCTGGAGATACGCACAAGTTTGTGTACATTTTTGGAGAACCGTATATAGCTTTATTGCTATTGCTATACACTAGTACTATAGGCTATAGGTACATCAACGAATATCTTATTGGCCGTTGAGATGGTTTGAAAAAGCGCCTATCACTTTTAAAGATTAGTAGATGTTTGCTTGCACGCTCAGCATTAGTAATTTGAAACGGATTTACTACTTGCCCATTGAGAGTCTGTAGTTACACAGACTTGAGCGTCATGTCTGTACAACATGCTTCACTAGGTCGTCGAGTGAGATAGATGCACGAAGAAGCGAACAGACACACGTGTGTGTAACACACAAGTTTTCAGAACCAGGAAAAGAAGGGTATATATTTCCAAAAAAGACAAACAAAGATCATTATAAATACACAGCCCCTTCAACCTCCACCGTTCCCCCTTCTCAACATTCTCAAGTCATCGTACCCCTTTTTGCACAAAAAGAACAGCTCCCTCCGGGCCCCACCAAAAGTGCGTACATAGTAGCACAAGCTCTGCAAAACCAGAGCATCGGAATTAAAAGGCACAAACAGCAAAACAACGCGAGTCAATATCCTCATCCTCCTCCGTCTCGTCCATCACGTCCTGACTATCCACCCGCATCTCCCAATTAGAAACAAGAACGTTGGTTCGTTTGTATAACACAAAAACCAGCAAGTTGTCATTCTTTTCTCCCTTTCTGCCCTTTTCTTGCAGGAGTTTCTCTTGATAAGCGTTAAACGGCGTTGTTCTGAAATTTGTAGTAATGTAATCGTGAGTAATATGTTGCCGCGAGGAACACATCAAATCGTTTCTGTTGCTAGCCCGGTAGCATTATCTTCCAACGAGAAGTTCCAATTACAGCTTGCCAGCGCTGCTCTGGTTCATCACGGAGGGACCATGCGCCGTGCTCGGCCTGCTGTTCTCGTCCTCCTCGTCAATGTCGAGGCCCTTGCGCCAGCTGGCTAGGCTTTCAGTGGTGCGAGCCGGGCCAACACCGCGCTGGTTCTCGAAGTCGAAGCGCTCGCTGAGGCGGTAGTTCTTGTTGGTGGTTTCCCAGTGCGATCGCAAGGTCTCGAGCTCGGAGGCAAGACTGTCGAGTGCTAGACTGTTGCGGCCGTCGGCGTTGGAGGTGGTGGTCGAAACAATGCTCAAGGCGCCGTCGGAAGTGGAGCGGGTGTGGCCGCCTCCGATATTGTTGTGGTGTGGCAATCCGGTGGGCGTGTACTGGTCGATGGTGGTGGCCTCGGACGCGGTGGAGGCGTTGCGAGAGTGAGAAGACGTACCGTTCGGCACCGGAGTTGCCATGTCGGACATGCGAGATTGACGGCGGTAGTTGTCGACGCTGTGCTCGACTTGGTCGAGAAGCAGTTGGACCTTGTTCTCAGCATCCTTGGCACGTTCCTCGAGCATGCTGTTTTCCTGCTGCATGCGCTCAATATCAGTGCGCGCCTGCGTGTGGCTTGCTTGAAGAGCCGTGAGGTCAGATCTTGAGGTTGCGTAGGAAGTTTTTGACTGCTCCAGTTCGGACTCAGTAGTCTGCAACTTGCTCTGCATTGCTGCCAACTTCTCTTCAAGTCCAGCGACTGAGCTCTTGAGGCTTGCTTGGGTCGACTCGACCTCTTTCTTCAGGTTGGCACGCTCAGTCTCCCAGTCAGCCGGAACTTCGGGGGTGGCACGCGCGCTGCCCTCGCCATCGCCACGGATCTTTTCAACTTTCTTGCGAAGGTCGCCGTTCTCGTTCTTAACGCGTTGCAGCTCCTGCTTCATCTTGGAAAGCATCTTCTCGGTACCGCGGAGATACTTCACAGCGGCTTGGTGGTCGTTATCCAGTGCAGTGAGCTTCTCCTCGTACTCGCGCTTCATCTTCTCATCGCGCTCAGAAACATCCTCGAATTGGGTCTTCATCTCATCGTGGCTCTTCAAGCTTGCTTCGAGTTGCTGCTCTAGCTCACGCACGCGGTGGAGGTCGGGCGTACTAAAGCGGGACATGCTGCTAGGTGACTCCATAGCCCTTGAACGCCTGACATCTGCAGGGTTGATTCCACGCTCTTGCAGAATGTTCTTGAGTGCGCCATGTTGCACAGCCAGTGCGTTGGTCTCAAGAAGTTGGCTTTGAAGCTTCTGCTCCAGCTCGGCCTTTTCATTGGTCATGGTCTGCACATCACGTAGGTGTGTTTGCAATTGCTTGCGAATGCTGAGGCCTTCGCGGCTGGCTTGCTCCTGGTATGCCTCAAGACCTGCAATGCGCTCCTCGGCACGGCGGAGCTTCTCAGAAGCCGCATCAGCGGCAGCCTGGTTCTGACGGACCAGTTCGTTCGCAGACTCGAGCTGTTGTTGAAGAATGGCAACACGTTCGTTGGACCCGTCTTGTGGATCGCCGCGGCTGGTCACTCTTCCGAAGCCAGCCATAACGACAGCGCGGTGGCTATCAGCCTCCCTCGCGTGCTTCTCGGCCATTTCTTCTGCGTCTTGTAGACGACGAGATGCATTGTCAAGTTCAGCGGTCCGGTCTTCATGCTCCACACGCAGTTGCCTCAGCTTCTCTTCGACGTCTCCGCGGGCTGCCCTCTCAGCATCAAGCTTAGACTCGAGTGATTGCGCCTTTTCGGTCGAAGCTGCGACTGCAGCCTGCAGACCGAGCAAGATGGCAGAATGGTTCTGAGTCTCAGTCAAAGTGTCCTGATATTTGCCGTGAAGCTCATCCTTGTCGACTGTGAGCAGTCTGTGCTGTGTAAGCATCTCGGCATGGTTTGCAGATATGTCGCGGTGCTGAGTTTGCGTCTCGTGCAATTCCGATCGAAGCTCTTCAAGCTCAGACGAGAGTTGCTGGTGGCGCATGTCAAGCTCAGTGACACGCTTTTGCGCTGCATCGGCTGTCTCTTCTGCGAGCTGTCTTGCCTGGCGCTCAAGCTCAACCTCACGGCTGAGACCCTCGTGCTTGCTGGTCAGAGTGTTGTGGGACGCGATCGATGCAGCGAGACGCCTGTTGAGTTCGTTAGTCCTCTCGTGATCAGGCGTACTCCTTGAGCCATCCTTATCAGGGGTCGGCGATCCGTGACCTGCAAGCCTTGCTTTGGCAAAGACAGCCTCGCTGATAGCAGCATCGCGCTGCTTCTCCATATCTGCGATGCGTGAGGATGCATCCTTGCTCTGTGCGTCAATGGTCTCCTGTACACGTGCGAGCTCCGCGCGCATTTTGAGTAGGGCTTCGATCAGTGGTTTGTCGTCCTCGCTGAACACATCGGCAGACCGTTCGTCCATGACAGGCGAGTCGGTTGATCGCGTTTGATAGCCAGATTTGCGGGCAATTGCCAGCTCAGATGCGTACCAGGCGTTCTTCTGCTTCACCTTGTCCAATTCTTTTTGGAGCTCATCATATTGCTGTGTGAGAGCAGGAGATGATCCGATGCCCGAATCCTGAGGTACGGCAGCAATCTTCTGTTGCAACGCCGTCACCTTGGGTGCAGTCATGGCTGGCTCGTCAATGGACTGGCGTGGAGTCTCATCGAAACGATCGACGTTGCTCATGGCGGACACCTGGTCGCGGTCACTGCCAAGAGCAGAGACTTGAGCTCTCGAAGAAGACCTCGATTGACCAGAGTGTTGGTCTTGAGAGGGCTGATAAGTTTCGGGTTTCTGTCGCGCAGCGTCCATAGGGTTCTGATAGTCCATAGAATTCTGGTATTGGTCGTCGAAAGTAGGTGACATGGGCAGACGGGTTTCCTGCGCGATTGCAGCAATATTCGTTGGAGAAGTCATCATGTTGCGATCTTCAAAGTTCCGCGCTCGCTCGTTCTCCAAGGTCGGGCTCAAGGCGCGGTCCGGTCGGGATGGTTGACGTGTTGTGGCTGCGCCGTTCACCCTAGGCTGAGGGGGTTGAGACTGCGGAGGAGGACCTGAAGGTGCGGGAAGCTGGCTTTGGTGGCCAGGTCGGGGCAGTCTTGAATTGCTTTCACTCCTGGCGCGAGCATCGCTACCGGTCCTCTCGCGCTCCATCAGTTGTGGCTGTTGGCCACGTCCGTTATTAGCAACGACAGGCACCGCTGCCTTCTCTCCGCTTGGACGACGATGGCCTTGAATGCGCTCGTTTGTTGGCGTTTGGCTCGCGCTATCGGGCGGATACCTAATCTTGGTCGTGTCCAGGAGATATGCCATGCCCAGCTCGACAGGATCTCTGGGAGCGCTGCTAGGCTCGCCAGCAAGAACAACAATTTGCTTCCCAACAGTAGTCATGCTGTGTCCAGATCGCGGGCTGGGGCTGGGTCCCATGTTCTGGAAAGTGTACCATCTGCGTGATGTGATCCGGAAAGCTGCAAGATCACCAAGGTCCGTTCCCTCTTCGGTTCGGCCACCAAAGATGTACATTACATCGCCAACCAGAGCTGCTGCGTGACCTTCTCGGGCGGACGGGATGTATCCAATGCATTCCAGTTGGGTCCAAGAGTTCGTGTGAGGATAGTAAGACCATACATCGTTGAACCAGGTGACACCGTCAGTACCGCCGAACCTGGATGAAGTCAGTTCCCGATCACGTGCTCATCAAATGTCATTTCAACTTACAAATAAAGCCTGTCGCCCCATGTAATCATTGTGTGGTTTGTTCGTGCCGGTGGGATTTGACCATGCGGTGGTCCACCGTCGATTGTGTTCTGAATCAATACCTCCCACCTATTACTTGCTTGCTGCAACGCGTTCAAATCGAATGCGACGAGATCGTTGAAAAAGTAGCCTTCGACTTGGCCACCGAAAATGTAAAGCTTGCTACCCAAGATGTTCAAGGTATGTCCATAGCGTCCTGGGGGGCGAGGGCCTGCTGGAAGTGCGCGGGACCACTGTTTTGTTGCTGTTCGCTGTCAGTCTCAGAATGACGATTTGTAGGATTTTCGACGAATCTCACATGTGTTGAGCAAGTACAAGGTGTCATCAAGAACATCTCCCTCATCCATCTTGGTGTCACCACCGAAAACGATGAATGCATTGCCAACGAGCAAACTGGCGTGGCCGACTCTGGGACCGGGACCCTCTGAAGTCGTCGCAACCGGGTAGCACGACATTTCGCCAGGGCCAGTCTCGCACATCCACAAATCTCCCTTGACCGTACTTCCGTTGATCAGACCACCCATCAGGTACACCGATCCATCTCTGCTGGCAGTGGCATTGACGGCAGCGCCATATCTAGGGAACGGGTTTGTGTGCGACACGGTAAAGTTCAGTTTGCGCTGCGACCACGGGTATGGCGATGTATTCTCGAGAGCCTTCTCTGGAGGCGGCGTCCTGTTCTGCAGGGATCCGAGTCGGGGTGTCTGCGTTGGCTAGCGTGTCAGTATGATATCTCCAACCCATCCCATCTCATTGCACTCCGGCTGGGTGTTCACCTACCTCATCCTGGCTCATATTGCGCGACCTCTGCTCCGGACTGGGAACGACCTGCCCTCTCGCATCTGCAGCAATCACCCTTGTTTCTGCGGGAGGTGGACTCCGCATGCCGAGTTTCTCTGAGGCCAGCGAGTTCAGACTGGCACTTGCGCTTGCGCCGCCGGGGGTTGGAGAGGCAGGTTTCGCGCCGTTCGGAGCGCCATTGAAGGTGGGAATCTGGGATTGAGGGCCCTCTGCAGAGCGGATGTCGCGCGAGGCAGGCGGCAGGGCGTTGTTGGTCTGCGAACCCTTTTTGCTGGACTTGAAGAGGAAAGACATTATGGTGTAGGGTCGGGGGTGTTGGAAGCGCCGTCAGGCGCGGCCGAAGCAAGGAGACGCAGCGGCTACAAGGGCGCGGTCATAGGCTGTCGCGAGGATGTATGTATGGCGGTGGAGATGTAGAATGAGGGACGCTGAGCGCGTGGCAGATGGAGCAGCGACAGCGAGGTGTCGCTTTTGGCAGTACAGCACTTGGGTATATGGAGGAGGCTGTAAGTGCTTCTTGGAATGCGAGATGCTCTTTCCCCGGTGCCAACTTCGGCCCGTCGAATGGGCTAGGGCAGCAGCAGGGTAGGGTAGGGTAGGGGCACGCAAGACGAGCAGAGAGGGTCGATATGCGAGACGAGGTGAGATGAGACGGCTAGCAAAAAGATACGCGAATTGTGTGGGGCATTGAAGAGACAGCGTACTACAGACGAGACAAGAGCACTGTTGTTGCAATAATAATAATAATTGTTATTATTGCATCTACATTGAATTGCGGCCAGATGGACGTGGCCAGCAAGCAAGTTCCCATAATCTTGGCCTGTGAGGCTGGAGGCGGGCTGGATAGGGTTGTGATTCGAGAAGGCGAGAAGGGCTGCCGACGCGCTACACATGTCTCCACCTGGCCCGCACAGTCGGATGTGGCTGGTGATACGGCATATCTGCGAGCATGCAAGCGGTCATATGCCACATGGACGAGTGGACCTGCTATATGCCATTTGATATGTGTGTTGGAGTTGCTATATGTTTCCTCTTCCCTGGCCATCGCTCTCGCACCAAAAAATCCACACCCCACGTGAGCACGTCGGCACGACAACATTTCTCAACATCTGAAACGAGGTAGGTCCAAGGGGCAATATCTGTAAGCCTCTAGCGCCAGGAATCGTTCCCGCGCCGATCACACTACTGCCGTCACACGCCTGCACTGGTCTTTTTGGCGTCTCCGGCCGGCTTTCACTGACCATTTTGGGCTGCGACCTTGATTCATGATTGGAGATGCTTCTTCCTCGCATCCGGAGAATATGTTGACTAGTCCTGAAGCTGTCCTCATCTGCACGCTGGTGAAAAGTGTATTCGTCCGAGTTGCTGTTATAAGAACAGTCACGGACATGATCAAATGGCATTCACTCATGGTGTCTTTTGGCCGACAGTATGGCGTGCTGGAATACCATGTCAAGAAGTTGAAGGGTATCGGAGGGTAGAGCGAGCCTACGTACGCCATGACTCCAGGACGCATGTGAACACGCAAGCACGCATGCTGCTCATCGGACGAGGATCGCAGGCAACGAGAGTATGCGACCTTGGGCACATCATCCTGATTGGACATGAAAAGCCACCCATTCGTAGCGAATCGGCAAACAAAGCGATGTGCCGCCAATTCGTTTAGATGGCGAATAGCAGGTATTGAGAGGTGTTGCTTTCGCCGAGGTTGATAATATTAGAGTACGCTGAATAGGACTTGGCGGTCACCGTCTGGTCTAGAAGAGCAGTTATTTAATTCCTATAATATATTACGCAACATCGAGGAAAGCAGATTGACCATCATAGCGACGGGGAGGAGCTGCTTCGACAGTTGATACCTGGTAGATTATTCTTCGACTCAGCTGAATTTGTCTTCGCCTGCTCTGGTCTCAAGCAATCGTTCGTAGACACGTAGCACATGTACACGTGTAAATTTGCAGTAGAAATATTTGTCTTCGACCACGCTCACTTGCATCTGCAGCCCACAGTCAGAACCCGACTGCGGAGCGAGCCAGGCGTTGCTTACCTAAAACCTACTCGACAAGGGACGCTGCGGTTGCTTTAAGCTTAAGCATCAGCGCGTGACTGCCCGCCCACAATTACCTCTCAAGACCGCAATACCTTACACTCCGACCCAGGATACGATCGATGCACACGCAAGAGTGGACACGGGACATGCTCTCGTGCGCCGCGCCCATCACACCGAACTGAATCCTCCTCTACCACCACCAACATGACGCGCGGGGCCACCACCGGCCTACTGCCGGACTACGAGACCAAAGATGGCCACCGCTCAAAACACCCGCAGCCGGTCCTTGAGAACCTACTCCCCTCCGGTTTGGAGGAAGGCGCATACTCCTCGCAAACATCCTCACCACGCCGCCCCGTGAGATCGCATACCAGCTCCCTACACAACGGCGACAGCGCCTCCGACGACGATGACGGCCTGCACTTGCCACGAGCAAACGGCCGAACGAACAGCAGCAGCAGACCCACATTCTCGCGCGCGACGAGTGAGATGTCGCGCAGATCGCTCGCTACAAGAGACAGTAGAACAACCGAGGATGGAAGAGACAAGAAATTCCGCATGCGACACGGCTGGGAGGCGCAACTCGAGAGTCCCGAGCAGGCAAATCTGCTCAGCCAGACCTTCTTTATGTACTTTGAGGACAAGCGACATGAGACTGCCGGCAACCCGCCACCGGGCTTCGACCCCAAGAACATTGTCTCGGAATGGAGAATGAAGGACCGCCTAAAGACGGTGTCTGCGATTCTTGCTGTATGCCTGAACGTCGGTGTTGATCCACCCGATGTTATCAAGACAAACCCATGCGCTCGTTTACAGTGTTGGGTTGAGCCCATACCGCCAGATAGCACGAACCAGAGCTCTACGAACAACAGCAATGCGCAGATCGGCAAGAACTTGCAGTCACAATACGAGAGCCTCTCGCTCAGAACGCGATACAAGGTTGTGCTAGACCCGACCATAGAGGAGCTGAGGAAGTACACAACATCGTTGCGTCGCACCGCGCATGCTGAGCGATTGCTCTTCCACTACAACGGCCATGGTGTTCCTAAACCGACCCAAAGTGGGGAGGTGTGGTGTTTTAACAGGAGCTACACCCAGTACATTCCCATCAGTTTGTACGATCTCCAAGATTGGGTCGGTGCACCTGGACTCTGGGTGTGGGATTGTAGCGCAGCTGGAGGAGTCATCAATGGATTCCTGGAAGGCGCACAGAAGCACATTGTAAATCAACAAGAAGCACTGAAGAGAGACCCTAATAGGGCACAACAACAACCGACGATTCGCTGGGAAGACAGCATACATCTTGCCGCTTGCCGAGAGAACGAGAACCTACCGACCAATCCTAACCTACCTGCTGATATCTTCACGAGTTGTCTGACCACGCCAATCACCATGGCTGTCCGCTTCTTCATGCTGCAGAACCCTCTGCCTTCGACTTCAGGTATCACACTGGCGCAGGCAAGAGACATTCCAGGAAAGGTCAGCGAACGTAGGACGCCACTCGGCGAGCTTAATTGGATCTTCACGGCTATCACAGACACGATTGCCTGGAACTGCCTCGACAAGCCACTGTTCAAGAAACTCTTTAGACAGGATCTTATGGTTGCTGCGTTGTTCAGGAACTTCCTGCTGGCGCAGAGAGTGATGCGCATCTACCACTGTCACCCACAGTCACATCCGGTCATTCCCGATACGCATAACCATCCGTTGTGGCAGAGCTGGGATTTGGCTGTCGAGATGATCTTGGCTCAACTACCAAAGCTGATTGAGCAGCAAAAGGCAAACGACGCTGCGATGGAAGCGACGCCTAACGGCACCATGCCTCAACCACCTCAGGAGCTTGACTATGTACACTCAGACTTCTTCGCTGATCAACTCAGCGCTTTTGAGGTCTACTTGTCCTCGGCACCAGCCAACGCAGGCGCAGCAGGCTACGCCAAACCACCTGAGCAGCTCCCTATTGTGCTCCAGGTGCTCCTTTCTCAAGTGCATAGATTACGTGCGCTGATTCTTCTTTCGAAATTCCTTGATCTGGGACCTTGGGCAGTCAACCTGGCGCTCAGCATTGGTATCTTCCCCTATGTGCTCAAGCTTCTGCAATCACAAGCCATCGAACTTAAGCCACCGATGGTGTTCATCTGGGCCCGCATCTTGGCTGTAGACCAGAGCTGCCAAGGCGACCTTCTCAAGGACTCTGGATACATGTACTTTACTGCAATTCTCAACAACGCTATCGGAATGCCAATTGGCAATGTCGCTGAACACCGCGCTATGTGCGCATTCGTAATCGCAATGTTCTGCAAGGACTTCCGGCCCGGAAAGGCCGCAGTACTCGAGAGCAACCCAGAAATCATTGAGAGCTGCTTGGGTCACATCTTGGATATGGAGAATCCCTTACTAAGACAATTCGCTTGCTTGTGTCTGAGCCATCTGTGGCGAGACTTCCCTCCTGCAAAAGCGGCGGGTATGGCGCAACAAGCGCACGCTAGAGTTCGCGATAGAAGTCACGACCCAGTGCCTGAAGTGCGTGCAGCATGTCTGGACGCGCTGACGAGCTTTGTCGCCACTGGAGAGATTGATGCGGCCACGATGCTTGAGGAGGAGACCCTCGCAAGTGTAGTAGTGGCGATGGGCATGGATGGCTCGATCATGGTGCGCAAGGAACTCGTTGTATTCTACTCTACTTTTATCAAGAGATACGAACCTCGATTCATTGTTGCTGCATGGGAGCAACTCAACGAAGAACGCGAGAAGAAGCCAGCTGGCGAAAAGGAAGAACCACAGGTATCGTCAAATGGTACAAATGGCCACGATGATGCGAATGGAGTCAATGGCTCGCGTGCCTTGCACAGACGTTCCGCATCAATGAGTGCATCGGAGTCTGCGTCTGTATCAGGCAGCACTTCGAAAGCTGCTGATGTGTCCAAGAACACCATCTACCGAGCCGTCTGGCGTCAAACACTCAGCATGTCTACCGATCCGCACCCCGAGGTTGCGCAGAACGCTAGTATCATTGTTGACTACGTTGTGAATGCACTTCTGGAGTCTCCTCTCGGTGGCTATGCTGACAAGATTCTGGATGAAATCATGCTCGAAGGGCTGAAAGGTGATCAACTCACTTTGACTGGCATGGATGTACTGGCGCGCCAGCGGTCCCGAGACATGGGTCGTCCCCAGACGCCTCCCAGCCCGTTGACTCCGACCGCTTCCAACAAGGATGGCTACTTTGGCTTGTCACGTACTGCGAGCGTTGCCGCCGCGATGAAGACACTTGTTGGCTGGGGCTCGGGTTCAAAGACTTCCAACGAGTCTACGCCTCCCTCGCCGACTGCCCACCGCGGCTCCATATCTTCGCATGATCACCCAGACCCACAATCATATAGATCACGTCCGTTGACTCCTGCGGACGCTGCTCTTCTTCCCCCCGATGCTCTTGACAATGTCAACGGACCACCTCATCAACCTATGGCGAAGCTTCCGCCATCACCGAATTTGGTCGTCAGAGATATGACCAAGGCGCCAGAAATCCCGCTCAAGTCCAACTTCTTCACATGGTCTGCATCGTACTTCCGCGAGCCACAGATGAGGCCTTCTGAAGAGGATGAACCTGGCTCACTGGACTACAACGAGCGCCTGTGGAGAAGGAATCGTAACGACAAGATCATTTCAAACACCCAGCCAATGAAGGAGGCTGCCGGTATGCAGAGGTGGGATGTCCCTTGCGGCTACTTTGGAATCGGTGCTGCACCGATGAAGATGCTCTTCCATCAGTTCGAGCACCATCTCGTCACCAGCGACGACCGCGACAGTATTGCCGTCTGGGATTGGAAGGAGGCTCGCCAGTTGTGTCGATTCAGCAACGGCAATCCTGCACGCAGCCGCGTGACAGAACTTCGATTCATCAACGAAGACGATCAGGCTATGCTCATGACAGGCTCCAGTGATGGCGTGATCAAGATTTACAAGCATTACGAAGACATGGCCAAGGTCGAGCTTGCTTCAAGCTTCCGCGCGCTTTCCGATCTCGTTACGAGCGATAGCCAAAACGCCGGTCTAGTGTTTGATTGGCAGCAAGGCCAAGGTCGCATCCTCGTTGCTGGCGACGACCGTGTCATTCGTGTTTGGCAAGCAGGTCACGAGCTCTGTATCTCAGATATTCCTGCTCGCTCTGGCTCTTGCATTACTTCGTTGACATCGGATCAAGTCGAAGGCAACGTCTTCGTGGCAGGTTTCGGCAACGGCAGTGTCCGCGCCTACGACCAACGTATGGGTCCTCGCGACTCCATGATCATGGACTGGGTCAACCGCAACACAGATCACCGCAGCTGGGTCGTCGGCGTGCACCTCCAACGGGGCGGCATGCGCGAACTCATCTCCGCCGAAAGCAACGGCGGCGTCCGCCTCTGGGACATCCGCATGCGCGGTGCCGTGGCCTCCCTGCCGGGCAACCCGCACAAGCCGCGCAACCTGCGCGCCCTCTCCGTCCACGAGCACGCGCCCGTCTTCGCCACCGGCGGTGCAGACCACACCATCCGCGTCTACAATACCAGCCTCAAGCACCTCTCCAGCTTCGAGCCGTACATGAGCTACCTGCGCATGAGCAACACGCCGCGCACCGCGCCCATCACCGCCACGGCTTTCCACCCGCATCGCATGATGCTCGCGTGCGGCGCTATCAACGACGGCCACATCAACTTGTTCAAGTGCGAAGCGGTCGCTAGCGAGGAGGTCAAGGGAACGCGTGACGGCGGCGGTAGCATCGTGGAGGAGTGGCGCGAGTAGGACTCTCGGCCGATACACTGGGTGGAGTTGTGGGTGGGCGCATACTAGACGGGGTTGGCGTCGGACTTGGTGTTCCTTGCTGTGTGTTGTTCTTTCTGTCTTTTTTTTCCTTTTGGTTTTAGCAAGGCGTCGGGGTCTGGCGTCGAATGAGGGTTCTATTAATTGGTGTTCGCAAGTGTGTGCGGTGGTGGCAGCGAGCGGCTTTTGTTGTGCGCTTGCCGCGTGCTTTTTGGAGATATATTTTGCATTGTTTAGATTTTGAGTGTAATGCTGATACTACTACTGCTCGAGCGTTGCAGCTCTGTGAAATGTCATATGCAGAATTTTGAAGACGATTTACTCGTTGACACTGCTAAGCCTTTTTTTTGTGAGACACCCACCTCTCTGATCAACCTGGTAAAGCAAGTGTCAGGAGTGTGCTATGGAACTTGCACTTCTCACTTTTTGCTCGAGTAGAGTAGTAATTCTCAAGTCCTGGTCGAGTGATGGTCGGCATTTGGTGTGCTCGGTCGATTACGTTATCTTATCAGATTGTACATCTGTCCCTGTGATCGGTACGTAGGTGACGCTGTATTGAATGCGCGATTCGGGGTATTCCGACGTGTGTTGTTAGCTTGCATGCATGTGCATTTGTGAAAGGTGGAGCTGGCATACAGGACAGCGCAGCCGCCGTCGGTAAATCGCTGCTTCTCGTGCGCCTTGATGGTTGTTGCTGCCCGTTGCTTGCTGCGGCTTTGGACCTCGCCACATCATCGACACATCGACACCGCGCGTATTGGATACGTTCGCTAAATATCGCAATCCTGTGGAGAAAAAGGCGCGCCTGTCTCTGGCAGGTCTTCGACACCGAGACTTGTGCCTATAACCAGCGATAATGACATCGCCCCTCCTCGACCTCCCTAGCGAGTTAGTCGCAGCCATCTTCGCCCGCCTGTCTCGCGACGACCTCTGTGAACTCAACCTTACTTCAAAAGCATGCCGCACATTGGCGGCACCTCTGATCTGGAAGCATGTTGATCTCATCGATTGCCGGGCGCATACGTCGTCTACTACAGGCCATCGGACTGTCACATACGGGGCGGGGACAGCGACCCATTCTGGACGCTCGATACCACTTGGCGCGAGTCCTGGTGGCGATGAGCATGACGATACGCCTTTGATCAAAAAGCTGTGGATATTGGCTACGTGAGTTTTTCGTGGTCTTTCGTTCTCGTCGCTGGATGGCAATGCTGTCATGCTTTCTATTCCCAGAAGCGGCCCCCGAGTCAAATATAACCGATCTCGTACACATGTATAGCAAGCTGACCCAGAAACACAGTCAACCATGGCTTGCGGCTTCGGTGGAATCTGTCACCCACCGCTGCCACTTGACGCCTCCAAACATCTTCACCGAGCTTCCGCGCACGCCTTTCTCGTCACAGACTCTATCAATAGATCCAAGAACGATCTGCCTTGTCCGTCTTGCAGTGCGCAACATGACCCGTGTCAATACTCTGCGGATCGTCTTTGGGCATCCGAAGCTGACTGAAGCACTGCTGCGATGTTTCTTCGACGAGAAGAGAGAGCGAGAGAATCCTATCAAGAGGCTCTGGCTTGAGAATGTGAGGATTGTTGAGGGGACCGAGATGGTTCTCGACAGGCATAAGTATAGCCTACCACTACGCCTGGATTTCAGTGGAGTAGAGAAGTTGAGGCTGAGACGACTACCTCTGGCTTCGATGGACATGCCTCAGGAGGAAAGAGCCAGGAATCCAACCATATTTGTTTACTCACGGGGAGTGACCGTGCAAGAACTGCAAAACGGTCTAGGGGGTAATTACCTGACAAGCACTAGCCCGCTAAAGAATGAGGTCATTCCGGGACATGAGCAACTGGAGCATGCTCTAGATGACATCGACCATTCCGACGAGCAGTCACCATTAGAAATGCTGATGGGCCGAGCGATTCGATACGATGACGCTATTTACAAAGCTCTTTCGCAGGAAGTCAAGTTTCCAGCGGAGGTGGCAGCTGCCACAATCCCATCGCCGTACTGGAGGAGCATCCTGGCATACCGAGATCAATGGGATGGCCCGGTTACTGAGCTTCCTGCAGAAGGGAGTCGTGTTTTCCGACAGATCTTCCGCACGGACATGCCAACCGCAGCACAATGTGCAGCTTCGATGTTCGGCAGTATGGCGGCGACACTGACGTCTTTGAACATCGACTGGGTCATCACTCCACCAGGTTCACCAAGGTTCAAACGAGGAGACTACGAACGCTGGATCAAATGGTACGCAGATCTCTTCAGCCTGCGCTTCCCGCACCTGAAAGCGTTCCAGTATCGAAACGCCGTAGCGCAGCAAACTGTCCTTCCCGAAGGGCTGTTTCTCTTCGACTATTGCACAATCTTCACTGGCAACAACTATGAGCGCCGTTGGGTGCCTGGCGTACAGCATTCGCCACCGTTCCTGATGGGTCTAAAGGTGCTAGAGTTCTTCGAAGCACACGACAATTTACAATGCCTTGCTTGGCCCATGGACCAATTCTTCTCGCCTACTCGCCGAACTGACATTGCCGAGCGTGTGCAGAGGGTCATTGATAGGCTGGGTCAAACGCTTGTTGACTTGCGAGTGGATGCTTACTACACTGGCTTTGCGGAACCACACAGTGCGCATGACCAGGTGCTGGATCATGTGGCCACACGTAAGTACTGTCTGTGTTATCTCATGTGGACCATATGCTGACTTCCATTTAGAGGCAATGTTGTCGCGCCGCCGTTTTATCAAAGAATTCGCAGCGAGCATGCGCGCTGTGAAGAGCATCAAAGTCGAAGGTGGAATGCCTCTCGACGAGCGGAGAGAAACCATCAGTGCTTTGCATTGCTGCCCTATCGAGAAACTGGTTTTCATTGGCGTTGCATCTGTCATCGGCAACACATGGGGCCCCAATGGCAGCAATTACAGGGACCTGCTACTAACAAACGGCATAGATGGTCTCGAAAGCGAGGACGAAAATGCCATCCACAGCCTCGGAGGCCGCAAACCAGAGCCGGCGAAAACTGCTTTCGAGCCCTCGTACGGATGGCGGGGATCACCACCAATGCTGTACACAATTGTTTCTCAGCACGGCACCACGCTTCGTGAGCTCAAGTTCTGCGGCTATAAAGGAGCCGTGAACTTGTACGACCCTTCGCCAATCGTACACCCAATGCTCGCGGCGCTGAAACACTGCCACGGCCTGGAGTCCCTCATCATGAGCTTCTGGCTATCGACGATGTTCGAAGACGAGTTCCGCGACGACGAGGTCATCTCGTACTGGCTCAACAGACGTGACTCGTCCACCACGTCGCTTGTCAGTCTGTCTGACGAGCCAGAGCTAGGCAGCTGGGCCTACGAGCTGAAGTCTAAATTCGCACCTCGAGCTCTTGCGTGGGGGATTGTGCGATTCCTGGGGCAATATCTGAGCGAGACTGCCAAAAGGCGCAAAGGCGGCGTGCACGTTCGTGCGAGCTTTTGTGTGGGTGATTGGGATGGGATATTCGATATCGATGTCCAGGTTGGGAAAGGCAGTCTTGGGAGCGATATTTGTCTGGACTTTGAAGGTCCGAGGGAGGAGTTGGAGGACAAAAGGCGGCGGGAGAAACTTGACAGGAGGCGGTGGTTCTGAGGGGTTTGAAGTGCAGGGCTAGCGTATAGATGTATATCTTCTGCCAATCGAGTACGGTCAAGATGTACTGCATTCGCGAAGTTCTCTGGCTTCTAGCCTTGTTGTAGTGTCATGCTTTTTATCATTACGCTGTTCAAGGATAAATCATCATATCGTACAGGAACGCTGCACAGTCTTTGTCCAAGTGAATCACTGCTCTTCTGGCAGTTGCAATCACTCCTCTTCCTCTTCCTCCTTCTGTCCGCCCTTGCCAGTGAGGCCACCCCAAATGCCGGAGCCTAGCGAGCCCACGCCTTTGCCTGTGAATTTTGTCAGCTTTGCTCGTCGAGCCTTGAATACATGTTACTTACCGACACCGCCCACGGTAGAACCTAGGCCGCCGACAACATCACCCTTACCAAGCTTACCAACGCCATCGCCAACGCCTCCTGTGACGTTAGAAACGGTGTCGCCAGCACCCTTGGTGACGCCGCTCACGGCTGAGCCAACTCGGCCGCCTTTGCCTGGCAGAGCTCCAGTCACGCTGTTGCCGAGACCTTCAACTGCGCCGCCGGCTCCCTTGCCTGATCATCATCCATTAGCATGACTTGCAACAAAGTACTCCAGAAAAATCAAAACGTACCGGCTCCCGAGACAGTGTTACCAACTCCACCAGTTGCACCTCCAGCAACACCCCTGAGGTCACCTTTGCCGAGAGCGCCAGTGGTGTCTCCAACAGTCTTGCTGACACCAGAGGTTGTGTTCGATAGAGTCTTGCCGACGTTGTTGGTCGTGTCGCTGACGCCCTTGCCGGCAGAGCCGCCGACTGTGTTTCCTGCTCGATAGTTAGCGGTGGGTTGAGAAAATACTCTCGAGACATCTCGCACGTACCAAGGTTCTTGCCAACACCACCAACAAGCTTGTTGGCACCTTTGCCAGCATCGTCAACGGTCTTGCCGGCACCGCTTCCAACGCCGCCGACAGTCTGTCCGGCGCCCTTGGCAACACCTCCGAAGGCACCCTTCACATCGCCCTTTGAGGCAGCACCCCAAGTGTCCGTACCCGTCTGTTTCAAGTTACCAACAGCACCCGAGGCAGTGTTGCTAACATTGTTTCCAGCCTGGCTGGCGGCGCTCGTGGCACCTTTTCCGGCATCACCGACGGTCTTGGTAGCACCCTGAGATGCTTGGTTGACCTTTTTGGACACAGGAGCAGAGTAGCCACCTGTCGCCGAGTCGAGTTTACCTGATGACAGCCATCAGCATTGACCACACTTCGACACAAAATATGAAATGCATTCATTCTTCATGCTGGCCTCGCCTCGTCGGCAGCTTTCCATCTGCTCGTGAGCCAGTCGGGAAGCCACTGCGCGATCTCGTCGGGTTGGCCACCCATGTTGAAAGCGACGGGCACGGACGTACCTGTCGCTGATCCGACGGTCTTGTTGACGCCGGATCCTGCGGTGTCGGTGGTCTTGTTGACGGCTTTTCCGGCAGTGCCGGTCGTCTTGTTCACGGCCTTGCCAGCCTGGGCAGTGCCCTTCTGAGCTGTGTCTCCAGCTAGCATGATGATCAGTATTCAGTAGGAGGATCGAATGATTGTTCCGGCATACCAGCACCAATGCCCTTCTGGCCAGTTGCGCCAACCTGTCCTGCAGTCTTCTTCACTGGCGTAGGAGCCTTTCCTGCCGCAGAGCCTGTAGCCTTCTGTGCCTGACCGACTGCTGATCCGGCAGTTTTCTGTGCTGTACCAGTAGCCTTTTGTGCCTGACCAGCGGCCGGGGCAGCAGGCTTAGAAGCACCTCCTGCAGCGGGTGTCTTCTTTGCTGGAGTTACGGACTTCGCAGCACCGCTTCCACCAGGAGCAGCCTTGCCAGGAGCAGTCTTTGTAGGGCTTGATGTGTCGTTGGTGGCGGGCGAATCGACAGGCTTCTTCCTAGAGGGTAAGGGAGCAGACTGAATGGGCTTCTTCGAGCCGATGGCCGAACGGGCAGGCTTCGCTGCAGACCCAGCGGTATCCTTCGCAGCAGAAGAGGCCGCTCCTGCGCTGGGTGCCTTCTTCGCTGGAGTCACGGACTTTGTAGGACCAGGGGCAGCTTTGCCAGGAGCCGTCTTTGTCGGAGTTGATTTATCGTTCAAGGCGGGTGCGCTGCCAGGTCCGACCTTGTTGTTGATCTTCTTGGGTGCCGCCTTCTTGGGGGGATCGTTGTCGACCATTGTGATTTTCGATACGCCTTCTGTGGACAGATGTCAGTTGGTGATTCGAACGTGTTCTTGGACCAATCAGTCGATCGAGACTCCCTTTAGCTTTGCGATCATGCCAGAGAGCTCGTTCGGCGAGCTCAAGAGCTCCCAATAACAAAAGGCGACATACCTTCTAATTGGGCGTGTTGTTTCTTCAAATCTTCCATCTGCTTCCAAAACAAAGTAGCAGCACAGCAGTTGGCACCAGGAACAATCCAAAATGCACAATTCACGAGACCCGGGCGGTGCAAATCGCTTTATATACGAGAGGCAGTATGCAAAGAAGAGGAGGTGGTGCCAATGGAAACAGGTTTCCACACCCACTCCAGCCCCGAGTTAGGGAAACGCGAATGCATTCGCATGTTACCCACGTCATAAGGTCCCGTCTCGCCATCCTTCCAGCCCGCATCGCATCGTGCTGCAGGGTTGGCATGGATCAGCTTGCGGGCTGGGGAGCTTGGGGGGCGATCTCTCGCATGCCTGGGCCTGGGTGAGGCTTGAACTGTATATATAAAGTGTGTGTTGACGTGATGGCTCAGATGGTCTGGCGTGGGCAACCCGCGAGGCACGCACGTGGCTGCAATGTGCTTTTATGTGTATACTCTCGAGACTTTGTAGCTGTCTGGTTGTGTTTCAACGGCTCGGTCTGAGACTTGCAGGTCGATTCTCACGCGCCGCAGCTTGACGGAGCTCTGTCCAGGAAACGTGCCTATGGTGTCATTCGTTTCCCTGGGCCCACCATTTCTTGCTCATATATTTGAGTATGCTTGACGTTTTGCATGAATGCTGCTCTTAACGGTCTTGAGCATGATGCTAGAAAAATAGGCTGATGACAAAGTCAACGGCTTCTGAGTGCTTCGATTACTTTGCTGATATTGGTACAGATCTTGCAGTCCGTCCTTCCAAGAGCGGAAGGGTGCTTCGTGATTGGCATTTGGAATACCGTATCGTGTGCAAACTTATGTTGCTCACCACGTACCTCCTACACATCGTGGGGAATCTTCCGCCTTCTTCGTTCAACCTTGATGATGTTTCCGTCATCCTCAGGAGAGTTCGTGAAACACGTACGTCCGACCAGCCCAACAATAGCACCTTCGACAATTCCTGTCATATAAGACGCTGTCGGTTCGCGTGATATCAAACGTGTCAAATACAATGCAACGCACATCGTGTCTGAGACGAGGATCGAGATCGATAAACCGAACTACACGACGATTCCGATCAAATCTCAGCATTCACTTTTTAAAAGTGCCTTATTTATGAATGAATCTATCTTTCTCTCAATTGCAGCTTGCCTAACTAATCCTCGGACCTTCATACCGCCATCATTCTTATACCATTCGAGGCCGCTGGTTGTAAGAGCTAGCGGCTGCTTGCATTTCTGTGTAAGGCAACTTGACTGCACAGGCTCTCGTCACCTTGCATCGGACAGAGCATGGATAACTGCTTCTCGCCTTGCTGCTATCCGCACCGTCCTTGTTAAGAATACGCTTTTTAAAAGATTCGTAAAGCGATGGATAACTTCACCCGAGTCCCCACACGCGAGAATGCAGCTCTTGCTCATAACACCACAAGTGTAGAAAGTATACTAGGCCTAATACCGCGTACCATCTTGGTTTCGGACTTATGGAGTAGCGAATCCTTCTTGGTAATTCTCAATGAGTGCTACGCTACATATGCTTGTTCCGAACATAGCTGCAATGCCAATCAGATACATTTTGAGGCAAGACTGTGACGACTTACCGTAGATCCTGCTGCGAGAATCTCATTAAAAATCGACCTGGATATTACGCGAAATCATGGCAAAGGAGAGCATCGTCGAGCATGTCCGGCTTGCTGCACCAGTGTGCCTGAATCGTTGGTGTGACCAGTATCAGCCATGTCCTATGCTTGCGAAACTTGTTGGTCAAACCTCATGATATATGCTGCATGTCGTGCGATTGTATCATTCATCTGCAGTGCGTCTGCGATTTCCTTATTTGACAGTTGTAAGTGCCAACCGGATTGCACGGCATATTTGTCAATAGTCCATGTCCCTGATCGATGCAGCCAGACGATGCCTTCGTCGTACACTTGTATGTGTACATTCATACTTGTGGTATTCTGGTGATACAATAATTTACATGCCCCGTTCCCATTGCCGACACGGGGTTCGTGGGCCCGGTCCTCGCCTGGTAACTCCCATCTTTTAATGCTCGCTAAAATGCAAATATCGCCTTCCCGCACGTCATGCGTGGCGGTTTGAAGAGGCGCTGCTCCTGGTATCTTGAGCCATATAGGCTCGGTGTGCTTTCTCCTTTCATCTGATATGGACGCATGTTCAGGGCACCACCTTCACACCCAGGCTGCCCGCCTGTGCCACAATGCTCTTGACCAAGCCCTCGAATGGTGAGCCGCTCAGTCTTGTCTCAGAATGCTTGATCTTCGCAATCTCCCAAACGTGCTTCAGGCTGATTTCGCCAACGGACCCCGTGTCTGCCATGCCAGGCGCAGAGGCGTGGAAAGACGCCTTGCCCTTTGCGTCAGGGATTCTGCTGTTTGGGCCTGCTACATTGCCGGCGCCGCGGATCTTGTTCTTGGTGGCCTTGACGCCTGCTGCGGCGAGGAGTAATTGTGCGGTGGGTGGTGTGCGGATCTCGAAGTGGAAGCTGCGATCGGGGCGGACTGTGACGCGGGCAGGGACTGGTGTGCCGGCGATGTAGTTTGCTGTGCGGGCGTTGAACTCCTGTGAGGAAATGGTGTTAGCATGTTGACTATAAGATGAGGATCAGATCAATGGTATACCTTGCAGAAGTCCATGGATTTTACACCTTTGCTACCCAATGCTGGGCCGACGGGCGGCGAAGGCGACGCCTGGCCGGCGCCGACAATCAGTTTGACGATCTGGTCGTTTGCGAGAGCTTTGCGCGCCATTTTGTGTTGTTGTTTATGAATATATGTGGCCAGCAGTCCGCCTTCACATGCGACTCCAAGACGGAAGTTCCAAACGCCGCAACTTCCCAAAGCGGGCTCGGGAGTGAACTATAATCACGTGATATGGCTTTGACTTCATCCCACTCCACCTGCAGTCCAAGGGTCGGTCAGGATCGGGATGCGGCAACGGGGACGACGTGGTGGAGGTGGAGACGACGGATAGCTGCATAAAGTATATAACTGTGTATGTATCATTCCTCCACTCTGGCACGATATCCTTGTCCATAGCAGCTATATACCACCCATATTGCAATCAAGCTGGTCTTCCAGGCATTTCTAGATCGTAGCAAACACGACGGAATCGGCAGTCCCACCCCTGAGCGCTGGTGGCCGTATCTACGTCCAACCCCAGTCGTCGTTCGCGTTTCACAAGCTCCCAGAAGCTTGCCACAGTTGCCGTTGTGAGACACACAGCTTGCTCACGACGCCATCCTCCTATTGTTGGCATCTTGCTGCATCCATGGCCATTTGCCTTTTCCTCTCTGCCCTGCAGGCGATGTGACGAGACGATGCGTTCGCCCACCTGTGCTGCTCTGCGCTGTGTCACCCTTCCTCTTGCATGTCCGGAGCCCCGTTCTCCCTCCTGTTTGGTACGCTTGCAGGCCTGCCCGCATGGCTGACGAAAGTTGTCCCAGCGTGTTTGCAAGTCTGTGGATTTTGAGTCTGTAGAGATACCCAAGAGGCTTTTGACACTATTTTCTGGGGCGTGGAGACGGCATGGTAAGTGGATTCTCCGTTCGCGCGCCGTTGGCCCTCACCGCCCCTGCAGATATCATGTGCTTTGCTGTCGCCCTACGTTTGTTCGACTGACACTTGTACTACTGCATAGTCTGAACACTCTTCTTCGCCTGTACCACCGCGGCTGGTGGTCCCGGGGCCCATGAATGCAAAGACTGGGAGTAGACCAGGGCTTCAAAATCGAGTGCCAGCACCGGTGCCCTCTCTAGAAGATCAAAGCAAGGCTTCGCCAGTCTGGATTGACGTGGATGACGAGCGACCCAGACGACGTCGCAAATCTAGACAGCCTATCTCCGAAGCGTCCAAGTCCGACAGACCAGCACAGCAAAGGCAGCAGAACCATGCCCAAAGCGACATTGGACGCTTCTTGCCACGTCTAAGTCGGATTCTCGAGGCATCAGACCCGAACGTCCGTCAAAGGAGCTACCACAGTTCTGAGCAAAGGCGAGACAGTGACGATAAGAGTCGATCCTCTCGACACAGGGATGAGAACGATTACGTCCATCGACACTCTACTAGACGTCGGACCTCCGTGGCTCCTAGGCGACCAGATCCACTCTTGAAATTTAATCCATCGTTATTGTCGGTACTGTCCAGCCTTACCGGTACTTCAGAACGATCGAGCGGTAGCAACTCAACCATTACTCAGCAATCATACGATCACAAGAGAGGCTTGGCTCCGAGAAGGCCTTCTGCCAGGCGAGACAAGCCGAAAACACCTGCACAGTCTGCGCCTGCAGTGATGTCGCGAACGAAATCTCCAAATGTCTTTGACTACATAGAAGACGTCTCGACGGTTGACGATCATGATGGTATGTCAGTAATATCCCCGACCTCATCGGCGTCCTCGCACTATCAGCCTTCGGATGCTGGCTCGAGCGAAGCACCAACCACCCCTTCTTCGCGGTCGACGATGCCATCGCCTACGACAACACGCAGCGTCAGTGTTGCCGAGCTCCGTAGGAAGTACGATCCGGACTATACTGCCCGTGCAGCATCATACGGTAGCCAGCAAGGCTTGGATCACCCAGCACGTGACGACATTCGTAGAAAACGAAGCCTCAAGGATGCGGAAGAAAGAAGTGACGGAAAAGGTGCTGCGTCGCCATCCATGTCCTCTTCGGCGCCAGACTTTGGTGACAACCACAGACAATCATCCCAAAGCTCTCTTCGAGTCTTGGATGATGAACAGCGCCTTCGACAACAAGAAGATGAGATGCGACAGCATGTGGCGTACTCACAACATCCCTATGGCTACGAGTTTACGTCGCCACCTGAACCTTCTCCACGACAGGACTCTCCACAGGTGGATCACGCCTCGCCATCGAACAGCCAGTCACTCGAACACTATATTCACCAGCCCATGCCAACTAGGCCGTGTCCCCCAAAGCTAGTTCGAGCAACACCTTCGCCGCCTAATGATGGCAGCCCATCGCTGACTTCTCCACCATATGCACCCGAGCCTCCCAATCTAACAAAAGTCACGTTGACCGGCTACGAGCTGTTAGCTTCGCAATTGGCCTCCTCATCGATTCCTCCTTCAACAGAACCATCGTCCGATCCATCTCACCTAACACCCATATATCGCAAATTCTCCCACCTCCACCACCGCGTCCTCCTACACCTCCAAGACGAGCTCGCCGAAATGGAACACCACCTCCGCATGCTCGACGAAGGCATCGCCCAGACCTACACCGTCCCTCCCGCCGCCCCTTCCACGGATTCTTCTTCAAACCCTACAACAAGTACCGCCCCAACTCACCACTACCCTTCCTCCCGCCGCATCGAGCGCGATATCTCCAGCGGCCACCCCGTCTTCGCCCGCCGCACCCTCCTCCTCGGCGAAATCTACAACAAACAGCAGCAATACCACACCGCGCTCCGAGACTACACTACTCTCCTGCGAGACTCGCGTCCAGCAGAAACAGACGAGATCGCCGCGTACAAGACCTTCCTCGCAGCCCGCAAGCCGATCTGCGACGGCGAGGCGGCGTTCTTGGACAAACGCGAGGACTTGATCGTCCCTGGTGGCGGGGGCGCTTTGAGAGCGGATGATCGCAGCGCGCCTCCCAACAACGTTACTGGCAGGGATGATGCATTATGGGAGCAAGCTTGTTTCCTCGCTGCTCTTCTCCTCTTACCGCTGCTTCTGTCGACTGTCTTGCCGGACTTTGCGAGCAGAGCGGCCGCGACGGCTTTGCTGGGCGCTGGCGCCGGGCTGGTCGTTTGGGGTGCGAGAGTCAGGGGCTGAGCAGGCGCGTGAGGCTTGTCCGGCTTCTGTTAAGATCGCATGCAGTATGTCCAACATGAGGATAATGAGGCAGAGCAAAGTGTCGTGTTGAATGGTTTTCATGGGAAGCGAAACATGCGAAGGCTGCTTGGCCCCACAAAAGTCGGAGCATACCTTACCTTGTTTTTTTTTTCTTTCATTTGGTACGCTTTGAGCTTTTCTGAAGATCCTGATATGCGTCCGAGCGAGTTTTGCTTGGTTTTCAACTTGCTGTTGCTGTTACTGCTGATTCGTGTTGTGTTGCTGTTCTGTATGATACCCCTTTGCACCGATATGGGAAGAAGAGGTACGAGCTACTAGCTGTAAGACCTGTCAGCTGTTCTAATTACATGTATGGTGATCATGTGGAGTTCTTCAATATTAAACCACGTGGTTGATTTCTCACGATGTTGGCTCGTTCTGTCACAAACATCACTACATACGGACACCGGCGTAAGGGAAAGCCTGTTGGTACACTCATCGGTGCTCGTGACCTGTTACATTGTTACAATACATTGCTTCGCGAAGGAAGTCCCTTCCGACTAGACGACCTCGTTCATGCTCCTCGCCAGCGTCCACATGTTCTCCATGCCGCTCCTGCGGAGCACTTCTCTGGCCTCGCCGTCTGTCTCGCATACACGCGAGTACCAGCGCTTGAAGCTCTTCGCCCGCTCCTCACCCTCCCACACCAACTGGCAGCGGTTCTCGCTCAGATCCTTCAGCGAGCCGTCGTCAGCCATAGGATTGAGCCACGAATCGCGCGCATTGCTCTGCTTGCTTTCCTTGCCGTCTGCCGGGCCAGTGAAAGTCGTAGGCGTGGTGGCGGAGAGCGGCAGAGTGTTTTCCGACCACTTGATGCGGTTGAGCATGAGTTTCTTGTACGCTTTTATGCTGTGCGCGCCGCCCTCGACGATTACGAGGTTCATTGTCGGGTGCAGGACCACAATGCCCATTAGATTGTTTTGCTTGGCGTTGATGTCGACTTGGTAGCGGTGCTTGCCGGATGAGAGGTTTTCAACGCGGAAGACGCAGACTTTGACGCCCTTGGCTTCGTCCGCGGCTTGTTGCTGCTGCAGCTTTTCGGCGCGTTGCTCTTTCGTGAGCTTGCGGTCTTCGTTGGCGACTTCGTGGTCGTTTTGTCGTTGGGCGATTTCGCGGTTGACACGGGCTTCGACGGCCGTGGGGTCTTTGACTGCTTGCTCGCCGAGGACGCGCATCATGTTGCTCTTTTTGACTTTGGGTGGAGGTGGTTCGACGAGGCCTAGTCGGATCTTGGCTTGCTCTTCTTTCATATCAGCCATGCGGCGCTGGCGACGCATTTTCTTCTGTTCGGTTTTTGTGAGCATCATTGGCTTTGCTCCAGGCTGGAACGCTTCTTGTGGTGCCTTAAGAAGGACTGGGTGCTGGACGTAGATTGTGATGATGGTATCGTCTGATTCGATCCGGTTGCGTCCAGGCTTGTCCCAGTCTTCGTATGTGTTCTGATCGGGTGGCAGGAGACCTTCGTCCCACCATTCGACGTCTGGAGGTGCTTGTACGAGGAAAGCCTTATCGCCAGCTTCCTCAATTTCCGTCTTTCGAGTCTCCATTGCAATCCTCTTCTTCATCTCTTCGATCCTGGCTTGCTGCTTGAGCGCATTCGCTTGGGCAATGAATTTGCCCTTTTGGTTGAATACGAGCTCCCTGGTCTTACGGTCTCCGCCTTTCCGTGATGCCAGTGTAGGGTCGTAGATCTCTTCATCGAATTTGGTATCTTGCTCCTGCAGGGAAGCCGGGAGATATGGGTTGACCTTTGCTGGTTGCTGATTTCCCTTCGTTGTGCTGAATTTTGGTCCTTGTTGTGACTTTGCTCTTGACGGCGCTCCAAGATCGCCCATCAACGAAGGATGGAGACCGATCCCCAATCCTCCTCTGGCACCTCGTCCCTCCTGCCTGGGAGGTGGCGGAGGAATTGCTGGAGACACGCCAGGCGCCCGATTTCTGTTGGCCAACTCTGCTGCCCTCCTCCGTGCCTCTTCCTTCTGCTCTGCCAGACGAGCTGCCATTTCACTCCCTGGACCCTGCTGCATGGGCGGAGGCACACCCATTCCTCCCGTCGCCGGCGATCCTGATGCGCCTCTGGCGGCTGCAATCCTCGCCTTTGCCTCCTCGAGCTTTCTCATGGTGGCAGCCTTCTTCGCAGCTACTTCGTCCATGCCGTTGGCTGTTGGTGGAGGGCTGGGAGCTGCTGCTGAAGCCGGAGCCTGTCGTGGTAGAGGTGCCTGAGCAGGCGCTGATGGTGCTCCATTTGATCTTCCAGCAGCCATTCTCGCCTTCATAGCAGCAATCTTTGCCATGGCCTCTGCCTTCTTGCGCTCCACCTCCGTCTGTGGAGGCGCGGGCGAGCCATTGTTGGAGCGCACCCGTTTCGCATCGCCATCGTAGGCAGCCTCGTCGTGCGGTCGCTTGCCGCTCATGGCTGTGGTATTTCTGGCGACGTGGTGTTGTTGAAGTTGTTGTTGTCGGCAGCTGTGAATTCCCTCGTCGCGATGGTTTAATGTGACGCCAGGCTGCTGCTTTGCTCTGCTTCTCCAGGGCGCTAGCTCAGCATGAACTTTGGTGGTGGAAGCCTGGAGGAAGCCAACCAACCAACCAACCAACCAACCAACCGCGGCAGAGGCTGGCAAGCGGGCGCTAAACTCTAATTTTTCTATCTTTCGCGCGAACTTCTTCAGCGGCAGCATTGAGCTTGCCTTCGCTTGCTTTCCTCCAGGAAACATCAGTGTACGGTGAGGTGCACCTGGAGCCCATTCACTTACAAATACATATACCCACCACCCAATATGAACATCTCTCAGCCTGTGGGCAGCCAGATTGCTGGTGTGTCCTTTGGCTTCCTGGCCTCCAAGGACATCCGCGCCTTGTCTGCAAAGCGCATTACCACTGCAACCACATTCGATACCCTCCTCAACCCCGTACCTGGTGGTCTCTACACTCCCGAACTCGGCCAGTTCGGCGACAACAACTGTGCAACATGCGGTCTCAAGACACCACAATGTCCCGGTCACTGTGGTCACATCGAGCTTCCCGTGCCTTGCTATCACCCAACTTTCATGGACCAGGTCCTCAGGCTCCTGAGAGCATCCTGTATCTACTGCGGCAAGCTGAAGCTCAGCCGTGTGCATGTCAACAGATTCGCCTGCAAGCTCAGACTAGTGCAGTACGGATTGATCAAAGAAATCGCGGATCTGGACGACATCACTGCCCAAATGGGCGCCAAGGGAAAAGCCACAACGACCGCTGCTGGCAGCTCAGACGAGGACGACGATGAGATCTCTGGAGACGCGAAGGAGCTTGTGGAGACCCGCGATCGCTTCGTCAAGAAGGCCATCAAGAAGGCTCGTCAAGAGGGCAGATTGACCACCCACAAGACCGAAGCTCTCACCAATGCGCGAAGAGTGATCATCCAGGAATTCATGGGCACCATCACAAAGGGCGTCAAGTGCTCAAATTGCCAGGGCATCAACCACGGCTACCGTAAGGACCGCTTCGTCAAGATTTTCCGCAAGCCTCTGAAGAAGGAGCACCGCAACAAGATGATCCAGGCCGGCCTCAAAGCCAAGGACCCGGTAGTAGCCATGTACAAGAAGCAAAAGGCGGAGAAGGAACAGGGCCAAAAACGAAAGAGAGACTCGGATGAGGGCATCGCAGACATGGATCGTTCATCCGAGGAGGAGGAGAGCAGCGAGGGCGAAGGCGAGGTCGAGATTGCGGGCGGCGACATGATGGACACTGGAGCTGTGGAGAGCACTGGCTCAAAGACCACATCCGAAGACACCGAGGTCTACATGAACCAGAGCCGAGTGTACGCCCAGCTGGAGCAGCTTTTCGAGAACGAGCAGGAGATCATGGGTCTGATCTACGGTGCTGACGCAAAGAAGGGCACTTCTGCTGGCATCTCAGCCGAGATGTTCTTCATGAAGGACGTCCTGGTCCCACCGAACAGGTTCCGTCCTGAGGCAAAGACCGGCGCCGACGAAATCGCAGAGGCACAGGAGAACACCCTTTACAAGAACATTCTTAACATCTGCGATGTTCTATCACAAATTCAGCGCGAGCTTTCGGGATCAAAGGAGCGCGATGAGCGTTACCGCGCGAGAACATACGCCGACTTCGAGAACACATGGGCGCAACTCCAAGATGCGGTCAACAGTCTGATTGATCGCGATCGCAACCCTCTTCAGGGCGCCGCTGGCAAGCGTAATGCCGACGGTATCAAGCAGAAGCTTGAGAAGAAGGAGGGTATGTTCAGAAAGTACATGATGGGCAAGCGTGTCAACTTCGCCGCTAGAACAGTCATTTCTCCCGACCCCAACATCGAAACGAACGAAATTGGTGTTCCTCCTGTCTTCGCCGTGAAGCTCACATATCCCGAGCCTGTCACCGTCTGGAACGTTGAGGAGCTGCAGGAGGCAGTCCGCAACGGACCTCACGTCTGGCCCGGTGCTATCGCTATCGAGAGCGAGAGCGGTCAGGTCATTAATCTTGAGCGCAAGAACGCTGAGGAGCGCACAGCACTTGCAAACCAGCTCCTTGCGCCATCATCAAGCACACGCGGCACAAGGCCTAAGAAGGTCCACCGTCACTTGAACAACGGTGACGTTGTCATCATGAACCGTCAGCCGACACTCCACAAGCCTTCCATGATGTGTCACCGCGCTCGTGTACTGCCTGGAGAGAAGACGCTTCGTATGCACTACGCCAACTGTAATACCTACAACGCCGATTTCGACGGTGACGAGATGAACATGCATTTCCCGCAAAACGAGATTGCCCGCGCTGAGGCGCTCAGCATTGCCGATACCGACCACCAGTACCTTTCTGGAACCGCTGGTAACCCTCTGAGAGGTCTGATTCAGGATCATATCACCATGGGTGTCTGGCTGTCTAACCGTGATACCTTCTTCAACCGTGAAGACTACATGCAGCTTCTTTACGCTGCGCTGCGACCAGAGAACGGACACTGCACTACTGGCAGGGTGGAAACAGTTCCACCAGCGATCATCAAGCCTATTCCTCTCTGGACAGGCAAGCAAGTTGTTTCTTCCGTCCTCAAGAATATCACACCTCCCGATCACCAAGGTCTGAGCATGACCGGTGTTTCCACCACCCCCAAGAAGCTTTGGGGTGAGAACTCTGAGGAGGGTGTTGTGGTGTTCAAGGACGGTGAGCTCATGCAAGGTGTGCTGGACAAGAAGCAGCTTGGTCCTTCGAGCGGCGGTGTTGTCAATGCTGTCTACGAAGCATATGGTCACACTGTCGCTGGTCGTCTTCTCAGTGTTATGGGTCGTCTTTTGACCAAGCTCCTACACATGCGTGCACACTCTTGTGGTGTCGAGGATCTGATCTTCACTCGCCAGGGTGAGGATATGCGCAGAGATGCACTTTCAGGTGCTGCCACTGTTGGTCTGGAAGTTGCTGCCAAGTACGTCTCGCTCGAAAACGAGAACCCGACTAGCGACAGCCGAGAGCTGAAGCGTCGTCTGGAAGACGTTATCCGTGATGATGAGAAGCAGCAAGGTCTCGATCAGCTTACCAACTCACGGACACGAGAGCTTTCCTCCAAGGTCACCGCAGCTTGTTTGCCCGCTGCGCTCATCAAGGGTTTCCCCAAGAACCAAATGCAACTTATGACATCTTCGGGTGCTAAGGGTAGCGGTGTCAACGCCAACCAGATTTCTTGTAACCTTGGTCAGCAGGTTTTGGAAGGTCGCAGAGTTCCGGTCATGGTGTCAGGAAAGACCCTGCCCTGCTTCAAGCCTTTCGAGTCTTCGGTGCGCGCTGGTGGCTACATTGTCGACCGTTTCTTGACAGGTGTACGACCTCAAGAGTTCTACTTCCACGCCATGGCTGGAAGAGAAGGTTTGATTGATACCGCCGTCAAGACATCCCGTTCCGGTTACTTGCAGCGCTGTGTGATCAAGGGTATGGAAGGCCTCAAGGTCGAACACGATACATCTGTCCGCGACGCAGATGGCTCGGTTATTCAGTTCCTATACGGCGAGGACGGTCTGGACGTTTGCAAGGCCAAGTACCTTGACAACTTCAAGTTCGCTGCCGACAACTACATGAGCTTGTTCCAGGGCATGAACATGGCAGACGACTTCGACAAGATTGTATCAAAGGAGGCACAAGAACACACCAAGGTAGCTGAGAAGAAGTACCGTAAGACTGGTGATCTCGGTGCCATGGACCCGGCTCTCTCTGTCTACTCGCCTGGTGTGCACGCTGGCGCCATGAGCGAGAAGATGTTCGCAGCACAAAGGGATTACATCGACAACAACCCTGACAAGCTCATTAAGGACAAGAAAAAGAACATTGAAGGCACTGTCTCGAAGAAGACCTTCCAGTCCATCAACGACATCCGCTACCTCCGTTCCGTCGTCGAGCCTGGTGAGGCTGTTGGTGTGATTGCCGGTCAGTCTATCGGTGAGCCTTCGACTCAGATGACGCTCAACACTTTCCATTTGGCTGGTCACGCCGCGAAGAACGTGACGCTTGGTATTCCTCGTCTGCGTGAGTTGGTCATGACCGCAGCAACCAACATTGCCACACCCACTATGACTCTCAAGCTCAACGAGGAGATCACTGTCGAGGAGGCGAAGAAGTTCGCCAAGGGTATCAGCAAGCTCAGCATGGCTGAGGTTCTGGACACTGTGTCTGTCACCGAGTCCACTGGGCCCGGTACTGCATACGATGAGGCCAAGACCTACCGCATCAAGCTTGACTTCTTCCCGAAGGAGGAGTACCTGCGCGAATACGCCATCACTTCTGAGGATGTGGCGGCTACTATCGAGCACCGCTTCTTGCCCAGACTCCAGGCCATGACCCGCAAGGAGTTGAAGAAGCGTGGCGACGAGCGCAAGCTTAAGGCTTCTGCCAAGAGCGACGCCATTCCTGAGATCGGCAAGTCTGCAGGCACAGTCGAGCAGCAGTCAAGCCGCGGTGAGGCTGAGCGCGAAGGTGGCGACGACGACTCGGATGACGAGGGTGACGATGATGCCACTCGCGACAAGTCGAAGAGCAACCGCCAGCAAGCCGGCTACGAGGCACACGAAGACGAGGAGGAGAACCTCCTCGCCGCTCGTGCCCAAGCACGCGATGCCACTCCCGAAGCTGACGAGTCTTCTGAGGATGAGACATATGGTGGAAGCCCACGTTCCAGCCCTGAGCCCGAGGACTCGGGCAAGAGCATCAAGTCCCTTGCCAAGGACCGCGAGAACCGCATCCGTAGCGGTAAGAACACCAACGACGTCGTCTCCTTCAGCTTCGACGACCGCACCGGCGCCAGCTGCACTTTCACCATGGAGTACGACGCCAACACCGCCAAGATCCTCATGCTCCACCTTGTCGAAGTCTGCGCCCGCCAGGCCCTCGTGCAATCCGTCCCTGGCCTGGCCACCTGCGTCGTCGACGACGAAGCCACCTCCAAGACCAAGATCGCGCACGTCCTCACCGCAGGTGTCAACTTGCAAGCCATGTGGGAGTACCAGCACATCATCCACCCCAACTACATCTACACCAATAGCATCAGCCACATGCTCACCCACTACGGTGTCGAAGCCGCGCGCGGCAGCATCGCGCGCGAATTGCAGGGTGTCTTCGGCGGTCACGGTATCAGTGTCGACCCGCGCCACTTGTCGCTCATCGCCGACTACATGACCCGCGACGGCGCCTACCAGGCTTTCAACCGCATGGGCTACCGCGGCAACACCAGTCCCTTCATGAAGATGAGTTTCGAGACCACGCTTGCTTTCTTGCGCGACGCCGTGCAGGAGGGTGATGTCGACGACCTCACCAACCCTAGTGCGCGCATCGTTGCTGGCAGAGTCGGCCACATTGGTACTGGTGGCTTTGACGTCCTCATGCCGCTTACCGAGGCTGAGGTCGTGGATGGTGATGGCGATGTCGAGATGGAGGAATAGAGAGCTGAGGAAGAGGAGGACGAAGTAGGGGGGGAAAGGGAAAAGGAAAGCCTTGTGTTTTGTATGATTTAGCCTGATCTTAGTCGGGGTCTTTGTATTCCTGTCGCGTGGACTTTGAACTTGCGTGGGCGCTTGTTGCTTTTTTTGTATGGTCTAATGGAAACGGATATAAATAAAAGCTGATCGTGCCATTACTTTACCATCTGTCTTCCTGCCACGTCTCATGTTAGATGAATGTGCGATTGACACAAGTCGACGAGATCATATGCGGTGCATGCATTCATGGCCTGCCTCTTTTGACTTTGCTTTCGTGTGGTCCAACCGCTTCCAGCCATGAGGTCGTTATATTGAGAGGTTTGGAAATCGAAGTTGGCTTGAAATTTCGAGTTTTGGCACTAACCCTGCTTACCCCATTTTGTCTGCTCCGGGTTCGGGTTGGGGCAGAGCATCAGAATGAACAATCGCTATAACTCTTCCATCTTTACATTTTGACACATAATTTCTCGTGTATGTTACATTTAGTAGCTCAAAATTATGCCTATGGTATCGATATATCTATGGAATGGTTGATTGTTGAGTTGTGGATGTTGGGTTGGAATTTGTGAGCTTCGATACTCAGCTTGATATCAACCACATGAAGATGATAGTCAAACTTAGAATTAACCAATACATGGACATAAGAACTCAAACACAAAGAGTCACCAATGCCCCAGTGCACATAAGGCATGGGTATTCACGTGCAAATGATATGCCACCGTGATCAAACACGCACAGCATCGACGAGGCACTCGGAGAAGTGGTCCTCGACGCATAGCGGGAGCACATCAACAGAACATGGTGGTTGATAGTATAGTAAGTATACACATACACCAAGCAAGATCTCGAGCATGAAGTCGAGAGGCAGCAAGGACAATCACGAAGCAGAACCAATTCTCACATCAAGCATACAGGTAGCTACATGTACATTCACGTCCACACCGAGCACGGGACGCCACTCTAAGCACACGCACATTCACCGACACTTGGGTCCACACCAGCAAGCAAGCAGCAACGACTATTCCTCCAGCCAACGCTGGCAGTTGCCAACACGACAGCAAATACTTGCAAGGTCGTCTTGCCGTGTGAACGTGCCATGCGTGACTCCCTGCTCAAGTTTCGTTGCCAGTGCCAACATATCCCGTGGCAGGCGCGTGCTTTGCGGCGCTTCACGACGCGAGAACGGGCGGCGGAAAGGGGATTTCGAACGGCAAGCCTGCCCTCAACGCGGTGGAACTTGCGCACGCGCAGGGAAGAACGCGTAGCACGAGAGGCAAGAAAAGGAAGCAGGGTAGAGATGAAAGACGGGAAGAGGCAGTGAGAACAAGAAACAGAAGATTGGTTGATGCATATTCATTTGATTGATTGGTGTCACTGTGGTGAACACTCATAGTGGGCTATTCTACACTTGAAGCCTCTGGCCGTGGCCCTTTGCTCTCTCTCGCATCGCACTCAAAAACTGAACCCAAAAAAGAAAACCGATGAACCCATTCCTGATCGCGCCATACCCTCGCCATGTGGGTGGATATCTGATGTTGTGTCGTGATGATTGTTGTTGTGAAGAAGGTTGATTGTTGTCGAAGCAGTGGGATGAACTGCTTAACCACCGAAACCGTAAAGGGTGCGGCCTTGACGCTTGAGAGCGTAGACGACGTCGAGGGAGGTGACGGTCTTGCGCTTGGCGTGCTCAGTGTAGGTGACAGCGTCGCGGATGACACCCTCGAGGAAGGTCTTGAGAACACCGCGGGTCTCCTC
>Ga0265797_10000081_pt1 | contig 197423 bp, 192 predicted proteins | sample P2T30metagenome_FD_192433 | JGI IMG/M metagenome (GOLD analysis project Ga0265797, IMG submission 192433) | Plant litter microbial communities from East Loma Ridge, Irvine, California - P2 T30 | ecosystem: Environmental > Terrestrial > Plant litter > Unclassified | place: USA: California...
ACGCAGGCGCGTCCACCCCGGCAGGCATCAGTTGGATACGCAAGCCACCGGATGCCACGCCCAGCCGCTGGCCTCTGTCCCTGTTGCCGGGCTGGGCATCGGTCACCTTGCCCTCCACCTTCAGGGCCCAGAGCTCGCCGGTCAGCAGCCACACCTCTTCACCGACAGATGCCCATTGCCCGGCAAACGGTGCTTCCACAGCCTGTTCCGCCGCCAGCAGCACCTGCACATGCAAGGCGAACGTTTCCGGCTCCTGGGGTACGTCGGGGCGGGTTTGCGTCAGGCAATACTCCCCGTAACGGGTGGCCGCGGCCTGGAACCCTGGCAAAGCAGCCGCCAACTGTTGCCCGACCGCGCCTTGCGCTTCCCAGTTGCCCGCGTTCCATCGAGGGCTGAGCACGCCCAGGTCGACACTGTTGACCGCTTCACCCGGCAGCCCCGGCAGCAGAGCGCCCAGCCCACCGGGTAACGCCGTGGCACGGGGCATGCCGGCGGCGGCGAGCACAGCGTTTTCCATCAGCGCCGGCGCAACCGAAAGCGCCACGTCGAAGATCTCCCACTCGTGGTCAGCATTTTCCAGCAGGTAGGGGTTGCGCGGGTTGAGCTTGAGCTGTTGTGCCGTGCTCAGCACCATCACCGCCGCGCGGTTGATGACCAACGGCCATAGTGCGCGCAGTTCGGCCTCGGTCAACGGGTTCACCTGCTGGTACGCCGTGACCGCGGGCAATATGCCGAAGGGGTCCCCTTCGCAGTGATGCAATAGCGCGGCGCAGGTCACGCTCAGGTCAGCGATTCGCCAGGTACGGCTGAGGTCGCCAAAATCGATGATGCCCTTGAGCATCCAGCCTCGCTGGGGCGTGCGCTGCCACAGGGTATTGTCGTCGGTAAGGTCCAGGTGAACCGCCTGGCTCGGTAACCGCGCGATCAGCCCCGCCAGGCGTGCCTGGGCATCGTGGGTGGCATGGCGAACCTGCGCCAGCCGCTCGGGTTGGTCGGCCAGCACGGGGAGCAACTGCTCCACGAGCGGCGCCGCCTGGCGCGGGTCCCATTGCAGGGTGCGTTCCAGCCCCGGGTGCACGAAATCATTCAGCGCGCGGTCGACTTCCGCGCACAGGCGCCCCATCGCCGCGCGTAGCTCCATACCCAGGTGAGGGCGGCGGGTCAGGGGTTCGCCTTCCATATACTCCAACAGGCGAACGTGCAGCGGTTGAGCGTTTACCGTCACGCTCAGCAAGGTTTCACCCGTTCTGGTAGGTATCACGCGGGGCACAGCCAGGCCCGCCTGGGCCAGATGTTCGAGCGCGGCGTGTTGCGCCTGAAGTTCGTCCAGGCCGTAACTGCCATGGCAAGCCTTGAGCACAAACTCACCCGCTGCGCTCTGGACTCTGAAATTTAGATCTTGCTGGCTGCCCAGAGCCTGTAACTCACCTTCTATTGCATAATGCTCGGCAAGCAAACGGCGAGCATCGTCGGCGGACAGTTCAGGGTTGGGCAGGCTGGAGCGCTGGATCAGCTCATGGAGCGACATCGGGTGGGCCTCGGCTTTTTTGGACACATATCGCCATGCCTTACGCCGATTAGCAACCCCGCGCGAGCCGTCTACAATGCTAGCGAAAGGCTACCCCTTAAGGCCCGCCGAAGTATTAAGGCATTCGGGCTTGCACCGGGCTGCGGATCCCCACAAAGTATGCCCATTTCACACTTGGCGACTTAAGGAAAAAGGCGCGTAAACATGCGAATCCTCATTACTGGAGGGGCGGGCTTCATCGGCTCGGCCCTGGTACGACACCTCATCGAAAACACCGAGCACGAAGTGCTCAATGTGGACAAGCTGACCTACGCCGGCAACCTGGAATCCCTGGCTGGCATTGCCACCAATACGCGCTACGAATTCGTTCAGGCCGACATCGCCGACCAAGCGTTGATTGGCCAGACGCTGGCGCGATTCCAGCCACAGGCGATCATGCACCTGGCCGCCGAATCCCACGTGGACCGCTCCATCGATGGCCCGTCGGATTTCATCCAGACCAACATCGTTGGCACCTATGCCCTTCTCGAAGCGACTCGGGCGTACTGGTCCAAGCTGAATGAAACGGACCGCGCGGCCTTCCGCTTCCATCACATTTCCACCGATGAAGTGTATGGCGACCTGCACGGCGTGGACGACCTGTTCACCGAAACCACCCCTTACGCCCCAAGCTCGCCGTATTCGGCCAGCAAGGCCGCGTCCGACCACCTCGTGCGAGCCTGGCACCGTACCTACGGCTTGCCCGTGGTGGTCACCAACTGCTCGAACAACTACGGGCCGTATCACTTCCCTGAAAAGCTGATCCCGCTGGTGATCCTCAATGCCCTGGAAGGCAAGCCGCTGCCGGTCTATGGCGACGGTTTGCAGGTGCGCGACTGGCTGTTCGTGGAAGACCACGCCCGGGCGCTGCTGGAAGTGGTGACCCGGGGCGATGTAGGCGAAACCTACAACATCGGCGGCCATAACGAGCAGAAGAACATCGACGTGGTGCGCGGCATCTGCGCGCTGCTCGAAGAGCTGGCCCCGGCCCACCCCGAAGGCGTGGCCAACTATGCCGACCTCATCACCTTCGTGAAGGACCGCCCCGGCCACGACCTGCGCTACGCCATCGACGCCAGCAAGATCGAGCGTGAGCTGGGCTGGGTACCCCAGGAAACCTTCCAGACCGGCCTGCGCAAAACCGTGCAGTGGTACCTCGATAATCTCGACTGGTGCCGCCGCGTTCAAGACGGCAGCTACCAGCGCGAGCGCCTGGGCTTTTCCGAGCCCAAGGACCTGATCGCATGAAAGGTATCGTCCTGGCCGGCGGCTCCGGCACACGCTTGCATCCGATCACGCTAGGGGTTTCCAAGCAGCTGCTGCCGATCTACGACAAACCGATGATCTATTACCCGATCTCGGTGCTGATGCTGGCCGGCATCAGGGAAGTGCTGATCATTTCCACGCCCCTGGACCTGCCGCAATACCGCCAACTGCTCGGTGACGGCAGCCAGTTCGGCATCCACATCAGCTATGCCGAGCAGCCCTCGCCGGATGGGCTCGCCCAGGCGTTCCTGATTGGCGAATCGTTCATTGGTGACGATCCGGTATGCCTGATCCTGGGCGACAACATCTTCCACGGGCAGCACTTCTCCGACCAGTTGCAGCGCGCCGTGAAGCGTGGCGCTGGCGCGACGGTCTTCGGGTACTGGGTCAAGGATCCGGAGCGCTTCGGCGTGATCGAGTTCGATGACGCGGGCCGCGCCTTGTCCATCGAAGAAAAACCCACCGCGCCCAAATCCAGCTACGCCGTTACCGGGCTGTATTTCTACGACAACGACGTGGTGCAAATCGCCCGCGAGGTCAAGCCTTCGCCACGCGGAGAGCTGGAAATCACCGACGTGAACAATGCCTACCTGGCGCGCGGCGACTTGCATGTGGAGCGCTTCGGCCGTGGCTTCGCCTGGCTGGATACCGGCACCCATGACAGCCTTCTGGAAGCCTCGCAGTACGTGCAAACGGTGGAGCATCGGCAAGGGCTGAAAGTAGCCTGCCTGGAAGAGATTGCCTATATGAACGGCTGGATCGACCAACAACAACTGCTGGTTCGCGCCAACGCCTTCGGCAAGACCGGCTATGGCCAATACCTGTTTGCCCTGGCGAGAGAAACCCGATGAACGTGGTGACAACCAACATCCCCGATGTATTGATTTTCGAACCCAGGGTTTTCGGCGACGACCGCGGGTTCTTCTTCGAAAGCTTCAATGAACGCGCTTTCAACGAAGCCACCGGCGGTCAGGTGACGTTCGTGCAGGACAATCACTCACGCTCACAGCGCGGCGTGCTGCGGGGGCTGCATTACCAGATCCAGAACCCGCAGGGCAAACTGGTGCGGGTCGCCACCGGCGAGGTGCTGGACATCGCCGTGGACATCCGTCGCGGCTCCCCTACCTTCGGCCACTGCGTGACCGTGCTGCTGTCGGAAGAAAACAAGCGCCAGCTGTGGATCCCCGAAGGCTTCGCCCATGGTTTCGTGGTGCTGAGCGAGACGGCGGACTTCCTCTACAAGACCACCGATTACTACAACCCGGCCGCCGAGCGCTGCATTGCCTGGAACGACCCTACCCTGGCCATCGATTGGCAACTGGGCGAGCTGGAGCCTCGGCTGTCGGCCAAGGATCAGCAAGGCAAGGCCCTGGCTGACGCGGACCTGTTCCCATGAGCGCCCGCCCGAGCGTATTGCTGGTAGGCGCCAACGGCCAGGTGAGCACCGAGCTGCAGAAGCGCTTGCGTGGCCAGGTGGACCTTCATGTGCTGGGCAGTGGCACGCTGGACCTCACCCAGCCGGATGCGATTCGCCAGCAGGTGCGGGCTTTACGGCCGGGGCTGATCATCAACCCGGCGGCCCATACCGCCGTGGACAAGGCCGAATCCGAACGGGAGCTGGCCTTCGCGATCAATGCCACAGCGCCCGGGGTGCTGGCCGAGGAGGCTCGCCAACTGGGTGCGCCGCTGATTCACTATTCCACCGACTATGTGTTCGACGGCAGCAAGGCCGAGCCTTACGTGGAAACCGACCCCACCGCCCCCCTCGGCGTGTATGGCCAAAGCAAGCTCGCCGGGGAACAGGCCATTCAGGCGGTGGGTGGGGAGCATCTGATCCTGCGCACCAGCTGGGTGTATGCCTCTCACGGGCGCAATTTCCTGCTGACCATGCAGCGGCTGCTGCAGGAAAAGCCGGAGCTCAAGGTAGTAGCCGATCAGATAGGCGCGCCTACCTGGGCGGGCGCCATCGCCAGCAGTACGGTACAGCTGATCGAGCGCTGGCAGGCTGGCCAGGCCGGCAAATGGGGCGTATATCACCTGACCGCCAGTGGGGAGACATCCTGGTTCGGCTTTGCCCAGGCCATTGGCGAGCAGCTCCGCCAGGCGGGCAGACCTTGCGCCGCTTTGCTGCCGATCCCGTCCAGCGACTACCCGACACCGGCCCGCCGGCCGCTCAACTCGCGGTTGAACTGCGGCAAGCTGGACGCCGAATGGGGTGTGCGTCAGGCGGATTGGCACGACGCTCTGCTGGAGTGCCTGAGGCAGGCATAACCGTGGCGCGTGCGCTGAGGTAACATGGCGGGATGATCAAACCCGCCCTTCCCCGCCGCCCGCGCTGGCGCAACCTCGCCCTTGTCGCCCTTTGCCTGGCGCCGTTGCTGTTCCCGTTGCAACAGCTCGCCGAGCGGTATTACCGCAGTGAACTGGTGAGCCAGAACCGCCAGACCCTCGACCTGTATGTGGCCAACCTGCTGGGCACGCTGCGCCGCTACGAGGCGCTGCCGCCGATCCTGAGCGACCTGCCCGCGCTGCGCCAGTTGCTGGCCCACCCGGGCGACCCTCAGCTGCAAGCCACGGCCAATCGCCTGCTCAAGACCATCTGTGACCAGACCGGCGCCGAGGTGATGTACCTGATGGATCCGGCGGGCAATACCCTGGCCGCTTCCAACTGGGAACAGAAAGACAGTTTCGTGGGCCGCAACTTTGCGTTCCGCCCTTATTTCAACGATGCCATCGCCGGGCGGCTGGGCCGCTTCTTCGGGCTGGGAACAACCTCCGCCAAGCGGGGCTATTTCTTTGCCGCCGGTGTGCGCGATGGTGACGAAACCATAGGGGCGCTGGTGGTGAAGGTGGACCTGGACCACACCGAGACGCTCTGGGGCCGCACCCCTGAGCAGCTCGCCGTCACGGATCAATACGGCGTGGTGATCCTCACTTCGCGCCCGGAATGGCGCTACCGGGCAACGCGCCCGCTGACTGAAATCGAGCGCGCGGCCATTGCCGCCAACCAGCCCTACCCCACTGGCAACCCGGGCATGCTGGAGCTGGATAACCGTACCTGGCTGACCCAGAGCCGGTTCATCGGGGAAACGGGCTGGACGGTAAACCTGCTGGCCCCGCGCAGCCTGATCGACCGCCCGGTGCGAACCGTGGTTGCCGTAGGCGGCGCGGCGCTGCTGGCGCTCATGTTGATGCTGGGCCTGATGATGCAAAGGCGGCGCAACTACCTGGACCGCATTGCCTTCGAGGCGCTCGGCCGGCAGGAGCTCGAAGCCCGGGTGAGCGAGCGCACCAGCGCCCTGCAAAAGCTCAACAGCCGCCTGCGCCAGGAAGTGCTCGAACGCGAGCAGGCCCAGCAAAAGCTGGTGCAGGCACAGGACGAACTGGTACAGGCCAGCAAGCTGTCGGCGTTGGGCACCATGAGCGCCAGCATCAGCCACGAGCTCAACCAACCCTTGGCGGCGATCCGCAGCTATGCCGACAACGCCGGCGTGCTGCTGGACCATCAACGCACCGACGACGCCCGCGGCAACCTGAAAGCGATCAGCGAGCTCACCGCGCGCATGGCGTCGATCATCGCCCACCTGCGGGCATTCGCCCGGCGGGACCGGCACGCTCCGGAAAGCGTGGCGCTGCAGCCGGCGCTCGAAGATGCCCTTGCCCTGCTGGCCAAGCGGCGGCGGGCGATGGACGTGGAGCTCATTCGCGACCTGCCCGACGCGCCGCTGTGGGTGCAGGCCGGTGAAACCCGCCTCCGTCAGGTGCTGGGCAACGTACTGGCCAACGCGCTGGACGCGCTCACGGAAAAAGCCAACCCCCGGCGCATCTGGCTCAGCGCTGAAAAGTCCGCCGAGGGCATCAGCCTGTATATCCGCGACAACGGCCCGGGGTTCAGCAGCGAAGCGCTGGCCCACGCGCGCGAGCCCTTCTTCACCACCAAAACCCGTACTCAGGGCCTGGGCCTTGGGCTGGCGATCTGCGATACGCTGATGCGCGCCTTGGGCGGCGAGCTGCTGATGGCCAATCATCCACAAGGCGGCGCGCTGCTCACCCTCAGGCTGCGCCCGGCCACGCCCGGGGTTAGCCCGCAACCACTCGAGGACCTGGCATGACCACCCTGGACACACTGACCGCTCGCATCGATGTGGTGTTGATCGATGACGACCCGCACCTGCGCCAGGCGCTGGGCCAGACCCTCGATCTGGCCGGGCTGAAGGTGATGCCGCTGGAGGATGCCACCAACTTGCCGGCGCGCCTGGGCCGGGATTGGCCGGGCGTGGTGGTGTCGGACATCCGTATGCCGGGCGTCGATGGGCTGACCCTGTTGCGCCAGCTCCACGCCGCGGACCCAGACCTACCCGTGCTGTTGATCACCGGCCACGGGGACGTGCCGCTGGCGGTCGAGGCCATGCGGGCCGGGGCTTATGACTTTCTGGAAAAGCCATTTGCCAGCGACGCGTTGCTCGACAGCGTGCGCCGCGCGCTGAGCCATCGCAGGTTGGTGCTGGAGAACCGCAGCCTGCGGCTGGCCTTGAGCGATCGGCAGGCGCTGGGCACACGCCTGGTGGGCAATAGCCCGTCGATGGCGCGGCTGCGCGAGCAGATCGGCGCCTTGGCCAGCACCCGCGCCGATGTGTTGATCCTGGGCGAAACCGGGGCCGGCAAGGAGGTGGTTGCCCGGGCACTGCATGACTTATCCGGCCGCCGCAATGGCCCGTTCGTAGCGATCAATGCCGGCGCGCTGGCCGAATCGGTGGTGGAAAGCGAGTTGTTCGGCCACGAGCCGGGCGCCTTCACGGGCGCGCAAAAGCGCCGGATCGGTAAATTCGAATTCGCCAACGGTGGCACGCTGTTCCTCGACGAAATCGAGAGCATGAGCCTGGACGTGCAGGTGAAGCTGCTGCGCCTGTTGCAGGAGCGCGTGGTGGAACGGCTGGGCGGCAACCAGCAAATCCCGCTGGATATCCGCGTGATCGCCGCTACCAAGGAAGATTTGCGCCAGGCGGCGGACCAGGGCCGGTTCCGCGCCGACCTGTATTACCGCTTGAACGTCGCCCCGCTGCGGATCCCGCCGCTGCGCGAACGGGGTGAGGATATCGTTACGCTGTTCGAGCATTTCAGCGGCGCGGCCGCCGAGCGCCACGGCCTCCCCAGCCAAGCGTTGCAACCGGGCCAACGCAGCGCGCTGCTGCGCCATGGCTGGCCCGGGAACGTACGTGAACTGCAAAATGCCGCCGAGCGCTTTGCCCTCGGGCTGGACCTTGCCCTCGATACCCCCGGTGACGTGCTGGCAAACCCACCAGAGGCGGACATCCACGGGCCGTTGAACGCTCAGGTCGAAGCCTTCGAACGGCAGGTGATCAGCGCCGAAATAGCCCGCGGCCACACCTCGCTTCGCAGCCTTGCCGAGGCGCTGGGCATCCCTCGCAAAACCCTGCACGACAAATTGCGCAAGCATGGGTTGAGTGTGGGCAACGGGGAAGACGCGGATTAAATCCGTATTAGCGGGCTCCGCCTTCGGCTTCGCTTGCTCCTACAAAATTTGAAGCGGGCGGAGCTCGCCAAAGCCTGACTCAGGCCCGGCACAACCTCAACAGCGCCGCGCGCCAAGGCGCATTGCCTGGCAGGGCAAGGAAATGCTCATTGAGCAGGCTTTCCCGCGCGGGATAGCGGAACGGCTGGCCTTGGGTATCGACCACTTCGCCACCCGCGCCTTCGAGCACGCCTTGGGCCGCGGCGGTGTCCCACTGCGAAGTGGGCGCCAGCCGCGGGTAGCAGTGGGCGGCGCCTTCCGCGACCAGGCAGAATTTCAACGAGCTGCCCACGCTGGTGAGGCGCAGCGGGCCTACGGCGCTTTCCAGGCCCGCCAGCAGCGCTTGCTGTTGCGGGCTGGAATGACGGCGGCTGGCTACCACCGTAAAGGGCTCGCCCTCGGCGGGCAGAGGATGTGATTGAAGCGGCCTTGGCGCTTCGCCCGGATCGCTGCGCCAAGCCCCGATACCCGCGCCACCCCACCAGCAACGGCCGTTGACCGGCATGGCAACCACGCCGAACACCACCTCGCCGCCCTTTATCAGAGCAATGTTGACGGTGAACTCTTCAGTGCCGGAAATAAACTCTTTGGTGCCATCCAGCGGGTCGACCAGCCACCACTGATCCCAGCCGGTGCGCTGTTCGAGCGGCAGGTCGCAATCCTCTTCCGAGAGAATCGGAATATCGGGGGCCAGCCGGGTCAAGCCCGCGACGATCACATCATGGGCCGCGAGGTCCGCCGCCGTGACCGGAGAATCGTCGGCCTTGGAGGTCACTTCAACGCCGGCTCGCCAGAACGGCAGAATCGCGTCTCCCGCTTCACGGGTAATCGCCAGAACGCCTTCGAGCAATGGATGGCCGAAGGTCATAGGCTGAACGCCCCGCGTTGGGCGAGCAGATCCCGCACCAGGTACAGCGCGGCCAGCGCTCGGCCTTCAGTGAAATCCGCGTTGCGGGCAAGCTCCGACAATTCGCGCAGGTTCACCCGATCTACCCGCAGCGGTTCCGGCTCATCGCCTTCCAGGCGCTCTTCGTACAGATCGGTAGCGAGCACTACCTGGATCTTCTGGCTCATGTAACCGGGCGACAGGGACAGCTCGGTCATATGCTCCAACTGTCGCGCGCCAAATCCTGCCTCTTCCTTCAGTTCTCGGTTCGCGGCGGCCAGCACGTCCTCGCCCGGCTCGATCAAGCCCTTGGGCAACGACAGCTCGTAGGTTTCGGTGCCGCCGCAGTACTCTTCCACCAGCACGGCGTGCTCGTCGTCCAGCATCGCCACAATCATCACCGCGCCATAACCATTGCCTCGCCCCACCAGGCGTTCGTAGGTGCGTTCCACACCATTGGCAAAACGCAACTGCACTTGCTCTACACGGAAGATACGGCTACTGGCGACGATCTCACGACCCAGCACGGTGGGTTTATGGCGCATAGGGGCGGCTCCTTGGCTTGAACGGGTTACTATACCTTGGCTCGCGCCTGTGCCGAGCCTGTTTTCCGCCGCCCGGGAGCCTTCCGATGCCCGTTTTAGCCTGGCCCGACATAGACACCGTCCTGCTTGACATGGACGGTACCTTGCTCGACCTCCACTTCGACAACCATTTCTGGCTGCATCACCTGCCCCGGCGGTATGCCGACGTGCATGGGGTGAGCCTGGCCATGGCGGAAATGGAGCTGCAGCCACTGTTCGAGACCCACGCCGGGCAGTTGAACTGGTATTGCCTGGACTTCTGGAGCCGCGAACTCAACCTGCCGATCCTGGCGCTCAAGCACGAAATCGCGGACCTGATCGCGCTGCGCCCCTACGCCGATACCTTCCTGGCCGCGGTGAAAGCGGCTGGCAAGCGCTTGGTGCTGATCACCAACGCCCACCGCGATTCGCTATCCCTCAAGCTTGAGCGAATTGCCCTCGCGCCTTGGTTCGATCGGCTGATCACTTCTCACGATTACGGCTATCCGAAGGAGGCCGCCGCGTTCTGGGATGCGCTGCAAGCCGACCTGGGGTTCGACCCCGCCCGAGCGCTGTTTATCGATGACACGCTGCCGATCCTGCGCAGTGCCCGCGCCTACGGTATTGGCCACTTGCTGGCGGTGAGCGAACCGGACAGCCGCAAAGGCCCGAAGAACACCGAAGAGTTCGACGCGGTAGATGATTTCAGAGCGCTGCTTCCCGGCCTGGCCGGCGCAGGCTCGCCGCCGGGGGTGTGAATGGACATCAAGCAGCTCAAGTTTCTGGTGGCGCTGGACGAAACCCGCCATTTTGGCCAGGCGGCCGCGCGATGCCACATCACCCAGCCCACGCTTTCCATGCGCTTGCGCAGCCTGGAGCAAGAGCTCGACCTTGCCTTGGTAAACCGTGGCCAGCGCTTCGAAGGCTTCACCGCGCCGGGTGAGCGGATCCTCGCCTGGGCGCGCACGGTACTGGCGGCCTACGATGGCCTTCAAGCGGAAGCCGCCGCCTGCCGCGGCCATCTGGTGGGTACCCTGCGCCTTGGCGTAGTGCCGCTGTCGAGCTTCGATCCCGTGCCGCTGTTGCGTGGCTTGCACCAATTGCACCCGGAGCTGCGCTTTGAACTCAGCTCCCTGAGCTCGGATCAGTTGGTGGAACAGCTGGCCAGTAACCAGCTGGACCTGGGCGTGTCCTACCTGGACCGGCTGGACCCGGCCCAGTTTGAATCCTTGCCCTTGAGCGAAACCCGCATGGGCCTGCTCCACGACCATCGCCATTATCATTTTAGCGAAGCGCCCTTGAGCTGGGAGGCGGTCAATGAGCTACCTCTGGGCTTGTTGACCAGCGGGATGCACTTCCGTCAGTCCATCGACCATGCGTTCCATAGCCGCGGCCTGCGCCCGCGCCCGCTGCTACAGACCGACGCGGTGCATCAGCTGCTACAGGCCGTACACGGTGGGCTGTGCTGCGCGATCATGCCGCTGCACGGCGGCCTTGAAGCGCTTACCGACCACTTGCGCCTGCAACCCATCGAGCAGGCGCAAACCCTTACAAGCCTTGGCCTGATCATGCGCCGCGCCGCGCCCCGCTCGCCGCTGGCCGAAGCCTGCTTCGCCTACTGCCAGAGCACTCTGGCCGGCAGTTAATCGAGGCCATCTATCAGCGCATCGGAACAAGCGATTAGACGACCAGTCACACCCGGCATAGGCTCAATCTACAAAACTGCCGGTACTGTCAAATGCCCGCCTTGCGTTCCGCCCCATTGGCGACCCCCGACCCGTTGTCGTCCGCCAGCCAGGACTACCGCTACGCCAACTTGAACGATGGCGAGGTGGGGCAGGCTACGTTGGCGGATGAAGTGGCCTTGGCCATCGCCTACAACGGCATCAGCCAGGCGGTCATGCTGGTGAGCCCCCGGGACCTCGAAGATTTCGTGGTAGGCTTCAGCATCGCCAGCGGCATCGTTCCCGGCGTCGAAGACATTTACGACATTCAGGTGCGGGGCGTGGGCGCGGCCCGCGAGGCGCAGGTTGAAATTTCCAGCCGTGCGTTCTGGGCCCTCAAGGATCACCGCCGGCAAATGGCCGGCACCAGCGGCTGCGGCCTCTGCGGCGTAGAGGCCGTGGACCAGGCGCTACCAGCCCTGCCCGTGCTTGAACCCATGCCCTTGCCCCCCGCCGCCTGGCTCGAAGGCCTGCGCCAACGCCTCAGCGACCTTCAGCCACTTGGGCAACATTCAGGGGCCGTGCACGCCGCCGCCTTCATGAACAATCAGGGTGAGCTGCTGCTCGCCCGCGAAGACATCGGCCGCCACAACGCGCTGGATAAATTGATCGGCGCATTGCTGCGCCAAGGCGTCGATACCGCCGGCGGGCTGGCGGTGGTGACCAGCCGATGCAGCCTCGAATTGATCCAGAAGATGCTGCGGGCCGGGATTCATACCCTGGTCAGCCTGTCTTCGCCCACGGGCCTGGCTTGCCAATGGGCCCGCAAACACCATTTGAACCTCATTCATCTGCCGCACCATAGCGCGCCGCGGGTGTATAGCCCCGCGATGGAGATAGAACCTTGAGCACCCCGACCAAAACCGAGAAAGCCCCCGCCTCCGCCCCCCGTTACAAGCCGTACAACGGCCCGGCCGCAGGCTGGGGTGCCTTGCAGAGCGTGACCCGGTTCTGGCTGGGCAGCGGCAATGCGCTCAAGAACATCCGGACCATGCTCAAGACCAACCAGAACGGCGGTTTCGACTGCCCTGGCTGTGCCTGGGGCGAATCCCCGGATGACGGCATGGTGAAGTTCTGCGAAAACGGCGCCAAGGCGGTGAACTGGGAAGCCACCAAGCGCCGCGTGGATGCGTCGTTCTTCGCCCGGCACAGTGTGAGCTCGCTGCTGGAGCAAAGTGACTATTGGCTCGAATACCAAGGCCGGCTCACCGAGCCCATGGTGTACGACCCACAGAGTGACCGGTACAAGCCCATTGCCTGGGACGAAGCCTTTGCGCTCATCGCTCGCCACCTCAATGGGCTCGAAAGCCCGGACCAGGCCGAGTTCTACACATCTGGCCGCGCGAGCAACGAAGCCGCCTACCTTTACCAGCTGTTCGTACGGGCCTTCGGCACCAATAACTTCCCCGATTGCTCGAACATGTGCCACGAAGCCAGCGGCGTCGCGCTTTCGCAAAGCATCGGCGTAGGCAAGGGCACCGTAACGTTCGAGGATTTCCACCACGCCGACGCGATTTTCGTATGGGGCCAGAACCCGGGCACCAACCACCCGCGGATGCTGGAGCCGTTGCGCGAAGCAGTGGAACGCGGCGCTCAAGTGGTATGCGTGAACCCCCTCAAGGAGCGTGGCCTGGAGCGTTTCCAGCATCCGCAGCATCCACTGGAAATGCTCACTAACGGCGACCGCCCCACCAATACCGCGTATTTCCGCCCGGCCCTGGGCGGGGACATGGCGATTGCCCGCGGCATGGCCAAATTCCTGCTGCAGTGGGAGCGCGACGCGCAGGCCGCGGGCAACCCCCCGGTGTTCGACCACGATTTCATCAACGAGCACACCGCGGCCGTGAAGAAATACCTGGCAGCCGTGGACGACACCTCTTGGGAACAGATCGTGGCGCAGTCGGGCCTGCCACTGGTGGAAATCGAGCGCGCGGCGCGTATGTACGCCAAAGGCACCAAAGTCATCATGTGCTGGGCGATGGGCATCACCCAGCACCGCCATTCGGTGCCTACGATCCAGGAGCTGTCCAACCTTATGCTCCTGCGCGGCAACATCGGCCGCCCGGGCGCTGGCCTGTGCCCGGTTCGCGGGCACAGCAACGTGCAAGGTGACCGCACCATGGGCATCAACGAGCGCCCGCCGGTATTCCTGCTCGATGCCATGGAAAAACGCTTCGGCTTCCAGGTGCCACGCCAGCAAGGGCACAACGTGGTGGAAGCGATCCACGCCATGCTCGAAGGCCGCGCCAAGGTGTTCATCGGCCTGGGGGGCAACTTTGCCCAAGCCACGCCGGATAGCCCCCGCACCAAGCAAGCGCTGAGCAACTGTGACCTTACGGTGCAGATCAGCACCAAGCTGAACCGCAGCCACCTGATTCATGGCAAGCAAGCGTTGATTCTGCCCTGCCTGGGCCGTACCGACATCGATCGCCAGGCCGAGGGCCCGCAAGCCGTAACCGTGGAAGATTCGTTCTCGATGGTTCACGCCTCGTTCGGGCAACTGCAGCCGCTGTCCGCGCTTCAGCGCTCGGAGCCCGCCATTATTGCCGGGATCGCCCACGCCACGCTTGGCCCGCGCCCGGTGGATTGGCAGTGGCTGATCGGCGATTACCAGCGGATTCGAAACCTGATCGCCGACACCATTCCAGGCTTTACCGACTTCAACGCCAAGCTCAACCATCCAGGGGGCTTCTACCTGGGCAATACCGCCGGGCAGCGCCGCTGGAACACCGGTAGCGGCCGCGCCAATTTCAAACCCAACGCGTTGCCGGCCGACCTGTTGCACGAGAAAGTGCACGCTACGGGCCTGGTGCCCGACTTGATTCTGCAAACCCTGCGTTCGCACGATCAGTACAACACCACGATCTACAGCCTCGACGATCGCTATCGCGGGGTGCGTGGGCAGCGTGAAGTCGTATTCGCGAACGAGGCCGACATCATCCGCCTGGGCTACCAGCCAGGGCAGAAGGTGGACATGATCTCGGTGTGGGAAGATGGCCGGGAGCGTCGGGTCAGTGGCTTCACCCTGCTGCCGTTCGATATCCCCGCAGGGCAGGCCGCTGCGTACTACCCGGAGACCAACCCACTGGTGCCGCTGGAAAGTACGGGCGACGGCAGCAGCACGCCAACGTCCAAATTCGTGGCCATCCGGTTCGAACGGGCACGGGAAAGCGCGCGGATCATCTGAATCCGCCCCAAGGCGAGCGGGTCGAAGATCATGTGACCCGCTTCGCTACTGCAAGTTTCCTCGCAATAACAATAAGTTAGCTATTTGTGACCGAGTCGTGTCATTCATCGCTTTTTGGTTGAAACGGCTCCCCCGCCCAATCAGGATCGCGGCGTCATAAGCCTGAGATTCCTTTCATGAAGCTTGCCTCGGTTATTGCGTTGTCCCTCAGCCTGGTCACTGGTGCCGCGTTTGCCGGTGGTACGACCGAAGCTGGCGTGGGTGGTGCTCTGGGTGGCGTGCTGGGTTCTGTAGTCGGCCAACAGCTGGGCGGAAGCACCGGCTCGGCGATCGGGGCCGGCCTGGGCGGCGCGGCTGGTAGCGCGGTGGGTGCGGACAAGCACAGCCGTGGCGAAGCGGCGATCGGTGGCGCGCTTGGCGCGGCGGGCGGAAACGTGATCGGCCGCAGCGTGGGCGGCACTACCGGCAGCCTGATCGGCGCGGCGGCTGGCGGCGGCGCGGGTGGCGCGTTGGGTAACTACATGGGCAGCGACGATGATCGCGACCATGGCGGCAAGAAGTATCGCGGCCGGGCCGACCGTCGCTGGGACCACGACCGTGGCCATCATTACGGCCACCGCAAGCACTGGCGTCACCGCTGATCCCCTCGGGGCGGCTCGTCGCCGCCCCGTCCTTGGTCGGATCCATTCCGACCAAATGCCCAAGCCCCCTCTGTTCATTTCCTGAAGCCGCGTTTACTCTGCCGCGCAATGTAACAGCATTGCGACATCATCCTGCGAACGGCCCTTTACGCAGCGGTGTCGGTACATCAGGAACCCGCCATGGCTGCACCCAACGACAACGGCGTTACCCATTTCCAACGCCTGGACCCTACCCAGATTGATGTAGTACTAGGTAGCGCTCGCACGCCTCGACAGGCGCCACCTGCCCGCAAGGGTGCCAGCGGTATGTGGTGGGCGGCATTGGCCGTCGTGGCTGTGGTGGGCTGGGCCTTGCATGGCAACGATGACCCCCCATCCGCGCCACCCGAGGCCGCAGCCAGCGCGCCCCCACCAAACGCCACTGCGGCACAGAGCCGCCCGTTGGCGGTGGTGAATACGGCCGTGGCCACTCGGGTAGTGAACCAGGTGGTGATCATCAACGCGCCCGCCAAATCCGCCCCTGCCCAAGCCGCCCCGGCGCAGGAGCCCGCGCCCACACCGGCCCCGCAAGGCATGGTTTCGGCGCAATACCTGGCGCAGTTCAAGGCCGGCGGCAGCCGGGCCGACACTACGGCGCAGCGGCCCTACCAGATCGCCACTGTGACTATCCGCGAATGGGACGGGCCGAATCGGTACGTTGCCAAATGGCGAATCGAAGACAGCGTGATCAACCAGGGCTCGGTATGTTTCAACTTCCCCGCGGACAGCATCGAGCACCGTGAATGCCGCCGCGCGGCGCAGCAGTACTTCAAGGTCCAGTGCAAGGATTGGACTCGCCGAGCGGAAAAAACCCGGGACAAGGAAACCCGCGAAGCGAAAGCGCAGTATTGCGCGGTGGCGGGTGAGTTCGCGCCGTAAGAGGATGGCGCAAACAGGCAACGATCTATTCGCGAGCTACGCCCGCTTCCTACGGGAAGACGGGCGTAGCGTGCGAACGTCTTTTACAGCTGCGGGCCAGCGGCGCGGATGGCGTCGGAAACTTCGAATTTCTTGAAGTTCTCGATGAACAGCCCGGCCAGGCCCTTGGCGGCCTCGTCGTAGGCAGCGCCGTCAGCCCAGGTGTTGCGCGGCTTGAGCAAGGCGGTATCAACGCCTGGAACAGCCTTGGGCACGTCCAGGTTGATGATATCCAGGTGCTCGGTTTCAGCACCCACCAGGGCGCCGCTCTGGATAGCAGCGATCACGCCACGGGTGGTCGGGATGTTGAAGCGCTTGCCAACGCCGTAGCCGCCGCCGGTCCAGCCGGTGTTGACCAGGTACACCTTGGAGCCGAAGGCGCGGATGCGCTTGATCAGCAACTCGGCATAGACGCCAGCCGGGCGCGGGAAGAACGGCGCGCCGAAGCAGGTGGAGAAGGTGGACTTGATGCCCGAGCCCGAGCCCATTTCGGTGGAGCCCACCAGCGCGGTGTAGCCGGACAGGAAGTGGTACGCCGCCTGCTCTTCGCTGAGGATGGACACCGGCGGCAGCACGCCGGTCAGGTCGCAGGTCAGGAAGATCACCGCATTAGGCTCGCCACCGAGGTTTTTCGGGGCAATCTTGTCGATCAGCTCACGTGGGTAAGCCGCGCGGCTGTTCTGGGTCAGGCTATCGTCGGTGTAGTCAGGCAGGCGGGTTTCCGGGTCCAGCACCACGTTTTCCAGCACGGCGCCGAACTGAATGGCTTTCCAGATAACGGGCTCGTTCTTCTGGGTCAGGTCGATGCACTTGGCATAGCAACCGCCCTCGATGTTGAACACCACGCCCTCACCCCAGCCGTGCTCGTCGTCACCGATCAGGTAACGGCTTTCGTCGGCCGACAGGGTGGTTTTGCCGGTGCCGGACAAACCGAAGAACAGGGTAACGTCGCCCTCTTCGCCCATGTTGGCCGCGCAGTGCATCGGCAATACGTCGGCATCGGGGAGCAGGAAGTTCTGTACCGAGAACATCGCTTTTTTCATTTCGCCGGCGTAACGCATGCCAGCGATCAGCACTTTCCTGGCGGCGAAGTTGATAATGACGCAGCCGTCGGAGTTGGTACCGTCACGCTCGGGCTCACAGGAGAACCATGGGGCGTTGAGCACTTCCCATTCCTGGCGGCCAGCGGGGTTGTACTGTTCCGGATTAATGAACAGGCAACGGCCGAACAGGTTGTGCCAGGCAGTTTCGGTGGTCATTTTCACAGCCAGGTAGTGGCTGTCGTCAGACCCTACGTGAACGTGCGAAACGAAGTGATCGCGCTCGGCGACATAGCCGCTGACCCGCTCCCACAGCGCGTCGAAACGATCGGCCGGGAATTTACGGTTGATGGGGCCCCAGGCGATGGAATCCTGTGTAGACGGCTCTTCTACGATAAAGCGGTCAACCGGTGAACGGCCGGTACGGTGCCCGGTTTTCACGACCAGCGAGCCATTGGCGGCAAGCTCACCTTCACCGCGGCGAATGGCCTCTTCGACCAGTTGAGCGGTGCTGATATCGGTATACACGGCGTTTTTGGCTTGCGTCATGAGAATCCCCGTCGGCGATTAGCCGAGTGCTCCAAACGTTTGTAGTAGAAAACCGCACCCTACTACAGCTAAAAAGTGGCCGGATTATGCCTACAACCAAGGGAAAAGAGTAGCTCCCTGCGGTCGAAACGGCGCTATTCCGGCGCCTGCAGCCTCATTTACGTTGCTGAATCTGTTCAGTGACGACTATCTGACGGTGCATCGACACCGCCGTTGCCAAATAGTTGCGCTACATCTGCCGCATCGAAGAGATATCGCTCGTTGCAGAACTGGCAATCGATCTCTACCACGCCACCCTCTTCTTCGAGCAATGCCTTGGCGTCGTCTTCACCGAGGCTGATAAGCGCCCGCCCGGATCGCTCGCGCGAACAGCTGCATTGGAACTCGATGGCCTGACGGTCGAACAACCGCACTTCTTCTTCGTGATAAAGGCGATGCAGTATGGTTTCGTTGTCCAGCCCCAGCAGTTCCTCCGCCTTCAAGGTATCGGCAAGCGCCAACAGGTGCTGCCAGCTGGCAAGCCTGTCGTCCGAATCCTTGCGTGTTGCCGCGGGCAGCTGCTGCAACAGCATTCCACGGGCGCGCCGACCATCTGCCTGCAGCCAGAAGCGAGTCCCAAGCTGTTCCGACAGCGCGAAGTAGTTGGAAAAGCAGGCCGCGAGATCATGCCCGTCCAGCTCGACGATGCCTTGATAGCGCTGCCCCTGGGTGGGGTCGATGGTCATCGCCAGACTGCCATTGGGCATCAGCTGCTGCAAGGTGCTGGCGCTACCGATCAGCGACTCGTCGTAGCGCGCCAGGCCCCGAATCTCCAGCTCATTGGAACATTCCACCATCAACAATGGCACCGGGCCGTCCGACCTCGCCTGCAGGATAAGCAACCCTTCGAATTTGAGTGTGCCTGCAAGCAACGCCGCCGCTGCGATGAACTCACCCAGCAGCTTGGCCACTGGCTCCGGATAGGTGTGCCGGGCAAGAACCTCGCGGTAGCTGGTCTCGAGCGCCACCATTTCACCTCGCACGTCGGCGTCGTCGAAGATGAAACGTTGAGTGAAATCGGTGTCTGGCAAATCGTGCATGGGTTCGGGTATCACAGAAAGATGACAAAATGTGTATCGGCGCTTTGTACAAAGCCCGACTCGAAGCACCGGCAGGTGCGAGTGGATGTCGCCTGATTAGAGGTCTATATGAACAAACCGGCACTGTTCCGGGCAAGCTGGAATCTGCGCGGGCTGGTCCTGTGCAATCTCATCGCGGTTGCGTTGTTGTGCGTGTGGCTCTGGCCGGCCGGCCATGCAGCGTTCACGGCATTTGACGAAGCACTGTTCACGCAACTGAATCAGCCCTTGGCGACCAACACGGGCTGGCGCTATGTATGGACCCTTGGCAGCCTGCGCCCGTTCGACGCGCTGGTCGGCCTTATTCTACTGGCGCTGCTGATCCGCGGCGACTGGGTTTTCAAAGCCACCCAGGTTCGTCAGGCCTTCTGGGGCTTCGTCGCCACCCTTGTATTGCTACTAGTGGTGCGCGCGCTGTTTTCCAAGCTATGTGACGGAATGGGCTGGCAACACGATAGCCCTACTATGGTACTGCCTGGCGCGGTGCACCTGAGCGACTGGTACCCGCACCTGGAGCGCAAATGGGAGCTCAAGGACCAATCCAGCTCCAGCTTCCCCGGCGACCACGCTTCGGTTCTGCTGATCTGGGCGTTCTATATGACGTTTTCCAGCCGCACCGTTGGCCAGCGCGTAGTGATTTGGGCGCTTGCCGTTCTGTTCATGATGCCCCGCCTCGTGGCCGGCGCGCATTGGGGGCAGGACGATTACATCGGCGGCATGATCATGGCACTGCTGGCACTGGGCTGGGCTTGCCATACACCGTTCCTGGCTCATGCCAGCGCCTGGCTGCTGAGGGTCACCGCGCCACTGTTCACGCTGCTCGAGCGGCTGCCAGTCGTCAGCCGGCTGAGCGTCATCAGGGCCTAACCCTCCGAGCGGAACTGGAACAATTGCCGCCGCTGCTTCTTGGTGGGCTTGCCATCGGTACTTACACCAAGGGCCCCTGCCTTGCGTAGCGCGGCGGCTTGCTCGCGGCGGGCAATGCTTTCTTCTGTCTCGGCATACAGCCGCTGCGCCTCGGGCGCGCCACGGCGTACATCAGACAAAGCCAGCACCACCACCGTACGGTCGTCAAAACCTGTGCGCAGTTGGTATTCGTCGCCTATACGAGGCTCCTTGCCGGGCTTGCAGCGCTCGCCCCGGCAATGCACCTTGCCGCTTTCAATGGCCGCCTTGGCCAACGCCCTGGTTTTATAGAAGCGCGCCGCCCACAGCCACTTGTCCAGGCGGACTTTTTCGTCGTGCTCAGCCTGCTGTGCCACTGCCTGACCTCAATTGGAAACATACATTCACTCTACTACCCTCGCGGTGGGATGCAACGCGGCGTTGCTTTGTTTACAGTGCGGCAATTGCTGCACCTTGACGCAATCGGGGCGGTGCCGCGGTCTATGCCAATGCGGGCGACCGCGCCGGCCCGGCGGCTGCCCGCCTTGAATGGGGCGTTTTACTCAGGCGATTCTTGTTGAAGACTTTCGACCACCTTACCGTCATTGGATTGCGGGAATGGATTGCCCTTCCGGAGTTAGGCGTGGCGGGGCTACGCGCCAAGATCGACACCGGCGCGAGTACCTCCAGCCTGCACGCCACGGAGATCGAACCGTTCGAGCGCAACGGCGAGCGTTGGGTGCGGTTCAATGCGCACCTGGGCTCGGTGGTGCAGTTGCGCCATCGGCGTTGCGAGGCGCCGCTGGTGGCGATGAAAAACATTAAAAGCTCGAACGGCCTGGCGCAGACCCGTTACGTAATCCGCACCTTGCTAGCCTTGGGCGACCGGGTCTGGCAGGTCGAATTCACACTGGCCTGCCGCAAGGCCATGCGTTACCGCTTGCTGCTGGGGTCCAAGGCATTGATTGACGGCCAGCTGGTCGTCAACCCTGGCGAAACTTACGTGCAGGACAAACCGGTATCCCCGGCCTCCCTTTCAATTGCCCCAGGTGTTCAATGAAGATCGCTGTGCTATCGCGCAACCCGCGCCTGTACTCCACCCGCCGCCTGGTTGAAGCCGGTACCGAGCGCGGCCATGAAATGGTGGTGGTGGATACGCTTCGGGCGTACATGAACATCGCAAGTCACAAGCCGCAGATCCACTACCGGGGCAAGCCGCTGGAGGGCTTCGACGCGGTCATTCCACGCATTGGGGCATCGGTCACCTTCTACGGCTGCGCGGTATTGCGCCAATTCGAAATGATGGGCGTATTCCCGCTCAACGAATCGGTCGCCATCGCTCGGTCGCGGGACAAGCTACGCTCGCTGCAGCTGCTGTCGCGCAAGGGCGTGGGGCTGCCGGTGACTGGCTTCGCCCACTCGCCAGACGACATTCCGGACCTCATACGCATGGTCAACGGTGCCCCCTTGGTGATCAAGGTACTGGAAGGCACCCAAGGGATCGGCGTGGTGCTTTGCGAAACCACAAAGGCGGCGGAATCCGTGATCGAAGCCTTCATGGGCTTGAAGCAGAACATCATGGTCCAGGAATACATCCAGGAAGCCGGTGGCGCCGATATCCGCTGCTTCGTTGTGGGCGACAAGGTAATCGCTTCGATGAAGCGCCAGGCCAAGCCCGGTGAGTTTCGCTCCAATCTGCACCGCGGCGGCAGCGCCAGCTTGATCAAGATCACGCCCGAAGAACGCATGACAGCGATTCGCGCGGCCCGGGTGATGGGATTGAGCGTAGCCGGCGTGGATATCCTGCGGTCCAATCATGGCCCGCTGGTGATGGAGGTGAACTCATCTCCAGGGCTCGAGGGGATCGAATCCACCACGGGCAAGAACGTGGCAAGCATGATCATCGAACATCTGGAGAAGAACAGCGGCCCCAACCTCACGCGCACCCGGGGCAAGGGCTAACGTTCCAGCGGCGTGCCCCGGGGGCTATACCGCGTCCCGGGGCAGCATCAGATTCAGTGGCAACCGCACTCGCGCCTCCAGGCCACCACCGGCGCGATTACGCAGCTCCACGTTTCCGCCATGCATGGACGCGATTCGCTTGACGATGGCCAGGCCAAGCCCGGTTCCCTTGCTGCGGGCGCGATCCCCGCGGGTGAACGGGTTGAAGATGCCTTCGAATTCTTCCGGATTGATGCCCTCACCCCGGTCCAGCACGCTCAATACCACATAGGGCGCGCTGGAATCACCCGACACGAACGCCGCAACTTCTACCCCTTTGCCCGCATGATAAAGGGCGTTTCCGATCAGGTTGTTCAGCAACCGCTTGATCGAGACGCGGCGCAGCGGAAATGGCGGAATAGGTTCCAGACACAGCCGCACCCGGTGTTCCGGTTGATTGAACGGCGCGACCACTTCTTCGACCAGCGCGCCAAGATCGGCCTCTTCCACGGTTTCGTCACGGCCATCGCGGATGAACGCCAGGAACTGGTCCAGGATGGCATCCATGTCTTCGATATCGCGCACCATTTCTTCCGCGAACTCGTTGTCGCTGCTCATAAGGTCAAGCGATAGCCGCAGCCGTGTCAGGGGTGTGCGCAGGTCGTGGGATACCCCCGCCAGCATCAACTCGCGCTCTCGCCCCGCCTGCTCCACATCCTCGGCCATCTGGTTGAAGGCGCTGTACACCTCCGTCATTTCGCTGGGGGTGTCGCTGATCGGCAGGCGAACGCTGCGCCCCTGCCCCAGTTGCCTGGCGGCGAACACCAGGTTTTTCAGAGGTTGATTGAGCTGCCGGACGAAAATCCAGGCGGAGGCGGTAGACAGCAATCCGATCGCCAGGAACCAACCCAGCACGCTCCAGATCTTCTGGCCGCGAAGCGGGTGCGGGTATAGCGGCACTTTCAGCCAGTCCGGCCCTATGCTTGGTGCCCTTACCCACAGCGCGGGCGGTACGTGTACACGCAATCGCACTTCGGTATCTTCACCCAGCTCGGCCTGCATCTGCCGCTGGTAGATTTCGCTGTATGGCCAGTGTTGCTCGCCCTCTGGAACGGCATCCCCGGAGACACGCAGCAGCCCCGCCGCTTCGGCAATCCGCCCCTGATTGGTTTCGTCCGCCGACCAGTAGGCCCTGAGCGTGAGCGCCACGCCATGGCTGTACTGGCGATCCACGAGCACGTCTTCATTCATCAATAGATAAACGAGTGTCAACGCCTTGGAAAAGAGCACCACCGCCAGCACCAGCCATAGCGTGCGAGCGAAGAAACTCTGTGGAAACCAAACGGGGGTTTTCATTGATGCCAGCCTACCTCGGAGTTACACGCCGAGCGCCCCGGCAATACGAAAGAACGGGCGGCGGCGCCTCGCAGCGCCGCCGCCCGCGGGAATGAATCACCGGCCGCTGTTGCCATCCGGTACGAACACATAACCCACGCCCCAGACGGTCTGGATGTAACGGGGTTTGGACGGATCCGGCTCGATCATTCGGCGCAGCCTGGAAATTTGTACGTCGATGGAACGCTCGAGGGCATCCCATTCCCGGCCACGGGCGAGGCTCATGAGCTTGTCGCGGGTAAGCGGCTCCCGGGCATGGGTGACCAGGGCCTTGAGCACCGCGAATTCACCGGTGGTGAGCATGTGCACTTCCTGGCCGCGCTTCAGCTCTCGGGTGGCCAGGGACAGCTCGTAATCCCCGAAGGTGACGGTTTCGTCGCTCGCCCCAGGCGCGCCGGGAACCGGCGTGGACTGGCGGCGCAGCACCGCCCGCACCCGAGCGGCGAGCTCATCGGGGTTGAACGGCTTGGCGAGGTAGTCGTCGGCGCCAAGCTCCAGGCCCTTGATACGGCTGAGCTCATCTCCTTTGGCGGTAAGCATGATGATGGGGATCTGGTTGTCCGCCGCGCGCAGCCGACGGCAAGCGGACAGGCCATCCTCGCCTGGCAGCATGAGGTCAAGCACGATCAGGTTGAACACCTCTCGGCTCAGCAGGCGATCCATTTGTTCAACGTTCGGTACGGCGCGGGCCCGATAGCCCTTGCTGACGAAAAAGCGTTCCAGCAGGCTGCTCAACCCGGGGTCGTCATCCACGATGAGGATCTTTTCACCTTCGCTGGTCTGGGCGGTGCTACTCATGAATAACTCCTTTGCTGTCGGCGCGCATTATGGCGCAGCCGCCGGGGGACGTGCTTCGCGCATTGTTAGCAGATTTTTCGCAAGGGAACCGTGAACAGCGAATTCCACCGCCAAGGCCCTTTGCCACATTTCGCTGGTTATAATGCGACGCTTTTTCCGCTGGCGAGTGCCGGCCCGGTTTGCCGCCGCTCCATCGCTGGTGCAGGCATTACAGAATTCAGGTGGTTTTATGGAAAGCATCAACAGCCGCATCGCCGAAGAACTGGGCGTGCGCCCGCAACAGGTGGAAGCCGCGGTGGCCCTGCTCGACGAAGGCTCCACCGTGCCCTTCATCGCTCGCTACCGCAAGGAAGTGACCGGTAGCCTGGACGACACTCAGCTGCGCCATCTCGAAGAACGCCTGCGTTACCTGCGCGAGCTCGACGATCGCCGCGCGAGCATCCTCGCCAGCATCGAAGAGCAGGGCAAGCTCACGCCCGAATTGGCGCGGGAAATCCGCCTGGCCGATACCAAGACCCGCCTTGAGGACCTCTACCTTCCCTACAAGCAGAAGCGCCGCACCAAGGGGCAGATCGCGCTCGAGGCGGGCCTGGGCGAGTTGGCCGATGGCCTCTTGGGCGATCCCATGCTGGCGCCTGAGGCAGAGGCCGCGCGTTTCGTGGATGCCGAGAAAGGTAATGCGGACGTACGCGCCGTGCTCGAAGGCGCCAAGTATATCCTGATGGAACGCTTCGCCGAAGACGCGGCACTGCTGGGCAGGCTACGCGGGTTCCTGGGCGAGCATGCCACCCTGGCCGCGCGGATCGTGCCGGGCAAGGAAGAAGAAGGCGCCAAGTTCCGCGACTATTTCGAACACGACGAACCGTTGAAGGGTGCCCCTTCGCACCGTGCGCTGGCCATTTTCCGAGGCCGTAACGAAGGCATCCTGAGTGTGTCGCTGAAAGTCGGTGAAGAAGCGCCCGGCACGCTTCACCCCTGCGAGCTCATGGTGGCCGAGCACTTCGGCTTGAAGAATCAAAACCGCCCCGCCGACAAGTGGCTGGGCGAAGTGGTGCGCTGGACCTGGAAGGTCAAGCTGTACACCTCGCTGGAAAACGACCTGCTGGGCGAGTTGCGGGAAGCGGCCGAAGCCGAGGCGATCAACGTTTTCGCCCACAACCTGCATGACTTGCTCCTGGCCGCGCCAGCGGGCCCGCGCGCCACGTTGGGCCTGGACCCGGGCCTGCGCACGGGCTGCAAGGTGGCGGTGGTCGATGCCACGGGCAAACTGCTCGACACCGCCACGGTTTACCCCCACGTTCCGAAAAACCAGTGGGACCAGACCCTCGCTGTCCTCGGCGCGCTCTGCGCCAAGCACAACGTTGACCTCATCGCGATCGGCAACGGTACGGCAAGCCGGGAGACCGACAAGCTCGCCGGCGAATTGATCAAGAAATACCCGGCACTACAACTTACCAAGGTAATGGTGTCGGAAGCCGGCGCGTCGGTGTACTCGGCATCCGAGCTTGCGGCGCGGGAATTCCCCGAGCTGGACGTCTCGCTGCGTGGGGCGGTCTCCATCGCCCGCCGCCTGCAGGACCCGCTTGCCGAGCTCGTGAAGATCGACCCGAAATCCATCGGGGTGGGGCAATACCAGCACGACGTGTCCCAGCTCAAGCTGGCGCGCGGCCTGGATGCGGTTGTGGAAGACTGCGTGAACGCCGTGGGCGTGGATGTGAATACCGCTTCGGTCGCGCTGCTGGCGCGCATCTCCGGCCTCAATACCACGCTGGCTCAGAATATCGTTGCCCACCGTGACGCCAACGGCGCGTTCCGCACCCGCGCGGAGCTGAAGAAGGTCAGCCGCCTGGGGGAGAAAACGTTCGAGCAAGCCGCCGGCTTCCTTCGCGTGATGAACGGCGACAACCCGCTGGATGCTTCCGCGGTGCACCCTGAAGCGTACCCGCTGGTGCAGCGCATCGCCGCCCAGACCGACCGCGACATCCGCTCGCTGATTGGCGACAGCGCCTTCCTCCGGCGGCTGGACCCTGCCCGCTACACCGACGAAACCTTCGGCCTGCCAACCGTTACAGACATCATCAAGGAGTTGGACAAGCCCGGCCGGGACCCTCGCCCGGAGTTCAAGACCGCGGCGTTCCAGGATGGCGTCGAGGACCTGAAGGACGTGCAGCCGGGGATGATCCTGGAGGGCGTGGTTACCAACGTCACCAACTTCGGTGCGTTTGTGGATATCGGCGTTCACCAGGATGGCCTGGTGCATATTTCGGCGCTTTCGGAGAAATTCGTGAAAGATCCCCGCGAGGCCGTGAAGGCGGGCGACGTGGTGAAAGTGAAAGTGATGGAAGTGGACATCCCGCGAAAGCGCATCGCGTTGTCGATGCGCATGAGCGATACCCCCGGGGAAAAGGTCGAGGGTAACCGTGGCGGCAGCCGCCCGGCGGGTAATCGCCCCTCCAGCGCCCCCCGCCCCCGCGAGACGGCCACCGCCGCGCCAGCCACTGGCGCAATGGCCAACCTGTTCGCCAACGCCAAGCAGTTGAAGAAGCGCTGATGGACATCCCGGCCGAGGTTACACACAGCGCCTTCAGCCAGTTGCTGGGCTGCAAGGTGGTGAGCCTTGAAGAAGGCCGGGCCGAAGTGGCCCTCGCGCTCACGCCGCCGCTGCGCAACCGCGGCGGCGTGATGCACGGCGGCGCGCTGTTCAGCCTGGTGGATATCGCCATGGGGCTGGCGTGTTCGACCTCCCATGGGTTCGACCGGCAAAGCGTTACCCTGGAGTGCAAGATCAACTACCTGCGCCCTGTGGCTGAGGGAGAAGTGACCTGTGTAGGCCGGGTGATCCATGCCGGCCGTCGGACGCTGGTAGTGGAAGCCGAAGTGTCTCAGGCAGGCAAACTGGTGGCCAAGGCGCAGGGGACTTTCGCGGCTCTATAGCCCGCCCGCGTGAAGTCGGGTAAGTTCGGCAGCTAAGAGGCAATGCCGAATGGCAACCCGACGCGGCCCGCGCTGACAGGCCTTTACGATCGGGCGCCCGCTTCGACCTTGCAGAACGTCATGGCCATCCCCATATCGGGGCGATCGACGCGTAAGGACATCAACTTGAGCGAATTTCTGAACCGCCGCCTGCACTTGCTCGGCGAGCCTGCCAACCTGTCCCTGCTCAAGCAGTGCCTGCACGGTATAGAGCGCGAATGCCTTCGCGTGACCCAGGACGGCCGGTTGGCGCAAACACCACACCCGGAGGCGCTGGGGTCGGCGCTGACTCATGAGCAGATCACCACGGATTATTCCGAGGCCCTGCTCGAATTCATTACCCCCGCCCTGCCCGACCCGGTTGAAACCCTGCGAAGCCTGGACGACATACACCGCTTCGCCTACACCGCGCTGGGTGACGAACTGTTATGGGCGCCCTCCATGCCATGCGCCCTGCCGGCCGAGGAAGACATTCCGCTTGCCTGGTACGGCACCTCGAATATTGGCCAGCTCAAGCACGTATACCGCAAGGGCTTGGCCGTGCGGTACGGGCGTACGATGCAATGCATCGCGGGCATCCATTACAACTTCTCGATGCCCGAGGCCCTGTGGCCCCTGCTGCGCGCCGCCGAGGGCAGTACGGCCAGCGACCGTGATTACCAGTCCGCCGCCTATATCGGGATGATCCGCAACTTCCGTCGCTACAGCTGGCTGTTGATGTATCTGTTCGGCGCGTCCCCCGCACTGGACGCAGGCTTCCTCAGAGGCCGCCCGCACCGCCTCGAGCAGTTCGACGCAACTACCCTCTACCTGCCTTACGCCACCAGCTTGCGGATGAGCGACCTGGGCTATCAGAACAACGCTCAGGCTGGCCTCACCCCCTGCTATAACGACCTGCACAGCTACACCGAGAGCCTGCGTCAGGCTGTGGCGACGCCCTATGCACCCTATGTGGAGATAGGCACCCACAAGGATGGGGAATGGGTACAGCTCAACACCAATGTGTTGCAGATCGAAAACGAATACTACTCAAGCATCCGCCCCAAGCGGGTGGCGTATACGGGCGAACGGCCCATCCAGGCGCTGATGGCCCGTGGCGTGCAGTACGTGGAAGTGCGCTGCCTGGATATCAACCCCTTCTTGCCGACCGGGGTCGATCTGCCCCTTTCGCGCTTCCTGGATGCGTTCCTGCTCTACTGCGCGATGGAACAGAGCCCCATGCTGCAAGCGCCCGAGTGCGGCGCGTGTACCGACAACTTCCTGAAAGTGGTGAAAGAAGGTCGGCGTCCGGGCCTGGAGCTGCGCCGCGACGGCGAAGGCATCGCCCTGCGCGACTGGGCCAACCAGCTGCTGGACAATATTGCCCCGTTGGCCGAACTGCTCGACCAGAGCCATGGGACGGATGAGCACAAGCAGGCGCTCGCAGCTCAGCGCGGCAAGGTCGCCGACCCTTCGCTCACACCTTCAGCCCAGGTGCTGGCAAGCATGACCGCCTACAAGGAAAGCTTCAGCCAGTTCTCCATGCGCCAGACCCAGGCCCATGCCGACTACTTCCGCGGCACGGCTTTGGCAACGGACGTACGCGACGACTTCGAGAAAAAAGCGAGCGCTTCGGTGGCGGCGCAAAGCGAACTGGAGCGCAACGAAGTGGGCGAATTCGACCTCTTCGTCGCGGCTTACCAGGCGAGCATTCTGGGGATCAGCCAGTAACAGGGCTTGCTGTCGCCGCCACTGTGGGAAGGCCCTTACCTTGGGCCTGGCACCGTGCTTGTTCCCGGGTTACACCGGTTCCACAGGCCGGACAGAGCGTCGGCGGTGCGCCCGAACGCTACAGGCTCTTCTCGAATATCTTCGAGTTGCGCTGGTAGTTGTAAAGAGACGCCCTGGCTGCGGGCAACCGCTCCACCCCACTGGGCGTGAAGCCGCGCTCGCGGAACCAGTGCGCGGTTCGAGTAGTGAGCACGAACAGGGTTTTGAGGCCCTGTTGGCGCGCTCTGGCCTCGATCCGCTCCAGCAACTCGTCACCCCGCCCCCCATGCCGGTACTCCGGGTTCACCGCCAGGCAAGCCAGCTCCCCGGTATCGGAATCGGCAATAGGATATAGGGCGGCGCAGGCGATGATCATGCCCTCGCGCTCCACCACGCTGAACTGCTCGATTTCCCGCTCCAACACTTCCCGTGATCGGCGCACCAGGATCCCCTGCTCCTCGAGTGGGCTGATCAGTTCGATCAAGCCGCCAACATCGCCGATAGTGGCTTCCCGAACCTGCTCGAACTGCTCCTGGGCTACCAGCGTGCCGCCGCCATTACGGGTGAACAGCTCCGTCAGCAAGGCGCCGTTCTGCGCGTAGCTCACGATATGACTGCGCGCGACGCCGCCACGGCAAGCCTGCGCGGCCGCATCCAGCAGCTCGCCCTGGTAATCGCTGCCCAGCCGCTCCAGATGCGCCGGTACTTGCTGTGGGCGCAATTCGCGAACCAGTTGGCCCCGTGCGTCGAGCAATCCCGGCTCGGCGCCGAACAACAGAAGCTTGTCCGCCTCCAGGTCGATCGCCGCGCGGGTTGCCACGTCTTCACAAGCGATATTGAAAATCTCGCCGGTCGGGGAGTAACCCAGCGGCGACAGCAACACGATCGTGCGCTCGTCCAGCAGCCGGTTGATGCCTTTGCGGTCGATGCGCCGTACTTCCCCGGTATGGTGATAATCCACGCCTTCCACCACGCCTATGGGCCGGGCGGTGACCAGGTTGCCACTGGCGATGCGCAAGCGCGCGCCCTGCATCGGGGACGAGGCCATGTCCATGGACAGGCGAGCTTCAATGGCCACTCGCAGGTGGCCCACAGCGTCGATCACACATTCAAGCGTTGGCCCATCGGTGATTCGCAAGCCGCGATGATAGTGCGGGGTAAGCCCACGGGCGGCGAGCCGGCTTTCGATCTGAGGGCGGGAACCGTGTACCAGCACCAGTCGCACGCCCAGGCTATGGAGTAGCACCAGGTCGTGAACGATATTGCCGAAGTTGGGATGCTCCAAACCATCGCCTGGCAGCATGACGACGAAGGTGCAATCCCGGTGGGCGTTGATATAAGGCGAGGCGTGGCGAAGCCAATTGACGTATTCGTGCATGGAACGGCCTGTACTGAAGTAAGACGAAGTGGGGCGCGAACGGGGGGACGGTTATCGTCGCAACAGGCCTGGCAACACGCGCACTTCTCCTTCTTCAGTAAGTTGGCCGGGGGGCCGGGTGCCTCAGCCTAGGGCGGGCCGCAGGCAATAATGTTCCACAAGGTCTTGTAACAGACGCAGCGTAGGGTTCAAACGTGACATTTCGAGGAATTCACCGGGCTGATGCGCGCAGGCGATATCACCGGGGCCAAGCACGATGGTCTGGCAGCCCGACTGCTGAAGATACGGCGCCTCCGTTCCGAATGCCACCGCTTCTGCCCTGTGGCCGGTGAGTTTTTCCGCCACCTTGACCAGCTCGCTCTCGGCGGGCTCTTCGAAGGGCGGCACCTCCGAGAACAAGGGCCGGTAATTGATTTCGACCTGATGCTGTTCCGCAACGGCGCGCAGCTTGTGATTGATAGCCTCTCGCAACGCGGCGGGGTCCATCCCCGGGAGGGGGCGCAGATCGAATTCCAGCGAGCACTGCCCACAAATGCGGTTCGGATTGTCGCCGCCATGGATGCAACCGAAATTGAGCGTGGGCTGCGGCACGCCGAACTGCGGGTTACGGTAGCGCTCTTGCCATTCCCGGCGCAGCCCCATCAACTCGCCGATGGAGGCGTGCATGGCTTCCAGCGCGCTGTGCCCGAGGGTGGGGTCCGAGGAATGACCGCTGCGCCCGAGTATGTCGATACGCTCCATCATCACCCCTTTGTGCAACCGGATCGGGCGCAGGCCCGTGGGCTCGCCGATGACAGCGGCACGCCCCAGCGGCGCCCCTTCCAAAGCCAGCGCCTTGGCCCCTGCCATGGAGCTTTCCTCGTCGCAGGTCGCCAGTATTATCAGGGGCTGGCGGAACGGTTGCCCGAGCAAGGGCCGTACGGCCTCGATGACCAGCGCGAAGAACCCTTTCATGTCGCAACTGCCCAAGCCGACCCAGCGCCCATCGACCTCGGTCAGCTTTAGCGGGTCGGTGTTCCATAGCCGCTCGTCGTACGGAACCGTGTCGCTATGCCCGGCCAATACCAGCCCGCCTGGCCCGGTGCCGTAAGAGGCCAACAGGTTGAATTTGCCCGCCGACACTTCCCGGATATCGCACGCAAAGCCCAGCTCCGAGAGCCAACCGGCCAGCAGCTGGATCACCGGGCCGTTGCTTTGATCCAGGCTGGCCTGGGTACAGCTGACCGAGGGCGTGGCCACCAGCGCGGCAAAGCGTTCCTCGAGTGTGGGCAACGGCATTGAAAACTCCCCTGGGGCTGGATGGTTGAACGAGCAAGCAGGCACCGCCGGGGGCGCCGGGCGCGTGACTGCTGTACACTGCGCGGCTCTTCGCGTCTACGCTACGCCTTGTCTGCGTCCGGATATACCCGCCATGCACAAAGAAACCGAAATCAAACTGCGCGTTAGCCGGGAAACCCTGGCTGCCCTGCGCGAGCATCCGCTACTGAAAAAACGTAACAAAAGCGGTTGGTCCCGTCACGAACTCTTCAACCAGTATTTCGATACCCCAGAACGCGACCTGGCCCATGCCCGCGTGGCGCTGCGCCTGCGCAAGGATGGCGATGCCATCATCCAGACCCTGAAAACGCGCGGCCAGAGCGTTGCCGGGCTGTCCGAGCGCAACGAATTCGATTGGCCGCTGGAAAAAGCCAAGCTGGATCTGAAAAAGCTGGACGACACCTGCTGGCCCGCGGCTTTGGCCGAGCTGGACAAGAAGACCATCAAGCCGCTGTTCACCACCGACTTCGTGCGTGAAAAAGCAGAGATCGCGTGGGGCCGTGGCAAGGCTCGGGTAGTGCTGGAAGCGGCACTGGACCTGGGCAAGGTGGTGTCGGGCAAGCAGTCCGAGGAAATCTGCGAGCTGGAGCTGGAACTGCGGGAGGGCGAACCGGCAGGCTTGCTGGAGCTGGCCTGCGAGTTGGCGGCCACCCTGCCCCTGATGCCTTGTGACATCAGCAAGGCCGAGCGAGGCTATCGCCTGCTTGACCCCACCAGTTATACCGTTTCCGTGCCGGCCCCGGTCGTGGAGGCGGAGCAGGCACTGGACGACGCATTCAGCGCTATCGCCTGGCACTTGCTCGGCAGCAGCCAGCGGCTGGCCGAACAGTACCGCTACACCGGGCAATGGCGCCTGCTGCAAGACTGGGTACAGCAACTGGTGGAGCTGCGTGCCCTGTTGGGGAGCTTGGGTCAGGCGGCGCCACGGCCGACGACCCACGATCTGCGAGCCGGCCTGGACGCCTTGCTTGAAGACTGGCGTACCCTGGTCGAAGCAGGCCAGGAGGACGAAGACGTGCGTGCCGCGGCACAGGAGCAGTTCATTGAAGAGCTGACCGACCCGCGCTGGGGCCACTTCTCCCTGAGCCTTTCGCGCTGGTTGCTGGAGCGCAGCTGGACGGTAGATCGCGCCAACCGGGGCAACCGTCAGGGGCAAGCGCCTCTGGCCAATTGGCTGGGGCATTTCCTCAAGGAAGAAACCGCAGCCTTGAAGCTGGAGCGCTACGAGCGCCAACCTGAAGACCTCGCCGAGCAACTGCCCCGCATCGAACGCGTGCAAGTGTGGCTGCACCACGCCCGTAACGTGCTGGAGGTGGAAGAAACCGACCGGCTGTACGGTGAGCTGAACAAGCTGCACGCGCTGGCGAGCCTGCCTGTCACGGATGAAGTACTGCAGCCCCGCGCGGACCAAGCGGCAATCGTAAGCCGCACACGCGCCTGGAAAGCCCTGTCTCGCTAACCCTGAGCGGCGCGCACATATGCGTTGACAGTTCCCGTCAGCGCCAAGAAGGCGCGTCGGGGTAGAGTTTCCTGGCCGGGCAAGGATGCCCACCCGCACAGGAAGCTTTCATATGGGAGTCGCCACGCCTTCCAACGATGCCCCGCTTGCTCTCGGCGAGGTGCTTCAGCTGCTTGTCCGCCAGAAGCGGCTCACCCCCGCCGCGGCGGAACTTGCCTTGAACACCCGCCGGGAACATCCCGACTGGCACCCCCTGGAATACCTTGCCACGTTGCAACTGGACGACCTGGCTGCGCCCGGCCACCCGCTGACCCTCGATGCGCTTTGTTTATGGCTTGCTGGCCATGTGGGCCAGCCCTTTCTGCGCCTTGATCCGCTGAAGCTGGACAGGCAGCTGGTGACCAGTACGATGTCCGCGGCGTTCGCGCGGCACCATCAGATTCTGGCGGTGGCGTGTCAAGGCGACACGCTTACGGTTGCCAGCGCCCAGCCCGGTATTCGCGGCTGGGAAGGGGACCTTGCTCAAGCCTGCCGGAAAACCATCCTGCGCGTCGTTGCCAACCCCGTCGAGCTGCGCCGGCTGATCACCGATTCCTTTCGCCTGGCGCAATCCGTGCGCGGCGCCAGCGGCACCACTGTTAAAAGCTATACCGAATCGTTCGAACAATTGGTGAGCCTTCAGGGCGTAGAGGAAACCGCGGCGAGCTACGAAGCTCCGGTTATCGACATCGTGGATTGGCTGTTCAAGTACGCATTCGAACAAGGGGCCAGCGATATCCACATCGAACCGCGTCGCGAACATGGAGACATCCGCCTGCGTATCGATGGAATGCTGCGCGATGCCTATCAGCTACCGTTGCCCGTTACGCTGGCGGTGATCAGCCGGCTGAAGTCCCTTGGCCGCATGAACGTGGCCGAGAAACGCCGCCCTCAGGATGGCCGCGTGAAAACCCAGGCACCCGGTGGGGCAACGGTCGAGTTACGGCTGGCGACCTTGCCCACCGCCTTCGGGGAGAAGATGGTGATGCGCATCTTCGACCCGGGCGTCCTCAACAAAGGGCTGGGGGCGCTGGGGCTTCGCCGCGAAGACGAACAGCGCTGGGAAGGCCTGCTGGCAAAACCGCACGGGATAATCCTGGTGACCGGGCCGACCGGCTCCGGCAAGACCACTACCTTGTATGCAAGCCTTCATCGCCTCGCTACCCGGGAGGTGAACCTGTGCACCATCGAAGACCCTATCGAAATGGTCGAGCCGGCGTTCAATCAGATGCAGGTACGGCCCACCATCGAGCTCGGATTCGCCGAAGGGGTTCGCGCGCTGCTGAGGCAGGACCCGGACATCATCATGATTGGGGAAATCCGCGACAGCGAGACGGCCAACATGGCGGTGCAGGCGGCGCTGACCGGCCACCTGGTGTTGTCCACGCTGCACACGAACAACGCGCCGGGGGCGCTTACTCGATTACTGGAGCTGGGCGTACCTGGGTATCTGATAAGGGCCACCTTGCTTGGCGTAATGGCACAACGGCTTGTGCGCATTCTGTGCCCTCATTGCAAAGCCCGGGTGGCTATCACCCCGCACGATTGGCTTAGCCTGGCCGGTGAATCTTCCGCGCCACCGCCCGGCCACATCCACGAAGCGCGAGGCTGCGATTTGTGTGGGGGTTCAGGCTACAAAGGGCGCGCAGGCGTGTACGAACTGCTGGCCGTCAACGAGGCCATCGCCGAATGCATTGGCGCAGAGCCGGACCTGACCGCGATTCGTCGACTGGCCTGCGCCGGTGGCATGCAGCCCTTGCGCGCCGCCGCCGCACGCCTGGTCGCGGCAGGCCAGACCAGCCTCGGGGAAGCGCTACGGATCGCGCCCGCGATGCCGTAAGAACGCCCCATGTCGGGCCCCGTGGGGCGGAACTCTACCCCCCGCGCCGCGCTCAAACAGGGTGGATAACAACACACTTGGAGTACGCTGTCATGCGCGTCAAACTTGCTGTAGCAACCCTTGCGCTGGCCTCACTGCCGCTTACTTCTGCCATGGCAGATTCGTTCTGGCGCAATGTGCTGTCTTCAGGCGCGACCACCGGTTCTACCTACCTGACCTTCAAGGACCACAAGATGGTCATTGCCGCTCAGGATGACGCCGGCAGCTTCGTGGCCAGCAACGGTGAAATCCGCGGCCCCTACCTGGAAGCCGCCATCGCTCGCCTGCGGGCGGACAACCCCGGCATGCAGGCTTCGGATCTGGAGCTTGCCAACGCTATCCTCGCGAAGAACGCGCTGGCCGAGCAGTAAGCCTGAGCTGCCCCGCGTCACAGCGCGCGGGGCGCCTTTTCACTCTCCGATCGCGGTCTGATAGCCCGCCGCGTCCAGCAATTTGTCCAGCTCGGCGCTATCGGTGGGCTTGATCTTGAAGAACCATGCGCCATAAGGTTCGCCGTTTACACTTTCAGGCGCGTCAGCCAATGCTTCATTGATAGCGATCACCTCGCCGCTTACCGGCGCGTAGATGTCGGAAGCCGCTTTAACCGACTCCACCACGGCCACTTGGTCGCCAGCGGAAACCGTTTTGCCAACTTCGGGCAACTCAATGAACACCACATCTCCCAAGGCTTCCTGGGCGTGATCGGAAATCCCGACCGTCACGCTGCCGTCTTCAAGGCGTGCCCATTCGTGGCTTTCGGCATAGCGGAGTTCAGCGGGTATATTGCTCATGGGTAGTCCTCAAAAGGTCGACGGGGATTGCCACGGTTGGCGTCAGATCAGTATTTTGCCGTGTCGCACGAAGGTGGGTTTCACTACGCGCACAGGGTACCACTTGCCACGGATTTCCACTTCGGCGCGCTCTGGCGTTTGCCTTGGCACCCGCGCTAGCGCAATGGACTTGCCAAGCGTAGGCGAAAAACTGCCACTGGTAACTTCGCCTTGGGCATTGTCCAGCCGTACCACCTGATGGGCGCGCAGCACACCGCGCTCTTCCAGCACCAGGCCTACCAGCCGGGACCCAGGCCCCTCAGCCAGTTCCGCTTCCAGCGCGGCGCGGCCGTTGAATGCCCGGGTGGGAGGCTCCAGCGCAACAGTCCAGCCAAGGTTCGACACCCAGGGGGAGTGGGCTTCGTCCAGTTCCTGCCCGTACAGGTTCAGGCCGGCTTCCACACGCAAGGTGTCCCGGGCGCCAAGGCCAATGGGGGTGATACCGGCGCCTACCAGGTCGTTGAACAGCCCGCAGACTTCATCGGCTGGGAGCAGGATTTCGAGGCCATCCTCGCCGGTATAGCCCGTGCGCGCGATGAACCAGCCGTGGTCTTCACCGGCCTGAAACGGCTGCAGCTTGCGAATCAGCGCGGCGCGTGAGCCGCCCAACAGCTCGGCAACCCGTTCGCGCGAGGCAGGGCCTTGCACGGCCAGGATCGCGGTGGTGACGCGCTCTATCACTTCCACATCCTGGCCTTCGGCTTGCGCGCGCAGCCAGGCCAGATCCTTGTTTCGGGTCGCCGCGTTGACCACTAGCCGATAGCCTTCTTCGCGGCGGTAGACGATCAGGTCGTCGATCACCCCACCGCGGGCATTGAGCATGGCGCTATACAGCGCGTGCCCGGGGCCGGGAAGGCGGGCAACGTCATTGGCCAGAACGTGACGCAGCCACTCACGGGCACCCGCGCCAACGACATCGACCACTGCCATGTGGGAGACGTCGAATACACCACAAGCGCGCCGCACCTCATGGTGCTCCTCGACCTGTGAGCCATAATGCAGGGGCATTTCCCAACCGCCAAAATCGACCATCCTGGCGCCTAGCGCCAAGTGCTGGTCGTACAGCGGTGTGCGCAATCCCATGGGGTTCTCCTTCCCGGCGCTGCGAATGGGCGGCATTGTAGCCTTCCTGTCGCGCCCTGGCACCCTGGCAGCCGCCGGGCAGGCATTGCGCCCGATTACCTGGCCGCTTTGCCCTGCCCTGTCACGCCGCGCCTTGGGTGACCCTGGCCAGGGCAGGAAGATCGCCGCCAAGGCCAAGCGCCTGGCGCACAAACGCGGCCTTGGCGTCTGGCAAGCCCTGTACCAGCGCCAAACCGGTGTTGCGTAGCCAGCGCACGGGCAACGGGTCGGCCTGGAACAACCGTTCAAAACCTTCCATCGCTGCCATCAAAGCCAGGTTATGGGGCATCCGCCGGCGCTCATAGCGGCTGAGCACACGCACGTCCGCAAGGCGCTCGCCACGCTGGCGCGCGCGTAACAGCTCTTCGGCCAACACCGCCGCATCCAGCAGCCCGAGGTTCACGCCTTGCCCCGCCAGCGGGTGGATGGTGTGCGCGGCGTCACCAATCAGCGCCAAGCCGGGCTCCACGTAACGCCGGGCGTGCCGCTGGCGCAACGGGATGCACAGCCGCGCATCGGCATGCAGCACATTGCCCAGGCGATATTCGAACCGAGCGCCGAGTGCCGCGCTGAACCCTTCGGTATCCAGCGCCATCAAGCGCCTGGCTTCCTCTGGCGTGGTAGACCACACGATCGAGGACCAATGCTCGCCCTGGGCGCCTCGCAACGGAAGGAACGCCAGCGGGCCATCATCGCCGAAGCGTTGCCAGGCAGTTGCCCGGTGGCTGCGTTCGGTTCTCACACTGGTAACGATGGCGTGATGCAGGTAGTCCCATTCACGCGTGGCGCAGCCGCCCAGCCGGCGAATCGCGGAGTTGGCGCCGTCCGCGGCGATCACCAACGGCGCCCGCACCTGCGTGCCGTCGGCAAGGCTGAGCAGGCGGTCGTCGCCAGAGTGACGCATCTGCTCCACCCTCGCGCCAGCCAGCAAATGGGTATCGCTGCGCTGCAAGGCTTCGAGCAGGGCATCCTGCACAACGGAGTTTTCCACAATGTGGCCCAGCACCTGAGCATGCACATTCGCCGCGCTGAAATGCACCGAGCCCGTGCCGCTGCCGTCCCACACGTCCATGTCGGTGTAAGGGCTCACTCGCCGAGCGCACATCGCGCCCCATACGCCCAGCCGTTCGAATATCCGTTGGCTGGCCGCTGACAGCGCGCTCACCCGTGGCTCGAACGCCGCGCCGGGCGCGAAGGCCTGCGGTTGCAACGTCCCGCCATCGATGATCATGACTTTAAGGCCGCTGCCCGCCAACGCGAGCGCCAGCGTGCTGCCTACCATTCCGGCGCCCACGATGGCTACATCTGCTGTGGTTTCCATGAGATCGCTGCCTTTAACGGAGCCTGTCGCGTTCATTGGCTGCTTCCCACGCCAGTACCCATGCCCATGGCCTGCCGGGCGAACCATTGGCGCGCCGGCGGCAGCAGGTCCAGCCCGAGCAAGCCCAGATTACGGCCGTGGGCTACCCAACGGCCGGGCTGGGAAAACAGCCGTGTCACCTGATCGGAAAAGCCTACCGTCCACTGCTGGTCGCGCTGTTGAGCCGCCAGGTAGCCGCGCAGCGTGGCCAACTCACCGGGGGCCGCGTCGCTGGCCGCCAGGGCCTGGGCAAGCGCCTGTACATCGCGCAACGAAAGGTTGAACCCCTGCCCGGCGATCGGATGGAGGCTATGGGCGGCATTGCCTAGCACCACGAGGTTACGGCGCACCTGCTCACGCGCTTCGGCCAAAGCCAGCGGGTAGAGGTTGCGGACGCCTACCTGGGTGACGCTGCCCAGGCGATAACCGAAGCTGTGCTGAAGCTGAGCCAGGAACGCTGCATCAGGGAGTGCCTGCAATGCGCGGGCATCGGCGGGCTTGCGGGTCCACACCAGGGCGCAGCGGTTGTCCGGCAGCGGCAGAAGAGCCAGTGGGCCCTCATCAGTGAAGCGTTCGAAGGCCTGGCCGCCATGCGGTTGATTGAAGCTCACGTTGGCGATCAGCGCGGTCTGGTCGTATTCCCGCACCCGCACCTCTACACCGAGCTGATCGCGCAAGCCGGATCGCCCACCATCGGCCAACACGGCCAGGGAACAGGTGAGTTGGGTGTCGTCTGCGAGCGTGAGCCGATAGCCTTGCGGCTCGGCGCGTAACGCGACCACTTCAGCGGGGCAGCGCCAACTGACCAGCGTGGGGTCCAGCGCCGCCCACAGGCATTGGCCGAGCCAGGCGTTCTCCACCACATAGCCCAAGGCAGGGACAGCTTCCTCGGCGGCATCGAGGGTGGTGGCACCAAAGCGGCCACGATCCGAAACATGGATGGTGCGAATGGGCTCGGCGTGCCGGGCAATGGCTTCCCACACCCCGAGATGCTCATAAATCAACCGGGTGCCATAAGAGAGGGCCGAGCTTCGCGCGTCGTAGCTGGGTTGGTATCCCTTGCCCGGCGCGAACGGCTCGACCAGCAGAATGTTCCAGCCCCGCTCACGCGCCAAGGGTTGCAGCGCCAGCGCGAGGCTCGCGCCCACCAGGCCACCCCCGATGATCGCAACGTCAACGTGCGTCATGGGCAAGCCGCCCGTGCGCTGGCCATCAGCGCTTCGACTTCATCGATAGTCTTTGGCACGCCGCTGGTGAGGATTTCACACCCGGTGCGGGTAACTACCACGTCATCCTCGATGCGCACGCCAATGCCTCGCCATTTCTTAGGCACCTGATCGTTCTGGGGCGAGATGTAGATACCGGGCTCGACCGTCAGCGCCATGCCCGGTTCGAGCACACGCCATTCGCCGCCAACCTTGTACTCGCCCACATCATGCACATCGAGCCCCAGCCAGTGGCCAGCACGGTGCATGTAGAACCCTCGATGGGCCTCCGCGGCGATCAGCTCGTCCACATCCCCTACCAGCAGCCCCAGCCGCACCAGCCCTTCGGTGATCACGCGTACCGTGGCCTCGTGCGCGCGGTTCCAGTGCTTGCCCGGCGCGATCTCGGCGAACGCGGCCTGCTGGGCCTGCAGCACGATCTCGTAGATCGCCCGTTGCTCGGGTGAAAAGGTGCCACTGACCGGGAAGGTTCGTGTGATATCGCTTGCGTAGCAATCGATCTCGCACCCGGCATCGATCAACACAAGGTCGCCGTCACGAAGCGGGGCGTTGTTGTTCTGGTAATGGAGTATGCAGGTATTGCGGCCCGCGGCGACGATCGAGCCGTAGGCGGGCATGCGCGCGCCACCTCGACGAAACTCATAATCGAGCTCGGCCTCCAGGCTGTATTCGAAAAGCCCGGGGCGCGCGGCCTGCATGGCGCGCACATGGGCCCGCGCGGAGATGGCCGCGGCCTCGCGCATCACTTTGATTTCCGCCGCCGACTTGTACAGCCGCATGTCATGCAGCAAGTGGTCCAGCGCCACGAATTCCTTGGGCGGCTGGGCCCCCAGATTGGCCTTGGAGCGAATCTGGTTCACCCACTCCATCAAATGCCGATCGAATTCGGGATGGCTTCCCATCGCGGTATAAACCCGATCACGGCCTTCGATCAGGCCAGGCAAAATGTCGTCGATATCGTTGATAGGGAAGGCATCATCCGCGCCATAGTCCCGGATCGCCCCTTCCTGGCCCGCCCGCAGGCCGTCCCACAGCTCTCGCAGCGGGTCACGCTCCCGGCAGAAGAGCACGTATTCGCCGTGCTCCCGGCCGGGAATGAGGGCAATCACCGCTTCGGGCTCGCCAAAACCGCTGAGGTACTGGAAGTCGCTGTCCTGGCGGTAGATGTGTTCCACATCACGGTTACGGATGGTCACCGCGGCCGCCGGCAGTATGGCGATGCTGTTGGGGACCATCTCGGCCATCAGAGCCTTGCGCCGGCGGGCATATTCGGGCTTCGGAATCTGGACCATGCGGCGGGCTCCTCGGCGATCAGTGCAGGGAAGGCTTGGGTGCCGGCGCGGCCGGCTTCGCCAGCTCGGAGTAAAGAAGCAATGGGGCGACCCGCATGTATTCCATGACTTCCATGTAGTCGGTTTCCCCGTCTTCGGACTCTTCAAGGGCGTCTTGCACCTGGGCGATAGCCGCGAGGTCTTGCAGCACCTCACGTGCCTCGCTACTGAGCGCGGTACCGCCGGCAGCCAGACCGAAGCCGGTGAGGAAGCCTTGGCACCACTGGCCTAGCGCGGCGGCGCGTTCAGCCAGGGGCAGCTCGTCGCCAGGCACCAGCAACACCACGGTGACGTCATCGCCGGTGAGTTCGGTCTTGACCATTTCCTGCAGACCGATCAGCGCCTGACGGACCGTGCCGTCGGCAGGCGCGCCGAGCACTTCGATGGCGTCGTCCAGCCAGGAGTCGACTTCGAAACCTACGCCGGCGCAGCTACGCCCCAGCAGCAGGCCATGCAGTTCGGCGGGGGAGACAGGGTACCCGTTGTCGGCGAGCAATTTGGCGAAGGCAGCGTACGGGGAACTGGTGTTGGGCATGGGCAGCTAGGCGCCGAGCGGCGCAATGTCTAGAATGAAGGCTTCGTATCCTACACCGGCAGGTACGCCAAGACCATCGACGCAACCGCCGGCCCGCGCTGTGGTCTGCATTCGCTCACATCGCTCCCATTACCAGGACATCGTAACCGCCCACCCATGGAACAGAACGACCTGCAAGCGCTGATGGGCAAGATCGAACTGCTGATCGAACGCGTCGAGCACCTCAATCGGCAAAACGCCCTCCTTCACGCCCAGGAAAGAACCTGGCGCGAGGAGCGAGCCCACTTGATCGAGAAAAACGAAGTCGCCCGCCGCAAGGTCGAGTCGATGATTTCGCGCCTCAAGGCCCTGGAGCAAGACTGATGAATTCGAGCAACAGCGTTACCGTGCATATCCTGGACAAGGAATACTCGATCATCTGCCCGCCCGAAGAGCGCGGAAACCTGATCAGCGCGGCTCGCTACCTGGACGGCAAAATGCGTGAGATCCGCACCGGGGGCAAAGTCATCGGGGCGGACCGGATCGCCGTAATGGCCGCGCTGAACATCACTCACGACCTCCTTCATCGCAAGGAAACCAGCGAAGCGCAGCCCAGCGGCGCGACCCGCGAACAGGTGCGTGACCTGCTGGAACGGGTGGATCTGGCACTTGCCACTAGTCAGGTCGCGCCCAGGGGCTGATCCAGGCATATGGTTTGGGGTATACTCGAGCCCGCTCCCTGGAGTGCGCGCCAGTCGGTCATGTCCCTGAGCCGATACGCACAACCACGGAAGTTGCACGTTGGGGCTGGTGTGCATGTCCGCTCGACGGAAAGCCTGAAAGCCTCCTGCAATCTCCACCTTGAACTTTCGGGTTCAAGGGCTACACCGACAGCGGTTCGTCGGGGAGCGCCTCTTTTCGCCCTGCCTTCAGGGCACCCCAGGCTCCCTTGCCCTCCACGGAGCCTGCACGCATGATCGAAGCCTCTTCCCTTACTCGCAATCAGCTGCGCAAGCGCTTGCGTGAAGCACGCAACGCCTTGCCTCCGGCTAAAAAGCGCGCCGCGGCGCGTGGGCTCTATCGACAACTCAGCCATCATCCGGTATTTCGCCGCGCGCGCAGCATAGCGCTGTACCTGCCCAACGATGGCGAGATCGATCCCCGCCCGCTGCTGCGTAGCGCCCAACGGCGTGGCAAGCACACCTACCTTCCTGTACTCAGCCCATGGCCGCGCACCCATATGGTGTTCCAGCGGATACGCCCCGGTGAGCGGCTGCGCCCTAACCGTTTCGGCATTGCCGAGCCCATGCGTTGCCCGCGGCGGCAGCGGCGGATCTGGGCGCTGGACCTGGTGTTATTGCCCCTGGTGGGCTTCGATGAACAAGGCGGGCGATTAGGGATGGGGGGCGGCTTCTACGACCGCAGCCTGGCCTATCGGGCGAGGCGAGTGACCTGGCGCAAGCCGACCCTGCTGGGGCTGGCGCATGAATGCCAGAAAGTGGATCGGCTGCAACAAGCCAGTTGGGACGTTCCCCTGCAGGGAACGGTGACGGACCGCGGCTGGTACATCGCCTGAGAAGGCGATGGCGCGTAGGGCCTAGCGCAGAGGGACGGCGTAGGCTGCCTCGATGGGCTCGCTTGCCTTGCGCTCCCAGAAGCTTTGAGCGTAGCCAGTGGTGACTACACCAATGCCGAACAGGAACACGAGAACCCACAGCAAGTCCGGTTTACGCCGCATCGTTGGCCCTCCTGAAGGCATTGTTGCGTGAGAGATAGTGGCCCAAGGCCCCGCTCGGCGGGACCCTAGGTTAAAATTTGCGCGCATTCTCCGACAGCTACCGGTCACATGCAAACGCTGATTTCAACCGGCTGTCGGGATAATCAAGCTTGTAACATTTCCCTGCTATCGCTCCCCGAAAAAGGACCGCTCTCCATGGCCTACTGGCTAATGAAATCCGAGCCTGACGAGCTCTCCATCCAAAGCCTCGATCGCCTGGGCCCGACGCGCTGGGACGGCGTGCGCAATTATCAGGCCCGAAATTTCATCCGCGACATGCGGCCCGGGGATCTGTTCTTCTTTTACCACTCTAGCTGCCCTGAGCCGGGCATTGCGGGCATCGCACGTATCGACACCCCGCCCTACCCCGACCCGACCGCCCTGGACGCTGAAAGCCACTACCACGACCCGAAGGCGACCGAGAACAAAAACCCCTGGCTATCGGTCGACGTCAGTTGCGAGCGAGTGTTCCACAAAGTCCTTGGCCTAGGCCTGCTCAAGCAGCAAAGCGCGCTGGAAGAGCTGGCCTTGGTGAAAAAGGGCAGCCGGCTTTCGGTGATGCCCGTGACCGAGGCGCAATGGGCGGCGGTGGTGGGGTTGGTGTAGTCTCTACTCCGCATATTTCCTACAACGAAGTTTGAATAATCCGGCACGTTCGTTAGATCCCATGCCCTCCTCTAACTGCCGGTGCAAGACCATCCTCATTTAAAACCAAGGAGGATGGAAGATGCAGCAGGAAGTTATAGTATTACCCCCTATTTTGGTAACGGACAGAGAGCAAAAGCCGCTCCCTGGAAATTTTTATCAAGAAGGCTTTGGGACCTTTATTGGCGAACAGCCAGTAGGTTGGCACCCGGAACATTATCTAAACACCGATGTCCTGAACGTTCCCATCCCGGGATACATAGTTGAGATAGACAGCACAATTGATCTGGCAAAAAAAAGATTAGCACAGCGTCAAGCAAAATTGCATCAAGAGACCCATACAGAAATAGAACACTTTATACAGCGCACCACGATTGTAGATCAGCCGAACGAAATGAATGTTATAAGCTCCAGAATCGAAGCTATTAACCGGCTTACCCAAGACATACTTAGCTTAAGAGATCGAAAGCTGGGTCAGTCCCGCCAGTTTTCAGGCAGTGACCCCTTCAGCTTCACCGGCAACTCCCTTATCGACCAGCTCGAAGAAACAATGAACTAGTCGCAAGGGCGTTTGCCGATGCAGCGCTAGTACGTTGGCGGAATTCGCTAGCAGCAGCAGAAGAGGCCGAATATCTAATCGCCAAAATAGCGGTCCTCAACGAACACAAATCTGATCTATCTCGAAAGCTTGGCAGCCTTGTCTCCAGCGCAGATCATGCAAACCCTGAAGGATGGCGGCGCCAACTCGCTAACATCCGACACTCCGTAGATACCGCCGTAGGCGAACTGCCGGATTTTCTTCGCTCCCAACTCGTCGGTCGGCCTGGAGGAGACAGCATTCATGACCCGCTCGCCTATGTGATGCACTTTAAATCGATAGCGGAAGCGATAAACGCTAGCCTCCCTCAATCCATGATGCCCCATTCCGATAGCATTTTCACTAAGCCGCCCCTTTCGGTGCCAGAGCTAGAAGCTGCTTATACGCTAGTAATAAGCCAGCGCGAACGGAACGTCTCCAATCAATTCACTGCAGCCCGGGAAGCGGTGCTAAATATTGAGAGCAAACGGCTCCTTACTTCCCTGGCCATAAAACTTGGGGGCCTTTACGAAGCAAGCGCCGATAGCCGCCAACGCTTGGCTACGTATGAGGCCGAGCAACGCCTGAAGGCTGCCGAAGAAGCGCGTGTCACCGCTGAACTCGAGCGCAAACGCGTGGAGCAAGACGCTGCGGATCGGGCAGCCGAGCAAGCCGCCACTGAACTAGCCCAGCGACTGGCTGCTGCGGCGCTTCAGGCTGCAGTTGCTAAAGAGCAGGAAAAAATTACCCGCCTGCTGGGTCAAAAGGGCGCGGCCTCTATCTCGATACCGGTTCTCCCGGCGGCCGCATCGGTGGTAGTGACGCCCTATGGCAGCATCGCCATTGCCGGCCAAGCCTACGAACAACTCGCTGCTGCGATCAGAGCCGTGCTGCCGGTTTTGCGAACCTTCGCAGCTGCAGCGACGGGGTTCGCGGTTGGCCTATTGCCCGCCCTCTCGGTAGGCGTAATAGCCCTCCTGTTTCCTTCTATCTAGCGAATAGCGAGCGGCGTATCGCATTGACGCTACCTCTTGCAGACTTGGACGATATAGATCCAAACATACTGACTGAAGCTAGTACGACCGGCTCGCCTGTTCCCCTAGCATTTGGATTAAACCTGGAACAAACCGACCAGGGGCTATCAGTAAGTGTTATTGAAAGCACCCCAACAACTCCAATCAATGCTCGCGTTGTTAGCCTTCAGTTCAACTCAGCAACACAGGCGTACCAAGGTACGCTAGAAGTTCCGCCTCGGCTTATTACTATAACTCCCGCTCAGGCGCCCGGCATACAACCCTCCGACACCGAGCTTCCGGCGGTTATTCCAAGTGGCGGAGATGGTACATATGCAGGAAATACGCTCACGGTGTCAGATCCTGCACCCGGCGTTACGCCTGGGTTCCAAGCGATTCAAGTTGAAGCTTACATTCTTCGGTATCCCGCCGAATCAGGAATGCCACCAATCTATCTCGCGATACAAAAGCCGCCGGTTGAGGTGCTGGAGGTTGGGGAGTATGCTGAGCTTGCAGCACGCAGTGTCAGGGATGGATTGGACATAGACCATATTCCATCAAGGAAGGCGCTTGAATATGCTCTTCACCAGACATACCGAGCGCTTACTCAGCCCGAATTACGTCAGCTTTCAAACCGGGGTGTCGCTATAGCGATTCCCCAAGAAATCCATAGGGAATTCAGTGAAACATCGGGCGCCAGGAATACGAGAGACAAGCAGCAGCTAGACGGCAGTAATTTACGCCAAGCCGTAGAAAGCAATTTCGCGGCGATAGCCCCAGCCTTGGCGGCAAATGGACATAGCAGGGAATCTCTTGATGCGGCCCTCGAGAGTCTTCACAAAGCCAACATCGACAAAGGACTTTATGAATGAACACCAACAACTTATCCGATCTCCTCTCAAAGCTTGGCAGCAAAGAACAATCAAACCTTTTTGATCTAGTACATCAGCCGCTTACCCGCGAAAAAGCTTACGAAGATTCAAAAAAATATTTTTATAGCTTAGAGCCTGGCTTAGAGGCAGTATTTCTGGAAGGTGAGGAGATATTTTGCTCATTGGACTTCACTCTTAATCCTAGATTGCCCGGGATTTTGCCTTATAAAGGCGACCTTCCTCTGTCGGTCGATTCACGCATGATCCGTGATGAGATTATTGGAATATTGGGAAATCCGATCGAATCCGCACCACCTCGCGCAATTCCTATCCTAGGCGCCAGCGGGGGTTGGGATAAATTTCAAATAACTTCTTTGCCACAGGCTTATGCGATCGTGGGTTATATGCCTGACTTCCAAATCAGTAGCCTTCGTCTTGCGATAGAACGAGACGCCTAGGCGTATGTAGACTGCACCGCCGCTGATATTAGCGGCGGATGCAATCATCGCTGCGCCGTTATTTTTGTACGCAGCCTTTAGCGTAAAGCTACCGCGACAGTTCCATCAACATCCGCGTCAGTAGATAGACCCGCGGCACCAGGCTTTCCACTTCCGCGTATTCCTCGGGCGTGTGGATATTGCCCCCTACAATGCCGAAGCCATCAAGGGTGGGTACGCCCACGGCGGCGGCAAGGCTGGCATCCGCTGCGCCACCGGTGCCTTCTACCGTGAGTGTGCGTCCTAGCTCGCCGTAGATACCTTGAGCCATGGCCACCAGCTTATCGCTGGCGGGCGTTTGGGGCATGGGTGGCAACCCCCGCTCCAGCCGCGTGGTGACTTGTGTATCGGCGATAAGCCGGGTGCTGGCGACCCGGGCAAGGTCTTTTTCCACGCGATCGAACTCTTCTGGCACCGCGGCGCGCACGTCGGCCTTGGCGACGGCGTGGTCGGGGATCACGTTGATTCGATCCCCCGCGTTGATAACGGTGAAATTGACCGTGGTTTTCTTCTCCGGGTCGCCCAATTGCCCCAGCTGCAGAATCTGGTGCGCAGCTTCCATGGCGGCGTTGCGCCCCAGCTCCGGCGCGACACCTGCGTGGGAGGCTTTGCCGGTGACCTCGACCACAGCGGTTGCGCTGCCTTTGCGCCACACCACCAGGCCATCCGCTGGGCGGCCAGGTTCAAGGTTAAGGGTGACATCGTGTTCCTTGGCGACTTTCTGGATCAGCGCGCTCGCCACCTCCGACCCGGTCTCCTCGCTGGCGTCGAGCAGCAAGGTGACTTGGCCATAGTCCTTGAAATTCATGTCTTTCAGGATTTTCAGTGCCTGAAGCGCGACCACGATGCCGCCTTTGTCGTCCATTACGCCCGGGCCATAGGCGCGGCCGTCCTTGATATGAAAAGGCCTTGCGGCGGCGGAGCCTTCCTTGAACACGGTGTCCATGTGCGCCAACAGCAGGATTTTCGCCTTGCCGCTGCCCTTGAGCGTGGCAACCACATGCTGGCTTTTGTCCGGCGCGGTGTTGGGTACTGTTTCGATACTCGCGCCCAAGGCCTTCAGTTCGGCGGACAGGAGCGTACGTACCTGGGTCAGGCCTGGCTCATAGCCCGATCCGGAGTCGATGTTCACCAGCCTTTCGAGCAACTTCAGGGCAGGGTCCTTCAACTGTTCGGCCTTGCCCTGCACGGTCGTATCAACCGCGGCCTGCACAGGTAGCATCGCCATGGACACGGCCAAGGCCAGCCCGGTAGCCAGCAAGCGAGAGGGTTGCAGCCAAACCATGGGTAACTCCTTGAATTGAAATGTATATCAACTGTAGTTGGTCTGGCGTAAAGCGCACGTACGGCAGTCTTGCCCGGAGCGCTGATCAATAATCGACCAAATGCATCAATTCAATGGGCCTAGATCGAGGCAAAAGCCGTATGATGGCCCCCTGATATTACGTCACCCCGCTTGGCCTACGAGGGCCGGTCATGTCCGACTTCCACCGCATTCACCCTTCCCGCATTTACCGCCTTCTGTTGCTCGTCATATTTACCGTGATCGGTTTGTCCATCTTGTGGGAGTTCAAGCTGGAGCGCTGGGTACTGCCGCTGCTTGGATTGCCTTACGATGGTGATTTTGAAAATGGTGAGCGGTGGCGCTTCGTGCTCACCTCCACAGGGTTTTCGCTGCTTTCCCTGATCCTGCCCACCCTGGTTCTCAGGCGGCTGATCCGAAATACGCGCATCAGCTATTGGCGCTTGCAGAAGATGCAATCCCAGGCCGAGTCATTGGCCAAACATGACGCGCTCAGCGGCTTGTTCAATCGCCGGGTGTTCATGGCACTGCTCGGGGAACGGCTTGCACACGTGCAGCCAGCGGTGGTGATGCTGATCGACCTGGATCATTTCAAAGCTATCAATGACCAGCACGGCCATACCACTGGGGACAAGGTACTGATCAAGGTAGCCGGTCACCTGGATGAAGTTGCCCGCGCCCATGGCGGTGTTGCCGCGCGGCTGGGCGGGGACGAGTTCTGCCTCTTGTTGACGGAAAAGAAAGCAGAGCACGAACTTCGAATGATCGCCGACGCCGTCATCCAGGGCATCGCACATTGTGGGCCGGACTCTCTGGCGTTTTCTCGCTTCGGGGCCACCCTCGGCATCGCACGTTCATGGCTGGATGCTCACGACGCATCGACATTGCTGCACTACGCAGATGTTGCCATGTACAAAGGCAAGGACAGCGGGCGCTCGACGTATCACTTCTACAGCACGGATTTCGAGCGCCAGCGCCTGGCGGAGTTCGACAGCGACCTCACCCTCAAACGGGCGGTCGAGCAGGAAGAAATCGTCCCGTACTTTCAGCCTATCGTTGCCTTTCCTGGCCAAGAGGTAGTGGGTTTCGAAATACTGGCTCGCTGGATCAAGCCCGATGCAAGCATCGTGATGCCCACGGACTTCATTCCGGCGCTTGAGCGGTTGGGGCTTGTGCCGGCGATGACACGGTCGCTGATAAGGCAAGCCTGCAAGGCCGCAAGGGGGTGGGACAACAACCTGCGCCTTTCCTTAAACGTGACCCCCGCCATGATCACCGATGAGCTGTTCCCTGACCGGCTGCTGGAACAGTTGCGCCAGGAACACTTCCCCTGCGAACGCTTCGAGGTGGAGATCACCGAAGAAGCCCTCGTAGGAAACCTTCCGGCAGCCCAGAAGAACCTGAGCTGCCTCCATGACCATGGCATCACTGTGGCCTTGGATGACTTCGGAACAGGTTATTCCGGGCTTTATCACCTGACCCGCTTGTCCATCGACAAGATCAAGATAGACCGCTCTTTCTTCGAGTCGAGCAACGAGGATCATCTGCCCGTGGTGGAAGCGATCCTGGGCATGGCCCGTAGCTTGAAGATGAAAGTGACGGCGGAAGGGATCGAAGCCTTTCACTCCCCCAACCTGCCCTCATGGCTGGCCAGCAACGGCTGCGATTACGCGCAGGGTTACCTTTACGGCCACCCGCGCTCCAGCACGGATATCAATTCAGCGGTTCAGGGCGCCATAGTGCACGGTGGCCAGGAAATCCACGATCAGGCCGTACTCTGATGTCGACGACCTTGCTTACTGCACGATCAAGTTGTTGAACAGCAAGTCTTCCACCACCGGCTTGCCCTCTTCAGCATTGATGACTTGCTGGGTTTGCTTGAGCGCTTCCTGGCGCAGGGCTTCCTTGGCTTCACCCGAGCTCATGGCATCGAGGCTCTGCTGGTTGAACAGCTGCACCAGCTGGTTGCGAATCAAGGGCTCGTGGTGCTTTACCGCGGCCTCGGCTTCAGGGCCAGTGACCTTCAGGGCAATGTCAGCCTTGTAGACGTGCAGGCGCGGGCCTCCGTCCATGGCGTAGTTGCCGACCAAAGGCGGGCTCAGCGAGTAGTACACCACCTTGGGCGGCCCTTCTTTCGACTCGCCTCCTCCTTCAGCCACGGCAGCCATTGGAATACAAGCGGCCAGCAATACAGCGATCCAGGGTTTCACAGCATCAATTCCTCGTTCAATACGCGGCGGGCACAGCAGTTATAGGCGGCTATCAGGCGCCGCGATCATCGTTGCCCGGCCGGGGGGCTTGCCTACACTTATCGGCCATTACCCGCAAAGGAATAGCCCATGAAAGCGTTATTGTGCAAAGCCTTTGGCCCGGCGCACAGCCTGGTCATAGAAGATGTGGCCCCGCTGCAGCCCAAGCGTAACGAGGTTGTGGTGCAGGTGCACAGCGCCAGCGTGAACTTCCCGGATACCCTGATCATCGAGGGCAAATACCAGTTCAAGCCGCCCTTCCCGTTTTCGCCCGGGGGCGAGGCTGCCGGCGTGGTCGGTGCAGTTGGCGAAGGGGTCACGGCGCTGAGGGAAGGTGATCGGGTAATGGCGCTCACCGGTTGGGGCAGTTTTGCCGAGCAAGTTGCAGCGCCGGCGTATAACGTGTTGCCGATGCCGGCGAGCATGCCGTTCGACGAGGCTGCGGCCTTTCCGATGACGTATGGCACCTCCATGCACGCGCTCAAGCAACGCGGCAACCTCCAACCCGGCGACACGTTATTGGTGCTGGGCGCGGCGGGTGGGGTCGGGCTGGCCGCGGTCGAGATCGGCAAAGCGATGGGCGCTCGTGTAATTGCCGCCGCCAGTAGCCCGGCCAAGTTGGAAGCCGCCAAGGCTGCCGGCGCCGACGAGTTGATCGATTACAGCAGCGGCGATTTGAAAGAGCAGGTAATGACGCTCACGGCCAACCAAGGCGCGGATGTGATTTACGATCCCGTGGGCGGCGATGCGTTCGACGCCGCAATCCGCTGCGTGGCCTGGAATGGTCGCCTGCTGGTGATCGGCTTCGCCAGTGGCCGTATTCCCCAGCTACCTGCCAACCTTGCACTGCTCAAAGGAGCGGCGGTGGTAGGCGTGTTCTGGGGGGCTTTCGCGCAGCGCCAGCCCCACGACAATGCCGCCAATTTCCGTCAGCTGTTTAGTTGGTATGAAGAGGGCAAGTTGCGGCCGCATATTTCAACTCGCCACAGCCTGGAGGACGCCCCAAAGGCCATTCAGGCACTGGCGGATCGGCAGGCCATCGGCAAACTCGTCGTTCAGGTTCGCTAGGGGCCTGGCACCAGTTCCGGTGGAATCGCGCTTGCCGGGGTGAGCGCCATCTCCAGCCACCGCTTGAAGCGGGCTTCCAGATTTCGGTCGGGCATGGCGTGGGAGCGTAGCGCGGCAATGGTTTGCTCTACGTAGTCCCGGCAACTGCCCGACCGCCCGCACGCGCTGGCCAGTACCTGGACGAGCAGGTCATCCGGCAGGTTGCCCGCATAAGTGGGCAAGTGACGCTCCAGCACAAAGCCCAGCGCTTGAACCTTGGAGCCGTCGTCCAGCCGGCAACTCAACCAGTGCGGCCGATAGGACGGATATGGCATCTCCCGTTTCCACAAGGCCATGAGCGACGCTTCCAGATGCTCCTCATGCAAACGGTAGGCAAACCCTGTGCAGGAACCGCCACGGTCCAGGCCAAATACCAGGCCTGGATTCTGCGGCGTGCCGCGATGCTCCTGGGACCACAAGTACAGCCCTCGGTGGTAACCGTGCACACGGGCACGTCGGCGCTCCACGCTGTTGCATTCCGGCCGCCAGATGAGCGAGCCGTAGGCGAACAACCACACCGGCCCACCCGCGTGCTGGCTCATGGTCGTGGCCAGCGAGCAAGCGAGCTCTTCGTCACTCAATTGGGGTGTGTTCAGGACAGGCGGGTACGCAACCCGATGGCTGGGGGCAGGTTCGATTGCCGACATATGGGAACCCCGGATGTTACAGAAATGCGTGCCTCGTCACTCTAACCGAAGCGTGGTCCGCCAGGGCTACCGGTTATCGCGACAGCTCAAGGCCGGGGCGCATACGCAAACACATCGGCGCGCATCTGGTGGGGGTTCATGCCTGCCTCGACCAGCGCATCGAGGGTGGCATATACCATGGCCGGCGAGCCGCTGGCGTATACGTGCACCCCGCCCAGGTCGGCGATGTCTTCGCGCACGGCTTCGTGCAGTAGCCCGCATCGCCCTTCCCAGTCACACACGTCGCTGACGACCTGATGGAGATAGAGATTAGGCAGGCGCTGCCATTCGCCCCAATGCTCGACCTGATAGAAATCCGCTGGCTGGCGCACGCCCCAATACAAATGAACCGGGTGCTGGAAACCCTGGGCTCGGCAATGCTCGATGAGGCTGTGCATTTGCGCCATGCCGGTACCGGCGGCAATCAACACCAGTGGGCCGTCGGGCAACTCGGCCAGGTGGGCATCACCATAGGGCAATTCCACCCGCGCCATGCCATCGCGGCGAAGTTGCGCCAGTAGCTTGAGCGCGCTCTCCTCGCGGCCAAGGATGTGCATTTCCAGGTCGCGACCGCTATGGGGCGCCGATGCGAGCGAGAAGGCCGCCTTGTCGGTGCCGTCCCGCTCTATGAGCAGGTACTGGCCGGCATGGTAGCGCGGCGGCTTGCCCGCCGGGGCACGTAGCCGCACCCGCCAGACATCGCCGCCCACCTCGGCGCATTCCGTGAGCTGGCAGGCAAAACCGCGCACCGGCAGTTCCCCCTCAGACAACACGCCGTCCCAGAGCAGCACGCAATCCTCCAAGGGCTCGGCTACGCAGGTGTACAGCTCGCCATGGTCCCGCTCCTGGCCCTCCTGGCGTATCCGGCCTTCCACCAGCAAGGCGGTGCACACATGGCAATTGCCGTTACGGCAACTGTGCGGGCATTCATAACCCAACCGCCGGGCGGCATCGAGAATCTTCTCGCCCGGCTGCACTTCAAGTACCGCGCCCGAAGGTTGCAAGGTCACGCGCATCAGTCTATTCCCAGCTGGTTCCAGAGTTCATCCACGCGGCGGGTAATGCCGGGGTCTCGCTCGATCACCCGGCCCCATTCACGGGTGGTTTCGCCGGGCCACTTGTTGGTGGCGTCCAGCCCCATCTTCGAGCCCAGCCCGGACACCGGCGACGCGAAGTCCAGGTAATCGATGGGCGTGTTGTCGATCATGACCGTGTCCCGCTTGGGGTCCATGCGGGTGGTAACAGCCCAGATCACATCGTTCCAATCCCGTGCATTGATGTCATCGTCGGTCACGATCACGAATTTCGTGTACATGAACTGCCGCAGGAACGACCACACCCCCAACATCACCCGCTTGGCATGGCCAGGGTATTGCTTCTTGATCGTGACCACGGCCATGCGGTACGAGCAACCCTCCGGCGGCAGGTAAAAATCAACGATTTCAGGAAACTGCTTCTGCAGGATTGGCACGAACACTTCGTTTAAGGCAACGCCAAGGATCGCGGGTTCATCCGGTGGCCGGCCCGTGTAGGTGCTGTGATAGATCGGGCGCGTGCGATGGGTGATGCGCTCGACCGTGAACACCGGGAAGCGATCCACTTCGTTGTAGTAGCCCGTGTGATCGCCATAGGGGCCTTCATCGGCGAGCTCACCGGGATGGATAACCCCCTCGAGCACGATTTCGGCGGTGGCGGGCACCTGCAAGGCGCTACCTCGGCACTTCACCAGCTCGGTACGGTGGCCACGCAGCAGCCCGGCGAAGGCGTATTCGGAAAGGCTGTCCGGCACGGGAGTCACGGCACCCAGGATAGTCGCCGGATCCGCGCCCAGCGCAACCGCCACCGGGAAGGGCTCGCCCGGATGCTTGTCGCACCATTCACGATAATCCAGCGCGCCGCCTCGGTGGCTGAGCCAACGCATGATGACCTTGTTGCGGCCGATCACTTGCTGGCGATAGATGCCCAGGTTCTGTCGCTCTTTGTTCGGCCCACGGGTGACGGTCAGCCCCCATGTGATCAAGGGCGCGACATCACCTGGCCAACAGTGCTGGATCGGCAACCTCGCAAGGTCGACGTCATCGCCTTCCAGCACCACTTCCTGGCAGGCCGCATCCTTGAGCACCTTGGGCGCCATGGAGATGATTTTCTTGAAGATCGGCAACTTGGACCAGGCGTCCTTGAGGCCCTTTGGCGGCTCTGGCTCCTTGAGGAACGCCAGCAGCTTGCCAATTTCCCGCAGCTCGCTCACGTCCTCCGCGCCCATGCCAAGGGCAACGCGGCCGGGCGTCCCGAACAGGTTGCCCAATACCGGCATGTCATGGCCCACCGGGTTTTCGAACAGCAGCGCGGGGCCCTGCTTGCGCAGGGTGCGGTCGCAGATTTCGGTCATTTCCAGCACCGGGGAAACCGGTACGGCGATGCGTTTCAATTCTCCGCGCCGCTCTAATTGCTGCACGAAGTCTCGCAGATCCTTGAATTCCATCGGCCAGTCACACTTCCAAAGAGACGCCTAGCTTACCCGCCCCGCGCGCGGCGCGGATAAAAAAACGGCGCCCGAAGGCGCCGTGATTCTTGAAGCGCGTGATTACTTGCGCTTCATCGACAAGAAGAACTCGTCGTTGGTCTTGGTCTGCTTCAGCTTGTCGACCAGGAACTCGATGGCGGCGATTTCATCCATCGGGTGCAGCAGCTTGCGCAGAATCCACATGCGCTGCAGCTCGTCGTCGGCGGTCAGCAGTTCTTCGCGGCGGGTGCCGGAACGGTTGATGTTGATAGCAGGGAACACACGCTTTTCCGCGATACGGCGGTCGAGCGGCAATTCCATGTTGCCCGTACCTTTGAATTCCTCGTAGATCACTTCATCCATCTTCGAGCCGGTTTCAACCAGCGCCGTGGCGATGATGGTCAGCGAGCCACCTTCCTCGATGTTACGGGCCGCGCCGAAGAAGCGCTTTGGTTTTTCCAGGGCGTGAGCATCCACACCACCGGTGAGCACCTTGCCAGAGCTTGGAATCACGGTGTTGTAGGCACGTGCCAGGCGAGTGATGGAGTCGAGCAGGATCACCACGTCCTTCTTGTGCTCCACCAGGCGCTTGGCCTTCTCGATAACCATCTCGGCCACTTGTACATGGCGGGTTGGCGGCTCGTCGAAGGTGGAAGCGACCACTTCGCCGCGCACGGTGCGCTGCATCTCGGTCACTTCTTCCGGGCGCTCGTCGATCAGCAGAACGATGAGGTGGCACTCGGGATTGTTACGGGTAATGTTCGCCGCGATGTTCTGCAGCATGATCGTCTTGCCCGCCTTGGGTGGGGCAACGATCAGCCCGCGCTGGCCCTTGCCGATAGGGGCGCACAGGTCGATGACGCGACCGGTGAGGTCCTCGGTGGAACCGTTGCCGGCTTCCATCTTCAGGCGCTTGGTAGGGAACAGGGGCGTAAGGTTTTCGAACAGGATTTTGTTCTTCGCGTTTTCCGGCCGGTCGAAGTTGATGGTATCGACCTTGAGCAGGGCGAAGTAACGCTCGCCTTCTTTCGGTGGGCGGATCTTGCCGACAATGGTGTCACCGGTTCGCAGGTTGAAGCGGCGAATCTGGCTTGGCGACACGTAGATATCGTCGGGGCCGGCCAGGTAGGAGGCATCGGCGGAGCGGAGGAAGCCGAAACCGTCCTGGAGGATCTCCAGCACGCCATCACCGGAGATTTCCTCGCCGCTTTTCGCGTGCTTCTTCAGCAGGGAGAAAATCACATCCTGCTTGCGCGAGCGGGCCATGTTTTCGATGCCCATCTGTTCGGCCATTTCGAGCAGGTCGGTGATCGGCTTTTGCTTGAGTTCAGTCAGATTCATAGAGGGAATGACGTGTTCTGTATGGAGGGAATAAGCATTGGGCTTAGAGAGGCCGCGCCGGGAGAGAGGCGATAGGATCGCGCACAAATTCGAATTGGAATGCGTCGGCGACGACTTGCAGGGGGCACCGGAGAGGCCAGTGCGAGGCCGAATTTAACACCTCAATACTGGGCCGTCTAGTCGTCAAAAAGAAAAAAACCCCGCTAAATGCGGGGCTTTGTGCAGCTGGCGCCAGGTTCAGATATTGGCGTCAAGAAATGCTGCAAGTTGCGACTTGGACAGTGCGCCAACCTTGGTTGCTTCTACATTGCCGTTCTTGAACAGCATCAGCGTAGGGATACCACGCACGCCGTGCTTGGCGGGGGTTTCCTGGTTCTCATCAATGTTGAGCTTGGCGATGGTCACCTTGCCTTCATAGGTGGAGGCGATTTCGTCCAGCACCGGCGCGATCATCTTGCACGGGCCGCACCATTCAGCCCAGTAATCCACCAGTACCGGGCCCTGGGCCTTGAGTACGTCGGCTTCAAAGGATGCATCGCTTACGTGTTTGATTTTGTCGCTGCTCATGAATGTCTCCTGGTCACGACTTTGAAATTGCGCCCATCATAGCCTTCCGCGTTTGTAACCGAAAGCGTAGGTCGATTGAGTCTACCTATAGCGTTTCCGCATTTCTCATATGACCCGGCCCCGGTGAAAAAATGCACTGGCGCGCCGTGATGGCTGCCATTGGTGCGTCAGCGGCACCACGACAGGGCGGGCCGGCAAGCAAACCCAGGCGGCCCAGCCGCAAATACTGCGAATTGCCTTTGATGTTGCGGGCCAAAGGCAAGCTGGCATGGGCTGTGCAGCCGGGGCTTTATCCTGGCCCAAACTGGAGCACACCATGCTCAAACGCTGTGTAACGCTGTTTACCGCCACTGTGCTGGCCGCGCTTCTGGTTCAGCCGGCAAGTGCCGACGGCCTTGGCGATATTACCGAACGAGGTACGTTACGCGTTGCGGTACCGCAAGATTTCCCACCCTTCGGTTCTGTCGGGCCCGACATGAAACCTCGGGGGCTGGACATAGACACGGCGCAGTTACTGGCGCAGCGCTTGAACGTAAAGCTGGAACTGACACCCGTAAACAGCACCAACCGTATCCCCTTCCTGACCACTGGCAAGGTAGACCTCGTGATCTCCAGCCTTGGGAAAAACCCCGAGCGGGAGCAGGTCATCGACTTCTCCAGCGCCTATGCGCCGTTCTATCTGGCGGTGTTTGGCCCGCCTGACGCGGTGATCGGCGGCCCGAACGATCTCAAGGGCAAGACCATCAGCGTTACCCGCGGCGCAATCGAAGATATCGAGCTGAGCAAGGTTGCCCCTGAGGGCGTGACCATCAAGCGCTTCGAAGATAACAATTCCACCATTGCCGCTTACCTGGCCGGGCAAACCGACCTGATCGCCAGCGGGAACGTGGTAATGACGGCCATTACCGAGCGCAACCCCAAGCGCGTGCCGGCGCTGAAATTCAAGCTCAAGGATTCTCCGGTTTATGTGGGGATCAACAAGAACGAGCCGGCGCTGTTGGCCAAGGTCAACGAGATCATCGCCGCGGCCAAGGCCGACGGCAGCCTCAATACCAACGCCATGACCTGGCTCAAGCAGCCACTCCCCGCAGATCTCTGAAGGCTTTATACGCTGGCGCCCGTCCGCGGGCGCCGGGCGCGCGATCAAGGACCGTCCATGGCCTATCACTTTGACTTCGCCCCTGTGCTGGAAGCCTCGCCATTGCTGTTGCGCGGCGCCGGTATAACGCTTGCGCTTACAGCGGTTGGCGCCTTGCTGGGCATAGCCATCGGTATTCTGGGAGGGATCGCCCGGGCCTGGGGGATTCGGCCCTTTACCGGCATATTCACGGTTTACGTGGAACTCATCCGTAACACGCCCTTTCTGGTGCAGCTGTTCTTCATTTTTTTTGGCCTGCCCTCCCTCGGGGTGCAGCTGAGCGAATGGCAGGCAGCGGTGTTAGCCATGGTGATCAACCTGGGCGCCTACTGCACGGAGATCATCCGCGCGGGCATTCAGGCTGTGCCCCATGGCCAGCTTGAGGCCGCCGCCGCGCTGGCGCTGACTCGCGCCGAGGCTTTCCGCCATGTTGTGCTGGGCCCAGCCCTGGCCAAGGTATGGCCGGCACTGACCAGCCAGATCATCATTGTGATGCTCGGGTCGGCCGTGTGTTCGCAAATCGCGACCCAGGAGCTGAGCTTTGCCGCCAACTTCATTCAGTCTCGCAACTTCCGCGCGTTTGAAACGTACCTGATCACCACCCTGCTCTACCTGCTGATGGCCATCCTGGTGCGCTGGGCCCTCGCCTGGTTGGGCCGACGACTCTTCATGAGGTCCCGATGACTGATTTCACTTTCTGGGACATCGTGCGCAACCTGCTGGTGGGCCTTAAATGGAGTTTGCTGCTCTCCGTGCTCGCCTTCGTGGGCGGTGGCGTACTGGGCTGGCTGATACTGCTGGCCCGGGTGTCCCCGCGCTCCCTCCCGCAGTCGCTTGCCAAGGTATTCATCGAACTGTTCCAAGGCACGCCGCTGTTGATGCAGCTGTTTCTCATATTCTTCGGCATCGCGCTGCTGGGGGGCGACGTCTCCCCTTGGGCCGCGGCCGCCGTTGCGCTCACCCTCTTCACCGCGGCCTACCTGGCGGAGATCTGGCGAGGCTGCGTGGACGCCATCCCCGGGGGCCAATGGGAAGCTTCGGCGAGCCTTGCCCTGACCCGCTACGAGCAGTTGCGCCATGTGATCCTGCCGCAGGCGCTACGCATCGCGGTCGCCCCCACGGTCGGCTTTTCCGTCCAGGTGGTAAAGGGCACGGCGGTCACCTCGATCATAGGCTTCACCGAACTTACGAAAACCGGTGGCATGCTCGCCAACGCCACCTTCGAGCCATTCATGGTGTATGGCCTGGTAGCCCTGGGTTATTTCTGCCTTTGCTTCCCGCTATCGCTGTTTGCCCGCTATCTGGAAAGGAGGCTACATGCCGCTGCTTAGAGTGACCGCGCTGCATAAGTATTACGGTGACCATCACGTGCTCAAGGGGATCGACTTGAGCGTCGAGGAAGGGCAAGTGGTAGCCATCATCGGGCGCAGCGGCTCTGGCAAAAGCACGCTGCTACGGACGCTCAACGGCCTGGAAACCATCAACGATGGCGTGATCGAAGTCGACGGCCAGTACCTGGACGCCGCGCGAGCTGATCTGCGGGCACTCCGCCAGACCGTTGGCATGATTTTCCAGCAGTTCAACCTCTTCCCACATCTGAGCGTGGGCGAAAACGTGATGCTTGCCCCGCAGGTAGTAAAGAAGGTTTCTCGGGAAGAAGCACGGACACTGGCGCGGCGCATGTTGGAGCGGGTGGGCCTGGCAGACCGGTTCGACACCTTTCCCGAGCGCTTGTCGGGCGGCCAGCAGCAGCGCGTGGCCATTGCCCGAGCCTTGGCCATGTCGCCCAAAGTATTGTTATGCGACGAAATCACATCGGCGCTGGACCCGGAATTGGTGAGCGAAGTACTCAGCGTGGTCCGCCAGCTCGCCAAGGACGGCATGACACTGATCATGGTGACCCACGAAATGCGTTTCGCCCGGGACGTAGGCGACAAGCTGGTATTCATGCATCAGGGGCGAGTCCACGAAAGCGGCGATCCCCGTCAGCTGTTTGCCTCCCCGGGCACGCCAGAGCTGGCGAGCTTCCTTGGCCAGGGCGAGGCCTGAAGCGGCCGCCGCCCTGCCGGGCAACGTTGGCGAAGCAGGCATATCGTGGCAGGATGTTCAGGTTATCGACCGAGAACTTCGAAAATGCCACCACTCAAGCCGACGAACCTGTCACTCATCGCTGCGATTGACCTGGGGTCCAACAGCTTTCACATGGTAGTGGCCAAGACTAACCAGGGTGAAATACGCATCCTCGAACGTCTCGGCGAGAAAGTGCAGCTGGCCGCCGGCATCGACGAGCAGCGCCAACTTAGCGAAGAGTCGATGCAGCGAGGCCTCGACTGCCTGAAGCGCTTCGCCCAGCTGATAAACGGGCTGCCGTTGGGGGCGGTGCGCATCGTGGGTACCAATGCCCTGCGCGAAGCGCGCAACCGCGCCGAATTCATCCGCCGCGCCGAAGCCTTGCTGGGCCATCCGGTAGAGGTTATTTCCGGCCGGGAAGAAGCCCGCCTGATCTATCTGGGGGTATCCCATACGTTGGCCGACACGCCTGGCAAACGCCTGGTGACCGACATCGGCGGCGGCAGTACCGAATTCATCATCGGGCAGCGGTTCGAACCGTTGATCCGCGAAAGCCTGCAGATGGGTTGCGTGAGTTTCACCCAGCGTTACTTCCGCGACGGCAAGATCACCCCGGCGCGCTACGCCCAGGCCTACACCGCCGCCCGGCTGGAAATCATGGGCATTGAAAATGCCCTGCATCGGCTGGGCTGGGATGAAGCCATCGGCTCCTCGGGAACGATCCGCGCTATCGGCGCGGCGCTCAAGGCAGGTGGCCAAGGGTCCGGAGAGGTGAATGCCGAGGGCCTGGCGTGGCTCAAGCGCAAACTGTTCAAGCTCGGCGACACTGACAAAATCGATTTCGAAGGCATCAAGCCAGACCGCCGCGCGATCTTCCCGGCCGGCCTGGCCATTCTCGAAGCGATTTTCGATAGCCTGCAAGTACAACGCATGGACCACTGCGAAGGCGCCCTGCGTGAAGGTGTGCTCTACGACCTGATGGGCCGCCATGGTCACGAGGATGTGCGCGAGCGCACGCTTCGCTCGTTGATGGATCGCTATCATGTGGACCTGGACCAGGCCGCTCGCGTGGAAGAAAAGGCCCTGGAAGCGTTCGATCAGGTCGCCGATGGCTGGGGCCTGGAGGACGGCGTATGGAGAGACCTGCTCGGGTGGGCAGCCAAGGTGCACGAGGTGGGGCTGGACATCGCCCACTATCACTACCATAAGCACGGGGCCTACCTGATCGAGCACTCGGACCTGGCCGGGTTCTCGCGCGAGGACCAGCAGATGCTGGCCCTGCTGGTGCGCGGGCATCGGCGCAACATTCCGCGGGAACGCTTCGCCGAGTTCGGTGAGCACGGGCAGAAACTGATTCGCCTATGCGTGCTGCTGCGCTTCGCGATCCTGTTCCACCATATCCGCGGCACCCAGGAAATGCCGCAAGTTCAGCTGCATGCCGGGGCGGATACCTTGGATGTGGTCTTCCCCGATGGCTGGGTGGAAAACAACCCCCTGACCCAGGCCGACTTCGCGCTCGAAGCGGAGTGGCTGACCCGGGTCGGGTTCACCCTTACCGTACGGTAAGGGGCTGATTGCTGAGCCGATCGAGCAACGTCGCCTGCGCATTGCGGGCGTTCTGGTTGCCGGTCGGGCTCAAGCGCACGTAGGTACCGTCCGGCTGCAAGATCCAGGCATGGGTATTGTCGGTGAGGTACGCCTCGACTTCCTTCTTCACCCGGGTGATCAGCTTCTTGCCCTCCACGGGGAAGCAGGTTTCCACGCGCCGATCCAGGTTACGTTCCATCCAGTCCGCGCTGGAAAGGAACAGCTGCTCTTCGCCCCCGTTGAGGAAGTAGAAGATACGGGTGTGCTCCAGGAAGCGGCCGATGATCGAGCGCACATGGATGTTGTGAGATACACCCGGCACCCCTGGCCGCAGGCAGCACATGCCGCGAACGATCAGGTCGATCCGTACGCCCGCCTGGCTGGCCTTGTACAGCGCGCGAATGATCTTGGCGTCGGTCAGTGCATTGAACTTGGCCACGATGTGGGTGGGCTTGCCTTCGATCGCGAACTGCGTTTCCCGCGCGATCATGTCCAGCATGCCTTTCTTCAAGGTGAAGGGCGCATGCAGCAGCTTTTTCATCCGCAGCGTCTTGCCCATGCCGATCAGTTGGGTGAACAGCTTGCCGACGTCCTCGCACAAGGCATCATCGGAGGTCAGAAGGCTGTAATCGGTATACAGGCGGGCGTTGCTGGCATGGTAGTTACCGGTGCCCAGGTGCGCATAACGGGTGATCTCACCGGCTTCGCGGCGCAGTATCAGCATCATCTTGGCGTGGGTCTTGAACCCTACCACGCCATAAATCACCACTGCGCCGGCTGCCTGCAAGCGGCTGGCCATTTGCAGGTTGGATTCTTCGTCGAAACGGGCGCGCAGCTCGATCACGGCCGTGACTTCCTTGCCGTTGCGCGCGGCGTCCACCAGGGCGTCGACAATCTCCGAGTTGCTGCCACTGCGGTACAGGGTTTGCCGGATGGCAAGCACATGCGGGTCTTTCGCCGCCTGGCGCAGGAAGTCGATGACAGGGGTGAAGGACTCGAACGGGTGCAGCAGCAGGATGTCCTGCTTGCTGATCACGCTGAAGAAGTTATCGGCATTCTGCAACAGTTTCGGGATAGCCGGGGTGAACGGCATGTGTTGCAGCTCCGGGTGGCTGTCCAGCCCCGTAATGCTGAACAGGCGCGTCAAGTTTACCGGGCCGTTTACCTGATACAGCTCCGATTCCGAGAGGTTGAATTGCTTGAGCAGGTAGTCGGAGAGGTGCTTGGGGCAGGTGTCGGCCACTTCGAGGCGCACCGCGTCGCCATACCGGCGCGAGAACAGCTCACCCCGCAGCGCGCGCGCCAGGTCTTCCACGTCCTCGGAGTCCAGCGAGAGGTCGGCGTTACGGGTAAGGCGGAACTGATAGCAGCCTTTTACCTTCATGCCCTGGAACAGGTCATCGGCGTGAGCATGGATCATCGACGAGAGGAATACGAAATTATCCCCCGTGCCTCCCACGTCTTCGGGCACCTTGATCACTCGCGGCAGCAGCCGCGGCGCGGGAATGATCGCCAGACCCGAGTCCCGCCCGAAAGCGTCCACCCCTTCGAGCTCCACGATGAAGTTCAGGCTCTTGTTCACCAGCAAGGGGAACGGGTGAGTAGGGTCCAGGCCGATCGGCGTGACGATTGGCGCGATCTCATCGCGAAAATAGCGCCGTACCCATGCCTTCAGCTTGGGCGTCCAGTGGCGACGGCGGATGAAGCGCACCTGATGCTTTTCCAGTTCCGGCAGCAGGATGTCGTTGAGGATCGCGTACTGGCGGTCCACCTGCACATGCACCAGCTCGCTGATCCGGGCCAATGCCTGGTGGGGCTGAAGACCATCAGCCCCGGCTTGCTCGCGGGCGAAGGTGATCTGCTTCTTAAGGCCCGCGACACGGATCTCGAAGAATTCATCGAGGTTGCTGGAGAAGATAAGCAGGAACTTGAGGCGCTCGAGCAGTGGATAGCTTTCATCCAGGGCCTGCTCGAGCACGCGAATATTGAATTGCAGTTGGGACAGCTCACGGTGGCTGTACAGTATGGCGTCGTCCAGGCCCGGAACTACCATGGGCGCAGGCGCCGGGGGCAGGTCCTGCGGCGCTTCGGCTACCACTTCCACGAGGGGTTCCGTCACGGGTTGAGCCTCTTCTACGACAAGATCGGGGAGCGCTTCATTATTCATGTGAACATCCTGAAGGGCCAGGGGCCCTGGGTGCAATGGGCGGCACGCACGGCAAGGTCGATCAGCCACAGTGACGATGGCTCGCGAAGCGAGGTCACGGCCCCGATGTCGAACCAAGAGGGCCGAGGGGGCACAACGCCGTCGAAGACGGCCCGGGCTGTTATAAAGTCAGTATGTGACAGCCACATGACAGCCGTTGTTGATAGACAGAGAACCCGTGTGGTCATCAATGTTCACGTCGAGACACATATCGACACTTTCATGAATTTCTCTTAAGGGTTAGGCTGCGCGTTCATTTCGCCAGCATCTTCAAAATGCTCCATCAATTTCTCAACGATTTCGGTTACCTGGCCCTGTTCCTGGGGACCTTCTTCGAAGGCGAAACCATATTGGTGCTCGCGGGTTTTCTCGCGTTCCGTGGGTACATGGACATCAAACTGGTGATGCTGGTGGCATTCTTCGGGAGCTACGCCGGGGACCAGTTGTGGTACTTCCTGGGCAGGCGCCACGGCAGGCGGCTGCTGGCCCGCAAGCCCCGCTGGCAAACCATGGGCGACCGCGCGCTGGAGCACATCCGCAAGCACCCCGACCTATGGGTGCTGTCCTTCCGCTTCGTTTACGGGCTGCGCACGGTGATGCCGGTCGCCATCGGCCTCTCCGGCTATCCGCCCCGCCGCTACCTGTTGCTCAATGGCATCGGCGCCATGGTGTGGGCAATTGCCCTGGGCCAGGCGGCCTACCATTTCGGCTCGGTGCTCGAGGGCCTGCTCGGGAACGTGAAGAAATACGAGCTGTGGGTGCTGGGTGGCTTGCTGCTGCTGGGCGTGGTGCTCTGGATCAGCCGCCGCATCAAGGCCGCCCGTATCGCACGCAAGGCGGAGCAGGCAGAGCAAGCAGAGCAGGCGGGCAAGCTGCCAGGCCCACCCTCCCAGTGAACACTCGCGCCTCCCTGCACTCACACTGAAACGGATCGACAAGGGAGGCCCTGCAATGGCCACGCGGGTTGCGGTAATTCTTTCGGGCTGTGGTTTCCAGGACGGCGCGGAAATTCACGAAAGCGTACTTACACTGCTGCGGCTGGATCAGCTCGGCTGCGAGGTGCAATGCTTTGCGCCCGATATCGAGTTCGACGTGGTAGACCACCTCAGCGGCCAACCTACCGGTGAAAAACGCCGGGTGCTGGTGGAGGCGGCACGTATCGCCCGCGGCAACATCAAGCCGCTTGGGCAGGCCCAGGTCGACGCCTTCGATGCCCTCGTGATCCCGGGTGGTTTCGGCTCCGCGTGCACCCTTTCGAATTTCGCGAGCCAAGGCGCTCAATGCAGCCTGGATGCCGATCTGCTGGCGGTGGCCGAAGCGTTCGCCGAAGAGCGCAAGCCCGTGGGGCTTATCTGCATCAGCCCTGCCCTGGCGGCCAAAATCTACGGCCCCACAGTGATATGCAGCATTGGCGATGACGCGGCAACGGCGGCAATCATCGAGAAGATGGGCGCTACACACGTGGCCTGCGCGGTAGATGCGATCGTGGAAGATGAGCATCGACGCCTGGTATGCACCCCTGCCTACATGACTGCCACGTCCATCGCTCAGGCCGCCGCAGGGATAAACGCATTGGTAGACAGGGTGGTCACCCTGGCCAACACCGCTGTGTGATTACAGGGGCGCCCGGCGTAGCGTGGCAAGGAAGGTCGCGGCGCCCACGAACAGCCCGGCGAAGGTGCGATTCAGCCGTTGCTGCTGCCGAGGGCTTCGCAACAGGCGCAGCACCTTCGACGCCAGGCCCGTGTAGCCCGCCATCACGATCATGTCCACAGTGACCATCGTGGCCCCGATCACCAGGTATTGCATGAGCAATGGGGCCTTCGGATCGATGAACTGCGGAAGCACCGCCAGCATGAACACCAGCGCCTTGGGGTTGCTCACGTTCACCAGAAACCCTCGCGTGACGAGCCCCAGGCGGCTGCCACCAACCGCCGGGGTATCAGCGTCGCGCATTTCCATGGGCGCGGCCCGCCATTGCCGAACCGCCAGATACAGCAGATAGAACACACCGAACCACTTGATCACCGTGAAGGCCGTGGCCGAGGCCGCGAGAATCGCGCCTACGCCTGCGGCTACCACGGCAATCTGCAGGGCAAGGCCCAGCTGCAGCCCCAGCGCGTTCCAGTACCCCCTGCCAAACCCATAACGCAGCCCGGAGGACATCGAAGCAATGGCCCCGGCGCCGGGGGACAGGCTGATGATCCAACTCGCGGCCAGGAAAGCCAGCCATGTGTTCCACGCCATGATGTACTCCTTGTTCTATGACTCACATAGGTACAACTATCCCAAGCGCTCCAGCTCGGCCTGCATGTTTTCGAGCAGCTCGAGCGCTGTCATCCAGCGTTCTTCCAGCGAGCTTTCTTCTACCTTGAGCGCGGCCTGGCGGGCGAGCAGTTCCTTCAATTCGTCCCTCTTCGCCGCCTCGTACAGGCTGCTATCAGCCAGACGTGTTTCTATCCGGGCCAGCTCTTCATGGAGCTTGCCCAGGCTGGCTTCCAGCTTCTCGGCTTCGCGCTTATGAGGCGCCAGCTGTTGGCGCAACGCAGCGGCGGCCTGGCGCTGGGCTTTCTTGTCAGTGCGCTCGCCGTTGGCGACCGATGTGCTCGCTGGCGCGTTGCGCTGGCGGTAATCCACCAACCAACGGGCGTAATCATCCAGGTCGCCATCGAAGGGCTCTACGCGACCTTCAGCGACCAGCAGGAAGTTATCCGTGGTGCTCTTGAGCAGGTGGCGATCGTGGGATACCACCAGCACGGCACCGCTGAACTCCTGTAACGCCATGGTCAGCGCCAGGCGCATTTCCAGGTCCAGGTGGTTGGTAGGCTCGTCGAGCAACAACAGGTTCGGGCGGCCCCAGGCAATCAATGCCAAGGCCAGGCGGGCTTTTTCGCCCCCTGAAAAATTGAGCACGGGCTCATCGATTCGAGCGCCCCTGAAGTCGAAGCCACCCAGGAAATCCTTCAGTGTCTGCTCACGCTCCGTGGGTGCCAAGCGCTGCAGGTGAAGCAGGGGGCTGGCCTTGCCGTCCAGCGAATCGAGCTGATGCTGGGCAAAATAGCCGACCTCGAGGTTTTCGCCCCGACGCAACGCGCCCGCCAGTGGTTCGAGTTCACCGGCCAGGTTCTTGATGAGGGTGGACTTGCCCGCGCCATTGGGGCCCAACAAGCCAATCCGCGCGCCAGGGGTGAGCTGTAGCTTGACCTTCTCCAGCACAACCTTGCTGCCATAGCCCAGCCGGGCCTCGGCCATATCGAGCAGGGGGCTGGAAAGCTTGTGCGCCTCGCGGAACACGAACTCGAAAGGCGAATCCACGTGGGCAGCGGAGATTTCCTCCATCCGCTCCAGCGCCTTGATCCGGCTTTGCGCCTGGCGCGCCTTGGTGGCCTGCGCCTTGAAGCGGGCGATGTATTTTTCCATGTGGGCGCGGCGCGCCTGTTGCTTCTCGTACACCTGTTGCTGCTGTGCCAGCCGCTCGGCGCGAGCGCGCTCGAAGGCGGTATACCCGCCGCGGTAAAGCACCAGCTTGCGCTGATCCACATGGGCAATATGGTCAACCACGGCATCGAGGAAATCCCGGTCGTGGGAGATCAGCAACAGCGTACCCGGGTAGCCCTTGAGCCAGTCCTCAAGCCACAGGATGGCGTCCAGGTCCAGGTGGTTGGTGGGTTCGTCGAGCAACAGCAGGTCGGACGGGCACATCAGCGCCTGGGCCAGGTTGAGGCGCATGCGCCAGCCGCCCGAGAAGTCGCCAACGGGAAGGTCCATTTGGGCGTTGGTGAAGCCAAGGCCGGCGAGAAGCTTGCGCGCCCTTGCGTCAGCCGTGTAGCCATCGGCGGCGTCCAGCTCCGAATGCAGACGCGCCAGCGCGGCCCCGTCGTGGCCCGCTTCGGCGGTAACCAGCTCGCCCTGGATTGCCCGCAGCCGCTGATCCCCGTCCAGCACGTAGTCGACGGCCACTCGGTCGAGGGTATCGACTTCCTGGCGCATGTGGGCAATGCGCCAATCCGGCGGCAAATCGCACGCCCCGGCGTCCGGCGTAAGCTCGCCTCGCAGCAGCGCGAACAGGCTGGATTTGCCGGCACCGTTGGCGCCGATGAGGCCGGCCTTCTGACCGGCGTGCAGGGTCAGCTCGGCGTCTTCTAGCAGACGTTGCGGGCCACGCTGTAAAGTGAGGTTCTGGATTCGGATCATAATGGCGGCGGAGTTTACCAGCTTCGCCACCAACTGGCGTGGGGGCTCGATGCAACATGATCTGTGGCGGTATGCCTGCGACGTTTATGCCCGGCCCGGGGTGGAAGCGGCCTGTCTCCAGGCACAGGACGGCGGCGCCGATGTATGCCTGGCGCTGTGCGCGTTGTGGTTGGAGCACAGGCGGGTTGAGTGGTCCGTTGCTCGCGGGACATGCCTGAGCGAAATCGCGTCAAGCTGGTCGAGCACCGTCATCACGCCGCTGCGCGCCTTGCGTCAGCAATGGCGAGACGCCGCGCGTGATGATCCGACGCTTCGCGATCTGCGGGAAAACATGAAGCGCCTGGAGCTCGAAGCCGAGCAGGCGCTGTTGCAACGCTTGCAGGCTGCGGCAGGCGCATGGCCGAGCGAGAGCGGCACAAAGCCAGCTTGGCTCGAATGGGCGGTACCCGATGCCACCGCCCGGTTAGCCTTGAGCCAGGCCGCGAACCAGCGTTAGGAGGCGCTGCCGGGGGCGGCTGCGCCATTCACGGGCGTTTCGGTAGGCGCGGTGCCTTTGGCGCTGGCGCGCGGCTTGCGAGGCGCCCGCTGAGCGGCTGGCGCGGCCAGGGCGTCCACACCGCTCGCCACTGCCTTGGCGAGTGGCGCCGTGCGGGCCGAGGGTTTGCGCGGCGTAGGCTGGCTGACAGCCGCGGCTGGCTCGGCCGCGGACAACACCGACGTGGCCGGCTTGCGCGCCGCGCTCGCGCGGGGCGCGGTCACTTTGGAAGCCGCGGCCTTGCGTACCGGCTTGGTCGCTGGCGGCGTCACGTCGCGCTGATCCAGCGCCTTGCCAGCGGCTTCGCGGACCTTGCCCACGCCCTGAACCAATGCCAGGCCGGCCTGGATGTCATTCTTCAGCTGGCCGATGTACTGGCGGGTTTCAGCCTGCCGCTTCTGAAGGCCATCCAGGGTTTGCTCGAGCTCCCCGGCATTCGCGCGCGCCTTGGCTTGAGCCTTGGCCTTCCCCGCCGTGGCGGCGGCTTCGATGCGCCCACGTTGCTTGTGGAGCTTTTCCTGCACCTTCACGCGCTGTTTTTCCAGTTTGGCGAGGGCTTTTTCCGCATCGGTCAGCGCTTGAGTACAGGCCTGTTCGAAGTGCTCGATCAGGCTTGCAGTCAACTGCTGGAGCAAGTGCAACGGGGTGCTTACAGGCTTCTTCTTGGCCGACATGATTTTCCTCCTCGCTGAGTGGCCTTCCATGGTATGCCTAGCGTTGCCGGCTCGCTACCAAGGCTTCGTGAATTTATGGCGAACTCAGGTATCAATACGCTCGTGTTTGAAAGGTCGTGGCGTGGCGACGATAATCCACGCTCAATTCAGGAGCTTTCAATGTTGCGTTATTCGCTGCTCGCACTGAGCCTGGTCGCGCCGCTCAGCCTGGCCGAAACACCGGTTACCTCATCACACGAGCTGGGCTATAGCCTGGGCGCCAGCATTGGCGAGCGCTTGCGCGATGATCAGCCTGACGTGGACATCGAGGCCTTGATCGAGGGGTTGCGGCAATCGTGGCGCGGTGAGCCGCTGGCGTTGCCCCCGGATCGCATACGCCAGATCCTTGCGGAGCATGAAGCCGCGCTCAACGCACCTTCGCAGGGATCGAACGTCGAGGCGGCGCTGACCGAGGAACGACGGTTCATGGCCAGCGAACGGGCAAAGGCGAATGTGCACGAGCTTGCGGGGGGAGTGCTGTATAGCGAACGGGCAGCCGGCGGGGGCGAGAAGCCTGGGCCCAACTCGAGGGTTGAAGTGGTGTATACCGGGCAACTGCCGGATGGCACCGTGTTCGACAAGAACGAGCAACCGCAGTGGTTCAGGCTGGACAGCGTGATCGACGGCTGGAAGATCGCCCTGCAGCAAATGCCCCGAGGGGCACACTGGCGCGTCGTGGTGCCTTCGGACCAAGCCTATGGCGCTGAAGGCGCGGGCGAATTGATACCGCCCTACACCCCTCTGGTATTCGAGATCGAGCTGCGCAACCTGGCCAACTGACTCAGGCCTGCGCCGCTTCCTCACGGTGTGCGTTGTGGAGTACTTCGATGAGGCAATCTTCCAACTCGAAGCGCTCGTGCAACGTGCCGCCCAGCTCTCTGAGACGCGCGGACAAGTCAGCGAAATCGGTGCAGTCGCCCTTGTCACAATGGTCGTTGAACTTCAGGCAGCCTTCAGTAAGCACATCCAGGCGCGGGCAGATCTGCTCGGCGAGCTCCAGGCCGCGGTCATCGCCGAACGCCTTGGCTTCCTGAGTGAGTTGCTCATATACGCCAAAATGACCGGCGGAGACATAATCCACCAGGATCCCGCAAAAATCCTGCAGGCTTGAGCGTCGCAAGCGCCCTTCCTCGGAAGCTTCCTCGATAGCGCCAAAGGCCTTGATCAGATGTTGGCGATCCTGCAACCAACGATCGATGATCAGGTGGACCCCACCCCAACGTTCCTGAGCATTCTGACAACTTTCCAGCATGGTCTGTTCTTCCCTTGAGGTTTACGTTGAAGACGGAACGCAAACCAGCCAATGGCCAGCGAACCAACACTGTACGATCCATCCGGCGTAGCAAAGGGCCACGTTCCGGTGCGTTTAACGAGATTATGCCCCCGCGCCCGAAGCATCAAGGCATGGCGGCAGAATCCGAGTACGAGCGTGGTTTTCCAGCGAGCCGGTCAACGCTGAAACAGCTGGATAGCGGTGATGACCGCGAGCCCCGCGAAGGTCAGCAGGCTCCATTCGGGCAGGCTCATATCCAGCAGTGTCCAGTTGATGATGGCGCAGTCGGGGGTGCCCAACACCAACACCTTCACTGTTTGGAGCAGAGCCTCAGACTTGCCGAGGAGTAAAAGGTTCGGCGGGCATGAGGGGTATAGCTGCTGTGGATTTACCTGCAGCCACAGCTGCCGGATGGCCGAAGCCGCCCCCAGGCAAATGAGCAGCAACGCGCCAATGCAATAAGCGCGGTTGCCTCGTGATCCGGGCCGGTGCCACCAGGCCAGGCCATTGAGCGCCGCGATTGCCAGCAGAAAACCATGCTGCACGAACCGAAGTGGGCAGGGCTGCAATGCCACGGCATTTTCAAGGTAGACCACCGCGCTCAGTGCAAACATGGCCAGCATGAAGGCCAACACGAACAGATGACGCGAGCGGGCCAAAGGCATGGGTAATCCAGGTACGCGATAAACAGGCGATCACGTTAGTGGAAAGCCTCGCGCCCTTTCAAGGCGGGCTGGCCAAGAAGTAGTCTGAAAACGTACCTGCCGAGGCCATGCATTTCATTGCCCGACCGCCTCGGCCGGGCACGCGAAGGTTAAGCGCCCACCGGGCCGGGAAGCGGACGGGCCAGTAAACGCTCGTCGAGCAGCCCGAGCCCCTCCTGGAATAATGCGTTGCTGCGCTGGGTATCCCCCAGTTGAGCCAGCAGCCGCGCCAACTCGGCGCAGGCTTCAGGATTGCGCTGCAAGCGCAGGCTGGATTCCAGATAATCCCTGGCCTTGCCCCACAGCCGCTCTTGCAGGCAAAGCCGGCCGAGGGTCAGCAACAGGCTGGGGTCTTGCGAATGTTCCTTGAGGAGGCCTTCGGCGAACGCCAGGGATTTTGAAGGGACTTCCCCCACTACCAAGCCATAAAGGCGCACCAGATGACTGTCGTAGCCGCGCTTCAGAGCAGCACGCAGCACCGTCTCCGCCTTCGCCGATGCGCCCAGCCGGCGCAGGCGCTCGGCGTAATTGAGCACCAACGCCGGCTCTTGCCTCTGTTGCTGGCCCAGCTGTTGCCAGGCCCGATCAAGTGCCGCCTCGTCGCTCCCCTGCCCCTCCAGGTCGCCCAATAGCAAGCGCTCGCCTACCGCGCGCTGCTCCAGCGCTTCGATATCGGGGGTAGCCATCACCTTCTGCTTTCGCAGCGCGGGGAGTAGCCGAACCACGGCAGGCCATTCGTTGCGCTGCACGCACAGCGCCGCCAGTTGCCGCAGAACCTGAGTGTTGGCCGGGTAGCGCTCATGCATCACCTCAAGGGTGGCCAGCGCCCCAGCGGTGTCCCCACGATCACTCTGCAATTGAGCATGAGTGAGCGCGACGGCCAGTTCAGCCTTGGGCTGACGTTGCAATGCTTGCTCGAGCAGCGCATCGCTTTGCTCATGCAAGCCTTGCTCGTTCGCCGCGCGTGCCGCGCCGAGATAGTAAAACAAGGGATTGCGCTCGTTTTCAGCCGCCAGCTTGAGGTGTTTTTGAGCACTGGCCCAGCGACCTTCGGCGAGGTCGATCTGGCCTCGCGCAATGGCGGTCTGCAACCTGCGTCGGCGATTGCGGCGGGACCAAGGATTCACCAGCCCGCCCGAAGTTGCCAACAGGCGAACGAGGCTGCTAAGCAGAATCCCGAGCAGAACCAGCCCAAGCAACGCCGCAAGGGTTGTCCACAGCCCCGACTCGTAGCGCAGCACATGGGGGTAATCGATGAGTACGTAACCGGGATGCAGGGAGATCCCCAAGCCAATGACGAGCGCCAGGGCAATCGTTACGAACAACACCACATACAAGCGCTTCATGGCGTCTGCCCCTGCTCGCCCTGGGCATTACCCGTGGGCTGGTGCCGCCGCGCCATATAAGCCTGAAGCGCGGCAAGGCTATTTGCCAGGTCAGGCGTGGCAACCGTAATCCGGCTGCCGGTAAGCGCCTCGATCCGCTCAAGCAAGAGGCGGCTCTGGGTATTGTCTTGATTGAAGTTGGTGGCCAGTACTTCTTTGGCTTGCCCAAGCGCCTGGGTATAGACCGCCTGCTCGCCATTGAGCGCGGCCCATTGCGCCTGCTCCAGGGCGAGGCTAAGGGCCAGCCGTACCTGGCTCAGGCTCTGCCCGGCCAGAAGAGGCCGCACATTCGCATCGGGATTCAGGTCGATGCGGAAGAAGCTGGAAATCCGTGCCCACCATAACCGCCAGTGCAAGGTGCTGTCATCGCCCGCGGCGTTTGCTGCTTCCCGGTCAGCCTCGAACTGTGGTGCCAGGGCGGAAAGTGTCGCCGCGTGTTCGCGCAGCGCGCCCAACTGCAGGAACAAGCCGGTCCGATCCGGTTGCTCGGTGGCTTGCAAGGCCGCAAGGCTACGCGCCAATTGCTCGCGCGCGGCGAAGGCATTGGGGTCGTCCTGCTCGCGAAGAATGTCGTCAGCGCCCTGCACCAACGCTCTGGCGCTGTTAACGTCCTGCAAGGCTGACAACCGCAAACTGGCAAGCCGAACCAGGTGCTCGGCTTCGGCGAGCCGCCAGTCCTGCCGGCTGGCGCCCAGTACCGTTTCAAGGCGCTGGCCGAGGCGCTGTTGATCATTCTGAACCTGCGCCAGCAGCCTGCGGCGTTCTTCAAGTTCATCAGCGGCAGGCAAGCGCGACAGGCGCTCGTCCAGGCTACGGGCCTGATCCGCCAAGGTGCGGTTATTGGCCGCCAGGCTGTCCACCTGGGTGGCTTGCTGACGCTGGCCAGCATCGAGGTGGCGTAATTGCCACACCGCCCAGCCGCCGACCCCAACACCAGCGGCGGCAACCAGCAGGGCAAGTATGGCAAGCCCATGACCCGCGCGCTCCACGCGCTGCCTGCCGGCCGGTAAAGGGCTGGCGGTGGCGGGCTTGCCCGGCTTGATCACCGGGTCCGCGGCGGGCTTGTTGACCGGGTCCGTTGCCGAGCCGGGCACCGGGCCCGGTGCAACCTTGGGCTTAGGGTCCTTCGGGTCTTGGGGCGGGGCTGTTTCGCTCACGTATCCTTCCTTTGTCGAGGGCGCGGTTCACGGGCTTCGAGTGGCCAACGCCGCGATGAGGGCTGCGTTGCCCGCACCGTTGCAGTTCACAGGGCAGCGGCTGCCAAGCGCCTGGGCGAGGCTTGCCACTCGGGCGCTCGGTACGAACAGCGGCATCGCCGCCAACACAGGCCACGCCGCGCCGGCGAGCCGGTGCAAATGCTCCAGCCCCTGACCACTGCTGACCACCACGCCATTCAAGCGTTCCGCTTGCAACCGTTCGGCTACAGCGTTGGCAGGATAATCAGGAACGCCGCGCCGGTACAGTTCAAGATATTCAACCTCCAGGCCCCGGCCGGCCAACTGCTCGGCCAACCAGTCCCTGCCGCCTTGGCCACGTATGATCAACACCTTGGCGGCACCGCTGCCGAGCGCGGCGTTGAGCGCAGGCAGGCGCCACAGCGCCTCGCTGTCATCGCCCCGGTCGGGAAAGCTTGCCTCGATTCCGCCCGCCCGAAGTACGTCGGCGGTTGCCGCGCCAACGGTGAACCAGCGCGGGGATGCCGCGCCCGGGTCAGGCGCCAGCCATTGCAGGCAGTAATGGGCCGCTGGCTTGCTGACGACGATAACGGCGGCAAACCGTTGCAGCCACCCCGGCACTGGCTTCTCGGCGGGGAATCGCGGCTCGATCACCAGCATCGGTAGCGGGCTGCCGTAATACCCATGAGCAACCAGCGCTTCAGCCAGCCCCCGGGACTCGTCGTCGGGGCGTGTGAGCAGCAGCCGCCAGCCGCTCAATCGGGCATGCCGTTGGCATAGACCTCATCCAGGATACCCTTCGCCCCTTGCGCCAACAGGTCTTCGGCAACCTGCCTGCCAAGCGCCTCGGCATCGCCATGGGGCGCGCGGGCCTGGGCGTGAAGCAACTGGCTTCCATCCGGGCGGCCGACCAGGCCACGAAGCCACAACTGCTCGCCTTCGAGCACAGCGTAGGCGGCGATCGGAACCTGACACCCCCCGTTCAGGTGGCGGTTCATCGCCCTCTCGGCGATCACCCGGGTCGCGGACGGCCCGTGATGCAACGGAGCAAGCAGCGCATGGACTTCCGTATCGCTGGTGCGACACTCGATGCCCACCGCGCCTTGTCCGCCAGCAGGCAGGCTGTCCTGCGTGGTGAGGTTGTCGCGAATCCGGTCCTCGAACCCTAACCGGATGAGGCCCGCCGCCGCGAGAATGATGGCGTCGTATTCGCCCGCGTCCAGCTTGGCCAGGCGTGTATTGACGTTGCCGCGAAGAAAGCGGATTTGCAGATCTGGCCGGCGCGCGAGCAACTGGGCTTGACGGCGCAAGCTGGAGGTACCTACCACACTGCCGGCGGGCAAAGCAGCGAGATTGGCGTAGGTATTGGAAATGAAGGCATCGCGGGGGTCTTCACGCTCACAGATGCAATACAGGCTGAGCCCTTCGGGGAAGTCCATGGGCACATCCTTCATGGAGTGCACCGCGATATCGGCCTCGCCTTCGAGTAGCGCGGTTTCGAGCTCTTTCACGAACAGGCCCTTGCCGCCAATCTTGGCCAATGGGGAATCAAGCAATTTATCGCCCTTGCTGACCATGGGCACCAGGCTGACCTGCAAACCTGGATGAGCCTGTTCGAGACAGGCCTTGACTGTGTTGGCCTGCCAGAGGGCCAGGGCGCTTTTGCGCGTGGCGATACGAACCGTGCGAGCGTACATTGGAAATACCGAAGCCTTGATGCGTCGATAATAACAGCTCGCCTGACCATGGCGGACCTTGGTGCGGCTATCGCCGCGATAGGCCCGCGCCGGTCTTCGGCCTCGTTAGAGCTGCTGCATCATCTTGCGCACGCCGGCCACGTGGCGGCGGCTGACCACAAGCGCATCGCCGTTCAGGCCTTTGAGATACAGCTGGAAATGCCCCAGCGGCGTACGCTGGAGGCGCTCTATACGTTCGCGTGCCACTAGCGCGTTGCGGTGGATGCGCACAAACCGGTCGCCAAATTCGTCTTCAAGGGCCTTGAGGGGCTCATCAAGCAAGACTTCGCCATTGTCATGGCGCAAGGTCACGTATTTATGGTCAGCGATGAAATAGATGACCTGGTCCAGCGGGATCAGCTCGATGCCCTTGCGGGTTCGCGCGCTGATGTGAGTGCGGGGGCCGTTACCACTACCGTTGCCGCTGCTGGCGGCGGGGCGAGTGAGCGCGGCAAGCGTCGCGCGGTTCGGGCGCTCGGCGCGCTTCAAGGCATCGGACAGCTTGTCCGAACTCACTGGCTTCATCAGATAGCGCACTTCGTTGTTTTCAAAAGCGTTGACGGCGAACTCGCCCTGGCCGGTGCAAAAGACCACGGCTGGCGGCGTATCGCGCTCGCACAGCTTGGCCGCGACCTGCAGGCCATCCAGGCCAGGCATGCGGACGTCCAGCAGTACGACATCAGGCTTGAGGCTATCAATCAACGTCAGGGCCTCGTCGCCGCTACCGGCACCGGGTTCCAGGACGCTGTACCCTTCGAGGTCGCTGACCATACGGCTCAGTTTCTCGCGGGCCATGGGTTCGTCATCAACGATCAGGACATTCATAGAGTGCCGGATTCCTGCGTAAGTCTCGCGGATAAAAAGCGTAGACAGGTGAACTGACGGCCGTGGCGGCGTTCCACGCTGAGACTGGCGGCGGGGTAGAAAAGTGCCCGAAACCGCTGCGATCTCTCGCCTTGGCTACTCCATACCCGTTGCAAGTCCGCTTTTGCAGGGGCTGCCGCACAGTAATTGAGGCGCAACTGAACTCTCCCTTGGTCGCCCGCCGCCGCCCCCCTCCGGGGCTCGCTTCTGTGCTCATGGCATTCACTGGCCTTTACCGCCCGGGCCAACGCATGAGGTTGCGGCTTCCTTCTCAACTGTAGACGTTCGCGGACACGATATTGCTCAATCGCCTTATATCGTTTTGCCTGCTGGCCGCAGCACGCGGCAAAGCGCAAGCCTTACGGCAACCGCTTATGGGCAACCCTGCTATGATGCGGCCTTTCCCGTGCGAACCTCCAACGAGCCAGTCATGAGCACCGACAAGACCAACCAGTCCTGGGGCGGCCGCTTCAGCGAACCCGTCGACGCCTTCGTCGCCCGCTTCACCGCCTCGGTCACCTTCGACCGCCGCCTCTACCGCCACGACATCATGGGTTCGATCGCCCATGCGACCATGCTGGCCAAGGTGGGCGTACTCACCGAAGGCGAGTGTGATGCCATCATCGAGGGCCTGAACAGCATTCAGGTAGAGATCGAGGCAGGGACCTTCGACTGGCGCGTGGATCTCGAAGACGTTCACATGAATATCGAGGCCCGGCTCACGGACCGTATCGGCGTAACCGGCAAGAAGCTGCATACCGGGCGTAGCCGCAACGATCAGGTAGCTACCGATATCCGCCTCTGGCTGCGCGATGAAATCGACACCATCCTTGGCGAGATCACCCGCTTGCAAAAAGGCCTGCTAGAAGTGGCCGAGCGCGAAGCCGAGACCATCATGCCCGGCTTCACGCACTTGCAAACCGCCCAGCCGGTAACCTTCGGGCACCATCTGCTGGCTTGGTTCGAAATGCTCAGCCGCGACTACGAGCGCCTCGTGGACTGCCGCAAACGCACCAACCGCATGCCGCTGGGCAGCGCGGCATTGGCCGGCACCACCTACCCTATCGATCGGGAAGTGACCTGCGAGCTGCTGGGCTTCGAAACCGTGGGCGGGAACTCCCTGGATGGCGTTTCGGACCGCGATTTCGCGATCGAATTCTGCGCCGCCGCCAGCCTGGCCATGATGCACCTGTCGCGGTTCTCCGAAGAGCTGGTGCTGTGGACCAGCGCGCAATTTCAGTTCATCGACTTGCCCGACCGCTTCTGCACGGGCAGCTCGATCATGCCGCAAAAGAAAAACCCGGACGTCCCCGAGCTCGTTCGCGGCAAGAGCGGCCGGGTATTCGGCGCCCTTACTGGCCTGCTGACCCTGATGAAGGGCCAACCCCTTGCTTACAACAAGGACAATCAGGAAGACAAAGAGCCGCTGTTCGATGCCGCGGACACCTTGCGTGATTCGCTGCGGGCATTCGCCGACATGATCCCGGCCATCAAGCCGCGCCATGAAGTAATGCGCGAGGCAGCGCTGCGAGGGTTCTCCACCGCCACCGACCTGGCCGACTACCTGGTGCGCCGCGGCCTGCCCTTCCGTGATTGCCACGAGATCGTAGGCCACGCGGTGAAATACGGTGTGGACACCGGCAAGGACCTGGCCGAAATGAGCCTGGAGGAACTGCGCCAGTTCAGCGGCCACATTGATGCCGACGTGTTCGAGGTGTTGACGCTGGAAGGCTCGGTCAATGCGCGTGATCATATTGGCGGCACCGCCCCGGCCCAGGTTCGCGCTGCGGTGATCCGCGGGCAATCCCTGCTGGCACAACGCTGAGGTACAGGCATGAACGACGATCTGGACGACGAAAGCTTCGCCGAAGTAACCCTGACCGAAGCCATCCGCAATCAGCTTGAAAGCGGAGAGCCGCCCGCGGCGCAGGCGACTTTTAACAAACTCAAGCTGGTGGGATACGAAGAAGCCGATATTCTGAACCTCATGGCCCACGTGTTGGCGATCGAGATCGACAACATGCTGAAGGCCGACCGCCCCTTCGACGGGCAATGGTACGAGGCCGCCCTGCGCGCCTTGCCGGAACTGCCCGAAGAGGGCGATTGAGGCACAACCGTCGAAGTGGCTGACGCGCATGGCCAGGCCGGCCATGCCTACCGACAATAACAACAGCGAGGCCGCTTCATGACGTACACCCCGGAACTGATCGCCGAACTCGAACTGCTGACACTGTTCAATCTGGCCAATACGCAGGAAGGCCTGAAGGTACACCAGACCGCTACCCCAACCGCGATCGCGGCGGCCCGGCGGCTTCATGACAAGGAGCTCGTGACCCAGCACGACGGCGGCTACCTTACCAGCCTGGGCCTGGAGGCTGCCCAGCATGCCCAGGCGCTCGCCATCATCCTGCGTACACCAGAAAACGCCTGACGGCACTCAACCTCCTGGCCGCGCGGCCGATAACGCCTATACCCCGTTATCGGCCTGATGGCCCGAGCCTGAGATGACTCGTACACCCGAAATCCGTCCCGACCTGGGCGCTGGCATCGACCGCAAGGAACTTGCCCAGTTGCGCCAACGGTTTCTCACCGTGAATCAGGGGCGATTCGACCGCGCGGTAGAAGGCTTCGCGGCCAGGCAGCAGTTCGTGTTGCGGCTGCTGCCGCTGCTTTTCCACGTGAACCACCCCCTGCTCCCGGGCTACGTGTCTGGCTTCACACCGGCGGGTGTGAGCATGTACGAACCGGACGATGACATGCTCGCCGAAGCCCAACGGCTTACTCGCTCGTTCAGCTACAAACCCCGCCGTGGGAATTCACCTTCTCCCATCCTCGGGCTTTTCCTGATGGGCAGCCTGGGCAGCCTCGCTCAGGACGAAAGCAGCGACATGGATGTATGGGTGTGCCATGCCTCCGATCTGCCCGAAGAAGCGCTCGATGAGCTGGGGCGCAAATGCCAGGCTATCGAGGCCTGGGCCGCGACCCAAGGGGCCGAAGCGCACTTTTTCCTGATCGATTGTGAGCGCTTCGTGCGCGAGGACCGTGACAACAAGCTCAGTTCGGACGACAGCGGTACCACGCAACACTATCTGTTGCTGGATGAGTTCTACCGCACCGCCATCTGGCTGGCTGGCCGAACACCGTTATGGTGGCTGGTTCCGGTCTACGAAGAGGCCAATTACGCGGCCTACACCGGCACCCTGCTGAGCAAGCGGTTCATTCGCGAGCAGGAGGTGCTCGACCTTGGCAACCTGTCGCGCATCCCCGCCAGCGAATACATTGGCGCGGGGCTCTGGCAATTGTTCAAGGGACTGGAATCTCCCTACAAGTCCCTGCTCAAGCTGATGCTGACCTAGGTGTACGCCGCGCAACACCCTGCCGTGCATTGCGTGAGCCTGCAATTGAAACAGGCGATTTATGCGGGCCAGCTCGATCTGGACGAGCTGGACCCCTACATGATGGTGTACCGGCGAATAGAAGCTTACCTGGTAAAACGCGGGCAGCTGGCCCGGCTCGAGCTGGTAAGGCGCGCCTTATACCTGAAGGTGAACCGCCGGGTAAGCCTGGCACGCCCAGGGCGCCCGGCCGGTTGGCAGCTCCATGCCATGCAACGCCTTGCCATCGAATGGGGCTGGAGCGACCAGCAATTGCGGCTGCTGGACAACCGCAGCTATTGGAAGATCGGCCAGGTGGCTGCTGAACGCCAGGCACTGGTGGGAGAGCTCAACAGCAGCTACCGCTTTTTAACGCAATTCTCGCGATCACACCACGCCGATAATTCCGCCAACCGCAAGGACCTCAACGTACTGGGCCGGCGGTTGTACGCAGCTTTCGACCGGCGAGCGGGCAAGGTCGAGATTCTCAACCCTGGCATTGCGCCTAACCTGGCCGAAGAAACGGTCACCCTGCTTCAAGGGCCCAATCGGCGGGAGCCAGGCAAACGGGTGTGGTACCTGTATCGGGGCAACTACAGCGCCGTGGAGTGTGAGCAATACACCCCGCTCAAACGCAGCCACGAATTGATCGAGCTACTCGCCTGGTGCCATCGCAACGGTGTGATCGATGCCACCACCCGCGTGGCGGTTCACCCAGGTGAGTCGGACCTCAGCGAGTTCGAGCTCTTCAATCTGCTGGGCGCCCTGCAGCGCACTGTGGCGCTGCCCATGGCCCCCGTGAGTGAGGCCCAGCTATTGCAGCCGGCCATTCCCGCCGAAGCCCTGCTGTTGGTTAATGTGGGAATCGATCCGCTCAAGCACCATCGTGAGCTGAACATCCTCATGACCACCGAACGCACGGACTCCCTCAGCTACGCGGGTGTGCGCGACAACCTGGTGCTTACCCTGGACCAGGTGGCGATGAACAGCTGGAACGAGGTGCTCTACCAGCGATACGAGGGGCGGCATGCCCTGCTCGACTGCCTGCGCGATTACCTCAACGGGCTACCCGTCCAGCGCCCGGCGCCTCGCCTGCGGGTGTGTTGTTTCTGCCACAACCGCGCCCAGGCGATCAGCAACCGTGTACAGGAACTGTTCGACACCGCCGCCGAGCTGCTCGAGCGGCACCTGGGCCACCGCTACCTCATACAGGTGGAGCAGCAATACCACGTACTTGAGCTGACCGCGGGCAATGTTCGCCATGTGCCCTTGCCCGGCTTGCCGGTCCTGCTGGACTACCTCGCCCGACCGCTGAAAAGCTACAGCCCGTTGCACCTGGATGCCTATGCGCTGGCTGGGCATGACCTGGCACTGATACTTCCGCACGCCCACCCCGACTGCGTTCAGGTGTTCTACAGCCGGCAGGGGGACGAGGCACTGGTGTATGTGCTGGACGAGCACAACGCCCTCTGGCACCAGCGGCTGCCGTTCCACGATGAATCGAGCTTGCTGCTGCCACTGCAACGCTTTCTTCAGGCGGTGGCTTATCGGCGCGAAGCTCGAATGGCGCTGGACCGCCCACATACCCTGGGCACGCTGTATTACCGCATCACCGGTAACCCGGGCCAGGCGCGCAACGTTGAGAGAAGGCAAGCGCCCCGAGGGGACGGCATCGACGCGGTGTATGAAGTGCAGGCCATTCTCAGGAAGAAGGCGGACGGCCCGCCACGGGTGACGCTGTTCTGCAATCAGAGGGAATTCAGTGAACTGGAATATGGCGACCGCCTGTATAGCGAAGTTGCCAGGGAGATCCTGAACCACCGAGGCAATGACGGCCAATACCGTTGCTATATCACCGACCTGGATCTCTCCGGATTAGGCGGGGATCAGAACCTTGCAAGTAATAGCTACCTTCGCTACAAGGCCACGCTCGAAGAGGCGTTGAACGGCGCGCTACGAATCGAGTGAGCCTGCGAAGGCCTTGCGCTGATCAGCCAGCGCGCGGATTTCGCGGCGCCGCTCGTCGCTCGCCGCGCGCCATTCACGAATATGCTCCACATGACGGAAACAGCCCTGGCAGTACCGCTCTTCATCGAGCTTGCACAGGCTTACGCATGGCGATTTCACCGCCTCGCTGATGTTGCTGTACAGCGGTTTGGCAGCCATCAGATTTCGTCGAAGTCGAGTTTTTCGCCCGCCTGCTCGAACACCATCCGCACCAGCATTTCGTTAAGCAGCTCGTCGGATGAATCGCACATCCACTTGCCGCTTGCCTCGTCGTAGTCGAAATGGAAGCCGCCCGAACGGGCCGCGAGCCAGAGCTGGCGAAGGTGCGGCTGGCGACTGAAGATCAGTTGGCTGCCGTTATCGAAACGCACGGTGAGCACGCCCGCGGAGTTCTCGACATCCGCGTCCAGATCACTTTCGTCAAACACGTCTTCCAGGGCTTCCTGGGTGCTGTCCACCAGATCGTGGAAACGCGCTTCGGTCAAACTCATGGGCAACCTCGGTATCGGACGGGGCAAACAACTGCGGCAAGATACGAGCAGATTCCCTCGATTGCAAAGACTATCGCCCAGCGGCGCCGCCGCCCGGCGGGGTGGTCATTTCGTAGGCAAGGCAGCGCCTCGCCGGTATACTCGGGCGCAACTGACGGTTTATACAAAGGATTTCGCCATGAAGCGCCTGATCGCCTCATTCGCTGCGCTTGTCGCGGTTGCCTGCCTCGTGTCCGCCTGCGGCCAGAAGGGCCCGCTCTTCCTCCCGGACGACGCCAAACACGACGGCCACAGCCAATCGCACCAACACGAATAAGGGTCGATATGAACGCTTTTCAATACCGTGACGGCCAGCTGTTCGCGGAGGGCGTGGCGGTGTCGGCCGTGGCTGAGCGCTTTGGTACGCCGGTTTACGTCTATTCACGGGCACACATCGAAGCCCAGTATCGCGCGTACGCCGATGCCCTCCAGGGGGTCGACCATCTCGTGTGCTACGCGGTCAAGGCCAACTCCAACCTGGCGGTGCTCAACGTACTGGCACGGCTGGGCGCCGGCTTTGACATCGTGTCCGGTGGAGAGCTGGAGCGAGTGCTCGCCGCGGGCGGTCGCGCGGATCGCGTCGTGTTCTCGGGCGTGGGCAAAACCCGTGCCGACATGCGCCGGGCGCTCGAAGTGGGCGTTCACTGCTTCAACGTCGAATCATCCGATGAGCTCGAGCGCCTGCAAGCGGTAGCGGCCGAAATGGGCCTGCGCGCGCCCGTTTCGCTGCGGGTCAACCCGGATGTGGATGCCGGCACCCACCCGTACATTTCCACGGGCCTTAAAGAAAATAAGTTCGGCATCTCCATCGAGCAGGCCGAGGACGTATACCTGCGTGCCGCTCAGATGCCGAACCTCGAAATCCTGGGCGTGGATTGCCACATCGGCTCGCAGCTCACCACCCTCGAGCCCTTCCTGGATGCCCTGGACCGTTTGCTGGCCTTGGTGGATCGCCTCGGCGACTGTGGCATTCACCTGCGCCATATCGACCTGGGCGGTGGCGTGGGCGTGCGGTATCGCGACGAGGAGCCGCCGCAAGTCAGTGACTACATCAAGGCCGTGCGCGAGCGCACCGAAGGCCGCGACCTGGCGCTGCTGTTCGAGCCAGGCAGGTTCATCGTCGCCAATGCCGGCGTGCTGGTGACGCGAGTCGAATACCTCAAGCACACCGAATACAAGGACTTCGCCATCGTCGACGCGGCCATGAACGACATGATCCGCCCGGCGCTGTATCAAGCCTGGATGAACGTGACAGCCGTGAGCCCGCGCGAAGGCACCGGGCGCGCCTATGACATCGTCGGCCCCATTTGCGAAACCGGCGACTTCCTGGCCAAGGACCGTGAACTGGCACTGGCCGAAGGCGACCTGCTCGCGCTGCATTCGGCTGGTGCGTATGGGTTCGTGATGAGCTCCAACTACAACACCCGCGGCCGCTGCGCCGAGGTGCTGGTGGACGGCTCCGAAGCCTACGAGGTTCGCCGCCGCGAAACCGTTGCCGAACTCTATGCCGGCGAAAGCCTGCTGCCGGAGTAATGGCCATGCTGCTGCGTTTCACGAAGATGCATGGCCTGGGCAACGACTTCATGGTAATCGACCTGGTCAGCCAGCATGCGCACATCACGCCCAAGCACGCGCGCCAATGGGGTGACCGCAATACAGGCATCGGCTTCGACCAACTCCTGCTGGTAGAAGCGCCGACCAACCCTGACGTGGACTTCCGCTACCGGATTTTCAACGCCGACGGTTCGGAAGTGGAGCAATGCGGTAATGGCGCGCGTTGCTTCGCCCGCTTCGTGCTGGACAAGCGCCTGACCGCGAAGAAGAAAATTCGGGTAGAAGTAAAGAAAGGCATCATCGAGCTGGACGTGCGTAATGACGGCCAGATCAGCGTGGACATGGGCCCGCCCCGGATGTCGCCGGCCGAGGTTCCCTTCCAGGCCGACCACGACGAGCTCACCCATGTGCTCGAAGTGGGCGGCATGGCCTACGACATCGCCGCGCTGTCCATGGGCAATCCCCATGCGGTCATGCGGGTCGAGGACGTGGATACCGCCCCGGTGCAAACCTTGGGGCCGCGCATCGAGCATCACCCACGCTTCCCTGAGCGGGTAAACGCCGGCTTTTTGCAGGTAGTGGATCGGCGCCAAGGGAAACTACGGGTATGGGAGCGCGGCGCGGGGGAAACCCGGGCGTGCGGCACCGGCGCCTGCGCGGCGGCGGTGGCAGCGATCGCTCAGGGCTGGATGGATTCGCCCCTTACCCTCGACCTGCCCGGCGGGCGCCTGTCCCTCGAATGGGACGGGCCCGGCCAGCCGGTGATCATGACCGGGCCAGCGGTTCGAGTGTACGAAGGCCAGGTACGTTTGTGAAAACGGGAGAGCGACAACGATGAGCGACGAGCCCCAGGTTACAGACCCTTCAGAGGCCGCGCCGGCCACCGAGGCTGACGCCGAGGCCGTGGTTGCCTACCTTCAGCGGCACCCGGAATTCTTCCTGGGGCACGAGGCCTTGCTCGCCGACCTGCGTATCCCGCACAAGCGTGGCGATACGGTTTCCCTTGTGGAGCATCAGCTCAAGCTGCTGCGCGAACGCAACACCGAGCTGAGGCAGCGCCTGGGTCAATTGATGGATGTGGCCCGGGATAATGACCGGCTCTTCGAGAAAACTCGCCGGCTGATGCTCGATCTTCTGGACGCCACCAGCCTGGAGGAAGTGGTAATGGCCGTGGATGACAGCTTGCGCCAGTCCTTCAAGGTACCCTTTGTGAGCCTGGTGCTGTTTACCGAGGCGCCCACTGCGGTGGGGCGCTCTGTCCCGTTAGGCGAGGCGCAACAGGCAATCGGCGCCCTGCTCGCCGAGCCTCGGCCTGTGACTGGCGTGCTTCGCCCGCATGAGCTCGAATTCCTGTTTGGCGCCGATCACTCGGCCGTCGCATCCACGGCCCTCGCGCCACTGGTACACCAAGGCGTGCAGGGCGTATTGGCGATCGGCAGCGGCAACGCGGATCACTACCGAAGCTCGGTGGGTACGTTATTCCTTGCCCATATCGCCGAAGTGCTGGGCCGGGTGCTGCCGCGCTTCACCGGCGCGGTACGGCCGGTACGTTGACCATGCAGGCGCATGTGGAAGGTTACTGCCACCACCTGCGCACCGAGCGGCAGGCATCCCCCCATACGCTCAGGGCCTTCCGTAGCGATCTGGCCAAGGTGGCTCAATACTGCGAGCAGGCGGGGATTACAGCCTGGCCCGACCTCAACGCGTCCAGGCTTCGCCGCCTCGTCGCAAAGCTCCATCAGGATGGCCAGGCACCCAAAAGCCTGGCGCGCTTGCTCTCCGCGGTCCGTGGCTTTTATGGCTGGCTGCTGCGTGAAGGACTGTGTGATCACAACCCAGCGGTCGGCCTCTCGGCACCGAAAGGCGAGCGACGGCTGCCCAAGGTACTGGATACCGACCGTGCCCAGCAGTTGCTGGACGGCGCGGTAGAGGACGATTTCATCGGGCGGCGCGATCAGGCCATGCTGGAGCTGTTCTATTCGTCCGGGCTGCGGCTATCCGAGCTTGCCGGGCTGGACCTCGATGCACTGGACCTCTCGGAAGGCCTGGTACAGGTTCAAGGCAAACGCAACAAGGCCCGGGTGGTGCCCGTCGGGGGGAAGGCGCGCGAGGCGGTGGTGCAGTGGCTGCGCCTGCGCGGCCTGGCGAGCCCTGTCGACGACGCCCTGTTTATCAGCAAGCGCGGCGAACGCCTCGGGCAACAGGCGATACGGTTAAGGGTACAGGCGGCCGGCCAGCGTGAACTTGGCCAGCGCCTGCACCCTCACATGCTTCGGCACTCGTTCGCCAGCCATGTGCTGGAATCCTCGCAGGATCTGCGCGCCGTGCAGGAAATGCTTGGCCACGCGGACATCTCCACAACACAGATTTATACCCATCTGGACTTCCAGCACCTGGCCAAGGTGTACGACAGTGCTCATCCACGCGCCAAACGCCTAAAGGACGGTGAACAGCCATGACCCTTACACTGGTGACCTTCGACCTGGATGACACCTTGTGGCACACCGCCCCGGTGATCCAGAGCGCCGAGACAGCGCTACGAGAGTGGCTCGCGGCCCACGCGCCCCAACTGGGGCCTTTCCCGCCGGAGCGGCTGCACGAGATACGCCAGCGGCTGGTAAGCGCCGACCCCGGCTTGACGCACCGTATCAGCCATCTACGCCAGCAAGTGCTGTTCATCGCGCTTCAGGAGGCGGGCTACGCTCATGACCAGGCCCGTGAGCTGGCCCGCGACGCGTTCGAGGCGTTTCTGGAAGCCCGCCATCAGGTGGATTTCTTCCCCGATGCACCCGCCACGCTCGAAGCCCTGTCACAGCGCTACACGTTGGGAGCGATCACCAATGGCAACGCGGATGTGCGCCGCCTGGGCGTGGCGGATTACTTCAGCTTCGCCCTTTGCGCGGAAGACGTGGGGATCGGCAAGCCGGATCCACGCCCATTCGAAGAGGCATTACGGCGTGGCGGTGCCTCGGCGGCCAATGCCGTACATGTGGGAGATAACCCCGAGGATGACATTGCCGGCGCCAAGCAGGCTGGGTTTCGAGCGGTGTGGTACAACCCGGGCCGCCTCCCCTGGGAGGGTGGCAGCGTACCGGACGCCGAAATCGCCACACTCAGCGAGCTGCCCGCGCTGCTGGCCAGCTGGGGCTAACACGAAGCAAGAAAAAACCCGCGGCAACGACGGGTTTCTTCTGCTTCGCTGGGCGCGCCTCAGATAGGGCGGCTGCCGTACTTGTTGTCCGGCTTGCGGGGCGGGTCTGCAACTACGTTAGGCTCGACTTCCTGAATCTGCCCGCCGCGGGACAAGAATTCTTCCATCGCCCTGGCGAGTGCGTCGCGCTCTTTCTGCTTGGCTTCGATGCTGGGAAGCTCGTCCACGCTTACCGCGGCTTTCTTTCCCTTCCCAGCAGGGGCCGGGCTATCGCCGGCATCGCTATCGTCCTCGGCAACGTCTTCGGCAGCCGTCTCCAGGCCTTCCTCGGTGTCGTCCTCGTCGCCTACTTCCAGGTCGTCTTGTTCCAGATCGTCGTCGCTCATCGTCCTACCTCATGTGTTGCCGGAGCAGTTGTATATAGCCCAGCCGTGCCTGCGAGTTCGGCGCAGCCGGAAGAAATACCGAGGGCCCGCGCCCTCACCCTTCGCCGTATAGCGTGGCGATCAAGCGCCTGGGCCCACCGTGGTCGCGGTGCTCACCCAGGTAAATGCCTTGCCAGGTTCCCAACGCCAGGCGGCCCGAACGGACCGGCAGGCTGAGCTGGCACCCCAGCAGGCTAGCCTTGAAGTGCGCGGGAAGATCGTCGTCACCCTCGTCGTTGTGTTCGTACCCTTTTGCGCCGTCCGGGATCAATCGATCGAAAAACCGTTCGAAGTCACGACGCACCGCCGGGTCGGCGTTTTCGTTGATCGTCAGTGAAGCGGAGGTATGTTGCAACCAGATGTGCAACAGCCCCACCTTGCAAGCCGCCAACTGCGGGATGCCCTTCACGATCTCATCCGTTACCAGATGAAAGCCGCGAGGCCGGGCCGCCAGAGTGATGTTGTTCTGCTGCCACATGGCGTTCTCCGCGCGTTTCGGGCGCATTCTAGCGCGCTCGAAAAAAAAGCAAAGTCCTGTATCGGTGTAGGCATTTCCTACAAAAGCAAAAAAGCCCGGCAGCGCCCGAAAGAGCCCTGAGGCGTTTAATGAGGCGTTCCAAGCAATGACAGATCCAGACAAAAAAAATGCCCGGAGAACCGGGCATTTTTTCGCGAGCGGCGCGCCAGTAGGCGGGCTCTACGTTTTTAGAGGTTGTAGCCGCGCTCGTTGTGCTGAGCGAGGTCCAGGCCAACCGCTTCTTCCTCTTCGGACGCACGCAGGCCCATCAGCATATCCAGCACCTTGAGGATGACGAAGGTCACGATCGCCGTGTAGATCACGGTAAAGCCAACGCCTTTGGCTTGAATCCACAGCTGAGCGCCGATGTCTTCGACAGTGCCGAAGCCACCCAGTGCCGGAGCCGCGAAGATGCCGGTGAGCAGCGCGCCGATGATACCGCCGATGCCGTGTACGCCGAAGGCGTCCAGGGAGTCGTCATAGCCCAGCTTGCGCTTGAGAGTGGTTGCGCTGAGGAAGCACAGTACACCGGCGACCAAGCCGATGATCAGGGCGCCCATGGGGCCGACGGTACCGGCCGCTGGCGTGATCGCAACCAGGCCGGCAACCACACCGGAGGCAATGCCCAGCGCGCTTGGTTTGCCATGGCTGATCCACTCGGCGAACATCCAGCCCAGAGCGGCGGCGCCTGTGGCGATCTGGGTAACCAGCATGGCCATGCCGGCGGTGCCGTTGGCGGCCGCGGCGGAACCGGCGTTGAAGCCGAACCAGCCTACCCACAGCATGGCGGCGCCCACCAGGGTGTAACCCAGGTTATGCGGGGCCATCGGAGTGGTCGGGTAGCCCTTGCGCTTGCCCAGTACCAGGCAGGTCACCAGGCCAGCGATACCGGCGTTGATGTGCACCACGGTGCCGCCGGCGAAGTCCAGCACGCCCCAATCCCACAGCAGGCCGCCGTTACCGCTCCATACCATGTGGGCGATCGGCGCGTATACCAGGGTGAACCACACGCCCATGAACACGAGCATGGCGGAGAACTTCATCCGCTCGGCGAAAGCACCCACGATGAGTGCCGGAGTGATGATCGCAAAGGTCATCTGGAAGGTCACGAAGACGGCTTCCGGGAACAGTGCGGTGGCCGAGGTCAGGCTGGCCGGGGTGATACCCGCCAGGAACGCCTTGCCCATGCCGCCCACGAAGGAGTTGAAGTTGATCACGCCCTGTTCCATACCGGTGGTATCGAAGGCAAGGCTGTAGCCGTAGATGAACCAGAGCACGGTTACCAGGCCGGTAATCGCGAAACACTGCATCATCACCGACAGGACGTTCTTGGAGCGCACCATCCCGCCATAGAACAGGGCCAGCCCTGGAATGGTCATGAACAGCACCAGCGCGGTGGAAGTGAGCATCCAGGCGGTGTCGCCGGAATTGAGCACAGGTGCCGCTGCCTCATCGGCCAAGGCAAGGCTTGGCATTATCAGAGACAACAGGGCTCCTAGCCCTGCGAATTGACGCAGAGTCATATTGTTTACTCCTGGGGCTTTTTTCTATGGGTCGGCTTAGATAGCGTCGGTATCGGTTTCGCCGGTACGGATGCGGATCGCCTGTTCCAGATTGACCACGAAGATCTTCCCGTCACCGATCTTGCCGGTGTTGGCGGCCTTGGTGATCGCTTCGATCACGCGGTCCAGATCCTTGTCATCGATGGCAACGTCGATCTTCACCTTCGGCAGAAAATCCACCACGTATTCCGCGCCACGGTACAGCTCTGTATGGCCCTTCTGCCGACCGAAGCCCTTGACCTCAGTGACCGTGATGCCCTGCACGCCGATTTCCGACAGCGACTCGCGCACGTCGTCCAGCTTGAACGGCTTGATGATGGCAGTGACTAGCTTCATGAAACTCTCTCCCGAATTGGTGGACTTGCCCCAGGAAAACAAACCCGGCTCAAGTCTAAGCGCAGTGTCCGGCTTTGTAACGCACCGCCGGATAAGCCCGGCCCGGCCACGGACACCGCTCCTGACGAAACACTTCCCGCTCCGCCTGCACACTGCGTTCGCCTTTCAGGCCGCCATCAGTGCATGGGTCGATTGGCTCCAAGCAGAAACCTTGCCATCTCTGCCAGCCGCTATGAAATCGGGGGTCTCACAGGTTTCAGCGGTCATGGCACCGGCAGTGGCACGCTACAACGCACAGCATTGGTGCGGCCCTCCGGAAGGCGCCGCCCAACATTTGTGCAGGGCTTTGAATCAGGCCAGTTGCCGCTTGCGTGATACACTTTGGCGACTTCCCCGCTATGGATTCGCCGCCCATGCTTGCGCCAAAAGCCTTCCTCGATGCCCTGACCGATCAGGCCAGCCGCCTGCTTGGTGGCGACGCCTTGCCACCTCGGCAAGAGTTCGAGAGCCAGTTCCGTACCCTGCTCAATGGCGCCTTCGCCCGCCTCGATCTGGTAAGCCGCGAAGAATTCGATACGCAGATGGCGGTGCTCGCGCGCACCCGCGCCAAGGTCGATGCGCTGGAAACGCGCCTGGCCGAACTCGAAGCCCGCTTCCCGGAAAGCGCTGCCGCGGCGCCCGTACCGGTGCAGGATTGAAACCACGCACCCTGCCGGTGCTCCGCGCCCACTGCTTGTAGATGCCCGCCGATGAATCGCAATGAACTGCGTAAGGCCGATATCAACCTGATGGTTGTGTTCGAAGCGTTGATGCTCGAACGCAACGTCACTCGGGTAGCAGAGAAGCTATTCCTTGGCCAGCCCACTATCAGCGCGGCCCTCAACCGCCTGCGCGCGCTGTTCAACGACCCGCTGTTCATTCGGGTTGGCCACCGCATGGAGCCCACTGCCCGCGCGGAGGAACTGATAAAGCACCTCTCGCCGGCACTGGATGCGATGTCGGTGGCGCTCAGCCTCAGCCATGATTTCGACGCGGCCACCAGCAAGATGACGTTCCGTATCGGCCTGTCCGATGACGTGGAGTTCGGCTTGTTGCCCCCGCTACTGCGGGCGCTGCGTCAGGAGGCGCCTGATGTGGTCGTGGTGGTACAGCATGTGGATTACTGGCGCATTCCAGACCTGCTTGCCGCGGGCGACATTACCGTGGGCATCAGCCAGACCCGCGGCCTGCCCGCCAATGCCAAGCGCAAGTTGCTGCGCCGGATGCACGCGCGGGTATTGCGGGCGGATAGCTCGTCCAGCCCCCTCACTTTGGATGAATATTGCAGCCGGCCCCATGTGGTGGTATCGCATACCGCCAATACGCGGGGCATTGCCGACGAATGGCTCGATGAGATCGGGCGCACCCGTAAGGTGGTGCTGTCAGTGCCCCAATTCAGTTCATTGCCGGCGATCCTGGCGGGGACCGACCTGCTTGCGGGCTGCCCCGACTACGCCGCCACGGCCATGGAAGCCTGGGGTACGTTGCATGCCGAACCGCTGCCCTTCGAAACGCCGGCGCTGGAATTGTCCATGGTGTGGCTCAGCATCACGGACACCGACCCCGCCGAACGCTGGCTGCGCGCGCGGCTGGAGCAGCATATGGGCGATGGTCGGGCCGGGGCGTAAGCCACCGGCCGCGGCCCTCAGCCAAGGTATCGGTTGAACCAGGCCAAGGTGCGGTCCCAGGCCAGCTTTGCCGCGGCCTGGTCATAGCGGGGGGTAGAGTCATTATGGAAGCCGTGGTTGGCGCCGGGGTATATGTACGCTTCGTAGGTCTTGCTGGCGGCCTTGAGCGCTTGCTCATAGGCAGGCCAACCTTCGTTGATTGCCGTGTCCAACTCGCCATAGTGCAGTAGCAGCGGGGCTTTTATCCGGGCCACATCTTCGGCCTTCGGCTGGCGCCCATAGAACGGCACGGCGGCGCTGAGCTCGGGATAGGCCACCGCGGCGGCGTTCGAGACGCCGCCGCCATAGCAGAAGCCGGTAATCCCGACCTTTCCCGTAGCGGAGGGATGCACTTTCATCCATTCGATGGCCGCGAAGAAATCATTCATCAGCTTTTGCGGGTCCACCTTCTGCTGCAGTTCGCGCCCCTTATCGTCATTACCTGGGTATCCACCCACCGAACTCAACCCGTCCGGCGCGAGCGCCACGAAGCCCGCCTTGGCAAGGCGGCGCGCCACGTCTTCGATATACGGATTGAGGCCGCGGTTCTCATGTACCACCACAACAGCCGGTGCTTTTTCCTTTTTCGCCGGGCGTACCAGATACCCCCTTACCTGGCCGTGCCCTTTGGGCGATGGGTAGGTCAGGTATTCAGGAAGGATATCCGGGTCTGTAAATTCCACCTGCTGCGCCAGGGCATAGTTGGGGCTCAGGCTGGCCAGCAAGGCAGACGCGCAAAGCCCGGCGACGGTAAAGGCAGCGGCCCGATCGAGGAAGTCCCGGCGGCTGATCCGGCCATGGGCGTAGTAGTCATAGAGCTCAAGCAGCTCGGGGGCGAAGTCCTTGGCGGTCAGACGTGTCATCGGGCGCTCCTTCGGCGATTGGCGGGCGTCGACTGACTATAGCCGAGCGGCGAACAAGCGCAGCCCTTGAGGTCAGCTCACCGTCTCGGCAAAAAACCGTGGCAATACCCAATCCCGGGTAAGCGGCGCCAGCTGCAAGGCCTGAGCCTGCTCGGCATCGACCCATATCGCTTCTTCGATTTCCGCGGCGGGCTGCACCGGGCCGTCGATCGCAACTTCAAACAGCTCACAACGCACCTCGAAACCGGGTTCATTCGCTGCCGGCGCGGCAGATGCCCCCAGGTAACGTGCCTGTGAAGGAACGATCCGAATGCCCAGCTCTTCTTCCAGCTCCCGCGCCAGTGCCTGCACCGGCTGCTCATGGGGCTCGATCTTGCCGCCAGCCTGCATGAAAAAGGCGGTACCGCGCTTGCGAACCAGTAACGTGCGGCCTTGAGGATCGAGCAAGAGGGCGGCTGCGATGAGGATGGTATTGGGCATCTGATTTCTCCTTCGGATGGGAAGTCTGACACATCCCGGCAAACACCGGCTCCTTCCTGCCTCGGCACCCTACGCTAAGCTCAGCTCTTCGCAAGGAAGCGTATTCACTGGAGCCCTCATGTCTCTCGCTATCGTTTACAGCCGTGCCCAGGTTGGGGTTGGGGCGCCCGCGGTGTTGGTCGAGGCGCACCTGGCCAATGGCTTGCCAGCGCTTACCCTGGTGGGCCTGCCCGAAGCATCGGTAAAAGAAAGCAAGGACCGGGTACGCAGCGCCATCGTGAACTCGGGGCTGACCTTTCCGCCACGGCGCATCACGCTGAACCTGGCGCCGGCCGACCTGCCCAAGGACGGCGGCCGGTTCGATCTGGCCATCGCGTTGGGCATCCTGGCAGGCAGTGGCCAATTACCCGCCGATGCGCTGCGGGATGTGGAATGTCTGGGGGAGCTGGCGTTATCTGGCGCCGTGCGCCCCGTGCAGGGTGTGTTGCCGGCTGCGCTGGCGGCACGGGACGCGGGCCGTACGCTGGTGGTGCCGCTGGCCAATGCCGAGGAGGCTTCGCTGGCGAACGGGCTTACCGTCATTGCGGTGGGTAACCTGCTGGAACTCGTCGGCCATTTCAATGCACAAAACCCCCTTAGCCCGTTCAAGGCCCAAGGGTTATGCCTGGTTGCCCGGCCGTATCCGGACCTGAACGAGGTACAAGGCCAGATCGCCGCCAAGCGCGCCCTGCTCGTGGCCGCCGCAGGTGCGCATAACCTGCTGTTCAGCGGCCCTCCAGGCACCGGTAAAACCTTGCTCGCCAGCCGGTTGCCGGGGCTGCTGCCCCCGCTCAGTGAACACGAAGCGCTGGAGGTAGCGGCGATCCATTCCGTGGCCAGCCATGTGCCGTTGAGCAGCTGGCCGCAGCGGCCGTTTCGCCACCCTCACCATTCGGCGTCCGGGGCCGCGCTGGTCGGCGGCGGCGGCCGGCCGCAGCCGGGCGAAATCACCCTCGCCCACCACGGCGTGCTGTTTCTGGACGAGTTGCCCGAGTTCGACCGCAAGGTGCTCGAAGTGCTGCGCGAGCCGCTCGAATCCGGTGAAATCGTGATCGCGAGGGCAAGGGACAAGATCCGCTTCCCGGCCCGCTTTCAGCTGGTGGCGGCGATGAACCCCTGCCCATGCGGTTACCTGGGTGACAGCACCGGGCGCTGTCGTTGCACTACCGAGCAGATCGACCGCTACCGCAACAAGCTCTCTGGCCCACTACTGGACCGCATCGACCTGCACGTTACCGTCGCGCGGGAGACCACTACCCTCAACCCAGACGGCCCTCGTGGAGAGTCCACCGCCAAGGTGGCGGACCAAGTCGCCCGCGCCCGGGACATCCAGCTTCAACGCCAGGGTTGCGCCAATGCGTTTCTGGACCTCAACAGCTTGCGCACCTATTGCCAGCTGGCAAAGGTCGATGAAGCCTGGCTGGAGCAAGCCTGCGAGCGGCTGACGCTGTCATTGCGGGCGGCGCACCGGTTATTGAAAGTGGCCAGAACACTGGCCGACCTTGAGGAGCAGGTCCGTATCGGCCGGGGCCATTTGGCCGAGGCCCTGCAGTACCGGCCGGCGGCGGGGTGAGATTGCAAGAACTACCGAATACCTCTGTGGACCGGGCGCAGCCCGGGAATGGACTGCGCCGTGAAAATTTGGCAGCGAGAAAAGACCGCTTACAACACCACCCTCAAACACTGCCCCGCGTGATACAGCGCGAACCCTGTTTCGTATAACCCACTGCGCAACGCCGGCGCGCTGACGGGCCGGTTTTGGGAGAAGGGCATTGGCAGGGCATCGGCGCGCTCGTCAATGAGGAAGTCAGCCATGGCCGCGCCGAGTACGGTGCCGGTTGTGTTGCCACGACCGTTGTAGCCCGTCACCGCAATCAGGCCCGGGGCCGGCTCATGCATGCGCATGAGGTGGTCGGGCGTGAAGTCGATGGTTCCGGTCCAATGGCATTCCCACTCTACGTTGCCCAATTCGGGGAAGTAATGGCGCTGGATACGGTCGGCCCAGCTGCGCACGAACCATGCGGGCTTGTTATCCAGGCGCCCCATGCTGCCCAGCAGCAACCGGCCATCGTCGTCACGGCGGATGCTACTCAGAACAGTGCGGGTGTCCCATGAGCCCTTGGCATGAGGCAGGATGGCCTCGGCCGCTGCCCCGTTGAGCGGTACAGAGGCGACCTGCAGGTAATAGCCCCGGAAGTAATTGTCCTTGAGCGCGTTCCAGTCACCTTCGGTGTAAGCGCCCGTCGCGATCACGACCTTGTCTGCTTCAACCGCCCCGCCGCTAGTACTCACATGCCAACCGTTACCTTCACGCTGTAACCCGGTTACGGCGGTGTCTTGATAAAGGCTGCCATCGAGGCGTTGCAGGGTTTCGGCCAAGCCGCGGGTATAGGCCATCGGGTTAATGGTGCCGGCGCGGTGGTCCAGCAAAGCGACCCTCACCTTGCTGGTGCCACAGTACTCACGGCATCGCTTCCCTGTGAGTAATTCCACATTGGCGCCACGGCGGCGCCACTGGTCATGCCGGGCTTGTAGATCTGTGGCGCCATTGGCGTTGTGCGCCATGTGCAAGGTGCCGTCGTTGTGTGCCTGGCAATCGATACCGTGCCGGGCAATGGTTTCGAATACTCGCGCCGGGGCGTCGCCCAAAACGTTGTTCAAGCGCCCGCCCACGTGGGCACCCAAGGTTGCTTCCACGTCGTCGGGCTTGATCCAGGTGCCAGCGTTCACCAACCCCACATTGCGCCCCGAGCCGCCGTGCCCCACCCGGTGCGCGTCGAGCAGTACCACCTGATAGCCACGCTCAAGCAGCCGGATCGCGGCGCAAAGGCCGGTGATACCGCCGCCGATCACGCACACCTGGGTGCGTACGGTTGTGCCCAGCCGGTTGGCTGCCGGCGCGGGCGGTAATACACGTTCCCACAAACATTCCTGGCGCAATTGGCGGGGCGGCATCGCAAGCTCTCTGCTGGTTAATACAAAAATTATCAGTCAAACACGATGCCTTGGGCCAACGGCAATTCACGCGAGTAGTTCACGGTATTGGTCTGCCGCCGCATATAGGCGCGCCAGGCATCGGAACCGGACTCGCGGCCACCGCCGGTTTCTTTTTCGCCGCCGAACGCGCCGCCAATCTCGGCGCCGCTGGTGCCGATATTGACGTTGGCGATCCCGCAATCACTGCCCGACGCACTCTGGAAGCGCTCAGCTTCGCGGATGTCAGTGGTGAAGATGCACGACGACAAGCCCTGCGGAACCTCGTTGTTCATTTCAAGCGCCTGCTCGAAATCGTCATAGGCCATCACGTAAAGGATGGGGGCGAAGGTTTCGTGACGCACTACAGCGCTTTGCGCAGGCATCTCCACCAGCGCGGGCGCCACATAGTAGGCGTTGGGGTACTGGGCCTGAAGCTGGCGCTCGCCGCCATGCACCACTCCGCCTTCATCGCGAGCCCGGGCAAGCGCATCTTGCATGGCGTCGAACGATTGCCGATCGATCAGCGGGCCGACCAGGTTGTTCTCGCGAGGGTCGCCGATACGCACCTTGGCGTAAGCGGCCTTCACGCGGGCAACCACCTCGTCCTTGATCGAGCGATGCACGATCAAGCGGCGCAATGTGGTGCAGCGCTGCCCCGCCGTACCCACGGCAGCGAACAGAATGCCGCGAACGGCCAAGTCCAGATCAGCGCTCGGCGCCAGGATCATTGCGTTGTTGCCACCCAACTCAAGCAGGCTGCGGCCGAAGCGAGCGGCCACGCGTGGGCCTACTTCGCGGCCCATGCGAGTACTGCCGGTGGCGCTGACCAATGCCACGCGGGCATCGTCGACCATGGCCTCGCCGGCCTCGCGGTCGCCCAGCAGCAACTGTGCAAGGCCCTCGGGGGCGTCGCCGAAGCGAGCCAGGGTTTGCTCGAGCAGCGCTTGGCAGGCCAGGGCGGTCAGTGGCGTTTTTTCCGAAGGTTTCCATACCACCGCGTTACCGCACACCAGCGCCAGGGCGGTATTCCACGCCCATACGGCAACCGGGAAATTGAACGCGCTGATCACGCCGACCACGCCCAGCGGGTGCCAGCTTTCGCGCATATGATGGCCAGGGCGCTCGGACGCGATGGTCAAACCGTACAGCTGGCGCGACAGCCCGACCGCGAAGTCGCAGATGTCGATCATTTCCTGCACTTCACCCAAACCTTCCTGGGTGATCTTGCCAGCTTCCACGGAAACCAGCTCGCCCAACTGTGCCTTGTTTTCACGCAGTACTTCGGCGAATTGGCGAACCAGCTCACCGCGGCGAGGGGCTGGCACGTTGCGCCACGTCAGGAAGGCTTTGTGCGCGGCGCCAATGCGAGCCTGCACCTCGTCCTTGCCCTGCAAAGCGATCGAGCCGATCTGGCTGCCGTCGATGGGTGTGAATACGGCATGGGTACCGTCGCGATAGGCCGTGGCGGGCACACCCAGGCGTTGCAGCAAACCGTCGATCATGTGAGTTCTCCCAGAGCATTCAATTTCGATAGCGTGGATAGTCGCCGCGAGACTTGCTAGCCTCAAGCGATGATTTGGCAGCACATCATTCCAATAGGGAATGATCAGCCGATGGCTTTCAGGATAGGCGCCCGATCCTCCGGCTTCCGGAAAATAAGGAATGAAGCGAGGACTTTTTTTCGCTTGCCTCGCCCATACGCGCGCCGCTTGAATAGGCAACGCCTACCTTCCCACGGAGCCTCGCCATGCCCACCACCGGATGTACCAGCCCGGACGACATTCGCGCTGCCTTTTCCCGCGCCATGTCTGCCATGTATCGCGCCGAAGTGCCCCTGTACGGTGACTTGCTCGAGCTGGTAGCCGACGTGAACCAGGACACTTTGGCCGCTCAACCCACACTTGCCGATGCTCTGCGCCTGGGCGGCGATCTGGAGCGCCTGGACGAAGAACGTCACGGCGCGATCCGTGTAGGCACCGCGCAGGAGCTATCTACCCTTGCTCGCCTGTTCGCGGTAATGGGGATGGAGCCGGTGGGCTATTACGATTTGTCCCCCGCTGGGGTGCCTGTGCATTCCACGGCGTTTCGCGCCGTGCACGAAGCCAGCCTGCGGATCAGCCCGTTCCGGGTGTTCACATCGTTGCTGCGCCTGGAGCTGATCGACGACCTGGCATTGCGTGAGATGGCGGCTGGGTTGCTGGCCAAGCGGCAGATTTTCACGCCCAAGGCGCTGGCCTTGATCGAACACCATGAAACCCAGGGCGGCTTGACCCCGAGCCAGGCAGACACCTTCGTGACCGAGGCCCTGGAAACCTTCCGCTGGCACCGTCAGGCAACGGTCACGCAAGCGCAGTATCAGCAATTGCATGATCAACATCGGCTGATCGCGGACGTGGTTGCCTTCAAAGGCCCCCACATTAACCACCTTACCCCTCGCACCTTGGATATTGATCGCGTGCAGCAGCAAATGCCGGCGCGCGGGATTACGCCCAAGGCCGTGGTGGAAGGCCCGCCACGTCGGAACCAGCCAATCTTGCTACGGCAGACGAGCTTCAAGGCCCTGGAGGAGCCAGTAGCGTTCGCCGACGAACGCGGCATGGCAGGTTCCCATACGGCCCGCTTCGGTGAAATCGAGCAGCGTGGCGCCGCGCTGACGCAGGCGGGCCGCGCCTTGTACGACCAGCTGTTGGACAAGGCCCGGGCGGGCCTGGGCGGGGTACCCGCGGAACGAGACCCCGAGCGCTATAGCGCTTTGCTGGAAGAAGCGTTTCGCGATTTTCCGGATGATGCCCAAACGATGCGCGAACAGGGCCTGGCCTGGTTCCGCTACGCCCCGACAGCCAAGGGCCTGGAGGAAGGCAGCCGCGGCAGGGACTTGCCCACGCTTTTGCAACAGGGCGCGGTGCAATGCGAACCGGTGATTTACGAGGATTTTCTGCCGGTCAGCGCGGCAGGGATCTTCCAGTCCAACCTTGGCGGCGAAGCGCGCAACGAATACGGCAGCAACGCTAACCGCGCACAGTTCGAGCAAGCGCTTGGCCGGTCGGTTATCGATGAAATGAGCCTGTACGAGCAAACCCAACTGCGCTCGCTGGAGGCGTGCGAGGCGCAGATGGGTTGAGCGAGCGTGTCAGCCGCGAACGCGGAAGCGGTCCACTTCGCGGTTGAGGTCCGCCGCCAGGCTTTCCAGGTCACGCGCGGTGATGGCGAGGTTGGACACAACCTCTCGCTGTTCGCTGTTGGCGTGGGCGATGCTTTGCAGGTTGCTGCTCAGCAAGGTCGCCGTATCGCTTTGCTCCTGAGTAGCGGTGGCGATGGCGGCGAATTGCTGCCCTGCCATGCGGCTTTGCTCGTCAATACGGGACAGCGCATCAGCCACTTTCGCGTTGCGTGACAACCCTTCCTGCATCAGCTGGTTGCCCTGCTCCATGGTCTGAATGGCTTGGCCCGTCTGCTGCTGAATGCTGGCGATCATCGTGGAGATTTCATCCGTGGCCTGGCGGGTGCGCGAGGCCAGGCTGCGCACTTCATCAGCGACCACGGCAAAGCCGCGGCCCTGCTCGCCCGCCCGCGCTGCTTCAATAGCAGCGTTGAGCGCCAGCAGGTTTGTCTGTTCGGCGATCGATGTGATCACCCCAACGATCCCGCCGATTTCCTGAGAGCGCTGGCCCAGCGTATCGATCACTTTGGCGGTGTCGCCCAAGGCACCCGCGATCTGCTCCAGCGAAGACGACGCCTGCTCCATCGAGGTACGCCCAGTGCGGGTATGCTCGGCATTCTGCTGGGCAACCCGCTCGGTTTCGCTCATGTTGTCGGCGATGTTCAGCGAAGTGGCGCTGAACTCTTCCACCGCGCCGGCCATGCTGGTGATTTCCCCGCTCTGCTGCTCCATCCCTTCGTAAGCACCGGCCGACAGGCCGGACAGCGCCTTGGCGCGGCCGCTCACTTGCTCGGAGGCACTGCGGATGTGGCGAACCATGGTGGACAGTGCCTCGCCCATATGGTTGAAGCTACGGGCCAGCTGAGCGATCTCGTCCTTGCCGGCTACGTTGAGGCGGGATTCCAGGTCCCCGGCGCCCAAGGCTTCGGCCTGGCGCACAAGGTCCCCCAGCGGCTTGAGCCGGCGGCGCAGCAACACGATAGCGGCGCCAACCGCCAACACCGTGGCCAGCAGGCTACCCAGCACCAACTGCGTGCCTACCTTCCAGGTCACCGCCCGCAGCTCCTCCAGGGGCATGCTGGCAACCACGCTCCACGGGCCCTGCTTGAAGGGCACCGCAACGGAGTAGTAGCCAGCCTCGCCGTCTTCCCAGAATTCGCCTTTGCCCGCGTCGCCACCGGCCCGGATGGCCTTGGCCGCGCCTTCAAGGTTCTTCACGCCTGCCGGCTGTACCAGCCATTGGTTCTGCGCGTCCAGCAAGGCCAGGGAGCCGCTTCTTCCGATGCGGAACTGGGTGAGGTTATCGAACTGCGCCTTCTGCGCATCGGTGTAATCGAAGCCCACGAACAGCACAGCGATCACTTTGCCCGAGGCATCACGTACCGGTGTGTATTGAGTCATGTACGAGCGGCCGAACAGCGCCGCGGCGCCCACATAGTTTTGCCCGCCGAGCAGGCGCTGGTAGGCAGGGTGAGCATGATCAAGCTGAGTGCCGATGGCGCGAGTGCCATCCTGCTTGGTCAGGGAGGTACTGATACGCACAAAATCCTCGCCACTGCGCACGAATACCGTAGCCACGCCGGCGGTCATCTTGCGGAAGTCGTCAACCTCGCGAAAGTCATTGTTCAGTACTTCATCGCCCAGCCATAGCCCGGGGGTGGCGGTACCGGCAACGGTGACGGGTTGTTCGGGATGCAGGCTCAGGCCGGCGGAAAAGCGGGACTCAAACAACCCGCTCAGGCGTTGAGTACTTTCGCGCAGCGTGTTGTGGAAGGTATCGAGCTGCTCGGACAACAAGCGCGCCTCGCTAGCCATGTGCTCCTGGCGCGTAACGAGGTTGGCCTGATCGAGCGACCGGAGGGCAAACGCCGTACTGCCACTGATTACCACAACCAGCACAAAAGCGAGCGCGGTGCCCAATTGCCTGGCGATTAAAGCACGGGGTTGATTCATTTCAGCTCCTGTTGGAAGTGCCAGCTACGCCGGTCGTTATTGGCTTCCAAGGGTATGTTCGGATGATAGTTGGATCCGGGGCGCGGGATCCTTGTAAGGGATTCGGCGGGCCCGCCGCATACTTGAGCGGTACGCGAGGTTATTGCTCTGTCCAGCTAACGCAGCACGGTAACGGCCGGCAGCAACACACTCGCGGCTTCGTTGCGCAAATAGTCGCTGAGCCTGTGGACACGCTCGTTACCTGGCCGGGTGCCGGGCCATACCAGGTAGTAACTCTCCCCACTTGCGACAGCAGTGGGCCAAGGCAGGCTCAGTCGCCCCGCCGCTACGTCCTCGGCCACCATTAAAAGGTCGCCGATGGATACCCCATAGCCGCGAGCGGCGGCAATCATACCCAATTCCAACGTATCGAATACCTGACCGCCGCTCAGGGAGACTCCGGCGTTCATACCGGTGCGCTGAAGCCAGCGGCGCCAATCCCGCCGATCGGGCGTGGGGTGCAGCAGCTCCGCCCGGGCCAGCCGCTCGGCGGTCCATGGCGCTTCGGCGGCGAGTTCCGGCCCGCCCACCGGTATCAACAACTCATCGAACAGCCAGGTGGCCTCCCAGTCGGCCGGAAAATTGCCATTTCCCAGCAATACGGCGCAGTCAAAGGGCTCCAGGCTGAAATCCACGGTGTCCACTTCCATCCAGGCGCTGGTCAGTTGCACCTCATTCCCGGCCTGAAGGTGGCGGAAGCGGCTCAGCCGCGCCAGCAACCAACGCATCGTCAACGTGGAAGGCGCCTTCATGCGCAAAATGCCGTCTTCTGCCAGCAGCGTGGCGCAGGCTCGCTCCAAGGAAGAAAACGCCTCTCGCACCCCTGGCAACAACAGTCGGCCCGATTCGCTCAGCTGAAGGCTTCGACCGGCGCGCAGAAACAACCGGCACGCGAAATGCTCCTCGAGGGTTCGCACGTGCCGGCTGACGGCGCTTTGGGTAATAGAGAGCTCTTCGGCGGCACGGGTGAACGAACTGTGTCTGGCGGCTGCCTCGAAGGCACGTAGCGCGTAGAGCGGCGGCAATCGGCGAGCCATCGGAACTCCTGCTGGTTTGCGCAGGCATGAGTCAAACTCATGCCACCGATCGCTATTATCCTTTTGTTAGCGAGGCGGGCAAGGCGCAGAATCCACCTTCCGCTTCCCTGGATCCCCTTTTTCACATGCCACTGACCGCCCGCTCTGAACTCAAGGCCCTGTTGCGCCTCGCCGGCCCGCTGATCGCATCGCAGCTGGCGCATATGTTGATGATCCTGACCGACACGATAATGATGGCGCGCATTGGCCCTCATGCCTTGGCTGGAGGCAGCCTGGGCGCCGCCAGCTACTCGTTCGTCTCGATCTTCTGCATCGGGGTAATCGCGGCCATTGGCACCCTGGTCTCTATCCGCCATGGGGCGTCGGACCCGGCCGGCGTGACGCGGCTTACCCAGGCGGGGCTGTGGCTTTCCTGGTGCCTTGCGCTGGCCGGCGGGGTGTTGCTGTGGAACCTGCCCCCTGTGCTTCTTCATCTGGGCCAGGCCCCGGAGAACGTGGCGGCGGCCAGTGAGTTTCTGAAGGTACTGGCCTTCGCCCTCCCCGGCTCCCTGAGCTTCATGGCACTGCGCGGCTTCACCAGCGCGGTGGGCAAGGCTACGCCTGTGATGGTGATCAGCGTAGCGGCGACGGTGCTGAACCTGGTGCTCAACCTTGCCGTGCTCGATGGCTGGTTCGGCACGCCACCGTTGGGCCTGATGGGGATTGGCCTGGTCACGGCTACCGTTACCACGCTGATGGGGGCCAGCCTTGCGTGCTATGTGAGCCAGCATCGAGCCTATGCCGCCTATCCCTTCCTGCATGGCCTGGGGCGGCCGTCCATGGTGGCGCTCAAGGAATTGTGGCGCCTGGGCCTGCCCATCGGCGGCACCTATGCGGTAGAGGTCGGCTTGTTTGCATTCGCGGCCCTGTGCATGGGCAACATGGGACAAACCCAACTCGGGGCGCACCAGATCGCGCTGCAGATCGTGTCCGTTGCGTTCATGGTGCCTGCAGGGCTTTCCTACGCGGTCACGCTGCGCATCGGTCGGCACTATGGCGCTGGGCAACTGGATCAAGTGCGGCAGGCGGGCCGGCTGGGTATAGGTTTCGGGGCCGCGATCATGCTGAGCTTTTCCCTGGTGCTCTGGCTGATGCCTGGCACGCTCGTGGGCCTGTTCATCGACGGCGGCGACCCGGCGTTCGCGCAGATCTTTGCATTGGCACTGCAATTATTGGCCGTCGCCGCGTGGTTCGAACTGTTCGATGGCGTGCAAACCATCGCCATGGGTGCCATTCGCGGCTTGAAGGACGCTCGCCTTACGTTCCTGGTAGGCCTGGCCTGCTATTGGCTGGTGGGTGCTCCCGCTGCCTGGCTGCTGGCGTTCAACCTCGGCTATGGCGCCGTTGGCGTATGGTGGGGCCTGGCCCTTGGGCTGGCCTGTGCGGCAATCAGCCTCACGGTGGCCTTCGAGGCAAAACTCAAGCGGCTACATCCGCCGCTGGGCACACGCCAGGCTGCCAGCGAACCCGCATGAGCATGGCTTGGCTAGGCGTGAGCCTGGCGATCCAGCCCGCCTTGCAAGTACGCCATCAGGGGCTGCAACGGCAGGGGCCTGCTTACCAGAAACCCCTGCACTTGGTCGCATCCATAAGCGCGCAATTCTTCAAGCTGCTCGGCGGTTTCCACACCCTCGGCCACGACTTCAAGTTGAAGATTGTGGGCAAGACTGACCATGGCTTTTACCAGTTGCCGGCTTTCAGCCCGCTCATCCATGCCAGCGACGAAGCTGCGGTCGATCTTGAGCAGCGCGATGGGCAGGCTGCTCAGGTGCACGAATGATGAAAAGCCTGTGCCGAAGTCATCCAGGGAAAAACGGATGCCGAGGTGGCCAAGGGCATCCATGGTATGGCGCACCTGATCGTTGCGCCGCATTACCGCGGTTTCGGTCAGTTCGAACTCCAGCCAGCTGGCATCGATGCCGCGGTCGCTGATGAGGCGGCTGAGCGTGCTCAGCAACTGGCTGTCCTGAAATTGCCGGAATGAAAGGTTCACGGCCATGTGCAGCGGCGCGCAACCGGCAGAACGCAGGGTTTGCATATCTTCCAGCGCGCGGGCGAGCACCCAATAGCCCAACGGCACGATCAGCCCGCTTTGCTCGGCCAAGGGAACGAACTCACTCGGCGCGAGCAGCCCCCGCTCCGCGTGACGCCAGCGCACCAGAGCCTCGACGCCCACGATCCGCCCGCTGGCAAGATCGAGCCGCGGCTGATAGTGCATTTCCAGCTCGTCCCGACGCAGCGCGCGCCGTAGCTCGCCCTCCAGATCCGCCATGCTGCGGGCATGTCGATTGATCCGGTCGTTGAACACATGATAGGTACAGCCTTGAACGCTCTTGGCCTGGCGCATGGCAATGTGGGCATGCCACATGAGCGGGTCCGGGTCGGTGGGCAAACGGCCGTGGGCGATGCCCAGGCTGCAGCCGATCAGCAGGCTCTCGCCGTCGATCCAGTAGGGTTCGCCAAGCGCCTCGACGATTTGTTCAGCGAGGCGTTCAGCCCGTTGGGCATCTCGACGGGTATCGATCAGCAGCGCAAATTCATCCCCACCCAGGCGCGCCAGCCTGTCCCCCGGGCCAAGCTGTGCCTTGAGCCGCGCCACCACTTCCAGGATGAGCCGATCACCTGCCTGGTAACCCAGGCAATCGTTGGCATGGCGGAAGTTGTCCAGGTCCAGGTGCCCCAGGGCAAGGCCACGACCATCGCCGCTGGCAAGGCTGGTCGCCAGCATTGCCAGAAAGCCTTGCCGGTTGGCGATGCCAGTGAGCGTGTCCTCTTCTGCGAGCCGCTGTAGCGTGCTCTGCAGCACGCTGCGCTCACTCACGTGGCGCACGCAGCGCCGCAATGCATCGGGGCTGAGATGAGGCAACACCAGCCAATCACTTACCCCAACCGGGGGTTCGGGGGGCTCGCGCTCCAGCAGCAATACCTGAGGCCAGGCGCAGCGGCCCGCGGGGGGCTGGCATTCCGGCGTGGCCAACACCACGACAAGGCCTGGCTCGGCCGCTGTGTCGTCCCATTGCGGGCCCCACTCGGTTGCCCGCAGCAACGTGCAGGGGTCGCTCAACCCGGCGAGGCATTGGCGCACCGCGGCTTCCCACGCGTCCTGTTGCGCGATCAGCAGCAGCCGAAAGGGTTCAGTGAGCGTAGACAAGCGAGCTCCTTAAAAGCGTGACGCCCCATGGCGCGCGAATGATCCAGCGGGGCCAATGATAATGATTTGCAAGCAAGCAAGCATCATGATCGACGTCACCCTGTACAAACAGGTAGGCAGGTACAACCAAAGTAACAAAATTCATAAAAAAACATAGAGGGTCGAGAGACGGTCGCGGCAGAAAGCGCCTGTCCTGTTAAAATGCGCGACCTTTTTTTTCCTACCCCTCTGGAATCCATGTCTCGGCTCAACCCCAGGCAACAAGAAGCCGTGAATTATGTCGGTGGCCCTCTGCTGGTGCTGGCTGGCGCCGGCTCCGGCAAGACAAGCGTGATCACCCGCAAGATTGCGTACCTTGTGCAACAGTGCGGCGTGCGCGCGCAATACATCGTGGCGGTGACGTTCACCAACAAGGCCGCGCGCGAAATGAAAGAGCGCGTTGGCAGCCTGCTGCGGGGCGCCGAAGGGCGCGGCCTTACCGTGTCTACCTTCCATAACCTTGGGCTGAACATCATCCGCAAGGAATATGCGCGGCTGGGCTACAAGCCAGGGTTCTCGATTTTCGACGAAAGCGATATCAAGGCGCTGCTCACCGACATCATGCAGAAAGAGTACGCGGGCGACGACGGCGCGGACGAAATCAAGCACATGATCGGCAGCTGGAAGAACGACCTGATCCTGCCCCCAGAGGCGCTCGAAAACGCTCGCAATCCGCGTGAGCAAACGGCCGCCATCGTTTACGCCGCCTACCAGCGCACGCTGAAGGCCTACAACGCGCTGGATTTCGACGACCTGATCCTGCTGCCGGTCAAGCTGTTCCAGGACCACCCGGACATCCTGGAAAAATGGCAGAACCGCGTGCGCTATCTGCTGGTGGACGAATACCAGGACACCAACGCCAGCCAGTACCTGTTGGTCAAGCAGCTGATCGGCACACGCAATCAGTTCACCGTGGTGGGCGATGACGATCAATCGATCTACGCCTGGCGCGGGGCCCGGCCTGAAAACCTCATGCTGCTCAAGGAAGATTACCCTTCCTTGAAGGTGGTGATGCTCGAGCAGAATTATCGCTCCACCAGCCGCATTCTGCGCTGCGCCAATACCTTGATCGCCAATAACCCTCATGCTTTCGAAAAGCAGCTGTGGAGTGAAATGGGCCATGGCGATGAAATCCGGGTTATCCGCTGCAAGAACGAGGACGCCGAAGCCGAGCGCGTGGCCATGGAGATCCTTACCCTCCACCTGCGCACGGACCGCCCTTACCGGGATTTCGCTATTCTTTACCGTGGCAATTACCAGGCGAAGCTGATCGAGCTGAAGCTGCAGCACCATCAGGTACCGTACCGGCTTTCCGGCGGCACCAGCTTCTTCGCCCGCCAGGAAGTGAAGGACCTGATGTCCTATTTCCGCCTGCTGGTGAACCCCGATGACGACAATGCCTACCTGCGGGTAATCAACGTACCACGCCGCGAGATCGGCTCCACTACGCTGGAAAAGCTCGGCAACTACGCCACCCAGCGGGGCACCTCGATGTACACGGCGAGCGCCGAGCTTGGCCTGGCCGAGCATCTGGACAGCCGTTTCGTGGACCGCCTGCAACGGTTCAAGCGCTGGATGGATGGTGTGCGCCTGCAAGTAGCGCAAGCCGATCCGATCGCTGCGCTGCGCGCCATGGTGGCGGATATCGACTACGAAAACTGGATACGCCAGAACAGTTCCAGCGACAAAGCCGCGGACTATCGTATCGGTAACGTGAACTTCCTCATCGATGCGCTAAAGAACACCCTCGAGAAAGACGAGGATGGCGACATGACGATCGAGGACGCCATCGGCAAGCTGGTACTGCGCGACATGCTGGAGCGCCAGCAGGAGGAAGAGGAAGGTGCCGACGGCGTGCAGATGATGACGCTGCATGCGTCCAAGGGCCTTGAGTTTCCTTACGTGTTCATCATGGGCATGGAAGAAGAAATCCTGCCGCACCGCTCCAGTATCGAGGCCGACACCATCGAGGAGGAGCGCCGCCTGGCCTACGTGGGCATCACCCGCGCCCGGCAGACCCTGGCGTTCACCTTCGCGGCCAAACGCAAGCAATATGGAGAGGTAATCGACTGCTCGCCCAGCCGTTTCCTCGATGAACTTCCCGCCGATGACCTGGCCTGGGAAGGTTTGCAAGACACCCCCGTGGAGGTAAAGGCCGCCCGGGGCAACCATGCATTGGCGGACATCCGCGCCATGCTCAAGCGCTGATCCAAGGAGCCCCCGTGGAAGCCCTGCACAACAAGATCCGTGAAGAAGGGATCGTTCTGTCCGACCAGGTACTCAAGGTGGACGCCTTCCTCAACCATCAGATCGACCCTGCCCTGATGCAAGCCATCGGCGAGGAATTCGCCCGCCGGTTCGCAGGCTTGGGTATCAACAAGATCGTGACGATCGAAGCCTCCGGCATCGCACCCGCGGTGATGACCGGGTTGATTTTGGGCGTGCCGGTGATCTTCGCTCGCAAGCACGCCTCGCTGACGCTGACCGAGCACCTGCTCACCGCCTCGGTGTATTCATTCACCAAGCAGACCGAAAGCACGGTAGCGATTTCACCGCGACACCTGGCCAAGGATGATCAGGTATTGATCATTGACGACTTCCTGGCCAATGGCCGGGCATCCCAGGCGCTGATTTCGATCATTCACCAGGCCGGCGCCCACGTGGCCGGATTGGGGATCGTGATCGAGAAATCCTTCCAGACCGGCCGCGCTCAGCTTGAAGAGCAAGGCTACCGGGTCGAGTCCTTGGCACGGGTAGCCTCCCTGGCGGGCGGCAAGGTGACGTTCATCCCCGAATAAGGCATCAACCGGGAGAGTGACGCCCGTTGCCCTCCCGGCGCTGTTTTATTGGCCCAGATCCCGCGCAAGCGTTGTAGCCATGGGGGTGGGCGCCTGGGCCTGGGTGGCATGTAGCCCGGCCAGCAGCAGCCGCTGTTCAAGCTGCTCGCGCAGCCCGGCAGGCGCATCCAGGTTCATGCGCGCGAGATGCTCTGGGTACAGCGACGCATCGGGCGCGTCCAAGGCAGCGCGGCCCAAATCCAGCAATTCGGTGAGGTGAAACTTGCTTTTCACCCAGTTCAAGGCACGCAGCAAGTCCTTCTCAGTCGCCGAAAAATCACTGCCCAGCGGGTATTCCGGGAATAAATGGGCGTGCCGCGCGCGCATGCCTTCCAGCCACTGCGGGGTGTTGTCCGTAAAACGAGGGTCGATGCGAAAGTCCCGGGGCAGTTTTCCCGCCAGTTGCGCCTGGTCGAGCAGGGCGGGCTGGAAGCGCGAATCAGCGATGTTCAATAACGCCTCAATCACCTGAGCGTCGCTTTTGCCACGTAGGTCCGCGATACCGTATTCGGTGATCACGATATCGCGCAGGTGTCGAGGGATGGTGCAGTGATTTTGCTCCCAGACGATATTGGAGCTCACCACGCCGCCACTCTCCCGCCAGCTGCGCAGCAAAAGGATCGAACGCGCGCGTTCCAGCTCATGCCCCTGCACCACGAAATCGAACTGGCCACCTACACCGCTGAGGACCCGGCCATCCTGCAACTGGTCGGAAGCCGCCGCGCCCAGGAGGCTCACGCTCAGCGCGGTATTGATGAAGCGCGCGTGCTGGCGCTGGCGCCGCTTGAGCTCCTCATCACCGTACAGCTTGTTTACGTAGCTGATGGCAGTCATGGCGAAGCGGGCCCTGGTTTGTAGCGGCATTTCCCGCAACCTTGCATAGAACGATGCCGGGCCCAGGAAGAACCCGCCATGCAATACAGCACCCTCGGCATCCAAGGCCTGGCCTGGCCCCTCGGGCCCACCCGATACACGTCGGCGCAGCACCCCGGCATCGGCTAACACGAGCAGCCCGTTGACGAACATTTCGCTGCAGCCGTAAAGGCCTTCGGCGAAGGGCGTTACCCCGCCTTCCAACTTGATAAGCTCGTTCCATTGCTGCAGTTGCGCCTCCTGCATAAGCGCCTGATAGCTGGTGTTGTCGGCTTGGCGGGCAAGCAATGCCGCTGTGATGGCGTCGCCCAGCGCGCCGATACCGATCTGTAGCGTTCCCCCGTCGCGCACGAGTGTGCTGGCGTGCAGCCCAATGAAGTGTTCCCGCACGCCCACGGGTTGATTGGGGGTCGAAAACAGAGGGCTTTGTTCGGGCGCATCGATCAGGAGGTCGAACTGTTCGCGCGGCACTTCGGCCGCGCCAGGCATATAGGGCAATTGAGCGTGCACCTGGCCCAGCACAAGGATGGTTTCCCCACTCCAACGGCGGCGCTCGAGCATGGGGAGCAAGTCGAGGGTGATGTCAGGGTTGCAGCTGAGGCTGAGCAAGCCAGGCCTTTGCGGATCTTGGGCCACCAACTGGGCCACCAGGTTTATCCCTTGGGCGTTGATATCCCTGGCGGCATGGCTGTAGTTGCTGCTCACATACGCCTGCTGCGCCTGATGGCTACCGCTCGAGCCGCCAGGTTGCATGAAAAACTGCTCGACCCGCACGTTGGGCGGCAATGCATCGGCGGCCAGATCGATGACGAAATCCAGCTCCGGATAATCCCCATATACCTGCTCGATGAACGGTTCGAGAAACCGCCGCTGCAAGCCTTCACCCAGCGCAGGGCGGCTCAGGCACAGGGCGGTATAAATCGTAAGCTGTCGCTGGGGAAGGGTTTTGATGCGTGCATACAGTGCATTGGCAAAACGGTTCGGCTTACCGAGCCCAAGAGGAAGGCCTAGCCGGATATGCGCGGGTAACCGCTCCAACACTACATCCACCGCGCGTTCCAGGCTTAGCACATCAGTCATCACAACCTCCGTTTCGGATGCTCTGTGAGTATGACCGCGGCGCGCTTGAATGTTTCGGTATGCCGCTTCTCGGGCTTGGCCCCCCCTTCGGCAAGAGCCCATTGTCGCGTTCGTAATAGCTTTGACCGGGTCAGAAATTCGCCGGCGTCGCCGCGCTGATCAAACGGGCGGGAACGTCATAAGGGTTGCGGAAGCGGTGCGGGCGGGTGCTTTCGAAATAGTAGCTGTCGCCGGCTTCCAACACGAAGGTCTCCAGGCCGACCACCAGCTCCAGCCGCCCTTCGATGAGGATTCCGGTTTCCTCCCCGTCATGGGTGAGCATCTCTTCGCCTGTGTCCGCGCCCGGAGGGTAGATCTCGGACAAGAAAGCGATGGCACGGCTCGAATGGCCACGCCCAACCAGCTTCATGGTCACTTCGCCGTCTGAGATATCGATCAGCTCGTTTGCCTTGTACACGATCTGGGCGGTGCTTTCCGGTGCCAGCTCTTCGGAAAAGAACTCCACCATGGACATGGGTATCCCGCTCAACACTTTGCGCAGCGAACTGATCGACGGGCTTACGCTGTTTTTCTCGATCATCGAGATGGTGCTGTTGGTCACCCCCGCGCGTTTGGCCAACTCACGTTGTGACAGGCCCTTGAGCTTGCGAATGGCTTGCAATCGTTCACCGACGTCCAATGATGGAACCCTCCTCGGGCATCTGCTGTAAATAATGAACGGTATGATGGCAACAGCGTTCAGTATTTACAACAGCACACTCGCCGAGGGGTTATTCGGTGGCTTCGCCTGGGGCTTATTCCTGGTACACGCGCGGCACCCGCTTGAGGTTGCAAAACAGCTGGTAAGGGATGGTTTGCGCCCAGCTCGCCACTTCACTGACCAGCACCTGCCGGCCCCACAGCTCCACGGGGCTGCCTACCGCGGCGCCTGGCACGTCGGTAAGGTCCACGCACAACATATCCATGGATACCCTGCCCAGCAGGCGGCTTCGCTTGCCCGCCACCATGACCGGCGTGCCGGTAGGCGCATGCCTTGGGTAGCCGTCGGCATAACCCATGGCAACCACGCCGATCCGCATGGGGCGGTCGGTCACGAACGACTGGCCATAGCCGATAGGTTCGCCCTCAGGCAGCTCGCGCACGCAAATTATCCGCGATTCCAGCGACATCACCGGCCGCAGGCGCTCGGCGTTGGCATTCGGTTGTTCGAAGGGGCTGGCCCCGTACAGCATGATCCCGGGGCGCACCCAGTCACTAGGAATCTGCGGCCAGCCAAGCACGGCCGGGGAGTTGCGCAGGCTGACCTCGGCGGTGAGGCCCTCACTGGCACGGGCAAACTGCTCCACTTGCTCGCTGCTGCGTGGGTTCTGCAACTCGTCCGCGCTGGAGAAATGGCTCATGAGCACCACCTTCGCCACTTTGCCGCTGGCGAGCAGCCGCTGATAGGCCGCGGCATAATCGGCGGGATGCACGCCTACGCGGTGCATGCCTGAATCCATCTTCAGCCATACCGTGATCGGGGCTTGCAGCGCGGCCTGCTCGATCGCCTCAACCTGCCAAAGGGAATGGGCCACGCACCAAAGGTTATGCTCGGCGATCAGGGGCAGCTCGTCGGCTTCGAAAAACCCTTCCAGCAGCAGGATGGGCGCCTGGATACCCGCCTCTCGCAGTTCCAGCGCCTCTTCGATACAGGCCACGGCAAAACCGTCGGCTACCTCGGCCAGCGCCTGGGCGCACCGCACCGCCCCATGCCCGTACGCATCAGCCTTGATTACGGCAAGGGCGCGGGCATCGGTGAGTTCGCGTGCCAAGCGGTAGTTCTCACGCAGGGCTTGCAGGTCGATCAGGGCACGAGCGGGGCGCATGACAGGGCTCTTCGAAATGATAGGTGGGAGCAGAAAAAACCCGGATGATCCGAAGACCCTCCGGGCGAGGAATCGTTATTTCAAGGCAGCGGTAACCGACAGTTCCACGAGGATGTCCGGTTCGCAAAGCTTGGCTTCAACCGTAGCCCGCGCCGGCGCGACGCCTTTGGGCAACCAGGTATCCCACACCGCGTTCATACCTTCGAAATAAGCGTCGATGTCCTTCAAATAAATGGTCACCGACAGCAAGTGCTCTTTGCTGGAGCCCGCCAGGTCAAGCAAACGCTCGATATTGGCCAGGGTTTCCCGGGTTTGCTGCTCGATACCAGCGGTCATGTCGTCGCCGACCTGGCCGGCCAGATACACCACCCCGTTATGGGTGACGATCTGGCTCATGCGTTCATTGGTGAGCTGGCGCTGGATTACCATGCCTGGAATTCTCCTGGTGATTGCCGTAGCGGGAAATGTCGAGGCCCTGAGCGCTGATTTGCGGCTTCTTGCGCGCCATCAGGTCTGCGAGCAGGCGACCGGAGCCGCACGCCATGGTCCAGCCGAGGGTACCGTGGCCGGTGTTGAGGAACAGGTTGCGCATTGACGTCGCACCTACGATAGGCGTGCCGTCAGGGGTGGTCGGGCGCAAGCCGGTCCAGAAGCTGGCTTGGGCCAGGTCGCCGCCACGAGGATAAAGATCATTCACGATCATCTCCAGCGTCTCGCGCCGGCGTGGGTTGAGCGACAAGTCGAACCCGGCGATTTCAGCCATGCCGCCAACCCGGATACGGTTATCGAACCGCGTGATGGCAACCTTGTAGGTTTCGTCCAGGATGGTCGAGGTCGGCGCCATCGCCGGGTCCGTAATCGGCACGGTCAACGAATAACCCTTGAGCGGGTAGACAGGTGCGCGGATCCCCAGCGGTTTGAGCAACGTGGGCGAGTAACTGCCCAGCGCAAGCACATAGCGGTCGGCGGTTTCCAGTTTGCCGTCGATGACCACGCCATTGACGCGATCGCCAGCGAAATCCAGCCGTTCGATGGTCTGCCCGAATCGGAACTCTACGCCCAGCGCCTTGGCCATTTCCGCCAGGCGGGTGGTGAACATCTGGCAGTCGCCGGTCTGGTCGTTGGGCAAGCGCAGCGCGCCCACGAGCAGGTCGCCAGTGGCGGCAAGAGCAGGTTCAACCCGCGCGATACCCGCGCGATCAAGCACTTCATAGGGCACGCCTGACTGCTGCAGCACGGCAATGTCCTTGGCGGCGTTGTCGAGCTGCTCCTGGGTACGGAACACCTGGGTGGTGCCGAGTGTGCGGCCCTCATAGGTAATGCCGGTCTCAGCGCGCAGTTCGTCCAGGCAGTCACGGCTGTACTCGGACAGCCGCACCATTCGTTCCTTGTTGATTGCGTAACGGCTAGCTGTGCAGTTACGCAGCATTTGAGCCATCCACAGGTACTGGTCCAGGCTACCCGTGGCTTTGATAGCCAAGGGGGCATGACGCTGCGCCAGCCAGGTCAACGCCTTGAGCGGTACGCCCGGCGCGGCCCAAGGGGAAGCGTAACCAGGAGACACCTGGCCTGCGTTGGCGAAACTGGTCTCCATCGCAACCGCGGGCTGACGGTCAACCACGACAACTTCAAAGCCCTGCCGCGCGAGGTAATACGCGGTAGTGGTGCCGATCACCCCACTGCCCAATACCAGTACTCGCATGTTCAACCCCTTCTCGCGGCCGGCCGCGATTCGAATGTGTTCTGGACGAAATTGGCGGCAGTATATGTACTGGAAACCAGTACTATTCACTGTATGTAGCGCTATATTTGGCGAGAATTCTCGGCATTATTGGCTTTTTCGGAGGGGCATCGCCTATGCGCACCCATCACCAGACCAAACGTGAGCTTGATAGGATTGACCGCAATATCCTTCGCCTGTTGCAGGCCGATGGGCGCTTGTCTTTCACCGAACTGGGCGAAAAGGTCGGGCTGTCTACCACGCCCTGTACCGAGCGGGTTCGGCGGCTGGAGCGGGAAGGCATCATCATGGGCTATTACGCCCGGCTCAACCCTCAACACCTCAAGGGTAGCCTGCTGGTATTCGTGGAAATCAGCCTGGACTACAAATCCGGGGATACCTTCGAGGAATTTCGGCGGGCGGTGCTCAAGCTGCCGCACGTACTGGAATGCCATTTGGTGTCCGGCGACTTCGATTACCTCGTGAAGGCCCGGATTTCCGAGATGGCTTCCTATCGCAAGTTGCTGGGCGACATCCTGCTCAAGCTTCCTCACGTGCGCGAATCCAAAAGCTACATCGTGATGGAAGAAGTGAAGGAAAGCCTCACGCTGCCAGTCCCCGATTAAGCAGGCACCTCGTTACGCTTCAGGTGTTAAATTTAACTAACAGCTTTGCTCAGGATTTGCCCATGAATGCCACGGCCCAGCCGCACGATTTTCAGCCTGCTTCGTATTATGAAGCGAGCCGGCTTGGCTTGCCGGGCTACCCCCGCCTGCAAGGCGATGCCCGGGCTGACGTCTGTATCGTGGGCGGTGGCTTCAGCGGCCTGAACACTGCCATCGAACTGGCAGAGCGGGGCTTGAGCGTGGTGTTGGTAGAGGCCAGGACCGTCGGCTGGGGCGCCTCCGGGCGAAACGGAGGTCAGCTGATTCGCGGTGTGGGCCACGACGTTGAACAATTCGAACCCTTGCTCGGGCACAGCGGTGTGCGCCAGCTCAAGCGCATGGGCCTGGAAGCCGTGGAGATCGTCCGCCAACGCATCGAGAAATACGACCTTGCGTGCGACCTCACATGGGGCTATTGCGACCTGGCCAACAAGCCCGCCCAATTCGAAGCATTCGCCGAAGAAATAGCCGAACTGCGTGGCTTGGGCTATCGCCATGCCATGGAGCTGATCACCCCGCAGCAATTGCCCGGCGTGGTTGGGTCACAGCGTTATCAAGGCGGCCTGGTCGACATGGGCTCTGGCCACCTGCATCCTTTGAACCTGGCGCTTGGCGAAGCAGCCGTGGCTCAACGCCTGGGCGTACATATTTTTGAGCGCTCGGCGGTCACTCGGATCGATCATGGCGCCGAGGTAAAGGTGCATACGGCACAGGGCATGATCAAGGCGAAGACCTTGGTACTGGCATGCAATGCTTACCTGGGCGATCTCAACCCACAGCTGGGCGGCAAGGTACTGCCCGCGGGAAGCTACATCATCGCCACCCAACCCCTGCCAGAGGCACTCGCCAACGAGATACTGCCGCGTAACATGGCCGCTTGTGATCAGCGCGTCACGGTGGACTATTTCCGCTTGTCCGCGGATCGGCGGCTGCTATTCGGCGGGGCATGCCACTACTCCGGCCGCGACCCGCGAGACATTGCCGCCTACATGCGCCCCAAGATGCTCAAGGTCTTCCCTCAGCTGAGCGGCGCGCGCATCGATTTTCAGTGGGGCGGCATGATCGGGATCGGTGCCAATCGGTTGCCCCAGATCGGGCGCCTCGCCAGCCACCCTAACGTGTATTACGCCCAAGCTTATGCAGGGCATGGCTTGAACGCCACGCACCTGGCGGGGCGCCTGTTGGCCGAAGCCATCTCCGGGCAGGCAGGCGGCGGGTTCGACCTGTTTGCCCAGGTGCCTCACATGACCTTCCCGGGTGGCAGGCATCTGCGCTCACCGCTACTGGCCCTTGGAATGCTGTGGCATCGGCTCAAGGAACTGGTCTGAGCCATCAGCCTACTCGCGCCAGAACGGCTTGAGCCCCTCTTCCCTCTGTTGCCTGGGTGTAAGGCCCACGTCCGCCAACTCGTCGGCGGAAAGCGCCAGAAGGTGGCGACGCGTAGCCCAACGGTGGCACATCACGCCCCAACGGCTCAGCCCGGCTGGCGCGGCCCCGCGTTGCTCGATAGCGGCAGCGGGTGTGTTCAATTCCTGCGGCTTGAGATACAGCCTTACATCAGTGAAGCCATTCATAGTCATCCCCTTCGTACATCCATGGCTAAAGGATGCCTCCGAGGGCCGAACCATTACAGATTCAAAACCGGGTTATCTTTTTAATACAGATGGTCGATCAGAAGCTCTGAATGCTGTATTTTTCGCTCATCTGTACTGCAATTTCGGTTGCCAGCCTGGAGAACATGCCCGTGACCCTTTACATGAATCTGGCCCGCCTGCTGGAAGACCGCATCGAGCAAGGGTTGTATCGCCCAGGTGATCGCCTGCCGTCGGTAAGGGCGCTCAGTACAGAACACGGCGTGAGCCTCAGCACCGTACAGCAGGCTTACCGGCTGCTCGAGGACAATGGCCTGGCGGCGCCGAAGCCAAAATCAGGCTATTTCGTTTCCAACAAAACCCTGCCCGCCCTGCCTGAAGTGGGCCGCCCGGCGCAGCGGCCGGTGGACATCTCCCAATGGGACCAGGTTGTGGAACTGGTGCGCAGCCCGCCCCGCAAGGACATCGTGCAGTTGGGCAGGGGCATGCCGGATGTAACCAGCCCCACCCTCAAGCCGCTGTTGCGTGGGCTGGCTCAGCTCAGCCGACGCCAGGACATGCCGGGGCTTTACTACGACACCGTGTATGGAACCGAGGCGCTGCGCGAGCAGATTGCCCGCCTGCTGGTGGACTCCGGCTGCCGCCTGACGGCCGCCGACCTGGTAGTCACCACTGGCTGCCATGAGGCGCTTTCCAGCAGCGTGCGCGCCATCTGCCAGCCCGGGGATATCGTCGCGGTGGATTCGCCCAGCTTCTTCGGCGCCATGCAGACCCTGAAGGGCTTGGGCATGAAGGCCTTGGAGATTCCTACCGATCCGGTCATTGGTATCAGCCTGGAGGCATTGGAACTCGCGCTGGAACAATGGCCAATTAAGGTGATTCAGCTCACGCCCAACTGCAACAATCCCTTTGGCTACATCATGCCGGAGGCGCGCAAGCGGCAACTGCTGACCTTGGCGCAGCGCTACGACGTCGCCATTATCGAGGACGATGTCTATGGCGATCTTGCGTACACCTATCCCCGCCCACGCACCATCAAATCCTTCGACGTGGACGGTCGGGTGTTGCTGTGCAGCTCGTTTTCCAAGACGCTCGCACCCGGCTTGCGGGTTGGCTGGGTAGCGCCGGGGCGTTACCTGGAGCGGGTACTGCACATGAAGTATATCGGCACCGGGAGCACTGCCACGCAGCCTCAGCTGGCAATCGCCGATTTTATCGAGGGAGGCTATTACGAGCCTCATGTGCGCCGGATGCGCGCGCAGTATCAGCGGGGCCGTGACCAGATGACCGATTGGGTGCGCCGCTACTTCCCCGCGGGTACTCGCGCCAGCCGGCCGCAGGGCGGCTTCATGTTATGGATCGAGCTGCCCGAGGGCTTCGACACGTTGCGCCTGAACCAAGCCTTGCTCGGGCAAGGCGTACAGATCGCGGTGGGGAGCATCTTCTCGGCCTCTGGCAAATTCCGTAACTGCCTGCGCATGAACTTCGCGCCCCGCCCTACGCCGGCCCTCGAGGCTGCTGTACGCCGGGTAGGGGAAACCACCGGCGAGCTGTTGGCCAGGATGCAGGCGGCGCAGGCGTAACTTTCCAAGCGCAACGGGTGTCAACATAGGCTCAAACCGATCGCAGCGAGACCGTTATGCCCCTGACTGCCCGCTTGCAGGCGGCACTGTACCTTGGCCTGATGCTGGCTGGCTGCGCGGGCCAGGCGCAGCCGCCGACACCCAGCGAGCGAATCCCGGCCGAACAGTCGGCATTCGGCCGCTCCGTTCTGGAGCAGGCCAGCAGCCACCCGGGGATGTCCGGCTTCCGCCTGCTGCCCGACAGCGGCGAGGCGTTCCGCGCCCGCGCGGAGCTGATCCGCAATGCGCGCACCAGCCTGGATATCCAGTACTACATCGTGCACGACGGGCTCAGCACCCGTGCATTGATGCGCGAAGTACTGGATGCGGCCGATCGAGGCGTACGGGTGCGTATCCTGCTCGACGATACTGCCAGCGACGACCTCGAAGACCTGCTCGGAACCGTCGCCAGCCACCCCAATATCAAGGTGCGCCTGTTCAACCCTACGCACCTGGGGCGCGGCACCGGTATCACCCGCGGATTCGGCCGCCTGTTGGACCTCTCCCAACAGCACCGGCGCATGCATAACAAGGTGTGGATCGCCGATGACAGCGCGGCCATCGTGGGCGGGCGTAACCTGGGCGACGAGTACTTCGACGCCAAGCCAAACCTCAACTTCACGGACATCGACCTGCTGGGCTTCGGCCCTGTCGCCCGAGACCTGGGGTACAGCTTCGACCAATACTGGAACCATCGGCTGAGCCGGCCCTTGCGCGAGCTGTACGACGTGCCCACGGCCCGCAAGGCCCTGCCTGGCTTCAGGGAGCGCCTGGATGCTTCCTTGCGCAAGGCGAGCGTGAAGCAGAAGGCTCTGTACGAACGATTGCTGAGCTACCGTGACGCGCCTCGCCTGCCCACATGGCGAGAAGAACTCATCTGGGCGCCCAGTACCGTGATGTGGGACGCGCCCGCCAAGATTCTCTCCAGCGGGGAGCCAGACCCGCATCTGCTGCTCACGACTCAACTGGCTCCCGAGCTATTGAATGTGCGCCAGGAATTGCTATTGATCTCGGCCTACTTCGTGCCCAGGGAGCAGGGGTTGCTGTACCTCACTAACCGGGCGGATGAAGGCGTGGCGGTCTCGCTGCTCACCAACTCGCTGGAAGCCACTGACGTGCCCGCTGTTCACGGGGGCTATGCGCCGTACCGCAAGGCTTTGCTCGAGCACGGGGTGAAACTCTTCGAGTTGAGGCGCCAGCCTGGAGATGATGCGAGCTTCTCGTACCGGCTGCATGGCAGCTCGGCGTCCAGCTTGCACAGCAAGGCCATGGTGTTCGACGAGCAAAAGGTATTCATCGGCTCGTTCAATTTCGACCCACGTTCGGTACTGTGGAATACCGAGGTCGGGGTACTGGTGGATAGCCGTGAACTGGCGGGCTACACACGCGAGCTTGCCCTGCAAGGGATGTCACCGGCGCTGAGCTATCAGGTAGAGCTCAACGATGGTGAGCTTGAGTGGGTTACCGAAGACGACCATCGCTTGCACGCCCTGCGGCGTGAGCCCGGCGACTGGTGGCGGCGGCTGAATGCGTGGGTCAGCCAACGCATCGGGCTGGAAAAGCTCCTGTGATGCAGACGTAGGCGCAAGCCTGCGCCCCTCCGACCCTACATGGCTTTCTCAGCGGTGAGAACAGGCTGACGGCTGGCCAGCAATACCAGCCCCCCGGCGCCAACGGCCATCATCAAAGGCAACGCATGACCGGTGAGCCACTGATTGCCGGCGCCCGCGATCAGCGGCCCGATCAGGCAGCCAACGCCCCATAACTGCGCCACGTGAGCGTTGGCGCGCACCAGCTCGTCGTGGCGGAACTGCTCGCCGATGAACACCAGCGACAAGGTGAACAAGCCACCGGCGCTGGCGCCGAACAGCACCCACAAAGCCCACACCAGCGGATGATGAATGGCCACGGGAATCAGCGCGCTGCTGACCGCCAGCAGGCCCGCGCAACCCAGGAACAGGCCTCGGCGCGGCAGATAATCGGCCAATGCGCCGATAGGCAGCTGTAAAACCGCATCGCCCAGCACCACGGCGCTGACCATGTACAAGGCGATGCGGGCATCATATCCCTGTTGCAGGCAGTAGACCGGCAACAGGGACAGGATCAGGGCTTCGAAGCCGGCAAACAGCGCGATGGCATAGGCGATTACCGGCATGCGCCGGCAAAACACCCACAGATCCGCCAGGGTGACCGTCGCCGCCTCGGTGACCGGCGCGCCGCCACGGCCGAGCAACAAGAACGGGGACACCAGCAGGAGCGCCGTGGCCAACCAGAAGCCATGATCCTGTTCGGTACCGATCCAGCCCAACAGCAGCGGACCGGCCAATTGACTGAGGGCATAGCAGCAGCCATACAGCGCCACCAAACGGCCACGCCATTGCTCCATCACCAGCTGGTTGATCCAGCTTTCGCCCAATACAAATACGATCGTAAGGACACTGCCGATCACCAGACGCAGCAGTATCCACAAGGGATAGCTGGGCCAGAGCGCCAACAGGCCAATGGATATGGCGCCGGCGCCAAGGCACAACTGCATCGCGCGGCCTGTGCCAAAGCGCGCGGCGAGGTGGCTCGATACCCTGGCGCCAAGCAACACCCCTAGCGCCGGCATCGCCGACATGATCCCGATGGCGAAATTGCCATAGCCCCAGCTCTCGAGGCGCAGCGATACCAGAGGCATGCTCATGCCCAGCGCCAAGCCAACGCTCAGCACCGACGAGAGCACAGCAAAATAGGTTCCCCACGGCATCGAGGCGCTCCTGCGAAAAGGGCGGAACGCCCCTGGCCATTCCAGGCCAGGGGCTGGGCGGGATTACAGCTTGATCCAGGTAGCTTTCAATTCGGTGTACTTGTCGAAGGCATGGAGGGACTTGTCCCGGCCATTACCCGACTGCTTGAAGCCACCGAACGGCGCGGTCATATCGCCGCCATCGTACTGGTTCACCCACACGCTACCGGCACGCAGGGCGCGGGCGGTTTTGTGCGCCTTGGAGATGTCCGACGTCCATACACCGGCGGCCAGGCCGTACGGGGTATCGTTGGCGATTGCCACGGCTTCTTCAGCGGTATCGAAAGTGATCACCGACAGTACCGGGCCGAAGATCTCTTCCTTGGCAATGCGCATCGCGTTGCTCACGCCATCGAAGATCGTTGGCTCTACGTACGTGCCGCCGGTTTCTTCAAGGATGCGCTTGCCACCGGCCACCAGCGTGGCGCCATCGCTGTGACCAGCATCGATGTAGGACAACACCGTGTTCATCTGCTGGGTATCGACCAGCGCGCCCACGGTGGTTTGCGGGTCTAGTGGGTTGCCTGGTTTCCAGCCCTTGAGCGCCTCTACCACCATCGGCAGGAAACGATCCTTGATCGAGCGCTCTACCAGCAGGCGCGAGCCCGCGGTGCACACTTCGCCCTGGTTGAAGGCAATGGCGCTGGCGGCCGACTCGGCGGCGGCTTGCAGATCCGGTGCGTCGGCAAAGACGATATTGGGGCTTTTACCGCCGGCTTCCAGCCAGATGCGCTTCATGTTGGACTCGCCCGCATACACCATCAGTTGCTTGGCGATCCGGGTAGAACCGGTGAACACCACAGTGTCCACGTCCATGTGCAAGGCCAGGGCCTTGCCGACAGTGTGGCCATAGCCAGGCAACACGTTTAACACGCCAGCGGGAATGCCGGCTTCGATGGCCAACTGAGCGATACGGATGGCGGTAAGCGGGGATTTTTCCGACGGCTTGAGTACTACCGAGTTACCGGTAGACAGCGCAGGGCCCAATTTCCAGCAGGCCATCATCAGAGGGAAGTTCCAGGGCACGATCGCCCCCACGACACCTACCGCCTCACGGGTCACGAGGCCCAGCTGATCATCAGGCGTGGCCGCTACTTCGTCGTAAATCTTGTCGATCGCCTCGCCGCTCCAGCTCAAGGCGTTGGCCGCGCCCGGGACGTCGATATTCAGCGAGTCGCTGATAGGCTTGCCCATATCCAGGGTTTCAAGCAGCGCCAGCTCTTGGGCATTGTCCTTGAGCAGCCTGGCGAAACGAATCATCACCGATTTGCGCTTGGCTGGAGCCAGGCGCGACCAGGCGCCGGATTGGAATACTTGACGCGCATTGGCTACCGCCAGGTTTGCATCGGCCTCGTCGCAGCTGGCAACAAGGCCCAGCAGGCGACCGTCCACCGGGCTTACGCATTCAAACGTGGCCCCCGACACGGCGTCGGTGTATTGACCGTTGATAAAGGCACGGCCCTCGATTTTCAGAGCGTCGGCGCGCTGTTGCCACTCAGCCATGGTCAGGTTGGACATAACGAACTCCTCTTATAGATTTATAGGGCAGGGAGCTCGCGTCGAAACAGCGACCAGACCCAAGCTCGGCCAAAGGCGTTCACCCTAAACCACTGCTGCAAAGCTTTCAATATATTTGACACGGCGGAGCAATCGGCAGTCTCATGTGCGTTTTATTGAACAAACCAGGAGACCGTCATGAGCGTTGAGCAAATCGTGGATTTCGCCGTGGGCACACCGGACCCGGTTCGCTATCGGCCCGCCGCCGAGAAAATCATAGCGGGCGAGCCGGACCAGGCGGTCTTCAACCATTACAGCAGCCCGTGCGAGCAATTTTCCGCGGGCGTATGGGAAGGCGCCGTGGGTCAGTGGGCAGTCAGCTACAGCGAACATGAATACTGCGAGATCGTCCAGGGGGTGTCGGTCCTTCGCGATGAGGCCGGCAATGCTCGCACTGTACGGGCCGGGGACCGGTTCGTTATCCCCGCGGGGTTCAAGGGCACCTGGGAAGTGTTGGAGCCCTGCCGCAAGATCTACGTGGTGTTTGAAGCAAATAAGTAACGCAACCATGGGCCCGCAACTCGAGATGATCGCCTCGCCTCACCCGAGGCAACCATCAAAAGGAGTTGAGCCATGACCAACGAAGAAATAACCCAAGCGCTGAAAGGCCTGATCGGCACCACCTATGCGCCCAGCATCAAGGCACACATCATCGAAGTGACTGGCCGCGCCCAAGTGGTTGGCCCGAACGAGATTGTCACCCGCAACTACGACCCAGAGCGTGTGCACATTCAGGTCAACGCCCAGGGCGCTATCACCGGATTTGCCTTCAACTAAGCTGAACACCCTTTCCCCGGGGCAAAAAAAACCCGCTTCGAAGGAAGCGGGTTTTTTCGTCGGCCCGGATCAATTACTTGATCTTGGCTTCCTTGTAGATCACGTGCTTGCGAACCACCGGATCAAATTTCTTGATCTCGATCTTGTCGGGGGTGGTACGTTTGTTCTTGTCGGTGGTGTAGAAGTGGCCAGTACCGGCGCTCGACACCAAACGGATCAATTCACGCATGATTCTCTCCCTTAGACCTTGATGCCATCGCGGCGAATATCGGCCAGAACGGCGTCAATGCCGCGCTTGTCGATGATACGCATGCCTTTGGCGGATACGCGCAGACGCACGAAACGCTTCTCGGACTCGACCCAGAAGCGATGGTGCTGCAGGTTCGGCAGGAAACGACGACGGGTTTTGTTGTTTGCGTGGGAAATGTTGTTCCCGGTTACCGGACCCTTACCGGTAACTTGACAGACTCTCGACATGCCTCAGCCCTCTAAACCACATGCCCAACCCGGCATGGGTTGGCCGCTTTATCTCTCAGTCAAAATTGGCGCGAAGGCTCGAAACCCTTCAAACACCGTGTTTCGCAGGGGCAGACGGCACGGCCGCACAGGCTCGGCTCGATGAGCTAAACGCTCTACCCCTAGAAAAGAGCGCTGCTTTATACCAGAAAGCGCCGCCCACAACAACAGGGGCAAACCCTCGCCCGGCGCTTGATGGCCGCGCGGTGCCTGGGTTGCAGCGCTTGCGGCGGCGCTGCCATTCGTCGAACAAGACTGAAAATTTGAATGGCGGAAACGAAACGAGATCTCTAGGGTAGGAAATCCAGACTGCACCGGCAGATGGCCCACTCCCGAAAGCCAAGGAATCGACCATGCGTCTTGCCTACACCCCGTTACTGCTCGCTGTACTCGGCGCCTGTGCCACTGCCCAGGCCAAACCGCTCTCCGTTTGCACCGAGGCCAGCCCCGAGGGCTTTGACGTGGTGCAGTATAACTCGCTCACCACTACCAATGCTTCGGCGGACGTACTGATGAACCGCCTCGTCGATTTCGATGCCAAGGCGGGCAAGGTTGTGCCCAGCCTGGCGCAGCAGTGGTCGGTAAGCGACGATGGCCTTACGTACACCTTCAAGCTGCGCCAGGGTGTGCGCTTCCACGCCACCGATTACTTCAAGCCCACCCGCGAACTCACAGGCGACGATGTGGTGTTCAGCTTCAAGCGGATGCTCGACCCTGCCAACCCTTGGCACAAGGTTGCGCAAAGCGGGTTCCCCCATGCTCAGTCCATGCAGTTGCCTGGCCTGGTCAAACAGATCGACGCACCCGACGCGACCACGGTGCGCTTCGTGCTGGACCACCCCGACGCGACCTTCCTGGCCACGCTGAGCATGGGCTTCGCCTCGATTTACTCGGCTGAGTACGCCGACCAACTGATGAAAGCCGGCGCGCCTGAGAAGCTCAATGCCCAGCCTATCGGGACCGGGCCATTCGTTTTCGTGCGGTATCAGAAGGACGCACAGGTACGCTACAAGGCCAACCCGGATTACTTCGGAGGCAAGCCCTCGGTTGACCCGTTGATTTACGCCATCAGCCCTGACCCGAATGTGCGCATGCAACGCCTCCGGGCCGGGGAGTGCCAGCTGGCGCTTTCTCCCAAGCCTCAGGATATCGCCACCGCCAAGGCAGACAGCAAGCTGCAGATTGTGAACACCGCTGCCTTCATGACGGCGTTCGTGGCCATAAACAGCCAGCATCCGCCGCTGGATAAGCCGGCCGTTCGCCAAGCTATCAACCTGGCCTTCGACAAACCCAGCTATTTAAAAGCCGTGTTCGAGGACACCGCGCAGCCCGCCGATGGCATCTACCCTACCAATACCTGGGGCTATGCGGCTGACCCGCACCTCTATGACCACAATCCCGACAAGGCGCGCAAACTGCTTGCCGATGCCGGTTTCAAGGATGGTTTCAGCACTACCATCTGGACTCGACCCAGCGGCAGCCTGCTCAACCCCGCCCCCGCTGCGGGTGCGCAGATGCTACAGGCGGACCTCGCTCAGGTTGGCATCAAGGCTGAGATCCGCACCATCGAATGGGGCGAGTTGATCCGCCGCGCCAAGGCCGGCGAGCATGATCTGCTGTTCATGGGCTGGGCGGGCGACAACGGCGACCCTGATAACTTCCTCACGCCACAGTTTTCCTGCGCGGCGGTGAAGTCGGGCACCAACTTCGCCCGCTATTGCGACCCTGCGCTGGACGGCCTGATCACCAGAGGCAAGGCTGGCCGCACCCAGCAGGAGCGCAGCGAACTCTATCGCCAGGCACAGGCCCTGATACAGAAGCAGGCGTTGTGGCTGCCGCTTGCACACCCGCAAGTCACCGTGCTGGCGAGTAAAAATCTGAAAGGCTATGAGCCAAGCCCATTCGGCCGCCAGGATTTCAGCCACGTGACCCTGGACTGAACGTGCGTCGCCGCCCTTGATCGGGCGGCTCGCGCAAACGGCCCTACATCAACCCCAGCTCTGCCATGGACAGAGGCTCGCCTTCACCAATGATGAAGTGATCCAACACTTTGACGTCGATATAGGCCAGGGCCTCTTTTATCCTGCGGGTAAGGTGACGATCCGCCTGGCTAGGGTCCGGTACGCCGGAGGGATGGTTGTGACAGAGAATAAGCGCGGCCGCGTTGTGAGCCAGGGCCCGCTTGACCACCTGCCGTAGGTAGACACTGGCGCTGTCGATCGAGCCTTGAAACAGCGCCTCGAAACCCAGCACCCGGTGGCGGGAATCCAGGTACAGGCAGGCGAACACTTCGTGGGGTTCGTGCCTGAGCATGGCCTTGAGGTAATCGCGCACGGCCGTGGAATTCTCCAGCGCCGAATCACGCTTGAGTTGCTCGGCCAAGTGCCGGCGCGCGATTTCCAGCACCGCCTGAAGCTGCGCGTACTTGGCTTCGCCCAGGCCCAGATGGCCGCTGAACGTATGAAGGTCGGCTTGCAACAGCCCGCGCAGGCCTCCCATTTCATCCAGCAGCCGTCGCGCGAGGTCCACCGCGCTGAAACCCTTTACGCCCGTACGCAGGAAGATCGCCAGCAGCTCCGCATCGGATAATGCCTGGGCGCCTCGGCTGAGCAGTTTTTCCCGTGGGCGTTCAGCCACGGGCCAGTCTCGAATGGCCATAGGTTCCCTCCTTGTCGGCCTTGGGCGCCGCTGTTCCGTCGCAGGCGCTGTGCTATCTTAGCCCAACTTTTTTCGCGCAAAGCCCAGCGATGCCCGGCCTGCGCTCAAGGATCATTTCTGATCGTAACCACAAGCGGACAAAGGCAGGTTCAATGCAGCGGCTGTATCGAAAACGCATCGTTCTTGGCGTCGGCGGTGGCATAGCCGCTTACAAAAGCGCCGAACTGGTCCGCCGACTTCTGGAACAGGGCGCCGAAGTGCGCGTGGTCATGACCCGTGGCGGCAGCGAGTTCATCACACCCCTGACCATGCAGGCGCTTTCGGGGCATCCCGTGCACCTCGACTTGCTTGACCCAGCGGCCGAAGCCGCGATGGGGCATATCGAACTGGCGCGTTGGGCCGACCTGGTGCTGATCGCGCCCGCCACGGCCGACCTCATTGCCCGCCTGGCACAAGGGCTGGCGAACGACCTGCTTACCACTCTCGTGCTGGCCACCGATGCGACGGTAGCGCTGGCCCCGGCGATGAATCAGGCCATGTGGCGAGACCCAGCCACTCAGGCCAACCTGGAAACCGTGCAAGCCCGAGGCCTGAAACTGTTCGGGCCCGGCTCCGGAAGCCAGGCGTGCGGCGACATCGGATTGGGCAGAATGCTGGAGCCCACCGATCTGGCCCACCTTGCCGCCGATTGCTTCCGTCGCGAAGCCCTGACCGGCAAGCATGTGCTGATCACGGCGGGGCCGACGCAGGAAAACATCGACCCCGTGCGCTACATCACCAATCACAGCTCAGGCAAAATGGGCTTCGCGCTTGCCGAAGCCGCGGTGGAAGCCGGCGCCCGGGTAACGCTCGTCACGGGCCCGGTGCACTTGCCTACCCCCGATCGGGTGAGTCGCATCGATGTCGTAAGCGCGCGGGACATGCTTGCCGCCTGCGAAGCCGCAATGCCATGCGACATACTCGTCGCCTCGGCGGCAGTCGCCGATTACCGCCCTGAAGTGGTCGCTACGCAAAAGCTGAAGAAGGACCCGTCCACCGCGGACGGCCTGCTGCTGCGCATGGTGCGAAACCCCGACATCCTGGCCACCCTGTCGGGCAGGCCGGACCGGCCGTTCAGTGTGGGCTTTGCCGCCGAGACCGAAAATCTTCTCGACTATGCCGCCCGCAAGTTGCGCGACAAGAACCTCGACCTGATCGTGGCCAATGACGTTGCCAACCCCAGTATCGGCTTCAACAGCGAAGAAAATGCCTGCAGTGTCATTGATCGACACCTCAATGAAACACTGCTTCCACAGACCAGCAAAGGCAAGATTGCGCGCCAACTCATAGCGCTCATTGCCAGCCGCATCAATCAGGTTCAATAAACGTCATGCACGCTCTGCAAGCCCGTATTCTCGATCCACGCTTGGGCAGCGATTTCCCGCTGCCGGATTACGCCACCCCTGGCTCCGCCGGCCTGGACCTTCGCGCCATGCTGCCAGCGGACCTCACCCTGGCCCCGGGTGAAACCGTGCTGATTCCAACCGGCCTGTCCATTTTCATCGCCGACCCCGGCCTTGCTGCGCTGGTGCTGCCGCGCTCCGGGCTTGGCCACAAACACGGGATCGTGCTGGGCAATCTGGTTGGGCTGATCGACTCCGATTATCAAGGCGAGCTTATGGTCTCTTGCTGGAACCGAGGCAACACAGCTTTCGAAATCAAGGTCGGCGAACGAATCGCTCAGCTGGTGCTGGTACCGGTGGTGCAGGCACGGTTCGAAGTCGTCGAGGCGTTCGACCAGAGCCAGCGCGGCGCGGGTGGCTTCGGGCACTCCGGGAGCCACTGACCCGCCTTATCGCAGGCATCGTTTAGCGCGGACACTAAGGAGCGGTTGTGAAAGGTATCACTGAAAAAGTCCCCAAGACGCCTGCCGACGAGGAGGGCGCCACTGACCTGCAGCTCCTTCGCCCCGGCCTGGTGGTAGCGGCGATCGGGCTGCTGGTAGCGGCGCTGCTGTTGTGGATCGGCCAGCCCGGCCCGTCTCAACAGGCATGGCGCTGGCAACTGGCGCAGTCGGCCGCCTCGGCCCAGGCGGCCACCTTGCGCCAGGCCTTTACCCAGGTCACCGCTGATACCCAGGCCGCCGCGGCGGATCCGGCACTTGTTGCCGCTTTGCAGAGCGGTGATGCCGCAAGGCTGCGAAACGCCGAGGCGGGCCTGCGTTACCGCGATGGGGTCGTAGACGCATTTGTCACGCCTTTGGGCCAGGGCGAACCTGACGAAACCCGCCGAGCGCCGTTTACCTTCTCAGCGCTCGACCTGCTGCGCCGCAGCGAGGCGGGATCACCGCCGCCGCTCGAAGCCCAGCGCGCGGGTCAGCGCTGGCTTCTCTACAGCGCGGCGCCTGTAAAGGCACCGGGCACGCAGCAGGTTGTGGGCACGGTTCTATTGGCAATCGATCTGCAGCGCGCTCTGCGTGGGCTGCCTGCGTTACCCGCTGAAGCCGGCGAGCTCGTGCTGCAACAGCGGTTTGGCGACGGGCCGGTGCAAGTGCTCTACCAAAACGGCACGCCTGGCTCGGCGCGGCCCTATAGCCTGGACCTGGGCAACCCGCAATGGAGCTTGCGCTTCACCCCAGGCACCGCTTATGACGCCCCGGTTCAATGGATCTCCTTGGTGATGGCACTGGCCGCGGTATTGATCGCCGCGGGCGCCTTCTGGGTCGCAATGGTGATGGTGGTCCGCGGGCTGCGCGGGCGCCTGCGTGACGACACCCGTCAATTGAATCAACTGTTGGACGAACTCTCAGGCGGAAAAGTCGTCAAAGCGTTCAGTTTGAGCCTCGCAGAGCTGAACGGGTTGGCCCAGGCCCTTGCTCGTTTTTCCTTGCGCGATCGCCAGACCGACCCCGGCGCCGTGGTGGCGCCTGACCTCAACGGCATTAAGACTCGCAGTGCCCCGGCTGCCAAAACCCACCGCTCCGCCGAGCCGGAGGGTGCTCGGCTGCCGTTTCAAGAGACTGACGTACTTGGTGTCGGGATCCTCGACACCGACCAGGACTTTCTGCGAATGGAGCATCCCCCCGCTATGAACAGCATTGCACAAGTCGCACCCAATGTTCCCGCCAGCATTTTCCGCGCGTATGACATCCGCGGGATCGTGCCGGAAACACTGACGGCGGAAACCGCTTATTGGATCGGCCGCGCCATTGGCACGCAGAGCCTGGCTCAGGGCGAGCCTCATGTGTCGGTAGGCCGTGATGGCCGCCTTTCCGGCCCGGAGCTGGTAGCACAGCTGATTCAGGGTATCGCCGAAAGCGGTTGCCATGTAAGCGACGTTGGCATGGTGCCAACCGGCGCTCTTTATTTCGCGGCTAATGTGCTTCAGGGCAAATCCGGGGTAATGCTCACCGGTAGCCACAACCCGGCCAACTACAACGGCTTCAAGATCATCATCGCGGGCGACACGCTGGCCAATGAGCAGATCCAGAAGCTGTACGAGCGTATCCGTGACAACGACCTGGCCAGCGGCCAGGGGACCATCGAGAAGGTCGATATCCTCAGCCAGTACGACGCCTATATCCAGAAAGACATCGCGGTACCCCGTAAGCTCAAAGTGGTAGTGGACTGCGGCAACGGCGTGGGTGGCGTGATCGCGCCGCAACTGATCGAGAAGCTCAACTGCGAAGTTATCCCGCTGTTCTGCGATGTGGACGGCAACTTCCCGAACCACCACCCCGATCCAGGCAAGCTGGAAAACCTTGAAGACTTGATCGCCAAGGTCAAGGAAACCGGCGCGGACCTGGGCCTGGCGTTCGATGGCGATGCCGACCGCGTGGGCGTGGTGACCAATGCCGGTAACGTTGTCTACCCAGACCGCTTGCTGATGCTCTTTGCTCAGGACGTACTGTCGCGCAACCCTGGCGCGGACATCATCTATGACGTGAAATGCAGCCGCCGCCTGAAGGCCCAGATCGAAGGCAACAAGGGTCGGCCGGTGATGTACAAGACCGGCCACTCGCTGATCAAGAAAAAGATGAAGGAAACCGGCGCCCTGCTGGCCGGCGAAATGAGCGGCCACGTATTCTTCAAGGAGCGCTGGTTCGGCTTCGATGACGGTATCTATGCCGCCGCGCGCCTGCTAGAGATCCTCAGCCAGAAGGCGCAGAACGCTGAAGAGGTGTTCGCTGGCTTCCCGAACGACGTATCTACCCCCGAAATCAACATCAATGTGACTGAAGACAGCAAATTCAGCATCATTGATGCACTGCAACAAAACGCGGAATGGGGCGATGCCAGCCTGAACACCATTGACGGTGTTCGCGTGGACTACCCCAACGGCTGGGGCCTGGTGCGGGCTTCCAACACCACGCCGGTGCTGGTGCTGCGCTTCGAGGCCGAAAACGATGCCGAGCTCGAGCGCATCAAGGCCGTGTTCCGTGAGCAGCTGACCCGTATTTCGCCCGACCTGAAAATACCGTTCTAACTCACCCAGGAGCCCTGCATGACCCTCGAACGTGATGCCGCCACCAACGTCGCCAAGGTACTGTCCGAAGCCTTGCCGTATATCCGACGCTTCGTCGGTAAAACGTTGGTGATCAAGTACGGCGGCAACGCTATGGAAAGCGAGGAGTTGAAAACCGGCTTCGCCCGTGACGTCGTTCTGATGAAGGCGGTGGGCATCAACCCGGTGGTCGTGCATGGTGGCGGGCCTCAGATTGCCGACCTGTTGAAGCGGCTGGACATCGAGAGTCACTTCATCGACGGCATGCGCGTGACTGACGCGCAAACCATGGATGTGGTGGAGATGGTGCTCGGGGGCCAGGTGAACAAGAGCATCGTCAACCTGATCAACCGCCACGGCGGTAGCGCCATTGGCCTGACCGGCAAGGATGCTGAGCTGATCCGAGCCCGGAAACTGACCGTTACGCGGCAAACGCCGGGCATGGACAAGCCTGAAATCATCGATATCGGGCTGGTTGGCGAAGTCAGCGGGGTTAATACCGAGCTACTGAACATGTTGGTGAAGGGCGACTTCATTCCGGTGATCGCCCCCATCGGCGTGGGTGCCGATGGTGAGTCCTATAACATCAATGCTGACCTGGTGGCTGGCAAGGTGGCCGAGGCGTTGAAAGCTGAAAAGCTGATGCTGCTCACCAACATCGCCGGCCTGATGGACAAGCAAGGCAATGTGCTTACGGGGCTTACCACGGAACAGGTCAACGAGCTGATCGCCGACGGCACCATCTACGGCGGCATGCTGCCCAAGATTCGCTGTGCGCTGGAAGCCGTGCAAGGCGGTGTAAACAGCTCGCACATCATCGATGGTCGAGTGCCTAATGCGGTACTGCTGGAAATCTTCACCGACAGCGGCGTGGGCACCCTGATCAGCAACCGCAAGCGGCATTGAACGACGTAGAAAAAACCTTCCCCACGACCGGGCGGGCCCGATTGGGCTGCAATCAAGGCGTGAGCAATTGTTCCAGCCGAGCACGGTCCGCGTTGAATGCGCGGTCCGTGTCTTCGCGCATCTGCTGGTAACGTTGCAGCTGCGCATTCAACTCCGCCCTGCGCTGGCGCAGCGCTTCCAGTTGATTGAGCACCACAGGCGATACGGGCTGACCATTACGTTCCTGAGTGGCCGCCTCGCCTTGCAGCGAAGCCTGCTGCCCTTGCAGGGTTTGCAGATCACCACGCGTGAGGGAAACCATTCCGTCTATTTCGCCAAGCTGGCGCTGGCGCGCGCGCTCAAGGTCATCCAACCCGGTGTAGCGGGCACGAAGCTTTGCGTCGGCCGCGGCCTGGGCACGTTTGACGCTGGCGGCCTGAGCCTCCTGCGCGCTGGGCGCGGGGGCGATGGTTTGAAGCACTCGCCCCTGGGCATTCAGGATCTGGTAGCCCTTGGAAATGAACTCCGGCGGCACACCCTGACGATCCAGAACGACCACCCCCCGATCGTCCGTGTAGCGATACAGCTGCACGGAAGGGGGAGGCGCGGCCATAGCGGCCAGCGGAAGCATCAGCCCCAGCCCCCATCCCAGGCCGCGGTGCATGTTCAGATCCCGTACTGAGCGCGGTAGGCTTCCACCGCGGGCAGGTACTGTTTGAGCTGGGCATCTTCAGCGAGGTATTCGAGCACCTGATCCAGCGACACGATGCTGACCACGGGAATACCGTAGTCGCGCTCCACTTCCTGGATGGCGGACAGCTCGCCCTTGCCACGTTCCTGGCGGTTCAGCGCGATCAGCACGGCGGCGGCGCGAGCCTGCTCGGCCTGGATGATGGTCATTACTTCGCGAATGGCAGTGCCCGCAGTGATCACATCGTCGATGATCAGTACATCGCCCTTGAGCGGCGCGCCAACCAGGCTTCCGCCCTCGCCATGGTCCTTGGCTTCCTTGCGGTTGAAGCACCAAGGCACATCGCGCCCGTGCTTGTCGGCTAGAGCGACAGCGGTCGCCGATGCCAGCGGGATGCCTTTGTAGGCTGGGCCGAACAGCACGTCGAAGTTCAGGCCGCTGTCGACGATCGCCGAAGCGTAACACTGGCCGAGGCGCGCGAGCGCCGAGCCGGTATTGAACAGGCCGGCATTGAAGAAGTATGGACTGGTGCGCCCGGACTTCAGGGTAAACTCACCGAAGCGCAGCACGCCCCGCTCGATGGCAAAACGAATGAAGTCACGCTGGTAGGCTTGCATGTAAAAGTCCTGAATACCACGGATTTAGCTAAATAACTTGACCTCGGGTATCATACACGCACGAGATTTTTGGGGCCATTTATGCGGATCATCAGTGTGAACGTCAATGGGATTCAGGCAGCTGTGGAGCGAGGCTTGCTCAGCTGGCTGCAGGCCCAGAACGCCGACGTGATCTGCTTGCAGGATACCCGCGCCTCGGCGTTCGAACTGGACGATTCCGCTTATCAGCTCGATGGTTATTTCCTGTATGCGGCCGACGCGGAAGTGCCGGCCCAGGGTGGCGTCGCGCTTTATTCGCGGTTGCAGCCCAAGGCGATCATCAGCGGCCTGGGGATTGAAACGTCCGATCGTTTCGGTCGCTACCTGCAAGCGGATTTCGACAAGGTCAGTATCGCTACCTTGCTGTTCCCTTCCGGGCGCGGCGGCGATGAAGAGCTGAATCAGAAATTCAAATTGATGGACGATTTCGCCCGCTATCTGGATAAACAACGGCGCAAGCGGCGCGAATACATCTACTGCGGCTCGCTCTACGTAGCCCAGCAGAAGCTCGACATCAAGAACTGGCGTGACAGCCAGCAGTCCCCTGGCTTCCTGGCGCCGGAACGGGCCTGGATGGACGAAATCGTCGGCAACATGGGGTACGTGGATGCACTGCGCGAAGTGAGCCGCGAAGGCGACCAGTACAGCTGGTGGCCGGATAGCGAGCAAGCGGAGATGCTCAACCTGGGTTGGCGTTTCGACTACCAGCTGCTTACACCAGGGCTGCGCCGCTTCGTGCGTAGCGCGCGCCTGCCACGCCAGCCGCGGTTTTCCCAGCATGCGCCGTTCATCGTGGACTACGACTGGACGCTCACGATCTAAGCCGAGCCTACTGAGGCAACAGCGGGCCGTTGGAAGCGGCCAAAGCTCGCGAATGGGTTATTTCCCATTCGCGAGCTTCGCCCGCTTCCTACAGGGTTAGATACAGATAATCAATCCGCCAAGGCGGTCTGCTGGATTTCAAAGAGGTCAACCATGCCCTTGCGCGCGAGCGCGAGCATGGCGTTGAGGTCTTCAGGCTGGAACGGCGCGCCTTCGGCGGTGCCCTGTACTTCAATGAAGCCACCGGCGCTGGTCATGACCACGTTCAGGTCGGTTTCGGCCGCGGAATCTTCGAGGTAGTCGAGGTCCAGTACGGGCTCGCCCTGGTACATGCCCACTGATACCGCCGCGATCATCTGCTTCAGCGGATCGCCCGCCTTCAGCCCGCCGCGTTTCTTGATGACCTTCAGTGCGTCGATCAGGGCAACCATGGCGCCTGTAATCGAAGCGGTGCGGGTACCACCGTCAGCCTGGATGACATCGCAATCCACATAGAGCGTGATATCACCCAGCTTGGACATGTCGAGCGCCGCGCGCAGGGAGCGGCCGATCAGACGTTGGATTTCGAGGGTGCGGCCGCCCTGCTTGCCACGGCTTGCCTCGCGCTGGTTACGCTCACCGGTGGCGCGTGGCAGCATGCCGTACTCGGCGGTAAGCCAGCCCTGCCCCTGCCCCTTGAGGAAGCGCGGCACGCCGCTTTCGACGCTGACGGTGCAGATCACCCGAGTGTCGCCGAATTCGACCAGCACCGAACCTTCGGCATGCCGGGTGTAGTTGCGAGTGATGCGGATCGAGCGAAGCTGATCGGCGGCGCGACCACTGGGACGTTTCATCTGGGTTACCTGTACGGATTGAAAACTGCCGGACAGTATAAAGCCGAGCCGCCCTTACAGGTATTTAAAACGCCTCACCCGACGCGCGGGCCGGCATCGCCCCACCACAGTGCATTGGGAGCGGGCCTCGCTTGAGTTACACTCTTGCGCCTTTATCGCCCCCACGGCCCGGCGTGTCGCGCCGTCACCACGAGGTCTCCTCCCATGGTCCATAGCATGACCGCCTTCGCCCGGGCTGAACGGGCCGGGGCCCATGGCACCCTTTCCTGGGAGCTGCGCTCAGTCAATCATCGCTACCTCGAGCCTCACCTTCGGCTGCCGGACGCTTTCCGAGAGCTGGAAGGCGCCGTGCGCGAAGCATTGCGCGCCGGGCTGTCACGCGGCAAGGTGGAATGCACCCTGCGCTGGAACGAAGAGTCGGCCAGCCAAGCACCCAGGCTGGACCTGGCGCGCGCCGGCGAGTTGATCGAAGCCGCGCAGGCGGTCGCCGCGCTGATCAGCCAGCCCGCGCCGATCGACCCGCTGCAAGTGCTGGCTTTGCCGGGGGTAATGGTCAGCGAGGGCGTGGATACCCAGGCAATGCAAGCCAGCGCGCTGGAGCTGTTCAACGAAGCGCTGACCGAGATGAAGACGGGTCGGGCGCGCGAAGGCGCCGAACTGGCGAAGCTGATCAATGATCGGCTGGATGCAATGGCCGAGGATATCTCGGCGCTGCGTGGGCAGGTGCCTCAGATGCTGGCAGCCTACCGGCAGAAAATCCTGGACCGTTTTACCGAAATGCGCGCGGAGCTGGACCCTATGCGCCTGGAGCAGGAACTGGTGCTGCTGGCGCAGAAGAGCGACGTGGCCGAAGAGCTTGACCGCCTCGCCACTCACGTGCGCGAAGTGCGGCGGGTGCTGGCCAGCCCGGGCGCCGCTGGCAGGCGCCTGGACTTCCTCATGCAGGAGCTCAACCGCGAAGCCAATACCCTCGGCTCGAAAGCCTTCGATCCCCGCAGCACACAAGCGGCGGTGAACCTGAAGGTGCTGATCGAACAAATGCGCGAACAAGTGCAGAACATTGAGTAAGGCAACTTTGATGAAACCGACACCTGGCACCCTTTATATCGTTTCCGCGCCGTCCGGCGCCGGCAAGACCAGCCTGGTCAAAGCGCTGATCGACGCCGAAGCCGACATCTGCGTGTCGGTTTCCCATACCACCCGCGCCATGCGCCCCGGCGAAGCCGATGGCGTGAATTATCATTTCGTCGACCGGGCGACCTTCGAGGCAATGATCGAGCACGGCGATTTCCTGGAGCAGGCCGAAGTATTCGGCAACCTCTATGGCACCTCCAAAAGCCGCCTGCAGCAAACCCTTGAATCGGGCCAGGACCTGATTCTTGAAATCGACTGGCAGGGCGGCGAGCAGGTTCGTCGGCTGATCCCAGGCACGCGCTCGATTTTCATCCTGCCGCCGTCGCAGCAGGCGTTGCGTCAGCGCCTGACCAATCGCGGCCAGGACAGCGATGAGATTATCGAAGGGCGCATGCGCGAAGCGGTGAACGAAATGCGGCACTACGTAGAGTACGATTACGTAGTGATCAACGATGATTTCGCCACCGCCCTCGCCGACCTGCGCGCGATTTTCCGGGCGAACCGTCTGTGCCAAGGCCTGCAACAAGTGCGTCACGAGGCGTTGCTGCAGGGTTTGCTGGGCTGAAAGCGATGCGCGGCAGACCAACGGCGACAGAAATGTGAGCTGACGCAACGGTGGCTCTTCCATTAAGGCTGGTGATTTTTTAAACTGCCTAGTCCGCTACCCCGCTTCGGCGGGCGCTCACTGTTTATGCAAGAGGAAGACCATGGCCCGCGTGACCGTTGAAGACTGCCTGGAACATGTCGATAACCGCTTCGAGCTGGTCATGCTCGCCACCAAGCGCTCCCGTCAGCTGGCAACCGGCGGCAAGGAGCCCAAGGTGGGTTGGGAAAACGACAAGCCTACCGTGGTAGCCCTGCGCGAGATCGCCGCCGGCCTGGTCGATTACGATGTAATCGCTGAGGCAGAGATCGTCGATGAAGAGCCGCTGTTCACTGCGTTCGAGGACGAGGCCAACGAGGCCGTTTAATTACATGCCCTGTCGACCCACCGCGGCGAAGGCGCCATTCTGGCGGGAGGTTCCTCCTTGCCAGGCATAGACGTTCTTGCCGAGCGCTTGTCGACCTATCTCGGCAAGGACCAGGTCAATCTGGTCCGCCGGGCATACTATTACGCCGAACAGGCTCACGACGGCCAGCGCCGCCGTAGCGGTGAGCCTTACGTCACCCACCCGCTCGCGGTGGCGAATATCCTTGCCGACATGCACATGGACCATCAAAGCCTGATGGCGGCCATGCTCCATGACGTGATCGAAGACACCGGTATCGCCAAGGAAGCGCTGTGCGCCCAATTCGGCGAAACCGTTGCCGAGCTCGTCGACGGTGTCAGCAAGCTGACCCAGATGAACTTCGAGACCAAGGCCGAGGCTCAGGCGGAGAACTTCCAGAAGATGGCCATGGCCATGGCGCGGGACATCCGCGTAATTCTGGTGAAGCTCGCCGACCGGCTGCACAACATGCGCACCCTTGAAGTACTGTCCGGGGAGAAGCGCCGGAGAATCGCCAAGGAAACCCTCGAAATCTACGCGCCCATCGCCAACCGGCTGGGCATGCACAACGTGCGCGTGGAGTTCGAGGACCTTGGCTTCCAGGCCATGCACCCCATGCGCTCGGAGCGCATTCACCAGGCAGTGAAGCGCGCCCGAGGCAACCGCAAGGAGCTGGTCGCCAAGATCGAGCAGTCCCTGGCCAATTGCCTGGCCGTGGATGGCATCGAAGGCGACGTGAGCGGCCGCCAGAAGCACCTGTACGGGATCTACAAGAAGATGCGCGGCAAGCGTCGCGCCTTCAACGAGATCATGGACGTATATGCGTTCCGCATCGTGGTAGACAAGGTGGACACCTGCTACCGGGTGTTGGGCGCAGTGCATAATCTGTACAAGCCACTGCCGGGCCGTTTCAAGGATTACATCGCCATCCCCAAGGCCAACGGCTATCAGTCCCTGCATACCACGTTGTTCGGTATGCACGGCGTGCCGATCGAAATCCAGATCCGCACCCGGGAAATGGAAGAAATGGCCAACAATGGCATCGCCGCGCATTGGCTGTACAAGTCCAACGATGACGATGTACCCAAGAGCACCCATGCGCGGGCGCGCCAGTGGGTCAAAGGCGTTCTGGAGCTGCAACAGCGGGCCGGCAACTCCCTGGAGTTCATCGAAAGCGTAAAGATCGACCTCTTCCCCGACGAGGTCTACGTGTTCACGCCCAAGGGCAAGATCATGGAGCTGCCCAAAGGCTCCACCGCGGTGGACTTCGCCTATGCCGTGCATACCGATGTGGGTAACAGCTGCATCGCTTGCCGCATCAATCGCCGCCTGGCGCCCCTTTCCGAGCCGTTGCAGAGCGGCTCTACCGTGGAAATCGTCAGCGCGCCCGGCGCCCGGCCGAACCCGGCCTGGCTGAATTTCGTGGTCACCGGCAAGGCGCGCACACACATTCGCCACGCGCTCAAGCTACAGCGCCGGTCCGAGTCGGTCAGCCTGGGCGAGCGCCTGCTGAATAAGGTACTGAACAGCTTCGACGCGTCGCTCGATGGCATCCCCGCCGAGCGTATCCAGCTTCTGCTGACTGAATACCGCCTGGAGGTCATCGAGGACCTACTGGAAGATATCGGCCTTGGCAACCGCATGGCCTACGTCGTGGCGCGGCGTTTGCTCGCCTCGGACGGAGAAGCCTCGCCCAATCATGAAAGCCCACTGGCCATCCGCGGCACCGAGGGGCTGGTGCTCAGTTACGCCAAATGCTGTACGCCCATTCCCGGGGACCCTATCGTGGGCCACTTGTCCGCGGGCAAAGGCATGGTGGTGCATCTGGAGAACTGCCGAAACATCAGCGAAGTGCGGCATAACCCTGAAAAATGCATCCAGCTGGCCTGGGCCAAGGATGTCAGTGGGGAGTTCAACGTTGAACTGAGGGTTGAGCTGGAGCACCAGCGCGGCCTGATTGCCTTGCTGGCTAGTAGCGTCAACGCCGCCGATGGCAACATCGAGAAGATCAGCATGGACGAGCGCGACGGGCGCACCAGCGTCGTTCACCTGATGGTGAGCGTACATGATCGTGTGCATCTCGCTCGGGTTATCCGCAAGTTGCGGGCGCTCAACGGCGTTATCCGAATCACACGCATGCGGGCCTAGGGCGATCCGGGCTCGCTTGCGCAATGGCTACTACAACAAGGAGTTTGGCAATGACCAAGAGCGTCATTCATAGCGACAAGGCCCCTGCCGCCATCGGTACCTATTCCCAAGCCATCAAGGCCGGGAACACGGTTTACATGTCCGGGCAGATCCCCCTCGACCCCGCCACCATGGAACTGGTGGAAGGCTTCGAAGCGCAAACCGTGCAGGTGTTCGAGAACCTCAAATCCGTGGCCGAAGCGGCCGGCGGCTCGTTCAAGGACATCGTCAAACTCAACATCTTCCTCACCGACCTGAGCAACTTCGCCACGGTGAACGAAGTGATGGGCCGCTATTTCCAGCAGCCCTACCCTGCCCGCGCCGCCATCGGCGTTGCCGCGCTGCCTAAAGGCTCGCAAGTGGAAATGGACGCCATTCTGGTTCTCGAATGAGGCCGTGACGGCGCGCCCCCAGGGGCTCGCCGTCCTCAATCTGCAAGGATTCTCCATGCGCACCCTGTTTTTGGCGGTCCCTGTTCTGGCTACGTTGCTGGGAGGCTGCGCCAGCCACCCCGCCGACGCTGGCGGAACCTGGATCAACGAGGACGCCATCGAAGCGGCGGTTAAGGGCGGTAACCTGCGTCAGGCGTTGCTGGGCATGGGCCCTACGCTCGAATGGCAGATCGACAGCGCCGCCAGCAAGGCCACCTCCAGCAACGGCTTCGAAGTCGCCGAGGGCAACCTCACCGCGACGGGTAAGGGCGAATGGCGGGTGGACTTCTACGGCAACGGCGCCGAGTCGCTCGCGCTGGATGACGACGAACTGCTGCAGGCGTCGAGCGACAGCGCGGCTGAACAGACCTTCAAGCGGGTAGATCCTGCGCAGCCATTGCTCCCGCCCGGGGGCGCCTTCGAACATCGCTTGTACGAAGCCTACATGGGCGGCGAATGGACAGTGAGCGAAGGTGAAGGCCTGGGCACGAAGGTACGCTTCCTGCCCGATGGCCACGTCGAAGGGTTACCCGGCATGGACCGCTACGCCCTATGCCTCGGGGGCGATTGCGCGGCCATGAGCGGCGCCTTCGACAGCATCTGGCTGCAGAGCGGCGCACAGGGCGCCGCCTATATCCTCCAGCGAAGCAAGGATCAGCTCGAGATCTATCAGGCCACTAACCAGGCCGCGGCGGATGAAATGCCAAGCCTGCGGCCTGGCGCGGTTGCCTGGCGCCTGACGCGCTAAGGCCGGTCCAGCTGCGAAAGCAATGCCGCGTAGCCTTGCTGGTAATCGGGATACCGCGGCGCCCAGCCGATACCCCGGGCGAGGGCGTTGCTGCAACGCTTGCTTCCAGTCCGGCGCACGGGGCTTGCCTCACCGGACACTTCAACATCGAGTTGCTTGCGTAACCAGGCCAGCACTTCATGCAGCGGGGCGGGATTGTCATCCACGCCAAGGTAACAGCCTGCCAGCGCCTCACCGGCCCGGTCCGCTCGCAACAAGTGAGCGATAAGCCCGGCGGCGTCATCGGCGTGTATCCGGTTGCCGTATTGCGGCGGTTCCTGCTCCGCGTGGGCACCCTGCCGAGCTTGATTGATCAGCCGCTCCCGGCCAGGCCCATAGATACCCGTAAGCCGAACAACTGTCGCCGGAATCCGGCTGGAGCCCGCGAGGCTTTCAGCTTCAAGCATGATCCGGCCCGCGTAACCCCCAGGCGCGGTGGGAGAGGCTTCGTTCACCCATTCCCCATTGGCCTGGCCGTACACGCTACTGCTGGACACGAAAACCAGCCGCTTAGGGGCCTGTGCCGTCTGTTTGACCCAACTCATGACATTGGCAAGCCCATCGAGATACGCCCGTCGGTACCCCGCCTCATCGTGTTGGTCCGCGGCCACGGCATAAACGAGGTAATCGGGCGCAAGCGTTTCCCACCCAGCCGGGCAAGCCGCCTCGGCGAAATCCGCCTGGAGGCCGGGTAGCCCGGGTGGTAACCGAGCCAGGTTGCGGCGTATGCCTGTAACGTGCCAACCAGTGGCCTGGAGTTGCAGCGCCAGCCTTGCGCCAACATCTCCGCAACCGGCAATCGCGACCCTGGGTATGCTCATGAACACCTCTATCTCGGCTTCGCTTGCGGTGCGCGTGTGAAAAATCCGACGCAATCGCTTCTGCTATTAAGAATTACTTGCAATAATGGCGCACCATTTGCCCCGGCGCCCATCAGCCTGCATGGACCGCCACCTCCATTATTCAGGTTCGGCCAGCATGAATTCTACTCAGTTCTCTGTTTCGCTCCCCACGCTTCGCGGTGTCTCGCGCGCCTGGTGCGCCTTGGCCGTGCTGCTTGTCAGCCTGGCTGCCCCGGTCGCATTCGCCGATACCGCCGCCACCCCCGCGGCACCAGCTGCCACCGAAGCGCCTGCCTCAACCGATGCCCCGCTGCCAAGCCAGCCGGTAATGGCCGAGGATGCACCCAGCATTGAAGACCCCTCGCTGAACCTGGGCCACGATCTGTCCCCTTGGGGCATGTACCAGAACGCCGACATGGTCGTGAAAGCCGTGATGATCGGCCTTGCCATCGCCTCCATCATTACCTGGACGCTCTGGATCGCGAAGGGCCTGGAAGTGCTCGGAGCCAAGCGCCGCCTACGTCGCGAGATCGGAGTGCTCAAGCGCGCCGCTACCTTGAAGGCCGCGGGCGATGCGACCAACCAGCCCGGCACTCTGGCTCATCTACTGGTGCAGGATGCAATGGAAGAGCTGCAGTTGTCCGCCAATGCCCGCGACAAGGATGGCATCAAGGAGCGCGTCAGCTTCCGCCTCGAGCGCTTGGTCGCTGCCTGTGGCCGCAAGATGAGCAGCGGTACCGGCGTGCTGGCTACCATTGGCTCTACCGCGCCGTTCGTAGGGCTGTTCGGTACCGTATGGGGCATCATGAACAGCTTCATCGGTATCGCCAAAACCCAGACCACCAACCTGGCGGTGGTAGCGCCCGGTATCGCCGAAGCACTTCTGGCCACCGCGCTGGGCCTGGTAGCCGCCATTCCAGCAGTGGTCATCTATAACGTGTTCGCGCGCTCTATCACCGGTTACAAGGCGCAGGTCGCCGATGCGAGCGCGCAAGTATTGCTGCTGGTAAGCCGCGACTTGGATCACCACCCTGTCGAGCGCGCCAGCCAGCCGCACGCCATGGTCAAAGCGGGTTAATCATGGGCCTGCATCTTAAGGAAGGCGCCGACGAGCTCGCCGAAAACCACGAGATCAACGTCACGCCGTTCATCGACGTCATGTTGGTTCTGCTCATCATCTTCATGGTTGCCGCGCCGCTGGCCACCGTGGACATCAAGGTCGATCTGCCCGCGTCCACGGCCAAACCCGCGCCTCGGCCGGAAAAACCGGTATTTCTCAGCGTGAAAGCCGACAAGCAGCTGTACCTGGGTGATGACATGGTCGACCGCGCAACCCTTGGCCAAGTGCTGGACGACCGCACCCATGGCAAGAAAGACACGACGATCTTTTTCCAGGCAGACAAGGGCGTGGATTACGGCGACCTCATGGAAGTCATGGATACATTGCGGGGCGCTGGCTACCTGAAAGTCGGCCTGGTAGGCCTTGAGACGGCAGGCAAGCAATGATCGCAGCGAGTCGCCCCCTGCCAGGCTTCGCGAGGTACGGTGGTAGCCTGGCCCTGGTGCTGGCTATTCATGCGGTGGCCATCGTGATTGCGCTGAACTGGAAAAGCACCATCACGCCACCGGCGCCACCGCCGGCGATGATGATGGAGCTGGCTCCGCTTCCCGAGCCTCAGCCTTTGCCGCCGCCCGTGGTTCAACCACCGCAGCCGGTGGAAGAGCCGCCACTGCCCAAGGTAGTGGAAGCGCCAAAGCCTGTGATCGAGCTGCCCAAGCCGAAACCAAAGCCCAAACCGCAGCCACCCAAGCCGCAGCCAAAGCCTGAACCCAAGCCCGAGCCGCCCAAGGAAATGCCAGCCGAGCAGCCCGCCGCGGCAAGCGCTGCCGCGCCCGCGAAGGCACCGGCGCCCACGCCACCCTCACCGCCCGCGCCGCCTGCCAGCACCGGGCCAAGCTGGGAAAGCGAAGTACTGGGGCGCCTGGCTCGGTTCAAGGAATATCCGCCAGCGGCACGTAGCAGAGGCACGGTTGGTCAGGTAGTGGTCGAGTTCACCATGGACGGCCAAGGCCGCGTGCTGGACGCGAATGTCATCAGCAGCTCTGGCAGCAGCCTGCTGGACCGGGCGGCGTTGCGCGCCGTGAACCGCGCGCAACCGTTGCCGGTGCCGTCGGCGGACAGGTTGAGCGGCGGAACGATCAAGCTCAAGGCGCCCTTCACCTTCAACCTCACCCGCTGAGAGGGATCTGATACAACCTTGGGTCTTCGATAACGTGCGTCTATCGACGGCAGCCGCTATGCTGGGGCCGCAACTTCATGGACGCCCGTTATGACCCTTACAGAATTACGCTACATCGTGACCCTCGCCCAGGAGCAGCATTTCGGCCATGCCGCCGAACGCTGCCATGTGAGCCAGCCCACATTGTCGGTTGGGGTAAAGAAACTCGAAGACGAACTCGGCGTGCTGATCTTCGAGCGCAGCAAAAGCGCTGTACGCCTCACGCCAGTGGGCGAGAGCATCGTTGCCCAGGCGCAAAAGGTGCTTGAGCAGGCGCAGGGCATCCGTGAACTGGCGCAAGCGGGCAAGAACCAGCTCACCGCGCCCCTGAAGGTCGGCGCCATCTATACCGTCGGGCCGTACTTGTTCCCCCACCTCATACCTCAGCTGCACCGGGTCGCCCCGCAGATGCCGCTGTACATCGAGGAAAACTTCACCCACCTGCTGCGGGACAAGCTGCGCAATGGTGAACTCGACGCGGTGATCGTCGCGCTTCCTTTCAACGAAGCCGATGTGCTCACGCTGCCGCTTTACGATGAGCCCTTCCAGGTGCTGATGCCCAGTGACCATCCCTGGACCCGCAAGGAAACCATCGACTCCGCCCTGCTCAACGACAAGAGCTTGCTGTTGCTGGGCGAAGGCCATTGCTTCCGCGATCAGGTACTGGAGGCCTGCCCCACCCTGGGCAAGGGGGCCGATGCGTCACGGCATACCACGGTTGAATCCAGCTCGCTGGAAACCATCCGCCATATGGTGGCATCCGGGCTGGGCGTTTCAGTATTGCCGCTGTCCGCGGTGCATAGCCATCATTACGCGCCTGGCGTGATCGAAGTGCGGCCCATGACGCCGCCAGCGCCTTTCCGTACGGTTGCCATCGCCTGGCGTGCCAGCTTCCCAAGGCCCAAGGCTATCGAGATCCTCGCCGACTCGATCCGCTTGTGCTCGGTGGTCAAGGCGCCCGCGTCGAACACTAAAGCTGCGGTATGACCGAACTCGCTGGCGTGCCGGTTACGGCGCTCAAGGGGGTAGGCGAAGCCATGGCGGAGAAGCTCGCCAGGGTGGGGCTGGAAACCGTACAGGACGTCCTGTTCCATCTGCCCCTGCGCTACCAGGATCGCACCCGGGTAATCCCTATCGGCAGCCTGCGCCCCGGCCAGGATGCCGTTATCGAGGGCGTGGTGCGTGGCGCGGATGTAATGATGGGCAAGCGTCGCAGCCTGCTCGTGCGGCTGGGCGATGACACCGGAGTGGTAAGCCTGCGCTTTTATCACTTCAGCAACGCCCAGAAGGAAACCCTCAAGCGCGGCACCCCGGTGCGCTGCTATGGGGAAGCCCGCCCCGGTGCCTCTGGGCTTGAAATCTATCACCCCGAATACCGCGCCCTTACCGGCGACGAGCCCGTCCCGGTCGAGCAAACCCTCACCCCGATCTACCCACTGACCGAGGGGCTTACCCAGCAGCGCCTTCGCCAGCTGTGCTTGCAAAGCCTGGCCATGCTGGGCCCGAACAGCCTGCCGGATTGGCTCCCTCAGGAGCTGGCGCGCGAATACCGGCTCGGGCCGCTCGGGGATGCCATTCGCTACCTGCACCAACCGCCCGCCGATGCCGACGTGGAGGAACTTGCCCTCGGCCATCACTGGGCCCAGGAGCGCCTGATCTTCGAAGAGCTGCTTACCCATCAGCTTTCCCAGCAACGGCTGCGTGAAAGCCTGCGCGCTCAACAGGCGCCGCCGCTGCCACCCCCGCGCGCCTTGCCGGCGCGTTACCTGGCAAACCTGGGCTTCAGGCCTACGGGCGCGCAGCAACGGGTAGGCAGCGAGATCGCTTACGACCTTTCGCAGAACGCGCCCATGCTGCGCCTGGTGCAAGGCGATGTCGGCGCGGGCAAAACCGTAGTCGCGGCCTTGGCTGCATTGCAGGCGATAGAAGCGGGATATCAGGTTGCCCTGATGGCGCCCACTGAGATTCTCGCCGAGCAGCACTACATCAACTTCCAGCGCTGGTTCGAGCCGCTGGGGATCGAGGTTGCGTGGCTGGCGGGCAAGCTCAAGGGCAAAACGCGCCAGGCCGCGCTGGAGCGGATCGCCGCCGGGGCTCCCATGGTGGTAGGTACGCATGCGTTGTTCCAGCCCGAAGTTCGCTTCCATCGCCTCGCCCTGGCAATTATCGACGAGCAGCACCGCTTTGGAGTGCAGCAGCGCCTGGCGCTGCGGCAGAAGGGTGTGGACGGCCGCCTCTGCCCGCACCAGTTGATCATGACCGCGACACCTATCCCGCGAACACTGGCCATGAGTGCATACGCCGACCTCGATACCTCCGTGCTGGATGAGCTTCCGCCGGGGCGCACCCCGGTCAATACCGTACTGGTCGCGGACAGCCGGCGCATCGAAGTGATCGAGCGTGTGCGCGCCGCTTGCGCCGAAGGCCGTCAGGCGTATTGGGTATGCACCCTGATCGAGGAATCCGAAGAGCTCACTTGTCAGGCAGCGGAGACCACCTTTGAGGAGCTCACCAGCGCGCTTGGCGAGCTGCGCGTGGGCTTGGTACACGGGCGGATGAAGCCGGCCGAGAAAGCCGAGGTGATGGCCCGCTTCAAGCAGGGCGAGCTCCAACTGCTGGTGGCCACAACGGTGATCGAAGTGGGTGTGGACGTTCCAAATGCCAGCCTGATGATCATCGAAAACCCGGAGCGCCTCGGCCTGGCTCAGCTACACCAGCTGCGTGGCCGAGTGGGGCGTGGCAGCACCGCCAGCCACTGCGTGTTGCTGTATCACCCTCCCCTGTCTTTCATCGGCAAGGAGCGGCTCGGGATCATGCGCGAAACGAATGATGGGTTCGTGATTGCCGAGAAGGATCTTGAGCTGCGCGGGCCCGGCGAAATGCTGGGTACGCGGCAAACCGGCCTGCTACAGTTCAAAGTGGCTGACCTGATGCGAGACGCGCACTTGCTGCCAGCGGTACGGGATGCCGCCCAGCAGTTGATCGGTCGCTGGCCTGACCACGTCACTCCGCTGTTGGAGCGCTGGCTGAGGCACGGGCAGCAATACGGCCAAGTGTGAGGCCATTTCCCCTTAATCTGCCCGCATAATTCCCGAAGATGGGTATACTGGCGCTTTGTAAACGTTCGGATACAGCCATGACTGAAGTTGCCCTGGAAGTAGCAACACCGCACGCCCCCGATGCCATCCAGCAGCTGTTGCGCGCTCACAGCATCGATTACCGGGAAGTGATCGACTCGCCACTGCTGAACCCTGCCCGCCAGGTACAGGCGGTACTGCTCGGAGATGCGGTTGGCCTGCTTCTGGTGCTGCTGCGTAAGGATCAGTTGCTGGATCTGACCCGCCTGGCGGAGATCTACGGCCGTACACTCACCGCCGTTCCGTTGGAAAAGCTCAAGCGACTGCTTGACCCGTCCAACCTTGGTGAGCTGCCGGGCATACCGCTGGCCGTCACCGCGCCATGCGTATACGACGAACGGTTACTCGATATCGAATACGTACTGGTCGCTTCCGGCCAGCCCGGCATTCTGCTGGAAATTTCAACGGACCAGAATCAGTTCCGCAAGGCGCTGGCCAATGCCAGCTCCGCGCGCTTTGGCGAAGACGTCGCCAAGCCGGTAGCCCAGCCGTTGTCCGGTTCGCTCAGCGTTATTTCCAAAGGCGTGCAGGCCTTCACGGCGCGTCGCATTCAGCAACGCCTCGAAGACACGATCGAAATTCCACCGCTGGCCACCACCGCGCAGAAGATCATCAAGCTGCGAGTCGATCCGGATGCCAGCACCGACGACGTCACCGGTGTCGTGGAAACCGACCCCGCCCTGGCGGCGCAGGTCGTGAGTTGGGCGGCGTCGCCCTATTACGGCTCGGTGGGCAAGATCCGCTCCGTCGAAGACGCGATCGTGCGGGTGCTTGGCTTCGATCTGGTAATCAACCTTGCACTCGGCCTGGCGCTGGGCAAAACCCTCACCCTGCCCAAGGACAAGCCTCAGCACGCAACGCCCTACTGGCAGCAATCGCTCTATACCGCGGCGGTGGTGGAAGGGCTGACGCGCGCCATTCCCCGTGCTCAGCGGCCTGAAGCAGGCCTCGCGTACCTCGGCGGGCTGTTGCACAACTTTGGCTACCTGCTGCTGGCCCATGTTTTCCCGCCGCATTTCTCGCTCGTGTGCCGCCACCTTGAGGTGAACCCGCACCTGCCTCATGCCTATGTGGAGCAACATCTGCTGGGCATCAGCCGCGAGCAGGTGGGCGCCTGGTTGATGAAGCACTGGGACATGCCCGAAGAGCTGGTCACCGCGCTGCAGTATCAGAACGACGCGAACTACAATGGCGAGCATTCGGCCTATGCCAACCTGGTTTGCCTGGCGGTGCGCCTGCTGCGTGCTCGCGGCAAGGGCTTCGAGGTAGAGGAAGACATTCCGGACGCACTGCTGGAGCGGTTGGATATCCCGCGCGAAAAGGCCAACGAGGTCGTGACCAAGGTGTTGGACGCGGAGCAACTGCTAAGGGAGCTTGCTCAGCAGTTCGGTCAGAGTTAAATCAACGATACGGCTCCCGGCTCGCACACAGGCCGCTACACACCGGCCTGTGGTACGCGAGCCGCGCTTGTGCCTGCTTAGCCGATACTGTCGCGCAGCCCCTTGCCTGGCTTGAAGGCTACGGTATTGCTTGCACGGATTTTCACGGGTTCGCCAGTTTGCGGGTTTTTGCCTGTGCGGGCGCCGCGGTGGCGTTTTTCGAAGGTCCCGAAGCCGACGAGGGTCACATTGCCCTTGTTCACAGCCTGGGTGATTTGCTCGAGCAACACGTTAAGAACGTGGTTGGCCTGGTCCCGAGTGAGATCGGCCTTGTCGGCGATAGCCTGGGCGAGTTCAGGTTTGCGCATGAATGATGCCTCTTTGCGGTTTTTGTTTTTATGTCCGGCTGGGTAGGCCCGTGCCGAATGCGCACGTGGACCCCTATCCACGGCTGACTGATCGAGAATGGCATGCCCAGCGCACCCGCGCCAGTGGTGCGAAGGGCTTTATTACGGGAAGTTCGAGCTGATTCCGACGGATCGAATGGCTTATCGGCCAGGGGCCGTCGGGGCCCGGAGGGGTTTCAAACGATCTCGATCATTTCGAAATCTGTTTTCCCCACGCCACAGTCCGGGCAAAGCCAATCTTCGGGAACATCTTCCCAACGGGTACCGGGCGCCAGCCCTTCTTCGAGGCAACCGGTCGCCTCGTCATAGATAAAACCACATACCACGCACTGCCACTTCTTCATTGGATTCCCTCATCGTTGGGCTATCACCGGCCTGCCAGGGCGCCAGGCCATTCATGCTAAGCTCCATGGCCTGTCAACCGCCATGCCTTGAAACCGTGCCGCCTATTGACCCCGTTTCCCAGCCTCTTTGGTCACACCCAATCGAAACCAGCGATCCGTTGCTGGAGAACTGGCTGTTCGACGCCGGCTCACTCACTCGCCGGCTGACTCGCCTCTCGGCAGACAGCTTCACAGTCGTACCGGCAAGCGAAGGCTGGGCCCCGTTGCGCGAAGACGAATGCCAGGCATTGGGCCTGCCCTTGAATACCACGGGCTGGGTACGGGAAGTTTACCTCAATGGCCACGGCCGGCCGTGGGTGTATGCGCGCAGTGTGGCGGGGCAGGCTGCGCTTAGGCAGGACGGGTTTCCGCTACCTGCGCTAGGCTCCCGCTCCCTTGGCGAGCTTCTGTTCGTGAACGGTGGCTTCACCCGGGGCGCCATCGAGGCCGGGCGTTACCCGCCCGGCTGGGTACCCGGGGTTGCGGTAACCGAGGCTCCGTGGGCCCGGCGTTCGCGCTTCGATCGCGGTGCGCTGGGCATCCTCGTCACGGAAGTTTTTTTGCCTGAGTTCTGGGCGGCTCTGCCCAGCTTCACGGAGATCCCCTGATGTACCTGGCCTTGCTTCGCTCGTTGAACCGTGTGCATCCCCGCGCCTGGGACTTTATCCAGCTAAGCCGCATGGACAAGCCCATCGGTATCTATCTGCTGCTGTGGCCCACCTTATGGGCGCTGTGGATTGCGGGCGAAGGCAGCCCCTCGCTGGGCAATATCGCGATCTTCGTGCTTGGGGTGATTCTGATGCGCGCGGCGGGATGTGTGGTAAATGATTTCGCCGACCGCAAGGTGGATGGCCATGTGCGCCGCACCGAGCAGCGGCCCTTGGTCAGTGGGAAGGTCGAAGGGCGCGAAGCACTGGTGTTCTTCGCGGTACTCATAACGCTGAGCTTCGCCCTGGTGCTTTGCACCAACGCTTCAACCGTGTGGCTGTCGCTAGGCGGCCTTGTGCTTGCCGCCAGCTATCCCTTCATGAAGCGCTACACCTACTACCCGCAAGTGGTACTGGGAGCGGCGTTCTCCTGGGGCATGCCCATGGCCTTTACCGCTGAGACAGGCCACGTCCCAACTGCGGCATGGGGCCTCTATGCGGCCAACCTGCTGTGGACGGTTGCATACGACACCTACTATGCGATGACGGATCGGGAAGATGACCTGCGCGTGGGCATCAAATCCACGGCGATTCTGTTCGGCAACTCCGACCGCCTGATCATCGGCATCCTCCAGGGGCTAGCCATCGCCTGCCTGCTGCTCACCGCAGATCGCTTCGGCCTGGGGGGCTGGTTCCAGGCGGGCCTGTTGGTCGCTGTCGGGTGCTTTGTCTGGGAGGCGTGGCATACGCGCAAGCGCGAGCGCATGGCCTGCTTCGAAGCGTTTTTACACAATCACTGGGCGGGGCTGGCCATATTCCTCGGCATCGTGCTGGATTACGCCCTGCGATAGCGCAGCCGCCGATTGACGCGGGCCGCAGGCCAGCGAAAGCTTCAGTACCAAGCCCATGACTTGCTAACCTTTCCCAGGGCTGTCATGTGACTGCAATATTTCCGTTATCTAATGCAGCGCAACATCCAGGACAGGCTCGAGGGTAAACCATGGTTGGCAAAAGCATTCTTATCGTTGACGACGAAGCGCCTATTCGCGAGATGATCGCCGTCGCGTTGGAGATGGCCGGCTATGATTGCCTTGAGGCTGAAAACAGCCAGCAAGCTCATGCGGTGATTGTCGACCGCAAGCCCGACCTTATCCTGCTGGACTGGATGCTTCCGGGTACCTCGGGGATCGAGCTGGCGCGTCGGCTCAAGCGCGACGAACTTACCGCTTCCACGCCCATTATCATGCTCACCGCCAAAGGCGAGGAAGACAACAAGATCCAAGGCCTGGAGGTGGGCGCCGATGACTACATCACCAAGCCCTTCTCACCACGCGAGCTGGTAGCGCGCCTCAAGGCTGTGCTGCGCCGTGCCGGGGCCACCGATAACGAAACGCCCATCGAAGTGGGCGGCCTGCTGCTTGACCCTATCAGCCATCGGGTGACCATCGACGGCAAGCCCGCGGACATGGGCCCTACCGAATACCGCTTGCTGCAGTTTTTCATGACCCACCAGGAACGCGCCTATACGCGCGGGCAATTGCTCGATCAGGTGTGGGGCGGAAACGTGTATGTCGAAGAGCGCACCGTGGACGTACACATCCGCAGGCTGCGCAAGGCCTTGGGCGAGGCCTATGAAAACCTTGTGCAGACCGTGCGTGGAACAGGGTATCGCTTTTCCACCAAGGCTTGACCGCTCGGCATGCGAAAGGACTGATCGCTAATTGAACCGAAACTGGCACGGCGTTCTTCTTCGCCATTTGCTGTTGCTGATTGGCGCCTGCCTGATACTGGGCTTGCTCACCGGCTATTACGGCATGTGCCTGGCGATAGGCCTGGGGATCTATCTGGCCAATACCCTGCGCCACTTGCTGCGGTTGCAGCACTGGCTACGCCATCAGCAGCGCGACGAGCCACCCCCCGAAGGGCATGGGCTCTGGGGAGACGTGTTCGACAATATCTATAACCTGCAACGCAAGGACAGCCGCGCGCGGGCGCAGCTCCAAGGCGTGATCGACCGCGTGCAGGAATCCACCGCCGCCTTGCGTGATGCGGTCATCATGCTCGATACCGATGGCAACCTGGAATGGTGGAACCCCGCAGCGGATACGCTCCTTGGCCTTAAAACCCCTCAGGATGGCGGCCAGCCGATTACCAATTTGGTACGCCACCCGCGGTTCAAGGAGTATTTCGAAGCCGAGCAGTACGCCGAACCGCTCGAAATGCCGTCCCCGCTGAACGACCGGCTGCGGCTGCAATTCATGATCACGCGCTATGGCAACAACGAGCACCTGATGGTGGTGCGTGACGTAACCCGCATTCATCAGCTGGAACAGATGCGCAAGGACTTCATCGCCAACGTGTCCCACGAGTTGCGTACGCCCTTGACGGTGATCACAGGCTACCTGGAAACGTTACTGGACAACGCCGGCCACCTGAACCCGCGCTGGCTGCGCGCGCTGCAGCAGATGCAGCAGCAAGGCAGCCGCATGCAGACGCTCCTCAACGACCTGTTGTTGCTGGCCAAGCTCGAAGCCACCGACTATCCCTCCGATAACCAGCCGGTGGACGTACAGGCCATGTTGCAGAGCATCGTCAACGATGCCACCGCCCTCTCCGGCGAACGGCATCACAAGGTCACGCTGGAGGCCGCGCCGGGGCTGCGCATGAAGGGCAGCGAACCCGAGCTGCGCAGCGCGTTTTCCAACCTGGTGTTCAACGGGGTGAAATACACTCCCGATAACGGCCGCGTTCATGTGCGCTGGTGGCAGGACGAGACCGGCCTGCACCTGAGTGTGCAGGACTCGGGCATCGGCATCGAAGCCAAACATATTTCGCGGCTTACCGAGCGATTTTATCGAGTGGATTCAAGCCGCAGCTCAAGCACCGGCGGGACAGGCCTGGGCCTGGCCATCGTCAAGCACGTGCTGCTTCGCCACAAGGGCAGCCTGGAAATCACCAGCGTGCCGGGCAAGGGCAGCACCTTTACCTGTCATTTTTCCCAAGCCCTTCTGGCGCCGTCGGAGACGGATGACAGATCACTCGCATGACTGTCTTGTAGAACCCTGCTACGGTTTGGTACTGGCCAATCGTACTTCGACTCGCTAAATTGCTTCGTTCGCGCCTCTGGATGGCGCTATTCCTAACCCAGCACGGATCTCACATCTTTCCAAATGGACCCTTCCCCTGCGTTATCGCTGTCTACCCTCTTCGCCGATTTCGGCATGATTCTCTTCGCGCTCTTCCTGGTTCTGCTCAACGGCTTCTTCGTTGCCGCCGAGTTCGCCATGGTCAAGTTGCGCTCGACCCGCGTCGAATCCATAGCGGAAAAGGAAGGCTGGCGCGGGAAGATTCTGCGCACGGTGCACAGTCAGCTCGACGCCTACCTATCGGCTTGCCAGCTGGGTATCACGCTTGCTTCGCTGGGCCTCGGCTGGGTGGGCGAGCCGGCGTTCGCGCACTTGCTGGAGCCTCTGCTGGCAATGGCGGGCGTTCAGTCGCCGGAAGTCATCAAGGGCGCTTCGTTCTTCACAGCCTTCTTCGTTATTTCCTACCTCCATATCGTGGTGGGCGAACTCGCGCCCAAGTCCTGGGCCATCCGCAAGCCTGAGCTGCTGTCCCTCTGGACGGCGGTGCCGCTGTATCTGTTCTACTGGGCCATGTACCCGGCTATCTGGCTATTGAACGCCAGCGCCAACGGTATCCTGCGGATCGCTGGCCAAGGCGAGCCCGGCCCTCACCACGAGCACCATTACAGCCGCGAGGAGCTCAAGCTGATCCTGCATTCCAGCCGCGGGCAGGACCCAAGCGACCAAGGCATGCGGGTTCTGGCCTCGGCGGTGGAAATGGGCGAGCTGGAAGTGGTGGACTGGGCCAACTCCCGGGAAGACCTCATCGTGCTCGAGCACGGCGCGCCGCTTAAGGAAATCCTGGCCACCTTCCGCCGACACAAATACAGCCGTTATCCGGTGTATGACAGCGAGCGCGGCGAGTTCGTAGGCTTGCTTCACATCAAGGATCTGCTGCTGGAATTGGCCGCGCTGGACCACGTTCCCGCCTCGTTCAACCTCACCGAGCTGACTCGGCCGCTGGAACGGGTATCAAGGCACATGCCTTTGGCCGAGCTGCTGGAGCAGTTCCGCACCGGCGCCGCGCACTTCGCCCTTGTGGAGGAAGCAGACGGCAAGGTCATCGGCTATCTCACCATGGAGGACGTGCTGGAAGTATTGGTCGGCGATATCCAGGACGAGCATCGCAAGGCCGAACGCGGTGTGCTGGCGTACCAGCCAGGCAAGCTGCTGGTGCGTGGCGACACGCCGTTGTTCAAGGTAGAACGCCTGCTTGGCGTGGACCTGGATCACATCGAAGCGGAAACCCTGGCGGGGCTGGTATACGACAGCCTCAAGCGGGTGCCGGAAGATGAAGAAGTGATCGAGGTGGAAGGGCTGCGCATCATCATCAAGAAGATGAAGGGCCCCAAGATCGTGCTGGCCAAGGTATTGAAGCTGGCTTAACGATTGCCCACCGCGAAGTTCGGCAGGCTTTGAAGCGGCTTGTCGAACTCATAAGGGATCGAAACCAGGCCCAGGCCCGTATTGCGCTGCACCACAAAGTGCAAATGGGGCCCGGTACTGTTCCCGGTATTGCCCGAACGCGCCAGCGGCGCGCCGACCGCTACCTTGTCCCCTTCCCGCACCACCACCGAGCCACGCATCAAGTGCAGGTAAACGCTCATGGTGCCGTCGTCGTGAAGCACCCGAACGAAATTCCCGGACGCTTGCTCGCCGCCTTCGCCCTGGCTGTTTTCCACCTTGATCACCGTACCCGCGCGCGCCGCCACGATCGGTGTGCCTTCGGGCATGGCGATATCGATGGCGTAACGGCCGCGCGGGCCTGTATGGCTGAACCGCCCGTTCGCTCCCTGGCTAATCCGGAAAGGGCCGCCTAGCCACGGAAACGGATAACGATAGGCTTGTGGGTTGGACGACGGGTCCCCCAGGGCGTAACGGAACCCTGGAGTGCCCGTGACACGCCTGCCTGCCTTCGCCGGCGCTACACTGGCGAGGACGAGCGAGGAACGTGGAGGTACGGTGCGGGTAATGCTGCGGGGCAAGGTGCCGGCGGCATTGCCCAGGCCACTGAGCCGCAACTCCACCTGCACCGGCGCGTAGAGGTCGTTGCGGGCTTGGAACGTAACCTTGCCGTCGGCGCGGCGTGTCTCAAGCCGCACTTGCGCGGCCAGGGACTCGACCATGCGATCCTGAAATACCAGCCGCTTGGCGCCAGGGGTGACACGGTCGGTGTAGTTGACTACACCGTTGGCGTCAGTGAACTTGTAGATGGCGGAGGCCTGAACCTGGCTCAAGGCACCTAGTAGCGCCACGCTGATCAGCCAAGCCCATGCCGCCTTTCGCATGGGTCAGGCGCCCGGAACGAAGTGCTTCTGTACGGTGCCGCGGGCAATCAGCCGCGAGACGTAATCGAGCTTTTGCGCATCCTGGTCCACGAAGCGGAACGTAAGCTGCAGCCAGTCGCTGTCGGGCTTGGGCTCCATGGCAACAACGGCATGCAAGTAGCCATTGAGCCGCGCCACTTCGCTATCACCCTGCTCCAGGTCCAGCACAGCCTGCTCCAGCACTTGGGGCACGTTGTCGCCACGCTTGACCACCACCAGGGCCTCTTTGAGGCTGAGCGCCTTGATCACACAGGCCATATTAAGCCCACTGGCCAACCGCAGTTGGCCCTGCCCGCGGCCACCCACGGAAGTCGCGGCCGACCGCGCAGCTGGGCTTGGCGCTGCTGCCGGCGCCGACGCGGGCCGGGTGGCGGCAGCGGGGGCAACGGGCGCCGCGGGGGCGGCTTCCGGGCGGTTGCTCGTCAGCGCCGCCAGGGAATCATTGGCGAAGGCAGAGGCATTGGGCCGCGAACCAGGGCCGCTCATCAAGGCATCGAGCTTGCCTGCCCGGTGCAGGGCTTTTTTAACCTTGGTCAATAACTGCTCGTTGGTGAAGGGCTTGCCTACGTAATCGGAAACACCGGCCTGGATCGCCTGGATGACGTTTTCCTTGTCGCCACGGCTCGTCACCATGATGAAAGGTACGGTCTTGGTGCTTTCCTGTTCACGGCACCAGGTCAGCAGTTCCAAGCCGGTCATTTCCGGCATTTCCCAGTCACACAGGATCAGATCGAAGGGGTCCTTGGCCAACATCGTCTGTGCCTTGCGGCCGTTGACGGCATCCTCGATCTGCATGCCAGGAAAGGCGTTGCGCAAACATTTTTTTACCAGATCGCGGATGAAAGGCGCGTCATCCACCACCAGAACACTGACCTTAGCCATTAAGGACTCCTGAAATTCATCCGGACAGCATAGCGTGCGCCACCGCGGCTACACGTAACCGGATCTCGCGCCCGCCAGGCGGGCGCCAAAAATTCTGCTGCCAGTATGAACGAAAACGCCCGGCAAAGGCCGGGCGTCGATACTCGGGCAAACTTACTTATCGTCAGCGCGGGGCGAAACATTAGCGCGTTCGGCGTTACGGCGAACCTCTTCCTTCATGCGCTCCAGGCCAAGATGCCGAACATCGGTGCCTTGAACCAGGTAAATCACCAGTTCGGCGATATTGCGAGCATGGTCGCCGATGCGCTCCAGCGAGCGCAGCGCCCAGATCACGTTCAGTACGCGGGAAATCGAGCGGGGGTCTTCCATCATGTAGGTGACCAGCTCGCGCAGCGCGGTCTTGTATTCCCGGTCGATGGTCTTGTCATACTGCGCTACGGACAGGGCCAGGTCCGCGTCGAAACGCGCGAACGCGTCCAGTGCGTCGCGCACCATTTTCAGTACCTGGTCGCCGATGTGTCGTACTTCCACATACCCCCGTGGCGATTCGCCTTCCTCGCACAGTTGGATAGCGCGCCGGGCAATCTTGGTGGACTCATCCCCGATGCGTTCGAGGTCGATCACCGACTTGGAAATGCTGATGATCAACCGTAAATCCGAAGCGGCGGGCTGCCGGCGCGCCAGAATCCGCAGGCACTCTTCGTCAATGTTGCGTTCCATCTGGTTGATCTCATCATCCAGGTCGCGCACTTGCTGGGCAAGGCCGGAATCCGCTTCGATCAGCGCGCTGACCGCATCGTTGACCTGCTTCTCCACCAACCCGCCCATGGCCAGCAGGTGGCTACGCACTTCTTCCAGCTCGGCGTTGAACTGCTGTGAAATGTGGTGATTGAGGCTCATTTTATCGATCATGGGTCAGGCTCCTGGATACCGGTAAGGGTTGGCGTCAGCATTGGTGCGTACGGTCAGGGCAGCTCGGTCAGCCATAGCGGCCGGTGATGTAATCTTCTGTCTGCCTCTTTTTCGGATTGGTGAACATGCGATCGGTATCGCCGAACTCCACCAGCTTGCCCATGTGCATGAATGCGGTGTAATCCGATACACGGGCAGCCTGTTGCATGTTGTGGGTCACGATCACGATGGTGAAGCGTGTCTTGAGCTCGTAGATCAGTTCTTCCACTTTGAGGGTGGAAATAGGGTCAAGGGCGGAGCAAGGCTCGTCGAGCAACAGCACCGTGGGTTCCACGGCGATGGTGCGGGCGATGACCAACCGTTGTTGCTGGCCACCTGACAGGCCCAGCGCGGACTCGTGCAGCCGATCCTTGACCTCATCCCACAGCGCCGCGCCCCGCAGCGCCCACTCCACCGCCTCATCGAGCACCCGCTTCTTCTTTACGCCCTGGATACGCAGCCCATACACCACGTTTTCGTAGATGGTCTTGGGGAATGGGTTGGGCTTCTGGAACACCATCCCCACACGCCGACGCAACTCGGCCACATCCTGGCCGCGGCGATAAATGTCGTCCCCGTATACCTTCACCGCGCCTTCCACGCGGCAGTCGTCCACCAGATCGTTCATACGATTGAACGTACGCAACAGCGTGGACTTGCCACAGCCTGAGGGGCCGATGAATGACGTTACCCGGCGCTGGGGAATGCTAAGGGCGACATCGAACAGGGCCTGCTGGGCCCCGTAATAGAGATTCAGCCCGGCGACCTCGATAGCGGCTTCCTCAGCCACAACGGCAAGGCCCGCCTTCTTTCGGCCCAGGGCTGTCATGTCGAGGCCCCGGCCGGGGGTGTGCTGCTGCATGCAGGCTCCATACGCTATTAAACGGAACATCAACGGGCTGGCCGCCCTTGCATCAGGTGTCGAGCGCTCGGTATTTCTCGCGCAAGCGGTTACGGATAGCGACCGCCGACAGGTTCAGCAATGCAATTACCAACACCAGTAACAAGGCTGTGGCGTACACCAAGGGGCGCGCGGCTTCGATGTTCGGGCTCTGGAACCCGACATCATAAATATGGAACCCCAGGTGCATGATTTTCTGGTCCAGGTGCAGGTAGGGGTAGTTGCCGTCCACGGGCAGGGCAGGTGCCAGCTTGACCACGCCTACCAACATCAGCGGCGCTACCTCCCCCGCCGCGCGCGCGATCGCCAGGATCAACCCAGTCATGATGGCCGGGCTGGCCATGGGCAATACGATCTTCCACAAGGTTTCGGCCTTGGTGGCGCCCAATGCAAGGGAGCCCTCGCGCAAGGACCTTGGTATGCGCGCCAGCCCTTCTTCAGTAGCCACGATCACGACCGGTACGGCCAACAAGGCGAGTGTGAGCGAAGCCCACAACAACCCTGGCGTACCGAGGGTGGGCGCTGGCAGCGCCTCGGGGAACAACAGCCTGTCCAGCGACCCGCCAAGTACATAGACGAAGAACCCCAGCCCGAACACGCCATAGACAATGGCTGGAACCCCGGCCAGGTTGTTCACCGCGATACGTATCAAGCGGGTCATCCAGCCCTGGCGCGCATATTCGCGCAGGTAAACGGCCGCCAGCACACCAAAGGGGGTAACCACCACCGCCATCAGCAGGGTCATCATTACCGTGCCGAATATGGCAGGGAACACACCGCCCTCAGTGTTGGCTTCACGGGGGCCGGTGCTTAAAAACTCCCAAAGCCTCTCGAGATAAACGCGGGATTTTTCCGGAATGCCCATCGCGTTGGGCTGCAAGGCATGAAGCACGTTACTCAGGTTTACTTCCAGTTCGCGGCCCTGTGCGTCAGCCACGGTGATGCTGTCGCGAGCGGCTGATTGGCGTAGCGCCTGCAACCGGCTTTCCAGCACCTGGTAACGCGCGTTGAGCTCGCCGCGCTCTGCCGCGAGGTCCGCCTGGCGGGCCGCATCCAGTTGGCCGCTCAGCTCCAGCTTGCGGGCTTCGAGCCGCAACCGCTCCAACCCGTGATTGATCTTGCCCACGTCCCCCTTTTCAACCTGCTCGAGCTGGTCGGCGACCGCCATGGCTCTGGCAAGGCGTGGTTGCAATTGGTGCCAAGCGTCCGGGCCCTGGGCTATCACCCGGCCGTTTTCCTTTACATCGACCAGGCGGCCATAGAAATTGCCCCACTCCCGCCGCTCAAGCACCAGTACCTCTGCCGGGTAAGTACGTTGGGTGAGCCATTCTCCAACAACCCAGTTGAAATCATTGCCATCCAGGTCGCGGTTGCCGGACTTCACCAACACCCGGGTAATCAGGGCTTCGCCAGCATCAGCCAGCGGCAGACCAGCGTCACGCAGCCGTGGCCGTGGCGCTTGCTCTTCCTGCACCACTTCGCCCAGCACGTTGACGGGTGGCTGGCCAGGCACCTGATAGGTGGCCTGCAACACATCGGCCGGCCAGAAGTGCCCCAGCCCCCGGATGGCAATCAATGCCAGCAAGCCAATGGTCATGATAACGGCCATGGAAACGGCGCCGGCGCTAAGCCACACACCTGGCGCGCCGCTGCGTAGCCAGCCGATGGAGTTCGCCTTGCGCCCCGTGGTATCGATGTTCATAACGAGGAATACTGCTTGCGCAACCGCTGGCGGATCAACTCTGCCAGGGTATTCATGACGAAGGTAAACAGCAGCAGCACCAGCGCTGCCAGGAACAACACGCGGTAGTGACTGCTGCCGACTTCGGATTCGGGCATTTCGATCGCCACGTTAGCCGCCAACGTGCGCATGCCTTCAAACAGGTTCATGTCCATGATCGGCGTGTTGCCAGTGGCCATGAGCACGATCATGGTTTCACCCACCGCTCGCCCCATGCCAATCATCAATGCTGAAAATATTCCTGGGCTTGCGGTGAGCAGCACCACCCTCACAAGCGTCTGCCAGGGGGTAGCGCCCAATGCCAGGGAGCCGAAGCTCAAGCTGCGAGGCACGCTGAATACCGCATCCTCGGCGATCGAATAGATATTGGGGATTACCGCGAACCCCATGGCAATCCCCACCACCAAGGCGTTGCGCTGGTCGAAATCGATGCCCAGGTCCGTGCTCAGCCATTGGCGCATGTCGCCGTCGAACAGGGCATGTTCCAGCCATGGGCTCAAGTACAAGGAGCAGCCAGCCAACAGCAGAATCACCGGTATCAGCAAGGCGCTTTCCCACCCTTCCGGCACCTTAAGCCGCAGGTCGGCGGGCAATCGGCTCCACAGCAGGGCGAACAGCAAAATCCCCAGCGGAGTGACCAGAAGCAGGCTGAACGCGCCTGGCAGATGGCTTTCAAGAAACGGCGCGAGAAACAGGCCAGCGAAGAATCCCAGAATGACAGTAGGCAATGCCTCCATCAGTTCGATCACAGGCTTGACCTTGCGGCGCATCGAGGGGGCCATGAAGTAGGCTGTGTAGATCGCAGCCGCCACCGCTAGCGGCGCGGCCAGCAGCATGGCGTAGAACGCCGCCTTGAACGTGCCGAACGCCAGCGGGGCCAGGCTGAGCTTGGGTTCGAAGTCCGAATTCGACGCAGTGGACTGCCATACATAGTCCGGGCGGTCATAGTGCTCGTACCATACCTTGTCCCACAGCGCGCTCCACGACACTTCGGGGTGCGGATTATCCAGCGCGAATTTCAGCAATTGGCCGTCCTTTTCCAGCATCACGCGGTTCGCCCTCGGGGAAAGCGCCATAATGCCGCTCGCTGGCGCAACCTGGTGTACCAGCAAAGTTCGGTGGGAGGTGCTGTGAAACACTCCCATATGCCCCGTTTCGTCGAGCGCAACGAAGCCTTTGCGGCGCTGCTCAGCCCGAATGCGGCTGATGGGCGCTTCGCCTAGCTGGAAGTCGCGGATATGGCTCAGGCGGGCTTCGCCGTCCGGGTCCCGGGTCATGAACCACTGCCCCAGGCCGCCTGTAGAGCTGCCGATAAGCAGCGATACGCCGCCTACCAGCTGAGCGCTGGCGGTTACCTTCGCGTCGCCGTTTTCTAACAGCTTGTAGCGGCCGTTGAGTGTGCGTTTTTCCAGATCGAACACATCGGCATACGCGCGGCCATTGATGACATACAGCCAATGCCGGGCTGGATCGAGATAAACCGCCTGGACCGTTTCGGTCAGCTGGGGCAAGGGAATACGAGTGTGCGCGGCCGTGCCGTCGGGCCGCTCATGCAGCGCCAGGACCGTAAGCCTCGTATCGTCGGCGCCCGCGAGCATGAGCCCCGTATCGCTTGCGCTCAGGCTGATGTGTTGCACAGGCGTGGCCGTTTCGTTGAGCGCCAGCGGCACGCGCCCGTAGGGGAACTCGATCGCCGGGGTGATGGTTTTGCGGTCATCCGGCCAAGCCGTCTGATAGGCGTGCCGGAAGATCAAAGCCTGCCCATTCGAAAGGCCCAGAGCCACCAACCCCTTGCCCGGCTGATCCTGCGCCACGGCGGTAATGCGCGCCCCGGGGGGCAAAGGCAACTGCGCGCGGCTGAGCACCGAACCGCTGCCCGCATCGAAGAACACCGCCGCCCCCTCGTCGGAAAGCCTCATCGCAACGCGGTTCTGTTCCTCTAGGGTCAATAGCACCGGCCGCCCCGCCGTTGCCAGCCATTGCGGTGCCAAGGGCGTTTCCGTGGTCAGGGTGGCGCCCTTGAATAGCGGTGCAACAACGTAGGCCAGGTAGAAGAAGATCAGTGTGATGGCGGCCAGCACGCCCAGGCCGCCGATCCAGACATAGCCGCGGGTGAAACGGTCGACGAGCGCGCGCAGCCGGCGATGACGCTGCATCGCCGGCGTATTGAAATCGATGCGCGCCGGAGGCGTGCCCGGGTTTGGCTTGCTTGCAGCCGGATCGTTCATCCGCACACCCTAGCGGCGATGTATGACAGAAACATGACATCAAGGTGACAGCATCGCCCACCTTTCGCGAGAGTTTCCGTTACGCCAGGAATCGCCAAGCGATTTACCCTAATGCACACGTTTTTGTTTGTCCTCGCTCAGGTTCGCCCCAGCCAACACCTGTTTCACGACCGACGCGGGCAAGGGTATGTAGCCGTCGCGGGCCACGAGCTGCTGGCCACTTTGGGACAATATCAACTTCACGAACTCCGCCTCCAAGGGAGGCAGCGGTCGGTTGGGCGGCTTGTTCACATAAACGTAGAGGTAGCGGGCCAGTGGATAGCTGCCATTTATCGCATTCGCTTCCGTGTCCTCGATAAAAGGGCCCCCTTCGGCGCGCGCCAGTGGCACGGTACGGACACTGGCCGTCTTGTAGCCAAATCCCGAATAGCCGATACCATTGAGCGAGCTGCTGATTGCCTGCACAACGGAAGCTGAACCTGGCTGCTCGTTTACGCCGGGCTTGAAATCCCCTTTGCAGAGCGCCTGTTCCTTGAAGTAACCATAGGTACCGGAAACGGAGTTGCGACCAAAGAGCTGCAGCGGCTGGTTTGCCAGCGCCCCGGTTTCACCCAGGTCGCCCCAGCGCCGCGCCTCCGAGCGGGCGCCGCACAACCGGGTGGATGAAAAAATCGCATCCAGCTGAGGCAATGTCAGGCCCTTGATAGGGTTGTCCTTGTGCACGAATACGGCCAACGCATCGATCGCCACCGCTATTGCGGTTGGCTTGTAGCCATATTTCTGCTCGAAGGCCTGCAGCTCGACGTCTTTCATGCGGCGGCTCATGGGGCCAAGGTTGGCTGTCCCTTCGGTGAGCGCGGGTGGCGCGGTCGAAGACCCCGCGGCCTGGATCTGGACATTCACGTTCGGGTACGTTCGCCTGAACGCTTCCGCCCACAACGTCATCAGGTTTGCCAAGGTGTCGGACCCCACGCTGGTAAGGTTGCCCGATACGCCTGAAGCTTTCAGGTATACCGGGAGCGCGGGGTCCACGGCCAGAGGCGCGGGGGTTGGCTGTGCCACCGCCCCGGCCAAGGGGGCGGCGAGAAGGCAGATCATCACCGAAAGGCGCGGGAAGATCATAGGGATGCTCCGAGCGGCAGGACGCACGCGATCAAGGGCCGCCGTTGCAGGCAAAAGGCTCACTCTATTGGCCAATTGTTACAACTTGATGACCGGCCGCCATTCCTCGCGGCCGGCAGGGACTCAACGCCGACGGGCCAGCAGATAAAGCCCGATCACAAAGCCCAGCACACACAGCCCGGCCACGTACCACGCGGCCCCCATGGGGTTGTACTTGACCATCATGGAAACCGCGAGGGGCGTAAGCCCGCCGAAGATGGCGTAGGCCAGGTTGTAGGAGAATGACAGCCCGGTAAAACGCACCACTGCGGGGAACGCTTTGACCATCACGTATGGCACCGCGCCGATCACCCCTACGCACAAGCCGGTAACGGCATAGAGCGGGAACAGCCAGTCGGGATGGGCCTGCAAGCTGTGGTAGAGCGTCCAGGAGCTCACGCCCAGCGCGACGCTACCTACGCTGAAGACCTTGCCCGCGCCGAAGCGATCGGCCAGGGTGCCCGCCAGAATGCAGCCCAGGCTGAGGAACACGATCGCCAGGCTGTTGGCCTGCAGCGCGATCTTGGCGGGGAAGCCATAGATTTTCTGCAACAGCGTGGGAGTCATCAGAATCACGACCACGATGGCCGCGGATAACATCCACGTCAGCAGCATGGAAAGCACTACCGCGCCTCGGTGATCGCGCAGCACAGCCTGCAACGGCAGCTCCGCGGCCAGCGCCTTGCGCTGCTGCAGTTCGGCAAAGATAGGGGTTTCGTGCAACCAGCGCCGAAGGTAGACCGAGAACAAGCCGAAGACACCCCCGAGAATGAATGGAATACGCCAGGCGTAGGCCGCGACTTCTTCAGGGGCGAACAGGCTGTTGATCAGCGTGGCCACCAGCGAGCCCAGCAAGATGCCCGTGGTAAGGCCACAGGTAAGCGTGCCGCAGGCATAGCCGATGTTTCGTGCGGGCACATGCTCGGAAACGAACACCCAGGCGCCGGGCACCTCGCCCCCGATCGCGGCCCCCTGGATCACCCGCAGGATGAGCAGCAGCACCGGAGCGGCGATGCCGATCTGTGCGTAGGTGGGCAGCAACCCCATGCACAATGTGGGAACGGCCATCATGAAAATGCTGAGGGTGAACATTTTCTTTCGGCCCAGCAGGTCACCGAAGTGGGCCATCACGATGCCGCCCAAGGGGCGTGCCAGGTAACCCGCGGCGAAAATACCGAACGATTGCACCTGTTTCAGCCAATCGGGCATATCCGCGGGGAAAAACAGCTCCCCCACCACCGCCGCGAAAAACACGAAAATCACGAAATCGTAGAATTCCAGCGCGCCGCCAAGGGCCGACAGCGATAAGGTCTTGTAATCATTACGGTTCAGCGGGCGCGTTGACGGCGCGGCGCTGGATGGCGCGGTGCTCATGTGTGCATTCTCTTATTGGTCGCGTTCGGCAGCAGGCTCCGCCAGAGCAGGCGCCGGCGGGTGTAGGAAGATAGCAAATTGCTTGATAAAGCACATATATCTGTGTTTGAACGGTTATGCACACGCGGATGGCTCTATATACTGGGTCGCAATGGCTGTCACCCCTAATGAGCCATCATTTCGAAGTCATGGGTCCGAGGCCCCCCGGCATGATTGAACTCGAACAAGAAGATCCCATTCCGCAAGGCGACCTGGCCTTGCAGATCACCGCGCTCCCACGGGAAACCAACGGCTTCGGCGACATATTCGGCGGCTGGCTCGTGGCTCAGATGGACTTGGCGGGCACTGCCATGGCCAGCAAGGTCGCGGGCGGGCGGGTAGCGACCGTAGCGATCGACCGCATGGCTTTTCTGGTTCCGGTAGCCGTTGGCGCGCAGCTGTCCTTCTATACCCAGACGCTGGAAATTGGCCGTAGCTCAATCCAGATGATGGTCGAAGTGTGGAGCGACGATCCGCTCTCCAGCGAGTGGCGCAAGGTCACCGAGGCGGTGTTCGTGTTCGTGGCCATCGATGGCAGTGGTCGAACACGTAGCGTTCCGCCTCGGCGTTAAACTTGCCAACGGGCGCGCGGTCAACGCCACATTCCCATCTGTATCGAGGAAGCGATATGTCGACCCCCACGCTGGAAAAGCTCAAGCAGGGCGAACTGGACATCTGGCGCGTGAAAACCGCCCATGCGGAGCTGCTGGTGGCTGAGCAAGGTGCTCAGGTACTCAGTTATGCCCGAACAGGCGAGCAGCCGCTGATCTGGCTTAATGGCCATGCCGATTTCAAGCATGGCAAGGCCATCCGCGCGGGCGTACCGGTCTGCTGGCCGTGGTTCGGCAACCTGGCGCGCAACCCGGAGGCTATTCAGCGCATGCGCGAAGGCAGCGAGCCCGCAACGGCGCATGGCCTGGTGCGCACCTTGAAGTGGACCTTGGCCGAACCTGTGATCGAAGGTGACAAGGTCACGCTCTCCTTCACCTTGCCTGAAGCCGATGGTCGACTTGAGGGCTGGCCACACGCCGCGCGCCTGGAGCTGAAAGTCGAGCTGGGCAATAGCCTTACGCTGTCACTCTCCACCCTTAATCTGGGTGTGGAACCGTTGCACCTGAGCCAGGCATTGCATACCTATTTCGCCGTAAGCGATGTGCGCCAGGTAGCGGTGGAAGAAGTGGCCGGCCTTGAATACATCGAAACCTTGGAGGACTGGGCCCGGCGCAATCAGAACGGCCGCCTGGAAGTGACCGGCGAAACTGACCGCATTTACCTCCAAACGCCTCCGCGCCTGACCATCGCCGACAGCGAGTGGAAGCGCCGCATCTTGATCGATACTCAGGGCTCGGAAAGCGCGGTGATCTGGAACCCCTGGATCGAGCGCGCCGCTGCCCTTCCGGACATGGATAACGACGGCTGGCGGGGGATGTTCTGCATCGAGACCGCCAACGTGATGGCGGATGCCAAGGTGCTGGGCCCCGGGGAATCCCATACCCTGGCGGTGACCGTCTCCAGCGAAGCGTTGTAACCACCGCGCCCCGCTCCTTCCACCGGAGCGGGCGTTACAGGTCTTTTTCTTCCACGACTCGAACCTTGCTGGCGTCCATCGCATAGGCCGCATCGGCAAGGTCGTTGCTCACCGTCTCGATCTTGAGCGTGCCTATGGCCCAAAGAGGCGTGTAGATGTCGTCCAGCTTCAGCCCTTTGGGGTAGCGGATGAGAATCAACTGGTTCGGCGGCGGGGGCGGCACATGGATGCACGCGCCTGGGTAGGGTACGAGGAAGAACAACGTGCTGCGGCCCTTGGCGTCGGTTTCCAGCGGCACCGGATACCCGCCAATGCGGATGGTCTTGCCCTCCATCGCCGGCACGGTCTTGGTGGAGTACATCACCGGGGGCAGGCCCTTGGGATTCTTCAACCCACCCTTGGTGGTGAAGGATCCGGATGCCTCAGGGGTGTTGTGGTCGATCTCAGGCATGTCCTCCAGGGCTTTCTGGTCGGACTTGGGCATAAGGGCCAGCCAGTCCGTCTCCGGCGGCTCTCCCCAGGCCAAGGTGCAAAACGACAGCAGGATGGCAAGCAATACAGCGCGCATGAAAAATGGGTCTCCAGAAACGGGGGCGAATTCCAGCCCCCGTCCCCGAGGGGTCAATCCTTTTTGATCATGCCGTAGATCACCAGCAGAATGATCGCGCCCACCAGTGCGCCGAGGAAGCCCGCGCCCTCGCCTGCCCGATAGATGCCCAATGCCTGGCCACCGTAGGTTGCGGCCAACGAACCGCCGATGCCGAGCAGGATGGTCATGATCCAACCCATGCTGTCATTGCCGGGTTTGAGGAAGCGTGCCAGCAAGCCCACGATGAAGCCAATTACGATGGTTCCGATGATGCCCATTAAGTATCCCTCTCAGTCACAGGGCCGGCAGCATGGCGGCCGGCGTCTTGCAATGAGAGGGCGAGGCGTCGTGGAGGTTCCGCTTCGGTCCCGGTTCGGTCAATCGGCGATGAGTGCTCGCACCTTGGCGATGCCTTGATCAAGGGCTGCGCAGTCACCACGGCGAACGGTGGCGTGGCCCACCTTGCGCCCGGGCTTGAACGCTTTGCCATAGTGATGCAGATGGCAACCTTCGATGGCCACAACCTGCTCGGTTGGCGGCACTTCTCCGATGAAATTGACCATGGCGCTTTCCCCTACCTTGGCTGTGGAGCCCAGTGGCAGGCCGGCAATGGCACGCAGGTGGTTTTCGAATTGGCTGCACTCGGCGCCTTCGATGGTCCAATGGCCGGAATTATGTACGCGTGGCGCGATCTCATTGGCCTTCAGCCCGCCATCCACTTCGAAGAACTCGAACGCGAGCACGCCAACGTAATCCAGCTTCTCCAACACTCGCCCTACGTAGTCTTCGGCCAGCGCCTGCAAAGGGTGGTCGCTACTGGCGATCGACAGCTTGAGGATGCCGGTTTCATGGGTATTGTGGGCCAGCGGATAGAAACGGGTTTCCCCGTCGCGAGCACGTACCGCCACCAGTGAGACTTCCCCGGTGAAAGGCACGAAGCCTTCCAGCAGGCAGGGGACGCTGCCCAGTTCGGCGAAAGTGCCGGCTACGTCCGCGGCCTTGCGCAGAACCTTCTGGCCCTTGCCGTCGTATCCCAAGGTGCGGGTTTTCAGTACCGCGGGCAGGCCGATGCTGGTTACAGCGGCATCCAGATCCGCCTGGGACTGGATATCGGCGAATTCAGGCGTAGGAATGCCCAGCTCCCGGAACAGGCTTTTTTCGAACCAACGGTCGCGTGCGATCCGCAAGGCCTGAGCACTGGGATACACGGGAACGAAGCTTGAAAGAAAGGCGACGGTTTCGGCCGGGACGCTTTCGAATTCGAAGGTGACGAGGTCTACCGAGTCAGCCAGCTGACGCAGGTGCTGCTCGCTGGAGTAATCCGCCAGCACATGCTCGCCCAACTCAGCGGCACAAGCGTCGGGCGCTGGGTCCAGAAAGCTGAAGCGCATGCCCAACGGAGCCCCGGCCAGGGCGAGCATACGGCCAAGCTGGCCGCCACCGATAACACCGATTTTCATGGCTCAGGCCTCGCGCGGGTCCGGGTTGTCCAGCACAGTCGTGGTTTGCTCGGTGCGGAAGCGCACCAGCGCATCATGGAATTGCGGGTATTTGCCGCCCAGGATGCTGGCCGCCAGCAACGCCGCGTTGATCGCCCCAGCCTTGCCGATGGCCAGTGTCGCGACCGGAACGCCCGCGGGCATCTGCACGATCGACAAGAGCGAATCCACGCCCGACAGCATCGAGGACTGAACCGGCACGCCGAGGACCGGCAGATGGGTCTTGGCGGCGCACATACCTGGCAAGTGAGCGGCACCGCCGGCACCGGCGATGATCACTTCCAGGCCTCGCCCCTCGGCTTCATCCGCGTACTGGAACAGCAGGTCGGGCGTGCGGTGAGCGGAAACGACCTTCACCTCGTAGGGGATACCGAGCTTTTCCAGCATGTCGGCGGTGTGGCTAAGGGTGGACCAATCGGACTTCGAGCCCATGATCACGCCAACCAGTGCACTCATCGTCGAGCCTCTTCATTTCGGGCGCCTGTGGCGCGACAGAAAACAACAAGCCACGCGGCAAAGCGGCGTGGCTTGACTTGGGTCGGGAGCCGGATCACCCACCGGCCAGAGGCCGCGCAGTATACCTCAAGCGTCGGCGAATGGGCGCAATTGTAAGGGATCAGGCGCGCTGCCCGGGCGTTTCGAGCTTGCGCCACAACAAACGGACACTCGCCTTGCGCACCAACGAGCAACGGTACAGGCGGATTTCCAACGGGATGTGCCAAAGGGGCGCTCCACATACCACCAGCTCACCTCGATTGAGCTCCGCCGTCACGCTCAAACGGGGCACCCAGGCCACTCCGAGCCCTTGCAGCGCCATGGCCTTGAGGCTATCGGCCATGGCCGTTTCGTATACGGTGGTGTAGCGCAAGCCACGCTGGCGCAGCAAGGCGTTCACCGAGCGCCCGAGGAACGCACCCGCGCCATAGGCGAGCAAGGGAACGCTGGCGCCGCTGTCCAGGTTGTACAGCGCACTGCCGTCGGTGGCCACCGAACATACCGGCAGCATCTCCGTCGCGCCCAGGTGCAGCGAGGGGAAGATGTCCGGGTCCATTTGCAACGCCGCTTCCGGGTCGTAGAAGGCCAGCATGATGTCGCAGCCCCCTTCACGCAGGGCGTGAATGGCGTCACCAACGTTGGTGGCAACCAGCCGTGTGGCCATGGGCAACCCTTCGTTACGCAGCCGCGCGATCCAACCGGGGAAGAAGCCAAGCGCAAGCGAGTGGGCCGCGGCCACTTGCACCACCTCGCCAGGCCCTCCTTCCAAGTGATGAAGATGACGCAACACTTCAGCTACCTGATCGACCACATTGCGCGCGGTGACAAGGAACAGCTGCCCTGCCTCGGTCAGCTCTACCGGTGTTTTCGCGCGATTGACCAGGGTAAGCCCCAGCGCCGCTTCCAGGCTGCGAATACGGCGGCTGAAGGCCGGCTGGGTCACGAAACGCCGTTCGGCGGCCTGCGAAAAGCTTCGAGTAGCGGCCAAGGCACTGAAGTCTTCGAGCCATTTGGTTTCAAGGTTCATGCGGGGGGCTTTCCTTCATCGGCGCTGGGACACGCTCGGGAGCGACCATTCGTCACACCCATCGTTATGCCGTTTGTGCATGGGGCAGCGCGCAACAGCATTGGCCCCATTATCGCCTCAAAGCGCAGTATTAGCAGCATTCCGGTGCTTACCGGGTTCACTCAGAGCTTACTGCTATCATGTCCTCCGCTGCATCTTCGCGCATCGAAAAAGACCTTCTCGGCACCCTCGAAGTCCCCGCTGATGCTTACTTCGGCATCCAGACCCTGCGAGCGGTCAATAACTTCCGGCTCTCTGGCGTGCCCTTGTCGCACTACCCCAAGCTGGTGGTTGCGCTGGCGATGGTCAAGCAGGCCGCCGCCGATGCCAACCGTGAACTGGGCCATCTGAGCGCCAGCAAGCATGCGGCGATCAGCGAAGCCTGCGCTCGCATCATTCGCGGTGATTTCCATGACCAGTTCGTGGTGGACATGATCCAAGGCGGTGCTGGCACCTCGACCAACATGAACGCCAACGAGGTGATCGCGAACATCGGCCTGGAGGCCATGGGCAAGCAGAAAGGTGAATACCAGTACCTGCACCCCAACAACGATGTGAACATGGCGCAGTCCACCAACGACGCCTACCCCACCGCCATCCGCCTGGGCCTGTTGCTGGGCCACGATGCCCTGCTTGCCAGCCTTGATAGCCTGATTCAGGCATTCGCCGCCAAGGGCGCCGAATTCGCCCACGTATTGAAGATGGGCCGTACCCAGCTGCAAGATGCTGTTCCCATGACCCTAGGGCAGGAATTCAAGGCGTTCGCCACGACGCTGGGCGAAGACCTTCAGCGCCTGCGCAGCCTGGCCCCGGAACTGCTCACCGAGGTCAACCTGGGCGGTACCGCCATTGGCACCGGTATCAATGCCGACCCACGTTACCAGCACTTGGCGGTAGCTCGGCTGGCGACCATCAGCGGGCAGCCATTGGTACCCGCCGCCGACCTGATCGAAGCGACTTCCGACATGGGCGCTTTCGTGCTGTTCTCCGGCATGCTCAAGCGCACCGCGGTCAAGCTGTCGAAGATCTGCAATGACCTGCGATTGCTGTCCAGCGGCCCACGTACCGGCATCAATGAAATCAATTTGCCGGCGCGTCAGCCTGGCAGCTCGATCATGCCAGGCAAGGTCAACCCGGTTATCCCGGAAGCCGTAAACATGGTGGCCTTCGAGATCATGGGTAATGACCTGGCATTGACCATTGCCGCCGAGGGCGGCCAGCTCCAGCTGAACGTGATGGAACCGCTGATCGCCTACAAGATCTTCGATTCGATCCGCACCCTGCAGCGGGCGATGGACATGCTGCGCGAGCACTGCGTGGTCGGCATCACCGCCAATGAACAACGTTGCCGCGAGCTGGTCGAGCACTCGATTGGCCTGGTCACCGCGCTCAATCCCTATATTGGCTATGAGAACGCTACCCGTATCGCCCGCGTTGCGCTGGAAACCGGCCGCGGCGTGCTGGAACTGGTGCGTGAAGAGGCTTTGCTGGATGACGCCATGCTGGCGGACATCCTGCGCCCTGAAAACATGATCGCGCCGCGGCTGGTGCCGCTCAAAGCCTGATCACATCCGCATCACCAGGCTGAGGGACTAGACACCTCTCACCTTTTGCGAGCCCCGAAACGGGGCTCTTTTTTTGCCCCGATTTCGGAGTTTTACCACGCCAATGCACCGATTTGGCCGCCGCTTCGCACCAGTACCGGGCAGACGCTTGCGCTATTCACGGGTATAGTGCGCCCCTTTTTTGTCGGCGTGGCCATGCGCTACCCGGCTGCCAACACGAGGAAACAACATGCTCGGGGTCCTTAATGACTTCCTGTCCGGCAAAGTGCTGATCGTGCTGATCGTCGGGCTGGGTGGATACTTCACGCTACGTTCGCGCTTCGTACAGCTGCGCCACTTCCCCCATATGTTCAGCGTATTCGCGGACAGCCTTCGCAGCAGCTCGAGCCAACTCAGCTCCTTCCAGGCCCTGATGCTAAGCCTTGCAGGGCGGGTGGGCGCGGGCAACATCGCCGGCGTGGGCGTCGCCGTAACGCTTGGTGGCCCTGGGGCAGTGTTCTGGATGTGGGTCACAGCGCTGGTGGGCATGGCCAGCAGCTTCTTCGAATGCTCCCTCGCCCAACTCTACAAGCGCTGCGACGACCAAGGCCAATACCGCGGCGGCCCGTCCTTCTACATCCAGCATGGGCTGGGCAAGCGTTGGCTGGGGATGGTGATGGCCGCGCTGTTATTGCTCACCTTCGGCTTTGCCTTCAATGGGCTGCAATCCCACGCGGTGACGACCTCGCTCAACGACGCCTTCGGCTTTGACGTGAAGTACTCCGGGCTCGCGCTGGCCGTGTTGATGGGGCTGGTATTCGTGGGCGGCATCAAACGTATCGCCAAGGTCGCGGACCTTCTGGTGCCGGTTAAGACCTTGGCGTACATCGCCGTGACCGTTTACGTGATCGTGCTTCAGTTCGATCAGGTACCGCTCATGCTTGCCACGATCGTGAAAAGCGCGCTCGGTATCGATCAGGTATTTGGCGGGCTGGTAGGGAGCGCTATCGTACTGGGCGTTAAGCGTGGCGTGTTCGCCAACGAAGCCGGCCTGGGTAGCGCCCCGAACGTGGCTGCCGTGGCCGAAGTACGCCACCCGGTTGCTCAGGGCGTGGTGCAGGCATTCAGCGTGTTCCTGGACACCTTCGTAATCTGCACCTGCACCGCCTTGCTGATTCTGTTGTCCGGCGTGTACAGCACAACCTTCGATGGCAACGGCATCGTGCTGGCGCAGGATTCGCTGGCGGCGGTAGTAGGCCCATGGGGCAAGGTATTCATCAGCGTGGCGCTGGCCTTGTTCGTGTTCACTTCGATGCTCTACAACTACTACCTGGGCGAGAACAACCTGCGCTTCCTCGGCGGCGGCAAGAAGATGATCTTCGTTTACCGCGTGATCGTGCTGGCTCTGGTGGTGTGGGGCGCGATCGAGAATCTGGAAACGGTGTTTGCCTTCGCCGACCTCACCATGACCCTGCTGGCGCTGGTAAACCTCACTGCCTTGTTCCTGTTGTTCAAGGTTGGCTTGCGCCTGCTGCGTGACTACGATGCGCAACGGGCCGCAGGTGTGAAGATGCCTGTTTTCGACGCGAGCCAGTATGCCGACCTGGACCTGGACACCCGCGCCTGGCCTGTCGCGGCCCAACCACAAGACACCGACCGGAGCTGACCCATGAGCCTTGCCCAGCCTGCTTCCCACATCCGCGTGCTGTATACCGGCGGCACCATCGGTATGCAGGCCACGGCCAGCGGCCTCGCGCCCGCCGGCGGTTTTGAGGAACGGATGCGGGCTCGGTTGGAATCCTCCGGATTGGCCAGCGCGCCTTGGTCCTTCAAGGAAATGCAGCCGCTGATCGACAGCGCGAACATGTCCCCCGCCTACTGGCAACAGCTGCGAGACGCGATTCGTGAGGCCGTGGACCAGGACGGATGCGATGCTGTGCTGGTGCTCCATGGCACCGATACGCTGGCGTACAGCGCCGCGGCGCTGAGCTTTCAGTTGATCGGTTTGCCGGCGCCCGTAGTGTTCACAGGCTCGATGTTGCCTGCTGGCGTGGCGGACAGCGATGCGTGGGAAAACCTCGAAGGCGCCCTCAGCCTGTTGCGCGATGGCGCCGAACCGGGTGTATGGCTGCATTTCCATGGCCGATCGATGCTTCCCACCCGGTGCGCCAAGGTGCGCAGCAGCGGCCGCGACGCGTTCGCGCCATTGCAACGCGACCAGCGCGCACCCGCCGCAGGCCAACTGCCGCCGCAACTGCATTACCAACAACCGAAGGCCTTGGCACGTGTAGCCGCCCTACCCTTGGTGCCCGGCTTCGATCCCGCTTGGGTTCAGGCATTGGTGGCTGCCGGCGTGCAGGGCCTGGTACTGGAATGCTACGGCAGTGGAACCGGGCCAGGTGACGATCCGGCCTTCCTCGACGCGTTGCGCCAGGCCAATGATCAGGGCGTGGTCATGGTAGCGATCACCCAATGCCAGCAAGGGGGCGTGGTATTCGATGTGTATGAGGCCGGTAGCCGCCTTCGCGCCGCCGGGGTGATCGCGGGCGGAGGTATGACGCGCGAGGCTGCGTTCGGCAAACTGCACGGCCTGCTGGGCATAGGCCTGGAAGCCGGCGAAGTGGCCCGCCTGCTTGAAGTGGACCTCTGCGCGGAGCTGACCGGCACCCGCCACTGAGGCGATGTGCCCTCCCCGGGCGCGAAGCTTGCACGCCTGCGGTCAACCTCGGAGGCCATCGCATGCTGCACAGCCACCTCACTACATTGAATGCTGTATCGCTGATCCTCGATACCTTCCGTGATGAAGGCATCGGCACAACCGCGCTGCTCTCGGGAAGCGGTATCGAGGAAGCCGACCTGGCGCGGCCAGACCTGCATATCACCACGGCGCAAGAGATGCAGGTGTGTGCCAATGCCTATGCCCTGCGGGACGATATCGGGCTGGAGCTGGGCGCGCGAATGCACGTGTCTTCCTACGGCATGCTGGGTTACGCGCTGCTGCTCAGTGCCACTTTCGGTGACGCCCTTGCGTTCGCGCTGCGCTACCCCGCGTTACTCGGCACGCTCTTTGAGCTACGCCTGGAACAGGATGGCGAGCAGGTGTGGCTGTGTGCTTCGAACTATACGGACCGCCCCGCGTTGGCCATTTTCAATGCGGAACTCTGCATGGCCTCACTGAAGGTTATCTGCAATGACGTGCTCGGCCAGCCGCTCGCGCTGACCCAAGCCCGCTTCAACCACGCGCCACCCCACTACGCGCAGGATTACCGGCAAGTATTCGATTGCCCGCTACGCTTTGGCTGCACGGATAACGGCTTTGCGTTCAATCGCCAATGGTTGAGCAGGCCGCTGCCCTTGGCCGACTCGGTCACCCACGCAGCGATGGCAGAACGTTGCCGGCGGCAGAATTCAGAGTTCACTGGCCGCCAGGCATGGTTGGCGCGTATCCGCCAGGCGCTGTCCCGGCAATTGCACGCGCCACCGGGCCTGGAGGGGTTGGCCAGGCAGATGAAATGCTCGGGCCGAACGTTGCGCCGGCGCTTGCATGACGTTGGCAGCAGTTATCAGGACCTGCTCGACGATCTTCGCTTCGAGCAGGCCAAACATTTGCTCGCAGAGGCCCGCTTGCCGGTTTACCGCATCGCGGAGCAACTGGGCTTCAGCGAAACCGCAAGTTTCCGTCACGCCTTCATCCGCTGGAGCGGTGTCGCACCCAGCGCGTTTCGCGCCTGATTGGTGCGCGGCGCCCTATGCGGGGGCGAAATACGGACACCGCCTGTGGCCATATTTATCCCCTTTTGGCCACTCCTGCCGTTCCCGCTTGCGGCTGTGAGCTGAAGAATGGGCCACGGTAAACGGCCTGCGGAGAACAACAACATGCGTACCTACTATTCGGATGACCACCGCTTGCACCATGGTCGGTGTGAACTGATCGACGGAAAACTGATGCCCTGCTTCGAGATGCCTTCGCGCGCCGACCACGTCCTGGCGCGTGTACAGCACCGGCAGTTGGGCGAGGTACTGCCTCCCGAAGATTTCGGGATAGCCCCATTGCAGCGGGTTCACAGCGAGGACTACCTGAGCTTCTTCAAGGGCGCTTGGGACCGTTGGGCTACCATGGGCCAAGAGGGGGACTTGCTTCCCTACACCTGGCCCGCGCGCACGCTGCGCCAGGTTAAACCCACCAGCTTGCACGGGGAGCTGGGCTACTACAGTTTCGATGGCGGCGCGCCTATCACGGCCGGTACCTGGCAGGCCGCCTACAGCGCCGCGCAGGTTGCCTTGAGCGGTGTCGCCGATATCCAGAAAGGCGCCTACAGTGCCTTCTCGCTGTGCCGGCCGCCGGGGCATCATGCCGCCGCCGAACTCATGGGGGGCTATTGCTACCTCAATAATGCCGCGATCGCCGCGCAAGCATTTCTTGACCAAGGCCGCGCCCGGGTCGCGATTCTGGACGTGGACTATCACCACGGAAACGGCACCCAGTCCATCTTCTATGACCGCAGCGACGTGTTGTTCGCCTCGATCCACGGCGACCCGACCGCGGAGTTTCCATTCTTCCTGGGCTACGCGGACGAAACCGGGGAAGGCGCTGGCGAAGGGCTGAACTTCAATTATCCACTGCCGGCCGGCAGTGGGTGGAATGATTGGGCCGCCGCGCTGGAACAGGCGTGTGCTGAGATCGACCGGTATGGGGCGGACGTCGTGGTCGTGTCCTTGGGCGTGGATACCTTCAAGGAAGACCCGATTTCCCAGTTCAAGCTCGACAGCCCCGACTATCTGTTGATGGGCGAGCGCATCGCTCGGCTGGGCAAGCCCACCTTGTTCGTAATGGAGGGGGGGTATGCCGTCGAAGAGATCGGCATCAACGCCGTGAACGTGCTGGAAGGCTTTCAACGCGCAATCAAGGAAGCTCAATGATGACGACAACATTCAAACGGCTGCTGCTGCCGGCACTGTGCGCACTGAGCCTGATGGGCCAAGCCCAGGCTGATGAGCCTCGTACCCTCAAGGTGTACAACTGGTTCGACTACATCACGCCCGAAACCTTGACCAACTTCCAGAAAGACTCCAGCGTGAAGCTGGTATACGACATCTTCGACACCAACGAGGCGCTGGAAGCGAAATTGCTCGCGGGCAAGTCCGGCTACGACCTTGTGGTTCCGTCCAACGTATTCCTGGCCAAACAGATCCAAGCGGGCGTGTTCCAGCCACTGGACCGCTCGAAGCTGAGCAACTGGCAGCACCTCGATCCCAAGCTGATGAAGCTGCTCGAAGCGAATGACCCGGGGAACAAATATGCCGTGCCGTACATGTACGGGACCATTCTGATCGGCTTCAACCCCGACAAGGTCAAGGCCGCGCTGGGGGACAATGCACCGGTAGACAGCTGGGACCTGGTGTTCAACGAAGCCAACCTGAAGAAACTCCACGGCTGCGGCGTCGCCTTCCTGGATTCCCCTTCCGAGATCATGCCATTGGCGCTGCAGCACCTCGGGCTGGACCCCAACAGCAACAAGGCCGAGGACTACAAGAAGGCCGAGGCATTGATGGTCAAGCTCAAGCCCTACATCACCTACTTCCACTCCTCCAAATACATGGCGGACATGGCAAACGGGGATATCTGTGTTGCCGTTGGCTACTCCGGAAGTTTCTCGCAAGCAGCCAATCGCGCCAAGGAAGCCAAGAACGGCGTGAAAGTAGACATTCGCCTGCCCAAGGAAGGCGCACCCATCTGGTTTGACATGTTGGCCATACCGGCTGACGCCGCGAATCCCGCGGACGCACATGCGTTCATCAATTACCTGTTGCGACCGGAAGTGATCGCGCCGATCAGCGATTTCGTGGGTTATCCGAACCCGAACAAGGACGCCACGGATAAGGTAGACCCGGCTATCAGGGCGAACCCCAACCTTTACCCAACCGACGCAGCGATGACTGGGCTGTACACGCTCAAACCCATGGATCGGGACGGCGAGCGCCTGCGTACCCGTTCCTGGAGCCGCATAAAGTCGGGAAGTTGACCCACAACCGTGCCCGCTGCCGTCGTGCAGCGGCCGGCCTATACATGCCAAGCCTTTTTTAGCCGCGAAACCGCTGCGACGATGGCGGTTTCGTTCACACCCGCAAAGCCAAGCACCAGCCCGGCTCGCTTATCCACAGGCACGGCGGAATCTGGCAGCCAATAGCTGGATAACGGCTGGATATCCACAGCCGCCTCGCCTGCCAACTGCACTAGCTCAGCCTCTCGCGCGGCGGTGCTCACCTCTACCTTCACATGCAACCCCGCGCTTACCACGGGCATCGAACCGCAGCCCTCGATTACCTCTGGCCACGCGCCAAGCAGTGCGTCTCGGCGCCCGACCGCTGCCTTGCGCATGCGCCGGATATGCCGCTGGAAGTGGCCTTGAGTGATGAACTGCGCCATGACCCATTGGCTCGCGACTTCGGAATGGCGCATATCCACGGCGCGGCGCCTGGCGAACACCGGCGCAAGCCCAGGTGGTAATACCAGATAGCCCAGCCGCAGCGCGGGAAATGCCACCTTGCCGAACGTGCCCACGTAAATAACCTGTGCGTCTGGGTCAAGCGCGGCCAAGGGCGCCAAGGGGGCGCCGCTGTAGCGGTACTCGCCGTCGTAGTCGTCTTCGATGATCCAGCCGCGGGTTTGCCGCGCCCATTCCAGAAGCTGCAAACGCCTGGCAAGGCTCATTGTCACCCCGGTAGGGTACTGATGAGCAGGCGTAACATAGGCCACCTTGCAGGGCGGTGCCTGATTCAGCATCTCGCAACACAGGCCCTCTTGATCCACATCGATACCTACCAGCCGCGCCCCGGCGCTGGCCAACGCATGGCCCGCTGCCCGGTAGCCAGGATTCTCCACCGCAGCGAAATCCCCCCGTTCCAGTAACAGCTGTGCACAAAGGCTTATGCCCTGCTGCGCGCCGCACGTGATCACTATCTGATCAGCGTGACAGGTCAAGCCTCTGGAACTGCGTAGGTACGCCACGATCATGTCCCGTAGCGCGGGTTCGCCCGCTGGGTCTTGATAGCTGAAAGCCGCCAAGTTCGGGTTTCGCCAGAAGGCGCTGTAAAGCTTGCCCCAAACCCCGAAAGGAAACAGATCAAACGCCGGTATCCCCACTTGGAAGGCACGGGGAGGTCCTATTTTGGGCGGCGCCAAACCGCCTTCCATCGCCCTGCCATAAGCGGCGGTCGAAGGGACGCTACTGGATGTAAGTACAGCACTATTTGTGGATAAGGCTGTTGATAAGCCCCCATCAATTCCTGTGGATAAAGCTGTGGATGAGGGCGTCGCGATTGGCCGTGAACTTGGCAGGTGTGTGGCCGCTACATAGGTTCCATCACCTACGCGGGCTTCAGCGAACCCTTCAATGAGCAGTTGTTCGTAAGCGCGGATGACTGTGTTTCGCGAGATGCCCAGCATTCTGGCCAGATCTCGGCTTGCGGGCAGCCGTACTCCGCTGGCGAGCTGGCCGTCCAGTACTCGCTGGCGCAGTTGTTCATACAACTGGCGCACCAAGCCTTTGCCGGTGGAGAACCGAAGGCCGCAAGGGTCGAAAGGCAACGGAGCACTCACAGAATTGGACCCCTGAATAACGCGTTGAATGGATCTTATGGCAGGCCAATGGGTTACGTAGCATAGCTTAAGACCCCATAGAGGAAACGGCCATGTACAACCCACCCGCGTTCAAGGAATCCGATACCGAGCGCTTGCTGGCGCAGGTTGATTCCTGCGGCCTCGCATTACTCATAACCCACGGCAGCGAGGGCCTGCGTGCCAACCATGTGCCCCTGCTGCTCACGCGAAATGGTGACCAGGCGCAGCTGCAGGGGCACTTGGCCAAGGCAAATCCGCAATGGCGTGATCTGGCTGCCGGGGCGCCTGCACTCGTGGTGTTCAGTGGCCCGGATGCGTACGTAAGCCCTGGCTTCTATCCCAGCAAAGCCCAGAACCCCAGTGTGGTGCCGACCTGGAACTACGTTTCAGTGCAGGCACGGGGCACCGCGCAAACCTTCGATGAGCCGGAACGGCTTCATGCCTTGGTAGCGGCGCTTACGCGGCGACATGAGGCGCAGCGGCCGAAACCTTGGTCGATCGGTGACGCCCCAGCGGCTTATATCCAGAAGATGCTTCAGGCGATCGTGGGCTTTTCGATCTTGATCGAGCACATCGAGGGCAAGCGCAAGCTGAGCCAGAATCGCAGTGCCGTCGATGAACAAGGCGTAAGGACCGCGTTGGCGCAAAGCGCGAGGCCTTCCGACAACGCCTTGGCCGATGCAATGAGCATCAACCCCCAACCATACCCACCAATGGAGACCCAGTCATGAAGGCTATTGAAATCCGCCCCGTTCAGGCACACGATCAGCCTCACTGGCTACCGCTGTGGAAGGCCTACCAGGCGTTCTACAAGGTGGACATCGCGCAAGCGGTCACCGCCGTGACCTGGGAACGGATACTGGACCCCAACGAACCTATCAATGCCGCCCTCGCCTGGTGCGAAGGGCAGGCGGTAGGCATGGTGCATTGGATCTTTCATCGCTCGTGCTGGACCATAGAGAACTCCTGCTACTTGCAGGATCTAATCGTGGACGAGAATCAACGAGGCCTGGGAGTTGGCCGACAGTTGATCGAACACGTGTATGCGCAGGCCAGGGGCGCAGGCAGTACCAAGGTTCACTGGCTGACCCACGAAACCAACACGACCGCCATCGCCTTGTACGAACGTATCGCGGAGCGGCCGGGCTTCATTCAATTCCGCAAACCCCTTTAGGAGCCGTCATGGTAACCCCCGCAATGATCTGGAAGCCGGTGAAGGCACCGGTCGCTGAAACCATCGAAGGGGAATACATCCGCCTCGAAAAACTGGTACCCGCGCGCCACAGCGAGGACCTGTGGGAGGTCCTGCAGGGGCCAGAGGCAGATCCCGTGTTCTGGGATTTCCTGCCGTACGGCCCGTTCAATGACCGCGAACCCTTTGACATCTGGCTAGATGGGTACGCCATCAGTAACGATCCGCTGGGGTTTTGTGTCGTCGACAAGCACTCCGGCAAAGCCGAGGGCGTGCTGAGCCTTATGTCGATCGTGCCCGCGCATGGGCGTATCGAGATCGGCCACGTGGCATTCGGCGCGCCTATGCAGCGCAGCCCCAAAGGTACCGAAGCGATCTATCTGCTGGCACGGCAAGTGTTCGCGGCGGGATATCGCAGGGTCGAGTGGAAATGCGACAACCGCAACGAGCGTTCACGCCGCGCGGCCGCCCGCTTCGGGTTCACGCCGGAGGGTGTCTTCCGCCAGCACATGGTAGTGAAGAACCATAACCGGGATACCGCCTGGTTCTCTATGCTGGATTCGCAGTGGCCGGCCGCTGAAGAGGCATTCCGAGCCTGGCTTGCCCCGGAAAACTTCAAGGACGGCCAACAGGTGAGAACCCTAGAGGAGCTTCGCGGCTAAGGCACAGGCGCGAAATGAAGGCTACGGCAAAAAAAAGGGGGCCGAAGCCCCCAAGAGGTTAACCCTGTCGATCAGCCTTCGATCTCGATCAATACTTCGCCGGGGGTCACGCGGTCGCCCTTGGCGACATGAATGGTTTTCACCGTGCCGGCGATAGGCGCCTGGATCTCGGTCTCCATCTTCATGGCTTCGGTGATCATCACCGCCTGCCCTGCCTTCACCTGGTCACCTTCCTTCACTAACACTTCCACGATGTTTCCAGGCATGGTCGTGCTTACGTCGCCGGGCGCGCTGGCCTGCTTGCGCTTGCCAACGCCACCGCCGACGAACTCGTTGAGCGGCTCGAACACCACTTCTTCGGGCATGCCATCGATGCTGAGATAGAAGTGGCGCTTGCCTTCGGCTTTGACACCCACGCCCGTGATGTCTACTCGGTAGGTTTCGCCGTGCACGTCGATCACGAACTCGGTCGGCACGCCTTCGCCTTGAACCGACGCCACCGCGCCGGCTTCCGGCACGGGCAGCAGGGCTTCGGGTTTGAGGGTGCCCGCGTTGCGCTCTTCGAGGAATTTGCGGCCGATGTCCGGGAACATGGCGAAGGTCAGTACGTCTTCTTCGCTATGCGCAACCTCTCCGATGTCAGCCCGCAGCTTGTCCATTTCAGGCTTGAGCAGGTCCGCCGGGCGCACGTCGATCACGTCCTCGCTGCCGATGGCCTGGCGGCGTAGCTTTTCACTCACCGCGCCGGGGGCCTTGCCGTAGCCACCCTGCAGGTAAAGCTTCACTTCATTGGTGATGGTCTTGTAGCGCTCACCCGCCAGTACGTTGAAGAACGCCTGGGTGCCGACGATTTGCGACGTTGGCGTCACCAACGGCGGGAAGCCAAGGTCCTCGCGAACGCGAGGGATCTCCGCGAGCACTTCGTTCATGCGGTTAAGCGCGCCCTGCTCCTTGAGCTGGTTGGCGAGGTTGGAAATCATGCCGCCAGGCACCTGATTCACCTGCACCCGGGTATCGACCGAGGTGAATTCGCTTTCGAACTGGTGGTACTTCTTGCGCACGGCATAAAAGTACAGGCCGATTTCCTGCAGAAGCTCCAGGTCGAGGCCGGTGTCATATTCGGTGCCCTTAAGCGCCGCGACCATTGATTCGGTACCCGGATGGCTGGTCCCCCAAGCCAGGCTGGAAATCGCGGTATCGATATGATCCGCGCCGTTTTCCACGGCCTTGAGCTGGCACATGGCGGCCAGGCCAGCAGTGTCGTGCGAGTGGATGAACACCGGCAGGCTTTGCTCGGCCTTCAGGGCCCGTACCAGTTCGCCCGTGGCATAAGGCGTAAGAAGCCCAGCCATGTCCTTGATGGCGATGGAGTCGCAACCCATGGCTTCCATCTGCCTGGCTTGCTCCACGAACGCTTCCACGGTGTGCACCGGGCTGGTGGTGTAAGCAATGGTGCCCTGGGCATGTTTGCCTGCGGTTTTCACCGCCTCGATGGCAACCCGCAGGTTTCGGATATCGTTCATGGCATCGAAGATACGGAACACATCGATGCCGTTGCTGGCGGCGCGAGCAACGAAGGCTTGTACCACATCATCGCTGTAGTGACGGTAGCCCAGCAGATTCTGGCCGCGCAGCAGCATTTGCAGGCGCGTATTGGGCAAGGCGGCACGCAGCTGACGCAAGCGCTCCCACGGGTCTTCCTTGAGGAAGCGCACGCAGGCGTCGAACGTGGCGCCACCCCAGACTTCAAGCGACCAATACCCGACCTTGTCGAGCTTGTCGCAGATCGGCAGCATGTCCTCGGTACGCATACGGGTCGCCAGCAGGGACTGGTGGGCGTCGCGCAGCACAGTGTCGGTAACGAAGATCTTCTTTGACATACCTAAAGCTCCTTGGGCTCCAAGCTTCACGCCGCAAGCTGCAAGTAAAAGCCGATCCGCTCTTGCTTGCCGCTTGTAACTTGCCGCTTGTAGCTGCGATTCATAGGCCGGCGTGGGCGGCGATGGCGGCGGCGATGGCCAGGGCCAGTTCTTCGGGCTTGCGCTTGATCGAGTACTGGGTGAGTTCCGGGTGGCTTTCAACGAAGCTGGTATTGAACTGCCCGCTACGGAATTCGGCGTTTCGCAGGATCTCCTGGTAATACGCGGCGGTGGTTTTCACCCCTTGAACCCGCATGTCGTCCAGAGCCCGCAGCCCACGGTCCAGCGCTTCCTCCCAGGTCAGCGCCCATACCACCAACTTCAAGCACATCGAGTCGTAGAACGGCGGGATGGTATAGCCGGTATAGATCGCCGTGTCGGTGCGCACGCCGGGCCCGCCGGGCGCGTAATAACGGGTGATCTTGCCGAAGCTGGGCAAGAAGTTGTTTTTCGGGTCCTCGGCATTGATCCGAAACTGCAAGGCGAAGCCGCGGTGCTGGATATCTTCCTGCTTTACGGATAACGGCAGCCCGGAGGCGATGCGGATCTGCTCCCGAACGATGTCCAGGCCGGTGATTTCTTCGGTGATGGTGTGCTCCACCTGCACCCGGGTGTTCATCTCCATGAAGTACACCTCGCCCTCGGCGAGCAGAAACTCCACGGTACCGGCGTTTTCGTAGTTGACGGCCTTGGCCGCCCGCACGGCCAGATCGCCGATATAAGCGCGCTGTTCCGGAGTGAGCTGAGGGCTGGGAGCGATCTCGATGAGCTTCTGGTTGCGCCGCTGGATCGAACAATCGCGTTCGAACAGGTGCACCACGTTACCGTTGCAATCCCCCAGCACCTGCGCTTCGATGTGCTTGGGGTTGACGATGCATTTTTCGAGGAACACTTCCGCCGAGCCAAAGGCCTTGGTGGCCTCCGAAATCACCCGCGGGAAGGCCTGCTCGAGTTCTTCCCGGCTGTTGCAGCGGCGAATACCCCGCCCACCACCACCCGAGGTGGCCTTGAGCATTACCGGGTAACCGATCCGGTCACCTTCGGTAAGGGCTTCGGCAATGTCCGCTACGTTGCCTTCGGTGCCCGGCGTTACCGGCACCCCGGCGGCGATCATTGTCCGGCGCGCTTCGGTCTTGTCGCCCATCCGGCGAATAACGTCTGCGGAGGGTCCGATGAACTTCACGCCGCGCTGCGCGCAGATTTCGGCAAGCTCGGCGTTCTCGGACAAAAAGCCATACCCGGGATGCAAGGCGTCGCACCCCGTTTCCACGGCAAGGTTCACGAGCTTGCGCGGGTTCAGATAGCCCGCCAAAGGCTCTGCCCCGATATTGTGCGCTTCGTCTGCCCGCTTCACGTGTAAGGCATGGCGGTCGGCATCCGAGTAGATCGCGACCGAGCGAATGCCCATTTCTGCACAAGCGCGCACGATACGGACTGCGATTTCGCCTCGGTTGGCGATGAGGATCTTTTTTATCACTTCGTTTTCCCTCGTCCTGCATGGGCGGCAACGGAGTGCCCCACGGCTTGAGCAGGCACCTTTGCACCCTAACCGGGGGGATCGATAAATAATAATCAGAGTTTATTGGGTTACCCATAAGCCGAGGCTTATAGTCACGGTTTTCTCATGTCTGGAGCGCGCGTCATGCGTAAGTCCCTCATGCGCATTACCCTCCGCCAGCTGCGGGTGTTCAACGAAGTGTGCGACTTGCGTTCGTTCAGCCGAGCCGCTGAGGAGATGTCACTGACGCAACCGGCCGTGAGCTTGCAGATCCGCCAGTTGGAAGAAGTCATCGGCCAACCCCTCTTCGACTACGTAGGCAAAAAGCTCTACCTGACCGAAGCCGCCGAAGCCCTGCAAGCCGCCAGCCGGGACATTTTCGGCCGCCTCGAAAGCTTCGACATGCAGCTGTCCGACTTGCAGGGTTCGCTGCAAGGGCAATTGAAGCTGGCGGTGGAATCGAGCGCGAAGTATTTCGTGCCGCACTTGTTCGCGGCGTTCAAGCGTAAACATCCCGAGGTCAATCTGGCGCTGAGCGTGGTCAACCGCGCGCAGGCCTTGAGACGGTTATCCGATAACCGGGATGACCTGTTGATCATGTCCATGGTGCCCCAGGACATGGACCTTGAATTCCTTCCTTTTCTTACTAACGACATCATTGCCGTCGCCCCCAACGATCACCCGTTATCCGAAGCGCCCGAACTTCGCCTGCAGGCCCTCGAGCCTTGGCCGCTACTCGTACGGGAAGCTGGTTCGGGGACCCGAATGGCGTGTGAAGTATTTTTGAAGGAAAAGCGAGTGCATTTCAGCCAGACGCTTGAGGTCGGGTCGGCCGAAGCTCAGCGGGAAGCTGTAGTCGCGGGCCTTGGGTTGGCGCTGTTGAGCCGCCATGCGGTGATAGGCGAGCTGCGTAGTGGCACGCTTCGCGAATTGGCCGTGGCCGAGCTGCCTTTGCGCCGGAGTTGGTGCCTGGTGCGCGCGAAAGCCAGGCGCCCGTCACCCGTGGCAGCAGCTTTTCTGGCCTTCATCCGTGAGGAACGCGCGCAGCTCAGTAGCTTGGCTGAACGCTTTGTGCATTGCCCATGATGCCGGCTTTCCACGCGTACAACTCGGGATAATCAAGGGTGTCGGCCAGCAGGCGCCGCTCTTCGATGCGGCTCTCGATGGCACGGCGAAACGCCATGCGCCGTGCGTCTTCTTCCTGGCGACGAGTCTTGCTGTTAGTGGATGCTTCATAGGAACGCGCCATGATGCCTCTCCCATCGGTTAAAGGGAGCTACAGCATGGCGTTGCCGCATTAAGCTTTAAGGGCAAAGGAATGACGCCCAGGTTACAGGGCTTATTCGTCCGGATGCTTGATCGACTTGGGAGACAAGCGGAGGCTGCGCAAGCTGCGCTTCACGCTCTTGAGGTGATTGACCAACGTAGGCCCACGCGCCATGGCCACGCCCATCGCCAGCACATCGATCACGACAAGGTGGGCGATACGTGAGGTAAGAGGGGTATAGATTTCGGTGTCTTCGTGCACGTCGATCGCCAGGTTTACCGTGGACAGTTCGGCCAATGGGGTTTGGCTTGGGCACAGGGTAATCAGCGAAGCGCCGGTTTCGCGCACCAGGTTGGCGGTGATGAGCAAATCCTTGGACCGGCCCGATTGGGAAATGCACACCGCTACATCGCCAGGCTGCAAGGTAACGGCCGACATGGCCTGCATGTGTGGGTCCGAATAAGCGGCGGCGGTCAGCAGCAACCTGAAGAACTTGTGCTGGGCATCCGCGGCGACCGCGCCGGAGGCCCCGAACCCGTAGAACTCCACCCTTCGCGCCTGCGCCATGGCCGTTACGGCCCGCTGCAGCGCCTGAGCGTCCAGGTGCTCGCGAACCTCCATGAGCGTGTGCAAGGTAGTGTCGAAAATCTTGAGGCTGAAATCGGCTACCGAGTCGTCTTCATGAATAGCAAACTGGCCGAAACTGGCACCGGCCGCAAGGCTCTGGGCCAGCTTGAGCTTGAGGTCCTGAAACCCTGTGCAGCCGATGGCCCGGCAGAACCGCACGATGGTCGGCTCGCTGATGCCCACGTTGTGGGCCAGATCGGCCATCGAGCTGTGCATGACGGCGGCCGGATCAAGCAGAACGTGATCGGCGACCTTCAGCTCCGACTTGCGAAGCAAGTGGCGGGATTGGGCAATGTGTTGCAGAAGGTTCAAGAGAAAGGACTCGTTTTGTGTCGGGCAGGGCCACGGTTTTTTGTAGTTATACTACATGGGTTGCCGCAGGCCCAGTCAAACAAGGGGCACGCCCTCGTTACCAAATACGAGCAGCCAGTCCTGAAACTCGACGGCGGGCACCGGGCGCCCGATCAGGTAGCCCTGAACTTCGTCGCAGCCCTGGCCCTTCAAAATGCGCAGCTGGGCCAGTGTTTCAACGCCTTCGGCCGTTACCTTCAAGCCAAGCCCGTGAGCCATTGTAATCACTGCCTGGGTAATGGCCGCGTCGGCACTGCTGTCTTCCAACTCACGCACAAACGCCTGATCGAGTTTCACCAGGTCTACTGGTAGGCGCTTGAGGTAGCTGAGGGCGGAATAGCCGGTGCCGAAGTCATCGATCGAGAGTTTCACGCCCAATTCCCGCAATTGGGCAAACGTGGCATGAATGGCGCTGACATTGTCCAGCCATTGGCTTTCGGTAAGTTCGAGTTCCAGCAAAGAAGGCGCAAGCCCGCTCTCGGCCAATACCTGGCGCACCAGGCTCACGAGATTCCCGTAGCGCAGCTGCTGCCCGGACAGGTTCACTGAAATCCGAAGGTCGCCCAGCCCATGGCGCTGCCATTCCCGGGCCTGGCGGCAGGCTGTTCGAAGCACGAACTCACCGATGGCCGTGATCTGGCCCGTTTCCTCCGCCAACTCGATGAACGCATCGGGGCCGATCAACCCCCGCTCGGGGTGGCGCCAACGCACCAATGCTTCCACGCCACCCAAGGCCTCGGTGCTCAGGTTGAGCTTGGGCTGGTAGAAGACTTCCAGCTGCTGCAATGCCAGGGCCCGCCGCAGTTGGTGCTCGAGTTGAAGGCGGTCGTGGGCGTCCGCCTGCATGGGCTCGGTGAAAAAGTGAAAGCGATCCCCACCCAGGCGCTTGGCTTGCTGCAGGGCCATATCCGCTTGGTTGAGCAGGATCGGCCCTTCCCGAGCAGTGTCAGGCAGTACGCTGATGCCTATCGAGGCTGTAAGGGTCAACTCATGCTCGCCCAGCCGTATTGGGGCGCGGATTTTCTCCAGCAGCCGCGTCGTTACCCGGATAAGGCTCGTAAGGCTGGTATAGGCGTCGAACAGCACCGCGAATTCGTCGCCAGCCAGCCGCGCGACGGTATCAGCTTCCGGCAACGCAGCGCTGATTCGCTTGGCAATCTGACGCAGCACCTGGTCCGCCGCGTCGTGCCCAAAGCTGTCATTGAGCAGCTTGAAACGATCCAGATCGATATGCAGCAACGCCAGGCTGCGGCCGTTATGCCTGAGCCGCTGGCTGGCGTCATACAGCCGCTGACGGAACAAACCACGGTTGCCCAGCCCGGTAAGCTCGTCGTGGTAGGTGAGGTAGTGCAAGCGCTCCTCGGAGGCCCGCCGGGAGGTGAGGTCGGAACAAAACACCACGACACGGCTTAGCGCCCCCTGATCGTCCAACACGGCACTAACCTGCAGCCACTGGGGATAAAGCTCGCCATTGTGACGTGCCTCCACGACTTCCCCTTGCCAGCCGCCCCGCTCCAACAGTGCCTGATGGATCTGCGGGAACTGCCGCCGCAGATCGCGGCTGCAGGGAAGCTCCAGTAACGGCTCGGCAACGCAGGCCTGAGGCTCATACCCTGTGATCCGGGTAAAGGCACGATTGACCGCGAGCACCACGAATTCAGGGTCGAGTACCACAATTCCCTCGCTCATGGCCTCAAACACAGTCGCCGCGAGCCGTTGCTGCTCATCCTGCTCGCGCAGCCGAGTGATGTCCCGACGGGTACCGACCATGCGCAGCACTCGGCCGCCTGGAGTACGCTCCACCGCCCGGCCACGGTCCTCGACCCAGAGCCAGCGGCCATCGCTGTGACGTACCCGATACTCCACACGGTAGTCCTCGGTACGCCCCTTGAGGTGATCGATCAGCGTTCGCTTCAGGATTGGCACATCGTCGGGGTGCAGCCGAGGGCGCAAGTGCTTGAGCAGGATGGGCACATCCTGCTGCGCGATGCCGAACAGCCGCTCAAGCTCAGTGTGCAGCACCTCATCCGTGCGCAGGTCCCAATCCCACAAGCCCAGCTCGCTGGCTTCCAGAGAAAGCGCCAGGCGCGCCTGGCTTTTACTCAGCGCCTGGTTCGCCTCGTCAAGCTGCCGGCTTCGCTGGGCGACATGTTCTTCCAGGTGGGCCTGTATGGCGCGCAGCTCCTGCTCGGCGGCGCGGCGGCGCTCCATTTCTTCGGTCATCTCGCGGTTCAAGCGGGTAATGACGGCCTGCTCATCTCTGAGGTTGGCGATCAGCGCCTGATTCTGGAAACGCCGCAGCAAGCTTCGCTCGATCAATCGGTTCACTTGCCAGGCAACCACGCAAAGCGAGGCCAGTAGCATCAGCCCCAGCCACGCCCAGCCGCGCTGATGAATACCGCCGGCCATGAACAACCAGATCACCGGCGGCGCCAGGCAAGGCACGGCAAAGCTCAGAAACGCGGTGAAGCTCACGGCATAGGCAATGCTGGCCGAGAGCGCGGCGGCGCCGAGCAGGCCGAAAATCCAGGCTTGTTGAAGAAAACTTTCGAAAGGTGCCAACAGAATCACCGCGCCGGCCAAGGTAAGGCCGCTGGCGGCGGACCCCAGCAAAAACATCCGTCGCCAGATGGGCGCCGCTTGCCGGTTGGGCATGGAGGCATCGAATGCCGCCACCTGAATGACCCGCAGGGTAACCAACGTCATCAGCCAGCCGAGCCATACACTCACCAGCACGTGATGGCCGGGAGACCAGAGAATCCACGAACACACCAGGCCCGTAAGCAACATGAGCAGGGTGGGAACCAGCGATCCCTGATATAGAAGCCGGGTGCGCTCTACCGCGAGGCTTGCCGAAAAGTCGTGTTCGGCCACGTGCCGCGCAGGCACGGCCCGCCCTGGCGAGCGGTTTTCAAGGGCCATAAGCGTTATTCTTGTTCGGACCTGAAGGATGCCTGGCAGCATACACAAGATTTCACAAATTGCCGCCACTGGCCATGTGCCGCATATCGGCCCCAGCAAAGCCAGGGGTTGCTTCAGCCGGCCGGTCGTAAGCGGTGTTTGCTCAGCCATGCGCGCGCACCCTAGAATGCTGTATGCATGACGACCTCTCTCTTTTGCTCAATTCACTCAACGATGCCCAACGCCAGGCGGTCGCCGCTGCTGTTGGCCGTCAGTTGGTCCTCGCCGGCGCTGGCTCCGGCAAAACCCGTGTGCTGGTGCATCGCATCGCCTGGCTGATGCAGGTGGAGCATGCTTCCCCGCACTCCTTGTTGGCGGTTACGTTCACCAACAAGGCCGCAGCCGAGATGCGACACCGCATCGAACAACTGATGGGTATAAGCCCGGCAGGCATGTGGGTTGGCACTTTCCATGGCCTGGCCCACCGCCTGTTGCGCGCCCATTGGCAAGAAGCCAGGCTGAACCAGAACTTCCAGATCCTGGACGGCGACGATCAGCAACGCCTGGTGAAGCGGGTGATCCGTGAGCTGGGGCTGGACGATCAGAAATGGCCAGCGCGCCAGGCTCAATGGTTCATCAACGGCCAGAAAGACGAAGGCCTGCGACCGCAACATATCCAGCCAAAGGGCGACCTCTTCCTGGCAACCATGCGCAGCATTTATGAAGCGTATGAGGCTGCATGCGAGCGCGCCGGGGTTATCGATTTTTCCGAGCTGCTGCTTCGCGCGCTGGACCTTTGGCGCGACAACCCCAGCCTTCTGGAGCACTACCAACGGCGTTTCCGCCATGTGCTGGTCGACGAGTTCCAGGACACCAACGCCGTGCAATATGCCTGGCTGCGCCTGCTGGCCAAGGGCGGGCAAAGCCTGATGGTAGTGGGCGATGACGACCAGTCGATCTACGGCTGGCGCGGCGCGCGTATCGAGAACATTCGCCAGTACACCACGGACTTCCCCGACGCCGAACTCATTCGCCTCGAACAGAACTACCGCTCTACCGCGGGCATTCTGAACGCGGCCAACGCGCTGATCGCCAACAACAGCGGGCGCCTGGGCAAAGAGCTGTGGACCGACGGCGGTGACGGCGAGCCAATCAGCCTCTACGCGGCCTATAACGAGCATGACGAAGCCCGGTACGTCGTGGAAACCATCGAGAGCGCGCTCAAGACGGGGCTCGCCCGCAGCGAAATCGCCATTTTGTATCGCTCCAACGCCCAGTCGCGGGTATTGGAAGAAGCCTTGCTGCGCGAACGTATCCCCTACCGCATTTATGGCGGCCAGCGGTTCTTCGAGCGGGCGGAAATCAAGAACGCCATGGCGTACCTGCGCCTGCTGGATGGCCGTGGTAACGACGCGGCGCTGGAACGCGTGATCAACGTACCGCCGAGGGGCATTGGCGAGAAAACCGTGGAAGCTATCCGTCAGCATTCACGACAAGCTGAAGTATCGATGTGGGAAGCCATGCGTCAGCTGGTGGCCAACAAAGGCCTCACTGGCCGCGCGGCCAATGCCCTGCAGGCGTTCATGGACCTGATCGAGGACCTGGCGGCGCGCACTGAGACGATGCCCCTGCATGTGATGACCCAGACGGTGATCGAACATGCAGGGCTCATTGTTTATCACCAGGAAGAAAAAGGTGAGAAGGGCCAGGCCAGGGTCGAAAACCTTGAGGAACTGGTAAGCGCGGCGCGCAACTTCGAGAACGCCGAGGGTGAAGAAGACCTCAGCCCTCTCGCGGCCTTCCTTGGCCATGCTTCTCTGGAAGCCGGCGACACGCAAGCCGACGAGCACGAAGACAGCATCCAGCTGATGACCTTGCACAGCGCCAAGGGCCTGGAATTCCCGTTCGTGTTCCTCGTGGGCATGGAAGAAGGCTTGTTCCCGCACAAGATGAGCCTGGAGGAACCGGGCCGGCTCGAGGAAGAGCGCCGCCTGGCCTATGTAGGCATTACGCGCGCCATGCAGCAATTGGTAATGACGTACGCCGAAACCCGCCGGCTGTACGGGAGTGAAACCTACAACAAGGTGTCGCGCTTCGTACGGGAAATTCCGGCCAATCTGCTCAAGGAAGTCCGGTTGTCCAACAGCGTGAGCCGCCCGTTCGGCGGCCCCGCCAAGCCCAATATAGGCAGTATTTTCGGCCAGGCCGGGATTCCCGACACGGTGTTCAATCTCGGCCAGCGCGTGCAGCATGCTGTATTCGGTGAAGGGGTGATCCTTAACTTCGAAGGCGCCGGTGCCCAGGCACGCGTGCAAGTAAACTTCGATGAAGGCAGCAAGTGGCTGATGCTGGGCTATGCCAAACTGGTGCCCTTGGAATAATCCGCCACTGCGCAACGAAACTTCCCGCGGCTTTGACCTCTCTCTTCCTACAAGGGAGGGGCCAGACTGTAAGAAATTTCCGTAAAAGCCGGAAACAATCTCCCGCTGGCTATCACCCCTGCCGCCGTGCAACATGGCTCGCGCTATATCCATTAAAGATGGGAATGCCTTCATGCAACGATTTCTCAGCATCGCCATGGCGCTTTGCCTCAGCCTCACGCTGAGCCTGGACGCCAATGCCGCCAAGCGCTTCGGCGGCGGCAAATCCTTCGGCGCCGCGCCTAGCCATCAGACTCGTCAGGCCGCGCCTTCCCAACCATCGGCAACCACGCCGGCACAGCCTGGCCGCGCGCCTGGCGCACCTAGCGGTGCCTCCCGTTGGCTTGGCCCATTGGCCGGTATCGCCGCTGGCGGCTTGCTGGCTTCCATGTTCATGGGTGACGGGTTCGAAGGGTTCCAGTTCCTGGACTTCCTTCTCCTCGCGCTCGTGGCCTTCGTGATCTTCCGCTTCATTTCCTCGCGGCGTCGCAAGCAACAACAGCCGCAAATGGCGATGGCTGGCCACCCGGCCTATCAGCGTGAAGCTCAGCCTGTTTCCCAGCCAACCTCTCCCTTTGGCGGCAGCGCTGGCGGGGCTGCGCGGCCTGTCATTCAGGCGCCGGCATGGTTCAACGAGCAGAGCTTCCTGGGCGCCGCTCGCGAACACTTCCTGACACTGCAGCAACACTGGGACGCAAACGAGATGGACAAGATCTCTGAATACGTCACGCCCCAGATGCTTCAGTTCCTGCGGCAGGAACGCGCTTCGCTGGGCGAGGGTTATCAGTCCACCTACATCGACGACCTCTCGGTGCAGTTGGATGGCGTGGATGATCGAGCAGACCGCACCATCGCGACCCTCACCTTCACAGGCGTCTCGAAAGATTCGCGCTTCGACAAGGGCGAGGCTTTCAGCGAAAGCTGGAACATGGAACGTCAGCAAGGCGAGAACCAGCCCTGGTTGATCGCAGGTATCCGTCAGAACGGCTGATACGGCACCGCTCGGCACACAAAACCCCGGATTTCAACATCCGGGGTTTTGCTTTTTGGGGTATGGATTAGAATCCTCAGGACAAACCCGCCCATTGTTTTCAAGGCATAGGTCCGTCACCGTGGAAGAAGTCATCGAACAGCTTAGGGAAGCCAATGAACCCGTTCCGGTTCCTTTGGAGTTACCCGACGAAGATCTCCTGGTCGAGATTGAAGAACAGCTTTTCATCAATATCCCTTACGTGTTCAAGGAATTCCTGCTCAACGTCAGCGACGTCGTGTACGGAAGCCTCGAGCCCGTTACGGTGACGGACCCTCAGTCCCATACGTATCTTCCCGAAGTCGCGGCCACTGCCTGGGATTTGGGTGTGCCTCGTGAGCTCATTCCAATCTGCCAGGATGGCGAGGACTATTACTGCGTCGAAGAAGACGGCACGGTAGTGCTGTGGAGCGGCGAAGAAGAGCTCGTCACCGAAGAGAGTTGGGAGTCCGTCTGGCATTGGGCAAGGGACGTCTGGCTTGAAAGCTGAGCCAGCCCGCCCCCTACCGCTCGCTCAATGGTCCGAGGAGGCGCTGGGCGTATCCAGTGTCTCTACCAACGCGGCCTGCATGCGCGCGTGGATGCGTATCAGCCACCGCCAGAACAACGCTGCGAATATCACTACCACAACCGCCACCAGCCCCAACATTTCACGCGTGGGCAGAATGCTCGCCGACAATGCCGCCAGCAGGAACAGAATCGCCCCAAGGAATACCACTGGAATGACCTGCGCCATTATCTGACGCAGCGTATCGGTATGCCGGCCGGCGAACTGCGGCTTCACCCCCGTCTGCGCCAGTAGCAGCGACAGCGCACCCAGCTTGCGATACGCCGCGATCAAGAATGGCATGGACAGCAACAGCGCCACTGCGCAAAGCACACCTTTCTGGCCTTCCTGGCCGGTAATCCACGGCGAAAGCCACTGACCAACTTGAGGAGCGAAGTGAGCGCAGGTGAAGAAGATTGCGATAACGAGCGCCAGGTTTACGAAAGTGTGCATCAGGATGCGCCGCACGATGGCTGCGAAAGCCGCGGTCTCGCCCTCCAGCCTGATGTTGCGCAGCCACTCCCCATAAGTACTGAACACCTTGGTCAATGGCGCGGGTATCCAGCGCCCCAGCATCACCGCGAAAGGGTCTGCCGCCCGGATCAGATACGGCGTCAGTAGCGTGGTGATTGCCGACACGGCGACAGCAACGGGGTAAAGGAAATCGCTGGTAACCTCGAGGGTCATGCCCAGCGCGGCGATGATGAACGAGAACTCTCCAATCTGCGAAAGGCCCATACCCACGCGCAGGGAGGTCCGGCCGTCGTTACCTGCGAGAAATGCGCCCAGGCTGCAGGAAACGACCTTGCCGATCACCACGGCTGCGGTGATGACGGCGATTGGCACGGCATACTCCACCAGTACACGAGGTTCGATCATCAGCCCGATCGCTACAAAGAAGATGGCACTGAACATATCCCTCAGCGGCTCGACCAGGCGCTCGATCTTTCGATGATGTGAGGATTCGGCCATGATCGCGCCAATCAGGAATGCGCCCAATACCATGCTGTAGCCCAGCTTCACCACTAGCAGGCAAAAGCCGAAGCAAAGGCCGAGCACCACCACCAGTAGCATTTCATCGCTCTTCGCTTCGGCCACGTATGCCAGCAAGCGCGGTACCAGCAGAATACCCACCACCAAGGCCACGATCATGAACAGCCCCAGCTTGCCCACAGTGGCCAAGACTTCGCCGGAGCTGACCGAGCCGCTCACCGCGATCCCTGAAAGCAGGGCGATGATGCCGATGCCGAGTATGTCTTCAACGATCAACACACCGAAGATGAGCTGCGCGAAGCGGTGGTGCTTCATGTTCAGGTCGTTGAGCGCCTTGACGATGATGGTCGTGGAGGAAATGGCCAATATCGCGCCGAGGAACAACGCATCCATGCTGCCCCAGCCAAAGGCGTTGCCGATCTCGTAACCCACCCAGATCATCAGGGTGATTTCGAGTAGCGCGGCCACGAAAGCGGTCGCGCCCACCTTGAACAGTTTCCGCAGGCTGAACTCAAGCCCCAGGCAAAACATCAGGAACACCACGCCCAGCTCGGCGAGGGTTTTGATGGTTTCCTCATCGTGAATAAAGCCGAACGGCGGCGTGTGTGGCCCTATGATGAAACCGGCGGCAATATAGCCCAGTACCACTGGCTGTTTCAGGCGATGAAAGATGACCGTCACAATGCCCGCTACTAGCATGATCACGGCCAGGTCCTGAATGAAGGCGATAGCATGCACTTCGGTACACTCCGAACGTCAGAGAAATAACAACCCTAACACTCATTGGAATGTATTCATTCCGTTGGCAATATGCAGAAACAGACTTTGGAGCATTGCAATTCGTTGTTTTGCCAGTGACGGATCGTACTGCCGCTGCGTCAGCAAGCTATAGCCAGAGCGGTAGTTAAAGCCGCCTGCCCTTTTTTTCCCTAACCGTGAGCGCCTTATGGAACCTGGAAACGCCGAGCTGACGATGACCGTACTGATGACCCCGGACATGGCCAACTTCTCCGGGAATGTACACGGTGGCACCTTGTTAAAATATCTGGACGAAGTGGCCTATGCCTGCGCCAGCCGGTACGCCGGCCGCTATGTAGTGACCCTGTCTGTTGACCAAGTAATCTTCCGGGAGCCTATCCACGTCGGCGAACTGGTGACGTTCCTGGCGTCAGTAAACTACACCGGCAATACGTCCATGGAAGTGGGTATCAAGGTCGTCACGGAAAACATCCAGCAACGCAGCGTACGCCACACCAACAGCTGCTTCTTTACGATGGTGGCGATGGATGAGAACCGCCGCGCTGTACCGGTCCCGCCGCGCTCGCCACAAACGAGTGAAGAAAAGCGCCGCTTTGCCCAAGGTCAACAGCGCCGGCAGATCCGCCAGGAACTGGAACAGCGCTATCAGGAACTCAAAGCCGACGGCAATTGATCGCTACAGCCGCGTGGCTTCGAACCTTACACGCGGATGCGCGATACGGTCCTGGGCCCTTACCAGCTGCAATTCGTAGCTTGCACAGGCCTGGGTTTCCAGCATTACCTCATGCACTGCCGCCGCGGTGAATTCGAATGCCGCGACGGGTTCATCCCCTAACAACAAGCGTGACAGGAACAGCCCGGAAGTGAGGTCACCCACACCGACGGGCTGGCGAGGAAACGCCAGCAGCGGACGGCGCAAATGCCAGGTTTCGGATGGGGTCGCCAGCAGCATCTCGAAGTCGTTAGGATTTTTGTCGCGATAAAACAAGTGTTTGACCATTACCATCGCAGGCCCGCGATCAAGTAGCGCCCGCGCCATCGCAACACACTCCTCCAACGTATCGGCGGTACGGCCGGTGAAGGTATTGAGCTCCAGCTGGTTGGGGCATACCAGGTCTGCGCGAGGCAAGGCCTCGGAAACCAGGAAGTCCGTAACCTCCGGCGCCACCACGCAGCCTTTTTCGGCATGGCCCATCACGGGATCGCACAGGTATAACGCACGGGGATTGGCTGCCTTCACCGCCGCCACGGCCTCCAGAATTGCCTGGCCTTGCTGCGCGCTACCCAGGTAGCCGCTCAACACCGCGTCACAATTTGCCAGCTCACCGATGGCGGAAATACCGCGTACCAGCTCTGGGATCTGCATTGCTGGCAGCACTTCCCCGGCCCATTGGCCATACTGGGTATGGTTAGAAAATTGTACGGTGTTCAACGGCCATACATTGACGCCGATCCGCTGCATCGCAAATACCGCGGCGCTATTACCCGCATGGCCGAATACCACATGGGATTGGATCGCGAGCAGATGAGGGGTGCGTTTCATTTGAAATTCCAGCGCATCAAAGGGAGTTTTCGGGTGTCTAATATTGCGTGAAAAGCGCGCTGTACGACAGACCGGGCAGGCAGTTAAGCTGAGCGAGTCCAGATGGAGCTCTTGTCGATGTTGACCCTTGAAAATCTTGCCGTGCTGTTGGTTATGGCGTGTGCTGGGGCGTGGTTTTGGCATAACCATGGGCTTAGGGAAAAAGCCTTGGCGAAAGTACGCAGCCACTGTAAAACCCTGGACCTGGAGCTGCTCGACGAAAACGTGGCATTCAAGCGGTTCAGCTTCGTTCGCGACGCTAATGGCCGAAAGCGCTTCGCTCGAGTGTACGGCTTCGAATTCACTGTCACGGGTGAACAGCGCCATCCGGGAACCATCACTCAGTTTGGGGCCCATACGGCACAAATCGAGCTGGCGCCTTACCCTTTCGAAATCAAGAAGCAACCTTCCGCTGAAATTATCGAACTAAGCGAATGGCGGCAAACCCACAAGCGCACCCGGCCCTGACGTGGATATTTCACAGGCGGCCCAAGCCTGTTCCAACTCCGGTGTGGATTGTGGACGATCGAATATAAGCTCGAGGCGGTTATCCCCTCGCCACTCGCTTTCGCGCCAAAGGATTGGCTGACCGGGCAGTAGATTAGCGGAGCGCCAGCCAATGGGGCTATGAACGATCATTTTTGCTCGCTTCCAGGCCCAGCGTCGCAGCAGCTCCTCTATGCGATCGATATCCAGTATGCGGTCCGGCGGCAATTTCCACCCGATGCTCCAATCCGATGTACTTGAGGTTTGCTCAGCGGCGAGCGTGAACGGCCTGCTTGCGCGACTGGCGTAAACCGGGCTGACGTTCATCTCAGGCTGGTTAGTGGTAGCCAGCGCTTGCCAATCCAACTGACCATGAGTAACCCATACGCCTGACGAGCCCAAGGCGGCTTCGACCGTGGGCCGCTGCGCGGGAGACACCAGGTCGGCCTTGTTGATAATAATCGTACAGCGTTGCTGCAAGGCCACTTGCACCGCTTCTGGCAAAGCGCCTCTCTCGAGTAGCGCCATACCGTCCACCACGACTACCAGCGGGTTGAGCGTAAGCACCCCGGCCCAAGGCTTCTCCCTCAACTGTCGCAACAGAGGCGCCGGATGGCTCAGCCCTGATAATTCAATCAGCAATCGATCTGGACGTACTGTTCGTATCAAACGGCTGAGCGCTATGGTGAACGGGGCGCCATTCACGCAACACACGCAGCCACCTGCCACCTCGGTGATTGCGATACCATCCTTCTCCGGGCCCAGAAGGGCGGCATCTAGCCCAACGTCGCCGAATTCGTTTACAAGCACGGCCCACTGCTCGCCTGGCGGCCTTTGGCGCAGCCAATGACGGACAACGCTCGTTTTGCCGGCACCCAGAGGGCCGGCAAGTAAATAGGTAGGGATATTTTCAAGCATGCTTGGTTTACGCATATATTGGCGGCCCGCTTTCCTCTTCCTTTCAATTACCGCAGCTTCTCAGGCGCATGCGCAAGCCTGCGTGGTACATACACAAGGCGATCATGTTGACGTGAAGGTTTGCCAGGAGAACCGCAACATTCCTAACGAGCTTTTCAAATCCGGCTTCTGCCGGCCTGAGCTGAAAGAACAGACGGTTGATGTAGCCTATCTGGAGCATTGCCCCTCAGGCGCATTTGGCGTCTGTAGCAATGCCCATGTGGATGGCATGCCTTATAGACAGGACATCCATTACTACGGGGTGGCAAGCGACGCCCGGTTTTTGAAGCCGTTTTGTGAGTCTCGAAGCAAAGGCGAATGGTCAGTGCCTTGAAAATGTTCCACGTGGAACTACTGACGTGGCTTCACGGTGCCGCAATTGGCCCCTAACCACACTGCTCGGGTTTGCATGCTGCCCTTCTGGGTCGTGCCACTGGCATTGAACGTGCCGGCCACCTGGGTTGTGAACTCACGGTCGCTCAAGAATGTCGCCTGACCCGCCCCTTGGGCTTTGGGGCAACTGAACGAGAATTTCCATACGTTACCGTTCCGTTCGGTGATTCGCTGCGTGCAGCCTGATTGAGGATCCTGCAGCGGTATGTCGTTAGCCTTCACTTGTTCCGGCGTGAGGCATGAGCGAATGCCATTACCGGCGACGGTAATACCTTGCTTGGCCAATACTTGTTCCATCATTGCCCGCTGCTCTGGGGGCAAGCTACGCAGCTGATTAAGCATCATCTGCATATCGGGCATTGGCT